>OAUR01000035.1_pt1 | contig 67906 bp, 63 predicted proteins | sample 1476311 | NCBI WGS metagenome assembly OAUR01 (sample SAMEA2580058, study PRJEB22360) | human gut metagenome | biome: human gut; feature: human-associated habitat; material: faeces | place: Denmark | collected 2008/2010 | reverse complement strand
ATCAGCATTACCTTCGGCTTGATCGCCATGCTTTATCTCAGCCCATTACTGACGATCGGCGTGGTTCTGATTTTGCTTTTGAGTGCTTTTGTGACCACCGTTCTCGCACGAAAAAACTTGAGCTACTTTACCAAAAACCAAGAAACATTAGGTGCTATCAGCAGTCGTGCGGAAGAGTTTTATACCGCAAATCCGCTGATCAAATCCTACAACCAACAAGTTGCCGTTGAAGCGGAAATGGCGGAATTGAGTGAAGCCCAATTTAAAGCCTTTCGAAAAGCACAGTTCGTCAGTGCAGCTATCAATCCATTCGTGCGCTTTATCAATCAAATCGGCTTTATCTTAAGCGCCGTCGTTGGTGGTCTAATGGTGTTGCAAGGGCAATTATCCATTGGTCTCGTACAAGCCTATCTGCAATACATCAACCAAGTGTCTGAACCGATCACGCAAGCCTCTTATATTATGAACACCTTGCAAAGTGCCTTAGCATCTCTCGAACGAATTTTTGAGATCCTTGATTATCCTGAAGAAGAAACTGCGACCCAACAACTGCCAGTTCCACAAACCATCAAAGGAAAAATCGATTTTCAACACGTCTCCTTTGGCTACAGCAAGGAAAAACTCTTGATGGAAAACGTCGAATTTTCCGTCAAACCAAAACAAACGGTCGCGATCGTTGGACCAACAGGTGCTGGAAAAACCACCATGATCAATCTTTTGATGCGCTTTTATCCATTGAATGGTGGGAAGATCTTGCTGGACGATCAAGACATGATGTCCTTTTCGGCACCGGCAGTACGGAAAAAATTCGGTATGGTGCTGCAAGATACGTGGCTATTCCAAGGAACCATCGCTGAAAATATCGCTTATGGCAATCCCGATGCCACTCGAGAAGACATCTTGGCTGCCGCCAAAGCCGCCCAATGCGACCACTTCGTGCGGACCCTGCCCAACGGTTACGATACCGTCATTGGTTCCGAAAGCGAACTGTCACAAGGACAACAACAATTATTGACGATCGCTCGGGCGATTTTAGCAGACCCAACGATCCTGATCCTTGATGAAGCCACCTCCAGTGTCGACACGCGGACGGAACAAATGATCCAAACGGCGATGGATCGTTTGACCCAAGGACGAACCAGCTTTATCATCGCCCATCGTCTTTCTACCATCAAAAACGCTGACTTGATCTTAGTGATGAAAGACGGCTCCGTCGTCGAAAAAGGCTCCCACACAGAATTACTGGCACGAGATTCACTTTACGCCCAACTATATAACAGCCAGTTTGCAACAGCTTGATAAAAAAGACAACGTGATTCTTTAAAAGAATTATCGTTGTCTTTTTTCTAAACTTGGATAAATTTTGTAGGAAGAGTTTTATTTTCTAATCATCAAATAAGTAGTCATCTGGTTGCTGATAAAGAACTAGTAATGATAAAACTCTGTTACTTTCTCTTTCTAACGAATACGCCAATCGTTGTTACAACAATCATCAAACCCAAACCGACTAACCAGTCGGCGGTTTGTTCATTCGTTTTGGGTAGTTGTTTTTCTTTCGACGGTAACGTACTGTTCTCGGTAGAATTTGGTTTAGTATTATTTTGCGTCATTGTACTTGATTCTTTTGTGTTTGACTCTATCATGCTTGATTCCGTCGTGCTTGATTCTGTCGTACTTGGTACGGTTGTACTTGATTCCGACGTACTTGACTCCGTCGTGCTTGGCTCCGTGGTACTTGGCTCCGTTGTACTTGATTCCGACGTACTTGGTTCCGTCGTGCTTGGCTCCGTTGTACTTGGCTCCGTTGTACTTGGTTCCGTGATACTTGATTCCGACGTACTTGGTTCCGTCGTGCTTGGCTCCGTTGTACTTGGCTCCGTTGTACTTGGTTCCGTGATACTTGGCTCCGTTGTACTTGGTTCGGTTGTGCTTGGTTCGATTGTGCTTGGTTCCGTGGTACTTGGCTCCGTCGTGCTTGATTCTGTTGTACTTGGTTCCGTCGTGCTTGGTTCCGTCGTGCTTGATTCTGTTGTACTTGGTTCGGTTTCTTTTTTTGTATTGGTGATTACAAGGGTATCTCCCTCAGTCGTCACACTGCTTTCGAAGCCGTCGGGGACATTGACTTCCTCAACCCAATACACGAAGTCTTCCCCTTGATTGTTGTATTTTGGTATGTCTGCCATTTGACCAGCAACGGGTAGTTTTGTGAATGATGCTTGAAAATCATTGGCTTTTTCAAGGGTCAAACGGTCTGACTGCTGCCAACTGTCTGCTGCCGTAGTAGTGGTTCTTTTGACTTGATAATCGATTTGATCGGGAATCTCAGCTGCTGAAACATTGACCCACTTTTTAAGAACCGCAAGGGAAACACTGGGTGCTTTGATGGAAGGAATCGGGAAATCTAATGCTTCATCACCGCTTGCTGGGGTTAAGGTCGTACGGCCATTGCACAACACCCACGTCTCTCCTTTAAAATCTGGGGCTTCCGTATTCAGACGAACTTGGTAGGTCAACGTCAGTTTTTCATTTTCACCTAAAGCTACCCCACTGACCGTAATGGTCTGATTCTTTTCAGAAACGGTTACTCCAGTTGCAACTTCCTGCGCCTCGACCCACTCTCCTTGCGCATTTTTGCGCCACCCGACTAACTGATACTGATCGGCATCAAACTTGCCAGATCCTTGCAAAAGAATGCCCTCGCCCATCGGATCTGTAATCGTCCCATCAGGGATCGTTTTATCGATATGATTGGCGATTTCCGTCAATGCTGAACCCAATCCACTCAGGTTTTCATCCGTCGTTAAGTAATTGCTTGGTGCAGACGCCAGATTACGCCCAATGTATTCCCCTCGTGCGGAAGGCGCCGTTGCTACCGAATAATAGGTAAACCCAGATTTTTTAAGCGCGACGATCGTGCCAAGGGTTTCGTCTGTCACCACCGTACTGCTAACAGGAATAGCTTGCGAATCTGACGGATTTTTACTTGTCGTATGGTAAGCAGTAGCCGATGTTTGAAATGACTCGACATAGCTTTCCGTGTGATAGCCATTGTAATCGCGGATTGCGCCAGTATTTTGATAAACTGTTGCATCATCTGCTGGCAAATAACTACGATTGGCACTGTCATCACCAATATGGATAAACAGCTTTTCCGCTTCTGGTCGACTTTCTTCCAGTAATAGCTGTTGCCCTGCCAGCAAGCCCTTTTGCATGAAGGTTCCAGAATGGGTTTCGGCCGTCTCCCGCAGAAATTGTTCTAAGTAGGCGATATCGGTAGAAAAACCATTGGTGGTGTAGATTTCCCGATTGTAGGCAACGATCCCGATCCGAATGGAACCATTCGCCAGCGAATCAGCCAATTCATTTCCAAACTGCTGCAACCCCAACAAGGCGTTGGTCAATTTTTCTCCCGTCATAGAGGAAGAATAATCGATCACCATGACCAGATCAACAGGGGTACTGGTCTGGTTGCCTTTGACAGCTAACGTTACATCAAATAGTACTTGACCCGCTGCTTCTTTGACACTCTTTTTCAGATATGCTTCATCTGCATAATTGACATAGTTCTCTTCATCAAAAGCAACCCCCGGCGCCTGTCCATACTTGTAATTGTACGTATCTCCTTGCGCCGTTCCATTTGTCAAATACTGCCCGGTCGCATCGGTTTGATAGTCAAAATCATACGTGGTGGTTTCGCTGTTTACAGTCAGACTGCCTATAAGAAACCCCATCAACAACAGGAAAAAAATCCCTGCATGCTTTTGCCAACCTCTTTTGTGTTTCATCGCTTTCGCTCCTTTATTTCTGCACTGCTTTCCTCACAAAAATCCTTGAGTAATGAGGAAAGCGAGTCTTTATCAGAAAACAGTATAGAAGGTTTTGCTGGGAAAAGGAGACAAAAAAATGCCGATTTCATTTGCAAAAAAATCACGTTTTTTGTGCTATCATAAGAGAGTCGAGTACATAGAGAAACCTTTAGAACGGAGCTTGGATTATGGAACGCTTTTATCCATTTTTTGGACACACCCTCAAGAGAGATATCGACTTGCTGCGGTTTTTGTATCTTCAAAAACGCTTTGTTCCCATTGAAGAGATCAGTCAAGCGTTGGCTTTGGATCGCCGCTCCATCCAAAAAAGCTTCGACACTTTAAGCAAACGCTCGCTTTCCTTGCAAGACGATCCCTCACCGCTTTTGATTGCCAAACACGGCTTGGGGTTATCCTTTATTGGGACGAAGCGAGACTACAAGCGATTGAGTCGGCAGTTGCTGGAAGCGAATCCCTTTTTTTATTTGCTGGAAACTCTTTTGCTGCAAAATGAGATCAATTTGATCCAATTCGCCGCTGATCATTACTTCTCCGAATCAACCGTTCGCAAACGAATCTATGCGTTGCAAAAACTGCTTGCTCCATTGGGATTTCAGCTGCAAAAGCAAAAAGGGACGGTTCGACTCGTAGGCAGTGAAGCCCGTATCCGCTACTTTATGATGGTCTTCTTTTGGCGAACATTTGCTGGTCTGCATTGGCCCTTTACTGGTCTTTCCCAGAAAAAATGCGAAACCATCGCTCAAGACTTTTACCAAAACAACCAGATTCCCTTTAACCCGATCGAATTGAAAATGACCACGTACATTTTGGCCGTCACTATTTTGCGGTTTCGCAAAGGACAACGGATTTCGCCAGAAGCAGTGGCGATCAAACCGCCCTTGATTGGGTCAGATCTTTCCCTTTTTCACCCTCTGATTGATGAAGAGACCGCTATTTACAGCCATTTATCGTCAGAACTAGCGGAACACTTCTTTCTTGATGCAAATGAATGCCGCTTTTGTTTTCTATGGCTGGCATCCAATCTCGATCGAACGTTTGCCGATGCGCAACTGGACGCTGCGTTTTCCCCCAAAAAACCAACGACCAGCATCCAAAAACTGCTCTGGTCGATGACCGCTTTCGCACCAAAATCCAAGTTGACCCGTCCTTGCAAAAGTAGGATCGTGAATACCCTCTTGAATGGGCTTTTAACGATCGAATTGTTTGGGCCAGTCGACCATACATTAGCTGGCTATAATACTGCACAGTTTTTAACCGAACATTTTCCTGATTTACAAAAGCAAGCCGAAAAGCTAGTGACGAAAACTTCGTTCTACCAAGCAGATCCGCTGAAACGCAGTGGCTTTTCTCTTTATGTCGCTACGGCGTGGACGTTGATTTTGCCGCCAGCTGATTTTCAGCAAAAAATCAAGATCAAACTGGAAACAGACTTGCCGCTGGCGATTTCACTGACCATCAGAGAACTGATCAAAGCGCCATTTCAAGGGTTCTACAATCTTGATATTCGTGATCAGTTTGTCGACGCCGACTACGATCTCTGTCTAAGCACCACTCCATTGTCTGAAACCTTTGAAAAAGGACCCGTCCTGTTGATCAATGCGCAAATCACCGTCCCTGATTTGCTAGCGATTCATCAGGCGATTGAAACGTTAGATAAATAAAGGATAAAAAAACCGCACTTGGCTGAACGACAAGAGCGGTTTTTTTTGTAGAAAGGCGTTCTCAGAGTGAAAAAACATGATGACACTCAGAAGCTTGCCCTTCCTACTTGCATTGGGTCTGCTTGTTTCTTTTGTCTTAGCCACTCTCACCGACCGTCCCCTTCAAGTGGTAGATCACTTGAACCGTTGTTTTTGGCGAGTACCATGAGAACTGGCTAGCTTCAAAAACACTGATAAGGATAAAGATAACAACGCTCACTCTTCTTTGTCAGTGATCAAAAAATACTGTTTATATGGACGCCCAATTTTTGTATACACATTTTCGCTGCGAATGGCTTTGGTCTTTTCTAAGTGGGCGACATACTTTCGTACCGATACATGGGACAATGCGCAAGCTTGCGCCAATTCTTGGACTGTAAATGGCTGTTTGATGGTACGAATCGTTTCTTGGATCAGCTGAAGCGTGTCTTCTGTCAACCCTTTTTCCAGTTCGATCCACGGACTTTTTTGGTTTCCCTGCAGCAGCAGATCGATTTGCTGCTGAGCGATCCGTGGATGTTTGAGGCTTTCCCGTCGTTGCTGAAATACTTGGATACTTTGGGCAAATCGTTCGAAGGAAAACGGCTTGATCAAATAATCCAGCATCCCCAAATGCAGGCTTTGACTGATCAATCGTGTTTCATCGGCAGCCGTGATCATGATGACATCCACAGCCTGTTGTTGTTCCCGTAATGTTTGCAACAGCTCCAAACCATTACCATCTTTCAAATGGATATCCAGCAAGAGCAGCTCAATGGTTTCTTTTTGCAGCATTTCTTGCGCTTCTTCCACTGTTTCCACCGAAAAAATTCGCTCAAAAACCGCCAAACGTTCTAAATAGCTGCGATGAATAAATTGAACCATCGGGTCGTCTTCAACAATCAAAATATTGGCTTTCATAGCTGCTCCTTCCGATAATCATTCGTGATCGTCACTTCCAAAACACCTTGGGCTTGTTGAAAAATGATTTTCCCGTTGACTTCATGCAACAATTGCTGAAAATAGCCAACTCGCTGTAAAGTCACTTGTTCTGTGGGTGTCAGCATTTCTTCCGCTAGCTGCCAACTCGTTTGCAGTTGATTTTCTTGGTACTCGATTTTCATAAATACCTCTTGGGTCAAATGCTTTTGCAGCAAAAGATGATGTATATATTGATAAAGGTTTAATAAGACTTTGGTTTCATGTGCAACGGCTCCTTGGGGAATCTCTGGAAAAATTTCTACCAACAGCTGGCATTTCTTTTCTAAAAATTTTTGCCGCTCGCCAATCAAAAAACCTGCCAGCAAGGGATTTTTAATGAGAATCGCTAGCCGATGAGCAAATTCTTTCTCTGGTTTCAAAATATCATCTAAATAGATCGTCAACTCTTCATAGGCTTCTAAGTCCACCAAACCATAGATGACATGCAGCTTGTTCATAAATTCGTGGGCTTGACTTTGCAGTGCCGTCGCATAGGCTGTCGTATTTGCCAACTGATCCGCAATGAATAAGGACTCTGTCGCATTTCTTAGAAAAATAATATACCCTATCTGCTGATTTCTCACGATGATCGGCGCCGATGAAAAGACATAGTCCTGCCCTTCTTGCTGTACTAACCGCTCTTGCTTCTTGTCAAAATCAACATGCTGCAAAGCAGGCAGGATCGTTAGCAGGGATTGGCCAACCAAGCCATCTTCTGATGCAGTAGCAAGCGGCAATGCCGTGGCGGCTCGATTTGCCAGCAAGATGTTCTTGGCTAAGTCTAAGACAAAAACAACATCCTTGGTTTCTTCCAGCATACTATTGCGCTCTTCTAACAAACGTGAGATTTCTTGTGGTTCCAAATTATGCAGTTGGCGTTTCAAATAAAATGCCACGAATAATGCAATCCCCCGCCTAATAGCAAACTGATGAACAATGCTTTCCGATAGCCTTTTTGTGATAGTAAGATCAACGATTGCAGTGAAGTCATTTTAATCCCTAATGCCACGACGCCAAGTTGTTCTCCATCTTCTTTCACTGGAACGAACCCCCGTAAGGATTGTCCTAAGGTGCCGTTGCCAATGGAGAGAGACTCCTTGCCTTCAATGGCAGGTGTTTCATCGCCACCAGTAAAAGGTTGACCAATTTTTTCAGGATCTGGGTGCGTGATCCGAATAGCGTCTTGGTTCATCAAAACAATAAAGTCCAACCCATAATTTTTTGCTAATTCATTGGTATATGATTGCAACTGGGGACTGGCTTTCTCATCCCGCAGTGCTTGCTTGACCTCCGCTTCTGACGCTAACTGACGACCGATCGATAGCAGCAGCGTTTCTTCATCTCGGTGCATTTGCTCTTTTTGTTCCATCATCATCAGTACATAAAATAATGTTAGAACGATACATAAGGTACTGGTAAAAATCCCTACTAACAGCACCCACAGCCGGACTGGCCGCTCCCGCATAGTCGTTCCTCCCCAATTGCTAATAAGCGTTCATTACACGCTCATTTTAACATAGGAATCTTTTTCCGAAGGTCTTTTTTTAAGTTGCATTTAATTAAATTAGTTAAATAATCTTCTTTGTTTGTGAGCGCTTCCTTATACTGGAGACATCCAAAGGAGGTATTTGAATGAAACAAGTCGTCGCAAAACAACCCGTTGTTGAAAAAACGCAAACCAAAGCAAAGTGGTGGTCTTTCTATGTTGGTTCCGTTCCTTTGCCCGTCTATCTGGTAATGTCTGCCATTATCTTGATCACTGCTTTTCTGCAACAACTGCCTGTCAATATGCTGGGTGGGTTCGCCGTTATCCTAAGTTTAGGCTGGTTATTAGGAACGATTGGTGCCAACATCCCTATCATTAAGAATTTCGGTGGTCCCGCTATTTTTTCTTTGTTGATTCCGTCAATCTTGGTCTTTTTTAATCTCATCAATCAAAACGTATTGGAATCAACCAATATCTTAATGAAGCAAGCGAACTTTCTTTATTTCTATATCGCCTGTTTGGTTTGCGGCAGTATTTTAGGGATGAATCGCAAAATCTTAGTCCAAGGGTTGACGCGAATGATCATTCCTATGATGTTAGGCATGGTCTTAGCGATGGGCGTAGGTACTCTTGTCGGCGTCCTGTTAGGGCTAGATTGGAAGCACACTTTGTTCTTTATTGTGACTCCTGTTTTAGCTGGCGGTATTGGGGAAGGAATCTTGCCGCTTTCCTTAGGCTATAGTGCCATCACTGGTTTAGGTAGCGAGCAATTAGTCGGGCAGTTGATTCCAGCCACCATCATCGGCAACTTTTTCGCGATCGTTTGTACTGGCTTGTTGACTCGCTTAGGGGAACAAAAACCGCGGCTTTCAGGAAAAGGCCAACTCGTCAAAATGAGTGATGGGGATGATTTGAAAGATGCGTTGGTTGAAGATCAATCACCGATCGACGTCAAATTGATGGGTGCCGGTGTGCTGACCGCTTGTACGCTCTTTATTCTCGGCGGTTTGCTGGAACACGTCACTGGGTTTCCTGGACCTGTTCTCATGATCGTGGCAGCCGCTTTCTTGAAATACTTGAATGTCGTACCAAAAGAAACCCAAAAAGGATCGAAACAGCTTTACAAATTCATCTCGGGTAACTTTACATTTCCACTCATGGCAGGATTAGGACTGCTTTATATTCCTTTGAAGGATGTCGTCGGCATGCTGACCTGGCAGTACTTTTTAGTCGTTATCAGCGTTGTTTTCACCGTGATCGCCACGGGCTTTGTCGTTTCTCGCTTTATGAATATGTACCCCATCGAAGCGGCCATCGTTTCTGCTTGCCAAAGCGGAATGGGTGGAACCGGCGATGTCGCGATTTTAAGTACCGCCGACCGCATGAATTTGATGCCATTTGCCCAAGTAGCTACACGTTTGGGTGGCGCGATCACCGTTATCTCAATGACAGCACTGTTACGACTATTATTTTAATTGTTTGAAATCGGAAGGGAGAAATGAAGAATGTCAACGATCAATGTCAAAGAAGCAGCTATGAAACAAGCCGAGGAAAATGGAGGAAAATTAGCTGTTGTTTCTAAAGTCACTATTGACTCAAAAGAAGATTTAAGTATCGCTTACACTCCAGGGGTCGCAGCTGTTTCATCGGCGATTGCGGAAAACGAAGAACTCGCCTACACCTTGACCACGAAGAAAAATACCGTCGCCGTGATCAGCGATGGCTCGGCGGTTTTAGGTTTGGGCAACATTGGTGCCAAAGCTGCTATGCCGGTCATGGAAGGCAAAGCGGCCTTGTTCCAACGCTTTGCTGGGATCGACTCTATCCCGATCGTCCTAGACACGCAAGACACCGAAGAAATCATTCAAACGATCAAAGCGATCGCACCAACCTTTGGTGGGATCAACCTAGAAGATATCAGCGCCCCTCGCTGCTTTGAGATCGAACGACGCTTGATTGAGGAATTATCGATCCCCGTGTTCCACGATGACCAACACGGGACTGCCATCGTCGTTTTAGCCGCTTTGATCAATAGCCTGAAGCTGATCGACAAATCCTTTGAAGAGGTCAAAATCGTGATCAACGGCGGTGGTTCTGCTGGCCTTGCCATTACCCGGAAATTTCTGGCTGCTGGCATCAAACACATCACGGTCGTCGACAAAGCAGGGATCCTTTCAGAAACGAACCATGAACTTGCGCCCCATCACGCAGAAATCGCCAAAGTCACAAATCGTCAACAGCTAACAGGAACACTAGAAGATGCCCTCAAAGGAGCAGATGTCTTCGTAGGCGTTTCCGCTCCTGGTGTGCTGCACCCTGAATGGATCAAAACGATGGCAGAAAAACCAGTGATTTTTGCGATGGCGAATCCAACGCCAGAGATTTTCCCTGATGAAGCACTGGCAGCTGGTGCCTTTATCGTCGGCACTGGTCGCAGTGATTTCCCTAATCAGATCAATAATGTCTTGGCCTTTCCAGGAATCTTCCGAGGCGCATTAGACGCTCGAGCAAGAGACATCACGATCGAGATGCAGATCGCAGCAGCACAAGGAATCGCTAGTTTGATCCCCGAATCAGCATTGACTCCGACCACTATCATTCCAGATGCGTTTCAGCCTGATGTTGCTAAAGTCGTGGCAGAAAGTGTGAAGAATGCTGGGAAAAAATAGTTACGCCATAAAATGAACATTGGCCCCCTCTCTACACATCAACATTGAGAGGGGGCTTGTGTTTTTATTCCAGATGCTTTTTTACAAACGAAAAGCACAGAAGTTCTTCACTTCTGTGCCGCAGGTAGCGTTAAAACGTCACAACCGCTTTGACCATTGGATCATCTTCTAACGTTTGGCGTTCTAACGCCTCTTGCAGTTTTTCCAATGGGTATTCATCCGTGATATATTTTGTGGGATCGATCATGCCACTAGCAATCAAGTCGATCGTTTGTTCAAATTCTTGGCGGGTGCATGAAACGCTGCCGATGAGCTTGATTTCTTGCAAGACCAACCGATTTAATGAAAAAGGAATTTCGGGAGCAACGGAATTTCCGATCGCCACGATCGTTGCACCAGGACGAGCAGCCTCAATGCACGTCGCTAAGGAACTGCTGGAACCGACTGCTTCAAAAATCAAATCGAACCCACCAGCAGACGCGTCTTTCAATACTTCCCCACGGTTTGGATCCTTGGTGTCAAAGTAATCGTCAAAGATTCCCAATTCCTTGGCTTTCTCTATTTTTGTATCGTTGATTTTGGACATCGCCACATATGAAGCCCCAGCTTTTTTTGCCAATTCGCCAATCAATTGCCCGATGATCCCACTTCCAGAAACCAAGACTTTGTCATTTAACTTGATGTTGGATTTGCGGACGGCATGATAGGCAACCATCAAGGGATCAATCAAGCTAGCCGCTGTATCTGAAACTGTGTCTGGCAATTTATAAGCATTGGATGCTTTTCCGACAAACCGTTCGGCATAGGCGCCATTGCAGACAAAGCCGATATAATTGGTGCCATTTACTTCCCGACACAAATGCTCTTGCCCTTTTTGGCACATATCACATTTCCCACAATAAAGATTGGCCCAAAAAGCAACACGATCGCCGATTTTAAAGGAACTATCGCCTGCATCCGTCACGACACCGCAAAACTCGTGACCCATGATAAAATCGGACTCCCCTGTTTTACCCCAACCTTTCCCTGCTTGCCACATATGCACGTCACTGCCGCAGACGCCGCACGCTGAAACTTGGATCTCGATCAGTCCTTCTTCCACTTTCGGCACAGGGACTTCTTTGACCTCGATCGTTTCTGGTCCTTTTAATACAGCAGCTTTCATGGTTTTTTCTGTCATTTCTGTTTCCTCCTCATTGCTTTTTCCTTTGCTTACTGTCATACTAACATTAAAGTTAACTTCAAAGTCAATGTTAAGGAGTGAAAAAAATGACCTATACAATATCCCAAGTTGCGAAAGCCTTAAATATCCCTACGTCAACCATCCGCTATTATGACAAAGAAGGCCTTTTGCCGACGTTGGCGCGCAAAGAATCTGGCTACCGTTTGTTTTCAGATACCGAAATTGAGATGCTGGATTTGATCGAATGTCTGAAGGAAACAGGCATGACCATTAAAGAGATCAAAGATTATGCACAATTGACACGCCTTGGTGATGACTCGCTGCAAGAACGCCATAAAATGTTTCTTGAACAAAAAAAAGCGCTGCAAGCGCAGATAGACGCTTTGCAGCAATCGATGGCGTTGATCGACCATAAGTGCTGGTATTATGAATCAGCGATCGCAGCCGGTACAGAACAAATCCATTTCCCAATCAAAATGTCGTTGAGAAACAAAGAGAAGTTTCAAGCGCTCACCGCCCAAAGCGAAGATCGCTAACGTTATGTATCGTTCACAGGACTATCTGTCTGCTTCTAGTGACCCGAAGCAAACCTACTCTTGGTACTTTTCAAATACTTGCTTGTCTGCTAGTGAATAGACTTGTTCATACAAATAATCAAAGAGGGTATTCATGTTTTCTTTCGTATCGCTCACTTCATCAAGGATCTCTTTTGCCGTACGATGAGCGATATTCAAGCGCATTTCAGCGTTGTAGATCATCCGTTCTGCTTCAACCTGCGCTTCTTCAAGCGTTCGATCTGCTTTCTTTCTAGCAAATAGCAAAATATCCCGCATTTCCGCTTGAAACTGCTGATTTTCTTTTTGTAACTCTTGGTTTTCTTTTTGCAGCTCATTGACTGTCTTGCGAAGCGCAGCGGCTTCTTCTTCCTGAACACCTCGAGCCTGCTCCTCCAGCTGTGCTTCTTTTTCAGCGAGTTGGTTCGCCAAATTAGTGATGACCTCTTCTTTTTGGAGCAGCAGCTGTTTTTGTTCTTGGGCTTTGCTTTCATACCATTGTTTTTCTCTCGCCCAATCCAAGCGTTCAAAAATCGCTTTTTCTTTCACTTGCTGGATATCCGATTGTGAGCGATGCAAGGCTTCTGCATGGAGCCTTTTTTCAAGTTCGGTGATTCTCGTACGTGCCAATGCTAACTCTTGATGGGTTTGTTCAAAGCTCATATCTGCTGGTAGGTCAGGCGCCAGCTCCAACTGCTCCTTGTTGGCTTCTGCGCTAAACTCTTCAAAGGAGCGTTTTTCTTGATAGCCATGTAAGGGCGCATTGACGGTGTCATTGCGCTTTTTGGTGCTTTTGCGCTTTTTCTTCCCTTTACTGCTTGTCGGATGTGGCATGCCCGTTTCTGACGACCAGGATTGCGCAGAGTGCTTAGGCGATCCTTCTGGCGCCGATCGTTCCTCTAACCCTGCTTGTGCTGAGGGAGACGGTGCCAGCGTCTGCCCGCTTCGTTGCCCCTGCTTTTTGCCTTTTTGGGGTTTACTACTGGTATCCGTTATCCCTTGATCGTTACTCGTAGCCTTCTTTTTTGAGGTATCGTCGATCGTTTCTTTCGCTGGTCCACTGACAACAGCTGCCTCAGCAGATCCGTTTTCTTTCTCATACGTTTCTTCAAATCCTTTTAATTCTTTCAATGATACTTGGTTCATTTCATCGAATAGCGTCTGAGCAGAAAACCACCCACGCCCCTTCTTCTTACTCATCCCATGAATCCCTCCTTTTCATCAATAACTCTTTTGATTGTTTCTTTCTAAGCGCCCGTGTCTGAAGCTTGAGCAAGCTCTTTTCGGTTGAGTACTTGCCACTGTCCCTGGGCATCACGGACGATCGCTTGTTCAAATGACGTATCGGGCGTATCTGCTACTTGTAAAACGAAATGGCACCGTTGCACGCCTTGTGCCTGCGCTAGATCATCAACGATTCGTTCCAAGTTGGCTTCCCAAGTGGAAAAATCGGCAACTGAGTGCAAATGACTGACACTCGTTAAGGTGATTTCTTGCAGCGGTTGGTCAATATGGATCAATACGACTGTCGGTCCTAAAAAGGGCGTCACTTGTGTCCCAAATTCTTCTTCTAGCTGAAATCGCGCTTCTCGATCATCCGCCATCAGCAGCGTCTGCCAAGCAAGGCTTTCAAAAGGGATCCCCGCAGACGGGTACACCGATAACGGTCGTTGCATCCCTTCCATCTGTTCTTTTTGTAAATGTAAGATTTCCTGTTTCAGCTGCTGGCTTTCCTTTTCAATCCTACGAACTTGCGTCTGTAAGGAAAAATGGGGAAAGGTAAAAAGTAGCAGACTTAAAAGAAACAGACCACTGACCATCAGTAACGCTAACGGATGTTCATTACGAATCTTATGCTTAAAAAAAGCCAGTTTTCTTTTTTCCAACTCCGTCATGTTTGTTTGCCGCTCAAGCCTTCGAACAAAGATTTCGAGGTATCCCCGTTGAGCAAGTACCCCGATCGCCACAAAACAAAGCAGCAGTATACTTCCATAAACCATCTTCACGGACATCCCCCTTTCCAGCTTTCGGTCTCTAAATAAGCCTCGATTTTCAATCCGACACGCTGACTGACCTCGTTGAACCCTTAAAATAAATTCAAGACGACCCCACGAAGCGCCTCGCTCGTCACCATCCCAAATTCACGACTATCGATCGAGTGCATGATCGCATCCCCGACGACGAAATACTCACCTGGTTGCAAGATGCCCCCGATTGGCAGTTCCCTCGCCGTTTCTTGCGTCAGCGTAAAGGTATAGGAAAAATCATAATAAGAACCTGACGCACCCAATAGCAAGCGATTGCCACTGCGAGCATAAGAATCGCCAGGAACCCCGATCACTCGTTTTACGATCAGCCGCCCTTCATGCTCAAAAGCTACGAGATCATAGCGATGGGGCAGCTGATTCTTTTGAATAAGGACTAACTCGTTGTTTTGAAAGATGGGGACCATCGACTCACCGCTGACCCGAGCAATTTTGTAGTTTGAAAAGAAAAAGAACAGCAGCAGTAGCAGACAACTTATTCCCAACACACGAAGTGCCCATTGCTTTTGGAATCGACCCATGATACCTGTTGCTCCTCTACCATAATTTTACGTCGTACGTAGCCTTTGACTGATTCTACCGTTGACTCTACCGCTTTTAGCGAACGGCAGATGCTGCTGGAAGCTCTTCACTAGGAATCGAGCCTTCACATGAACCAAGAAAATCAGCTAAAATTGCCTTGCCGAGGCGTTCGATGGAATTTGGCTCAATCGGTCGTTCCAACCGATAGATGGGCTGTTCCAATTCCAGCAAAAAGAGCGGTTGATCGGTGACCAACACCTGGCGGGCGGTGAAAATCGACAGCTCACTCGTAGCCTCGACGACGACATCCACTCCTTGTGCAACCAGCCAATCCCTCAGACGTTGCTTGATCCAGCCTTTGATTTTCTCATTTCCACTCAAATGATAGGTGATCATCAGCTGTTTGTTTTTTAACTGCTGCTTGTTTAAATACGTCTCCCCCAATGTCACCAAATAGTGAGAAGCAGCGCTAGAAAGTGCCGTAGACTTTCCAATACCAGACACTGCTGGCTTTTGACGATCTCGCAGAAAAGAAGGTGGCACATGGAAGAGTCGATCCAATAACATGACTGCTAACGTCACTTGCACGAATACGCGATCTTCTCTCAATGTCTCTGCTTGCTTAGGAAACGTCTCTCGCAAACTATCGATTGGATCAAAGGGCACCGTTTCTTCGACCCACGGATGTTTCAATAAAAACGAAAGTACCCCTTCATCTGCCATCATCAGGAATAGCAAGACACACCGTTCTTGCTGCGACAAGGACCTGCAGACCTCCAAGCCTTCGATGACAAAGCCCGTTTTTTCAAGAAACAACCGACAAAAGTCAGCCATTTCCCAATTTTCCTCCAAGCGCCCACCTTGTTGCGCCCGCAAAAGAAAGACCTTCGTCCACTGCAGCGAAACCACTGGATCGATCGGCAAGGAGGGACGATACCGCAGTGTCAACGTCTCAGCCAGCTGCTCAAAGAGTTGGTGAGGCTGTTCCTCTTCCTCAAAATAAAAGGCTTTATAGAAATACCGTATATTTCCTTCTGCCCCTTCTAGGCACCACTGCTTTTTATTCAAAGTCAGCTCATAAGCAGCGAACAAGGTCTGAAGCTGGCGGCATTGTTTCAAAAAGGTTTGATTGCCTAATCCAGTGATGGCAGCCAGTTTTTCAGGTATCGCCGTTTCTTGCTGACACAAGAAATGCAGAAACAACAGATTTGGATCATCCGCCAGCAATGCTCGCTTTTTTTCCTGATACTCCGCCAATTCTTGGATCACCAATTCATAGCCATTGCTGGCAGATGCGAGAATCGTCGAAGCCCCAAATAGTTGACGTAGTTCCTCAATGTCTGAAATAATCGTCCGCCGTGAAGCGCCGCACGCTTGTGCCAGCTGTTGCCCACTTAAATGACCGTAACATTCCAACTGCCGTAAAATCGTCAGTTGCCGTTTGCGCGTCATTGAAAATAAACTGTTCATCAATAAAGACGGCTTGTTTCTCATCGTTTCACCTCCCCACACATCCGAAAGAAGAGAAGCTGCAGGCAATTTCCAGCAGCTTCTGCTTGATTCTTATTAAAACCTCGTTTTTCTGCGCCCACATAATGGTATCAACGGTTTCCATCGGAACAACGCTGCCTCCCTTTGGCTCTTACTGCTCCTCTCACCAGTAGATCGATGATCGCTAGCAGCAAAGCTCGGGTATTGCTGTCTGCTTGTCTGATTTTTTAGGAACGACTCTCGAGAGCCAGGAAAAAAGCGTAACGGAACTGCAGCTGCCGCTTGCCTTTTCTCCATGAAGGAAACATCTCCAGCTAAGCAAGACAAGGAAATACAAAACCTTTCTATCTTATGTGATCGCTCGTTTTTCTGTGTCTTTTCTTCTATTGCTCACTGTTTTCCTTAGCCTTTTTTTTCTTGTTAATGATTAAAACAACAACGATGATCAGCAACAAAACAAGTGCGGCGATTCCGCCTATCAGCCACCAATTTGTTTCTGGTTCCAATGTCACGTCTTCCTCATTCAAACGACGGGCATCAGCAGCCGCAATCGTGAAGGGTTCTTCCCAATGCCATTCCTCCCCTTGTGAACGGGCCGTCATAGTCAGGACATAGTCTCCTGGACGGAAACGCTCGCCGTTTAGAGGGATCGGAAAATCCATATGCGAATTTGGTGCCATCTGCATGCTTGTGCGCTGCGTTTCATACAAGACGGTGTCGCTGCCGCTGGCACGAACCTCGGCATCAATTTCTATGTGGTTGACGAAAGTCGGTGTGTAATTTTGAATCTTGGCACTGATCACGTTCCGATAATTGACTTGACTAGCAAAAACTTCCAGCAATTCAAGTCCCGGATCCGTTGACGAGCGGTTATTGCTTACGACGACTCCTAAAATAAAGGCAAACTCATTACGAATCCCGATTCCTTCTGTTTCCGCCTCCGCTGCCGCTGCATCGCGGACCTCTTCTACTCGGATCGATCCTGCCAGTACCCCTTCAAATTCTTCCTCAGGCATCGTCAGAGGAAGGGTAAGGATCTGTTCTTCTTGGGCTTCTAAGGTGATGACCCCAGGTGTTTCAATCAATTCGGCAATCGAGGCAGGCAATGTCGGGTCAGGATATTCGGCATCACGACCGTATTCTACTACTCCGTTGACGTTGGTGAAGGCAGTATGAGCCGATACTTCGACGTCGATGGTTTCTTCCGATGTATTTTGGATGCGTAACTGCAATTCCTCTTGTTCCCCTGCGCCTAAATTCAGATCAAAATAGCCGCTGGCACCGCCTTCTATCTGGCTATCAGGGAAAATCGGGGTGACAAAAAAATTCAACTCTGATTCTATGTCATCATTTGCTCGTACTGGTGTCGGCAAAGTAATCAATGAGCAAAGCATGATCATTGCAGTCAAAAGCCGCAGCCAGCGTTGGTTTGTTGGTTGTTCGATCACTGTTGGTTCTCCTTCCAAAAAAAGGCAGGAATAACGGTCTACTCCTGCCAGTTGTTTCACATTATTGTTGCGTTGCTTTGAAAATTAGTCTTCTTGATTTGAATCGTTGTCCTCTTCACCGCCGCCATTTTCATCGCCACCATTTTCACCATCTTCACCTACTGTGGTAGATAATGTCCAGGTCAAGGTTGCTGTATAGGTGTCTTGTTGTGGAGTCGCAGCTGATGGAAGATAGAGCTGAATACGATCATTCAGAATCGTGTCGTTAAAATCATCATCATTAAACTGCTCCATCATTTTGTCTTGGTCTCCCCAGAAGACAGAGGAGCGTCCTTGTCCTTGGTTGGCTCCTGCGGTCATGACTGGAATGCTCGATGCTAAATCTGTATTAGCATTTAAAATCACACGATCGCCATCAGTTTCAGTTACTGGTGCTACAGGCGCTTCGTTAGCAGGCCCGGTACCATCATTGTGTTTGATCTGCGGATCAATGAAGTGAAGCTGGGCGCCATAGAGGATATCTTTTGTATCTTTACCGACAAAATCTGTTAAAGAAAGACTTAACGTCCAATCTGCCGCACTGTTTCCTCGTGTATCACTGACTTGTGCGAAGGAAACGTAAGGAACTTCGCCTGTAAGCTCATCATCAATTGCAAGTGGATGTTCTTCATCTACTTTTTGCATTTCAGCAATCACAGAATATTCAGCTGAAGATGAAGTAATGGCTTGTTCACCAAAATCGAACATTTCTGGCACGTAAACGATCGTTAATGGACCTTTTACTGGAAGCGGATCAATGATAACTGGTGGGTAAGGAATTGGATTTTCAACGTCATCAACGTCATCTTCCCCTTCGACAAAGTTAACCTCATTTGGTGTCTCTACTTCAAAAAGTGGTGTTCTTGGTTGATTATTTTCTTCCTCATCTGCTACTACTTGTACGCCGCCTGCGAAGATCGTAGAGGTCAGTACAGCGACTGTTGTTAAGCGAATCCATTTCATTTTTATTCCTTCTTTCTTTTAAATTAGTTTGTTTCATCGGCTTGCGCCGTTGGAACTGTTTCTCCTGATTGGGGGGTGGTGGTGCTCAATTGCCATGTCAATGTCGCCACATAGAGGGCTTCATCTTTGGCGGTGGCTCCCGGGACGAACAACTGGATCGCCTCATTGCGAACCACCGGCGCTTGGTCATGGAACTGTGCATTCAGCTCATCTTGATCGCCCCAAACAACGGATGAGGTGCCTGCCCCTTTGCCCGCATCGGCGGTCAGAACAGCTTGTGCCGCCCCATTGGCATCCAAACGTAAGCCCGCTTCATGGGCACACGGTGCATTCTCTTGATTAAAGCTAATGTACTCGACTTCGCGTGAGGCAAAGATGATTTGCGCCCCTCGCAGTTCATTGTGCTGCGTCCCAGATTCAAACGCACTCAATGCTACCGTCAAACGCCAGCCAGCATTTGACCCGCGGGTATCTTGTACTTGGGCGAAAGAAACATAGGGCACTTTGTTTTCTTCCCCTTGAGTATCCGCTAGTTGTTGTTCCTCTGCCACCATCGAATAGACGGCATCGCGGTTGGAGATTTCTTGGGTACCAAAATCCAAAGTCGGCGCATAAGCGATCGTCAATGGCCCTGTTTGTCCGTCTGGTCCGATCGGCGGGATCACCACATCTGGTCCGTCTGGTCCTGGATCAGGTGGGATGACTTCCGTCGGGTCTCGGTCATTGGGCACAAAGCTGACTTGACCATCGGTTTCAGCGACTCTTACTTCAGCGGCGGTCCCTTGGAACCCGCCAATCAAAAGGGTTGCGGCAAGTACGGTACTCGTTGCAAATCGCAAAAATCTCATAAGATCATTCCCTTATTCTCTCTTGCTCAATTTTTCTGGTGTTCGTGAGGTTGCTCGTTCTTTTTGGTACCTGCGTGTCTTCTTCACTGTTGCATAGCCAGCGATCAATAGCAGCAAGGATCCGAGTGCCGTGGCACTGGAACTTTTTCGGGTATTCGTCTGGGGCAAACGTCCCCCATCGCCGCCAGGCTGTGACGGTCCGCTCGGTGGTGAAGGTTCTGGTTTGTCTGTCTCATAGACACCCGTGAACTGCACTGAGCCTTCTGTATCGACGGAACGCTGCTCTTGTGCCGAAACCAAAATCGTCGAAGCATTGATCACTTGAAAAAAAGCAGCGAAGATCATCAGGTGGACCCAAACATTCCCCCTCGCTCTTTTCATTCTCCCTCCCCCTTTTTGACATCATCAAGCCTAAAAACCACCATTTTTTAGACACCCTCACTTAAACGGTAACCTTGAACAAAGTCGATCGGTCTTTGTTTCAGTTGGCTTTCAAAAACGCTGGTTTTTACCCTCGATATACTTCATTATAGCTATCTTTGTGATGCGGGAAAAATCAATAAATTCACTGGCTGATGAAATCGATGCCTAGATAAAAAAAACAAACCCCCGTTTTAAATAAATTGTTCACCAGAGAATCTGACTAAAGTGAGCAATCCTTAATATATGTCAAAACGCTTGTTATCATAGAAAAAACATTTATCACTCTCCAAAGCACCCGCAGTTCTTCCTTGTATAAAAGTACAATAAAATAACGTCAAAAAAGGAGTGTCATCCTTATTAAGAACGTTCCTCTCTTTTCATTTGATTCCCCAAGCTACATTTGTCGGGTATTCTTTCTTTTATGTCGTTTTTCTTAGAATCACTAAACTGATAAGAACAAGGAGCATGTCTATCAGTGGTAGCCTTCCGCTCGGTTGGGTATTTTTCTGCGGAAAATGGTTGGGTGGTTCCTCGACGATTAACGGAGCAGCAGCTATGGTTCTTCTTTCAGATCGCCACTTTTACCGTACACTTTCACTTATCCAGCCCTTTACTGAGCAATCCGTTGTTCTCAATACAGGTGATGCTGTCAAAACAAAGAGTACTCCGATGGCTATTGGGGCTCTAAAAATTTGGCGTTACCTGTCCATTGCTTTATCCTCTCTATCTAACATCCCTCATTACTCCTTAGAAATGCCGCTTTGCCAAATAAACAATTCCTAAATGAATCATTTTGTTGACTCTCTTACAAATAATTCTTCAGTCATCCATTTTTGGTTATTATTTACAGAACGAATCGATTCTTCTAACCTTCCCCTTAAGAATTTCTCAATTTCTTGTTCTACAGTTCCCTTCCACACGTCCGAAAACATATATTATTGGCTGTTCAATTGCACCAAAAAAGCAGCAGACGATCACTCCTAGGTTTTCACCAAAAGGAGCAAACATCTGCCGCCAATTCTCTTATGTTAAGTAAGCCCCTACGAAAAGGATCGTCTGGGTCGTTTCATTTATGTATACTTTTTTTTACAAATAAGCTATTTCTTCCTACTTAAAAGAAACGCTTCTTTGCAGATCCTTGTGCTTTACCTATTGATCATTCTCCTAAAGATTGCTTCTCTTTCCTTGTTCTGTCGCGCTGCACCCAAAAATACATAACCAGCAGAAAGAAATAGCCTAGCAAAAGAATGACTTGTCTCAATTGAAACCAGCTGCGAAGGATCACAGATATGCTGGGAAAGAAATAATATACGCCATATTGTGCCACCGATATGCCTACCGATAAACAGGCAAAAATGATAAAAAGTTTCATTCCATTGATGTCCTACCTTCATACGCTTTTTGTATTCTTTGTGACTTGTCTTACAAGGTAACTCGTTTCGCCGAAAAGGTCAACCAGCGTTCGTCATTGCCACGATCCTGACCAGTCAGTCTAACGTTTCTAAAAAAGCTCTTACTCAAGCAAGGAAGACCAACCAATTGCCTTCCCCACTGCGTTGTTTGAGTAGCCCTTTTGCTCTTGGTTATTCTCAAGGGTCCTTACCACCTGAAAATTGTCCGTTTCGCCCCACTACTACTCTTCATTTCTATCCCAAAAACGCTCTATCTATAAAACTTCCCCAATAGTCTATTGCTCGTCATCGTTTTCCATTTATCGCAAGCTTTTCTCCCAATTCTCAGACACAACTCGGCGCACCAAGAATGAATGTTCAGGACTCTGCTAAATGCTCGCTCAAATAAATCAAGCCCATTTTAGGTTTTTGCGTTAGCTTTGCCCCCGTGATCTCACGATAAAAATACTTATGGTCATTTTCAATCATTTCAATGACTTCTTCCTCACTCATCCCAAGGTCATCTAGCAATCCTTCTTTGCGATTGTTGCTGATTTCCATCAATATTTGCAATTGTGCATCAATCGCCAATAAGTTGCCCCATTGAACAAACAGGTTTTCTTCCTTGCTATGAAAAATCGTTAAAAACTCTTTTGCTAACCGATGATAAAAGGCATTTAGTTTTGGAAAAAAGCGTAACACCCCTTGTTTTTCTAGCTCTGTTTGAAAATGCGCCAAATATTCTTCTGCTCCCGCTATCTTTTCTGCCAGCATATTAGCCTCCTCGTAATCTATCTGTACGATCGTTCCCAGTTTCCCTCTTCTAGTAACCGTAGATTTTCTTCAACCAATCTCTTTTCCTTCTATCTCATTCGTGGACAGCCTTCAACGACACTGCATTTCTAGGTATTGATGGCACATTCACGCACTTGCTAGTTCCATTTATTTTCCATCTTCTCTCTTTTGATCCAACCAACAATTCACAGGTTTCCTCTTGAGAAAAAACAAATACTCCTAAGCATCGGACTATGGTCTCACTATAGCGTCAAATCTCTTTAAAAAAAAATAGCAATTTTCACCTGTCGGTGAAAAAACCTACATTGTTCCAAATAGTTTCAAACGTTTACATTCATTAGAATAATAAAAACTTTGTATTTAGTCAAATAAATTAAAAACAAACATAAAAATTGAAGTATTTTAAGCAATTATTTATAATGTGATTAATTCTTTTTTAAATTCAACGGGGGCATCTATGAAAAATTTTCAGTTAAAATTTATCAAAAATCGTTCTTTAATTCGACGATTGCAATTATTAAATGAATTTGAGAAGAATCCGTCTTCAACATTGGGCGATTTATCAGAAGTAACAAAAAGCAGTACTCGCACGATCATTGCGGACATTGCTATGATTCGTGAACATTTCAATGATGCAATCGAAATCTACTCCTCGAAGTTTGGTTATTTATTTGAAGAACTGGATCCCGAGGCATATATCAAACAAAAACAAAACTTAGTCAAAGATGAACCTTTTTTTATGATTCTCGAAAGTATTTTTTTCGATGAATTACAATCGGTGCTGGATTGGAGCCTGACCCTTAATCTTTCTGAACAAGCATTGCTTGGCTACTTAAAAAAAATGAATGGCTTATTAAAGCCCTTCAACCTTCGCCTATCAACGAATCCTGTCACACTGGTGGGTTCCGAGATCGATATTCGCCGCTTTTTTTGTCTGTTTTATTATGAGTCCGATATCAATGTCAATACGATCTTCCCGTCATTGGATGTCCAAGATGCCGTGATTGAGATCACGAATCTTTTGCATTCAAAAAAACAACCGGCTTCTACCTTTTCTTACTTTTCCTATATTCTCTACATCACGCTGGAACGCAGCAAGAAAGGGTTGCAGGTCGAACTTTCTCCTGAGCTGAAGGAGATTTTTTATGCTTACGATTCATTGATTTCTCCAGAGACGTTGACGGAGATCCTTTATTCTTATTTTCATTATCGCCTACCTGAAGATGAAATCATTTATTTGCTTCTTTGCCTCATCTGTCGCCGAAAAATCAATCATCCTTCGATCGAAGAATTTTGCCAATCCTACAATCGCTGGCCTGAGATCAAACAAGTGGCAAAAGATTTCTATGCCATTAATCGCGGCAATTCCTACGATGAACAAAAAGACTTACACTGGTTAGAGTCGTTTTTTACGATCGTGAAAATACGCGACATGCTCTCTCCCATCATGAATGTCAATATTGACGATCTTACCCAATTCGTCAAAGACAAGTTTTCCCACGAATATAAGAGAAACTATGCATTTTTGGCAAAGCATAAGCTAGTCAAAAAGCTCTATTCGCCTTCTTATCTCGAAGACTTTTGTGCCAGTCTAACGATTCACATGGAAGCGATCAAAGAAGAAAATTGGGGGACACAACGGACGATCGCTGTGATTTTTGAAGGAAATGAATATGTCTGCGAATATGCCGAAAGTATCGTACGGAAATATCTAGGACGCTTCCACACGTTGTATTATCCTGATGCCAGCGAACTCTCCCCAGCCTATTTAAAGGAAAAGCAAATTGATCTGCTAGTAACCAATTATTCGGAATATACGATGGAATATTTGCTTGAAGTCGAGTGTATCCTGCTAAAATCTTTTCCAGATGCCACGGATTGGAATCGATTACTTAACCAAATCAATCCACGAATCTTGCGTCTGGTGGTTTTGAACAACGCATAGGACATTTTCTCAGACACTATCTTGTAGGATCGTTGCAGCTGCAACTCGTTATTTTATAAGAACAACTCCTACATAACGAGTGGTTGAAACTCTGATCGATCAAGCCGATCAGAGTGTTCATTTCTCGCTGAGGTAGATCAACCCATGGGGGGCTTTCTGGTTCGTGCCGATCCCTGCCATTTGTCGGTAATAGACATTTTTGTCCTTTTTGATCATCTTGACGATCTCTTCTTCTGCCAATTCGATTTCTATAAAAATGTCCGAAAAAAAGCAAAATAAAAGAAATTCGTTGTAATTTTACACACCTTCTAAAAAAATTCATTTTTCTTTGGTATACTGAATATAGATCTGCGTATCATTAGATTTACGTTGCCCGTTAGTGAAGTTTCAGGCAACGTTTCTTTATGGGGGATAGATAAAAAATGGAAGAGAAAAAGATTTTTGAGAAGCGGTGGTTATTAGCTACCAGTGAACAACGAGAGAAATACCATGCCTTGATTGCCTCTTACCCTTCAATCGAATGGACATTCAAAGAAAAAAGCTACCTTTTATGGCTTTGTCAGTTAGATAGTGATACGTTCGAAACCTTTGAAGCGATTTTTGATAAACTAGTAAATGCCAACTAATTATTTTCGCGTAGACTGTTCTTTCACCAAAACAACCCAATCTTTTGGTATTCAGGAATAGTGGGCATATTTTCAGATAACTCCTTTTTTTATTAGACAAACGAATATAAGCCGCACCCGTCGATCGTAACGGTTGCGGCTTTTCTCTTTGATCTATCCACCTATGTCCTCGTCATGCTGTTTTGCAACACGTGTATCAGGTTGTGGGAACGCTTAACGCTTGCCCTAACTGAGGATCGATTTTTTCAATCACTCTTAGCCAATCTTGATGATCGGGGATTGCTTTGAGTAAAAGAGAATCAGTCGATAAGATGAACTCTGATAAATATTCACTATAATTCGTGACCACAAGATCAATGGCGTTTTCCTTCAAATAATCGCTCGTCAATTCATTGATTTTTGGAAAGAATCCCCGATGATCATTGCCGACCTAACGCAAAAAGCGCGCACGGATCGTGTGACAGGCATAGAGATCACCTTCTATTATCAACGCAATCCGTTTGACTTTTTGTGCATAAAGCTCCCTAATTGCTTCACTATAAAGGGTCAGTGCGGCACAAATATCTGACAGATACTCCTGTTTGATTCCTAGAATCGCTTGGTGCTGCTTCATAAATGCCAGATTTTTTTGATAAGCAGCAGAACCATGCTTTTGCGCTTCATTTTTTACTTCTGTTAGCAAGTGATTTAAAACGGGCGCCAGCTGCTCATTGATTTTCTTTGACAGGAAAAAGGCGTGGATCATCGTCTGAACCTGTTGAGGCTCTTGAAAGGAAATGCCCCATTCTTGCACGAAGCGCTGACTCAGTTCTTCGAGTTCAGGATACAGCCCAAACGCTGCAACGAATTGCTGCTCTTTTTCAGGCTCGGTCAAAGTCCGTTTCATCACGGTCACTAAATAAAGCCACATCATTTCTTGTTGCGGTAGTCTTACTCGGTATAACGCTTCGATTTTAGGCGCTAAGTTCTTCATTATCGCAAATGCCTCATGCGTTTCGACGATTGCTGCCAACGATCGAGGAATCTGAACGGTCTTTCCCAGTTGATAGCGCTTGATCGCAATATACAAACTATAATAAAAATCACTCGGAGAAACGCCTGTATTCACCAGCGCTGTTGGAATTTTTGAGAAGGCATCACTGACTAACGCAATCAGTTCTTTGGGGGGCAAGAGCGTATGCGGCGTGACATCTGATTCGTAATAAAAATCTTTAAAAAACTTGCGAATATTGGCTTCTGATCCACTCAAATTGACCGGTTGCAAGATCCACTCCAAATGATACTTTCGTAACGTCGCAGAAGCGGTATTCAAATAGCGACGCATCGTACTTTCTGATACATACAAGCGCTGCGCCCACTCTTCAACCGAACAGAATTCCCCGTGGAAAATGGCTTCCACGATTTGATACATGCCTTCTTCTGCAACAAGCTCCTTTTTTTGAGACAAGTATCTTTTCGGATCAGTTTCCCTAAAATGATAGCCATTGGCTTCAAGAGTAAATTCCGCTGCCTCCTGCAGATAGGTTTTCAATTCCTTGATGTCAGAGCTGATCGTCCTTTGGGTCACATCAAGCTTGTTGGCTAAACTTGCGATGGAACAAGTCCGTTCTCGCTCAAAGGTATTTAACATTTGAAGCCATCGAACGGTCGTTTTGTTTAGCATAAAATTTAACTGCAATTCTCTCATTTTGCCCTCCGTGTTTCTCCTTCACCGACTGGTTTCTTTTCTATAGTACAATATTTGCGTCTATAAAAAAACCTTCCTATTTCCCAAATTTACTTAAGTTGGTGTTAGAATATGTACTTAAGTGAACAAACAAGGTATTCTCTATGTAGACTCTTTTGTGCAACTGGAGGAATTTGTATGACAAATATGGTTTATGGATACGCCCGTGTATCCACAAGACAACAGGATCTCTCTCGTCAATTGGATTTACTTGACCGGTATGAATGCAACAAAATTTATACTGAAAAGATCAGTGGTGTACGCGCAAATCGTCCTGAATTAAATAAACTAAAAAAACGAGTGAAAGAAAACGATAAAATCATTATTGAAAGTTTCTCGCGGCTAGGAAGAAGTACCAAAGACCTGATTGATCTCGTCTACTTTTTTGAAAAGAAAGGCGTAAAAGTCATCAGTATCAAAGAAAATTTTGATACACAAACCCCTCAAGGAAAATTAATGATGACTGTTTTCCAAGCCTTCAGCCAATTCGAACGAGACATCATCGTTGAACGGACCAAAGAAGGCTTAGAATCCGCACGTGCTAGAGGAAATATTGGCGGTCGTCCACGAATCGATCCCGCACTGATCCAACACGCATTGCACCTTTATCAAAAGGAAGGAAAAGCCGTTGTGGATATCTGTGCCCAAACAGGCTTAAAGCGCTCGACTTTTTATCGCTATCTTAGTCTGGAGAAGGATGAGGTCATTTCATAAATACACGTGCTGGCTGAACTTAGTACTTTCGGCTGCTCACTATATAAAAAACAGGACGAACATTGCTGATGTTTGTGATTGCTTAAAGATCGATATTTGTTCTCTTAAAGCAATTCATCCAGCTTGTTCGTCCTGTATGTTTTATTCTTCTGGCTCTTCTGTTGATCCTATTGTTGTTTTCTCTATGATTTCTTACGGTACAAGAACACCAGTCCGCCGATTAAGAATAAGATACCTGTCACACTTAGCAAGACACTGCTTGTTTCTCCTGTGTTCATGTTTCCTGTTGAATCTGCCAGCAAGGGAACCGATGAGTCTATGGATGGTGTTTGCTGCTTTGTTTGCTGTGTATCTGTTGCCTGAGCGATCGGCCATGTGCTTGGAAAGGTTGTCCCTAAAATCAGCATCCCTACTAAAGCGCTCTTACTTATAACTACGCGTTTCTTCATTATCATTTTTTCTCCTTTTTCTTTTCCCCAACGTTATTCACACTTATCTTTGGACCAATCTATCCAAGCGTTTTAGGTCTGCAACTGGCAAGGTTGTTTTTTCTAAAAAAGCTGTTTTCAATGACTGCTTCACACTCGATGAAACATGCGGCGCACTATTAACATGAAATCCGCCAATTTTCAAGGGATAAGACTTCTTGATTGGCGCAGAGTATTATATAATTTACTTAAAACGAGCGTAATTTCAATGGATAGGTGGTGACTTCAATGTTAGAAAATTTATCTATCAACTTGCATCGGGACAAAGCATTTTCTCGACAAGTAAAAATCTTGCAAGTGCTAAATGCTGCACCGACAGGGTATCATCCACAAGAATTAGCGACCTTACTAGGGCTATCTTTGCCTACAGTTACCAAAGAGCTGAGTATTTTAAGTGACAGTTTGCCAAAAGAACTGGTCAAGATCACACTCTCAGAAACGAACATCGTCTCGATCGCTTATGCGCCGAACGCTTCCATCAATTCTGCCATCCAATACCTGGGGATGGAAACGCTGGAGTTTAAAATCATGACGAGTATTATTGATAATAAAAAATACTCTATTCACCGAGCAACGATTGAATTCGGTTATTCTCGCAGTCATCTTTTACGGACGATCAGCTACATGAACAAGTCGTTGCAAACCTATTCTGTAACTATTGCCACGAATCATCTTGACTTTATTGGTACCGAAGCGGACATCCGATTTTGTCTGTTCGTCTTTTTTTCTGCTTATGGCGATAGCACGATTTTAGATAAGGATAGTCCAGCGGATGCCCGCCTGCTGGTCCAAAAAGCCAAGGAAGCCAACACGAAAGATTTGCATTACAGCCATTACCGACTTGCTCTGTGGCTAAGTATCGCCAAGCGTAGGTGGCGCTATTCTTACTTTTTGACCTTGCCGCCGTCTTTAGAACGCAATCTATTGGAGAAAGAACGCTTCGCTATTTTCTCAGAAATATTAAACGAATATTACTTGAAAAAATACCGAATCATCCACTTGCCGCAACAAGAGCTGCTTTGGATCTTTGTCAATGCGCTCCACTGTCTTTCCTATAGTACGATGGACATCAACGGCGAAAGCGATGCGGATTACATTTTTCACCATACAGAAAGACCAGAAATTATTGCAGAAGCGGCTGCCTTTTTAGAGAAATCTGGCGTCGCTATTCCACCTGCAGCTGCCCACAAGATCATCGCTTATCTCGTAAATCTTCGCCTGCTGACGATGATTTCTGCCAATTATGAGTTTGCTGATCCGCAGATCAAAGCCTTTGTTGAAACGACATTCAAGACGGATTACCTTTCTTGGAATGAGTGGTTGAAACCTTTCAACGATCAAAGCCGCTTCTTTTCCTTTACACACTTGGAACATATCGCAGTCACATTGACTTTGTTAAGCGAGTTAGCGCCTAATCCCCAGCTGAAAAAACACCTCAAAGTAGCCTTTGCTTTTCAAGGCGGTGCTGGATTAGATGCTTTCTTAGCCGCATCAACGGAATTATTTAAAAACGACCATACAGAAATCAGTTACTTTTTTGAAGTGGCTCCTGATGAACAAGAATTGATCCATCGGGAAATAGATTTGATCGTCAGCAATTTTGACTTACATCTGAAAAGCAACACCAAATTTCAGCAACTGCGCATTTCCAATGTCCCCACCCTTTCGGATTGGACGATCATCCACAAAACGATTGAAGAGCTGATTCAGCCAAGAATCACACCGATTCGTTGAGCTAAGGAAACTGGCGGCCTTCTTGAAGGAAGCGCCGTCAGTTTTTCATTGCATGATTCGCTATTTTGCCCTTTCCTAAGTATCCATTTTTCATTTCTCTTAGCGTGTCTATTTTTTTCACATCAGAAAAAAATCAGATCTTTTTCGCAAGATTCTTCTCCTAATAAACGCTTTTCCATTCAAGCGCAGCGGAGAAAGCCACTGTCTTGTTTTCGTGTGCTGTTCGTAATCCCTGAAAAGTTGGCCTGCTTCGTGGATTTTTTAATGAATGAAATTTTAGCAGCTACTCTTAGCCCCAACTGTGAGAAGCGTTATTTTAAAAACAAAGAAACATACGGTCAAAACAGACTGCATACTTTAAATAACATTTGTATCTATTTTTTTTATTTACTAGAAAAAAAAGAAATTTTCTCCCCGCTCCTTTTTTGTATAATAGGTAAAAAGAGAGGGGAACAAACGTGGATTTTATCAAGGAGCTGCAATCCTTCAAAACAATCGTCGAGGAAGGTACGTTTACTAGAGCTGCCGCCAAACTAAACTATGCCCAGTCGACCGTTACGAACCATATCAAAAAGTTAGAAGACGAATTAGAAGTAGCGTTATTTTTGGAAGGAAAAAGCAATGTATTGACCTTGGAAGGCGAATTGTTGAAACAGGAAGTACCCGAACTGATTGCCCACTGGGAGCGGGTCAAAGAACAGTTGATCAATGCTTCCCATACGGTCGAGTATTCGTTGCGGATGGGCATCCTTCAACCCTATGACATTTTGGTTTTGCCTGCACTGCTTCACGATTTTTCGCAGCACTATCCAAAAATAAACTTCGAGATCGTCGTGGGATCAACACTGGAATTAGCCAATGCACTAAATGAAAACCGAATTGATTTCGCCTTATGCTCACTTCCTCACGAGAAACATTTTGCTTACGAGGAATTGTTTCAAGAAGAGCTTTGCTGCATTACCTCACTCTCAAACCCATTAATCATCAATGAGCTAGCCGACCTTGAAGGGAGCCATCTCTATCGTTCCAAGTCTGACTGTCCAGCTCGCACAAAAATTGAAAGCTATCTTGACAATCAGGTTCCTTCGATCCATTGGGAGTCTGTCAGCAATATCAGTACGATTCCTTACTTGATCGAACGAACTGGATACTGCAGTCTGATCCCTCGTTCCATCATTGAGCAAACTCATGCTCGAGTAAAAATCATCTCGCTTCCTTTGCCTGATCCCCACATGTCGATCGGCTTATTGTCAAAACATCCACTGATGCTTTCTCCCAGCATCACAAAAAATTTTGTCGTCGAGCTAAAAATGCGCTTACTATCTTTGTTATAAAACGGTTTTAATCCGCATTGATTTTTATGCAATGATGCTTTTTCCAGAAAAATAATGTCAGTCATTTTGTAAACTTCGTCACAGCGGGAAACAAAAGAGCTGCACCAAGTCTTTACGTATTAAAGACTTGGTGCAGCAGGGTTTTTGAATTCGCTTACGGTTATAAAGTTATGAGATGGTATCTTTTCTCTCGATTCGATTTTTTGTTATCATTTTACTTTTTTTATGCAACCTGATACGATTATTCATGTAAACCGAAGAAAAATCAGAAAAGATGTCGTTATTCTTAACATTTCCGATTTTTTCTCCGATTGTAAAAAATAGAAACGTTTTTTCATCATTTACAAAGTATACTCAATTTTGAAGCGACGAGTTCTCAAGAAACTGAGGCTTGTACCCCGCAGGGCAAAGTCTTTGGGTAGTTATTGCTCAAGGAAGCTGTTTTTGCAATTGTCAGAAAAAATAGACGATGAGAAAAGGAGGAAAAACCATGTTTATCATTGAAGCGATCTTCAGCTTTTTAAGAGACGCATTAGGTGTGATCCTAGCTATTCTCTTAGGGACGCTTTGCTTGTCGATGGTGGTCAATTTGATCGTTATCGTTGTAAAAAACACCTATTCAAAATTTAAAAAGAATTATTAACGAATCGCTATCTTCTAATAGATAGCTTTTTTAGATAGTTTTTTCAATGGTTTTTTCAACCTCTCAGGTCTCTTTTTTGCCTTTGTAGTATCTTTTTTCAAACTCAATCCAAGATTTGCTGAATTCATGGTTAGAAAAGGCACTTTTTAAACCTGAACGCTGCTTAAAGCGAAAGACCTCTTCGCGGTCCATCCCCAATTCCTTGGCAATTCGTTCATCCGACCACTCGTTAGCCACCAACTGCTGCACGATATTTCCCATCTTCTCGATGCCATGGGTACCACGTGCTCGATTGTGGCGAATCGTTGAAGCGATGCGATTCTCAAAAGGCTTATCGATCACCGTGACCGGAACACTTGGCAATTCCAAGCGGTCTTTTGCTACGATGTACCGATGAAACCCATCGATCAAAATATACTTGTCTTGCTCCTTATCGTGGTAACAAACCAATGGCTGCGTAAAGCCATCTTCTCGAATCGACAGTTCCAGTAAATCCATTTCTGGAGCAGCCACGGTGTTGGGATTATACGTATTCGCGTGAATCTTGCTGACTGGGATCAGCTTCGCCGCTAACACTGGAAAATCGATATCGCTCATGAGGGACTACACTCCTTTTTAGAAATGAATAATTTTTTGTTTGGCGATAGACCGCAAACCCTTTTGATTCCAAAAGGGCAATTTCACTAGGCTGGTTACTAGAAGCGAGAATCTCTGCTTCTGGGTAGTTGCGGCTGATATCCACCAACATTTTCCGTAAAAGAAACTTTTTAAATTGAGCGGCTGGATCTTTTTCATAAAATTCCCCTAGCTCCACTTTGTTGGCGCCTTTTTCATAATAAGAAAAAGCAGTCACCCGTTTTTCGTCATCAAGAATCACGTACCAGTAGCAGTTCTCATCATTGACTAAGTACGGAAATTGCTGCTGATACACCCGTTCCGCAAAAAAAGCCCCCATCAATTGATAGAATTGGCTTTTCTTATACGGTGGAAAAAATAAAACCAATCGTTCGTTCACAAAACCCTTCCTCTCTAAGGACGCACTCGTCCATCGTTAGGTGATTTTTTTCGTTAAATACTCGTATTTGGCATTCAATTTTTTTAACTGATACTTGGGTAAATGCTCAATCCCCAAAGCCGCGCCAAAATCGACCGCCAACTCATACAATTCAGACTCATCTTTTTTCGTCAAACTATATTGTCGCGTACTCAAAGAAAAATCATTTTTTTCTAACGCACGAGCGATCCCTTTCCAGTCATGCCAGAGTACTTCGTTTTTCAGCCAGTCCTTACGTTTGGTCACATCGGGTATATCTTCCACTTCGATCCCGTGCTTTTCTCGATAATGATCAATCAAAATCGTGATTTTGCGGTAATAATGATCCTGTAATTTCTTTGAATAAAGTCCAATTGATTCCAGTAAAAAGACCGCATACTCTTGCCAAGTCATATGACTGGGCTTTCTCGTATTGTAATGCGCCAGCAATCCTGTCTGGGCATACAAGCGACCAAAATTGGCTCCTGACACACGATTTACGACGCGTTCCCACGTTTCCGGTTCCACCAAAGCATATTGGTACAAGCCTTTTCGTTGCTGCATACCGTAAGGCTGACAGATCCGCATTTGATGGATCGGAACGCCATGATCATACAACTTTTCATAAAAGCCATTGATCGGCCAGTCAAAATGGGCATAGGCTCCCCACACATCTTCGGTCTTCCAATCATAGATGGGGTAAAAATTGACGACCATTGAATCTGCTACTTGCCGTTTGATCCAGCATTGCTTCCGAAAGTTATACTTTGGCGATGTGATCGATCGATACCGATACAGACTTTCCTGAGTTCGTATCCCCACGCCACAAGCAACCGGCTCAAACTGATGATAGCTTGCGTACCAATGAGCAAAGTTTCGTAAAAACTTATCAGGGTTCATATTTGCACTCTGATAGATTTCCATCAATGATTCATCCAAATCAGCAAGTGAAATCGCATCTTTGGGCATCGTTTGTACCCACTTCTCACGTTCTTGTTCATCCCACATCAGCCATTGTGGCTGAAAGACGCTGGTATTGTTGTCCTCGTAAAAGGGCAAACAGAAGTGGAAGGTTTGATTGATACTTGGTAACGCTTTGATTTTTTCCATGAACGTTCTCGTAGCATCATAATTTGCCTCGATATCTAAAATCAGCAGATCAAAGGTTTTCTTTTTTTTCTGTGCGACTTGGTCAGCCAACTGGATCATGGCCCCGCTATCTTTTCCACCACTGAAAGAGAAATACACATGGGGAAAGGTATCAAAAATATATTCCAAACGCGTCATCGCCGCTTCTAGCACATTTTCCTTACAATATTTCTTCATAAAAGCTCATGTCCTCATTTTATTTGTCCTTTTTTTGAATAAGTATTACATTCTAGTATAAAGTTTCACTTGGCTTCTTACAAGGACTTAAGGGAGATTTCCCTGTTATTTCATACAGCGACATATTGAAATAGGCACGCTCAGTATCGGATAATGAGTCAACTACAGGCTAAAAAAGCAGAGATATCAATTTTTTCAACGTTATAATCGATGCTTGCTACTGATACATCTGCTCTTTTTTAAATCACAAAAAGATAGCCTGTTTTTTCTATGATTTAGCTAATAGAAAGCAATACCATCAACCTGATTATCCGTTCATTCATCACATGTACTTAATTTTCCATAACAGTGAAATTTCTTTGCTGAGGTCTTTGAGCTTCATAGCCTTTTGGATATTTTCAGACATCTTCTTGTAATTACTGATTTTTTCTTCTTTTGGCAGCAGTACATATTCTCGCTTGATTGCTTCAAACTTGTCTTCATGATCGATCACCAGAAGTTGCGTGATCAAATCGTGGGCGATCCACCGATGATAGGAATTTTTGTGGGTATGCAATGCCCAGATCCGTTCCCACTCATCATAAATCAGCTCAGGGTTTTTAGTGGCTACTTCTTTAATGATCAAATAACTATTAAAATACTCATTGATATGATTTTGACCATCAACGACATTCTCCACTAGCTTCTCCCTTACCTTTCGATCATCGCTCGCCGTTTGCACAAACGGTTGGGGATCAAACGATGTTGTCTGAAAATGACGCGCGATTTCTTGGTAGTCCATGCTTTCACCTTCTTTAAATGATTGATTTGCAGCAATTACTATTTTTTTATCCATATCTTCATTTTAACAGAATCTTCGTACGAAAAAAGCGCTTTTTTGATTGCTTTTACGCTCCTTAAACGTTGGTCTCCTGTACCATTAGAGAATGATAATTCGTTGGCACGCATTTTTCCTGGCAATATCCAATTTAAAATCGAACAAAAAAACAGGGAAATCCCTCAATGAAAAGAAGGATTGTAGTCTTTCACCCAATGATCCATTGAGTTCTGACATTCGTTTCTTTGTAGTTTGTGATTTCTTATTCCATCGTATGCTTGACCTTGCGTCTACAAAAGAGCGCCTGTACTAATAATTTTCTCAATGAAGAATGTGATAAAAATGACATAAAAAAGGAAGTCCCCTGACGGGACTTCCTGAGTTTCGTTTCTTCAAACACTATTTCACGCATAGCTGCGAGATGCTGGATCACGCGTCCTTTCTCCGAATACCTCGGTCGGTAGGCATTTTGATCCATTGTTCGGGTGGACGTTTTCTGATTTTTTTTGGTGCAAACATCAGTTGAACAGTCCTTTTGACAAAGTTATTTCGGTATACGTTTTCCATAACTTGCACGCCCTTTTCAATTGAATTAGGAAGTGGTGACGCCGATCGTTCTTCCTACCTTTATTATAAGCGTGAAGACGGGACAAAACAAACAATATAGCTGGGAATTTCTAGCTTTCTTTCACTCAACTTTGTAGTCGCTCACTCGCTAAATTGGTACGATCCATTGAATAATATTCAACTAGCCATCGTATATTTATTGAAAATCGAAATGAAAAATTACAGAAAAATTTGATTTCCACTCGAATAAACAGCCGAAAGGACGAGTTTTTGAATGAAAAATCGTTTCACTTTACTTTTTCTTAAATTTTAATTATTATTCTTTTGAAATAAGATTAATGAAGGAGATAAAAACATGGAAAAATACCAAGTGTTCCCTGGTCAAAACTATCAGGCAAATGTTATTGGCTTTACCGGTTTACAAGAAGTTAGTGTGATTCATGTTTACGAAAATACTGCGACTGTTCTAATCAAAGAAACAGCTGAAACAGGTGTTGCGAAATTATGTAATTTTCTAGTGGGTGCAACACAATTAGTTAGTTGATGCTTTGTAATTAATCAAAACATGATGGAGCAATTTGCCATTCAACATGTTGTAGGAAATCGCTCCAGAGAAACTCGTCTGTGAGATTGCCTTTTTCCTATTCATCAATTACAGTAGTATTTTTATTTATCTACTCAATATCTCTCTACTTTATATATAAATAGTGTTAGAATGAACAAAAGGAAACGTATCAGGCTTCCCCCAAGAGAATCTTCCCCAAGTACTCTTGTCTGATACGTTTCCTATTTTTGTGGCGAAAAAGCCACAGACCAATGGTAGCCCTTTACTCTGTGAAAAGCAAGCTTTCAAAATAAATTTTTTCTTTATTTTTTTATTTTATCTCTACAATTCCCCTTTAATAAGCAGGCAAAAACACACCTCTCGACAAAAAGGTGTGTTCTTTTTATAACAATGATTATTCACGGATAATAAGTTCGTAAGGCAGAATGATCTGCTCTTGTTTTCTTTCTTGAAACAAGCGAAAGGCTTCTTTGCCGCACTGATCCAGATGAAACTCAACGGAAGAAAAGTGCAGCATTTGACTGATGAGCAGGTTTTCTTGCCCAATCACGACGGGTGCTGTTCCGTGAGGGTATTGATTTAAGATCATCGCTGCGATCTCGTCCCCATTTGTGATCACCCCATCGATTCCTCGTTCCTTAAAAAATGCAGCTGCGGGAATCCCATCTTGTGCTTTGATACAATCCCAATAAATATCTGCTTCAGAAAAATTAGGAAACAGCTCCTTGGCTTTTGCGATCGTGTTGACTGAATTGCAGCTGAGGCGTTTGCTGCGCCCGAGCGTCAGTCCCAAGCGTTTTACACCTTGTTCTTTCAAATAATTGATACTGGCTGTCACAGAGCCGACCAAGTCGATCGCAACGAAAGGAACGGCAGTACCGGTCGAATTTTCACAAAAAACAATCGGTCCTTTTTCCATGTAGGGATAAAATGTCTCGATATGATTTGCGCGGGTGATGACGATCAAGCCGTCAAATCCCTTTGCAGCGAATTCTTCCAGATATTCTAGCTCCAGCTTCCGATCAAAATTGGTCGGAAGCAACGTCACCTTGTATTTTTGGGCAAAGGCTTCTTCCATGATGCCATTTAAAATTCCATCAAAGAAGGCGTGATTGACAAACGGTACGATGACTCCAATATTATAGGTTTTCCCCGAGCTAAGTTTTTGGGCGATTTTATTCGGTTTGTAATCCAGTTCTTCCATCACCGCCAAAATCGCTGCTCGCTTTTGCTCATCAACATAAGGATGGCCATTGATCACACGAGAGACCGTCGTGATCGAAAAACCAGTAATTTTTGCTATATCGCGAATCGTTGCCATTTCTTTCATTCCTATCTGATTGTTTTGCTAATGACCTAAGTCTACCATAGAAAATTAGTTGTTCCACTTTCGACAATTTTCTGAAAAGGTCTCTTGATTGATTGTACGGTACGAAACGAGTTTCATAGCAAGACTTAGACTCCTTGAAAAGAAAAGAAATTTATTTAAAATCAAAAACTGACTGCCTAGCACGCTGCAAACGCTGCTTAAGCAATCAGTTTTTCTATTATTTACTGAATCATTTCTTTTGATAAACTTTTACGTTTCTTCGTATATCTTCGCATCAGCAGCTCGATGCCCTTATCCGCAAAGCGTTGCATGTAGGCGGAAAAATTCAACAAGGCAATCAAGAGAATGAGGTTGAGATAGCTGGTATTGCCTAGGTTAAAGAGGTCGCGACCGACGATCAAAGCAGCAAAGTACAAGATCTGAGTGCTGAAAAAAATCATCGTTCGATAGCTGTTGATCGCTGGATAGACTTTTTTCTGGATCAAGCGATAGTTCCAAGCAGTAAAAATAATGCTCATGATCGATAGAGCTTTACTGCTGCTGTTGAACCAATAACCAAAGTTGATGATCAGCAAAGTTCCTACCGTAATCGTCAAGGCTGTTGGAAAAGCATTTTTGAAAATCGTCGTCATAAAGTCCCCTTTGATCCGATTGAAGTCTGGTTCAAAGTTTAAAAAGAAGGTCGGAATGCCAACAAAGCAGGCATTGATGATCGTTAATTGGATCGGCTCAAAAGGATAGGTCGTTCCTGATAACAACGTCCCCATGGTGATCATGATGGAGAATAAGACTTGCACTAGCACCAATGAACCTGAGCGGGTAATGTTATTGATCACTCGGCGGCCTTCATCCATGACCGATGGCAAAGCATCAAATTGATTTTCCAAAAGAACCAGATTTGACACTTGACGCGCAGCATCAACACCAGAAGCCATTGCGATCGAGCAGTCGGCTTCTTTCAGCGCCAAAACATCGTTGACGCCATCGCCAGTCATTGCGACGGTATGCCCTTGTTCTTTCAAGTAGAGCACCATTTCTTTCTTTTGTTGCGGCGTCACTCGACCAAAAATCTGATAGTTGCTGACAGCTTCTTTTAATTCGGTCGCTGTTAATTTTGACACATCGATAAAATCAGCTGCCCCTGGTAGATTGACTTTTTTCGCGATTTGACTGACTGTCACTGGATCATCGCCAGAGATGATCTTGCATTGGATTGCCTGTGAACGAAAATACTCCAAGGTTTCTTTGGCATCTTCACGAATCGTGTCTGACAGTAAATAAAAGCCCAGCGGTTCAATATCCGTCGGCAGTCCTGCCTCCTCATAGCCTTGCGTACTGTGCGCCAAAACGATCACCCGGTAGCCTTCTTCTGCCAGCTGCCTTTCCTGTTTTAAGACAGCTTCATGGTTGGTTCCCAGTAAAATCGACGCAGCTCCGATGAAATAAGTGCCTTGTCCTTCAAACGTGACGCAACTGAATTTACGATCAGATGAAAAGGGGACGACTTGCTGCATCTGGTACGTCGTTTTTTCTGGGAAAAAGGTCCGTAGCGCCATTGCTGTTGGGTTCTGATCGGGCAGCTGCGCCATTAAGTTACCAGTGATTTCTGCCAGCGGTGTTTCCGATTGAAAGGAAATCGTCTTTTCCACCGTCATCTTGCCTTCGGTGATCGTGCCCGTTTTATCTAAGCAAAGAACATCGACCCGTGCCAAGGCATCAATGCAGTTCAATTCCTGCACCATCACTTTTTTGCGCACCAGATAGACGGCACTGATGGTCAATGTGACACTGGTCAATAAAAACAAACCTTCGGGGAACATTCCCACAGCTGCCGCCACCGTCCGTAAGATGGCGGTGTTGAAAGTTGAATGAGAGAAATAGAACTGTTTAACGAATAAGAGGGTACATAATGGGACCAAAATCAGGCTGATCCAACGAATGATTTTGTTTAAACTGCCTTGGATCAAGTATTTTTGTCGTTTGATGGTTTTGGCTTCTTTGTTGATTTTTGCGATATAGTTGTCAGCGCCTACGTGGATCACTTGGCATAACGCTTCGCCAGCAGTGATAAAACTGCCAGAAAACAACTCGTCTGCTGGCTGCTTGTAGATCGTATCCATTTCACCAGTCAGCAAGGATTCATTGACTTCTAAAGATCCTTGAATGACTTTGGCATCCGTCGGCACTTGATCCCCGCTTTTCAGTCGTAACACATCATCCATTACGAGTTTGTGTATCGGCAAGTTCTCCAGCTTGCCATCCCGATAAACATCGGCTTTGGCAACTTTTAGCAGTGCCAGCTTATCCAGCGTTCGTTTGGAACGAACTTCTTGAAAGAGATTGATGATCACATTGCTGAAGACAACAAAGACGAACAAACCGTTTTGATAAGAACCCGTCAAACAGACGAGAAAGAATAGGACACAGTTGATCAAATTGAAAAAGGTAAAGATATTGGTAAAAAGGATTTTCGGGTACGTATTCGTCGTATCCTTTTTTGTCTTATTGACTTGACCGCGCTGCACCCGCGCCTTGACTTCTCCTGACGTCAAGCCAATGGTTTGGTTGTTTTCGATGATCCTCACCCTTTCTATTCTTAGTCATTTACTTTTATTTTGCTGAATATTCAGCAAACTTGCATCAGACTTGGGAATGGTTTTGTGTGTTTTCTATAAAACCAATTGGCGTCGATTGCGTAAGATAGGCCATCGACTCCCCGCTTTTTTTCTGTAAAAAAACAAGTACTGTTTAAAATATAGCATACCCTTTTAAGAATTGGCGTTTCATTTTTGTCACCTTCGCGTCACTTTAGGAATTAAAATAACAGTTTATTCCTTAACCTAAACCGACTAGACAATAAGCTAGTATAGGCTTTCCAGGTGGTTTCTTGCGATGACACAAAACAAAAAAAACAGCTGATCTTCACAGATCAACTGTTTAACAATTCTTTAAGTTAGCTGTTCCTCAGTTGCTAAAAAACGCTCAACCCGCTTGCTTCTTTTATTGATCAATGCAGTGCTTCCTTTTTCCATTTTCGGATTTTCGTTCGGAAATTGGTAAAGGGTGCTACTGTATTGATATGGATCCATTTATAGACTGGCCACTGTGCTTTGGTGGTTGCCCAATCCCGCTGCCCTGCTTCAAACAATTCCTGATCGGATAAGCCTTCGATCCACTGGCAAAGGGCCGTCACTTTTTGGTCTAAGAGCTCCTGCTGCTGTGCTAAGGTCAAACTGCCGTATGTCTGATAAAAAGATTGATACAATCCGCCAAGGTTGTTCCATTTGTACCCTTCAGCAGGTGTGTGAACGCTCATCCCTTGCTGTTCCTGTGCTTCCCATGACAATAACAAACTGACCCAGCCGATTTGGTAAGACAAGTTTTCTGAAGGGGTCTTGTCGACACTTGCTATCCGTTGATTTCGCAGGGCTTCAGGAATTTCATCAAATTCTTGGCGAAATTTTTGGTAACGTTCTGTAATCTCTTGGATCAGCGCTGCTTTGCTTTCATATTGTCTCATTGTTTGTCCTCCTATTCAGGAAAATAGCTGCTCTTTGTCGCTTTCAGCAATGGCGATAAAAATCGTTACTTCGCCGTCTGGCGCATACTGTTCAAAATCAAAGGAATACCTGCGCTGCAGCTGCTGGTTTTCTTCCTCAGACCAGATTTGACGCCAAGTAGTCAAAATGCCCTGCGCATCGCGCCGATCGATCGGATACTTTTTCCAAGTATATTTTTCTGTATCAAAGTCTGCTTGCTCCGTTTCTTCGAAACAAAGCGAAACGGCATAGTCTCCTTGATAGTTTGACTCATACTCGTGGTAAACGCAAGCGATGACCGTTCCTTTTTCTGCGGCTTTCTTGACCGTCTCGCTGTTTTTCTCCCATAAGCCAGTGATTTTTGCTTGAATCGCTGGATCAGTAAAATTATTGGTTCTTTCCGTTGCCATTATCGAAAATTTCATTGGAGTTCCTCCTTCTTTGTCTTTATGATACGATAGAAACCTAGACATCTTGTGTCAGTGTTTTATCATCTTTTTATAAAAGGAGTAAACCAAGTGAGCACGACACGCCTATTCGGCCTTATCTACCACCTGTTGAATCATGAAAAAGCAACCACTTCTGAATTAGCCAAACAATTTGAAGTCTCGACTCGCACCATCACCAGAGATATCAATACCTTAAGCAGTATTGGCGTGCCCATCTATACCGAAACGGGTCGAAATGGCGGCGTTTATTTGTTAAGCAGTTTTGTGTTGGATAAAGTGTTATTATCAGAGGAAGAACGGAAAAACCTGCTTTTGGCGTTGAAAGGGATTCGCCAGCTGACGCCACAGATCAGTGGGCAATCGCTGGCAAAACTGCAATCCTTGTTTAAGCAGCCCGATGCTGATTGGCTAGAAGTGGATTTTTCCACTTGGCATCGGCGGGAAAACGGCAACGACACGTTTGATTTATTAAAAAAGAGTATTTTAACAAACCACGTGATCACCTTTGACTATATCAGTAAACAGGGACTGCAAAAACGCATCTGCCAGCCTTATAAACTGCTTTTTCGCTCGCAAGCTTGGTATCTGCAAGCCTTCGACCAGCAAAAGAATGCCTTTCGGACATTTAAAATCAGCCGCATGAGTCAGGTCCACGTCACTGACCAGCATTTTTTCCCAGTCACTGCACCTGATTCTGCCATTGAGTTGACTGTTGACACCTATCCTGCGCGTCTATTCTTTCAAGCCGACGTTCTTTATCGGGTATATGATGAGTTCGATCATCAGGATATTACTTTGACGGAGGAAGGCACTGCTGTGGTTACCGTTGATTTGCCCGAGGAAAGCTGGGTAGTGCCCTATTTGTTCTCTTTTGGAAAAAGCCTACGCATTTTAAGTCCCCCTCGACTAAAGAATCGTTACCAAGAAGAAGTTGCTGTGATTTATGCCAATTTGTCCGAGAACGAGGGTGCGAATTGATTTTTTTAAGAAAAGGTTCCCTATTGAAAGGAGTGTTTGATTTGAAGGAAGTGATCGTAGACTATGGCGGGGTTTCGCTAAACCGCCTTTGCCAGCAGTTGGAAGAAAATCAGATTCACTTAAATGCGTATGCTAACCAGCTCTTGCGCCATCCCCAGCTCTCCCTCAGTGCCGATAAACAGCGTGCTGCTTGTGTGATTGTTCCCCTTAAAGAACTGGGACTCCCCCAAGGCGGCTCTTTGACGGAGATTTTTGCAGCTGCGCCTTCTTATGGATTGACTTGTTGTACCTTGGAAATGGCCTTACACTTTCGTCTTAGCTATCGCCAACTGGCAAATAGTACCGGACTGAAATCCCAAGGAAAAGCGCCAGCTGCCGCAATCACGATCGCTTCTGTGCCTTTGGAAAAAACCGACGATTTCCCCAAAGGATTCTACGTTCGCCGCATCGATGGGGTTGACTGGCTACGAGGCTATACTTGCGATGCACGACACCAGTTTGCACCGGATGACCTGTTTTTGTTTCAACGACGAGACCCGCTGCCAGAGCGCCTCAACTGAAGGGGAAACAAACCGTTTCATATCAAATGTCCTTGTTTCTCATTGCCTACAATCATTCTGTAGGTTAAGAAGAGCCGAAAAGGACAAAAGGAGAAATAGATGAACTTAATCCCAATGAAAGACAGCGACTATGCTGCCTACTTAACCAATGCAGTTTTCGAATACGCCAATGACAAAGTCCAAGCAGGCACATGGGCCAAAGACGAGGCCCTCGCCCTAGCCAAAGAAAGCTTTGCTTCTTTACTTCCTCAAGGGACTGCCACCGAAAACAATCACTTGTTTTCTTTATTTGCAGCTGATTTTAGTGAACCGATCGGGGTGATTTGGGTCAACACAGCTGCCCAGAAAGCCTTCATCTATGACTTTATCATCGAGGAAGACCAGCGAGGAAAAGGCTATGGCACCAAAGCGTTACAGGCTTTAGAAAAGTGGGCGATCCAGCAAGGCATCATTGAAATCGGCTTGCACGTTTTTGCCCATAATCAGTCTGCGTATCAGCTATACAAAAAAATGGGCTATTTGGAAACAGATATTACGATGGTTCGACGTTTCGCTGAGTAGTACGAAAAGAGCCACATCATTCGTACCTAGGAATCAATCGACCAGACCTGCGCCAAACAAAAAGAAACGACAGAAAATCGTCGTTTCTTTTTGCTTCTATTTACATAAAAACCACTCTTTCAATGAGTGCATGGTTTTTTCAGTAGTATCGTCATTGTTGAACCTTCTTCGCTATAAGGACTGCCTTTGACATCGCCAAATACCTCACAGATATCAAAGCCTGCAGCCTGAACTTCCCTCAGCAATGCATCTTTTGTAAAATAGGTCGTCCATAAATAATAATTGGTGAGCTCAGTTTCTGCTAAAATCATTGTTTGCTCCAACAAGACGTGATCAGGATATTTCCATCGTTGATTCAGCACAAGATGGGGCTCCCCCCGCCAAAACCCTTCTGATTCGTGACTTTCCCAGGTCTGCTCTTCATCAAGCGTTAAAAACTGGGCAATCGTAAATACATCGAACAAAAATTTGCCACCCGGTTTTAGATGCGCCAGCACATTTTTTAGCAGCAGTTTTCGTTCCTCTGGATTTAAGGCACCATAATCGCAATAAATCAAGGTAATAAAGTCAAACTGCTGAGGCAATGCCATCTCCAAATAATTATCAAATAGATAGGTAATGTTTAATTGCTGCTTACTCGCAGAATCTCTCGCATAGGCGATGGACCTTCTGGAGTAATCAACGCCTGTCACTTGATAGCCTAGCGCTGCAAATTTTTCCGCATAGATCCCTGGTCCGCAGCCGATATCAAGAAGTTGCGTCTGTTTTTCTGGTGGAACAATGCGACTGATCCAGCGAACGGATTCGTCGATAAAGTCAGCCTTTCTACTCGCTCCCTCAAAATCAGGATCCAAATGAGCCTTTAACATTTGCTTGGAAATATACGCATCATCCCAAAACGCCCCTGCCATTTTTTTATAGAGCGGTGGCCGCTCGATTGCCTTTCTCAGTTCTTGGTACATTTTAATTTCCCCTTTCAAAATAATTGAAAAACAAAAAAGACCGCAGATTTTACTCTGCGGTCAATCTTCAAGCGATGAAGATCAAAAAGCGAAGAGTAAAATAAAATCAATGATAGGCACTTCAAATAAAACTGCAAGCAGTCAATTTTTTGCCTATGAAATTGATTTTATTTACTCTTTTCCAGTCCTACCCCTGTTAACGAAGGAATAACAGCAGATAGGCCGGAGTCATCACCTTTTTCTCTTGTTTTTCTGCTTTTACTTTAGAAGGCGCCAGTCGATTTGTCAATGGGAATTGACTGTAGACACTCGATTAAACGATGGTCTTGCCGAAATTCACACCTTACGGGGGAGAAATTTTGCAAAAACGCTGAATGTTTACTTCCCTTCACCTGCTGATTTTTTCAACAGGAAGCTGGATCTCAGTCAGCCATTCCTCTTCACTTTCTTTATTCCAAATGCCATCAATATAGCTTTCACGAAAAGGCCCTGTGATTCGATAGCCGTTATTTTCAGCAAACTGGATCACCGCAGCATAGGCTTTCGGAAACTCAGTGTAGGCTCCTTTATGGACCGTGCAAACTGCCTCTGGTACTTCTTCTATCTGCTTGAAGGTCAAATTTCCTTGATTATCTTTCATTTCTGTGACCGCTTCGCAAACTTCCACATCAATGTTTTCTTCTTTGTACTCGTTGTCATGATAGATAGTAAAACAATATTCGGGCAATGCGCAGACGCAACCAGCTGTTTCCATCTGCAGCCCCATTTCTGGGATCATAGAAAACAACCGATCGAAGTTTGGCACGACCATTCTCATTGAAGCGACGATAACTGCTGGCAAACGTTTCACGATCATTTGGTAATTGGCTTCTTCCTGTTGCAAATACCCTTCGATCTGCGTGAGCATCGCCATCCGTTCCGTGATCTCTCTCATCAGTTGCTGTCTCTTGCGATGCAGAATTCGCCTTTCGCTTTCTCCTGCTTGCACTTGTTTGATTTCATCGATGTTATACCCCATTCTGCGTAAAGCTAATAGCCGATGCAATGGTGCCAACTGACTAGAGATATAATAGCGATACCCATTATCTGGATCGATAAAATGGGGCTTAAGCAGCCCCACCTCATCATAATAACGCAGTGTTTTTATCGTCACTTGATTCATTTTAGAAAACATGCCGATTCGATACAGCTTATCTGGTGTTTTTTCACATTCTTGTGTCATAACTCTTTCCTCCGTTTCCTGTTATTCCCAACGGAAAAGCTTAACTGCCAAACCAAATCCTATGATCGTCACCACTGTCAATAGAAAAAGAATGAATCGAGGGTCACCGATTGGTTGATCGAGACTCACACTCTTTAACAATTTAACGCCTTGTGTCAATGGCAGAACATTAGCGACTTTTTGCACACCTTCTGGAAAGAGCTCAAAGGGAATCACTGCCCCAGAAAGAAACAACATGGGAAAATAAACCACTGTGCATACGAGATTGGCAATCTTGATATTTTTACACAAACTAGCAATCAATAGTCCTAGGCTATACATGGCAATCATAACGAAAAAATAGCTAGCTATCAATACTATCCAGCTGCCTTTCATTTGATAGTCGAGAAATACCACCGACACGAATGCGACACCTATCGCTGAGAGTAGTGCAGTCGCTGCAGCTACTACCACTTGAGCCGCAATCAGATGAACTGGAGAAGCTGGGGTAACAAAAAAGTGTTTCAAAATCTTTTTGTCTCGATAATCACAGATAGTTAACGGAATCCCCATAAAGGCTGTTGCGCAAATCCCCACCACCAGCAACGAAGCAAAACTGCCCTCTTGAAATGTATATGAAGTAGCACCAATCACTTTCTCTCCACCGATCATATTGGTCAAAAACAGGACGACCAGCGGCATGCCAATACCAAAGACGATCCCATCGATTCCTCGCAACGCTAACTTTCCTTCAATTTTTGCTAGTTTCATTACTTTGCTCATTCTATCTCCTCCCCTACAAACCAAAGATATGCCTCTTCAAGTTTTTGCTGACCGCTTCGTTTTAACAGCTCCTTCGTGCTGCCTTCAACTACCTTGCGCCCATGAGCGATGATGCATAGCCGATCACAAAGAATCTCCGCCTCCTCCATATAGTGGGTCGTCAATAGAATCGTCATTTGTGCTTCTTTTAGTTTGAGGAGCGTTTGCCAGACACTTCTCCGTGCTTTTGTATCCAGTCCCGTTGTCAATTCATCCAAAAAAATCACCTCGGGATTCGGGATCAACGCGAGTACAATTGAAAGCTTTTGTTTTTCCCCACCAGAAAGTTTGTCGATGAATTGCGATTCGAGTGGTTCCAGCTGAAACAAACGCAAAAGCTCTTGATAGTCTTGAGGCTGTCGATACAAGAGCGTCATCTCTTTGCACAATTCTCCGACGCAAATATTGTTCTGATAACTTGAAGATTGAAGCTGTACCCCCACTTTTTCAAATACCTCACGTCGCTTTTTTTGAGGATCTGATCCGAGAATTTTGACAGAACCTTCCTCTGGTGTTTTGATACCTAAAATTGTTTCAATCGTTGTTGTTTTTCCTGCTCCATTTGGTCCTAATAAGCCGAACACCTCGCCTTTTTTTACGGTGAAGGTAAGTTGATCAATAATTTTCCTACCGTTGATTTTCTTAGATAGCTCGGCAACCTCAATCATTTTTTCCACAGCAATCGCCCCTTTCTACTAAAGCATACTGTCTCCTCTTGAGGGAGAGTCAATAGCCTACTTGCCTTTTTTCATGACGAACAACCCCATACTCATTGGTTAGCTAAAAGCGGCTTTTTCTTTTTGTTCGATAGAGCCACACTATTTAAATCACAATTAACTATTTTTAATTTCTAAGCTTGTTTTTTTCTTCTATCTCCACTATATTTGTGGGTAAACCAGTTATTTCTATGTAGAAAGGACGTTTCCCTTGAATTATCCCTTATTAAATGAACAAATGCCTCAGACCATCATCCGTGTTTGGCGGTTGCGGACAATTACTTCACTGATCATTTTCAGTTTACTTTTCGCTGCTTCTTTTTGGTTTTTATCCATGCAAAACTGGCTTCATTTCTGGGTGTTCGCCCTTTGGTCAAGCCTATTGGCACTGACTTTGATCAGTCATCTGCTTTCTTTTGTGCTGATGAGCTATCGTTACAAATTCCATCGCTACGAGATCCAAGAAAAGGATATCGCTATTCAACGTGGCTATCTATTTCGCAGCACCACGTATATTCCGATCCGTCGAATCCAGCACATCGAAACAGACCAAGGGATCTTTTTGCGAAAATACGCTTTAGTCTCCTTACAGATCCATACGGCTGCGACCAACCACACCATTGAAGGCTTGCCAGTGGCGCAAGCCGAACGCTTGCGAGAAACCATCATGAATTTAGTCGAGGTGGTCAAAGATGATCTATGAAAAACAACGACTGCCGTTGCTGTGTATCGGTCTTTATTGGTTCAAAAATTGCAAAAATTTTCTGGTACTAGCATTTCTGCTTGTATTCAAATTATTCAACGACGCCCCTTCTTTTCCGATGATTCTGGGTGGCATTCTGCTATTTTTACTGGTCTGTCTGCTTCTTGCGGTACTGTCTTACGCCCGCTTTACCTTTCAAATCGATCAAACGAGTGTACTAGTCAACAAAGGACTCTTTATCCAAAAACAAACGATTTTGCCATTTGAACGCATCCAAACGATTCAAGAAAATCATTACTTTTATTTACGTCCATTTAAATTAGCTGAAGTGAAGTTGGAAAGCACCGCTAGTTCGAGTGGTGAAGCCGAAATTCTTTTCCCTGCATTGCCGCTGGCTCTCATTGCCTCCATCGAAGCGTCAAAAAAGGCGGCTGCGACACCACAACAGCCGAATGCCCAAACAACTAGTGGAGAAGAACCAACCGACGATTATGCTGCGTTTTCAGCTGAGAAGTCAGCCAAGCCGCCGCTAGAAACATTCACTTTGAAATTTAAGGAGATTTTCTTGTTTTCTCTCACTGATTTTTCTGTTTTCACCTTGGTTCTAGTCATCGGCTACAACGTGATCGACAACATTCCCAATCTCTTTGCCTATGCATCGGAATTGCAGCAACTTGGTCTTTTATTAGGTGCTGCAATTCTACTCGGGCTACTGATTTTGTTTTTCTTCCTTGCGATCGCCAGAAATCTTTTCCGTTATTATGGCTTTACGGTGGAAACGAACCAACAACAGCTGCTGATCACGCAGGGCTTGTTTTCTAAACGACACCAAACGATTCCCCTCGCTAGGATCCAAGGGCTGAGTGTCGAACAAAACCTTTATCGAAGAATCTTTCATCTAAGCTCCGTCAAATTACTGCTGGCTGCTGGCAGTTCGTCAGAAAGCGATGATACAGTCTATCTGTTCCCCATTTTGAAAGAGGCGCAGCTGACCGAAACATTGACCCGCTTTTTACCCGAATGGTCGTTTCAACAAACCGCTCTAGTGAAAAATCCACGACCCAACTTTTGGTACTTCTGCCGTTGGCCGCTGCTGATCGGACTGCTTGCTGTAGGAATCTCTGCCTTCTTTTTCTGGTGGTTAGCGCTGATTTTCTTCGTGTTCTTTGGCTCCTTCGTGTTATCAAGCATCTGGCGAGGCAAAATACAAGGCTATCAATTTTTAGATAACCACGTATTGTTGTGCCAAACGATCCGCGGTCTTACGAAGGTGACCGCTTATCTGAAGAAAAATAAAATCCAAGATTTCACTGTCACCACCACGCATTGGCAGCACAAAAGAGGGCTTGGCAAGTCACAGCTGACCATCAAAACCGAAGATACTCTCACCGAAAGTAAGCTGTTCTATTTTCCATTAACCGAAGCAGAAAACTTACGGCGCTGGTTTTTGTCTTAGTTCATAAAAAAGCGTCAAACAGCAGGACTGACACGCTGTTTGACGCTTTTTTTACAAGATCTGAAAGGAATGAAAAGGAAACATCAACTATTGATTCGTTGATGCTTCTTTTTTCTATCCCCTGACCTTCCCTTCGACTATTTGCTGCTTTATTGAAGCAGCATCTAAGCCATATTCTTTTTGCAAGAAATCGGGTGTGCCGACTTGACCGAACCGTTCATTGACACCAATACGTTTTAAGGGGACAGCACTGCCTGTTTCAGCAAGCACTTCGGCGACGGCACTTCCTAGTCCACCGGTAATAGAATGATTTTCGATGGTGATGACTTGCCGTTTCCCCTGAACTTCGCGGAGGATCAATTCTTTATCGATTGGTTTGATGGTAAACATGTCGATCACTTCGCAGCTGATTCCTTTTTCTGCTAATTCTTCTGCCACTTGCAGTGTTTCAGAAACCAATTGTCCGCTAGCAATCAACAACAGTTCATCGCCTGGTCTTAAAATATTGCCTTTTCCTAGTTCAAAGGTCGAGCCTTTTTCATAAATCATCGGAACCGCTTTCCGATTGCCTCTTACGTAATGAATGCCTGATAATTGGCTAAAAGTGTTTATGATCCACGCCATTTGGACTTCATCCGCTGCATCGCAGACGATCGACTGGGGAATCATTCGCATCAATGCCACATCTTCCCATGTCGTATGGGTGCCGCCGTTGTGCCCGACTGCAAACCCTGGATCAGAACCGTAAATATTGATCGTATTGTCGCCATAGCCGCCAGAAATAAACAGCTGATCGAATACCCGACGCGTTGCAAATGGCCCAAAGGTGTGGATAAAAGGTGTATAACCAGTTAAACTCAAGCCAGCCGCGACACCAACCATATTGGCTTCCGCGATCCCCATGTTGATAAAGAGTTGGGGATGTTTGTTGGCAATCGTGGTCCAGCCGCTGGCAGAACCAAGGTCGGCATCTAACGCAACTAGCTGGTTATTTTCATCCATGAGTTCCACCAATGTGTCAACGACACAAGTTCGCAGCTCTTTACCAGCAGCAGTGGTTTTGCTTAATGTAAACATGCCTTAGCGTCCTCCTTCGATTTTTATGGTCAATTCTTTGATTGCCGCTTCTGCCGCTTGATTGATCTCATCCGTGGTAAACTTCACGGAGTGATTGGCATCTAGTTCTTCAAAGAAAGGAACGCCTTGTCCTTTCACGCTGTCCAAGACAATGCAAACCGCTTGGTCTTCGATTGCTTTGCAGCGCTCGATTGCCTCATCAATGGCTTGCATGTCTGCCCCTGGAACTTTTTCTGTATAAAAGCCAAAAGCAGTCATCTTCTGCTGGATATCAAAGGGATCAAGAATGTCTTTGGTTGGCCCATCTAGCTGTTTTTTGTTGTCATCAATAATGACGATACAGTGATTCAGTTTAAAGTGGGCAATGTATTGGAAGGCTTCCCAGCACTGTCCTTCATTTAGTTCACCATCTCCAACGATCAAATAAACAAAATTGTCCTTGCCTGCCAAGCGCAGGCCTGTCGCGATCCCAGCAGCCATGGAAGTTCCCTGCCCCAGTGAACCTGTGGTGGCATCAACCCCCGGCGTTTTCCAGCGATCCGGATGGGAAGGCAGTCTCGTGCCGCCCTCATTGATCGTCCATAACCACGACCGATCAAAATAGCCCGTATTTGCTAATGCACTATACAGGGCGGCGCCAGCATGCCCTTTTGACAAGACGAGTCGGTCACGATCCGCCCACTGTGGATCTTGTGGATTGATTCGCAGCTGTTTGCCGTACAAAACGGCCAATAATTCAACAATTGAAAAGGAGCCGCCCAGATGGCCTTGTCCCATTTTCTTGATGCTGCAAAGGGTATCTAAACGAATCTTTGCCGCTAATTCTTCAAGCTCGTGGTATTTTTGTTCACTGATTGCCACTATTTATCCCTCCATCCTCTATTTATTCAGAAACAGATTTTGCCCGACTGTTTTTCTTGAAAATCGTCAATCCGATCAAGACCGCGACTACCGCAATTATCCCTGAGAAGATGGCGATTTGACCGCCCATATTGGCTAGGTTTCCTAGGAAGATCCCTGCAACCCCATAGTCGGTATCAGAGAAAGTTGATCCTTGGAACCCAAGATCCCCCATGACTGGCATCAACAAGATCGGCATGAAGCTGATAATGATCCCATGAATAAAGGAACCAATGACAGCGCCTCGCACACCACCCGTTGCATTGCCGTAAACACCTGCTGTTGCGCCGCAGAAGAAATGGGGCACGACACCTGGAATAATAACGGTTGTTCCTGTGAAGACCATGATGATCAAACTAACGATCCCTCCGACAAAACTGGTTAGAAAACCAATCAGAACAGCATTTGGCGCATAAGGAAAGACGATTGGACAATCCAATGCAGGAATCGCATTAGGAACAAGCTTTTCAGAAATCCCTTTAAAGGCTGGTACGATTTCTGCCAAAATCAGACGGACACCAGCTAAAATCACAAAGACACCAGCGGCAAACGAACCTGCTTGCTGCAACGAATAAATGATCGAGTTCGTGCCATTGCTAAGATTTTCCGTAATAAATTCACTCCCAGCAAAAATTGCTACGATCACGTATACAACCGCCATCGTAATCGTGATACTAACAGTAGAATCCCGCAAGAAAGACAGGCCTTTCGGAAAATTGATGTCTTCGGTAGATTTTTCCTTATTGCCAACGTATTTCCCAATCAACCCGCTCAATGCATAGCCGAAGTTTCCCGTATGCCCTAATGCGACGGAATCATTTTTGGTAATTTCTCGGGTAAACGGCTGTGCGATCGCTGGAAAAATCGTGTTACAGATCCCTAACGCTAAGCCGCCAAATAAAACTAGATTATAGGTGTTCATTCCAGTAACGCTCAAAATCACCGCAATCATGCACGCCATATACAACGTGGCATGCCCAGTCAAATAAATGTATTTAAAGCGAGTGATACGGGCAATCAAAATATTGAAGGCCATTCCTGCTAACATAATAAGTGCGGTATAGGTGCCGTAAGTCGTCAACGCTAACGCAACGATCGCTTCGTTATTCGGTACGACCCCTTGCATGTTAAAGGCTGCTTGGAACATCTCCCCAAATGGCGCCAGAGAGCTTTCGATCACCCCAGCCCCGGCAGTGACCACGAGAAACCCAACAAAGGTTTTGATCCCCCCTTTGACGATCGTGGCAATGTCTTTTTTTTGCAGCACATTCCCCAAAACGGCGATCAGCGCAACTAAGATCGCTGGGGTACTCGCGATATCAACAAGAATATCTAAAAATTCGTTCATGACTGTCTACTCCTTTTTATAGTAATCCTTTTTCCTGACAAACGGCTTGAACCTTTTGCTTCAATTCATCGAGATCGATAATACTGTCTAACACTACGATCTCACCTAGATGCTGCGCACTATCGGCTAAATCGCCGCCAACAAAGAAAACATCCGCCATATCGGGTGCAGCACTTCCTAAATCATAATGGGACACTTCCACGCCTGAGACACCCAGTTCATTTAAAACAGAATTGATATTCATCTCCACCATAAAACTTGATCCTAATCCTGACCCACACACTGCTGCAAATTTCATTTTTCATCTTCTCCTTCTCTAATCACTTCAATTATTTGATCCGCATTGGTTGCGGAAAGTAACGCAGTTAGTTTTTCATTATTCGACAAAATTTTAGTTAAACTCGCTAACGCTTTTAGATGGAGTTCATTGTCAACCGCCGCCAAACATATAAACACGTGAATGGGGTGTTGCGGATCATCATTCAAAAGCACTGGTTCTCTGACTTTTAATAACGACATCCCGATGGCATTGACCCCATCTTCTGGACGTGCATGAGGCAAAGCGATGCCTTTTCCAATATGGATAAAGGGACCGTGATCCACCACTTTATTGATCATGGCGGTAATATACTGTTCCTCAATTTTATTGGTCTTTTTTAATGGCGCAGCAGCTGCTCGAATGGCTTCTTGCCAAGTCAGCGGCACCTTGGTAAATTGGATGGTTTCTGCTGTTAATAAATCTGATAACATCGGACGTTGGTCTTCCCTTCTATTCAATTCTCGATTGATTTTTCTTTGCAAAATTTTTCTCAGCTTTTGCTTACTGATTCCTGCTTTTAAATCAACATAGGGCAAAATCACTTCTAACACATCGTCAATGGAATGCAAGCCAGTTTTTGAAGGGAAAAATGCCGCTTGTACGTTTTTAACCAGTTCATCCTTCTCAATGGGTGTCATAATCGGATTGATCACATAACAGGGTCGTTTGGTTTTGATCGGCGCACTGGAAAAAATCAGATCAATCTCTTCATTAAACCGAACATTTTCGTACTCTTCGATCGAACGAGCCGGCAAAAAATGGATCTGGGGAAACAGTTCCTTTAACTCTGATTCCAAAATCAAGGATGAACTGATGCCACTGGGACAAACGACTAATGCATTCAGTTGGAAGTAATCACGTTTGGCCTTTTGTTTACTGATTTCTCCACCAAACAAAATCGTAAAATAACCGATTTCTTCATCAGGGATCGTGCCGACTAGGTCTTCTAAAGAACCCAGTGCTCGTCTCGTCAGTTCAAACAACTCATTGTATTGCAGCTTGATTTCTTCAATCAGTACATTCTCCAGTGGAAAACCGTAGCGGATTCGAAAATACGCTGGGACAAGATGATAGAATGTGTTCATCAAAAGGGTGCGATAGTCCACAAACTCGATAGCTGCCAGCCGTTCCATTTCATGAATGATCTTACTGGCACATTCCAATAAAAACTCTAATGAAGTATCTTCGATATCTCCTTGCAGAATCGTTTTCAACAGGATCGTTACATAAAGTTCTTCTGTTTTCCGATCTTTGATGTCAGGAAATTCTGCTAAAAACTGCTGACTGACTTGATGGACATGCAGCGACTGGAGCAGCGGTATTTCTGTCTCCGCTAAAGAAACAGCCGTTTCTGCCATCCGAAAGGATAGATAATTAAGAAAATAAAGCATTTCTTCGAAGCGACTCGGAACGATCACCAGATTGAAATCAGTCAGTGTTGCGGACAAACGATCTCTGATTTGAACATAGATCGTTTTATCCTGCTCATAGATTCCCTCAAATAAGAGCAAGTTCCCGTTTTTCGTATTGGATAACGTGCTGACCTTTCGAAAGGCAAGAGCGCGAATCTGATATTCCTCTCCCTCTAGATAAAAGCCATATTTTCGAGAGTACAATAGTTGAATCTTGAAAGCTGCAAGTTCCTCTCTGATCCCCTTTACATCCTTCAAAATCGTATTTTTACTGACATAGAACAGCTCTTGAAACTGATAGACAGATAAATCTTTCACTGCTGAAAAAGTCAGAAGATAAATCATGGACCGCCGCTCTTCTTCCGAAAAAAACAACGCATTCTTCTGGACATCGAAAAGAATTTCCGGCCATTTTCGTTGAATCAGTGAAGGAATCAAAACTTCTCCCTCATGAATCATGATTCGTTGATTCAACCGCTGTTCAGTGATTTGATTGATTTTGGCAATCTCCGCCAAAAATTCCTCATCCCTCCACTTCGTCAAATCAAGAAACGCCTCAACATTTGGTTCTGAAAACAGATACGTCAATTTGAAATGAATCATATTTGCTACCCCCACCTAAACTATAGCTTGCACAAAATGAAATCGCCATCATTTCTCGGTACAACTGAAACTCCGTTTTTTTTAAACGATGGACCGAAGAGGAGATTTCAAGGATTACCATAACATCCAATATAGTATCCGAGAAGGTTTTGTTGATAGAAACAAATGGATAAAAAATACAACATTAAAAAAAAGCGAATCATTTACTGATTCGCTTAGATACTGATGCTATTTGTTGTTTTATTATTGAAACTATCAGAATCATTAAAAGCAATCGTCATTTTTCCAATATACTTTTTTAAAGTTATTTTCTGATACCTAAAAGACTTATCTTAATGAATGATGGAAAATAAGCTTTTTCTATCTACTCACTTATACTAACAGGAATCGTTGTTTCCGTTTCCTGTGTCTTTGCGGCTTCGTTTTTTACTTGCTGCTTTTCCAATATTTTGAAAAATGGCATATAAATAAAATATGAGATAGCAATTGATACAACAGACCAAACAGCTGCTCCAATACTACCATTAGTAGCTAAATAAGGACCAATAATAGGAGGAATAGTCCATGGAACTTGAATAACAATCGGTCCTACTATACCAATATTCATTAGGATATACGTACCGATACATAGGACCATAGGCGTTGCTATAAAGGGAATAAGCATTACAGGATTCATCACAATAGGCAAACCAAAAATAACCGGTTCATTGATACAAAAAATAGCTGACGGCAATGATAATCGTCCAATCGACTTATACATCTTACTTCTGGAATGGAGCATATTTAACACTAGACCTAGTGTTGCTCCAGTTCCGCCTAAACACATAAAGACAATCCAAAATCCATCGGCAAAAACATGAGGAACTTCTACACCACTTTGAAAAGCTGCCGTATTATCAGCAAGATAACTTAGGAAAACAGGGGTCGCAATTCCAGACAAAACATTGTCTCCGTGGATTCCACATATCCATAGCAAACAAACGAGAAGTGTGTATAGCAGCATGCCTGGGAGTGTTCCCATCCCTTGCATTAAAGGTTGGAAAACAATAGTAATGATTTCATTGATATCAACCCCTAATAAAGTTCTGACGATCCATATAACGGTCAGAATAAATGCTCCTGGGATTAACGTTGCAAAAGAAGTTGCTACAGTGGGCGGCACACCTTCTGGCATTTTTATTACAATATTATGAGTGACAAACCATTTAAAAGCATGAGTGACAAATACCCCAACAATGATCGCGGTAAACATACCACTAGCACCAAAATTAGCCAAATTTATCGTCCAGTCATCGTTTAATGTTGCTAGAAGAAAGCCGATAGTTGTGAGCATCGAATTAGAAATAGCATCAACACCAAACTCTTTTCCTAAATGATAGCCTATGCCAATTGCAGATATCAGTCCAAGGATTCCGAACGTAACATTGACTGGTGCATTCAACTGCGGCCCCCAATTTGACACAAAATCCATCCATGACTGTATTGGAAAGTTACCAATGATTAGGAAGATACTTCCAACAATAGTAAAAGGAATCGTCATGGAAATCCCATTTCTTATAGCAACTAAGTGTTTACTATTGCCTATTTTCAGCAATATAGGCAATACCTTGTTCTCAATGACCTGCATCTTTTTTCCTCCTTTTAGTTCACGACTTCCTTATCAACCACCAACACAGGATCTTTGTGCAACCATAGAGAAGTAACAGGACACTCTTTTGTAATCGTACCGCTTAGAAATTGTTGTATCGCAGATTTCTTTTTTGCTCCACTAGCTTGTACGATCATTGTTCCAGATTGTAATAATTGTCCTATCCCTAACGTAATTCCTTTCGTACGATCAACTTTCTCGTCTGAAAAATATTTTTTCCCAACACTTTGGGTTGATTCGTCTAAGTTCACTATATGAGCTTTATCTTCGAAGGACGAACCAGGCTCATTAAAACCTAAGTGACCATTTACTCCAACCCCAAGCAAACTCAGTGTTAATCCTCCATTCTCCTCGATAAATTTATCAGCTTTTTTGCATTCCTCATTTAAATCATTGGCTAAAGGATCAAATGTGTGAAGTTGCTTTAGGTCAATAGGAACCCGATTGAATAAGTTTCTTTTCAAATAGGATATACAACTGCCTTCATTTTTCGGATCGATTCCAACCCATTCATCTAGTTCAATAAACTTTGCCTGGGATAAATCTATTTCTTTATTGATTGCTGCTTCTGCAATGATGTTAAGCGTTCCTACGGGTGTATCACCACCTGCAAAGCAATATAACCCATTTGGCTTTTCTTTCAAGACATCTAAAATGAGTTTTGCACAGATCTTACTGACTTCCTGGTAATTTGCCTCAACATAGTATTTTATATTCATTGTCATTCTCCTTTAAAAAAATTCGGCAGATATTTTTTGTGTGCCAAAAGCATTTCATCAAGTAGTTGCTTTGCTGTCCTATCACTTGGAACTAAGGGATTGATCGTCATCGCTAATAAAGCAGTGTTATAGTCTCCCGTAACAGCTGCTTGGGCCGCTATACGTTCAAAAGACTTAATTTGTTGAACTAGCCCTTTGATAGGAATAGGTAATTCACCTGTAGTCAAAGGGATCGGTCCTTGTTTTGTAATCAAACAATTTACTTCAACCGCTGAATCACAATCGATATCACTGATGGCTCCATTATTTCTTGTATTGACCGTTTGAATATCACGTTTGTCATTATAGATGGAATTAATTAAATTACATGCTGCTTCACTATAATAAGCGCCCCCACGTTCTGATAATTGAGGTGGTTTGATTGCTAGATGTTCATCTTTATAAAGTTCAAACAATTCATGTTCGATTTTCTGCACAACTTCTGCACGAGTTCCTTCTTTTTCTGCTGATTGTTTTTGCTCAGACAACATAGTGGCTGTTTGATAGTAATACCTTAAATAGCCGATGGGAATCATGTTAAGTGTTCGGAAAAAATCTGGTTCCCATTCTAAATCAGCAATGTTTTTCAGACCAACTGCATCACCAGCATCTTGCGTCATCAATGTAAGTACTTTTTGGGTCACATCAATCCCTTTATGATAAATCTTTTTCGCAAAAACCATATGATTTAGTCCAGTAAATTCAACATATAATTCTTCTTTGGGTACTTTTAATGTTTCTGCAATGCCACGTTCTATTCCAATTGGTCCATTACACAAACCTACTACTCTACGCATATTGCTATGGCGTAAGACAGCTTCTGTCACCATGCCAGCTGGATTAGTAAAGTTGATCAGCCATGCTTCTGGGCAAAGACGCTCCATGTCTTTCACTATTTCTAAGATAACGGGAATCGTGCGTAATCCTTTAAAAAGCCCTCCTGGACCATTCGTTTCTTGTCCAATCGTGTCATATGTTAAAGGGATTCTCTCGTCTTTCGCTCGCGCTTCCAAAAGACCTACACGAAATTGGGTCGTAACGAAGTCCGCATCCTTTAATGCCGCTTCACGATCAAGAGTCATATAAATTTTCATTGGAAGTTCCGCTTTTTTTACCATACGTTTAGCAAGTTCCCCAACAATTTCTAATTTCTCTCTTCCTTGTTCAATATCCACAAGCCATAATTCTGAAATCGGTAATTCAGCATATCGTTTAATAAATCCTTCTATTAATTCTGGTGTATAACTTGATCCACCGCCAATTGTTGCAATTTTTATTCCTTTATCCATCCTGAAACACTCCTTTAACTTAACTACATGGTCAGTATAGATTATTTTTATCTCCATAAATACCGCCTTTAAGTAAACGGTTACAAAAGCAAACGATTGACACCGGTTACAATCCTGTTACAATTTGTAACAGGAGGGGATTACTATGTTGTTTCTTGACTATCAACCAGACTTAAATGAAACGGATATTGAAGTATATAAAGCAATAATTTCAGACGTAAATGCAGTTGCTTCCATGAGTATTCGTGAATTAGCTGAGAAAAGTCATACGAGTACTGCCAGCGTACTACGCTTTTGTAAAAAATTTCGCTGTACCGGTTTTTCTGAATTTAAAATTTACCTCAGTGCGTATCTCGAATCTCTTAAAGAAGAAAAAGAGGTAAAAACACTTGATTTTGAGAGTGAACTCTTGAATTTTTTAGCACGGACACAAGACAAATTCTTTGAAGATAAATTTGATGAGGCAGTTCACTTATTGATGGAAAAAGAGCTGATTATTTTTATTGGCGTAGGCTCCTCAAATGTTGTTGCTGAATATGGTTCTCTTTATTTCTCGTCACTATTTAACATGGCGATTCGCATTGAAGATCCTAGTAATTACCCTATTAATTACCTATCCACTGAGTTAGCAAAAAAAATGTGTATCGTCGCTTTATCCGTTTCGGGCGAGACCACAGAAATCATTCAATATTTAAATCATTTGAATCTATCAGAAAGCTCAGTAATAGGAATTACCAGCAGCTCTAATTCAACACTTTCTAAATTAGCTGATATTGCAATAACCTATAATATTTCGCTAGAAAAAATTAATGAAGCTGATATTACAACACAGATACCGGCAATGTACATTATTGAAAAGTTAGCGAAAACCGTGAGAAATAGAATGGAAACTCAATAGATTTATAAAAAAATTCTTCAGGTAATTCTTTCCCTCTATTCACAAGTTCACCGATCGATATTCCCACAAAAAAAAGAGACTCACATGTATCTATGTGGTCTCTTTTTGATATATAGATTTGTTCAATTTATTTGTTTCTCTTACCTTTGGTTTGAGAAGACTTCAAAAAATCTTGTGAAGTTTCCTCTTCTCAATCATTTGCCTCTTCATTCCCTATTGTTGAGGTAACTTTTTCATCGATACGTAAAAATGGTAAATAGATAAAAACACTCACAGCAATGATCGCAATTTGCAAGACTGATGCTCGCCAATCGCCACCAGTTGCTAAAAATCCAGATATGACAGGAGGAGTGGTCCAAGGTATCTGCACGACAACATGATTGATTAAACCAACAGCTGTGGCAAAATATGCAACTGTTAGGGAAAAAATCGGCGCCAATACAAATGGAATAATCAAACTAATATTGAAAACAATTGGTAAACCAAAAATGATCGGTTCACTGATATTAAATAGTGCAGGAGTTACGGATAATTTTGCAAAGTCTTTGTAGTCTTTACGACGACTAAAGATAAAAATAGCAATTAGCAAAGCAATAGTATTTCCTGATCCTCCCATAACAGCAAACGTATCTTTAAATGCCATGTTTATGATATGTGGAATATCTTCCCTATTCGCATAAGCAGCCATATTCTCTTGCATATTTTGAATTAAGAACGGATCGAGAAGTGAACCTGATATCACTGCTTGATGAATTCCAAACCCGAAAAATAGATTTGCAATTGAGGTAATTAAGAGGAACCCTGGTAAGCCTGTCGTTACCCTACTTAAAGGTCCAGTGATTAGAGTAGTAATCAACGAATTAACATCCATATTGAATAATTGATTGACAGCAAATGAACCAATTGCGAAGGTAGTCACGGTAATCATGATTGGAATAAGGACGTTAAATGACTTCAACACAGCTGGTGGGATATTTCCTGACAACTGAATTTGTAACTTTTTGTTATTTGATAACTTAATAAAGAGTTCCGTAGCAGCTAAGCCCACAAAAATTCCAACGAACATTCCTGACGCACCAGTATGAGTGACAGGAATAACCCCACCTACCTCCAACGCTTCTTGACTTCCTTCTGGTGTAAACATCGTCATCATAGGGGTGAGAACAATAAACGTTGAAATAGCGACTAGAACAGCAGCAATATGATTTGTATAATTTCTGCTAACACACATATGATAAGAAACTGCCGCAACAACTAATAGCGTCGTTATACTTAGCGTTCCATTACTGATGGAAGTCCCGATTTCTTGAATCGTCGTTAATGTTGCTGGATCAATGATATTTCCCATAAATCCTGTTGGCTCTAAAATAACATAGTTGATCAATGTAACAAATCCCGCCAACATCATAAAAGGCATAAAAGTGGCGAAAGCATCCCTTAGTGTTCGAAGATGAATCTGGTTCCCTAGCCTTGTGGCTATTATTCCGAACTTTTCAAAAATAGCATCTTTTTTACTCATAATCCCGATCAGTCTCCTTTTTTAGTTGTAAGCGATTGCTTATGGGATGATCATACACCAGCTTTTTAAAAAAGTAAATATCTTTATTTAAAATTATATACTTTTTTTAAAAGTCAAAAAAAGACCAACGAAATTCGTTGGTCTTCACTTCTCAACAAAAACTGCTTCAAAAATAAAATCTTTGTATAAATGTCTCGAAAGAGAATATTCAAACGGTACACCAGATGACAATGACACCACTTTGTCTACCTCTATCATAAACTCGCCTGGTTTTACAGAAAGAATTTCCGCATCGAAGTCATTTGCCACATCACCTTTGATCCAAATATGGGAAGATTTAATCTCTAGACCAAGCTCATTTGTAATGTAGCCATATACAGAACGTTTCAAATGCTTTGGTTCTAACCCCGGTATAACAGAAAGTGGCATAAACGTTTGCTCAATAGAATACGGTTGTTCATCAATAAAACGACTTCTAATAATATTATAGACATACTCTTTTTGATTTATTTCTAAAATTTCTGCCACTTCATTCGATGGCAACTCAATTGAGAACGTATGGATTTCAGAAGTCACATGTTCTTCCCCTACTAAATCAAAAAGACCTTCATTTGGTCCAAACACTTTCGAATTATCAATTGGTCTGCGCAGAACTTCCGTTCCGAATCCACTACGTGTTCGTAAAACTCCCTCTGATACTAGCATATCAATACCTTTCTTCACAGTGAGCTTACTTGTTTGATACTCATGCGCAAGTTCATCGCCTGTAGGTAATTTTTCGCCGATTTGATAGGTTCCATTGGCAATTTTTTTCTTTACCTCCGTATAAACCTCCATATATTTTGGCTGTTTCTTCATAACTTACTCCCTCATACTCATCTCTATTACTTATACTTTAACATAAAAAATTATCTTTTTACAGCTAAAAACATACCTATCATGAAAAGATATATATTTTTAATAAAAAGTATTTATTTATACTAAAAGCAATGTTACACTATTAAAAACGAACAGGAGGAAACGATAATGTCAAGACAAACTCAGTTAACATTTCCAGATGACTTTTGGTGGGGCTCCGCTTGGTCAGCAGAACAATCTGAAGGGCGTGGAGAAACAGGAAAAGCAGAGACCGTATGGGATCGGTGGTTTCACGAAGAACCTCATCGCTTTTATAAACGAATTGGACCTAGTATTACGACAGACCATATCCATCGTTACCACGAAGATATTCAATTGATGAAACAAACGGGGCACAATTCATTTCGTGTGTCTATCTCATGGGCACGAATGTTTCCAAATGATGGGGTTGGTAAACCAAACGAGAAAGCGATAGCCTATTATCGAGATCTTTTTACCGAAATGAAAAATAATAATATCAAAGTTTTTGCGAATCTCTATCATTTTGATATGCCCGCAAAATTACAAGATAAAGGGGGATGGGAATCACGTGAAGTTGTTGATGCTTATGTAAATTTTGCTGATACCTGTTTTCTAGCGTTTGGCGACTTAGTTTATCATTGGTTCACCTTTAACGAACCATTGGGGCCAATCTTGGGCTCTTATTTAGAAGATTTTCACTATCCAAATCTCATTGATTTTAAGCGTGGTGCTCAAGCAGCGTTCTTTACCATATTAGCCCATGCAAAAGCCATTCAAACTTTTAAAAAATACCAGCTATCTAGCAAAATCGGAGTAATTCTCAATTTGAGTCCGACTTTCCCAAGAAGCCAAAATTCAGCAGATAAAAAAGCAGCAGAAATTGCGGATCTTTTTTATACTCGTAGTTTCTTAGATCCCATGGTCAAAGGAGTATTTCCAGAAAAACTAGTCTCGTTGCTGGAGGAATATGACCAATTACCCGTTGATTTCAATGACACAGACCTAAAAATTATTGAAGAGAATACCGCACAGATACTTGGTCTAAACTACTATGAACCACGCCGTGTCAAAGCAAGAACTTCTGCCGTTAATCTAGAAAGTCCATTCTTACCAGAATGGTTCTTTGAACCGCATATTATGCCTGGCCGTCGAATGAATGAATATCGTGGATGGGAAATCTATGAAAAAGGAATTTATGATTTATGTATGGACATCAAAAATAACTACGGAAATATTGAATCCTTTATCTCAGAAAACGGTATGGGTGTTGCTAATGAAGAACGGTTCATGGATGAAAATGGACAGGTGATTGATGACTATCGCATTGAATTTATCCAAGACCATCTCGCCTATTTATGGAAAGCAATTCAAGATGGCTGTAATATAAAAGGATACCATCTATGGACATTCATTGATTGTTGGTCATGGATCAATGCATATAAAAACCGCTACGGCTTAGTTTCTTTAGATTTAGCCACACAGAAACGTACAATAAAGAAAAGCGGCTTGTTTTACAAGGAACTAAGTAAGCAAAACGGTTTTTCCTACGATCTCGAGCGACTGGTAGATTAGCATTCACGAATATGATCGATAGTGATCTGTATAGAAGAAACCTGTTGCCACAACTCCTCTTTCGCACCTTTTAAGAAGGCGACAGGTTTTATTAGTAAAAAAATAACCGTTTCCCTACTAAAGTCGACGGTTATTTTTTTGTCATTTTTCACTGCGGCTAGGATACGAAAGAGCAGTATGGCAATAAATGTACCAGAATTTATCTGGAACTTATTAGCCGCTAGTTTCGATAATAATGCTTCCCTTTTCCTTAAACATTGCATTCGTTTTTAGATGTTCGAACACTTTTCCAATATGACTACATCGAACACCTTATTTCAATTGAGAATAAGGTTTTGCCTATGTCGCTTATCGATTTTGTTTGAGAATATCCTTGTTAAAAGTTGAAAAATCACTCTCTTCTTGCTATACTAACTATGTAAAGAGGAGTTGTTGCCACAACCCCTCTGCAGCGCCATTTAAGACGGCGACAGGTTTTTTAACTTAAAAGATAACCGTTTCCCTGTTAAAGTTGACGGTTATTTTTTTTTGTCATTTTTCACTGCGGCTAGGATACCAAAGATCAGCATGGCGGTAAATGTACCAAAACTGATCATTAGCCCGATTGCTTCCGCTGTGGACAAAAAGGCTTCTCCTTTCTGAAGAGTTAGTACTTACATTCATAAGCACCACCACCTTTCAAAGATAGCCACCGTCACAAACTTTACTGCAGTCAAATGGTACCATACTTCCATCAATAAAACTTTCAAATGCCAAGGATTTATCATTATTTTTTTCACGGCGCATGGTCCATCTGCTGTGATTCATTCCATAAATTCGTCAAAATAACCCGCTGTTCTCTCTTCAAGCCTGATCCACTCTTTTCCGACCTTCTCCAGCCCCTTTTCTCAGTCCCAACCAAGTGTCTTCCATCAAGAAAAATAGTCAAAAGTCAATATCATTCTATTCACCAAAAACCACTTTTGTTATAGTAACAAAAAGGAGAATGCAGATGAGAAATGAACGAAAAATCATTCAAGATAGCACCCTTGGTGTAGAAGCTTTATTATTTAACGGCATCCAGCAGGAGTTTCCTAACCATTGGCACGAATATTATGTGATTGGCTTGATGGAAGCTGGGACGCGTCAATTCACCTGTCAAAATACCTGCTATATCGTTGAAGCAGGCGACTTGATTTTGATTCCGCCAAAGGCTGCCCACCGCTGCCAGCAACTCACGGAGGAGAAGCTGGTTTACCGTAATATCCACTTAACCCCGGAGAACATGGCGGTACAAGTACAAAAAATTTTTAACACTCAATTGACGCCCCACTTTCCTGAACCGGTCATTCGCCAAGTGAAAGAAAAAGAGGAATTTCATGCAGTTCATCAGCTGCTGCTGTCGGATCGCGGTGATGAGTTTGAAAAGCAAGAACGCTTTACTTGTCTGCTTCACGACCTGCTTGTTCAGTATGCGGATTTCACCCACGAACAAACGGACCCGGTGTCAAATAAAGCCGCAACGGCAAAAGCCTATATCGATCAACATTATGCCGAAAAATTGTCCTTGAGTGAATTAAGTGACGTTCTTGGAATGAATCAGTACGTCTTGATTCGGCAGTTTACCAAAGCGTATGGGCTGTCGCCGTTTCAATATTTAAGTACGGTGCGCATCAGTGCTGCCAAGAAAAGACTAGAAGCACAAGAAGCAATTGCAGAAGTCGCTTTTCTGACAGGTTTTAGTGACCAAAGTCATTTTACCCGTATCTTTAAAAGCTTGATTGGGGTCACCCCGAAAGCTTACCAAACAATTTACCAAGAAGATGGAGTGAGAACGTATGAATAACCAAGAAAAATGTGTCATGATTATCGATGAACAATTACCGATTGGCTTAGTTGCAAATACTGCAGCAATTTTAGGCGCAACCTTAGGCAAATTGTTTCCCGAAGGAATCGGAGAGGATATTTACGATTCCACAGGCAGAAAACACCTTGGCATTGTCAACTTTCCCATTCCTATCTTAAAAACGAACAAGGAACAGTTGCAGACCATTCGTGAATCGATCAGTCAGCAAGAAGATCCAGAAGTAACCATCATTGATTTTTCCGACGTTGCTCAGACCACCAATTCTTACGAGCAATACCGTCAGACGCTTGAGACAATTCCCACAGAAACACTGGCTTATTTTGGTCTTTGTTTAAAAGGCAAGAAAAAGAGTATCAATAAAGTCGCTGGCAGCTTACCGTTGTATCGGTAAAGCGCTAGTGAAAACGGTCGTTTAAAACAAGTTTTCTTTTTGTCAGCCGAACAGTCTTCTTGCTATATACGTTTTTTATAAACAGTCCTATAAAAAAACAAACACTTTTGAGGTGTTTGTTTTTTTGTAAGAGATTTTCTAGCATACATTTTCTTGCTCTTTGATTTTGCCAAGATCAATTAAAAAAATAAACTACTCTCCTTGATAAATATTCAACCCCACTTCAGTATCTTCTACACAACTGTTCGCTGGTGCTTTAACAATCAGAAAAAGAAAGTAAAAGTCTCCCACACAAGAAGCGGCATGTGCGGCAGCAATCAAGGTGAAAAGAGATGCCGTCAACCAGCCAAATAAATAAAATAGAAAGAGACCCACAGAAATGCCAAGGAATGGCGCCAATAAAATGATGGCAAATTTCCCTTTTGAATAAAAGGAATGGGGACTCGTGGCATACGCTACCCCATTTTTGAACCCAAACTTTACCTTCCCTTTAGGGTCAAAAAGCTTGAAGAAGGCACCATGGATCAATTCATGAATAATGATGAGAATAAAATAAGCAACCATTAAGAGCAAAAGATCGAAAATAAACGAAGTTTCAGCATTTGACCCATGACCACCTAAGACAAAGAGTGTAAAGAACACATAGAAAAAAATAAAACTAGGGATCGCCGCGAGATTCAATCTCTTTATTGTTTTTTGATCATCCATCAAATTAATTTGTTTGAGTAATTTCATCGCTGTTCTCCTTTTCTTTTTGTCATTCTTCTTAGTACATGATTTCTATGAATTCCCTTTACCCAACCAACAAGAGCAGCAAACACAAAACCAGTGCCGTTAAAACGAAGAGGAAATTGATCATCTCTGGCGCACCTTCAATCCTTCTCTGTAATGGCGGAGGACGAAAACTTGGATTCATACGTTTCGTTTGGTAGTCCACGCTGCTTGATAAAAAGCTGTCGGAAGGGATCATAAACACCAACAGAACGCCATAAATAATGGAGGCAGGAATCAGGAGTGAGCATTTGGCTAGGTAGCCAATCAGTAGACTCACGATCAAAGGAATAGCTACGTACAAAACACTTTGGTACAGTATTCGTCGAATTGGTTTCATAGGGAAGTCTCCTTAGTCAGTAATCGTTACGCACAGGTACAAAATAATTTTATTTACTTATCAAATAAATATACCATTGCTTTTAAAGACTGTAAACACGCCAGAAAACCAAGTCGATGCTGCCAAGCGCGACTGCCCAATGCTTGGTGCAAAAAAAGAAGTGGTTTCTTCCCACTTCTTAAAAAGCACTCTACTTGTTTTTTCCCTTCAATTAACCTCTCAAGATAATCGGTAAACCGTTATACTTACCAGATTGCTTCCTCTCTTCCTTTTGAAAAAGCTACGACGCTGGACAAAGAAGCCTGCGAACCTTGTCTTTCTATTAAAACTTCTTCTGAAAAATATTCGTCTAAAAAAATCATACGACCTTGTCTTTCCTTTTGCTTTTTTACAACACCTGATCTACTTGAGAAAAGACTGCGAAACCTTCTTTAGAAAAGCAAACGTCTCAAGAAAAAATAATCGTGCGGTTTCTGCCCTTCCTTTTGGCTTCGTACAATGCTTGATCTGCTTGGTAAAAGGTTTCTGAAATGTCTAACGCAGAGGCTGCTTCTGAAATCCCTGCCGAAAAGTAAAGGGTCAGTTGGGCGGTTTCTAATTTCAACTGTTCATTGCTTAAAAACAAATGGAATTCTTCGATAATTTTTTTCACAACATCAGAAGTATTCTCTTTAAATAGGACTAAAAATTCTTCGCCGCCATATCGATAAACTTCGACTAAATGGGAAGGACTTTTCTGGTAGAGAAACGTCATCAGTTTTTCCGAAAAGAAGGATAGGGCTTGATTGCCGATTTGATGTCCATGGTGATCATTGATGCGCTTAAAATGATCTAAATCCATCATCACCACGACGAGCTGGTCCTTCTCAGGTAGCGCCAGCTTTGAAATATCCTCGTTCAGACTGCGGAAATTTTTCACCTTGGTCAACTCATCATAATTGCGTTCAATGATTTTTGTGTTGATTTTTTCCAGGAAATTTTTTTGATTCTGCAAATAATACTTCCATAAAGAAACGATCCCCACAGATCCAATGCCTAAAGACACCACATCCCAAACGCTAATTTCGCGGCGATAAAAAAGCAAGGCGTTGAGCATCGGCGAGACAACTGTAACGAAAATCGAAAATCGAAAATAGGTAAAATGCCGTGTGATTTGGTTGTCCATAAAATCTTTTCTTTAATAAGCCCGTAACGATT
>OAUR01000007.1_pt1 | contig 334399 bp, 292 predicted proteins | sample 1476311 | NCBI WGS metagenome assembly OAUR01 (sample SAMEA2580058, study PRJEB22360) | human gut metagenome | biome: human gut; feature: human-associated habitat; material: faeces | place: Denmark | collected 2008/2010 | reverse complement strand
ATATAAGGGGCTAATTCTTCGTCCGTTGCGTCAGCTTTAATTTTGGTTGTAATGGTCATGGTATAGGTATGTCCAGCTAAGTATGAGTAGCTGTCATCTTTTTTGTTCATAGTAAAGGTTACTTTGTTATTTTCTTGCGCTACTTTGCCATTGGCTGTAACATCTTTGCCAGTTTCGTCAGTGACTTTCACGTCTGTAATGTCTAACACTTTATTAATTTCATCTACCATGCTGGCTTGGGTCCATGTGCTTGTTTCGTTGCCGAAAGCTGCTTTGACGTTCCATTTGAATGCTTGGTCGCGGTTGGTTAAGTCTAAATGATCTTGACCTTCGACGTCTTTAGTAATATTTGGATCAACTGGCGGTGGTGTTACGGTTGGTTTGTTGGAATGTAACAAGTCTCCTTCATTGCCAAAGTTCAAGTCGGCTTGGTTGGGAACCCCACCTTGTTGGATATAAGGGGCTAATTCTTCGTCCGTTGTGCCGGCTTTAATTTTAGTTGTAATGGTCATTGTGTATGTGTGACCAGCTAGGTAGGCATAACTGTCGTCTTGCTTATTTATTTTAAAAACAATGTTGTTGTTATCAGTAGTTAATGTTCCTTCAGCTGTTACATCTGTTCCATTTTCATCGGTGACAACGACTTTTTGAATATCTAACAATGAATTAATGTCATCTGTAATACTTGCTTGGGTCCAATCGTTTGTTTGATTACCAAAATCAGCTTTTACATGCCAATCAAAGGAATCATCCCGATTCGTTAAATCTAAATGTTCTTGATTTTCAATATCCTTAGTAATTTCTGGATCTTCTGGCGTCACATCACAGTCATGGGCATGGTCATTTTTAGGAATGGTTGCTTCAGGAAAGTCTTTAGCTACCTCACCTTGAGTCATTGATCCTGAGCTAACTACTGTATCGGCATCAATTGCTGTATTTTCTTTAACAGTATAATGAATGGTAATATTCCCCACATAGCCTGCTACACTGACAGCTGAAATGGTTTGTCCGTTAATTTGAACAGGCACATCATTTCCGGCATCATCCGTAGCCGTTGCTGATTGAATGTCAAATTGATCAGCAACTGTTAGCGAGGCATTAGCTGGCGCTGATTGTCCCACGCGATCTTGGACAATTTGTTTTAATTGTGCTGTAAAATCATCAATAGATTGGCTAGTAATAAAATCTTCTGGTGTGCTGGCACCTTTTTGTAGCTCTTGTTTTACAAAAGGACCAACTTCTGATTGGTATTTATCATAATAAGAATTAACTGAACTTAAAGAATCGACACTTTCCCAAAAGGCATTAATCATTTCATACCCTTCATTTGTAACTTCTTGATTCAACGCTAAAACTTCTTCTGCTGCACCTTGATAGTCATTACTATATTCCACAGATATATAATTGCTAGCTCCCCAAGTACCTAATTGATGATTTGGATCTGGATATTCATTAATTTTATCATTTGTATTGGTTTTGTGTAAGTAACCATCTAATCGAGTATTAGCAACTCCATCCGTTACTAACAAAAAATAAGTTTTTCGATTCGTTAAGTCACCATGTGTCGCATTATATTCATCTAAGGCTAATTTCATGCCTTGTGCAGTCGGTGTTCCACCATAAGTTCGAACATCTCCAAAATTTGACACAAATTGACTTTTATCAAATGTTAATGGTGTATTTACACGAACATTTAACTCTTTGTCTCCGTCATTGATTTTTGTCGTTCCATCAGGAAACATAAATTGGCGTCCACCACGATAAGAAGTAAGCATGACACGATCTTTGTCTGTTAAGCCTTGAACCACTTCATCAATCGCTGAGCGAACCATTGGAAAATTGTCTGAAAAGCTTCCGCTAGCATCTTCAACGACGACTAAATCGACTGGTTCCGTTTCCCCTGCAACGACTGGAAATGCAGCTTCCCCTTCTAATATTCGTTTACAATCGGCTAAGCTTTCATCTTGAACTTTCACCGTATTGGTCATTCCTTCTGTATCTCCTGCTTTAACCGCTCCTTCAGCTAAAGCCAATGTGGGACTGAAATTTCCCACAACTGTTCCAGCGACAATCACCATTGTCGATAATAATTTCGTTGCTTTCTTAAACATTTTAATCCTCCCTATTTTCTTTCGCTAGTGTTTGGGACACTTGCTTCTCTTTACTTCAACTACAGCTCCTTAAATCTTTCATCAAGTCGATGTGTCTCCTTGTTTTTGTGACACATCTCTTACTCAATTTCTGATTCTATCACCTTTATAGGCTAAAAATTGGCAGTATTCGGCTCTTGAAAACGTAAAATTTGTCTTTTAAAAATTAATGAAAAGACTATCCACTGACAAAGTTGGTTTTCACTTACTTTTTGACACCTGATTCCTTTTAAAAGTCTTTTTTTACACAAAAAAAGTAAAAGAACCTTTACAATCCTTTTACTTAATTGTTAGATGCTATTCATAATTTTCTTAGTTTTTTTCTATAAGCTGAATAGTTTAGCCCGTTTATTTCAACAATATTTGACGTTAGTCAGCCGTTTCGTTATAGTTAAAGAAAAGGCTTTTTGGTAGGAGTGAATACGATGAATGAGTGGCCCCATCAGTTAATGACGCTTTTAACCCCACTTTTTGAGCTATGTATTTTAGGTCTGAATGTTTTTTCGATTATTGTTTTAGTTTGGGGTGTTTGTTTAGCAGGAAAAGATTTCATTAAAAGTGAACGACAAAATCAAAGCCGCTTTACCTTAACCAAAATGAATACGTTCATCAAAAACTTCCTTGGTAGCTACATTCTGTTAAGTTTAGAAATTTTAATTGCTGCTGATATTATTGAATCTATTGTCAAACCAACTTTTCAAGATATTTTGAAATTGGCAACCTTGGTGATCATCCGTACAGTTATTTCTTATTTCTTACATAAAGAAATTGAAGACACTATGACCGATATGGAACAACAAGAAAAAGAACCAGCTACCCCAAAAAATTAGCGGGTACGCTGGTTCTTTTTTTATTTAATCGCTTTAAAATAATGAAGTGGTTCGTTAGACAAACGCTGCATTTTACGTTTTTTATCTTCAATAATTGCTAAAATCTCGTCTGAAAAATTTTCTAAAATAACACGGCCACCTTTATAGGTGTGTCCACCCATTTCAGCAACTTCGCTGGCCGTCAAAATGACTTTACGATGCGCAATTTTTTTGAAAAATTCTTCAATTAAGTACGTCGGTAAGTAAAAATTATTTTGAGCAGAAAATGATTCCAAATAAATAAAATCATCGATGCTGATGAAACAATCATCCATCGATAAGTATTCAATTGATCTGTCTATATATAATTCACGCTTTTGTAAAATTTCTTTGACTTTTTTATTTAATAAATTCAATGATTCAATTTCTTTAACCAAATGTTCTAGTTCACGATAACGTACTTCTTTTCGCTCTTTGTAAGATGAATGTAAGGCGGCACTTGCTGTGACTATTAGCGCACCGACGATTACACCGACCATTCCGGCGATAAAAACAAACATATTTTTCCCCTCGCTCTTTTCTAATTTTCCATTTTAGTATAACATAATCCAAAAGTTTCGGATAAAAAATGACACAAAATTTTTCAAGCGACTTCGTTGACCTTTATTGACCAAAGAGGTATACTTTTCATAGGCATTCAAAGTGCTTTGTGATAGAATGACTTTAAAAGTTTCTTTATATAGGAGGATTTACTTATGAATTTAATTCCAACAGTTATTGAACAATCATCTCGCGGTGAACGTGCTTATGACATTTACTCTCGTTTATTAAAAGACCGCATCATTATGCTAAGCGGCCCTATCGATGATAACGTGGCAAACTCAGTGATTGCACAGTTATTATTCTTAGATGCCCAAGATTCAGAAAAAGACATTTACTTGTACATTAACTCTCCTGGTGGCAGCGTTTCTGCAGGTTTAGCGATTTTCGATACCATGAATTTCGTTAAAGCGGATGTCCAAACTATCGTATTAGGAATGGCGGCTTCTATGGGTAGCTTCTTATTAACAGCTGGTCAAAAAGGCAAACGTTTCGCTTTACCAAATGCGGAAATCATGATTCACCAACCACTTGGTGGCGCTCAAGGGCAAGCAACAGAAATTGAAATTGCTGCTCGTCACATTTTAGACACTCGTCAACGTTTAAATTCAATTTTAGCTGAACGAACTGGCCAACCTATTGAAGTGATTGAACGTGATACCGATCGTGATAACTATATGACTGCCGAACAAGCAAAAGAATATGGTTTAATCGATGAAGTAATGGAAAATAGTAGCGCCTTAAATTAAAAATAAAAAATGGAAACAGCGACTGTCGCTGTTTCCATTTTTTTATTTTTCAATGTATCCTCGTAATTCTTCTTCAGTAACACTTTCGTCAAAGATATGCTCACCAATGACGATCGTTGGCACAAATTGAATGTGCGCCGCATTGGCTTCAGCAATCACTGCGGAAACAAGCGTTGCATCTGTTTGTTCTTTTAAGCCAAGATTTTTTTCAGCATACGTCGCTACTTCTTCTAAGGTTAAGTTTCCCCATTCATCTTGCGTAGCAAACATTTTATGCAATGCTGACAGTGCTTGTTCAGGCGCTGAATAGTCAATGTAGTGATGCATCACATTGCCGCGTTGTAAACTTTCTTTTTCTTTATCAAACAACTTAATGATACGTTCAACTTTACCACTTTTGACAAATTGTGCTAACAGTTCCTCAGACTCTTCAAACCATTTTCTGCAATAAGGACAGCGAACATTGATAAATTCTATCATTTTGACAGGGGCATTGCGCTCACCAATGTGAAGCCCTGTTTCTGTGTTAACTTTTGTTGCATCAATTACTGAAATATCCATAAAAAACCTCATCCTTTCAAACCTTTATTTCTCTTTTAGTATACCGTTTTTCAATAAAAAAATCATAAGACACGAATTCAAATTTTCTGAATTCGTGCCTCTGTTCACTTTTTTAACGATTAATCGAACGAGCCATTCTAGCAACAGTATGTCTTTTCCCGCGTATCGCATCAGAAAGCTCTTTAATATTTTCAATACCAACTAAGCCCATATTGGCATCGCCAATATGTTGAATATCTACGCCTAAAATTTTATTTCTAATGCCGATTGCTTGGATAACTTCAGGTTGAGCACTTTCTTGTGAAGTTCCAATGGCACTCATAACTAATTTTCCTTTTGAATGTGCAAAATCCACAACTTCTTTGACTTGTTGATCATCGATGCCCCAAACCGTGCCGACTGCTGGGACTAAGACAATATCAGCGCCCGCTTCAATAAATTGTTCAGCTGATTTTAAACTGACCACTGGTTCATCTACGCCTGAACTGTGCATTTTTCCGGCAATAATGATGCCGTCAAAATGTTTTTTGGCTAAGGCCACGTTCTTAGCAATCAAGTCGTTGGTCACGCCAGTTCCTGGATTACCTGTCAATAAGATAAAATCCAAACCCAGTTCATTGGCTTTTTTGAAAGTAGCTGCTGATGCTTTTCTACCTGGTTCAATCGAAACTCTCGTTGAAGCTAAGTCTAAATTTTCATCAACAGGTTCGACATTCATGCCAATCGGTAAACCGACTAGTTCTTTCAAACGATGAACAACCTCATCATTAGGGACACATGTTTCCGCAGTATATTGCCCTTCATAAGCGGCTACTACAATGGGTTGATTAACATCGAAAACATTCAATAAAATCATGTCTGCGCCATATGCTTTTGACATTTCCGCACAAGTGATATCACCTGCTACGGATGGATGAACTACCACATTTTCCGATAAAATTACGCGCCCTTCGCTCGCTTTAATACTCTGAAACAGCTCTTCTTTTGACATCCGTTTGATTTCTGATGCATTTGCACTAATTAATCGTTGAACCATTTTGACCCCTCCAATAGTTTTTAATGTTTTAGTTAAAAACAGCAATAAGTAATCGCTCGCATTTTATTACATGCAACATTCGTGCCAACGTCGTTTCTTTAAACCACAGGTCAACACTACATTTCAGTGCTACACACTTTTTGCACACTTTATTTTTTTTTACACGCTTAAAGAAAAAGTGAAGGATAGCACTTCAAACGGAAATGTTATTCTTCACTTCTGGAGCAGAAAAGTTACGCACTTTTTTCTCGTAATTTTTCTGCAAATTCATTAATTTTTCGAATACGATGATTAATACCTGACTTAGAAATAGCTCCTGAAGGAATCATTTCCCCTAGTTCTTTGAGACTAACTTCCGGATACTCTAACCGTAATTCTGCGATTTCCTGAAGTTTCTCCGGTAATGACGTCAACCCTACTGTACTTTCAATAAATTGAATATTTTCAATTTGTTTTGAAGCCGCATCAATGGTTTTATTTAAATTCGCTGTTTCGCAATTCACTAAACGATTTACTGAATTCCGCATATCACGGACAATCCGGACATCTTCAAATTTCAACATAGAGTTCGTGGCACCAATTAACGTTAAAAAGTCGGCAATTTTTTCAGCACCTTTTAAATAACAAATATACCCATTTCGGCGTCCCAATGTTCGAGCGTTTAAGTCATAGTAATTCAACATCTTACAAATATCATTATTGTGTTCTTCATAAATTGAAAAAATTTCTAAATGATAGCGACTTGTTTCCGGATTATTAACTGAGCCAGAAGCCATGAAGGCCCCACGTAAATAGGAACGCATTTTTTGCGCGTTACCCATGATTTCATTTGACACATTGCCATTAAAAACGACCCCATCCATAATATCCAAATCAGCTAGAATTTTTTGTGTATCTTGTTTTAGACGCACAATGTAAACATTATTTTTCTTTAGTTTCATTTTTTTACGAACTAATAATTCTGCTTGTGCATGGTAATGATCTTTCAGCAATGAATACATTCGACGAGCAATTGCAGCATTTTCCGTTTGTACATTCAAGACAAACTGTTGATTAACTAAGCTAAGTGAGCCATTCATCCGAATTAATGCTGCTAATTCTGCTTTCGCGTGTTCTCGATGGACTTCTAAACCAGTTAACTCTTTTTTGACATCCGAGGCAAAAGACATCTAAGCTCCTCCTCTCTTGATTCTTTTGATTAATTAATATTTCGTTCCAAATACGATACGGAAAAGTTCTTCAACAACTTTTTCCCCATCATGAAAAACTCCGCCATCTCTTAATTCTAAAAAGTCTGTCGAAATGACTCGGCAACCTTCTTCACGTAATCCTTGAAAATCATGCTTTACTTGAACTAAATATTCATCATAAATTTCAGGATCCATGTAATTTTCTGGTACTTTTTCTGTGTTAACCAGCACTGTATCAACAAACTGCGCTTGTAGATGCTCGTTTAAGACACGAACATGATCGGCATCCGTAAAATGTTCCGTTTCCCCTTTTTGGGTCATGATGTTACAAATATAGACTACTTCCGCAGCTGTTTGTTTGATGGCTTCACCAATTTCTGTAATAACTAAATTAGGCAAAATACTTGTAAAAAGGCTCCCTGGTCCTAACACGACCATGTCTGCTTCTTCAATTGCTTTGACGACTTTGCGCGCAGCTCTTGGCTGTTCTTCTCCGTGTGTATTTGTCACAAACACATGGTCAATCGTCTTGCGATCCAGTGCAATTTTTGATTCTCCCACCGCCACTGAGCCATCTTTAAATACGGCATGTAACGTTAATGGCCGTTCTGATGATGGATAAATCCGTCCATCAACATGCATCATTTTTGAAAGCAATTGAATGGCTTCATACGTACTTCCTCTCATTTCTGAGACAGCAGCAATGATTAAATTACCGATTGCATGATTGGCAAAATGACTATCTGATTTATCAAAACGATATTGAAAAATATCTTCATATAATTGTGGCATATCTGACAATGCCACTAAGACATTTCTTAAATCTCCCGGAGGTGTCATGTTATTAATAGAGGAACGAAGCTCGCCACTACTACCGCCGTCATCAGCGACCGTTACGACGGCAGTAATATCAACACTTTGATTTCTTAAACTTTTCAAAATTACTGGCAAGCCTGTTCCACCACCAACAACCACGATCTTCGGTTTACGAATTCGATAGGTTTTCATTAAGAGCGATTAACCGTTTCTTTTCTTTTTAAGCGGTCGCGGTGGGTAATATTTACATGGTAATCTTCCTCTTTTAATTCAGCGCCAACACGTTCTGTCAATGCAACAGAGCGATGTTGTCCGCCAGTACAACCAATTGCAATTGTGACGCTACTTTTACCTTCTTTTTTATATCCAGGTAAGACTGTTCGCAGTAAATCGATAAATTTTGTATAAAATTCATCTGTTTCTGGGAAGCCCATCACATAATCATAAACAGGTTGATCCATTCCAGTTAACGGTCGTAGTTCATCAATATAATGGGGGTTAGGTAAAAAGCGAACATCCATAACGATATCTGCATCAATCGGCAACCCATATTTAAAGCCAAAGGACACCATTTCCACTCGAAATTCGTGTGTCTCTCTCGTTGCTAGTTCTTTATTCAAACGTTCTCGCAATTGACGAGGGGACAAGTCCGTAGTGTCAATAACCAACTGAGCATCCGCCTTGATTTCTTCCAGCATTGCACGTTCTTTACGAATACCTTCTGTCACTAAACCATCCATCGCCATTGGATGCGCACGCCGTGTCTCTTTATAACGAGAAACTAACTCTTCATCGGTGGCATCTAAAAATAAAATCGTTGTATCAATAAAATTAGTATTTTCAAGTTCGACTAACATATCCTGAATTTCTCTAAAGAAGGTCCGTGAACGTAAATCGATCACTAACGCAATCTTGGTAACTTTTCCAGATTCTTTAATTAATTCCCAAAATTTTGGGATTAAGCTTGGTGGTAAATTGTCGATACAGAAATAGCCCATGTCTTCAAAGCTTTGAACAGCGACTGTTTTTCCAGCGCCACTCATTCCTGTAATAATAACCAGTTGTAAATTTTCTGGCATATTCAACACTCCCTTCACTTGCATTACTATATTATAACACCCCGGGCGTATCAAAGAAAGCTTTTCAATCATTCTTATAAAGATTTCTATTCTTTCATAGAAAAACAGCATTGACATTTTTGTCAATGCTATTTTAATTGCTGAATTATACTATATAACTCTGTGTTATTTTAATACAAACTCAATTTCTGTTTTATCAGTAAAATTAGCTTCAAACTCAAATTGTTTTACTTGTTCATTCACGGCTAACTTTTTCGTAATGTGTTCTTTAATTTGTTCATTTGTAGCTGTTTTGATTGACAATCCATCTAAAAGAGTCATGATTTTGTCTTGTGCTGCCTTACCTTCTAATTCTAAATCAGCAGATTCATCTTCATACGTTGCTTCAATTGTTCCGTTCGATTTTATTTCATAGGTGAACTCAATTTCATTTTCGTCGTATTCGATTTCTACGTCAATCTCTTGAAGACTGGCAACAGTCGGTGTCGGTGTGGTTAGTTCATTGTCTGCTGTTTCATGGTCCCCACCAACTTCAGGAGTTACAGTTTCCCACTTAAAGGTACCAATTTTAGCTGTTGCTAGATAGGGATTATTAATGGTAATGACTTTCAATTGAAGGTCTGAATGGTTGGCGATATCTGTTAAAATCCCCAGAGCCTGATATGTATTTTGTGTAAAACGTGTCGCAATATTTTGCGCATCAATTGTGGAATAGCCTAATGTTTCCCAGGTGATTTGTTGCTTTAATTCCTGATGAACGGCTTGTACTGTCGCCGGCTCCAATTGAATGCCCGTTGCTTCTTTTAAGTCTTTCTTGGTAAAACTCATTACTTTTTCATGGTCTGATTGTGAAATTAAAGTAGCTGCTTCCATTGTGTTACTATGTACAAAAGGTGTGATTCCGATAGCTAAGACCATTCCTGCTGTTAATAAACTTGTTGTTATTTTTTTGTTTTTCATTTAAGACTTCCCTTCGTGTTCATTGTTATTTTGTTAACAAACATAGTATATCTTTTGATTACACATTAAGTCAACATTTATTTTTAATTTTTATTAAAAAATATTTGTTATTTTATAATAAAAGAACCTTGTTTCCCATAAAAACAAGGTTCTTTATCTAATCATTAATGTTTATTTCAGAACACGTTTTAAATAATATCCTGTGTAACTGTCTTTGACTTTAGCAACTTCTTCTGGTGTTCCAGTCGCCACGATCGTCCCACCACCGTCGCCACCTTCTGGCCCTAGATCAATCACATGATCCGCAGATTTGATGACATCCAAGTTATGTTCAATCACTAAAACGGTATTGCCCGCTTCCACTAAACGCTCTAATACTAGAAGCAACCGCGCAATATCATCGGTATGCAAGCCTGTTGTTGGTTCATCCAGAATATAAAAGTTTTTCCCATTAGAATTTTTATGAAGTTCACTCGCTAGCTTCATCCGCTGTGCTTCCCCACCAGATAAAGTAGTTGCTGGCTGCCCCAATGTCACATAGCCTAAGCCTACATCCACAATTGTTTGCAATTTACGATGAATTTTAGGGATATGTTTGAAAAATTCTACGGCATCTTCCACCGTCATATCTAAAATATCAGAAATGTTTTTGCCTTTATAATGAACTTCTAACGTCTCAGAATTATAACGTTTGCCATGACAAACTTCGCAAGGCACATAGACATCAGGTAAAAAGTGCATTTCAATTTTGATGATACCATCCCCGCGACAAGCTTCACAACGGCCACCTTTGACGTTAAAACTAAAGCGGCCTTTTTTATAGCCACGAACCTTGGCTTCATTTGTTTGGGCAAACAAATCGCGAATGTCATCAAAAACACTAGTATAAGTCGCTGGATTACTTCTTGGTGTTCGACCAATTGGACTTTGATCAATGTCAACAATCTTTTCAATGGCTTCATAGCCAGTGATACTTTTGTGTTTCCCAGGTTTATTGGAATTACGATTTAATTTTTGGGCCAGCGCTTTTTTCAAAATTTGATTGACTAAAGTACTTTTCCCTGAACCTGAAACGCCTGTGACAGCAACAAATTCACCCAGCGGAAATTCAACACTGACATTTTTTAAATTATTTTCACTGGCACCAGTGACTTTGATCGCTTTGCCATTGCCTTTGCGACGTTCTTTTGGCACAGGAATCACTTTTTTCCCAGAAAGATATTGTCCAGTCAATGAATGCGGATTTTTAGCAACCTCTTCCGGCGTACCAGCGGCTACAATTTCACCGCCCAGATGTCCAGCGCCAGGTCCCACATCAATCAAGTAATCCGAAGCCATCATTGTATCTTCATCATGTTCCACCACAATTAATGTATTGCCTAAGTCCCGCATTTTTTTCAATGAGTCAATCAAGCGGTCGTTATCTCGTTGATGCAAACCAATTGATGGTTCATCTAAAATGTAAAGGACGCCTGATAAGTTTGATCCAATTTGTGTTGCTAAGCGAATTCTTTGTGCTTCTCCGCCAGAAAGTGTACCAGCAGCTCGACTTAAGGTTAAGTAATCTAACCCGACATTTTTTAAGAAGGTTAACCGATCTTCGACTTCTTTTAAAATTGGCCGAGCAATCGTTGTTTCTTGTTCAGATAAAGACACACCTTCAAAAAATTGGACCGCATTTTTTATTGCTAATTCACTGACTTCACCAATGTGCGTGCCATTGATTTTTACAGCTAAAGCTTGCGGATTCAAACGATACCCATGACAGCTTCGACAAGTCAATTCTGTCATGTATAACCGCATTTGATCTCGTGTAAAATCGCTATTTGTTTCATGGTAACGTCGTTTAATATTTTTTAAAATCCCTTCAAACGGCACTTCCACATCACGAACACCACCAAAGTCATTTTCATAATGAAAATGAAAGTTTTTCTCGCCAGAACCATTTAAAATAATTTCTTGTTGATCTGCAGGTAATTCTTCAAACGGCGTATCCATATCAATCCCAAAACTGGTAGCTGCTTGTTCCAACATTTGTGGATAATATTGGGAACTAATAGGGTTCCACGGAACAATGGCTCCTTCTCTCAAGGTTTTAGTGGGATCTGGAATCACTAAGTCTTTGTCCACTTCTAATTTAACACCTAAACCATCACAATCGGGACAAGCGCCAAATGGTGCATTAAATGAAAACAAGCGCGGTTCCAATTCACCGACTGTGAACCCACAATAAGGACAAGCATAATGTTCACTAAACAACATTTCTTCTTGACCAATCACATCAACAATTGCGTAACCTTCAGCTAAACGCAAAGCCGCTTCAAACGAATCGAACAAGCGAGAGCGAATGCCTTCTTTCACAACGATACGGTCAATCACAATCGCAATATCATGTTTTTTATTTTTTTCAAGTTCTGGTGCCTCACTAACATCATAGGTTTCACCATCCACCCGCATTCTGACATACCCTTCACGTTGGATCATTTCAAACACTTTTTTATGTTGGCCTTTTTTCTTGACCACAACAGGCGCCAAAATTTGAATTTTTGTTCGCTCTGGTAGCTCTAAGACTTTATCAACCATCTGTTCAACAGACTGACTGGTAATTTCAATATGATCGTTAGGACAAATTGGATGACCTACCCGAGCAAATAACAATCGTAAATAATCATTGATTTCTGTTACCGTCCCCACCGTTGAGCGCGGGTTTTTACTTGTCGTCTTTTGATCAATTGAAATAGCTGGACTTAAACCATCGATGCTGTCAACATCTGGTTTATCCATCTGTCCCAAAAATTGTCGCGCATAAGCAGAGAGACTCTCTACATAACGTCGTTGCCCTTCTGCGTAAAGCGTATCAAATGCTAATGAACTTTTGCCAGAACCAGATAGTCCAGTTACAACAACCATTTTGTCACGAGGAATCGTGACATCAATATTTTTTAAGTTATGGGCGCGTGCACCATGAATCACAATTTTATCATTTGCCATATATGTTCTCCTTTTACTAAATCTCTTACGTCAAATCATTTCAAGTCATTCTATAGAGAAAAGATTAGTAAAAGATACGATGGTTCATCGTATCTTTTACTTAATCCGTTGGTTGACTTATTTGGCAGCTTTCAATTCAAGAATGGTATCTCGTAATGTGGCTGCAGTTTCGAAGTCTAATGCTTTGGCCGCATCTTTCATTTCTCTTTCAAGTTTCATTAATAAATCAGCTTTTTCTTGTCTTGATAAATCTTCATATGATTTATCCAATTGAACCACTGTTTCATCTTTATCAGCTGTTTTGGAAATAGAAATCAAATCACGAATTTCTTTAATAATTGTTTTTGGTTCAATACCATGTTCTTCATTATATGCTTCTTGGATTGCCCGACGTCGTGCCGTTTCATCCATAGCTCGTTGCATCGAATCGGTGATTTTATCTGCATACATAATGACTTTTCCTTCGGCGTTCCGGGCAGCCCGTCCCATCGTTTGCACTAACGAGCGTTCACTACGTAAGAAGCCTTCTTTATCTGCATCTAGAATCGCAATTAAGGAAACTTCTGGCACATCGATTCCTTCACGTAATAAGTTAATACCTATTAGAATATCAAATTCGCCTAATCGTAAATCGCGAATAATCTCCGTTCTTTCCAGTGTTTTTATATCACTATGCAAATATTTAACTTTTAAGCCTAATTCTTTGAAATAGTCGGTTAAATCTTCGGCCATTTTCTTCGTTAAGGTTGTGACAAACACCCGCTGATCTTTTTCGATCCGTTCATGAATTTCGCCCACCAAGTCATCAATTTGACCCATAATTGGGCGGATTTCTACTTCTGGATCTAGTAAACCTGTTGGCCGAATGATTTGTTGAACAACAGTCTCTGTTTGTTCCATTTCATAAGGGCCTGGTGTTGCCGATACATAAACAATTTGGTTTACATGTTGTTCAAATTCTTCTAAACGAAGCGGTCGGTTATCAAGTGCACTTGGTAGACGGAAACCATAGTCCACTAACATTTGTTTCCGTGCTCGGTCGCCATTATACATGCCTCTAATTTGCGGCATTGTTACATGAGACTCATCGATTACAAGTAAGAAGTCATCTGGGAAAAAGTCCAACAGCGTATATGGCGGCTCCCCTTCTTGGCGACCATCCATATGTCGAGAGTAATTTTCAATCCCTGACGTATAGCCCATCTCTCTCATCATCTCAATATCATAGTTGGTTCGCTGTTCCAAACGTTGGGCTTCCAATAATTTGTTTTCACTGCGAAGCACTTTCAAACGTGCTTCTAATTCTTCTTGGATCTGCGAAATGGCGTGTTCCATATGTTCTTCGTTCGTCACGAAGTGTGTTGCTGGAAAAATAGCGACATGCTCTGTTTCGCCGACAATTTCACCAGTTAACGCATCTACTTCACGAATTCGATCAATTTCGTCTCCGAAAAATTCAACACGTAGCGCATGCTCATCCCGTGAAGCTGGGAATATCTCAACCACATCACCGCGGACACGAAAACGCCCCCGTTGAAAATCAATATCATTTCGTTCGAATTGAATATCGACTAAGCTTTTTAGTAACTCATTACGATCCATTTCCATTCCCACACGTAATGAAACAACTTGTTGACTGTATTCCCGCGGATCCCCTAAACCAAAAATACAAGAAACTGATGCTACCACGATGACATCGTTTCGTTCCAATAAAGAACTTGTCGCTGAATGGCGTAGTTTATCAATTTCATCATTAATACTGGAATCTTTTTCAATATATGTATCACTTGAGGGTACATATGCTTCTGGTTGATAATAATCATAGTAACTGACAAAATACTCGACCGCATTATCTGGGAAAAATTCTTTAAATTCCCCGTATAATTGTCCAGCTAGTGTTTTATTATGTGCAATCACTAATGTTGGTTTGTTCACTTCTTGAATCACATTAGAGATTGTAAATGTTTTACCTGTTCCGGTCGCTCCAAGTAAAATTTGAGCTTTTTCTCCACCTTTGACACCGTCAACTAGTTCAGCAATAGCGGCTGGCTGATCTCCGGCAGGCTCATATTTAGAAGCCAAATGAAAGGTATTGGAAGTTTCTCTTTCGATCATTTATAACTCCCCCTCAAAGTGTCTAATTTCTCTTAAATTATCGGCCCATTCTGGCAGAATGTCCACTTATTAGTTTAACATACCGAACATATTTTCGCCACTTTTGCTGTTTCGGACTTCAACTGATCTTAATCTTTTGTTCTTAATTTCTATGTCATATTTTATAACATGAAATGTAAGGAAATTAGAGTTTTTTTCTCTTTTTAGCGTTCAAATACTTGTCAGCTTCCTATTTCTTACTATATAATTGTTCAATATGCAAAACTAGGAGGTATTTTATGAAAAGGAAACACTTTTTACTTTCTTTCTTTGTGATGATGGTAACTCTGCTAACATTCATTAGTGGCACTTCAGCGCATGCAGAAGGAAAGAAATATACAATTGGAACGGATTTAACATTCGCCCCTTTTGAATTCCAAGACTCAAAAGGAAAATACATTGGTATTGACGTTGATTTATTAGATGCGATTGCCAAAGATCAAGATTTTGAAGTGGATTTAAAACCATTAGGCTTCGATAGTGCAGTCCAAGCGATTCAATCTAAACAAATTGATGGCATGATTGCTGGAATGAGTATTACGGATGAGCGAAAAAAATCCTTTGATTTTTCAGATCCATACTTCGATAGCGGTTTACAATTAGCGGTTAAAAAAGGAAACGACAAAATTAAATCATATGATGATTTAAAAGGCAAAACGGTCGCGGCTAAAGTTGGAACTGAAAGTGCCAATTTCCTTGAAAAAAATAAAGAGAAATATGACTACACCATCAAAAATTTTGACGATGCAACGGGTCTTTATAAAGCCTTAGAAAACGGTGAAGCGGATGCAATCGTTGATGATTATCCTGTATTGGGCTACGCAGTTAAAAATGGGCAAAAATTACAATTAGTTGGCGATAAAGAAACAGGCAGTTCTTATGGTTTCGCAGTGAAAAAAGGCCAAAACCCTGAATTAATCAAAAAGTTCAACGCTGGTTTGAAAAATCTTAAAGACAATGGTACTTATGATAAAATTTTAAACAACTACTTAGCGACAGGCGATGAAACAAATACACAAGACGCTGGCGAACAGATGAAAAAAATCACTCCTAAAAAAGAAAAATATGTGATTGCTAGTGATTCTACGTTTGCTCCGTTTGAGTTTCAAAATGCCCAAGGCGATTATGTCGGAATTGATGTAGATTTAGTCAAACGTGCAGCTGAATTGCAAGGTTTTACTGTTGAATTTAAATTTATTGGCTTTAGTTCTGCTGTCCAAGCTGTTGAATCTGGTCAAGCAGATGGGATGGTTGCAGGCATGACGATTACGGATGATCGTAAAAAAGCCTTCGACTTCTCTGTTCCTTACTTTGATAGCGGTATTCAAATTGCGGTCAAAAAAGGCAATGACAAAATTAAATCGTATGATGATTTAAAAGGCAAAAAAGTCGGCGTAAAAATTGGTACTGAAAGTGCTGATTTCTTAGAAAAAAATAAAAAGAAATATGATTACTCAATTAAGTATTTAGACACAACTGATGCATTATACAGTGCATTAGAAATTGGCGAAGTTGATGCCATGATGGATGATTATCCTGTCATTGGCTATGGGGTTGCGCAAAATCAACCACTAGCGACACCAATTCCTCGTGAAAAAGGTGGTTCTTACGGTTTTGCTGTCAAAAAAGGGCAAAATCCTGAACTACTTGAAATGTTTAACGAAGGCTTAAAAGAAATGAAACGTACAGGTGAATACGATAAAATTATCGGCACTTACGTGAAAGATGGCAACGAAGCCAAAGAAGAAACAGCTGACGAATCTACATTTGTTGGCTTTATGCAAAACAACTGGAAACAATTGTTACACGGTTTATGGATGACGATTCTATTAACGTTGATTTCCTTCGTACTTGCTTTAATTGTCGGCGTTATTTTCGGATTATTCAGCGTTTCACCAATCAAAGCATTACGTGTACTTTCAACCATTTATGTTGATTTAATTCGCGGAATTCCTTTGATGGTCTTAGCGTTCTTCATCTATTTCGGATTACCTGGTGTGCTTGGCTTTAATATCCCGGTCTTCATTGCTGGGATTATCACATTAACTTTAAATGCCAGTGCCTATATTTCTGAAATTGTGCGCGGCGGAATCAAAGCTGTTCCAGTTGGCCAAATGGAAGCTTCAAGAAGTTTAGGTCTTTCCTATAATCGGACAATGCAAAAAATTATTTTACCACAAGCGATTCGCATTATGATTCCTTCATTCATTAACCAATTTGTTATTTCATTGAAAGATACAACTATCCTTTCAGCAATTGGCTTAATCGAACTACTACAAACAGGAAAAATTATTGTTGCTCGGACATTACAAAGTACAATGGTTTACTTCGTTATTGCGTTAATCTACTTAATTTTAATTACTAGTTTAACTAAATTAGCGAAAAACCTTGAAAAGAAGGTGAACTAATATGACTGAAAAAATCTTAGTTGAACATTTAGTAAAAAAATATGGTGACAACACGGTCTTAAACGACATTAATGTTTCTATTAACGAAGGCGACGTAGTCTGCGTCATCGGTCCTTCTGGTTCTGGTAAAAGTACTTTTTTACGTTGCTTGAATCAATTAGAAGAAGCTTCTAGCGGAGACATTATTATTGATGGTGCGAACTTGACAGATAAAAATACGGACATCAACCAAGTCCGTCAACATATCGGCATGGTTTTCCAACATTTCAATTTGTTTCCACATTTATCTATTTTAGAAAACATTGTTTTAGCACCAACCGATTTAGGTCGCTTGTCAAAAGACGAAGCGGAGAAAAAAGCGTTAGAACTTTTAGAACGTGTTGGGTTGGCAGATAAAAAAGATGCCTATCCAGATTCTTTATCTGGTGGTCAAAAACAACGTGTCGCAATTGCACGTGCGTTAGCGATGAATCCTGATATTATGCTTTTCGATGAGCCAACATCAGCTCTTGATCCAGAAATGGTTGGCGATGTTCTTGGTGTAATGAAAGATTTAGCAAAACAAGGAATGACAATGGTCATCGTTACTCACGAAATGGGCTTTGCAAAAGAAGTGGCTAATCGAGTAATGTTCATTGATGGCGGTAACTTCCTAGAAGATGGTTCGCCAGAGCAAGTCTTTGAAAATCCTCAAAACCCTCGAACAAAAGATTTCTTAGATAAAGTATTAAATATTTAAACAAAAGCACTTGGCGCGCTAGCGCCCAAGTGCTTTATTTTATGGTTAAATTGTTTCTGTGACAGAGACAGATTGAACGTGCCCTTTTTCTTTTAAGAGATGGTGCAAGTTGGAATGCCAGAAATCTTCTTTGCCTACATAAGAAATCTTTGCTGTTACTGCCTCTTGTTCGGATTCCAAAGTCAATTCTACTAAGCGCTCCCCTTTTTCTAAAGAAGCTTGAAGTTGTTCATGCAGTCGGCTTTCTTTAATCATGGGTTCCTTAATTTTTACAATAAGCTGCAATCGTTTTAGAGGAGTTTTTCGTTTAAAATGGGCCAGAGCTAATACTAGCAAAGTCGCCACGAGATTGATAAACGCAATGGTTAAAAAACCCATCCCAATGACTAAACCAATAATAGTAACATTCCACATCATTACTGCTGTCGTTAACCCAGAGACTTTCCTTTCTCTAAAAACGATAATCCCCGCACCAAGAAAGCCTACACCACTAATCACTTGGGCGCCATATCGTGTAATATCCATAGAAATAATGGACGCCAAGGCGCTATTTTGTTTCACCACATCGACTAAAATATCCACCGATTGAATCTGTAAAATGGAAATCGTACAGGAGGCCAAACATAAAATGGCATTACTACTGATACCGAAGCCTTTTCTTTTAATACTTCTTTCTAACCCAATCAAAGCTCCAAAAACCACGGCTAGAGCCATCCGAATGACAACGTCGGTGAGAGAAAGTTCAATCATTTTTAAAGAATTCATCGCTTTCTCTCCTTTCTTGCAAGTGACTATTTGACTTATTTTGTATTAACTAATAAACGCAAGCCATTAAAAATGACCACTAAGGTACTTCCTTCATGAATAAGTACGCTAAATGCGATATTCGCAATACCTAAAAAGTTCAAGATAATTAACGTTGCTACCACTAACATTGAAAAAATAATATTTTGCTGCACAATTTTATTCAAGCGTTTTGAGACACGGTGAGCATAGCCTAATTTAGAAAGATCATTTTTCATCACTACCACGTCTGCAACATCGATAGCAATGTCTGTACCATCCCCCATCGCCACTCCGATGTCAGCATTCACTAAAGCGGGCGCATCGTTAATGCCATCACCAACCATCCCTGTCATTCCTACTTCGCGTTTTAATTGATCAACAATCGCTGATTTTTCCTCAGGTAAAACATTAGCAAAAACTTGGTCCACGCCTACTAAGCGACCAACTGCTTCACCCGTAAGTTTTGCATCTCCTGTAATCATTGTTGTTTCAATATTTTGTGACTTGAAATAGTGAATGGCGTTCATTGCTTCTTCATTAGGAACATCCATCAATGCCACTAAACCAATCACTTGTTCATTTTCGGCAAAGTACACTACCGTTTTGCCTTCACTCGCTAATTTCGTTGTTTGTTTCTCAATGATTGTTGGCACTTGTTCGAAACTAGATGGTTTACCAATTCTAAAAGTTGTGTCTGCAATGGTCGTTACTAAACCCACCCCGACAATATTTTCTACTTCTAAATTTAAAGCCGTTGTTTCTGCTTCAAAGCGATTAACAATCGCCGTCGCCAATGGATGATTGGATTTTTTCTCCATATTTGTTAAAACAGCCACTAATTCGTCTTGACGATCTTCTAAGCCATCAACAAAAAGATAATCTGTGACCTCTGGTTTGCCTTTTGTTAGTGTGCCTGTTTTATCAAAAGCGAGTGCTTTCACTTCAGCTAAATTTGATAAGAATGAGCCACCTTTAAACAAAACGCCTTGTTTCGCTAAATTGGAAATTCCTGATAAAGTTGCCGGAACGGCACTCGCTGCTAAAGCACAAGGTGAGGCAGCAATTAAGAAGACCAAGCCTCTGTAAAAACTTTCAGCCCAAGTCAATTGGAAAAGTAATGAGCCACCTAAAACAATTAGTGGAAAAACTGCTAAAACTAGTGTGACATATTTTGGTTCAAATCGTTTAATTTTGCTTGCAATTTCCGATTGATTTTCTTGTGATTGGTTCACGAGCTGTACGATTTTTGCAAAAACTGTTTCTGAACTATCTTTCGTTACTTCAACAACAATTGTGCCTGAACCGTTCATGGTACTACCAAAAACTGGGTCCCCACTATTTTTTTCTTTGGGAATACTTTCCCCATTAATAGATGATTCATCCACAGCGGTACTTCCTTCAATCACGACGCCATCTGTCGGAATTTGCGCACCATTGAGGACTTGCACGCGGTCACCAATCTTCAATTGTTCAACTGACACAGTTTGAATTGAGCCGTCATCTGTTATCAGGCGAGCTTCTGTTGGATTTAAATTTAATAGTTTTGTAATTTCACGTTGGCTTTTGCCTTGAGCATAATCTTCAAGGAAATGCGCCGCCGCAAAAATCAAAATCAACAATGCTGATTCTTCAAAACTTCCCATTAATGCTGAACCAACTGCAGCTAAGGTCATTAACAAATGAATATTAGGCGAAAACTTTCGATTGTTTTTCGTATACCGATACGTATCTCCAAAACCTTCCCCAATAATATGATAACCAGCTAAAATAGCAGCTAACGAGAAAAGAATATTTTTCACTAAGAGCATGTTCCCTAAAAATAAACCGATAAAGAAAAGAGCCAATCCTGTAAAAAAGAGAATAACTGGAACGTTTTTACCTTTTTCTTCATGTGTGTGTGCACCTGTTTGTTTTGACATTGTTATGCGCCTCCTCATTAATGTTTTTCTATTCATATGAATGTATATTCATATTATAAAACACTTGGTTGGTTTTGTAAAGACTTAAACACAAAGACAAGCGATGATTCTATTCGATAGGATCACCGCTTGTCTTTGTCGATTCTTTTTGATGTTGATATTTTTCTTCTTGAATAGTCAATAATGATTGCGTTAAATTGACCCAATCAATCGAACGAGGTGGATCCAGCCAAACCATAACTTTACTCTGTTCTTCTTGATACAAGTTATTTAAATTGGTAATCACCACATCTGGTAAGGTATCTGATAACGGGTCAATAATTTCTACATTTAAATTCACATAGACGGATAAATTTTTTTTGATGAATTGGTTATACTCTTTTCCATAAGAAAAATCAATTAGGACCTTGGCTGGCTCTGCAATTAAATGAACCGGAACATGATTAATTAGCAACAATAGATAGTTAAAAAACAAACAGTGATTGGCTTTCGCAATTTTTTTATGTTTTGCTGTTAACCAACGAATATATTCAATTAAATAAAAATAAAATTCCGGATATGTTTGCTTAAAAAACTGTAAATCCATTTCAAAATCGTCAAACATATTAATCGGAAAGTAAATAACATTGAAATGAATAATTGCTAACCCTTCTTCTAGAGTATTCCTTGTTGACTCCTCTAAACAATTAAATGCTTTTTCAAAACTTCCAATGAAAACACGAGTTAGGCTTTCAATCGTAGGATCTTCGTGAATGACATATTTTTTCTCTAGTTTGCCATGCAAATACAAGAAAAAAACAATCGTATACGTTAATGATTTTGAGGCCAATGCCCATGCCACTTGCGATTTTTTTATTAGTTCCTCTGAAAATGTATTCAGTGCACGCGTATCGATCCCTTCCACCGCACGTCCTTCGTTGTTAATCATAATAGCTAAATAATGGAAAAAATTGCGTCGCTCATAGGTGGTGAAAGTATAGTTTAACTCAACAGACTGTAATACACGTTTCGCTTCATTATAAACTTTTACCGAATATAGTTCGGAAATTGGTTGATTGGAAAGCGTGAACAATTTATACAAAAAAAATGAAATTGCTTTTTGATTGCCGACAATTTCCCGCTTACTAAAATAGATCTGATACTCCTTTAAGGCTTTTTTTAGCCGCTGTAAGGTACTATACGCCACAGAGGTGCTGACATGATTACATTCAGCAAACTTTGTCAAACTATAATTTCCTCTAAAGTAAGACAACACTAATTTAAAAGAGAGCGATTCTGTTAAGTATTTCGTGAGCAAAAGTTTACTTGAATAGTTTCCATCAATTTCAAGTGTAACATCTACATCAGAAACGACTAAAGTTAAGCTGTCGCTTAACTTTAGATTGTCAATATCTGCTTTTAATTTTTCTAATGTTTTTTTGACTAAAAAATTCGACATTGATAGTTCTTCGCGAAGTGCAATAAAAGTACCTGATAGCGTGGGACTTTCTTCTAAATGCCTTAGCAAGGAATAACTTCGTTGATCTTCTTTATTTAAAAAAATTTCATAATTCATCATTTATCAATTCTTTCTCCCATAAATAGCCGTTCCTACTAATTCCCGTATGAAATTCAAGTAAAAAGTGTTTTGCCCCTCCGTTCCAGCACCGCCTGTGCTATTTGGTACAATGGTGATATGGCTAGCATCAAATAATTCATCCGTGAAAAATACTTGATGCTGACTTTTCTTGGAAGAAGGCCTTTCTTCATTTGTTTTTGGATTATTGGTTTTCACTTCTTTTTTACTAACGTCTTCGCTACTTTCTTCCGTTTGCGTTTCGCTAGTCACAGTACTTTCATTTGTTTCTTCCATTTTTTCGGGTGTGCCAGTATTCTCAATCGGATAAATTTCTTCTGTTGGATTGGTCGGATTATAAATTGGATTCCGTTCTTCTGCTGCTTGCACAGTGGTTACTTGAAAAAACGAGAGTAACAATGTACTCCATAATAGTAAATGTTTGTATTTATCCATTTTTCTCACATATATTGCCAAATACTTTAGCTACATAACAAAATAAAAAATATAACTAGTAAAGTGGTATCAGACGATATTTAACAATACTCCTTCTTATTATTTCTTTTTTTGAGTTAGGTTTGTTGAATAAACTGCATGTTTGATAAGTAAAAACAAACAAAAACGTTGCCGATGATCAAATCAAAAATTAACTACTCTTTATATTTCTCTTTCGTTTTTTTCCTGTTTCTTTTTTCGCCAAATCAACCAGGCAATGATTAAAATCACTATCAATAATAGTAGTAAGCCAATCATCAAATATAAATTCGAATGATTTTCTTTTAAGGTCACATCTTTTTCATTTAATTCTTTGGCAACTTCACCATTAATTGTAAAGTCTTTTTCAAATTGCCATTGATTTCTAAAAGATATCGATTCATTGTTTATTGATTTTTTAAATGAGCCTGCAGCATCTTTATTCCCAACAACGGTCATAGACAAATGATAATCTCCTGGCTTAAGCGGTTGCCCTTTTAGCGCAATGGGAACAGAAAAATTGGTATTTGGTGCAATTTGCATGTTTGCTTTTTCCTCTTTATATAAAACTTCTTCATGCCCCTTTTTGGTAATCTCTGCCGAAAATGCAACTTGGTTAATATATGTTTTTTGATCATTTTGTAGATTGACTAAAATCACATTTCTAGCATTAATCTGTCCTGGTGAGACTTTTTTCAAAAGTAAATTCGGCTCAACCTTTTTTTTGTTTTGTTGCATCAATAATGCAACGACATACGAATATTCATTTTTAATGGATAACCCCTGACTCTTATCGTCTTGACGTTTGCCTTCATCTGACGTTTCTTCTTTAAAAGTGATACCACTAGCTAACACTCCATCAAAGGGGGTATTAGGCATTTTGACGTTAATAGAAACCGTTTGTTCACTTTTCGGTTTTAAACGAACTGAGCTAGGGTATTGAACGTAGTCTTTTATATCAAACGCTAAACTTTGATCTTTTTTCCCCTTATTTTCACCATACTCCACGATTACATTTGAATTGGTAATGGCACTATTGATGGAAATACCTACCTTTACTTCTTTATCTGTATCATTGCGCAAGTTCACTTTCAACTCAGTTTCTTCATTTGGTGCTAGTAATAAATCAAAGTAAGTTTTTTCTTTATCTACTTGTTTTTCTGATGGAATAGGCGTAACCGCGAAATTAAATTCACTGGCAAAACCATTGCTAGGTACTAACGCTAAAAGAATTAGTAGTATCGGAAAAAAAAGAAATCGTTGTTTTTTTCTGTTCAAATTATTTACTCCTTTTCTATATGTAGTGAATAGCAGGTAACCATGTTCCCCGCTATTCTTCTTTTTAAAACTCGTTTAATTTCCTGGAGCGTCTGTCAACGTCCATGTTAATTTTGTGGCGTATTTTTCAGCGTATTTGGTTGTAGAACCTGGAACAGTTAACTCAATACTTTTAGCAGCTGTAGTTGCATCTGTTCCCCAATCAAATAAATAAGTTCCTGCACCGTTTCCTTTCGCTGCACTCATTACATCTGATTGACTACCATCTGAATTCAACGTGATTGTGGCTGGGCCTGTTGGTTTGCCTGAATCTGAAGCAGTCACTACATTTCCGTTTTTAAACGTGATAGCTGCCCCAGTCAATTCTTTACCAGAAGTTGATTTAAATTGTCCTTCTTGTTTCACTTTTAATGACCAGCCAGCTTCGGTTCCACGGTTATCTGTTACTTGGACATAGTTAGGCCCTTCTTTGACTTCATCGGTTGCGCCTACCGTCTTGTATTTTTGGGTAGCAGCAAAATAAGTCTGATCCTTCGACGTGATTTTTTGAACACCGAAGTCTAGACTTGACGCATAATCAATTGACAACGGACCGTTTGTTCCTGGATTAGGACCTTCAGGATCTGTTGGGTCAATAGGATCAACTGGATTAGTTGGATCCGTTGGGTCAACCGGATTAGTTGGATCTTCACTTGGTGTAAATTCTACGATACCATTAGATGTATAACTACCGCCATCTTCTGCAAAGGCTTGAGAAGTCATGCCTAAGCTCCCTAAAATAAATGTGGATAAACATACTGTTGTTACTTTTTTCATTTTCTTTTCTCCATTCTTTTCTTTAATTTCCTGGTACGTCTTCTAACGCCCAAGATAAACGAGCTTTAAATGTTCCAACTCTTTGATAAGCTACAGGAACATTAATTTGAATTCCTTGTTGTTTTGATTCATCAAGTAATGCTGTTAAATCTGTTTCACCTTTCTGATTACTTTCTAAAAGCGTAATTGCCTCATTTGTAATCTGAGAGCTTCCAGCAGTTGAAACGAAAGAAAAAACATCTGGCATTACAATTGAATCATTTGTTAACGGTTGCGTTTGCTTTAGTTGCAGGCGCCAATTATTTGCGTTACGTTCATCCACGACTTTGAGTCCTTCGGTGGGATGCCCAAGTTTAATTAGTGGTTGATTACGTATCTTTTCCGTACCAAAAGTAATCTGTTTTGGTGCCTCTTTAAAATATAGTTCCCCTAAACGATAGTAAAAATAAATATCTTTTGTTTCCTCTGTCATTGTTCCTTCCGCATTGCCTGAGTCTTTTGTAAAAACATAGCCAGAAATATCTAGGGGTTTTTCTTGATAGGGTGTACCAATTTTCCCTGTTACACTTTTAGGTGGAGCAATATCTTTACCTTCCGCGTCTTTATAAAAAACGGTTACTGTTTTTTCTGTTGGTTTAGGAATAGTAATCGTTACATTATTTGACTTTTGCAGTAAGGTTCCTTCTTCATAATAGTCAAAGTTCATAGTTAAAACTTTTTCGGGCGTATTATCTTGAAGGGTTGTTTTTAATTCAATCATCATGTCCTTCTTTAAAACTAGGTAGTCATTTAAAGCAATTGTTAAGTGATTCCCTGTTTGTGTCAGATCTTTGGCTGCTACCTTTTTACCATCAATCGTTAATGAATTTTCTTCATATGCTAATTCATCAGGTAAGTCAATGCTTACTTGCGGTTGACGATCTTCGATAAAGTCATTGTCAATATTCAACGTATTCCGTAGTCTCACCTGATCATTTTTCACTGCTTCAACAGCTGAGCTAAACTCCTGACCATTCACGCTAAGGGCTGCTTGTGACGTAACGTTGGTAGGAATTTGTGTCATTGCTAAAGCATTCTCTTGGTATTTGCCACCTGTAGAGGATGTAAAGCCCCAATAAACCGTTGTTGCGCCAAATTGTGCATTTAAATCTGAAACTACATACGTATTCGTGCCCACACCTTCTAAATCATATGTTAATGCTTTGGCTGCGGCATTCCAATGAACAGTCAACATGCGCCAGGTTCCATTAGATAGATAGGTTGGCGCAACAGTGACGCCTGAATGCTCCCCTGTATAGTTGTTGTTATTAGCTTTCGGAGTGACAAAAGCTAAATGTCCATTTCCCTTATCTTGTGAAATTTCTCGGTCCATTCGGTTGGAACTACCAGTATTTTTATAGGTATCAAACTCAATCGATAAGGCATTTCTAACATAAGGTTGACCAGCTTTCGTGGAGTATGCACCGATTCCCATCCCAGGTGAACCAATGACTTCTTGAGGCGTTGCGGACATTCTAGGATCATTCGTTAAGGTAAAGGTCATACCATCACCAGCATTTGCATACTCGTTTCCTAAATACAAATAACTTTTAAAGGTAAAATCCGACAATAAACTGATTGGTTTTTTTGACCAAATAGCTCCTTTTTGTGATTTAACAGCTGGGTTTAGTTGTAATAACTTCCCACCTTCTAAAATACTTGTTGCATTTCCAATTGGTTCTTGAAATACCTTGTCGATTGGAATGATATTAGGATCATTCGGCAATGAAGTAGCGTATGGCGCAGCCAACATGCGCGGCTGTGGTTCAACTATCGCCGATTCCGTTGCACTGTTATCGTCATCCTTTTGTTGTTCGCTAGGTTCTAAAGTAGCCGTTGATTGGTCTGTTTCTGCGGTATGATTATCGGTTGTTGTTGTCGTTTCTAGGGAAGGTTCTTGCTCTAATGTTTCCGAGTGAGAAGGAGCGCTAGTTGCCTGATCATTGGCCGATTCCTCCACTATTTCCCGACTGACTTCGTTGATATTTGTCGAAGGATTACTAATCGCTTCGCTAGTAATAGGCGCAAGGAGTAGTAAGAATAAACTACTTGCCAAAAAGACTAGGCTTTGTTTGTTTCGCATCTCTCTTCACCTCTACTTTTTAAATTCCTGGTACATCCGTCAACGTCCACAATAATTTTGTTTGATATTTCACGGCATCTTTAGGGGTTGACCCTGGTACTGATAGCGCAACATCTTTTGTAACATTAACATTGTGTACCGTATTGGTTTCATCGCGTTCTGCAACCACTTCTACTTTACCCCAATAAGTAGCCCAGGTTCCTGCACCGGTTCCTTGCTTCGCAGCTGCCACTAGCGATGCGGTTCCTGGAACAAGGGCAATCTTATTTGTTGCCTCTGGTTTCACAACATTTTGCGCATTACTATTAACAGTCGGGTTAGCTAAAGAAATTTGCGCACCTGTCAACTGACTATTTAAAGTCGCCTTTGTTGCTTTAAATTGCTCCTTTTGCGTAACCGTTAAAGACCAACCACTATTGGTTCCTCTATTATCAGAAATTTGCACAAAATTTGGTGTTTCTTTTTGATTTTCTTGATATTGCTGTGCTCTTGCAAAATATACTTGGTCTTTATTCGAAATACGATTTTTCCCAAAGTCAAAACTTGAAGCATAATCAATAGACAGCGGTCCTTGGGTACCTGGATTAGGACCTTCTGGGTCTGTCGGATCAATTGGTTTGACTGGCTTTTCTGGATCGGGATTTTCTGGATCAACCGGTTCTGTCGGATCTACGTTCGGAATAAATTCTACTAAACCATTCGAACGATACTCTTTTGGCTCTTCTGCCTTCGCTTGTAAGGACCAACCAGCAACTGCAAATGTACTGCATAGAACGATTCCTGTGAATTGTTTTTTCATTGCTTTTCTCCTTTATTTAATTATTAGCGGGCGTATCTTCTAATGCCCAAACTAACTTCGTTGAATATTGTTGTGCAAGCTTTACAGATTTTCCGGGAACGAATAGTTGGACAGCTTCTTTATTTGTTGCTTCATTTGAACCAAATCGATAAACCCAAGTCCCAACACCTGTTTCTTTTTTAGCGTTCATCGCTAGATTATTATTTACACCAGGTGTTAAGGAAATAGTACTACTGACTTCAGTAGGTTTATATTTTTCATCCACCATTGAAGCAGCTTCTGCCTTTGTAAACGTTAATTGAGCGCCGACTAGTTCCTCTCCAGTAGCTGTTTTAAATTGTTCAGGTTGGGAAAGCGTTAGTTTCCATCCTGCTAACGTTCCTCTTTTATCAGTTACTTGTACATAGGTTGGTTTTTTTGAACCATCTTTCATTTCATCTGGCGCAGCATAATACGTTTGATCTGCCGTTGAAATCTTTTGTGTGCCAAATTTAAATTTTGACCCATAATCAATTGATAAGGCACCACCCGTTCCTGGCCCCGGAGGATCAATTGGATCTACTGGATCAGTAGGATCGGGATTTTCTGGATCAACAGGCGGTGTGATTTCATTATCACCTGCTTCAAAAGTAATTGTGCCTTCTGTATTGTATTCTTTCGGAAAAGTTTCTGCTGCTGATGCGTTTATTGCTTGAAACCCTACGCCTAAAAGTATGGTTGCCGATGTAAGTAAAACAGTTTTTTTCATTAAATAAGCTCCTTCTCTCGTTTCATTTTATTAATTAAATAAATGACTACCCCCAACAAACTAACTCCTATCAAGGAATACAGCGGATTTTCAGACTCGCCTGTTTTAGGTAAAACTGCTTGTCCAGAAGCAGTTAAATTGTTTCTTCCCTGTTCTTCTGATTGTTGGGTATCCGCTATGTCATTTGACTCTTTTTCATTCTCATAAACGTAGGTGCCATAGAAGCTTGCTTGACCATTTGATTCATAATTATTTTCTTCAGCCATAACGCTTTTTGTTTGCAACCCAATGATCAATAGCCCTAAACATACCAAACTAAACCTTTTTATGATTTTCATCTGAATTCCTCCTTCCCCATTTTCAACATTGACTGGCCCAGCCAATAAACATTATATAAAAGAAATATTTATTAGATTTTTTTATTTTTTTCAGACGCTTTTAAAAAATAAAATGGTTTAAGCTAAGAAAGCTTTAAAATCAACACTTTTAAAGATAAAAAAATAAACAAAAAAACTTCGAAAAATAATTTTCGAAGTTTTTTTGTTTATTTTTTTATTATTTTTATACTTCAACCGCTTCTAACAAAGCCAAACGTTCAGCAACTTCTGCTTCTGTTAAATTATGTTTTTTTACATAACGGTTGGCAGGATGCTGGCTACATTCTAATGAGCAGCCACCTAAATGTTTATGTTCATTTTCTTCTGAAGTTAAGATTTGACGATTACATTCTGGGTTTGCACAGTTAATGTAGCGTTCGCAAGGTGTTCCATCAAACCAGTCTTTCCCAATAACTTTTTTATCAACGTGATTAATTTCGACACTGATTCGGTCATCAAAGACATACATTTTGCCGTCCCAAAGTTCGCCACGTGTTTCTGGATTTTTCCCATAATTGGCGATACCACCATGCAATTGAGCAACATCTTCAAATCCTTCTTTTAATAACCAGCCAGAAAATTTTTCACAGCGAATCCCGCCAGTACAATAGGTAACAATTTTTTTATCCATAAATTGTTCTTTGTTCTCGCGAATCCATTGTGGTAACTCACGGAAGCTACGGATATCTGGGCGCACGGCACCACGGAAATGTCCTAAATCATATTCATAATCGTTACGAGCATCGATTACAACAGTGTCTTCGTCTAATAAGGCTTCTTTAAATTCTGCAGGTTCCAAATATTTCCCCGTCGTTTCCAATGGATCAACGTCTTCTTCTAAGTTCAACGCCACTAATTCAGAACGTGGGCGAACAAACATTTTGCGGAACGCCATTTCTTCTGCTGGATCAATTTTAAAGAATGTATCCTTAAAGCGCTCATCTGCTTGCATTGCTTCCATGTACTTTTCTGTTTCTTCGACAGTACCAGATAACGTTCCGTTAATCCCTTCTGTCGCTACTAAAATACGGCCTTTTAAATTTAATGATTTGCAAAAAGCTAGATGCTCTTTCGCAAAAACTTCTGGATCTTCAATTGTTGTATATTTGTAATAAAGTAATACTTGGTATTTCATCTTGTTTTCCCCTTTTGTATAAAGTCATTCTATCCCATTATACGGTGAATAAAAAAGGGAAAGCGATTATTTTGCTTGTGTATTTACACACAATAAAAAAGTAGCTTGTTGTTGCGTAATAATTATTACGCAACAACGAGCTACTTCTATATACTACTCCTTTTCAGAAGTCGCAGCGAGTTGTTCTTGCAACTCACCTAAAAGTTCGATTTGAATATTTTGGATTTTTACCAAATTTTCTAGTTGATTATTGATAATATAATCCATTTTCTCATGTAATAAATTAATTTCTACTTCTGCTTTTAAGTTAATTTTATAATCATTATTCGCTTGTTCTCTATCACGGGCTTCTTGTCTGTTTTGACTCATCATAATAATCGGTGCTTGGATAGCTGCTAAACAAGATAAGGCAAGATTCAACAAAATATAAGGATATTTGTCAAATGGTTGTCCCAATAAAGTGGTAGAGTTAATCACGATCCAAGCAATCAACACGAAGCAAAAGAAGCCAATAAACACCCAGCTACCGCCAAATTTAGCAATGGTATCCGCTGCTCGTTGGCCAAAGGTTAATTTCTTTTCCATCTTTTCATTCATATTATTGGAAATCAGCTTATCTTCTTTGATGTGTTGAACCACTAATTCATTCAGTTGTTGGATTTTTTCAGAATCATTTGCGACCAATTGTTTCATGTAATCCAAACGATAATTAAGTAACTCCGCCAATGTAATCATCGATTCAGCTGTCAATTGTGGATTGTTTTGGAGAATAAAAGCTTGCGTTTCCTGTTCTATATCTTGAAGATAAATGTTTTTTTTCGTTGGTTCACCAATAACAACTTGTTTATTTTTTGATTGTTTCATCTTCGTCACTCCCTTTGATCGTTCTTCCCTTTATTTTAATATAAAGTCTCTCAGAAGAAACCTAAAAAGGCTTTGGGAGTGATCGTTGTTGCTTCTGCTTTAAAATTTAACAGTTAAATTGGTTACATCATGGAACAACGAACCAATTAATTCTTTGTATTTCGCTGGATTCACACAATTAGTTAGCAATATGATCCCAGTTTTCATATCTTTTGAAAATAAAGCTAGGGCTTGTTGACCCGCTTCAACGCCGTGTAAACGTAAATAATTATCATGAACATAGATGCCGCCATGATAAGAGCTTTGCTGAGAAGACGTCCATAATTTTTGCAAAAGTGCGGTGGAAACTAAATGTCCACTCGTTAATTGATGTAAGTACCAATACAAATCACCTGTCGTCATATCCACATTACCAGTCCCAAATTCATGGGCAAAACTAGCTGCAGGAATTGAGAGCACTTGGTTATATGAATTATCTTCTGTCCATTTATAACTTGTTGAATTATTGGGCTGTTCCAATAAGGTTTCATAGAAGCCAAAATTCTTTAAACCAGCCGTTTTGTGATAAAAATTATTAAATAATTCTTGATAGGTACGTTGATACATTTTCTCTAACATTCCTGCTAAAAGGACAAAATTTACTGGGGAATAATTGTATTTTCCTTTATTGACTTGAATGGTATTTTGTTTAACAAATTGAATAATTTCTTCATCGGTAACGATATCATTAGGCATTGCTGATAACTTTAAACCGCTTGTCATATTCAACATATCGCTAATCGTAATCTCCTCAGCACCTTGTACTTGCGGATAAAACGTAGCGAGTTTTGTATCTAATGTAAGTTTACCTTCTTCAATCGCTTTTAAGATCAAGGTTGTGGTAAAAGATTTTTGAATCGAGCCAATCTGAAACCTTGTGTTTGGCGTGTTGGCTTGTTGCTTTTCAAAATTGGCAAAGCCATATCCTTTATTTACTAAAACCTGATCATCTTTAATGATCAAAGCCGAACCAATATAATTTGTTTCTTGAATTTTTTGATCAAGTTCGCCACTATCTGGTGCAACTATTTCTTTCGTTAAATTCGCATAATTATCACTTCGGCGATCTTCTTCCAAGACCACTTTCGATTCTTGACTAACTTGTGAATCTCTAGTGAAAAAGAACGTTTTTATTAAATAACCACTACCACCAATCACCACCAACAAACATACTATAAAAAGCCAATTCACTCCTCCATGTCTTTTCTTTGCATGTCGTTTACGCATACCGCTTACCTCCGCCTATTCTATTAACAGCATTATCATACGCTATATTTTCATGAAAATTACAGATTTTAGTAAAATTTATAAAACTTTCAACTTTTATAAAAAACAGCTTGGCACCAGAATCAATCTAGATTCCAGTGCCAAGCTGTTTTTTATTTACTTTCTTGCCCCATCACAGCAAAGTAATTATCATCATTATCTGCAAAATTAAAAACTAAGCCTGTTGGCAATTGAACCATTTCACCGACAGTAACGCCAGCCTCTTGCATTTTTTTATAGAGACCAATGATATCATCGCTAGCAAACATTAAAGAAGGGGTATTCCCCGCCACTTCTGGTGAATGTTTTTGAATAAAGGCCAAATCATATAAAACAATAATCGCTTCTGCTGATTCGCTTGGCGCAATTTCTACCACCAATGTGCCGTCAACTTCCTCTCTTTCCTTTTCAACAAAGCCAAACGTTTGCCAAAATTGACTAGATTCCTCAACATTATTCACATATAACATAATCTTTACTTGGTTTGAAAACATTCCTTCACGTCCTTTTGAATTTAGTTAACAACTTATTATATACGTTCTTTTAAATAATTACTGCACTTTCGCTTAAAATCAAAAAAAAGTGTTTGAGCAAGACATTGCTCAAACACTTTTCGTTTTATTGATTTAGATATTTGCATCTAAGACAACGTCGCGATCATTTAAGACATCACGATCTAACTCATGAATACGAGCACTTGTTAACACACCTGCAACCATACTATCGTTAACGTTAACAGCTGTCCGCGCCATGTCAATAAGTGGTTCAACCGAAATTACCAAACCAACAATTGCAACTGGCAAGTTCATTGCGCCTAAAACGATTAGAGAAGCAAAAGTTGCTCCGCCGCCGACACCGGCTACGCCAAATGAACTGATTGTGACAACTGCTACTAACATTAAAATAAATTGTAAACTAAAGACATCAATTCCAACAGTTGGTGCAACGATGGTTGCTAACATAGCTGGATAAACGCCGGCACAACCATTTTGTCCAATAGATAAACCGAAACTACCAGCAAAGTTTGCTGTGGCATCATCGACACCTAATGCTTTGGTTTGTGTTTCAATATTTAATGGTAAAGCTCCTGCACTTGAACGAGAAGTAAAAGCAAAGCTCAAGACTGGAAAAACTTTTTTTAGATACGTAACTGGATTGACTTTTAAAGTAATTAAAATCAACATGTGAATGGCAAAAACAATGATTAAGGCCACATACGATGCCAACACAAATTTACCTAAGTTAATAATCGCAGCAAAATCACTTGTTGCTACAACATTAATCATTAACGCTAACACGCCATAAGGGGTCAAGCGTAAAACTAAGGTAACAATTCGCATGGTAATTTTATATAAACTATCAATTAAATTTGCAAAAAATTCAGCTTCTTTTGGCGCTTTACGACGAACGCCTAAATAAGCGACACCAACAAACGCAGCAAAGATTACCACCCCAATGGTACTCATTGGTCGTGTTCCCGCAAAGTCAGCAAAGACATTTTTAGGAATGAATGAAACGATTTGTTGGGGAATCGTCAAATCTTGAATCGCATCTTGACGCGTCGCTAACTCGGCAATTCTTGACGTTTCTGCAGCACCTTGCGTGAATTTTGCCCCTTGAAGACCAAACGCTAAGGTTGTTCCAATCCCCACCAAGGCAGCTACTGCTGTTGTTCCTAGTAAGGTGGCTAACACATTAAAGCTAATTTTTCCTAATTTATTGGATTCTTTCATTTTTGTAAATGCACCTACGATAGATACAAATACTAACGGAATTACGAGCATTTGTAGAAAAGCTACATAACCATTACCTACAATCCCGATCCATTCCATTGATTGCGTAGTAATTTTACTGTCTGTACCAAAAGCAAATTGAATAATTGCACCTAAAACAATCCCCACGCCCAATGCTGAAAAGACACGTGTTGAGAATTTTAAATGTTTCTTTTGCATTTGGTAGAAACCGAATAACACAGCAATAAATGCAAGGATCACTAATACAGTGATGAATGTTGTCATTTTAGTTCCTCCCTATGTTTTTAATGACAAGTACATCAAAGGAAGTAAAGGTTCCCGGTACTCACTCTCCAGTAAATACCCTGAAAACAGCAAACTGTTTCCAGTGATAGTTCTATTGTACCTTATTTTATAGCAAATAGTGGGATAATTTGCTTACTTTTTGATAGAAAATAACCGTTGTGATAGTTTAAAACTATCACCAAGCGTTGTTTTACTAGTCACTGTAAAAATAATTTGTTTTTTGTCCTCTTTCTTTTAAGCTGACGTGGTATACTTAGTTCTAGGAGGTGTAAGCGTATGCAAAAAATTTGTTGGATCCTTTCTGTCAACCGTGATGGAGCGACGTTATTTGTAGGAAGCCCTGCAAATGCGGGTCCTTGGCTCTTTTCAAATAAAGAGCAGCAAAACATCAAAGCCTTTTTTCAACCAACCTATGAAATTGACTTTATCAGTTATGATGTTCTTTCAGAGGAAGTACCAGAAGCTGCGTTCATTTTGTACAATGAAATGCTCGCTCCCTATCTTCCCGAAAAAATCACCAAAGTTGGTCAGCCGATTGCTTATGTGGATATCGCTACAAAAAATTATGAACAGTTTAAAAAAGCTTTGGTTGCTAAATCTTCACAAGAATAAAAACAGCGTTTATAACGGAATCCGTTATAAACGCTGTTTTTAAAGTTTAAGCTTCTTCTGATTGTTGAAAATTCAATTGAACACCTGGACGATCCAGAGCAATTTCAGTTACTTCATAAGATAAACGTTCGACGATGCTAAATAAAGGACGCACAAGTTCATCGACTTCTTCTTGCGAAATATCTTCTTGTTTTTCAATTTTACGATCAATAATGTGATTAATTTGGCTAATCGCCCCTGATAAAACAAATTCGTCAAAGACAATTCGAAATTCTAAGCGAGCAACAAGTGCTGAGCTATTTTCTGGATAATTTTCTTCTTCTACTTCAATTGGTGAAAAACTGACACGTAAATCTGTCTCTACTTCTGAATCAGGTACTCGCATATCATAGTGATACGCTTCAACAATTTCTTGTTGGCGTTTAATTTCCATTGTTTTTTCTCTCCTTTTTTAACAAGATATTCCCCTTTTAGAATATCCAATGGTTTCTTTTCTCAAGTATACCACAAGTCCGAAAGTTGCCTAGACCAAAAAACACAGAAGGTCAGACTTTTTTGATAAATTGATTTTGGCATTTTGAACAAGTGACTTTGATTGTTCCTCGTCCTTTCGGCGCACGTAATGACTGCTGACATTTTGGACATTTAAAATAACGATATCCTTTCTGAGTCATATGTCGCTTGCGAAAAGCATGAACTTTTTGCATTAGGTGTTGTTTTCGAAGAATAAACCGTTGATTTTCATTCAATCGCGGGTGAATATGTTTTGAAAAAAAGCGATAATACACATAGGCAACTGTGATTAAAATCAATAATCGAACCCAAAGATAGCCAGTAAAAATATTGATGAGCGCCAGCACGACACTTGTTAGCAACAGCGTTCGATTCAATTCATCGAACCGGGCATAACGTCCTTGTAAAAATCGTTGCGCTTTTTTGCGCCAACGTAGAATGCGTTCAAACCAAATTTGGCCCATTTATCTTCCTTCTTTCGAGCATTATTTTTTGAATAAATGATTGATTTACAGAAACTTTCAATCAAAATTTACACTTAGTAAGTCCAAATTTTGAACAACTGTTGGTTATTTTCGATGGTATACTTCTAGAGAAGTCAGGTCAACCGATGAATGACTTCGTTGATAATAGCTACCGCTATTTTATACAAACTTAAACTGTCGATGGATAGATTATCCGATTTTAACTTAGGGGAAGGTTAAAATCCGATTCTATAATTTAGCACTACACTCCTTTATTTAGTAGCAACTTTAGCCTATCTATCCACATTTTAAGTCAAAAAGAAGCAAGTCCGGACTTGCTTCTTTTTATTTATCTTTCTAATTCTTCAATTTTCTTCTCAATTAACGCCAAGACATATTGACACGCTTCAGGATCTTCGACAAAATCATATTTATCGCCATCAATTTGAATTTTAGGACTTTCATCATAGTCTTCGTACCATTGATCATAACGCTCGTTCAACATTTGATAGTAATCATACAACGTTGGATCTGTCTCAATTTGTTCATAAGGACGGCCACGTTTTTTGATGCGTTCTAACATTTTGGGAAATGAAATACGAATGTGAACTAACAAATCAGGTCTTTTTTTATGCGCAGCATAAGGCAATTCTTGGAGCATATTTTGTAATAAGTCATCGTACACTTTGACCTCCGTTTCGTTGGCACGACCTAAATCTGCATTTAAATGAAAAAGTAATGAATCTTCATAAATCGAGCGATCCAATACATTATTTTCATGTGTTAATGCTTGTTTAATACTATCAAAACGTTTATTTAAAAAATAAATTTGTAATAAAAATGCGTACTTTTCCGGTTCCGCATAAAATAAAGGTAATACCTCATTATCATCAACTGATTCGTAAAAGGCTTCTGAACCTAAACGGTTTGCAATTAAAGCTGTTAAACTAGATTTACCAGCGCCAATCGTACCTGCTAAAACAATCACTGCCATCGAACTCCCTACCTATTTTTTTCCATTTTATTTTTTATCTTCAACCAATTAAACATACCAAAAATTGAGTTAAAAGTATACATACAATACATAACAAATATCGCATAATCACCACCAGCGTGCGTCCCAGCTCGGAACCATAACAAAATTGAAAAAATATTTCCTAGTAGCCAAAACACGAATTGCGATTGATAACGTTTAATCATCAATAACATCCCTGTCGCTGAAACACTGAACGTGATTGCATCTAATGTTTGCTGCGCATCATTTACAAAACCTAACAAAATATATGCAGCTACGCCAATGAGCAGCCACGTGAAAAAGGCATACAACCACTGAATACCTTTTAAAACTTTTACTTCGGTTACTTGACCCGAGCCATCCTCGCTAGCCCGAAGCCAAGCATAAAGCCCTGTAATGTCCATAATAATATAGAAGCTTTGTAAAAGAACTTCCGCATATACCCGTGTCACTAACCCAAAATAGCCAATAATCACTGCACTGATTAACCCAAAAATGTAATTGCTGACTTTTCCTTGGGCAATTAAATTCACACAAATGATGCCGGCTAAACCACCTACTAACGTAATCCAATTCGATGGATTGATAGCAAATGCAATCAACTGTACCCCCACCATCAAAGCTAAAAACAAGTAACTTCTCGTTTCCCAACCTTTAAAATCATTCACCAAAAAATTCTTATTCACGACAAATTTCCGACCTTCCTAAAACCAAACTTTTATCTGTTGACGTCTCAATAAGAGTACTCCGTTTTAAAAAACAAGTCAATCAGATTTCGGAATAAAAAGAAGATTTTAATACTATATATTGATTAAAAAAATAAAAAGACACTACATATAGTTATTTTGTAAGCTTTCTGATATCCTTTATTGCCACAATATTTTCTTCATCTTGTTTTAATCTTCTATGTAGTCATGGATTTGTTTCCATCTAATAATTCCTGAAGCAGAACCCTTTACGACGGTAGCGCTCCAAATTAATGTTGCGAAAGCGGAAGCAACCGCACATATTTATGCTTCAAACACAGCCATCGTTCACTCTTTTTATTGAAATGCTTAAAAATTGATGGCCTTATTTCTCGAATCTGGCCACTTATTAACTTATTACATGAAAACATTCGCCTAAAAAAGCAAAAAAAAAACGACTCACCTAAATAATCGACCTACAAACGGTTCCCTTTCGTTTGTAGGTCGATTATTTTTATTAGGTTTGATATGGATGTTTCGCCATCCCTAGTTTCCTTTACTGCTCATCTCTACTTATTTTTTTACTGTTTGCCAATAGCTCGTTGTCTGAAAGCACTATCCGTCCTTTGGTACTTTGTTCAAAGCTGTAAGCTTGCTCAAATAACGTTTGCTCTTTATTGGCAGTTTGTGTAAAAGTCAGCCCATAAGGTTGTCCTTCACTGTTTTTAGCCAAAGGAACCGTCAATTCAGGATATCCTGCCACGGCACTTAAACCCGTACCTTCAGAATCAATAAAGGCATATCCGTCTAATTGTTGTTTTTTCAGCAACGCATCAAACGTTTGCTGTGCTTTTTTAATGGTTGCTTGAATGACTTCTTTATCTGGTTGTTTCTTTTTAACATCTGCTTCTAATAAATCTTGCCCATACTTGGCACGAACCTTTTTATCTTGTTGATTATACGCAATTAGTTCCTCCAGTGTTTTAAATGGTAAATCATAACGTTTCGCAAATTCTTCCAATGCAAACTTAAATTCATTGGAAATAACTTTCCCGCCATCAATCCCTTCCATATCTGGCGTTACCGGAATCACTTCTGCTCCAGCTTTTTGGAGGGCCTTTTTAGCAGCCGTAAATTCTTCTTCAGCACTTGGCATTTCTAGCAACCCAATGCGTTGACCTTGTAAGTTATTTTTAGTAAATTTCGTTGAATCAATGCTCGGAACCGTGTCTTTCTTAAACGCATTATAGCCTTGCGCAGCGTCAAAGACACTTCGGGCAATCGGGCCAACTGTATCTAATGACGGTGCCAATGGCAAAACACCTTCGCCACTTACTGAACTGTGGGTCGGTTTAAAACCAACCACTGATTGATGAGAAGCGGGGGAAACAATCGATCCCATCGTCTCAGTGCCTAAAGAGAAGGCGCCGATATTCATCGTCACACTAGCCGCACTCCCAGAACTTGAACCTGAAGGTGTTATTTTGAGCGGCCCATAAGGATTAAGTGTTTGTCCATGTTTGGAACTATAGCCACTTGGTGCTTTCATTGACATATAATTCGCTAGTTCAGATAAGTTTACTTTTCCTAAAATCAAAGTTTGCGCCTCTGTTAACTTCTTAACTACTTCCGCATCTTCCTTAGGCTTGAACGTGCGTAAAGCATAAGCTCCTGCACTCGAAATCATGTTGGTCGTATTTATATTTTCTTTCAAAGTCACAGGAATACCATACAAAGGCTTCTTCGGTGTTTGAGAGGCTTGCTGATCAAATGCCTTTGCTTCCTTAATTGCTTGCGGATTGATTTCAGAGATGCTGTTCATGCCATTATCTATTTGATCGAACTGTAAAATACGGTCCAAATAAAACGCCGTAAGTTCTTCATAGGTCAATGTTCCTTCGGCAATCGCTTGCTGTAATTCAGTGATATTTTTTTCAATAATCAACGGTGCTTTGGTACGAGCTTTTTGTACATCTGTTTCTTTTAATTGGTCTTCAATCGTTTTAACGATTCTCTCTTGATTGTACATTGCTGGGGTTTCTGCCTCAGGAGTGAACTTTTTGAGTATAAACCAATACGCTGCAGCGCCTATTATGACTAACAAAACAGCAATTATTCCGATTACTTTTAAAAATTTAGACATTTTTATCCTCCTATACCATTTAAAGATTATCTTACTATGTTTATTTTTGCATGACAACTAACAGTTTTGTTCGTTAAAAAGACAAAATAGAGAGTAGGACATCCGTCAAAACGACCGATGTCCTACTCTCTAACGATTAAGATAGTCCGCTAAATGCGTTTGTTTTAGTCTTTTGTAAAAGTTAAATACTGAGAATTTATTGTGTAATTCGTGTACCACTTTCTCCTTTGATTGCTTCCGAAGCTAATTCTAAAAGACCGATAATCGCCTGGCGGTTTGGTTTACTTTCTGCAAAACTGATGGCCGCTTCCACCTTGGGTAACATACTACCTGGCGCAAATTGATTTTCTTCTATATATTGTTGCATTGCCGTAACCGTAACATCGGTCAAAGCTTGTTGATTTGCTTGACCAAAGTTAACAAAAACATGTTCCACTGCAGTTAATACCACAAAAACATCTGCTTCAATGAGTTCAGCCATTTTAGCTGCCGCAAAGTCTTTATCAATGACTGCATCTACACCATGATAGACTGGACCATCATAGGCAATAGGAACCCCGCCACCACCACAAGCAATTACGATTTGTCCTGCATCAACAAGTGTTCGCAAGCTAACTTTTTCGTAAATATCAACTGGTTTTGGTGAAGGAACTACCCGTCGCCAGCCTCGACCCGCATCTTCTTGATAGACGTTCCCAGTTTCCGCCATCAACTGTTTGGCTGTTTCTTCGTCATAATAACCACCAATTGGTTTTGTTGGTTTTGTAAACGCTGGGTCTTTTGGATCCACCACGACTTGTGTAATTAACGTAACAACTGGTTGTTCCCCTAAATTTCTGGCTACTAGTTCTTCATCAATTGCTTGTTGTAAATGATAGCCAATATAGCCTTGGCTCATTGCTGTGCATTCAGGAAATGGCACGACATCTTCTGGAGATTGACTCGTTTCCTCAAAAGCTAAGCGAATTTTGCCAACTTGTGGCCCGTTGCCATGAGCAATCACCACTTGATGGCCTTGTTCAATTAAATCAACAATGGATTTTGCAGCGGTTTGTGCTTTTGCCAATTGTTCTTTCGAAGAATTTCCTAACGCATTTCCACCTAATGCAATCACTATTTTTGACATCTGTTTCCCTCCTAGCGCTTTGGTTCTTGTTGTGTGATACAGTGAATATTGCCGCCCCCATAAACAACTTCTACCGTATTAACGCCAACAATTTTTTTATCTGGGAACATCGTTTGAACTTGCTCTAAAGCCAAACGATCATTTTCATCACCATACTGTGGCACAATCACGCCATCATTTGTAATTAAAAAGTTCATATAGGATGCGATACAAATATCGCCATCTTCTCGTGGCATGGTTCCTTCCACGAAATCAATTTTGAAGGAGCCTTTAATGGTTACATTTTTGACAGGACAGCATAATTTGTGGACTTTTAATTGGCGTCCTTTAGCATCAGTCATTTTAAGCAAACGTTGATACGCATCTTGTGCCGCTTCATAAAATGGGCTATTTTGATCTTCGGTGTAAATACAAGCCACTTCACCAGGTGCAATAAAACAAGCTACATCATCTACGTGACCATTGGTTTCTTCTGGGTCAATTCCATCACCTAGCCAAAGAACTTTTTCAACATTTAAATAGTCGCATAATTTTTGTTCGATTGCTTCTTTTGAAAGTTGTGGATTTCGACCTTCACTTAATAAGCACATTTCTGTAGTCAAGACTGTTCCTTGTCCATCTACGTGGAATGAACCGCCTTCTAAAACAAAATCATCTGTACGATAAGAATCTACATGCTCAATTTCACAAATTTTTTGTGCAACCAAATCGTCTTGGTCCCAAGGGAAATATAAACCATCTACTAATCCCCCCCAAGCATTGAATGTCCAATCCACACCACGGATTTCTCCATGGTCGTTAATGACAAATGATGGTCCACAATCACGGACCCACGCATCATTGTTTGACATTTCGTAAACCGTAATTTCTGGCGGCAATTGGCGACGGCAATTTTGAAATTGTTGTTGAGAAACCACCACATTCATCGGTGTAAATTGACTAATTGCTTTGGCCACATTAGTAAAAGCTTCTTGGACAGGTTTACCACCATCACGCCAATTATCCGGTCTTTCTGGCCAAATCATCCAAACTTTCTCTTGTGGTTCAAATTCTCCTGGCATTCTAAAGCCATCTTGTTTAGGGGTACTTCCTACAATTCGTTTAGCCATTTTCTTTCGTTCCCTTCTTAATTTTTTTCACGTAAATAATTACTTCACCAAACAGAATAAAAATGATTGCCCCAATTGTGATTGGTAATTTTTCATTTAATGCTGCGGGACTAAAATCTAAAGGCACTGCTGTGAAAATCAGTGAAATAATAATCATAATCATTGGCAAAACCACTAAAACTTTTAAAAATCCTGGTTTTCCGTTAACTTTAAACGGACGTGGTGTATCGGGATCAATTTTTCTAAGCTTATAAAAAGCTGGGAAAACTGGGATATACGATAACAAGAATAGGACGACATTCAAGGAGAAAAAGGCCCAGAATAAATCTTGATTAGGTAAAATTGGTGCTAATACAATGACCACCGATGCCACAATGCCATTCATCAAAGCAGCCCCAATTGGCATGTCATTTTTCTTACTACGTTTTTCAAAAAATTTAGGCATGTCACCATTTTCAGCAGCATAACAAGCTGTATTATTGACTCCTAATGACCAAGAAATCATGTTTCCGAACAACGTAAGAAGGAATAGGAAAGCCATCAACATAATGAACCAACCTTCTGTCGAGCCTGTCAATAGTTTAAAGCTATCCATCATACCACTGCCGGTACTAATTTGATCGGTGGGAATCGCTACCCCAATTCCAAAGGCTGAAAAAATATAAATGGCTGCAATGACTAACCCCGCTGCTACAATAGCTTGTGGAATTTGCTTCTTAGGATTTTCCATATCATCTGCAAACGTACAGATGACTTCAAACCCTAACAAATTAAAAATGATTACAGAAATAAAAGATAAACTCCTTAAGTCAAACGTTGGCAGCATTGATTTCAAGGTAAATTCATTGGCAACACCTTTCGTCAAGGCTACATACAATCCTAGCCCACCAATTAAGACAGCTAAAACCATCTTGATTACGGCAGCTCCATTTAGAATCCAGATACTGTCGCTGACTGGATAAAAACTAATCCAAACCACAATCCAAGTAAAAATTAATTCAACAATAATCATCATCGGTGTTGAAAACTTAATACCTGTAATTGTCGTTAATAGTTCTGGCGTCATAACGGCTAATGAAGCTAGCCACAATGGATAATTAATCCAATAATACCAAGAAACTCTGGCACCCCAACGATGACCATATGCTTTGGTCACCCAATCATAGATGCCCCCTTCACCAATATAAGTTGTTCCTAATTCTGATGAAATTAACCCATATGGCAATAGGAATGCAATTAATAAGAAAATCCACCAAAAAAACTGAGAATTACCAATTGCAGCAACAGGCGCCGCTGCTTCAGCAACGAAAACCACACAAATCACTGATAAAATGGCACTCGTTAAACTAAATTTCTTTTTCCCCTCCATGAAGACTCTTCCTCTCTTTATAAACTGTCCACTGATTCATTTTTTCAATCAGTGGACAGTTGGCCGTTAAATGCTTTGAGTGTCTAAGAAAACTTCTAGTTCTTTTTTTGCTTCTGCTTGTTTGATTAAATCATAAGGATTTTTTGCTTCATAATCATTCATAAGATATACTAATAAGCCACGAATAGATGTTAAACGGTTTTCTGCTTCATCGAAACAAATAGAATTTTTACCGTCAATCACTTCATCAGTTACTTCTTCCCCACGTGTTGCTGGTAAACAGTGCATGAATTTACAATTGGCGCCTGCTCGATCCATCATTTCTTGATTCACTTGATATTTTGGATAGAAAACCTTCATACGTTCTTCTTCAGATAATTCCGCTTCGTACAAGCCATACCAAACATCCGTGTACAAGAAATCAGCGCCTTCAACAGAACTTGCATCATCTGTGACCAAAAAGCTACCGCCTGAAACTTCACAATTTTTTGCTAATTTCGCTTGATGCTCTTCATTTAATTGGAAACCTTCTGGACCGAAGTGAACAAAATTCATGCCCATTTTTGTTGTGATTAATCCTAAAGAAAAACAAACTTGTGTTGCATCTCCGACAAAGACAACTTTACAATCTTCTAATTTTTTGCCTTCTGGTAAATGCTCAACCATGGTACACAAATCACCTAATTCTTGGGTTGGATGATTGTAATCAGACATACCGTTAATGACTGGGATGGTAGCACAATTAGCTAAATCAACAATACTATGGTGACGTTCCACACGAGCCATCAAAATATCTACTAAACGTGACAATACGCGGCTGGTATCTTCAATCGTTTCATGTCCCCCTAATTGAATTTGACCAGGTGCTAAATATTCGCCATGTCCACCTAATTGTTCCATTGCAGTTTCAAAAGATACTCGTGTTCGAGTTGAAGATTGTTGGAAAATCATTCCTAAAGATTTGTTTTTTAACAGTTGCGGATAATACCCATTTTTAATCGCTTCTTTAATTTTTAATGATAAATCGACTAAGTAGTGCATTTCCTCTTTCGTATATGTTTCTGTTGTAACGTAATCTCTTTTCATGATGTGTTCCTCCTAAAAGTTGTTTTTGTTTACACATCGACTTTACCAAGTTTAGCGAAGAGTTTACTATCCGCCAAAAGTTAGAAAACGCTTTCTTTTTTGGCGTGATTTTTCATTAAAAAAAGTTTATTTATGGTTATAAACCGTTGGTACACCAGGGGTTTATAAAAGTTTAGACGGATTTCTCTCTAATTTCTGACCAATCATAGATTTGAAAATGGTATAATTATTTTGAAAAATCATTCACTTAAAATAAAAGATGAAAGGGGTTTCCAATCGTGACATTTGTTTTTATTTATAACATCTTGTTGATTATTTTATATTCGTTTACTTCAACCTTTACCTTAAATCTTTACTTGAAAAATAAACAACCGATTTTTTTATTGCTTCTCTTTTTAATGGTTATTTTTATTTGTGACAATGTGATTGTTTATATGACTGAGTTCATTAATTCGTTTGCAACCGAATATAATCAGACTTTTATGACCGCACCTTTTTTAAAGACCATCATTTTTATTTGTTGTAATTTTGCCTATCTGGCTATTATCAATACTATTAGTGGTCGTCCTTTTAAAAATTATCAATTTGTCTGGTTATTTTTAATTGGTTTATGGATGCTAGCTATTCCATTTTCACAAAATTCCGCCTTAAAAGTTTGGTTGTACTATTTACCCAATCAGTTATTTTTAATTTACCTTGGATGCTATGCGCTCTATCAACTACGAATAGATCCTTTATCAGCCCTTGCAAAAAAATATCTTCGTTTTATTGGTTGGCTAAGCATTGGTTTTGGTGTGGCGATTCTTTTGGAAGATACCTTCGTTATTTTTAACATTGACCAATATTCTGATATTGTCTTTAAAATTAACAACCGAAACGTTTCTGAAGATATTTATACAATCATTCTCTCCATCGCCATTATCTACTTCTGTAATCGTGATTTTCCTCTGTCGGTTCTTGAAAAAGACGCTGCTAAATTGGAAGAAAATCAATCAGATGAACCCGTACTTTTGGCGCCTTTTTGTGATGCCTATCAATTAACGCAGCGAGAAAGAGAAGTGCTTTCGTTACTTTTAGAGTGCAAAACAAATCAAGATATAGCCAACGAACTATTCCTATCAATCGGGACAGTAAAAACACATATCCACAATATTTTCGTTAAATTAGAAGTAAACAAAAGAGCAGAAGTTTTTGTCAGTTATCAACTTTTTTCTCAACAACAAACTGAACATTTAGCGAGATAATCAAAAAGGAAGCCTCTCCGTGATCGGTGGCTTCCTTTTTGATTAACTATTTTCTTGTACTTGTCGAACTCGCTTTTCAATTTCTTGAAAGTTAATAATTTTAGCTTGGCGATGAATTTCTTTTCCTTCATAGTATAAGATAATGGTCGGTGCAGAAAAAGCATTTAATTGTCCAATTATTTCTGGACTTTTATCAGCTTCTGCAATGTATGTAGGAAATTCATATTTTGTTGCAATTTTTTCGACAATCGGTTTATCAACTGTACAAACACTACAATTTTTTGCTGTCAAAAAGACGGCTTGTAGACGATTGTCTGTAATTTTTTCTTCTAATTCTTCTAATGTTGTTACATATTCCACTGAATAGCCCTCCTTGTCTTTTGTCTAAAATAACAGATTTACTAGCAAAATAACAACTTATTTGTTTGGCTAGGAATGCTTTAACAAATAAGTTGCCCCCCATTTCATTAATGGGAGACAACTTTTTACTGATAACCGCTTATTTATTAAAAATTTTAGGCCCTTTGCGCATGTTTTTACGATCATTTTTGGGAGTTTCCATTTTTTTAGAACGGCCACCACCTTGTTTCTTTTTAATTAATTCTAACATTTTTTCTTTTTCATTCATTTAATCCACCGCCTTTGTTAATAACGTGACAGATTCAATGTGGGTCGTTTGTGGGAAATTATCCACTGGTTGAATTTCTTTTGCTTCATAGCCACCTTCTGTTAATAATGCAATGTCGCGAGCGAGTGTGGCTGGATTACAGCTGACATAAACAATTCGTTCAGGTTGCGTTTCAATTAATGTGTTTACTAATTGACCGTCTAACCCTTTCCGTGGTGGATCCACCACCACAACATCTGGTTGCAAGCCATTTTCAACTAATTTTGGCAATAATTCTTCCGCTAAACCAGCCGTGAAAGTGGCATTCTCAATGTTGTTTAATTTAGCATTATTTTCTGCATCTTTGACCGCTTCTTCAATTACTTCAATACCGTAAACTTGCTTTGCATCTTGGGCTAAAGTTAAGCCAATCGTCCCAATCCCACAATAGGCATCCACCACAATTTCATTGCCTGTTAAAGCCGCATACTCTTTAACTTTTTGATACATCACTTCTGTTTGTTGTGGATTTACTTGATAAAATGAACGCGCGGAAATTTCAAATTTCAAATCAAAAATAGTATCTGTAATTTTTTCAGACCCATGTAATAAGATGGTTTCGTCGCCAAAAATGACATTGGTTCGTTTGGGATTAACATTTTGTACAATGCTGACTACTTCCGGAATAGCTTCCAAAATATCTGGCACAATTTTACTAATTGGGAATAATTTCGGTGTTCTCGTAATTAGAACAACCATCATCTCCCCAGTATGGTAGCCACGACGAACGACAATATGGCGTAAGTTCCCTGTATTATCAGATTCGTTATAAGGTTTTACGCTATATTTACGCATAATGTCACGGATTTTAACAATTGCTGCATCAATTTCTGGGTCTTGAATATAGAAATGTTCCATCGGAATTAAATCATGGCTATTTTTCCGGAAAAAACCTGTTTGTAGTTGGTTGTCAATTTTACGCACGGGAATTTGTGCTTTGTTCCGGTAATGCCACGGATCATTCATCCCAATTGTTGGTAAAACAGGGACTTCTGGCAATTTAGCGACACGTTGCATAACATTTTCGACTTGTTGCGTTTTAAATGATAGTTGGGCGCCGTACGCTAAATGTTGCAACGGACTAATCCCGACTTTTGTAAAGTTTTCATCTTTCACGGGCACACGCTGCTCACTGCTTTTTAGGACAGTCAATACTTTCCCATAACCAAAACTTTTGCCTGTTTTTAAGACTTTGATTTCAAGTTTTTCACCTGGTAAGGCATTTTCAATAAACAATGGATAATGGTCCACTTTTGCCACGCCTAAACCTTCATGCGTCAAGTCAATGATTTCTACTTCAATGACGTCATTTTTCTTTACTGGATAATTTTTCATAAGTCGCTCCTTCTTTTTATACACTTCACTCATTCTAATGAAAATACCTAAGAAAAGCAACAACGAATTTTCATGGCGATTTAGCAATTTCGTTTGAGCTTTTTAGGTAAATAAAAGAATGAGATCCTTTCCCTTAGTCAAAAAATAGCCAATGAAAGATCTTATCAACTAAATCTTTCATTAGCTATTCACGGACTACTTAGTGCTTTTCTTTTTCAGCAATCTTTCCATCGCCATCAATATCTTCGTCTGTTAGTCGTTCAACTTCTTTGACAAATTCTTTGCTGGCTTCGTTATATGCTTCTTCCTCTTCGTCTTCTGATTCTACGACAATCTCATCGCTACCAGTTAAGACAGAACCCATAATTGCATTGGACGGCAGTGCATCACCATTTGCAAAAATTTCAATGTGTTGATGCATATTTTTAAAGGTCATTGGAGCATCGCCTCCATATTCACCATCTAAATTAATCATCATTTTATTGTTCTTTTCTAACGTTTCTGCATGTAAATAGCTGGTCTTTGTATAGATTAGTCGATGATCTTCAACATGCTTTCCACCATTTAACATTAACGCAACTAAATGAAGAATCTCAAAAATATTGGCTGTTTTTACAATGATTAATGAAAACTTACCATCATCTAATTTAGCGTCTGGTACGATTTGCTCGAAACCACCCACCGAGTTAGTCAGCCCTAGGAAAAACATTGATGCATTGCCTTCGTACACACCTTCATCATACGTCATGCGCATTTTAATCGGCTTCACTCGCGGCAACATTTCGGCTCCTTTGGCTAAGTACGCTAAATAACCAAAAATACTTTTCAACTCTGACGGAACCTCATAAGTCAGTTCCGTTAAATGACCACCCGCCGCAATATTGATAAAGTAATTTTTACCGGCTTGGCCAATATCCATTTTGACAGTTTGATTTTTTTTAATCACTTCTGCTGCCTTAACGATATTATCACGAGGAATCTTCAAGGCCCGTGCATAGTCATTCGTCGTTCCAGCAGGAATAATGGCCATTTTAGGGCGCCGCTTCAACGGAGCAATCCCATTCACGACTTCATTAATGGTCCCATCTCCACCTGCTGCTACTAGTAAATCAAATCCTGCACGCGCAGCACGATGTGCTTCATTGCGTGCTGAATTTTCTTCTGGTGTGGTCGCAAATGCACTGGCTTCATAACCACATTCTTCTAAAATAGATAAAATATCGGCTAAGTTCTTTTTGATTAACTCTTTTCCTGACGTTGGATTATAAATCACTCTAGCTTTTTTCATGGTTTGCCTGCTACTTTCTTATCGTTTTGAAAGCTCTTCTTGCAATAACTTGTTAACCACACCTGGGTTTGCTTGTCCACGAGTTGCTTTCATAATTTGTCCAACAAGGAAACCAACTGCACGGTCTTTTCCGTTTTTAAAGTCATCAATTGATTGTTGGTTGTTGTCTAATACTTCGTTAATCATTGGTAATAATTGCGCTGGATCAGATAATTGAACAAGGCCTTTTGCTTCGACAACTTCTTTAGCATCTCCACCGTTTTCAATTAACTCTTTGAACACTTTCTTCGCAATTTTCGAGCTGATTGTGCCATCGTTAATCAAAGTAATCATACCCGCTAGATTTTCTGGTGTTAGTTTAGTATCGGCTAATTCAACTTTTTCACTGTTTAAGTAAGCAGAAACTTCGCCCATTAACCAGTTTGATGCTTGTTTCGCATCTGCACCGTTTGCTAAAGTTGCTTCAAAGAAATCTGACATTTCTTTCGTTAAAGTCAAGACCATTGCGTCGTATTCAGGTAACCCTAATTCACTGATATAACGGGCACGACGTGAGGCTGGCATTTCTGGCAAACTAGCGCGAACTTTTTCAATCCATTCATCATCAATTGAAAAACGAGGAACATCTGGCTCTGGGAAGTAACGGTAGTCACTTGAGCCTTCTTTAACACGCATAAGCAACGTTGTACTAGTTGCTTCATCAAAGCGGCGTGTTTCTTGTTGAATTTCGCCACCAGATAATAGGACTTTGGCTTGGCGTTTTTCTTCATAAGCTAAACCTTTTTTTACAAAGTTCATGGAGTTCAAGTTCTTTAATTCCGCTTTAGTACCAAATTCTTCTTGACCATACGGACGTAAAGAAATATTGGCATCACAACGCATAGAACCTTCTTCCATTTTCACATCAGAAACTTCTGTAAATTGGATAATTGAACGCAACGCTTCTAAATAAGCATACGCTTCTTCTGGTGAGCGCATGTCTGCTTCAGAAACGATTTCAATTAAAGGCGTACCTTGACGGTTCAAGTCCACATAAGAGTACCCATCTGTGCCATGAATGTTTTTCCCAGCATCTTCTTCTAAATGCACACGTTCAATGCGAATTTTTTTCTTTTTGCCTTCGACTTCAATTTCAATCCAACCATCATGTCCGATTGGTTGATCAAATTGAGAAATTTGGTATGCTTTCGGGTTATCTGGGTAAAAATAGTTTTTACGGTCAAAATGTGTTTCTTTTGAAATTTCACAGTTCAAGGCAAGCGCTGCTTTCATGCCAAACTCTAAGGCACCTTTATTCATGACAGGCAAAACACCTGGGTAACTCCAGTCAACCACATTTGTGTTGCTGTTTGGTTCTGCTCCGAAATGCGCTGGCGCAGAGGAGAAAATTTTAGAGTTGGTTTTCAATTCTACGTGGACTTCTAATCCAATGACAGTTTCAAAGTTCATTAATCGTTCCCCCCTAAAATGACTGGTTTTTTCGTATGGAAATCTGTCGCTTGTTCAAAAGCATAGGCTGCTTTATACATTGTATGTTCGTCAAAATGTTTTCCAATAATTTGTAAACCAACTGGCAAGCCTTCTGAGAAGCCTGCTGGAATTGACATACCTGGTAACCCAGCTAAGTTGACAGGAACTGTTAAAATATCATACATATACATCGTGATTGGATCATTGATATTTTCACCCAAACCAAAAGCAACCGTTGGTGTGGAAGGACCAATAATTAAGTCATAATCCGCAAAGACATTCTCAAAATCTTGTTTGATTAGTGTACGGACTTGACCAGCCTTTTTAAAGTGCGCATCATAATAACCAGCACTTAAAGAGAAGGTTCCTAACATAATCCGACGTTTGACTTCAGTACCAAAGCCTTCAGAACGCGAATTAACATAGACGTCTTCTAGATTTTGGACATTTTCGGAACGGTAACCATAACGAATGCCATCAAAGCGTTGTAAGTTTGAACTTGCTTCTGAAGAGGCAATAATATAATAAGCGGCAATCCCATATTTAGAATGTGGCAAGCTAACTTCTTCTACTGTTGCGCCTAAAGCTTTAAACGTTTCTGCAGCTTTTAATATCGCTTCGCGAACATCCGATTGTACCCCTTCACCTAAGTATTCTTTTGGTAAAGCAATTTTCATGCCTTTGATGTCGCCAGTTAAATCTGACGTAAAATCAGGAACAGAAACGCCTGCAGAAGTGCCGTCTTTTTCATCATAACCACTAATTGCATTTAAAGCTAAGGCATTGTCTTTAACATTTCGTGTCAATGGACCAATTTGGTCTAAACTTGAAGCAAAAGCAATCAAACCAAAACGAGACACACGTCCATACGTTGGTTTTAAGCCCACAATACCGTTAAAAGCTGCTGGTTGACGGATACTACCACCTGTATCAGTTCCTAGAGAAACTGGTACTTGACCGGCTGCAACAGCTGAAGCTGAACCACCTGAAGAACCACCAGGGACTTTCGTTTGATCCCAAGCATTTTTAGTTTTCTTGAAGTAAGATGTTTCCGTACTTCCACCCATAGCAAACTCATCCATGTTTAATTTTCCAACTGGAATCATATCTGCTTGATATACTTTATCCATCACAGTCGCATCATAAATTGGATCAAAATTGTATAACATTTTTGATCCAGCTGTTGTTAAAATATCTTTTGTGACAATGTTGTCTTTAATCCCAATTGGAATTCCTGCTAAAGGATTACTTTCAGTGATGCCTTTTAAGTCGATGGCTTTTGCTAATTCCAGCGCTTTTTCTTCACTTACTGTGATAAAAGAATCCATTTTTTCTTCTGTATCTTGGATACGATTTAAAGTTTCTTTTGTTAAATCAACTGCTGTAATTTCTTTTGAAACCAATAAATCATGTAATTCCGTTAACGATTTGTCGTATAATTTTTCCATTAGGCTCCTGCCTCCCCGTTATCCATAATTGCAGGCACTTTAATGTAACCATTCTCTGATTCTGGAACATTCCGCATTAATTCTTTACGGTCCATTCCTGGTGTCGCTACGTCTTCACGCATGACATTGATTGATTCATTCACATTTGAAGTAAAAGGAACCCCGGTTGTATCTACTTCTTCTAGTAATTCCACCATATCAATAATTTTATCTAGTTGATTGGTAAAGTCCGCTAATTCTTCTTCGGAGAAAGATAATTTTGATAATTTAGCGACATGTTTGACTTGTTCTTCTGTAATTGCCATAGATACCCTTCTTTCTATCATTTACTGAAATTTTCATTTTCAGATTAATCAATTGGATTGTATTTCTTTAAACAGCTTAGCACAGCTGTTCACTCTGTTCCCATTCTACCATAAAATGGTCGGATATTTTAGATGAAACCTTGAATTTCATTGATAATTTGTCGCTCGCAAAAATGACGGAAATATGTTATTATGAAAATGAAAAGAGAGATATGCAGGAACATACCTCTCTAATAGCCACTACCAGTTATAAGAACTGGTGGCTTACTGAGTTATTGGTTTTATTTCAAACGCTTAACCGTTCAGCTCCTCAAAGCTTATGAACGGTTATTTTTGTTGTCTAAGACAAGCGCTAAGATACCGAAGATAATGGTCACAACAAGTGTTGCAAAACCAATCATCAGTCCTAGCGCTGCTTCAACGGACAAAAATATTGCTCCTTTCGTTAAAGTAAGAAGAATTGCGCATAAGCATCAACCTCCTTTCTCAACTCAGAAAGTCCTCGTTCATATAACTTTTATGACTAAAATAAGTATACCATCAAATTACTACATAAAATCTGACAACGTTAATTTGTCTTCTTAAAAATGACTTGCATCTAACGCATCGACCATTTCTTGTTCATTCCAAACGGTCACGCCTAAGCTTTCAGCTTTGGTTAATTTACTGCCTGCATCTTCGCCAGCAACCACAATATCAGTTTTTTTCGAAACACTCCCTGTAACTTTTCCACCAAGATTTTCAATTTTTTCTTTGGCTTCTTCGCGAGTGTACTGCGTTAATTTTCCTGTTAAAACAACTGTTTTGTCTTTGAAAGGTGACTCCACTTCTGCTAATTGCTCTGTCCGGAGACCTTTATATGTCAAGTTCACTTGGGCTTTTTCCAGTTCAGCCATTAATTCATGAACTTCCTCATTTTCAAAATACGTCACAACGCTGTCGGCGATTGTTTCACCAATTGAATCCAAAGCCACAATTTCTTCCGCAGTTGCTCGACTTAAGGTTGATAAATCACCAAAATGCTCCGCTAAAATTTTCGCCGCTTTCGCCCCCACATGGCGAATCCCTAAGCCAAAAATCAAACGTTCGACAGAGTTTTCTTTACTCCCTTGAATGGCAGTATAAATGTTGTTTGCTGATTTTTCTTTGATTTTATCCAAAGTCATTAATTGTTCTTCTGTTAAGAAATACAGATCCGCTACGTCTTTCACTAATCCTTTGTCATACATTTGTGCTAACACTCGTGGCCCCAAGCCATCAATGTTCATTGCGTTTCGTGAGACAAAGTGATTCAGCCCTTCTTTAATTTGCGCAGGGCATTTTGGATTAATACAACGTAACGCCACTTCCTCATCTAAATGCACCAACTCACTATGACAAATCGGACAATGTGTCGGCATTTCATAAGGCTGACTATCGGCTGCACGTTTTTCAACTAGGACTTGCGCTACCTCTGGGATAATATCGCCGGCTTTGTAAATAATAACATGATCATTTAAACGGATATCTTTCATTTGAATAAAATCTGCATTATGCAAACTTGCCCGACTAACCGTGGTTCCCGCTACTCGTACAGGAGCCATGACCGCAGTAGGAGTGACTACCCCCGTGCGCCCAATTGTCCATTCAATATCTTCCACTACTGTCTCTGCTTCTTCTGGTGGAAATTTGTAGGCAATCGCCCAGCGAGGTGCTTTGACAGTGAAACCTAATTCATCTTGTAACGCAAATTCGTTCACTTTAATCACAATTCCATCGATTTCGTATGGCAAAGTGCTCCGCTTTTCATGGTATTCTTCAATGTAGGCCCAAACTTCATCGATTGACTGACATAATTGCCGTTCGGGATTGGTTCTAAAACCAATTGCAGAAAGCTCTTCTAATGCCTCAAACTGCGTCTTCGCTTTCATTGGCCCAAAATCAGCAACTGTGTATAAAAACGTATTTAAGTTCCGTTTCGCCACAATTTTTGTATCTAGTTGGCGCAAGCTTCCCGCCGCTGCATTCCGAGGATTGGCAAAAATATCTTGGCCATTTTCTTCACGTTCTTCATTCAATGCGACAAAGGATTGTTTAGGCATGTAGCACTCGCCACGAACTTCCACTGAAATGGGCTCCGTTAAACGCATCGGTACAGAGCGAACCGTTCGTAAGTTCTCTGTAATGTTTTCACCAACCGTTCCATCGCCTCGTGTTGCTCCGCGTACAAACACCCCGTTTTCATAACGTAATGAAATTGCTAACCCATCAATTTTCAACTCGCAACAGTAAGCAACGGGTTTACCAATCGCCTTACGAACACGTTCATCAAAAGCAAAAATATCTTCCTTGCTAAACCCATCATTTAAACTATACATTGGAATGTCATGCGGAGCTTTTTCAAAACCAGATAAAACTTTGCCACCTACACGTTGTGTCGGCGAATCTGGCGTGATTAAATCAGGAAACTCCGTTTCAATATCGACTAACTCTTTATACAAACGATCGTAAACATAATCTTCTACGGATGGTTGATCTTTGACATAATATTCATGGGAATATTGATTGAGTTGTTTTCTTAATTCTTGCGCACGAGTTGTCGCCGCCGTTAATGTTAATGGTTGTTGTTCCATCGTAGAACTCCTCCTCATAAGTGTAATGCTCTTATCGTCTTTTTAACACATTTACACTAAGATAGAAAATAAAAAGAATTTATCTAATGATGATTTCTCATTAAATCGCTGACCTATTTTGCATGTTAAATTTTTTCAATTGGTGCAAATGCCGCTAACAACCGTTTTATGCCTTTTTCTGGGAAAGCAATGTCCAACTCTAAGTCTTTGGCCGAACCGCCTACACGAACGACTGTACCAACGCCCCATGCTTTATGTTGGACCTTATCACCTGCTTGCCAAGAAACTTTTTCGCCACCACTTGCCACTTTGTTGCTAACTGATTTTGTAGCTGGCTGTGTATAAGCTGGTTTACTTGCGCTGGGCTTAAATACTTTAGGATCAAAGGTGCGCGCTGGAGCTTTCTGTAAATTGGCCGCCGCCCCTTGTTTCATTAAACGCTCCGCCTCAATTTCTTCTAAAAAGCGACTTGGTCGATTATATTGCGTGCGACCATATAATGTTCTCGAATAAGCATTCGTTAAGAACAGGGCTTCTTCCGCTCGTGTGATACCAACATAAGCCAAGCGCCGTTCTTCTTCCAGTTCACTTTCTTCTAGCATGGCACGTGATAATGGGAAAACCCCTTCTTCTAAGCCCATTAAAAAGACCACTGGAAATTCCAGCCCTTTGGCCGCATGCAACGTCATTAAGGTTACTTGTGAAGAGCTCTCTTCTAAATTATCTAAATCAGAAACCAAGGCTAAATCTGTTAAGAAATCCGCCAATTTTGTTTCTTCGCCATTTGGATCGTCGTTATTTTGCGCTTCAAAACGTTTATCAAATTCTTGTGTCACAGATAAAAATTCGTCCAAGTTTTCTAAGCGAGCTTGAGACTCTAAATTATTTTGCGCCATCAAAGCTTCCCGATAACCACTACGTTGTAAAGTTTCTTTCACCAATTCTGTAATCGTTAAATATGGCACTGTTTTCGTTAAGTCTTGAATCATCATGCCAAAATTACCAAGCTCTTTACCCGCTTTTCCTGAAATATTTGCCAAATCAACATTTTGGGCAGCTTCCAGCAAAGCCCAACCATGCGTATCCGCAAATAATCGTAATTTTTCAATTGAACTTTTACCGATTCCTCGTTTTGGTTCATTGACAATTCGTTCAAAGCTGATTGAATCATCTGGATTGGCAATCAAACTTAAATAAGCCAAAATATCTTTAATTTCTTTACGGTCGTAGAATTTATGTCCGCCCACCATGGTATACGGAATATTAGATTTCAAGAGCATTTCTTCCACTACACGGGATTGAGCATTGGTCCGATATAATACCGCAAAATCACCATAAATTCGGTCATTTTCCCGCATTTCTTTTTGGATTTGGCTCACAATAAATTGTGTTTCATCCCGTTCTGTGTCCCCACGATAATAGACAATCTTTTCACCGTCTATATTTTCTGTCCACAGTTCTTTTTCGCGGCGGTTACGGTTATTTTTGATGACATCATTTGCAGCCGCCAAAATGTTTTTGGTGGATCGATAATTTTGTTCTAGCAAAATTACACTGGCATCTGGATAATCTTTTTCAAAATCCAAGATATTTTGCATATCCGCCCCGCGCCAACCATAGATACTTTGGTCGGCATCACCTACGACACACAGATTTTTGAAACGTGCAGCCAATAAATTGACTAAGGTATATTGTGCATGATTGGTATCTTGGTATTCATCCACATGAATATAGTGAAATTTATTTTGGTAGAAAGCCAACGTATCTGGTTGTTCATTGAACAAACGTATCGTATTCATAATCAAATCATCAAAATCCATACATTGGTTTTTGCGTAATTCTTTTTGATAGGCTTCATAGCATTTTGCGACAATTTCTTCATATAAGGAACCTTGCATTTCAGCAACTTTTTCAGGCGTTTGTAATTCATTTTTGGCATTGCTAATCGTACCTAAAATTGAGCGAGGATCATATTTTTTTGAATCAATATTTAAGTCGTTTAAGATGCGTTTCATTAATGTTTTTTGTTCCGAAGGGTCAATAATTGTAAAATTACGGTTGTAACCAATCTGATCCACATCACGACGTAAAATTCTTACACACATGGAGTGAAAAGTGGAGACCCATACATCTTCGCCACCCGTTTCCAGTAATTTATTTACACGCTCTTTCATTTCTTTAGCAGCTTTATTGGTAAACGTAATCGCCAAAATATTCCATGGATTTACTTCTTTTTCCTCAATTAGATAGGCAATTCGGTGTGTTAAAACCCGCGTTTTTCCACTACCAGCACCAGCCATGACTAACAGTGGTCCTTCTGTATGCAAAACGGCTTCTTCTTGTCGAGGATTCATTCCCTGAACCAAGGCATGTTTTTGTGTCATATTAAACGTCCTCTCTCTTTTTTCAATCTTATACAGTATACCAAAAATCCCTTTGAAGTTCTTTAGAAAAGAACAAAAAATCTTTTTCTTTTTATATGAAATTTTCTTGTAAATCAAGTCAAACCGCAGTACATTAGTAAGTAGTGATGGAGGCTAAAAATGAAATGAATAATGATGTACATGAAATTAAACAATTAGATGGTACCCGAATCGGCTTTATCCTTAAAGGCATCGTCGTCGGAATTCTTGTCGGCTTTGTTGTCAGCTTATTTCGCTTAGGCATTGAAAAAATTGGCGAACAAGTCGTTCATCTGTATCAAACGTTTCACGAAAAACCCCTTTGGATGATTCCTTGGTTCTTATTTTCTCTCGTGCTTGCTTATTTATTAGGACGACTGATTAAGAGCGAACCAGCAATTAAAGGCAGTGGCATTCCCCAAGTGGAAGGACAACTTCAAGGTCAATTAGAAATTCATTGGTTTCCAGTGCTTTGGAAAAAATTTATCGGTGGGATCTTAGCGATTAGTCCTGGGCTATTTTTGGGACGTGAGGGTCCTTCAATTCAACTAGGTGCAGTGGTTGGACAAGGCTATAGTCAATGGCGGCAAAGCACCAAGTCTGAAGAAAAAATTTTAATCAGTAGTGGTGCCAGTGCTGGTTTAGCCGCCGCTTTTAATGCACCAATCGCAGGACTTTTATTTGTTCTAGAAGAGGTTCACCATTCCTTTTCACCTTTAGTTTGGTTAACCTCTTTTTCTGCGGCCATTTCCGCTAACTTTGTTTCTTTGCATTTCTTCGGATTGCAACCAGTTCTTTATATTGGTCCGGTTAAATCTTTGCCTTTAGAGTACTATTGGACATTAGTACTGCTGGGCGTTTTGCTAGGATTATTAGGTTGGATATATCAAAAAACATTGTTGTCCTTACCAAAAGTATATGGAAAAATCAAAGGCCTTTCTTCTAATTATTATGGTTTTGTTCCTTTTATTTTGATTTTACCGATTGGTTATTTCTTTCCACATTTACTTGGCGGTGGGAATCAAATTGTTTTAGCTTTAGGCAATCAACCGGCCACGATTTGGGCTTTAGTCGGCTTACTGGTTTTACGTTTTGTTTTTTCAATGGCTTCTTACGGTTCGAATCTCCCTGGTGGTATTTTCTTGCCTATTCTAACTTTAGGTGCCATTATCGGAACATTGTATGGCAGTCTACTTGTCCAGTACGTAGGGATGGATCCAATTTTTGTGAAAAACTTTTTAATTTTTGCCATGGCTGGTTATTTTACTGCGATTGGTAAAGCACCGTTAACAGCGATTATTTTAGTAACAGAAATGGTCGGCAATTTTTCTCATTTAATGTCTTTAGGGGTTGTCGCTTTAGTTAGTTATATTACCATCGATAGTCTTGGCGGCAAGCCAATTTATGAAAGCTTATTAGAACGTTTGGTTCCTTCTAAAGTAAGTAATATTCGTGGCCACAAAACGATTATTGAATTACCTATCACTGCAGAAAGTTCCTTAGATGATACGATGGTACGTGATTTTGTCTGGCCTAAACAAATGTTGCTCACTTCCATTCGCCGTGGCGAATCGGAAATTTTAACACATGGTGATACTGTTATGCATGTTGGCGATGTGCTTATTATTTTGACCGATGAAAAACTCGCTTACCAAGTCAAGAAAGAAATTTATCAAAAAACTTTACCGAATGATTTAGTGAATTAAAGAAAGCTGCTGAACCTGAGTTCAGCAGCTTTCTTTTTTTCTTATGACTGTTTTTTATTTTTTTTGAATGTTTTTGACCGTTTTAGATTGATTAGCGTTTTCATTTGTGCTATTATATCCATGAAATGAGGGATGAAAATGCTTACGGAAGAACGACATCAAAAAATTTTACAATTGTTAGATCAAAAATCAGTCGTCAAATCACAAGAACTTGCTAGCTTATTCAATGCTTCAGAATCCACAATCCGCCGCGATTTACAAGAATTAGAAGACGCCAATTTGTTAGAACGCATTCACGGCGGCGCTAAGCGTATTCTTAATTTAGGCTTTGAACAAAACATGACGGAAAAATCAATCAAAAACACGCACGAAAAGCAAAAAATTGCTTCTTTAGCCGCTAGTTGTGTACAAGATGGCGATATGATCTATTTAGATGCTGGTTCAACCACGTTAGAAATGATCCCTTTTTTAGTTGGGAAACAAATCCATGTAGTGACGAATTCCGTGCATCACGCTGCAAAACTTAGCGATATGGAAATTCCCACTATTATGCTCGGTGGTACTTTGAAGCTCTCCACTAAAGCAATCATTGGTGCCACTAGTATGGAACAGCTACAACATTTTCGTTTTAACAAAGCTTTTTTAGGAACTAACGGCGCACATTTAGAATTTGGTTTAACGACGCCTGATCCCGAAGAAGCAGCGCTAAAAGCCTTGGCTATTCATCAAGCAGAAACAGCCTATGTTTTACTGGATCATACAAAATTTAATGAAGTAACGTTTACCAAAGTGGAAGAATTAGAGTCAGTTACTTTACTAACTGACTACTGCCCTGCTGAATCACTTCAAGGATTCCAGCAAAAAACTATTTTAATGGAGGCAAACAAATGATTTACACAGTGACTTTAAACCCTTCTATCGACTTTATCGTTCATGTCGATCATCTACAAATTGGTGATTTAAATCGGATGACGAATGATTTTAAATTACCTGGCGGCAAAGGAATCAACGTTTCACGTATTTTAAAACGTATGGAGACAGAATCCACTGCCTTAGGTTTTTTAGGTGGTTTTACAGGCTCATTCATTGCTGATTGGTTGAAAAAAGAAGAAATCCAAACGAATTTCACTCCCGTGTCTGCTGATACACGAATCAACATTAAATTGAAATCAGATACTGAAACAGAAATTAACGGCTTAGGACCTGCTCTAACAAACGAAGAAATTCAAGAACTAAAACAAGCAGTTAGTCGTGTTCAGGCTGGTGATATTGTTGTTCTTTCAGGAAGTACACCTGCTTCTCTACGCAAAGGATTTTACGAAGAATTAATCCAAATTGTGAAGGAAAAAGGCGCAGAATTTGTTATTGATACGACAGGTGAAGATTTAATGAACGCTTTGTCACAAAAGCCTTTATTGGTCAAGCCAAATAATCATGAGTTGGCAGAATTATATCATACAACCTTTACAAGTGTTGAAGACATTTTACCTTATGGACATCGGTTACTAGAAGAAGGAGCGCAACACGTAATTATCTCAATGGCTGGTGATGGTGCATTACTTTTCACAACAGAAGGTGTTTATCGTTCCAACGTTTTAAAACGTCCACTGAAAAATTCTGTCGGCGCTGGCGACTCAATGATTGCTGGTTTTATTGGCAACTTTTCAAAAACACAAGATCCTTTAGAGGCTTTCAAATGGGGTGTCGCTTGCGGTAGCGCGACCGCATTTTCTGATGATTTAGCCTCAGAAGATTTTATCCAAGAACTTATTCACGAAGTAACAATTGAAAAAATTTCAGAATAAATCCACTAAGGGAGGAAAATAGAGTGAACATTAATGATTTATTAATAAAAGATGTCATGATTATGGATTTACAAGCTACTGATAAAAAAGGCGCGATTGATGAAATGGTCCAAAAATTATACGATGGTGGCCGCATCTCTGACATTGACACTTACAAAGAAGGAATTTTAAAACGCGAAGCACAAACATCGACTGGTTTAGGCGACGGCATCGCTATGCCTCACGCAAAAAATAGTGCCGTAAAAGAACCGACAGTTCTTTTCGCTAAAAGTAAAAAAGGTGTTGATTATGAAGCACTAGATGGACAACCTACTTATCTATTCTTCATGATTGCTGCTCCAGAAGGCGCTAATGATACACATCTCCAAGCGCTTGCGGCCCTTTCTCGATTACTTATCGATCCAGACTTTGTTGGCAAATTGAAAGAAGCGGAAACTCCAGAAGCAGTACAAGCTCTTTTCCAAGCAGCAGAAGATCAAAAAGAAGCGGAAGAAAAAGCAGAACAAGAACAAACAACGCCAGCACCAGAAAGCAATCGTAAATATATTATTGCTGTGACTGCTTGTCCTACAGGAATTGCTCATACTTACATGGCCGAAGATGCGCTGAAGAAAAAAGCAAAAGAAATGGGCGTAGACATTAAAGTAGAAACAAACGGTTCAGAAGGAATTAAAAATCGTTTAACTGCTGAAGATATTGCTCGTGCTGATGGCGTGATTGTCGCAGCCGATAAAAAAGTAGAAATGAATCGTTTTGATGGTAAAAAATTAGTCAATCGTCCCGTCAGTGATGGAATTCGTAAAACCGAAGAACTAATTAACTTAGCCATTAGTGGTGAAGCTCCTACTTTCCATGGCAGTGACTCGGCTGCAAGCGACCAAGAGGATTCAGCAGAAGGTTCAATCGGTTCTCGTATCTATAAAGATTTAATGAATGGTGTTTCTCATATGTTACCTTTCGTTATTGGTGGCGGAATTGCCATTGCTCTTTCCTTTATGATTGATCAATTTATCGGAGTTCCTCAAGATCAATTAGCCAACTTAGGTAATTACAATGACGTAGCTAGCTGGTTTAACCAAATTGGTGGCGCAGCATTTGGCTTTATGTTACCTGTCTTAGCTGGTTTTATTGCTTCTAGTATTGGGGATCGTCCAGGCTTAGTTGCTGGTTTCGCGGCTGGTGCATTAGCAAACGCTGGAGGAGCTGGGTTCCTTGGGGCCCTAATCGGTGGTTTCTTAGCTGGTTATGTAGTGGTTCTTTTACGTAAAGTCTTCAAAGGCTTGCCAAAATCATTAGATGGAATTAAAACCATTTTATTCTATCCAGTTTTTGGTTTGATTATTACGGGCTTATTAATGTTAGTCATTAACATCCCAATGAAAGCAATTAATGATGCGTTAAATCATTTCCTACTTGGCTTAGATGGCACAAATGCAGCTTTACTTGGTGCTTTATTAGCTGGTATGATGGCCATCGACTTAGGTGGACCAGTTAACAAAGCTGCTTATGTTTTCGGTACAGCTACGCTAGCAAGTACTGTTGCAGAAGGTGGCAGCGTGGTCATGGCTTCTGTAATGGCTGGCGGAATGGTTCCTCCATTAGCAATTTTCGTAGCAACTCGTTTATTTAAAAATAAATTTACAAAAGATCAACAAGATGCCGGCTTAACCAATATTGTAATGGGCCTTTCTTTTGTCACTGAAGGGGCAATTCCTTTTGCAGCAGCTGACCCATTACGTGTGATTCCAAGTTTCGTGGTAGGTTCTGCCTTTACTGGTGCGTTGGTTGGTGCGTTTGGTATCAAATTATTGGCACCACATGGAGGAATCTTCGTCGTCTTCCTATTAAGTAATCCATTACTATATCTATTGTTCATCTTAATCGGGGCGATTATTTCAGGAATTGTCTACGGACTTTTGAAAAAACCTGTCGAAGTACCTGCTTAAAAAAAACAGCAAAAAAGCGATTCAACCATGGTTGAATCGCTTTTTTATTATTATTTTCTCTTTATCGCATAATTTTCTAAATACTCAGGGTTTCCTTTGCTTCTGATATACGTGTACACGCCCATCACAAAGGCCCCAAGGGTATTGGTAAATAAATCCCCCATCGTATCCATTAAAGCAGCACGCCCAATAAATGGTTGGCCGTTGGACATATTATAGCGTTGTAAGTTCATGTTTCCTAATGAATCGCAGATAAATTCCCAGAATTCCCAGAAGACGCCACAAAGCCCTGCAAATGCAAACCCAAATAATAAAAATAACCACGGGGAAACATCGGCGTACTTCGTTTTCTTCAATAGGAAACCAGCAATACCATAACCAACAGCAGTTAACAGCATCGGACTAACAAAGTGTAGAATTTTATCCCAGAACGAAATGATTGAAATCATATGCAACGAGGTTCCTAGGAATACTGAAATAAATAAGAAAAACCAGTAAAAATAAACGATGGTCGGTGGCATAATAATTTTTAAAAATTTATTGACAAGATCTGGTAAAAAGATCAGCCCAATTCCAAGTAAACATTCGATAACAAACGTCACACCTTGTTTTGCTGAATACTTAGCCGTAAAAAATTCCCAGAGATTGTACGTCAAGCATAAGATGCCAAACACCACTAATCCATATTTAATTTTCGAATAATTTTTATCCATTTTGACACACCCTTTCAAAAGTTATTTTATATGAAAAAAACTGTAGATGAAAGACACCTTCCATCTACAGTTTTAGAAAACTCTATCGAATGAAGAGCTTATTAAAAATGTTTATTTTTCAACAGCTGTTTCAGTAATTGTTTCAACAGCACGTTTCATACGAATATCGTGTTCTAACATGTCGTTGTTTAATACTTTACGTACTTGCGCTTCAGGCATGTTGTATTGTTCTGCTAAATCTTTCACTTCAGCATCGATGTCTTCTTGTGTTACTTCGATGTTTTCAGCTTTGGCAACTGCTTCAATCACTAAGTTTGTTTTTGTGCGTGTTTCTGCTTCGCCTTCAAATTGTTTGTGTAAATCTTCTTCTGTAGAACCAGTTAATTGGTAGTACATTTCAGGAGAAATTCCTTGGCGTTGCATGTTGTTTAAGAATTCATCCATTGAACGGTGAACTTCGTCGTGAACCATTACGTGTGGTAATTCAACGATTTCAGCATTTTCAACAGCTAAACGAATTGCTTCTTCGTCTTTTGCTTCTTCAGCTGCTGCTTCTTTTGCTTCTGTCAATTCTTTACGGAATTTTTCTTTTAATTCGTCTAATGATTCTACTGAATCGTCAACGTCTTTTGCAAATTCATCATCCAATTCTGGTAATTCTTTTGCTTTTACTTCATGAACAGTTACTTTGAAGACTGCTTCTTTACCAGCTAAATCTTCTGCTTGGTAATCTTCAGGGAAAGTAACGTTTACTTCTACTTCTTCGCCAGCTTTTTTGCCAACTAATTGGTCTTCAAAGCCTGGAATAAATGAATTAGAACCTAGTTCTAATGAGTAATTTTCGCCTTTGCCGCCTTCAAATGCTTCGTCGCCTAAGAAGCCTTCAAAGTCGATAACTACAGTGTCGCCATTTTCAGCAGCGGCATCTTCTTTGATTACTAATTCAGCTTGAGATTCTTGTTCGCGTTTCAAACGTGCTTCCACGTCTTCATCTGTTACTTCACGGTCTTGTTTAGACACTGTTAAGTTTTTGTATTCACCTAATTTTACTTCAGGTTTTACAGTTACTTCAGCAGTGATAACCCAGTCTTCCCCTTTATTCATGCTTTCAACATCAATTTTTGGTTGTGCTACTGGTTCAATTCCTGCTTCTAATACAGCCGCTTCATATGCTTCTGGTAAAACAGCGTTTAACGCATCTTCGTATAACGCTTCTTCTCCATACATACGGTTAAAAACAGTACGTGATACTTTTCCTTTACGGAAACCAGGTACGTTTAAGTTTTTTTTCACTTTATTGAACGCTTGCGTTAATCCTTTTTCGATTACTGCTTGTTCGATTGAAAAAGTTAATACACCATCATTAGTGCCTTTTTTTTCCCATTTCGCAGACATTTGTTTCCCTCCGAATAACATTTAATTTTATACATCAAACTTTATTTATGCATACCTTTAAATAGTACACTATCCCTAGGAAAATGTAAATATTTTAAGTGCTAAGAAGTGAAAGAAAGACTCGATTTTTAGCAAACTATCAGTTTTTTAATTTTTTCGGATTAAAAAAGCATAGAATTTCGAGAAATTTCCTTCTTAAAACACTAAAAGATTGTGATTAAAATATCTTGTTCACCATCGGATGTAATCGCTTTACTTTATGAATGGCTCATTATAGAATGTATGTACTCAATATTTACTCATTATATATTTTCGTCATTATACATATAATATCAAAAAAAGGAGAGGATGGTTTTGAATAAGTTCGTCTGGGGAATCTTTTCTTGCATCATATCATGGCTTTTTTTATCGCTGACTCAACCTTTGATAGCTCATTCTGAAACACTGAACCCTCCAACTCACGCCTCTACTTTTAGTGAAACATTTACCTCAGTTTCAACAGAACAACAAACAACTCAAGCAACCGATATCGTGGAACAAGAAACCGAGCAAACCCATGCTTCCTCTGAAAACGATGAACCTATGGCACCTACGCCAGCTAGTGTTTCTGTTGGTAATAGCACCTTAAAAAGTACCTTAAGCACGGGAACGTATAACCAAGATATTATCACACTTTCGTATGAATACAGTGTGACACTTATCGGCTTAGCAATTAATGATCGACCGATTATTGCTATTCAACTTCCTACAGAAATTTCAAGTCAGTTAGATAACGACACTCTAAAGCAACAAGATTTTCTGACTCTTTTAACAGGGACCGTCAGTTATCCAGGAACAGCCACTCAAGATATTCACAGTTCAACTAACGGCGTCAGCCTCTCTTATAGTAGCACTTATCATTCTGTTTATCTGACTTTTCCAAGTAGCACCTTGGTGTTACTTCCCGGAACCAAATGGTCTGCCGCCATTTCGTTTGATGTCGGCGCACTTTATAAACGAGGAATTTCAATCCCTCCTGCTCTTAACGGCAAAGACTATCCGATTCGAGGAACCTTTACAGATGTCGGCACTGGATTAGGTGCAATTAATATTATTATTGGAAACAATACAAAAACAGGCGTAATTAGCAAAGCTCAACTTAGTTTAGGGAATTATCCCGTTCCTCAAGTCACACCAGCCAAACTAACTCAACCAAATCATCTGGACACTACTGTAACAGGGACTATTCAACAAGTGCAAGACCCAAACTATAGCTACTCTGTTCAATTAACCTTGAACCACCATGATGGAACCACTACCCCCATAGTGGTGAAGGGAATTTCTGTTGATGCAGCTGGAAATTTCTCGACCTCTTTAGCTTCACCATTAGAATATGGCGACACGCTCTCTACAATTGTCTTTGCTCGTTCAAAAACGTCAACCGACTATATTCAAAGCAGCCACTCAGCTGACCAAAGTGTCAATTGGTCAATCCAACCAGTCACAAACGTAGTCGCTAATGCCGGCTCAACTCAACTTTCAGGTAAAGCTTCTCAAGCATCTAACGGAACCTATCAAGTTAAAGTACAAATAAATGGTGGTTCTATTTACACAACGTCCTTAGATTCCAATGGCCATTTTCAATTTGCTAATTTACCCACTTTCCAAGGAGGAGAAACGGTCAGCTTGTGGGTCCAAGGGGTCAGCAATCGCACTGGCCTGCCTTTGTTAACCAGTTCTACTGTTTCTCAAACAGTTGCTTATCCTGTGCCTCAACTAACGGTCACGCAAATCATTGAGCGGAAAAATGCACAAGGGCTCTGGGAAGCTGCAAACTCTGTCGTAAGTGGTCAAATCATTCGTTTTACGTTAACCACACGTTTAACCAATCAACCAGCAACGTGGATGAATCAGCAATTACGAGCAACGGTGCCTAAAGGACTGTCCCAACTTTCAGCTGCTACATTAACAAAACAATCAGCAGCAGGTTTAAGTACGCCAATAGCTGGGCTTCAACTTTTAACTGATAGTTCCACTGGTTTGCCGTATTGGAGTTATCATAATTCGCTGCCAGCAGATAATTTTACGGAAGCCAATACACAATTCACCTTACAATATACAGCAACGGTTACAGAAGAATGGATAAACCAATTTCTTTTATTTTCTAGCACGGTTACTGGCAATGATGGTGGCGGAACGCCAATTACGCCAATCACTAAAGAACAGTCTTTACCCATCAAAAACGGTACCCTCCGTTTTGTGCAGATGCCAACTACAGTTTCCTTTAAAAATTTACCTTTCCCCAGCAAACGAACCATATACTCACCATCGACCATCAGCGCTCCTTTCCTCATTGCCGATGGTCGAGTTGCAAAAACACCCTGGCATTTGTTGGTAAGAGAGAGTCAGCCCATGCATTCAACTTCTACAAATAAAACGATCCAGCAAGCTTTCATTTATCGAAAAAATGGCAGTGATTTTCCTCTCTCCTCTTTAGCAACCGAAGTTTATCAATACACCGCAACGGACGATAACAATGTAGAAATTCCTTGGAACCAACAAAATGGACTTTTTTTAAGCGTCGCTCCTGACCTTAATTTAACAGTCAAAGAATCTTACACTGCCGAATTACAATGGATTCTTTCTGATACACCCCTCTAATTAGGATTTAGCTTTTTTAAAAGTTAAAAATAAACAAGAAAGAAGGAATAAAAAATGAAAAAGATCGTGCGCATTACAAGCATTTTGTTCGTTGCTACGCCTCTTATGCTTTTAAATAGTCCAAAAGTTGAAGCAGCTCAAGTCGCTTCTATTCAATCCAACGCTGATATTACGTTTGCTCTTGATAATACTGTCACGCCACCTGTCAACCCGACGAACCCTTCTCAGCCTGTGACACCTAATCCTGCTGATCCTCATCAACCTGGTACAGCCGGACCCCTTAGTATTGACTATGTTTCAAATATCCATTTTGGATCAAAACAAATTCAAGCCGGTACAGCAATCTATTCGGCACAACTAGACCAAGTGCAAAATAGTACTGGCGATTTAATTAGCGTGCCAAACTATGTTCAAGTAACTGACAAACGTGGTCTAAATCTTGGCTGGAAATTATCAGTTAAACAGAGTGCGCAATTTGCTACAAGTGATTCAACACCCGCTGTTTTGGATAATGCATCCTTGACCTTTTTAGCAGCAACACCCAATTCAACACAGTTACTTTCTTTGGCGCCATTAACGGTCCCAGTAACCTTGGATCCAACTGGTGCCGCCACTTCTCCTGTGGCGACTGCCGCTCTTTCAACAGGAATGGGCACTTGGACATTAGCTTTTGGTAGCGGAGCGACCGCTGCTCAAGGCATTCAATTAACTGTTCCTGCGACAACGAAAAAAGTTGCAGCTAAACAATATAAAACAACGCTTACTTGGATTTTGGATGATACACCACTTTAAAAGAAAACAAACAAGGTATTGCATGAAACAACTTCATGCAATACCTTCTTATAAAAAATTGTCAAAAAGGAGTGCACACTATGAATCAGCAGCTTTTTAAACGGCTCCATGCTATTAGCGTCATCATTTTTTTATTTTTTATTGGCTCTTATTCTGTAGAAGTAAGCGAAATGACTTTTTCTGTAAAAGCCATTTTACCCGACAATCAACGAACCAAAGAGACAAGTTATTTTGATCTACGTGTCGCTCCAAACCAAACACAAAAGCTACAAATCGAACTAACGAATCAAACAGCCAACGACATTACCGTGCTAGCTTCAGCTAATGCAGCGATTACTAATGATAATGGCTTGGCAGATTATTCTCATGCTGAAACAAAAAAAGATCCATCTGCACCTTTTACCTTTAATGAGATTGCGCAATTACCAAAAGAAATCTACCTACCTAAACACTCAACCAAGACTGTTGAATGTCAGCTTACTTTACCGGCAAAACCATTTAATGGGTATATTTTAGGAGGACTCTACTTTGAACAAAAGTCAGATGAACAACCTGCTCACTCAGAAAACGGCGTGGCCATCAATAATCGTTTTTCTTATGTAGTCGGCGTCTTACTTAGTGAAACAGATGAACCTGTTCAGTCAGAATTATCTTTAAATGAAGTAAAAACCGATCAAGCTAACGGTCGTAACCGCGTATTAATGAATCTCCAAAACAAACAAGCGGCTATGATTAAAAAATTACAAGTCGATGCCTCTTTATATTATGAAAAAGAAGCTAAACCTCGCTACGAAAATCACCAAGAGTCGTTAACAATGGCCCCTAATACAAATTTTAATTATCGGATTGACTTAAAGGAACAACCTTTTGTTCCTGGAAATTATACTGTAAAAATCAAAGCAAACGATGGCTATCAAGACTATTCGTGGGAAAAACACTTAGTCATCCAAGAAAAAGAAGCTAAAAAATACAATGCTACCGCCGTCAACCTCCCACCTGAAAAACACACCAATTTCCCTTGGAAACTGGTGAGTAGCATCACGCTGGTTTTTCTATTCATTTTGGGAAGCACGATTTATTATTTCAAGAAAAAAATACGTGAAGCGCAACAATAAAAAAGCACATCGACAATTGTCGATGTGCTTTCATAATCACTTAATTATTTTGTATATTCTTCAACTAATGCAACGACTTCTTCCATCGTGTCGCATTCTTTTAATGCGCGATCAGCAAGTTCAGCCATTTTAGTTGTGTCTAGACGTTTCATCAAGCTACGTGTTTTAAGGATAGATGTAGCACTCATTGAGAACTCATCTAAGCCCATACCCAATAGTAATGGAACAGCTGTTTGATCGCCCGCCATTTCACCACACATACCAGCCCATTTACCTTCAGCGTGTGCTGCATCAATTACATTTTTAATTAAACGTAAGATTGATGGGTTGTATGGTTGGTATAAGTAAGAAACGCGTTCGTTCATACGGTCTGCCGCCATTGTGTATTGGATTAAGTCGTTAGTTCCAACACTAAAGAAGTCAACTTCTTTGGCAAATTTATCAGCTAATACGGCAGCTGCTGGAATTTCAATCATAATACCTACTTGGATATCGTTTGAAACTTCAACACCTTCGTTGACTAATTTTTGTTTTTCGTCTTCAAAGATTGCTTTCGCTGCTCTAAATTCTTTCAAAGTAGCAACCATTGGGAACATGATACGTAAGTTACCATGAACAGACGCACGTAATAATGCACGCATTTGTGTACGGAACATGCCGTCACCTAGTTCTGATAAGCTAATACGTAATGCACGGTAACCTAAGAATGGGTTCATTTCGTGTGGTAATGTTAGGTAAGGAAGCTCTTTGTCCCCACCAATATCCATTGTACGAACCACAACTGGTTTTCCTTCCATTCCTTCAAGAACTGCTTTATACGCTTGGTATTGGTCCTCTTCAGTTGGAAAGTCAGATGAATCCATGTATAAGAATTCTGTACGATATAAACCAACAGCTTCGCCGCCGTTTTTGTGTACGCCTTCTAAATCTTTTGGTGTACCAATGTTTGCAGCTAACTCAACATGTTTGCCGTCAGCTGTCACTGTTTCTGCATTTTTTAGTTTATCCCATTCTGCTTTTTGATCTGCATAAGCTTTTGCTTCTGCTTCAAATTCAGATTTTTCAGCATCTGTTGGGTCAATAATAACATCCCCAATGATTCCGTTCACTGCTAAAATATCGCCTGCTTTTACTTTGTCAGTAATTTCTTTTGTACCAACGATTGCAGGGATTTCTAACGAACGAGCCATGATTGCTGAGTGAGAAGTACGTCCGCCGATGTCTGTCACAAAAGCTTTAACATACGTACGGTCTAATTGTGCAGTATCACTAGGTGTTAAGTCATGGGCAACCACGATTACTTCTTCGTTAATCATTGAAGGATTTGGAAGAGTCACACCTAATAAATGTGCTAAGATACGTTTGGCAACGTCACGAATATCTGCTGCACGCTCTTGCATGTAAGCATTGTCGTCCATTGCTTCAAACATACCAATATACATATCCGTAACTTCTTTCAAGGCAGCTTCTGCATTGACTTTGTTGTCTTGGATATTTTGTTTGATTTGACCAACCATTTCTGGGTCAGATAAAACCATTAAATGAGCATCGAAAACTTGCGCTTCTGCTTCACCAAGGCTTTGAGCTGCTTTGTCGCGAATTGCTTGCAACTCTTCAGTAGATTTTGCTAAAGCATCGTCTAAGCGAGTTGCTTCTGCATCAGTATCTTCTACGGAAGTTTTGTTGAAAGACAAGTCAGGTTGAACTAGCAGGTAAGCTTTAGCAACAGCAACGCCATCACTTGCGGCAATCCCTTTTAGCATCTCAGACATTATTCAGCCAATCCTTCTTTTTGTAATGTTTCAACGATTGCTGCCATTCCTTCAGCTTCGTCAGCACCATCAACAGTGATTGTTACGTCAGAACCTTGACCAACGCCTAAAGACATAACGCCCATGATTGATTTTAAGTTAACAGATTTACCTTTGTATTCTAAGTTAATATCTGAGTTAAATTTGCTTGCAGTTTGTACTAATAAAGTAGCTGGACGTGCGTGAATTCCTGTTTCTGCTACAATGTGAAATTCTTTCTTTTCCATATAAATCGGTCTCCTTCGTAAATAAAAAATTTTTATGTTAGGGTTTTCCTTTCTTGATACGCTAAAATCAAACGTCTACTCGAAAAAAGACCCTTTCAGTTTCTAAGATTACCATTTTTTTCTATCTTACACAACACTTTTTGCTTAAATTTCGTGATGTTTTGCACTGACTATTCTTCCTCTTTTTGGTAACGATAAATGATTCGTCCATTTAACCCCGCTTCTCCAACAATTTCCGCGCGGTCAGGCAAAGAAATCCAAGCATCACGAAATTGGAAAAATTCATTTTGCTCCACGATTAATTCAGAGATTTCTCCAGCTTTTAATGAAGCAATTTTTTCTACAAAAGGATTTTCAGCCATTGATTTCACCACTCTTTCTCTTAAATATCAACTCTTATAGTTTACTTGAAAATGGCGCAATTGTCTGTAAAAAAATCGAATCTTTGCCTTTTTTTAAACAAGGTCTTTTACTTGATTCTCTTACAAAAAATGCTATAATAACCTCAAAGGTCAAAAATGGTCAAGTGATTTTATAGACAGAATTTATTCCTGCTATCTAGTACTTGGCTGGTTTGAGGAAAAATGGTCTGTTTACTAGAAATAATAGAGCAAACAGCTATTTTTCTGGCCTCAGTTATTTTGAAAGGATGTGTTTCATTCAATGATTTGTCAAAATTGTCAACAAAATGAAGCAACAATTCATTTATATGCAAATGTGAATGGTCAAAGAAAACAACTGGACTATTGCCAAAGCTGCTATCAAAAATTAAAAAATCAAGCAAATAATTCCCCTCAAAATATGGGACAAGACCCTTTTGGCTTTGGGAGTTTAGACGATTTATATCGTTCTCTTTCTCGCCAAATGCAACAAGGGAATCCTTATGAACAACAAACACCACCCACTCAATTTGGTGATGGTGGTAATGGAGGTCAACCCCCTCGCGGAGGCGCTGGCGCTGGTCAAGGTTTGCTAGGCGAGTATGGGATTAACATCACCGAAGCGGCACGCCAAGGAGATATCGATCCTGTGGTAGGACGTGACCAAGAAATTAAGCGTGTCATTGAAATCTTAAATCGCCGTACAAAAAACAACCCCGTTTTAATCGGTGAACCAGGTGTTGGTAAAACAGCCGTTGTCGAAGGTTTAGCCCAAAAAATTGTCGATGGCGATGTGCCACAAAAATTATTGGACAAAGAAGTCATTCGTTTAGATGTGGTTTCACTTGTTCAAGGAACTGGTATTCGCGGACAATTTGAAGAACGGATGCAAAAATTGATTGAAGAAATCACTGAAGCTGAAAATGTCATTTTATTTATTGATGAAGTCCATGAAATTGTGGGTGCTGGTGCTGCTGGTGATGGCAATATGGATGCTGGCAATATTTTAAAACCAGCCTTAGCACGTGGTGAATTACAATTAGTCGGTGCCACAACTTTAAATGAGTACCGTATTATTGAAAAAGATGCTGCCTTAGAACGTCGGATGCAACCAGTCCAAGTAGATGAGCCAACCGTTGCCGAAACCATAACGATTTTACATGGTTTGCAAAAACGTTATGAAGATTATCATCATGTTAAATATACAGATGAAGCGATTAACGCAGCAGCAAACTTATCCAACCGTTACATTCAAGATCGCTTTTTACCAGATAAAGCGATTGACTTGTTAGATGAATCTGGTTCAAAAATGAATCTAACTATTCAACTCGTTGATCCAAAAACAATTGATAAAAAATTAGCAGAAGCGGAACAACAAAAACAACAAGCTTCCGCAGAAGAAGATTTTGAAAAAGCGGCTTACTATCGTGATCAAATCAATAAATTACAAGCAATGAAAGAAAAACAAATCAGCGATGAAGAAACACCCGTCATCACTGAAAAAGATATTGAATCCATTGTGGAACAAAAAACTGGCATTCCTGTCGGTGACTTAAAAGAAAAAGAACAAACCCAATTGAAAAATTTAGCTGTTGACTTAAAAGCTCATGTTGTCGGACAAGATGATGCCGTCGATAAAGTAGCTAAAGCGATTCGTCGCAATCGTGTAGGCCTAGGCAAACAAAACCGCCCAATTGGTTCCTTCTTATTTGTAGGGCCAACAGGCGTTGGTAAAACAGAATTAGCAAAACAATTAGCCTTTGAGCTATTCGGTTCAGAAGATTCGATGGTTCGTTTTGATATGAGTGAGTACATGGAAAAACACAGTGTCTCTAAACTGATTGGTTCTCCTCCAGGCTATGTTGGGTATGACGAAGCTGGACAACTCACAGAAAAAGTCCGTCGTAATCCTTATAGTTTAATTTTATTGGATGAAATTGAAAAAGCGCATCCTGATGTTTTACACATGTTTTTACAAATTCTCGACGATGGTCGTTTAACAGATGCACAAGGTCGTACAGTCAGCTTTAAAGACACCATCATTATCATGACAAGTAATGCTGGAACAGGAGCTGTGGAAGCCAACGTTGGCTTTGGCGCTGCCCGTGAAGGTGTGACTAAATCTGTTTTAGGTCAATTGAACAACTTCTTCACCCCCGAATTCCTTAACCGTTTCGATGGTATTATCGAATTCAAAGCATTAAGCAAAGAAAACCTGATGAACATTGTCAGCTTGATGTTAGAAGAAGTAAATGGCTTATTAGCTAAACAAAAATTACACATTGAGGTTCCAACAGAAGTCAAAGAGAAACTCGTTGATTTAGGTTATGATCCTGCAATGGGCGCTCGTCCTTTACGTCGAACAATTCAAGAACAAATTGAAGACGGCATTGCTGAATACTATCTAGATCATCCTGAAAATCATCAATTAGTCGCAGCGTTAGATAACGAAGGTAAAATTATCGTAACTGGCGCACAAGAAGTGACTAAAACAGAAACTTCAACATCTGACCAAGCAGAATAATCAAAAATCCACACGCATTAATAACAATGCGTGCGGATTTTTTTATGCTTTTCACTTTTTATTTTCATCAAAAAAAACTATAATAGAAGAAAGATATTCGTATACTTGTTCCTCATAGAAAAAATTCAATCTGGAACTCCTGTACATAATTGGAAACGCTCTTTTGCAGCACACAACTATAATGAGGTGATAAAATGAAATTAGTGAATGTGACCAATAGCTACAAACAATTAGTAAATAAACAATTGGAAAACACGGATGCTTACTTTGTAAAAGTCTACTCAGCAGGAAACACGACCGCTGTCTATTCAGAAGCAGCTCACCATGTGGAAGTTCTGATTATGAATAAAAATCGTCGCATTCGTCCGACAGAAGTAAAAGAAATTTTAGCAAAACTGTTAAAACGATTACCTAAAGAGGCTTATGACCCAGATGAAATTTCTATCATTGAGTTAAACCATGTGACCGAAGTGTCTGTTCCATTAAAAGTTTCCCTCATGGAAAACTAGAAAAACTGCCGAAGTTTCCCCACTTCGGCAGTTTTTTAATTTATTGTGACGTTATTTTTTTTACAAGCCTTTGATAATTTTCCGACCAGGCTTCCTCATTTGTCGGACTGACTAATTTGTTTTCCTCGATTGCTTTTTTTCTTAAGTCATCCACTTCTTTTTTGAAATTTTCTCCCGATTTTTGAGCATAATCTTTAGAAAAATATTTTGACTGGCGAGAATAAGCCTTCAGTTTTGCGTCTTTAATCTCTTCTTCTGTATCTGCAAAATATTCATCATAACGAAGATCGGTTATTTTCCCTGAATCTTTTAACGTAATAACAGTTAATCGTCCAGAAAGCCCCTCCCCAAAATCTTCTGTTAGACTTGTATAATGTTCTTTTGAGGGTTCTTTGATTTCCTTGGCTAAAGCCCTAGCAGCAGGAAGATAGCCATTATTAGCGCTATTGGATTGACCTTTGGCTGTCTGGAAGGCGCCATCTAGACGATTTTCAGCAACCATTTGATTTTCTAAAAAAGTCATCGTATTAACAACGGTCACTAACGATTGATCGGTTCGGGCGTTGTTCGCTTGAAAATTTGCATAGCCGGATAAACGTTTTGTCACTCCTGCCCATTCTTCAGAATAATAGTTTTTAGGTCCACGTTCATCAAATTCCACTAACTGAATTTGTTGATCCTTAACAACGACATCAATTAAAGCCGTATAGCCGCCATCAAACACGACTTCATGATGATAATAATCCCCTTGAACTTCCCCGATTTCTGGACGACCTGACCAATACATCTTCTGGGCTTTTTCTTCTGGACTAATTCCTGATTGTCCATTATTAGATTCTACTGTAGCGCCAGAAACAGCATCAACTTCAAAGGTATGTCCATTACGCTCATAACTCACTTTGGCAGCACTCTCTTTTGGTTGATTATTCGTGTTTGCCTGCTCCTCCTGCTTTACAGAAGTGGCATTAGTGGCTTCCGAGACACCACTCGTTACTTGGCCTGCTTCTGCTTCAGTACTTTCTTTCATTTTTTCAGTTCGTTGATCTGGTTGGCACCCCATTAAAACAATCATTGAACAAAATAACCCGACAACTATCTTTTTAGTTTTCATTTTTCCTCCTTTTAAAACTCATTGAATTACCATTCAATTCTAATATAAGTAGGATAAAAAGTATAGCTAAGCAATCGTTTTTTCTTCATATGGCGATAAACTTAACTGCCCAGATAAATACTCACCTAGATAAATTTCCTGTAATCTTTGGAAGCCTTGTTCTTGGATTTGCGTTAATAGCCAGTGCTCATCCTTTTTGATTAACTCTAGGACATCCATATTGGCTTGACCGTCCACAATAATCGGGTAACGAATACTTTCATCGCCATATTCGACGATTGTTAATTGACCATTTTGTTCTAAAACCGCCCGTTTAACAAGCTGGACTTCATAAATACCATTTGCTCGTAATTTAAACATTAGATCATTTGCAGAAATACCATTTTTCAAACATTCCTTCACCACAACCTGTCCATCCTTGATTAAAGTAATGGGTTTACCATCCACAATTTGCTTCACATAGCGATTGTGTTCTTTTGCAAATTTTAAAATTAAGACTAATAATGTCCACAAAATTAACACTAATACAAATTGAAGCACCGTAATTGAATCATTATAAATAACACCACCAATAATGCCCCCCAATACATAGTTTTGCACTTGGTCCATGGCCGATGTGGGCGCCAAATTGCCTTTTCCCATCAAATTAATTTGGACAATTAAACAAATAATACCTAAAGCAAATTTAATAATAATTGGACTATAAAACTGCATTAATTTTCCCTCACTTTACTTTATGATTTCAATCGTTGGTGTTAATAAATACGTTTCTTGTAACGTATAAGACTGCTGATCCGTACTTAAGCTCATTTTGTAAAAGACTTCGTCAATTTTAACTATGGTTCCGTCAGCCAGTTGTGTACCATTGACATAAACTTTTTCTGGAGAAACCTTTTTTTCCTGTGCCACTTGTTCGACAAAATGTACCATTTGTGAAGATTGTGAATGCTGATTTTGGTTCAGTTGATAATTGGAATATTGAACTCCTAAAACAAATAATAATGATAAAAAAATAATAATACTTAATTCACGATATTTCGTTTGAATTTGATGTCGCACATAAAAACTAAACACAATGACTAGCCCGATTAACAAAGCAAAAATAAAAAAATACTTTAAGTAATCATTTAAATTAGATTGGCTTTTTAAATACTCGATGCCATAAAAATTCATGTTCTTGTCCACTCCTTGATAGGTTCGTTATAGTAAGTATTCTATCTCAAAAAAAACAATCACGCCTGCTTTAGTGCCTTATAAGAAGAAAAAGCTCAGCGCAATCATCTTGAGAATGATTGCGCCGAGCTTCAATCTTCTAAAGATTCAGCTACTGATTGATTACAAATTAATTTTACATCAAACTTTTCAGTTCAACATCTGGATATTTATCCGCAAACCAGCGTTCCGCAAATTGGTTTTCAAATAAGTGAAAGTCCCTTTTTATCAGGCTTCATCATACAATAAATAATCTTAGAAAGCAATCCATTTCTGCTACAAACCAACGCAATGTTCATACCTTTGTTTTTCTCAATATACCTATTACTTCTTAATCAATAATTTTAGTAGGAAAATTGATTAGACAAGTATCACAAAACAAAAGTTGAAAATTATATGTTATTTAATGTGACTTTTCTATTCTATCAATTGTGCCTAATCCAAACTGTTTAATGGATAAATCTGCGTTTTTCTTTCATTCTTATTGACAATCAAAATACTTACCCTTGAGCTTTTCTACTTAATAATTATGAAAGATTCTCAGCCATTAACTCTGCTTGCGTAATTACTAAATCAATGGTTTCTAAATCTGTCTTAAATTTATTTTTTCTCAAAAAACGTTTGATTTCAACTCTCATTCGGGCTTTCTCAGAACTACGTTTTGTCCAATCAATTGTCATATTTTCTTCAATAGTTTTAGCGATACCTACTGCAATATCTTTTAGAACTTGTTCATCTTCATCCGAATTTTTAGAGATAACATCATAAAAGGCTTTTTCTTCGACTGTCAAGCCTAATTCTTCGCCCTCTTCTTTCATTATCTTCATGTCTTTTGCCAATTCAATTAACTCACGAATAGCAATTTCAGAAGTAATCCCTCTAGTATTATATTTATTTATGGATTTTTTCAATAGTTCAGAGTATTTTTCTGCTTGAACAACATTCGTTTTTTGAATAGACTTAATTTTTCCCGCTAATAAATTTTCAAGTAGTTGTAAAGCAAGATTCTTCTGTGGCATTTCTTTAATTTCTTCTAAAAACTTGTCAGACAAAATAGACAATTCAGCTTTTTCTAATCCTAGAGAATCGTAAATATCCACAATATCTTCCGTTACAACAGACTTGGAAATTAATTGCTTCAATTCTTCATCAATTTGTTGAGGAGATTTTACTCCATCTACAAAGTTTAATTTAATTAAGTATACTTTTACTGCTTTGAAAAAGGCAATTTCAGCATTGTATTGTTGAACTTCTTCCTCGGTCACACACAAAGCATAAGCTCGAGTAATTTCCGTTACTAAATCTTTAAATCTCTTAACATCTTCAACGTCATCTAATCCTAAAATATAGTTTGCAGCATTTGTAATAACTTGTAATTTTTTTGTATAATCTGTTGAATTGAAATCAGAATAATCAAATTTATCTAAAATCGTATTGGTAATCAAATCATATTTTTCTTTGACTAAATTCACAGCGACTTGGGTATCAATACCTGCTTGTTTTTGGTCATTTGGTGTATATTCTTGTAGAGCATTTTTCAAATTCGGTGCAATCCCAATATAATCGACAATCAATCCACCTGTTTTGTCTTTAAATACACGATTTACACGAGCGATTGCTTGCATTAAATTATGACCTTGCATTGGTTTATCAATATACATCGTGTTCATAGACGGAACATCAAAACCTGTCAACCACATATCTCGAACAATGACAATTTGAAGTTCATCAGAATCATCTTTCATTCGCTTCGCTAATTTATCACGTCTTGTCTTATTCCCAATAAAAGGTTGCCAATAATCTGGGTCACTACTTGAACCTGTCATTACAATCTTAATTTTCCCTTTATCATCATCATCAGAATGCCAATCAGGACGAAGTTTAATTATTTCTTGGTATAAATCAATCGCAATTCTTCTAGACATTGTAACAATCATTGATTTACCGAAAGAAGCTTCTTGTCTTGTTTCAAAGTGTTTCACAAAATCTTGAGCCAATTTTTCTAATCGAGGTTGTGAACCTGTGATAGCTTCTATCCGACTCCATTTTGCTTTCGTTTTTGATGCGACATCATCTTCTTGACCTTCCACAATGTCTTCTACTAAATCGTCTATATCTAATTCATCAGGAAGTGATACAGGGATGATGCGGCTTTCATAATAGATTTTTACTGTAGCTCCATCTTCTACCGCTTGGGTCATATCGTATACATCTATATAATCCCCAAACACAGCTTTTGTAGACTTGTCTGCACTAGAAATAGGTGTTCCTGTAAAACCAATGTAGGAAGCGTTAGGTAACGCATCTCGTAAGTATTTAGCATACCCGTATTTGATTGAGCCATCTTTATCATTCACATCCGCACTAAATCCATATTGAGAACGATGAGCTTCATCTGCCATTACAATAACGTTTCGTCTATCAGTTAATATATCCATTTGATTGCCTTCTTTAGGTGCAAACTTTTGCATGGTACTAAAAACGATGCCACCTGCATTGACAGACAATAACTCTTTTAACTCATCCCCATCATTGGCTTGTTTTGGTGTTTGCCGTAATAAATCACTTGATTGACTAAACGTTAAAAACAATTGGTCATCTAAATCATTTCTATCAGTTAAAACTACAACAGTCGGATTATCTAATTCTTGCACCAATTTTCCAGTATAAAAAACCATTGATAGGCTTTTACCTGACCCTTGGGTATGCCAAACAACACCAATTTTATTATCTCCTTCAGTGCTAACCGCACGTTTTGCTTCTTCTACTGCACGATTCACTGCATGATATTGATGATAAGCCGCTAAAATCTTAATCGTTTTATCCCCATCAGTTTTAAACAAGATAAAATGATGAAGTAAATCAAGTAACACTTCTGGATTACACATTCCTTTGATTAACACTTCTAATTGACTACTAGCTGTTCCATGTTCCACTTTTCCGTCAATCGTTCGCCAAACCATAAAGCGTTCCTCATTGCTCGATAAAGTCCCAACTTTTGCTTGCACACCATCACTGGCAACCATGAATTCATTAAACGTAAGTAATGAAGGGATTTCTTGTTTATATGTTTGTAATTGGTTATAGGCGTCTGAAATACCCACGGCTTCATCCGTAGCATTCTTCAATTCAAACAACACAATAGGTAATCCATTGACAAAGAGAATAATATCCGTTCTTTTTCGTTGATTGTCTTCTTCTACAATAAATTGATTGACAGCTAAAAAGTCATTGTTTCTAGGTTCATTAAAATCAAATAATAAAATACGTTTTGTAACGTTGCGATTGCCTTCTCGTGTAGGAATTTCAATACCATCTGTAATATATCTATGGAAAGTTTGATTATTGACCGCCATATCGGGATGTTTATGGACAGTAATCGTCTTTATTGCATCATCAATTACTGCCATTGATACATCAGGGTTAATCGTAACAAGAGCCTCTTTCAAACGGTCTATCAAAACAACTTCTTTGTAATCTTTCCGTTTAGACATCCCGCTATCTTCTAATTCTTTAGCAGAAACAGAAGTATAGCCCACTTCTTCTAACCAACGTAAAGCAACTGACTCTAAATCATTTTCATTGAAATGGTATTCTTCAGCCAAAAATTACATCTCCTCATCTTCTGGTAGTTCTATTTCACCTGATAGTAGTTTGGGTAGTAATAAATCTCTTAATTTTGCTAAATAAATATTGCTCTTTTGTAATAACAATATTTTAGAAAATAATGGTTCACATATCTTATTAAAATTCATCTTTTCTCTTTTTCCACAGTTAACTATATTTATTTTACCAAACTGAGTCTTATTCAAATTTAAAGTAGTACTACCTCCACTGCCTAATTCTCTAATTAAATTTTTCTTTCTTTTCAAATCCAAATATAAAAAATACAAATCCTCCACCTTAGGCAATATAGTATTAATTTGTTGGTTAGTATGGCTTGCTACTGATGTTATTGAAACAAGACCAGGTGTAGCTATGCAACTAACACATATTGAATCTTTAGGAAGTAATTTTTTATATTGAGAGTCACTTCCTTTTTTAGATAAATAAGTTTCAGTTTGAACAATATAGGTGTTATTATGCATATCTGGTATTTTAATAAAAGGAATATCTTCACCATAATTTTCTTTTTGTTTAGTATTGGGAGTCTTACCAGTAATTATATCTATCGATATTTCTTCCAAATTCGTAACTTTCCATCCTTCAGGAATTTCACCTAATTCACTATCGACCATCTTTCCACCACTTGATTTATATGGTTTTCCATTCTCATCAGGAAATTCAAAATCAACAAACCATCGTTTGAACAATGTAGATGCTAGTTCTTCAAGGTTAGAAATAATTTGATTGTTTAACTCTATTTTGGAGTCCAATGTGGAAAGTATCTTACTTATTTTTCTTTGAGTATCAAGGTTAGGCACATCAAATTCTAAATTTTTAAAAACTTTTGCAGAAATCTCTTTGAATGTAGAACCATTAGCATGACTTTCAATAAATTTAATATTGTTTTTAAGTAGATAATATATAAATAAATTGTCGTTTTCATCATTGACAACAATATTTTTAAATCCTTGATTAGTAGTTAAATTTTTGCCAGCGATAGCTACATATCCTATTGGTGCTCTTGAAGAAAACAATACTGTTCCTGTCGGCACAGTATATGCACTTGAATTCTTCAATCCTTCTTCTGTTATTCCTCTTTCTCCTTTAAAAATAAACATACTATCATGTTTAGACAAATCTTTGGGAGTAATCCAAGCTATATCTCCTCCCCAATATCTCTCATTTTTTGTTGATGGAGTTCCTCCTGAAATAACCTTCCCTAAATCTTCAATTTTCTTTCTAACCATTTTTAATCACCTCAATTCTTTCCACTTCAACATTCCCAAATACATTTCTCTTATCCTTAAACTCTTTATCTATTATTGAAATCACTTCTAATTCTATAAAGTTTTTAAATATGCTGCTTTCATTACTTACATTCAATATTACCTGAAGTTTTGCACTATACTTTCTAGCAAGTTCAGTATAGTGATTTAACTCAGATGGTTGAAAATCCACTTCATTAATATCATCAATATCTAGACATTCAATATCTTCAATAAAACCATCCGTAATATGTCCTTCTAACTCTTCAATTATCAGTAACTTAAATTCTTTGTTATCAAAGACATTTTTCAAAATACTGTAATCTTCTGAGTAAGTAACACTACCTTTCTCTATATCTGACGAATCTTTTTCTTCTTCAGGAATATTTTTCAAAAAAATTTTCATCTCTTCTTCAGTACCACATTTTCTTAACCCATCATTAAATATTAACTTGTATTCTTTTTCTAAATACTCATGTTTGAGAATCCCATCTCCACTATAAATAACGATTGTCACTTCACTATTTTTCTTTTTATATTCAATAGCACTTTCCCAAATTAAAACATCTTTAAACCCTTTGTCACTGTCACCTTTTCCATTAGGATTTCCAAAAGGAGGATTCTTTTCAAAAGCTCTTTGGATTATTCTTCTAAATGTTTCGGTGTTTTCTGAAACCGAAATCATCTCTATGTTCACACTGTATTTCTTCAATGTTTTTTTATATTTTTTAAACTTGTCATCTGCTATTGATTCTATTTGTTCCAACTTTACATCTAAGTTTTCTTGTCCATCAATTTTTAAAGATAAAATCGGGTATTTTTTGTTTTTAATCCTATCTATATCTGCCTTTAAATTATTATAAAATTTATCAATATACTGTTTCTTCAATTCTTCTAATACAAATTCAGGCAATAAAATTTCAACAGTGTTGGTTAAGTTTAATTTTTCTATTTCATCAACTACATTTTTAAAAATACTATTTAATCCTATATCAGAATATCCTCCATTATCGAAGCTGTTATAAAGTTTATTTGTGTCAAAAACTATACTATATTTCATAACCAATGCTCCCAAATGCTTTTCGGATATCTTCTTCTAATTGATGAGATTGAATAAACTGTTCAGATAGCAATGTAGTTAATCGCTCCATCTTTTCTTCAAACGGCTCAGAATCTTCTATTTCATCTTCTAAACCTACATAACGACCAGGAGTCAAAATATAGTCTTGTTGCTTAACTGTATTTATTGAAGCTGATGAACAAAATCCTGCTACATTAATATATTCTTTATCATTTGTTCCCTTCCATGCGTGGTAAGCATCTGCCACTTTTTTAATATCTTCTTCGCTAAACTCTTTTGTTGTTCTATCGGCCATAAACCCCTCATTTCTGGCATCAATAAATAAAATCTCACCTTGATGATTGCGTTCATTTTTCTTGGTTTTAGATTTTGATACAAACCATAAACAAACTGGAATCTGAGTGGAATAAAACATTTGGCTAGGCAAAGTTACAATACATTCCACCAAATCATTTTCGATTAAATTTTTTCGAATTTCAAATTCTTCTTTAGTAGATGTAGACATACTTCCATTAGCTAATACGAATCCTGCCGTTCCTTCGGGTGCTAATTTAGAAACCATATGTTGAATCCAAGCATAATTGGCATTATTTTTTGGCGGTATACCATACTTCCAACGAGAATCTTCTAGTAGCTTTTCTTGTCCCCAGTCGCTGATATTAAAGGGAGGATTGGCTAAAATATAGTCCGCTCTCAACCCTTTGTGTAAATCGTTTTGAAATGTATCAGCATTATGCGTACCAATATTTCCATCGATACCTCTAATAGCCAAGTTCATTTTACATAATTGCCAAGTGGTAGGATTAAACTCTTGTCCATAAACAGATATATCGCCAATTTTCCCTTGATGCTTTTCTACAAACTTTTCTGATTGAATAAACATACCACCTGAACCACAACATGGGTCATAAATACGTCCTTTATAAGGTTCTAGCATTTCTACTAATAGCGAAACGACCGAACGTGGTGTGTAAAATTCTCCTCCACCTTTTCCTTCCGCACTTGCAAACTTTCCAAGAAAATATTCATAGGTTCTTCCTAATGTATCAGTTTTACGGTTTTCGAAATCCCCTACTTTAATGTTAGTAATTAAATCGACGGTTTCTCCTAAACGAGTTTTGTCCAATTGAGGTCTAGAATAATTTTTAGGTAATACATTTTTCAAAGATGGATTCTCTTTTTCTATAGCAATCATCGCTTCATCAATCGTTTCGCCAATTTTTGGTGTTTTAGCATCACGATTGATTTTTTCCCATCTTGCTTCAGCAGGTACCCAAAAAATATTATCAGCCAAATATTCATCTTTATCTTCAGGGTCTGCATACTCATCTTGGGTTAGTTCTTCATACTTTTCTTCAAAGCTATCTGAAACATATTTTAAAAATATTAATCCTAAAACAACATTTTTATATTCTGAAGCATCCATGCTTCCTCTTAATTTATCGGCAGCTGCCCACAGTTTATCTTCAATTTTAAGTTCTGCTGAAACCATCAATACTTCCTCCTAATCAGTTGTCATACTCTTCTATTATAACAGTTTTTAAGCCAGTTTTGGATAATAAAAAAACCTAATCTAAAATAGACTAGGTTTATCTGTTTGAAATTTTTGAGACATATGATAATGCAAAGCAATTGCTCTTGAAGTATCTTCTGTATAAATTGAAAAATCATAATTTTTTTTTAATTCATCCATCAATAATTGTAATTTTTGATTGTGTTGTTTTGGATAATATTTCTTTTTCATTAGTTGATGAAACTCTTTTTCAATATCTCTATAATCTCGTTTTCTACTCATAATTAATATCATCCTCTTTTATCAATAATCAGTATATCTATAAATGTCTATAAATCAACTACAATGTTTTAATTATCTAAAAATAAGTACTACCTTCAATATTAGGTAGTGATTCTATAATAGTTAGCTCATTTTCTAAGCTATCTAAAGTTTGAGCAATAATTTTTTCTACGGTATCACGATATACCTGATTTCCTATAAAATCTTCCGGCAATGAGTTAAGTGCTAATAAAGAAAATATTGCTTGTTTATAGCTTAAATTATTGGAAATGATAGTTACTGTTCCGTTCATAATAATAGCCTCCATTCACTATAATTGGTCCAGAAGACTATCATCAAAAATCATTATAGTCAACTTATTTTTAAATATATATTTCATATGTAAATATTCTCTATTCATTAATACTCCTTTTATCTTCTTTTTTATCTCAAAAACATTGTCAAAATATACTTAAAAAAGTTCCCCCCTTCAAAAGTCAATAAAATGAAGGGGGTATACCTATTAACAAAATCAACAAATTGTTATTATATCAATCTTTACATATAGTTTTTCAAATTCTAAAACTGGTATAAGTAAAATTTTTATCTTTCCATCAGATTATGTTTTAAAATACTATTCATAAAGTCATTTTAGCATTTGAAAGTTTAAAAATATTTTATAGATTTCTACAATCGATTATATGCTGCTTTTTTTTGTTCTAAGACGTTTTAAATTTTTATGTATAATTTATCGAAAATGATTTCTAACACTCTCTAGAGATAATACAGGCTATTTAAAATATGTTGCAAGTTATTTTATTATCCAAAAAAATTCATTGCTTCATTTTATATAAGATTATGTATATTGTTGTTAGATATAGGTTCATATAGATTTTCTAAGTACTTTCATTTACTGAATTAAAAAGATAGAAACATAGCGTTTCGTTATATATAAAAATACATAATCACTGATAGAGCGTAAATTTTAGCTATTTTACTAAACCTAGACAGTGTTATTAAGTAAGCCAGATGTACCTTGCTGGCACTATAAAAATAAATACTAATATATCAATTTTTTACAGCTGTTTTTCACACAATTATCTATGTAAATAGTTTTTTTGCGTAAAGATATGTATGAAAACAGGTAGATTACCCTAGATTTTATTGAATTTTATTATTCTACCGTTTTTATCAGTGTTTCTAGAGATAAACTATAAAGATTTTCTTATCTCGCACTTTTTCTTTTTTTAAGTTATTATTATACTTATACTAACAAAAAAACAAATAGAGAGTTGGAACATATAATGAATACTCACAAGATGCAATTTGGATGGATTATCGAAGCTCCTAATTATTTGTCGATACTAACAAATAAAGATGGATTAGTTGCTATTGTTTCTGAATATACTACTTTTGGCGACAATCAATCATTATTAATTACGTTATCGGAAGCATCTGCTAAAGTGGCAGTAACTCCTCATTATATTTCTTCTTTAACGATTTCAACAGATAAAAAGATTAAAATAGCTACCTCGCCATTCTATGAACAACAAATAGTTGAAATTGAAAAAATGAATTCTGATGGTCAAATTATAGATTAATACTTCTCAAATCTTATTGACTATTAAAAATCATTAGTAATTTCTTTGCTTAAAATTCAAAATCAATTTTATGCTGCTTAAATTGCGTTTTAAGCGATTATAAATTTTTATGTATAATTAGTCGAAAATCATTTTCAAGACACTAAGGGATGAAAGCAGGCTGTTTAAAATGTATTTAACGTTATTTAAACACCTAGACATTTAATATAGAACAAAATATATCATTAAAGATATATTATTGATATGATGATGTTTAAGGCTGATTCCCTAAAAGGATATTCAAACTACAATTCATGATTAATTACCACTAACTTGTTATATTAGGAAATAGAGAGAGCAAATTTTAGCTATATTACTAAACATAAACATCTATTAAGTAAGCAAGATTCAATCTTGCTGAAACTCAAAAATACAAACACATATATATCAACGTTTTGCAGTTATTTATATCACACTATTCTTTAGTGTAAATAAGTTTTTGCGTATTTATATATGTGAAAACAAATAGTTTTTCCCTAGTTTTATTGATTTTTATAAACATAAACGTTTGATACCTCTAGAGGGAATATAAAAAGTGCGTATTGGTCTTAGAAAAAACACGTAGTTTACTATTGATTTTATTGGCTTTTATAAGCCTCCTCATTAGATACCTCTAGAGGGAATATTCCTTATAGAGGTATCTAATGATTTCTATTAATTTCGTCAGTATTTCTAAGGGTAAACGATAAGGATTTTCTTAGTTCAATACGCAATTTTGAATTGATACAAAAAGAGATAATATTCTTAATACATAGAAATAATCCTTATTATCAATGGTTTCTAATAGAAAAGACAGATAGTACTCTCACTATCTGCCTAGAATATCTCTTTTATAAATAACAACTTTAGATGTATAGCTCTCTTGGATGTTAAATTTTTGATATAACTCTTTTGTTAATCTCTCTCTTTCTAAATCATATTTATTGTATACATCTACTCGAATTTTCTGGAATTTTCTCTTAGTATCGTTTATTTTCAACCTTCTCGCTTTGGCTAACTTAGAAATAACATCTTTTTCGTATACATATCCTTTTTTTTCTATCTCGTTCATGATAATTTTAACAGCTGTTTTTTCTAACTTCTCACTTGCTTGACTTATATTACTATTGGTTTTACTCATTTTAATCATTTTTCGTTGAATAAGTGGTTCATAGGATTGTGGAAAATCTTGATACGCTTTTTCTTCACCAAATAATCTATATACTAACTCGTAACTTAGACTACCAACCGTTACTTTATTTTCCCTCAAAACCTTGGCTATTCCTTCACTAACTGCTGTGTTTTCATCTGTCAAATTTGTCGGTTCATAGATATTACTCGTTCTTAGCTTAGTGCAATCTTTCTTTTGTTCCAATATCAAATTATTAAATATATTTTCAGGAATTTCTGCTTCTGGTTTCTTTTTAACAATCTCAGTAACAATCATATGATAAAGAATTTGTCTTGTCCTATCAATACTTATTTTCTTTTTATTGGTAGCTTTAGCTAATTGCTTAGCTAAATTGTTAATACTATAATAATTTAAATACCGTAACTCTCCATTCTCGTCAGTATATACATAGTCATACATAAAATCTAAAATAATAGGAATTTCTACTTGGTATCTACTAAAGTATTTATATAATTCAGGATAGTTTTCTTCTAATTCTCCTGATTGTAATTCTTTTTTAAATTTTTGGGCGTTAAATTTACTTTGTCCTAATTTCGATGTATTTGTTACTTTTGAACTACTAATTTCTACTAGTAAATTAACTACTTCAATTGAAGATATTTTTAAATATTGTTCTAGTAAAGAAATAATATTCCCACAATAAGGATGACTTTCACTAAAACATTTATATAAGAATATCCCATATTTTTCAGCATAAAATACTGATGCACTAGGTTCTGTCTCTTCATGAAAAATATCATAAAAAGGATTCTCATCGGATAATTCAAGAAACTCTCTCATATCTAACGATTTAAAGTAGTTCATTGCATTGTAATCGTCAGGAAATTCTTGTTTATAATTGTCTCCTAGCTTTTCTTTCACAATATCAAGTCTACCTAATTTTAATAATTCATAATTCGGTATAGAATTATCAATCATTTCACCACTTATAGCTTCTATACCTTTATAAATATCTGTATTTGTTGGCTCTAACAATTTTGAAGTATCCAAGTTATTATCCCAATCAATCACTTCGTATCCTTTATTACTTCCAAAAAACATTCTACTTGTTTGTCCAACACTCCTGTCTGCTTGTGGATACATTTCAAATAATCTTCTATATATCTCTTCTATCTCAGAATTCATAGTTATTAATTTATCTAAATGAAAGACAACTCTAAATTTATCTACATTAGAATCATCATCACTAAAAGTCCGATAGATAAAACAAGCATTTTCTAACATAAATGTATCTTGTTCTAAGTCAGCAATAGTATACTGATTATTTTCGTCTTTATTATCAAAATCTAACATAATAATTTCTTGACCAACAATTGGCGTATATTTTGATAATTTTTGTTCCGATAATTCTGATAAAACAACAGTTTTTCCTTCTTCAGAAATCTCAATCGCAAGCTCTTCTAAAGAGATATCTACTAATTCTTTTAAAATTGTAGTTGAAATTGCTTTAACCATTGATGAATTAGGTTTTTCACTATTTTTAATACTACTTAGATAACACTTCATATTCACTATCCTCCAACATTAATAATCTGCCGTATTTTAAGACGATTACTTTTTCCAATAATATTGTTTTTTCTTCTGATAGACCTCGTTTTCCTTTCCTGAAATTGTGCAAATTTTGGTTATGAATACCGATTGCCTTAGAAAACACAGTCATTTTAACTCCGTAAATTTTATCTAAGATATGTAGCAAAGCTTTTACCTTTTCTTGTTTCTCAATCAATTCCTCTTCTGTTAATTTTTTTGCATTCATATATTTATCCTCCATTAATTATTTTATTAATCATTGTTGCCGGACTATATCATCATTTCAATCTGAAGTAAAGTAATTCTGTCACAATTGGACACTAAAAAATAAGTAGTATATTTTTATCAGAAATTTCATTTTGCTATCTCCTATTTTCCTAGCACTTTATTAGAAACAGTAAAATCTTAAAAAAAAGCTGATATATCGGTATTTTTTCAAATTTTAAATCTATCTACATATTAAAAAACACCTCTCAGAATCATTTAAGCGTAGAATTACCCACAAAAATTTTTTCATGGCGTTTGAGAGGTGTTTTTTGAAAAATAACACTTTAAAACGTTGATATAACAACAATCTGTTAATTTTGTCAACAAGTAGAAAAGTATTGATTTTACTAACTTTTTCGAGGGTCATTTTTTAAGTGACTTTTTACAAAATTTTTAGGATAATTTTGTAAATAAAAAAGAGACATGAATAAATTCATATCTCTTCTAACAATTCTGTATTCATTTTATCCATATGCTTATTCCATAATTCAATCACCAAGTCCTCGGAAAATATCAATTTTTCCTGCTGTTTATTAGATAGTTTTTCAAATTGACTATATAATTCATTTGCCAATTTATTTAAAACAATCTTAGGTATGGTCACATTGGCTCTCACAAACGTTCGTTTTACTTTATTTTGCACATATTTCTTCTTATCTAAACTATTCATTCACATCATCCGTTGTGATTTCCAACCATTGCCCTAAATCATCATTTATACGAAAAGTAAATAGAGCATTTTCAATTTTTCCTAACTTTTTAATCTTTTTATCAAAAAAAATCAAATCAGATTCTTTTTCATACTTTTCTTTGTCATCAATAATTTGTTGGTTCCATTCTGATATATCTCTTGCTAAAGATTTTTCTTCACTTTCAGAAACACTATACGTTCTCAGATATAAACTCATTGGACTATATATGGGTAGACCAAAATCTTCAGCTATGACATATCCTGTTCTTCTAAAATCATAATTCCCTCTCGCAAAATAACCATCTTTTAACTTTTTGGAATATTGACCTTCAAAAAGTGTTGCATTTAAAATTTCTACTGCTCTGGGAACATTTCCTCTTACTTTTGTTACCAAATAAGCAAAATCCTTTGGTGATAATTCATTCGTGATTAAGCTTGAAACATATTCACTGATGGTTGAATATCCCCCTTTAACTGAATGTTCATTATATCCTGAATAATCCAATTCAGAGGTAAAATCACGTGAAAAGAAACTATTCTCTTCTGCAAATTTCTCGTAATTATCAATATCATGTTTTTTCATATAATTTTTAGGAACTGCTACGTAATAATAATTCTCATTTTCAAATTCATTGGCTAATAATTCTTGAAATCTATAGGGGTCATAAGAATATTGCCCGTCTCCTGTATTAACGAATTTCGTGATTTCTGGTCGAACTGCTTCTTTCAAATCAACAGTATATTGAACTTTATCTTTTGAATCTAACGCTAGTTTAGTTAACTCATCATTTTGAGAATTATAGAGATAATACTCCATTTTTTGTCGTTTATTTTCATCAATATACTCTTTTGCAAACTTAAATGTCATCACTAATTGACCATCTTCATTTGAATAAGTTTTACCTACTGCCGAAAATGGTCTTAATTCTTTTGTTTCTTCAATGGTTAACTCTCTTTTCAACTCTTTTTGTTTTTGAACATAGTTGAAAATTCCCCAACTAGAAATTAGAATTGCTCCTATTATTCCTATACCAATCTTTGTACGTTTACTTAGTCCCACAAAATCAATCCTTTCTCATTCTCATTCAATGTAATAAACCAAGGTTTTTTCTGCATAAAAAAAAGACCAATCTATCAATCTTTAAAACATTGATATACTCGTCTTTGTCTGTCAGTTATTTTTTTAATAAATTATCGGTAAAAAACCTTGGTTTTGTACCGATTAAACATCATGTTATACTACTAAATCTTATCGCTTGTCCAAAAAAATAGCAAGTACTATTTTCTTGATAATCCTTCACTTTTAGCCAAATTATAGACAGTTTTCACACTAATACCACATTTTTCAGCAATTTCATTTAGTGATAATTCTTTATTCTGATATAGCTTTAAAACTTTCTTTTTCGTGTTATTTTTAACTTTAGGTCTCCCAAGTTTTTTGTTTGAATTCGCCAATGCTTCTTTTGTTCGGATACTGATATTTTCTGCTTCAAATTCGGCAATAGCAGCTAAAACGGTAAAGAATAACCTTCCTGTGGCCGTTTTCGTGTCTACACTCTCTTGAATACTTTTCAGATGAATTCCTTTCGCATTTAATTCTGACATTAGATTCACTAACTGCTTACTAGACCTACTTAAACGAGCTAAATTATAGATAAGTAAAGTATCTCCTGACTCCAAATTTTCTAACGCTTTTTCAAGTTCTGTTCGCTTCTCTTTTCTTCCACTTACTTTTTCAGAATAAATAATATCCGGTTCATACCGTTCTAACGACTTTTTCTGGACTTCTAATCCTAAATCTTGTGAACTAGTGCTTGTTCTGATGTATCCAATAATTTTATTTGTCATTCTATTAAACCTCCCTTCTTCCTTTAGTTTAATTGTTTCTTTTCTATACAAAAATACCCTAGTACCACTGGAGGAGTAGATACTAGAGCAAATTAGGGCTTTTATATCATATAGAAGAATACAATTATCAAATATTGTATCGAATTATATGGCAATGGTGTTTCATCAAGGTATACATTTATTATTATTGCATCAAAAATAACATATGTCCAGAGAATTAATCCTCCTTTACTTTTCTATTATTTATCTTTAAACACTCTATTCCACAAGACAAAGCCCTTTTTTAACAATTATTATGATACTCTATAAAATTGATTTCTGATAGGTACTTGCTATAATTTATACTACAATAAAATAACAAAAAGGAGGTCATTTTTTATGACAAATGGAACAAGTCAAGGACTATTTATAGTTGTTGCAATAATTATATTTGGGATTTTTATAGCTATTAGCTATTTACTATTTAGAGATACTTTAAAACCTAGTTTATCGACAATATTTACTGACAGTTTAGAGCAAGCAGAAGGTAACCTAACAAGAAAAACTCCTTCCCCTCAATATCCAAAAATTACAGAAGAACAAAAGTACGTTAAAATTAGAAGTGAAAATAATAGAGCAGGTGAAACAGAAATCTGGGTTGAAATTTCTCAACTAGAAGATGGAACGCTATCTATAGATAAGAGTTCTAATTATAATGGAGATTATCTATACGGAAATTCTAAAATGACTGGAACATTAGTATTTCCAGATAAGATTCATGATATCCCAGTTACAAAAATTAAAAATAATGCTTTTCAATCAACCAATTTAAATGGTAAGATACAATTTCCAAAATTCTTGACGGAAATAGGGAGTTCTTCATTTGAAAAATCTGCACCAACCTCAGTTGTTTTCAATGATGGTTTAAAGGTTATTGGCGATAGTATTTTTAGTAAAGCATACTCCTCTTTTGAAATAAATTTACCTGATTCTGTAGAACATATTGGTAATAATGCGTTTAGTACTGTTATGATGCTTCGTGGAGAATTAAAACTTCCTGAAAATCTAAAAACAATTGGTAGAGGGGCATTTGCAAATTCAAATTATTCAGGGGAATTAATTATCCCTAAAAATGTAGAAAGTATAGAGAGCTTAGCTTTTCCAATTACTAAATTTAGTAAAGTAACTATAAAAAATCCTAACACAAAAATAGCTAACAATAGTATTAAAATGCAGGATGGTACTTGGTTTTCACGTTAATTTCAAAACTCCTTTGATAATTTGTCAAAGGAGTTTTGTTATTAATTACATTTTTTGTCAACAAATTTTATACATAACGTTCAAATTTCCATCCTTTATTTCTTGATGCTATAATTCACTATAGGGAGCGTAAAAAAGGATAGTTACGAGAGGGATACTTACGAGAATTAATATTTTTTTATTTAGAAATGAACCCCTACGTTAACCCTACATTTCGTAGAATACATAGTTTGCATAAAGCCTTCACGGACCCTACGTATTCCCTGCACATCTAATTTTCTCTTAAGTATCCATTTTTTCTATGAAATCATCAAAATATGATTTAAAACATTGCTAAATCAACTTTTTTAACAGATGAGAACTTTTTGAAAACTTTTAAAATTGAGGCTGCTTTTCAAAAAAATCGAATGGAAACCTCCACAAAATTTTCAAAACATGAGCTGCCATAAAAAATTTTCCATTTTATAATTCATTTTGAACACTAAAAATCCATCATAAGTTTGATGGAAAACTCTACTCTTCATCTAACTAAAAATGGATAGTTTAAAGAGTAGAAAAATTATAACTAGTAAACGAAAAAATAATCGGAGGGAGTGAACATGAGTAAACAAACAGTCAACATAAGAGCCATTGACACAGAGGAGTTATTTCAAATTATCCACGCAAGTAATGGTATTTATCAATCTACTTTAGTCAAACTTCTACAATGTAATAGGACGAGCCTTGAATCACGTTTAAAAACTTTAAAACAGAATGGACTCATTCATAAAAAGAAATCAAATAAATACTTCTGTTATACGAATAAGTATGATTTTCAAAATATCCAAGCATTAGATAAACAAACAGAGCTAGTTTCATTGTTTATTGAGTTAGGTTTTTATACAAGTCGCATTCAAGTATTAACAAATGAGAAAAAACAAAAACAACTGTATCTCTCGGTTTTTACTTTAGGTAACCGTCTGTATAAGTCTTCTGATAAGTTAAAAAATCAAACAAGAGACTATCATAACATGCTAGGATATAATAGTCAGAAGGAATTTTTTACTCAATTTAGAAACAATAGATTTACTTCTTTTCCTGTTAAAATTTCAAATATTGACCAGTTGTATACCGATAACTACTTCACAACGAGTTTAGATGTTCCTGAAATTCTAGTAATTCCAACCAAAGAAGTATTATCTTCTATTGAATCAAAACTAAAAGATGTATCCTATTCCAATAGAGTAAACAAAAATACTGAATTTATTCGAGAAGATATTCTTATTTATATTTCCTCAGAGCAAAAATTACTTTATTTCTTTAAAAATAGTCAATATCAATATGAATCTAAAGAAATTACTACCCCTATTGATTTTTTCTATTATTTAACTAAATATTCTTACTCAAAAAATTCAATTTATTCGTCAAATGAGTCTAAAGATTTAACAGATGCAATAAATTTATATCGAATCAGTCTTTCCAATAAACGAAAATTTAATACAATTAATAAAAAATTTTCCAAACAAAAAGCACAATCTTAATTGACTGTGCTTTTTTGATTATTGAAATGGATTAAAGTTATCTAGACTTGATTGAATCTCCTCTTCTTCAATACCTATATATTTTAAAGTAACACTTTGCGAACTATGATTTAGAATTTTCATCAACGTGGTTAAATCTTTCGTTCTCTTGTAATAAAAATAAGCAAATGTTTTTCTTAATGTATGCGTACCAACGTAATCCAACTCTAACAAATCAGCAGTTTTTTGCATGATTTTATAATACTGATGGCTTGCCAAATGTTTCGTATTATCTCTAGGCGATGGAAACAACCATTCACTTTCCCCATCATGTTCTTCATCCAGATATTTAATGATTTGATTCGTTAATTGCATTAGATTAAGCGTTCTTTTCTTCCCTGTCTTTTGTTCAATAATATCCGTTTTCAACTTACCTTTTATATCTTCAACTTTCAGATTCAATATATCTGAAATTCTTAATCCCGTAAAAACCCCAAAAGTAAAAATGGTATAGTCTCTTTGCCCATGTTTATTTTTTAACAACTCGTTTGAAAATTCTTTTAAAACTTCTGTTGACTTAATCGGTTTTACATTGATAATTTTTTGTGCCATAACGAACCTCCATGATTAATTATTCATGGATACTTTCTATCTCATACATATTAAAACTATCCATCTTTACCAAAACCCAACCATAGGCGTTGATAGAATAGGTTTTCTGATGGATAGAAATGTAAGAAGTATCCATTTGAGGTCCTTTATAGCATCGTTGTTGAAACGGTGCAAATTTGTAGAATATATAGAAAAATTTTAAATTAATTTTTCTATTCTTTGTTTGAAACAATCAAAATTTTCGTAGGGTAATTCATTAACCAATGATACCAACAAAGAATTATCTACAGGATTAGGAATAGAAATTTTCGTTAAATGTCGTATATGAGCAATTAATACAAACATTAAATGCTTTCCCTTTATTAAAGAATGATAATCAAGTAATCCATTTTTTCTATAAAAATTTCTAATATCATCAAGTTCATTTTCCAAAGATTTACTTTTGTTTGTAAGTAAAACTCTAATTTCTTCTCTGTATTCATTAAATAACTCATCTTTCAATTTAAATTTTTCATTTTCAAAAATTAAAAAATGTTGCGGATTTGTATTACAATTTGGTAATCCTAAGTCATTTTTCACCACTACCACAAACAATAAAAATAATTTTTCCAACTCCTTAAAAGTTTCGTCTATCCATTTATCCCAATAAGCATCGTTATATTTATCAATATCCAGACCATTATTATAAATATTCATAATTATTTTAGCTGAATCTTTACTAAAAAATAAATTTTCCAAGGTATAACAGGGCAATTGAAGAAGGTGATTATTCTTCTGTAACGTTTCTTTTGTCCAAACATCAAAGTCTTTATCAACTACAAATAAGCATTTTGTAATATTTGAAAGTTTTGTTTTCCATTCATTAAATTGTAATAGTACACTACTTTTGGAGTTCAAAGAGTACACTTTATCCAATTTAACTTGTGGTGAAACTTTTTCTATGATTTTTTTATATACATATGGAGTATTTTTATCCTCAATAATTAAATAAAAAGAATTTGGATGTGCGGCTGTCCTTAATTTAATGTCTGCAAAAATACTAGTTTCTTTTCTTTTGGGAACATTATTCAAGTCGGTTTCACCTCAACACACTTATCATACATATCTCCTATTACATCAGGGGAATGCGTTGCAATAATCATTTGACTATTCTCAGTTATATGCTCAGTCATCAATGGTAATAACTGTTCCTGCCATGTAATATGCATTGATAACTCTGGTTCATCAATCATTATTAACTTATTTCCGCCTGCTTCTTGATTCTTCACAAGAGAAAAAACCATAAAAATAATTAATTGGATTTCTCCTGACGAAAGAGTATCAAGTTGTAAATCTTCTTGTGTTTTAAAATTTTTCACATGTAATCCTTGTGTATCATTATATAGAACTTTTTTTCCAGTATCTTTTAATAATTTATTTATATTGTCAAGTATCCTTTTTAAGTTCTCTCTTTTCTTTTCTATACTTTTTCTATGTGGTTTGATTGATTCTAACACTTCATAAACTTTTTTTATTTGAAAATAGGATACTTGCTGTTTGACAATCTCATTAATATATTTATTAGTTTCTTGCTCTTTTTTAAAATATTCAATCCTATCTTTACTTTTTAGATATATTTCTAATAGTTTCTCCATATTAGTTCTAACTTTACCTTCTACACTATTTAGTAATCCTTGAGCAATATCTTCAATATTAATTTTTTTTGAATCATACAATGGTGTAAACAAGTCTATATTTTCTATGGGTTCTGCCATTTTCTCAATTATTTGTTTTTCAAGCTGTGCTCTAACACGTCTTTCTTGTTTCAAAATACGTTGTTCATACGTTGCATAATAAGAATTAGCACGTTGAAGGGTATTTTCAAACATCTCGTTTGGATTATATGATTTAATACTCATATTTCTTCCTCTAGGTATCCTGCTCGGATGTAAATTACTACTATTTCTACTACCTTTTATTTTCCTATTCAGTGGAATATATGTTAATTCAACTTCCCTACCAATTTCTTTATTTATAATGTTTAACTCATTTGAATAACGTAACTGCTCAATATTTTCTACGTGTTTTATCTCATCTTCAAGTTGAAGATTAAAAAATTCATCTTTATTTACAACAATATCCTTATTCCTTTTTTTTAATTCTATATTCCGAATATTATTCTCAGTGGTGAAAATAATTTCATAGCATTTTTTTTCACTAATAATTTCTAAAATACTATTATCAAATTCTACCTTCATACTATCAAATTTATATCTAAAAATTGAAGATATATTTCCAGAAGAAATCAAATAAATTATATCTAAAATTGTAGTTTTACCACTACCATTCACTCCATAAAGAATGGTAAGGCTCTTATTAAATCTAACATCATATTCATACCCATAAAGATTATTTATTAAAATCCTCTCAATTTTCATCTAAACACTCCTAATAATAAATTGTTTAATTAAATAGAACCTTCTTTTAACCAAGATTATAAACCTCTATAACCTTTTTATGCTCATCAATATTCCATTTTCAAGCAATTATTTACAAAAAACTTGTCAACTACAGTATATAGTATTTATCTTAACAAAGTAAGCCTTTATATATTTTTCTTATAATTTAAATAGCACTGGTGGAAATTTTCAAAAAATCCACTTTCAGTCGAGTACTATCGAAATCCAATAGAACTGACTATAAAGCATAGACGTCTAAGTAAAGATATGCTTAGACATGGGTTAAATTCTACCTTCTCTATAAAAAAGAACTTGTTAAGTGTTTTTTACTTTAAGAGGCTGGAGGAAACTTGGAATTTTGAGAAAGGTCGTGAATAAAATGTCCATTAAAAAAAAGAAAGTTGTATCAAGGCAATTATCAAAATTTGTTAAGAAAAGTTAGTATTCATTCAGTCTTTCCTCTGTAAATATCAATCCCCACCTGTTTATTATAGTTTAGCAGACAAAAAAAAGATGAATAAATAATTAATTATCACGAAAATAAATGATATAAAACAGACTGTTGCTGTGTATGAGATATTATTTTATCTTTAACTCACGAATAGTTCAAGGTTACTCAAGTATTTTATTAAAATCAAAAATTTTTGGAAATCTATCTGATTTGAAATAACTATAATAAACTTGACTTCTAATAGGTATTCCTATCAATGTTTATAAATATAAATTTACTTTTCATCTCAAATTCATCAAAGTACTCGTTTTAATAGATTTCTCTATAAAATCTTCGCTATTTAACGTCTGAACATATCTTTGAGTCATTTCAATTGAACTATGCCCCATATTTAGACTTAACGTATAAATATCTAATCCGTTCCGTAATTGCATACTTGCATAAGTATGTCTTAGCGTATGCCCCGAAAAACGAACACAATCTCTTATATCAATTTGTTTCTTTATTTCTTGCATAATCTGCCAAATACTTTTTTCATTCAATTTTTTACCTAGATTACTGATAATAAAAGGATTTCCTTCTAACAGCCCATATTTTCTTTTCTTAATTCGTTGACATTTTATTATTTCTTTTTTGAGAATTGGACTGACAGCGACGGCTCTATCCTTATTATTTTTTGATTTTCTAATAATGATTTGATTATTCATAATATCTTCATCTTGTATCTCGCAAACTTCGCTAATCCTCAACCCACATTCAATCATCAACATCAATATCACAACATTTCTTTGTGCTATATGTTTGTAAGGGTGTTTTTTAGCAACTATAAGCATTTGTTTAATTTCATAATCATTCAAAGGATAGATTACTTTTCTTTGTTCTTTTAATCTTTCAATATCAACAAACGGATTATAGTCAATATATTTTTCAATTAACATATAGTCAAATAACTTCTTTAATCTGCTAACACTGACATTGATTGTCGATGCTTGCATTTCTTTTTCTTGCATATCTATTATCCATCTTTTTATATGTTTCTTTTCAATCTGTAACGGTTCAACATTTATTGATTTGAAAAAATTTGCTGTGTTTCTCAATTTTGATTTATAATTTTTGATTGTTATTTTTGAAAAACCTCTCACTGTGATATCCATACAAAATTCTAAAATAATATCCTCCCAATTCATAGAAAAAAGTCCCTTCTTATCAAATTTTGATAAAAAAGGACTTCTTGCAAACCAACGCATCTTAATGGATTTTTGCTAAAGATGCGAGCTTCAATCTTCTAAAGATTCAGCTACTGATTGATTACAAATTAATTTTACATCAAACTTTTCAGTTCAACATCTGGATATTTATCCGCAAACCAGCGTTCCGCAAATTGGTTTTCAAATAAGAACAATGGTTGGTCGAAACGGTCCCGTGCCAAAATGTTTCGGCTAGAGCTCATGCGTTCATCTAAATCTTCTGGATTAATCCAGCGGGCAATTTTAGAACCCATTGGCGTCATTACCACTTCAGCATTGTATTCATTAGACATTCGGTATTGGAAAACTTCAAACTGCAATTGACCTACTGCGCCAATGATATATTCTTCTGTTAAATATGTTTTGTATAATTGAATGGCTCCTTCTTGAACCAGTTGGTAAATTCCTTTATGGAAAGATTTTTGTTTCATCACGTTTTTGGCAGTCACTTTCATGAATAATTCAGGGGTAAATGACGGCAACTCTTCATATTGAACATTCATTTTCCCTTCATATAAAGTATCGCCAATTTGGTAATTTCCTGTGTCGTACACACCGATAATATCGCCTGCAACAGCTTCTGTGACGTTTTCGCGGGCATCCGCCATAAATTGCGTCACGTTACTTAATTTGACTTTTTTGCCTGTTCTACCTAAGGTCACGTCCATGCCTCTTTCAAAAACACCTGAACAAATTCGAACAAAGGCAATTCGATCACGATGGGCTGGGTTCATATTCGCTTGAATTTTAAAGACAAAGCCTGAAAATTCTTTTTCATAAGGACTTACTTCGCCACCCTCTTCTGTTTTATGCGCATGTGGCGCAGGCGCAAATTGTAAGAAGGTTTCTAAAAATGTTTGAACCCCAAAGTTTGTCAAAGCAGAACCGAAGAAGACTGGCGTTTGATCACCACGAGCGATTTTTTCCTCGCTAAATTCATCGCCTGCTTCTACCAATAACTCAACATCTTCCAACACTTGTTGATAAACGCTGTTGTTGTGCAATGGTAAATCGCTTGGGATATCGCCATCTTTTAAGGGAATAAAACGCTCCCCACCATTATTTTCTGGACGATATAATTCCACACGTTCATTATAAATATCGTATAGACCTTCTAGGCCTTTCCCCATACCAATTGGCCAGTTCATTGGATAAGATTCAATATCCAAAAGTTCTTCCAATTCTTCTAAAAGTTCCAATGGTTCCCGTCCGTCACGATCCAATTTGTTAATAAAGGTAAAAATTGGAATACCACGTTTTTTAACAACTTGGAAAAGTTTTTTCGTTTGTGCTTCAATCCCTTTGGCACTGTCAATAACCATCACAGCACTATCTACGGCCATCAATGTCCGATACGTATCCTCTGAGAAATCCTCATGCCCTGGGGTGTCCAAGATATTAATCCGTTTGTCTTGATAGTCAAATTGCATCACAGAACTCGTTACCGAAATTCCCCGTTGTTTTTCAATTTCCATCCAGTCAGATTTGGCAAAGTTCCCTGTTTTTTTCCCTTTGACGGTTCCAGCTTGGCGGATGGCGCCCCCAAATAATAATAATTGTTCAGTAATCGTTGTTTTCCCAGCATCCGGATGGGAAATAATCGCAAACGTACGGCGACTATCGACTGCTTCTTTTTGATTGATCGTCATAAAAATCTCCTTATCATTTGTGATGTTTATTTATTTATTTTCTTCAGCATAATTTTTGATTAACCTTTGCTAGTATATCATGTCAAGCCTTGAGAATAAAGAGCTGCTGTTGGCTGTTTTTTAAAAGGAAAACCTGCGACATTAGTCAAAACGACTGATGTCACAGGTTATTTTTAACGTCTTGGTTCGTCATCTTCCATTTCTTTACGGAAAAAGCGACGATTTTCTTCTGGTTCTTCATCGACAGTTTCTTCATCGTAGAAATGAACGCGTAAGACTAGCAAACGTGTGCCTTCCATTTCTTCAGCAGTTAACTTAATATTGCCCACTTCAAAAGAAGGTTTTTCCCCTTCATCAGGAATGGTTCCTAATGCTGTAATTAAGTAACCTGCCATTGTATCAACATCGCTCATGTGTAAATCTGTTTCAAATACTTCATTAAATTCGTCAATTAACATGCGTCCTTGAACCAAATATTCATTGTCGGCCACTTGTGTATATAAATTTTCTACTTCATCTGTTTCATCGTCAATTTCACCAACGATTTCTTCTAGTAAATCTTCCAGTGTTGCTAAACCGACAACACCGCCATATTCATCTAGTAAAATCGCCATTTGGTTTTGTGTTCGTTTTAACTCATAAAGTAAATCATCAATAAAAATGGTTTCTGGGACAAATAATGGTTCTTGGATAATCGCGCCTAATTCAATGTTTTCAAAGCCTAAATTACGTGCAGCTTTTAGTAACGTTTTGGTATGTAAAATACCAACAATTTTATCTTTGTCTTCACTATAAACAGGAATCCGAGAATAATTTTCTCCTAAAATTAAATTGATGTTTTCTTGGACATCATCTTGGATATCAACCATGAATGCGTCTGTCCGAGGAACCATTACTTCTCGTGCCACTTTTGTATCTAATGAAAAGACACCTTGTAACATTTCTAGTTCTTCGTTTTCCAAAACACCTTCTGTTTCAAGCATGTAGCGCATTTCATCTCGTGTCATCTTCGAATCAGCATCATCGAAAGTCATTGGTGTGATTTTGGATAATAAATCGGTCGAAGCCGATAGCAACCAAACGAAGGGACGCGCGATAACTCCTAAAAAGCGGACTGCACCAGAAGTCAATTGAGCGACTTCTTCTGATTTATTCATGGCAATTCGTTTAGGGTATAATTCACCAAATACAATAGAAACGTACGTTAACAAAGCTAAGATAATGATACTGGCAAGACTCTTAGCTGCGGCGCCGCCACCTAATACAGGGGCCAAACGACTAGATAAAGTCTCTGCTAATGAAGCACCAGATAGGATATTAACCAAAGTAATCCCTACTTGGATTGTGGATAAAAAGTTATTGGGGTCTTGCAATACCTTAAGCAATTTTTGAGCTTTTGCGTCGCCGTCTTCCGCTTTTTGTTCCACACGATTCTTGTTAACAGATACGACTGCAATTTCCGCCGCTGCCAAAAAGGCATTGATAAACGTCAACACGACTAATAATAGAAGTTGCGCAATTAGCGACTGACTCTCAGGGTCAGCATTATTCATAATGTTCTCTCTCTCCTTAATTGTTGATAATTCCGAGGCTGTACTTTCGTACTCTTTTAACGTTCTTCCTCTTTTTATGGTTAGGCTTAGAAACAGACACAATCAGTATTATGACAGGTTATTTTCTATCCTAATCCATAAAATCATAGCACGAAAGATTAGCGGATTCAATCATTAACCGTTATTTTCTTTCGTATTTGTTTCATTCCCTAAAAGAACGGCATTGGTAACTTTTTCACTACGACCCGCTTTGACCATATCAATAACATAGTAGATAATGGTCCGGCAGATTGCGTAAAATGGGACACCGAGGAAAATACCTAGCAAACCTGCTAAATTTCCTGCTACCAATAAAATTAAAATAATCGTTAATGGATGGATTTTTAGAGATTTTCCGATAACGTTTGGATAAATAATATTTCCGTCCAATTGTTGAACCACTAGCACCACTAAACAACATAAGGCTGCTTTGACGGGTTCATTAAAGATGGTCACTAAGACAGCAGGCGCTAATCCTAGATAAGGGCCTAGATAGGGAATCAAATTCGTAAAGCCGGCAATGACACCAAATAAAAAGGCATAACGAACGCCAAGCAATGAATACCCAATAATCGTAAATGTACCGACAAATAAACATTCAATCGCTTGTCCACTAATATAACTGGATAAGGTTTGGTTCAATTGTCCTAAAAGATCCACAATATCATCTTTTCTTTTCTCAGGTAAAAAGCGTTGAATCGCTGGTACTAGCTTATCTCCATCTTTTAACATATAAAATAAAATAAATGGCGCAGTGACCAAAACAATGGTGGTTGACGCCACCGTTGATACGATTGAACCTAAGCTACTTGATAAACTACTTAAAAATTGTTGGATAATATTTGCATAAGAAATATCCATTTTTTCAATATAGCTTGTTAAATCAATTTGTTTAAAAATAGGTAACTCCGCAATCTCATAAATCCAGGTCTCCACTTGTTTAAAGAAATCCGGCATACTTGATGCTAAACTAGCTAGCTGATCTGCCAACTTAGGGATAATTGTTAATAAGATCAGAACTAATGCGATGATTAGTAATAAAAATACCAGTAAGACGGCATAAATTCGTTTCATTTTCGTCTTCATTAGTAGATTGACCACAGGATTTAGTAAATAATACAAAAAGCCTGCTACTAAGACTGGGGCAAACAACGTTGAAAAGAATGTCCCAATCGGTGCAAATAAGAAATTAATTTTCGAAGCAATAAATAATAGCATGGCCACGACAAGTAATTCAACTGACCAGAAAAATAATTTCGATTCTTTAAATCGATTAATCACAGCGGCTCCTCCTTTATTTTTATTCAATTGTTGCTGTTTTATTTTATCACACCTTCCCCCCTCAGTCATTGAGAATACTTCATTGCTAGAACTTTTTCGTGGTATAATAAAATAGAAACGGATTCTGAACTTGGGGGTTTTTCTATGCATGTAGCTCAAACAAAAGATACCATGAGTGATCTTTATTTAGATGCTGTCCGGCTTCGTCAACGCGTATTCGTAGCGGAACAAGGGGTACCAGAAGAGATGGAAATCGATGAATATGAAGCACATTGTATTCACTTTGTTTTGTACACGGATCATGTAGCTGTCGCAACTTGTCGCTTGCTTCCACTAGAAAATGGCGTTATGAAATTACAACGAATGGCCGTTGAAAAAGCTTACCGTGGCGCCGACTATGGACGAGTGATTATGGAAGCGGCGGAAAATTTTGCCAAAGAACAAGGCTACCACAAGATTACTCTAGGAGCACAAGTCACCGCTGTAGGCTTCTATGAACGTTTAGGTTATCAAAAAACAGGCGCACCTTTTATGGATGCTGGCATTGAACACTACGAAATGAATAAAGAACTATAACACCAATTAAATCGGAAAATTTAGAGCTTGGAGCATTAGCCATTTTGGCTAATGCTCCAAGCTCCTTTTGTGGGCTGTTTACATCGGCTATTTTTTTGATAGCTGTTGATAACGTTGATACCAGATATCTACATATTCGGGCGAGAAGGGGCCTTTTTCGTTATTAATCCAATCCACTAAAGTCTTGACATTTTCTTTTAAAATGAAGTCAATATCTTCTGGATAATCCATTAGTTTGCTATGAAATTCATATTCATCAACGTCTAGTAAACGTTTTTCACCATCTGGAAAAACCTTGATATCTAAATCATAATCAATATACTTCAACGCTTCGTCATCTAAAACATATGGCGAAGCCAGATTGCAGTAATACGAAACCCCCTTTTCTCTAATCATTGCTATTATATTGAACCAATATTTCTTGTGAAAATAAACAATGGCTGGTTCACGAGTCACCCACCGACGTCCGTCGGATTCCGTTACTAACGTGTGATCGTTCACACCAATTAAAGAATACTCGCTCGTTTTTAGTACCATCGTATCACGCCACGTTCGATGTAAATGTCCGTCATGTTTATAACTCTGAATGGTTACAAACTCGCCTTCTTTAGGAATTCCCATAATACCCCAACTTTCCCCAAATAAAGTAAAGCAATGTTACTTTTTGGGTGTTCATACATCGATATCGAAATAATTATATCATATCTTTTGAGTTTGCGTACATTGAGTTCACTTAAAGAAGACGATTTCTGAAAAAATTTAATTCAGATGACCAATTAGTTCAAATTCAGTAAATATTTTCAGCTTAATTACTGTATTTTTTCAAAGACTGATACTGCGCTCTCTCTTAAAACCTGATTTAATTCGTCAACATTTGTTTTACCAGTTGTTTCAAGCCACGCAACGGCTGCTTCAGCACCTTGTTGAACAAATGGAAGCACGCCGTCTGCCCAAGTTGCGCGACCACATAAGACTCCATTAAACGAGGAACCTGCTTTTTTTGCAAATTTCAATGTTTCCTGAAACATCGCAGCACTAACCCCTGCACTCAAGAAAATAAATGGAAGTTGTGTTGCTTCACTTTGCATGTTGAAAAAGGCCTGCGCTTCATCTTGGCTATAAAGACTTTCAGTGCCAAAACCTTCTACAAAATTCATGTTCACAGGGACTTCTACTTTTAAAACATCAACATTATAGCGATCCTTTGAAAATTCTTTCATCGCTTCAATTACTTTGTGCGGTTTTACTTTAGCGTATTCTTTTGAAGCACTATCCGAATTGTTTGCATCATAAGAGACAATTTCTAAAAAGAATGGAATTTCTTCGGCTAAACATTCTGAACCAATCCGTTCTATATAAGCTTTCTTTCGTTCATTGATTGCTTCACTTTCGTCAACATCGTAGTAAAGTAAAAATTTACACGCGTCTGCGCCCGCTTCTTTTAAACGCTTAACCGACCAAACATCAAGACTATCGGGTAACCGTCCTGGTGTCGAAGCATCGTAGCCCGTTTTTTCATACGCAAGTAACAAACCTGAAGTCTGTGCTCGATTTTCAGCAGCAGCTAGGCCATATTCTGGATCCAACAAAATTGCTGAAGTCTCTGGTGTTAAGCAACGAGATACTAATACTTTAAAGTCACTGATTTCTTGCGCAGTCACCTCTTTGTATTTTCCCATCATGCGTTTTAAGGCCCCACGTTGATCAATGGCTAGTGCTCCAATAATCCCTTGATCATCTACCAGATTTTCTAAATGTTTACGTTTTTGTTCACTAATTTTTTTCATTCTGTTCCCTCTCCTAATTGATTATTTAGTAACGTAGCAATTTCAGCTGGCGAACTTGCTTGTTTCAGTCCAGAAGTAACTTCTTCTCTTAATAGGAGGCGCGCAACGGAAGAGAGTAATTTCAAATGTGTCGTGCCAGCTTCGGCATCTGGAATAAACAGCGCAATCACAAACTCCGTTAATTGGTTGTCAAGGCTCTGCCACTCAACACCTTGGTCCAAGGTAACGATGATAATGGCCGCTTGTTGAATCGTTGCTGCTTTTGCATGAGGTATCGCAAATCCATTCATCATCCCCGTTGTTCCTTCTTGTTCTCGCTCGTTCAGTTTATCGAAAACTTCCTGTGCGTCCTGAGCAACTTCCAATTCTGTTGATTTTTTTGCTAAAAAGTGAAAAACATCCTCTTGCGTTTGTAACTGTTGATTTAAAAAAATATGATTTTCTTTAATAAAAGCCATTCCATCCACTCCTAATTCCTGTTATTTCATTTTTTTGATAACGATTGCTCTTGTTTGGCGATTCTACTTTTTTGTACAAAACCTAGCAATAAGCCACCTACCAATGAACCAGCTAAAATTGCCAAAACCCATTGAACAGCGTGAGTAACAACCGGTAAAACAAGAAATCCTCCATGAGGTGCTGGCACTTGTACCCCAAACATATACGTTAGGACTGCCGCAATTGAAGATCCGAGCATCATAATTGGTAAAACCTTCAAGGGGTCTTTTGCCGCAAACGGAATAGCGCCTTCTGTAATATGTGTGGAGCCTAAAATAAAGTTCACTAGCCCCGCATTGCGTTCATTTGTGTCAAAGTATTTTCCAAAGAATAATGTAGCAAAGCCTGTAATTAAAGGTGGCGCTATGCAGGCAGCAGAAACTCCTGCCATAAAAGAAGTATTTCCTTGAGCTAAGAGTGCTGTCCCAGTAACATAGGCCGCTTTATTAACTGGACCTCCCATATCAAAGGCACACATACAACCCACAATAATTCCTAAAACCAACGGACTGGAGTTTTGGAAACTAGCTAAAAAGCTCATCATTCCTTCGTTAACAGCTTTCATCGGATCTGCTAGTAAAGACATAGTGATACCAATAACTGCAACGCCAATGACTGGATAAAGGAAAATTGCTTTTAAACCATCTAATGATTTAGGCAAACCTTTAAATACTCTCTGTAATAAAAGAATGAAATACCCAGCAAGGAAACCAGATAATATCCCTCCTAAAAAGCCAGTACCACCAGTGTTAGCAATCAAACCACCGACAAAGCCCACAACCAAACCAGGTCGTTTGGCAATCCCCTCTGCGATATACGCAGATAAGATTGGCACCATCATGCCCATTGAGGCATCACCAATACTTTTTAACATAGCAGCGGTAGCATTATACTGACTACTTTCTGGATCAAATGAATAAATGCCCCAAATAGCAAAAGAAAGAGCAATTAAAACGCCGCCTGCTACTACAAACGGCAACATGTGAGAGACGCCATTCATCAAGTTTTTATAAATACTATGTCCAACATTTCCTGAAGAAATCTGTGTTTCCTGTTCAAGTTCATCCACTGCTTGGTTTTCGGCCGCAATCGATCCTTTGCCTGCGAGTGCTTCTTCAATTAAGCGATCTGCTTCTTTAATCCCCACACTGACAGGGACATCAATGATTCGTTTCCCAGCAAAACGTTCTGCTTGAACGTCTTTGTCGGCGGCAATAATGACTGCCTCCGCTCCTTGGATTTCTGCAGGTGTTAACTCGTTTTCTATGCCAATCTGACCATGTGTTTCAACCTTAATCGTAATACCTTTACGTTTCGCAGCTTGTTCCAATGCCTCCTGTGCCATATACGTGTGCGCTATTCCCGTCGGACAACCTGTAGCAGCTATTAATTGATACGTAGCCATCTGTTTATTCCTCCTCTTGAATCTTTATTTGTTGCTCTAACTCCTGAACATCTGAAAAATCTGTCAATCCTTTGCGAAATGCTGTTGAACTACCTGCTGCAATACTTCTTTTTAAATTTTTTTCCAATGAAAGTCCTTGATGCCAGCCAGCTAAAAAGGTACCTAACATTGCATCCCCTGAACAAGCTGTATTCACAACCATTCCAGTTGGTGAATTACCTGAAAGAACCTTTTCATTGTTCATAAATAAAGCCCCTTCACTACCTAAAGAAAGTAAAATATTTTTGGCTCCCCGCTTCAGTAATTCTTGTCCGTAAAAAATGTAATCGTCCTTAGTCTGCACTTCTGTATGAAACCATTCTTGAAGTTCTTCTTCATTTGGTTTCAATAAAAATGGTTGATAAGGCAAACAATCTAAAATTTCTTCATAACTACTGTCTAAAATTAAGAACACCTGCTTTTCAAAACAAATTCGGCTAATTTCAATCAAAATACTTGGCGAAACCCCTTGTGGTAAACTTCCTGATACGCACAAATAATCCCCTTTACGTAACTCTGAAATTTTTTTCAAAAAACGTTGTACATGTTCTTCAGATAATTTTGGTCCTTTATTGACTAATTTGTATTCCTTTTGATCTTGGGTAACTTTTGTAAACACATTGATTCTCGTTGTGCCAGCGACTTCGATAAAATCAGTGGTTATCTCTTTTTCTTTTAAATAATCCTCGACATAGTTCCCAGTGAAACCAGCTTTGACTCCCAAAGCGGTATTATCAATCCCTAACATCTTTAAAATTAGGGAAACATTGACTCCTTTCCCGTTTGCTTGAATATCATCTTCCTTCGTGCGATTCACGACAAAAGGAACTAGCTCTTCTGTTTCGATAAATAAATCAATGGCTAAATTTAATGTACATGTATAAATAGTCACTGTAGTTCCTCCTTTCTCCTCTTTATTATGTCTCAAAATACTATGTAAAGGTTTTCATTCTTTCGCAAAAATATAGAAAACATTTACAATTTCATAATTTCTCTAGCTTTTTTATTTTTTTTCATTAAAAATAGGCTTATAAATGTTTTTTTAGTGAAAGAAAGAAGGGCTGGCCATTATGGAACAAAAATTGAGTGAGTCAGAGCAATATCTCTGGCATTTTATCGAAACACATATTTTAGAAATCCCTGATTATTCCATTGTAAAATTAAGCGAACGAGCCAACGTATCAACTGCGACGATTGTAAGAACCATGAAAAAGAAAGGCTATGAAGGTTTCACATCCTTCAAGCATCACTTGAAAGATAAAGAAAACCAAAATATAAATTTTTCAGCATTAGAAAAAGTAGACCGAGGAATTCGGACGGCCATTTTAAAGAATGAAGAAGAAGTAACTCGCACGATTAACATGATTGAAATTGGTAATATCGAAGATGCGATCCAAAAAATCAAAGCTTCTCGACGGATTATTATCTTTGCTAGAGGTTTTTCAGAATTAATTGCTCAGGAAATGATGGTTAAGTTTCAATTGGCTGGCAAATACTGTGAACTGCATACGGACCCAGAAATTATTAAAAATATTAGTAAAAAGTTATCAAAAAAAGATGTGGCTCTTTTTGTTTCTTTAAACGGAGAAACCCAAGAATTAGTTGTCGCTGGTAAAAACTGTTACGACTCAGAAATTGGGACTATCCTTTTAACTGCAAGCAAACACTCTAGTTTAATGAAATACATTGAAATTCCGTTCGTAGGCTTCAAATCAGAAGGCTCCTTTTTCCCCGATTATGAAGTGCGTTCACGGTTACCATTATCCATTCTGGCAAGAATTTTATTGGACGCCTATGCTTTAAGAACGACAACTTAGGCTTTCTTAAATAATAAAAAACAAGCATTCCTTCACTTAAAATAAAGGAATGCTTGTTTTTATTTTGCAACAAAACGTGCTTCTACTCGATAAATTCGTTGACCACGACTAGAAAATTTTTCTTCGTATTCTGTCATAATGTTGCCTTCAAACTCGCTATTATGCAAATCTAGCCACACACGTTCAATAATCATGCCATATTTAGAAAAGCTACTTAATGAGTATTCGAAGAGCCCTTGATTATCCGTTTTAAAATGAATTTCTCCATTTGGTTTTAAAATAATTTCATCTGTCGCTAAAAAGTTTTTATACGTTAAACGACGTTTCTCATGTTTTTTCTTTGGCCAAGGATCTGAAAAATTTAAATAGATTAAATCTACTTCATTTTCAGCAAAATATTCTGTTAATGCTTCGCCGTCTACTCGCAATAATTGTAGATTAGGTAACGGCTCGGCCACTAGTTTATCTAATGCAATCGATAAAATACTTAATTGCATATCGATACCAATATAATTAATTTCAGGATGTGCTTTAGCCATTTCATAAATAAAACGACCTTTACCTGAACCAATTTCAATGTGGATGGGATGATTATTGCCAAAACGTTCTTGCCATTTCCCTTGCCATTTTTCAGGACCTTCTACCACATATTGTGGATATTTTGCCATATATTCTGCTGCTCCGGGTCTATTTCTTACACGCATATTTAAAATTCCTTTCTTTTAAAAACAGACTGGTGAAATTCGCCAGCCTGTGTGGATGTTAAATGAATTAGTTTAACTACTAAACATTCGTTTTAATTGTAAAATTTCTGCAGTCATTGCTCTTCTTTCGCCCTCTTGATGATGACGAACAATCTCTTGTAAAAAGCTAAATAAACCATACCAATAAATTCGTTGAACCGTACTTTCATTCGGGATTAAACCATAAGATAGTAACCATTGATTCCAACCGGAACGAGGGACATAATGACTCAAAATCATTCCTAAATCTACCGCTGGATCCGCGACCATCACAGAATCCCAATCTACTAAATAGAGATAATTATTCGAGACTAACCAATTCCGATGATTCACATCGCCGTGGACAGCTACATAACTAGTTTCTGGATATTCTGGTAAATGATTATATAAATAAGTGATTACTTCTTTTAAATAACTGTTTCGTTTTAATTCTTTAGGTAGTTGACGCTTATACTCTTTCAACATTGTTAGCGGGGTACAAACTTCGCCACCAATTTTTTTCAACATGTCTTTCAGCAAATTGGAATGATGCAATTGGTATAACACGTCAATCACGTCATTGCGTTTGCCAATTTCGTCCGCATGTAATAAACGTCCTTCCAGCCATTCTTGGGCTGTTAGTACGTCGCCATTCGCTGTCCGCTTTGTCCAAATCATCTTCGGGGCTAACCCTTCTTTAGACAATGCTGCAAGAAGTGGAGAAGTGTTTCGTTTAATGAACACTTTCTCTGTTTCTTTTATTCCCATGTATGTTTGACCAGTTGCGCCCTTTATCGGCTGCAGACGCCAGTCTTTATCCAACTGAAATTCCATGGAAATTATCTCCTATCTCAACACAATTTTATTGCAATTTTTACAGCAATTACCATTTTAGTCGCCAAACCTTGCTTCGTCAAGCTTCTATGTGGTTCTTTTGTAAATTTTGCTGGGTTTTCTCATCTTTATAACTTATTCAAGCGCATTGGAACATACATTTTAGTGAAAATCACAACTTCTACAATTAAGGCACCCAGAATGATCAAGCTATTTTGCAAGCTGCCTAAACGAAGGCAGACAATCCCACCAAAAATAATGGCCGCAACAGATAATGCGCCGCTAATTAACCGGCGAATCGCTGCTTGTTTTTTTTCTATTGAAATTGGATATAGCTGTGTCATCACCATATAATCAAATTGCGTGTACATGGGAATCAACTGGAACCCGATTAAATAGACAAACAATAAAGCAACTACCAACGCAATCCAGAATTCTTGTAAAAAGAAGAGTAGCACGCCACCAACCAAAATCAAACGAAACAATAAGCCGCTATATTCGCTACCTCGTAAAAAGCTCCGAATGAATAAGTAAGCATACGTGTTCTCAGAGGTTTTTTTGACTACTCCGAGGAGAGGATCTAAGTATTTACGACGTTTTACTGTACTACTCACTTCAGGAATATCTGTAAACAGCTGAATGAATTTATAAATTCTATGCATTCTGTTTTGTTCTTTTTGGATCATTTTTTCCCAATCCAAGAAACTCTGTTTCATCTTATTTTGCCAAATACTTGATAAACCAACGGCCAGAATGATGCCACCAACCACACCAACCCAAGGCGTCCAGTAAATGGCTCCCGTCATAATCAAGAGACTACTGATCAACCAAACGAACCACCAACTACGGTAAGTGGTTGACGAAAGATGATAAAGCCCATAGCTTTGTAAACTAAGATGTGTATAAATCATACAAACTAGCATAACCAAAAATAAAAAGAAGGTTTGAAACGACCAACCCGTTGTGACTACAATCAACGGCATCAATAGGCCACTTCCTAGAAAGCTGACCACAATCGGTAAAAGTAAAGAGTAGCGCAGCGCTCGTTTCAGATAAGCAGCGAATTGTTTTTCTTTTGGTAATAAAAAAACCTTGTCTGGCTCTTCTGTCAAAGTGGCCAACTTTCCAACTTGAATGAGTAGTAGCCAGCCCAACAGAATTAACGGTCTGCCCCAAACAAAATCACGAGGTAATTCTTTTAACAACTGGGAATAGTACAGACCTAATCCGCCTAATAAAAACATACAGACTAAAACAAAATGATCATTTAAAATATAGCGCAAGTACTTGGACATTTTTTTGAAATGCCGTGACAAACGTTGACTAAAAAATTCGCCCATGTTACCCCACCTTTTCTTCCTTCGTCAAGGCAAGATAAATATCATCTAAAGAAGACTCTGGTAAATTAAATTCTGCACGTAATTCAGCCATTGTACCGTTTGCCCGTAATTTCCCTTCGTGTAGCACCACAAAGCGATCACAATATTTTTCAGCTGTTGCTAAAATATGCGTGGACATTAAAATTGCTGCCCCTTGCTTACGCATCGTATCCATTAATTCTAATAAAGCATGAATTGCTAAAGGATCTAAGCCTAGAAACGGTTCATCAATAATATATAAACTCGGTTCAATTAAGAATGCACAAAGTACCATGACTTTTTGTTTCATGCCTTTTGAAAAATTAGCAGGGAACCATTCCAATTTATTGTCTAAGCGGAACGTTTTTAGTAATGGTTCCGCTCGTTTGAATGCTTCTTCTAATGGAATATCATAAGCCAAGGCCGTTACTTCGATATGCTCTTTCAATGTTAATTCTTCATATAAAGAAGGTGTTTCCGGAATATACCCGATTTTTTTACGATATTCTTCAGGGGCTTGTTGCAATGTTTCCCCGTCAATCATAATTTTGCCTTTTTGCGGCGTAAGTAACCCAATAATATTTTTGATGGTGGTACTTTTCCCCGCACCATTCAAGCCGATTAAACCAACCATTTCACCAGACTTGACATCAAAATTAATATCTTTTAAGACAGGAATATGGCCGTAACCTCCTGTTAAATGTTCAATTGTTAAGCTCATTTCTTTTGCCTCCAACCTTTTCTCTCTACCATTATTAAACCCTAAGCGAACCAAGAATTCAAAAATTACTCCCTTAATTAAATGGATTTTTTTCTTTCTCTTATTATACACGAAATGAAACGAACTTTTTAGCGAACTCACGTACTTTTTCATCCACAGAGAAATCAACTTGTGGTAAAGTAAAGGAAAGAACCTAGAGAAAAGAGGAATTTTTCATGAATGATTGTATTTTTTGTAAAATTATCAACGGCGAAATCCCAAGTTATAAAGTCTATGAAGACGAGAAAGTCTACGCGTTTTTAGACATTACACAAGTGACCAAAGGGCATACCTTAATGATTCCAAAACAACACGTTGCTGATATTTTTGAATATAATGACGTTTTAGCAAGCGACGTCTTTGCTCGTATTCCTAAAGTAGCACGAGCATTAGAAAAAGCTTTTCCAGAAATGGAAGGATTAAACATTTTAAATAACAATAAGGAAGTGGCTTATCAATCCGTTTTCCATTCCCACGTTCATTTGATTCCCCGTTATTCAAAAGAAGATGATTTCTCTATTCATTTTGGCAATCATCAAGAGGACTATTCCGCCGAAGCGATGCAAGAAATTGCTGAGACCATTGCAAAGCAGGTGAACTAAATGAAAAAATTTATTAAAGGCCTCTTTTTTGGCGCAGCTGCCGGTACCATTGGCGGTTTGTTGGCTGCTCCAAGAAGCGGGAAAGAAACACGCCAACATTTAATCAATGAGCTAGAAGATTATCGTTCACTGAAAAATCAAGTCACGAATGAATGGGACCAGGTACAACGAAACTTGGCAGTTGTCGAAGAAAACGTTCCACTGGCAACTGAATTTTCAAAAGACCTGCAACAAGAAATCACTGATTTCAAATTCCAAGCGGAACCTCGGATTGCTCAAATTAAAGAACAAATTGCCAAAATTACGGCTGAATTACCTGACACACAAACTAACAAGCAAAAGTAAAGTCTTTGATGTTAATTATTTCTTTTGTTATTAAAAAAATAAAAAGTGTGACGTAAATACGAATTTTGTTTGAAACTATGCCTGAGACTCTTTCTTTTTCAAAATGAGGTATGGTATAGTTATAACAGAAATAAAACTAAAAAAAACAGGAGTGCATAAGAGAATGAAGAAAAAACTAATCTTAGCTGCAGCGGGCGCAATGGCCGTTTTTAGTTTAGCAGCGTGTTCAAGCGGTTCAAAAGATATCGCAACAATGAAAGGTTCAACAATTACTGTTGATGATTTTTATAACCAAATTAAAGAACAAAGTACGAGCCAACAAGCGTTTAGCCAAATGGTTATTTATAAAGTCTTTGAAGAAAAATATGGCGACAAAGTAACTGACAAAGCCATTCAAAAGAAATTTGATGACGCTAAAAAACAAGTGGAAGCGCAAGGCGGAAAATTCTCTGATGCACTAACACAAGCTGGTTTAACTGAAAAATCATTCAAGAAACAATTAAAACAAGCCGAAGCAATGCAAGTAGGTTTGAAAGATCATTTGAAAATTACAGATGAAGACTTAAAAACAGCTTGGGCAAGCTTCCATCCAGAAGTAGAAGCACAAATTATCCAAGTTGCTTCAGAAGATGATGCAAAAGCTGTCAAGAAAGAAATCACTGACGGCGGCGATTTCGCAAAAATTGCCAAAGACAAATCAACCGATGCTGCAACGAAAAAAGACGGCGGTAAAATTAAATTTGATTCACAATCAACAACTGTTCCTGCCGAAGTTAAAGAAGCTGCCTTCAAACTAAAAGATGGCGAAGTATCAGAACCAATTGCTGCAACAAACGCACAAACGTACCAAACAACTTACTATGTAGTGAAAATGACGAAAAACAAAGCAAAAGGCAATGACATGAAACCTTATGAAAAAGAGATCAAGAAAATTGCTGAAGAAACAAAATTAGCCGATCAAACATTCCAAGCAAAAGTTATTAGTGACGAATTAAAAGCGGCCAATGTGAAAATTAAAGATGATGCCTTCAAGAACGCTTTAGCAGGCTACATGCAAACTGAATCTTCAAGCGCTTCTTCAGAGAAAAAAGAATCAAAATCAAGTGATTCTAAAACAAGTGATACCAAAACAAGCGACTCTGAAAAAGCAACAGATTCTTCAAGCAAAACAACAGAATCTTCTTCTAAATAATCATAAAAAAAGGGAGTGGTCGATTGACCACTCCCTTTTTTTATTTATCTTTTGGCACATAGAAACTGCGGTTATCTAAACCAAAGATTCGTTCCGTATACTCCCCAGGCTGTGTTTGACGAATTGCCCCTAGCATCATTTGAATGGACGCATCCATGGTATCAATTTGATGTAAGATTTCTGCTTCCATAATTCTTGGTCGCACAGGTGAGCCATATTCCAACAATCCATGGTGGGCTAAGACCATGTGCCGAAGAACGACAACATCTTCTTCTCGATCATCAATTTTCAAAGCCAAACACGCCTTGGTAATTTCCTCATCCACCAAAACTAAATGACCAATTAAGTTCCCTGCCACCGTATATTCTGTCGTAATAGCGCCAGATAACTCTAAAACTTTTCCTAAGTCATGTAAAATAATCCCCGCGTATAATAGTGACGTGTTAATTTCAGGATATTCCTTAGCAATTGTTTTGCCTAGGCGCAACATTGAGACAGTGTGGTAAGCTAAGCCATTCGCAAAAGCATGATGGTTCCGTTTGGCTGCAGGAAATTCATAAAATTCTTGTTGGTATTTCGTCATGAGATAGCGCACAATACGATTCCAATGAGCATTGGTAATTTCAAAAATTACTTGATTGATTTCCTCAACCATCTCTTCTTTTTTCAAAGGCGCTCGTTCCATATATAAACTTGGCTGGCTTGGTTCCTCTGCTGTCGCTAAACGCATGTGTAAAATTTTTACTTGGGGTTTGTTTTGATAAACTTCTCGTTTCCCATTCAGTAAAACAACGTTTCCCGCAGTAAACCGTGTAATTTCATCCTCAGAGGCGTCCCAATATTTTCCGTCAATCGTGCCAGATGTGTCTTGAAAGGTAAAGGCAATAAACTTTTTCCCATTTTTAGCTACACGCACATCGGCATTTTTAATTAGAACAAATGATTCAAAAAGTTCTTCTACTGTTAATTCACGTAATTTTTTCACTTGACGCTTCCTCCTTCTAACGCAATTACTCTTTGTTGTAAGTCCTGATAATAGCTTACCATTTCTTGGTCAGAAGAAAAACAAATGACTTGCTGTTTTTGACCAAACTTAGTAAATAATTCAGCTAATTGGGCTTTTCTTTGATGATCATAGTGTAACCAGCCATCATCAATGATAATTGGACAAATCAGTTGCTCACCTTGGACTGCTAAAAAGGCAAAACGAACAGCCATCATCAATTGATCTTTAGTGCCAGTTGATAATTCATGTAAATAAAACATTTCTTGTTCTTTCGTCACCGCAACTAGTTGACCTTCGGCTACTTGGATTGATTGATAACGCTGATTTGTTAAAAGTGCAAAGTAGCTTGATGCATACTGTAATAAGCTGGGCAATTGTTGTTCCGAAAGCTCTGTTAATAGGTCCATTAGCAGTTGCCCCGCCAGTTGATACCCAGACCAACGTTGAGCTAATTCTTTGATTTCCGCTTTTAAAATTGCTTGGCGTTGATACAACTCATCTAAGGTACCATCCGTCATTAATTGTTGTTTTTCATAAATCAGCGCTTGATACTGTTCTTGTATTTTATCTAACTGGCTTTCTTCCAGTGCTTGTTGTTGCGCCAGTTGTAAAGAACGGTCTTTTAACGTTGCTTCTGTTACTGCTTCTGGAAACAGATTACCTAATTGCGTCGCTAATTCTTGCCCACGACCAACTTGGGCTTGCTGAGTGGTCAGCTGTTGAATCCTCATTGGAACATCAGCGATTGATAGAATCCGATAACGAATCAGTAAAGGCTGAATTCGTGTTAACGCTTCTTGCTGTTTAGTTTTCAACTCTCGTAACTGCTGTTTGAGATAGCCATCTGCTTGATACTCCTGAGCAAAGCGAACTTTCTCCATTTCTTCAGCAAATCCTTCTAAAAAGTGTAACTTTTCGGAAAGGCTCTTTCCTTGTAAGGGTAAATGCGTCATCAATGGGAAAACTTGTTCTTCAAATACTTGGCGTTTTTGTTGATTTTCCTTCAATTGACTCATGAGTTCTTCATTTGTTTGAACAAGCAATAAATAGCGCGTAATCAATTCCCGCTGATTCATTAAAGTATCAATTTGATTCATTTTTCCTAATTGATGGAGTTGGGCTTGCTCCGCTACTGCTTGTTCAAGTTGTTCCACTTGCAGTTGTGCCTCACGTTCTTGATTCAGCGCTTGTTGGAACTGTTCATTTAAATAATCTAGTTGCGAAAGTTTCGTCTGCCATTCTTCTTTCACTTCATCAGAGGACGCTTCTTTTCTAGTGGCGTAGCCAATCACTTCTTTTGCGATAAGACTAACTCCCACGAGAACTAGGCCCCATTTTAAAGGGCTCGGCAAAAAGAAACCCAGTAATGTAAGGATACTTCCTAACAATAACCATAGTGGCTGACTTGTTTTCTGCGCTTTTTGAGCACGTGTCGCTTCACCAAAAAATGCAGCATGCGCTTTTTCAAAATCCGTTAACTGGGCTTCCAAATTTTCAATTTGAGAAGCCAAGACTGCTTTTTGTTCTTGGCCTTTTTGAAGAGCTTGCGTATACGCAACTTGTTGTTGGCGCCACTTTTGAACGGTTTCGTTGTCATAAAAAAGCTGTGGTGGTTGTTCAGGCGACCATGACCATTCGTTCTCTAAAAGGACCATTTCTTGACGATTTTGATCAAAGGTTTGGGTCATCCATTCCGATTCCGTCATCAATTGTTGCATATCATAGCGTTGATTCAACAATTGTTGAATTAATGCTTCTTGTTCTAGGTAAAAAGCATAGCCTTCTGGAACATCGAGCGCTTCTGACTGAAGAGATAACTCTTTGGTCAAACGTTGTCGTTCTTTGTCTAGGTACATATATTCTTGAAAGGTTTCTTCTAATTGCACTTGGTCTTCTTTTACTAAAACAACGTTCTCTGTTTCTTCAGGTAGCGACTGCCATTCTTCGTACAAGGGAAAGTGACGTTGCTGTTCCGCAACCTGTAACAAGTCCTGTTGCGTTTCTTTTAATTGCTGTTGCAGTGTCACTCGCTGTTGTTCTGTTTCGCGAATCGTTTCTTCTAATTGTTGAAAAGTTTGTTGCTGCGCTTCTTTCTCTTGAATTTGCTCTTTTAGTTCTTGATAAGCCGCCAACTTCTGATTGAGTAATGGCTGCTGTCCTTTACCTTTAAAGATTTTTTGTGCTTCTTTAAAGTACGCATTTCGGTAAGTCAAAAGTTGTTGACTACCAGAAACACCAATGGCTAACAAGGATGTTTGCAGTTCCTCTTCTGTCAACTTGTCACTCGTAATTAATTGTTCTTGTTGGAAAGTAAAAACCTCTTGAAATAACTTTTTCGTTAGCGGATGTAACATTTGCTGTAAGGTTTTTTCATCCCCCATTTGTTGTTGATAATAAATGATTGCTTGCCCTTTATTTTTTTCTTTAAAACGCTCGACTTGAACTTCTCCAAACACAGGATGTGCCAACCACAAACGACCACCATACGAACCACCATTTTTAGGTGCGTAATCGCGTTTTCTTTTGCCCTTTGTGGGAAAACCAAACAGCATTGCTTGAATGAATTGATACAATGTGGACTTGCCAACTTCATTTGCGCCGTACAGCAATTGATTACCAGATTCAAATGTAATTTTCTGTTGTTGCCATTTTCCAAAGCCCACAATCTCTACTGCAAGTAATTTCATAGTGGGTCCTCCTGAATAGTAAAGTCTTCATTAATTTGCTCATGTGCTAGGCGCAAGCTCTCTAATCGCCACTGCTCATCCATTGAAAAAATTCCAGCAAATTCTGGATAACGTAACAATTCCTTGGTGGTATCTTCAAAAATAACTGGATCTAAGTATGTTTTTTCTAATGCCGTTAACAAGTTAGGACTAGCGGCTAAATAGATCGGTTCTTTTGTTGGTTCCTCTGCTTGCAATAGTAGGCGATAAACAAAAAAATCACCTTGCGTTTTTTGTAAAAGCTGCTGCTGTAAGTAGCTTAATAGTTCACCATTGACAATGGCTTGCACCACGGTCACATCCAAATGTTGCGTTTCTTTCAGTGTCAACGCCATCAATTGCTGTTGCTGATGCGCATGCCACTTCGTCAGCAAACTGGTTTCAAGATAAGACAAAACGCTTTGGGTGTCACGGCATTGCGCCAGAGATATTTCTTCATTCGTCCAATCTATTTCTGCGACTTTTTCAAATTGAACAGTCGCTTGATTTTGGGAAAGTGTGACCACTGCAACACCTTGTAAAGACTGTTCTTTTTTCGTGTGCCCTTGAGGTGTTCCAGGATAAACAATTAACGGTTGTTCACTAACAATTTGCGGCTGATGAATGTGGCCCAATGCCCAATAATTATAGCCAGTGGCTTTTAAATCCTTCCATGTAAACGGAGCATAATTTTGTTGCGCTTTCCGACTGGTGTCTCCATGATAAATCCCAATATGAATATCAGATTCTGCTTGTTTGATAGGAAATTCTAGTGCTTTATTTTCATCAATCCAGGGATGCTCATAACTAAACCCCGAAACAGCCACTTGTTCGCCCGCTCTCGTTTCAAAATACAGTGTCTCAACCCTTTCTTTTTCAAATAAAAAAACATTGTCTGGAAAAGAAAACCAATAGCGGTCTTTTTTATAGTAATCATGATTCCCAAATGTTAGAATCACAGGGATTTCTGCTTGTTTCAACTGTTCTAATGCGGCCATCAATTGGGCTTGCATTGAAATAGAGGTCTGACTTTGATGAAACGTATCTCCTGCAAAAATAACCAAGTCCACCGCTTCTCGAATGGCAACTGTTACGATGTTCATTAACAATTGTTGATTAGCTTCTCTTAAGCGCTTCGCTAAGGCTGTCGGGATCCCAGTTAACCCTTCAAAAGACCGATCCATGTGTAAATCAGCTGTATGCAATAGTTTCATCGTTTCCCCTCCTTTTCTCCTTCCTTTATCATATCATTTTCTGCCAGCTTGGTCAGTAAAAACATACGAAAATTTGTTCGTTTTTTTATTTTCAGTAAAAGAAAAACTCTGACAAATTGTCTTATAGACAACTTGTCAGAGTTCAATTACGTAAATTAATCGTTATACATATCACGCACAGGAGTCATGATAATTCGGTTTAAATCATTGACAACTAAGCTAAACGCTTGTTCTTTTTGCATTAATTCGTTGATAACTGCTGTTTCTTGCACTTTCGTTGCAATGCTTTGTGCTTTTTCAGCATCTTCATCCGTGAATTCTTCGCCGCGCATTTGTTTTTCTTGAAGTCCTTGTTGGAATCCTTGGAATTCTTTAAACAATGTGTAAGCTGCTTCGTCTGCTTTTACTTCTTCATACGCTGCTTGTAATGCTTTAAATTCGTCTAACTCACGTAGTTCACGTTCAATCTGATTGGCTGTATCATAAATGTTACTCAATGGAATCCCTCTTTTCTCAATAGTTTCATCTTTATTGTACCATTTCTCTTAGGTTTTCCCAACTAATTTCCTAATAAGCCTCCGAAAATTCCTTCAATCTTGTCTTTGACTTTTTTCGCGCCGTCTTTAATTTGTCCCCCAACTTCATTCAATGTATCTCCGAAATTGCTAGCACCATCTTGAACAGAATTTCCAAAGTCTTTTAAGTTATCCCGCCAATTAGAATTGGCACCACCGGTTAAACTATCGTTGCTATCAACAACTTTCCCACCTGTGGCATAAGCATCCGCGACAGGAAATTGTGCTTGTTTAACTTCAGGCAAGATGCCACTAGCTTGACTGTTGAACACCTGAGAGGCATATGTGGCGCTACTACCTTCCAGATAATGGGTTTTACTGGTTTCTTGGAAGCCTAGCCAAGTAGCAATGACAACTTCTGGTGTATAACCAATCACCCACTGATCGTTCGTTTTACTACTATCGAAGTTGGTTTCTGTCGTACCTGTTTTACCAGCCATTACGTAGCCTGCTGGTTGTGCGTTGACCCCGCTCCCAGAACTAAAGACCCCTAGTAGCATACTTGTAATCCCATCTGCAACATCTTTGGTAATGACTTGCTCTTTCTTGACTTTAGTATTATCAACTACAATTGCGCCAGTTGAGTCGACGATTTTTGTAATTAAATGCGTTTCAGTTTTATAGCCTTCATTGGCAAAGGCACTATAAGCTCCCGCCATGGTTAGTGGCGAAACACCCGTTTGTAATCCCCCAAGTGCTAAACCATAATATCGATCTTTTTCTGATAACGGAATGCCAAATTTCTCTGTTTTTTCATAGCCTTTATCTAAACCAATTTGATGTAATAACCACACCGCTGGTAAATTTAAGCTTTCTCCTAAGGCTTGGTACATAGGAACTTCTCCACTGTACGTGCGGCTATAGTTTTGTGCTGGATAATAATCTTGTGGTTTATCTTCTAAAATAGAGTCTGGTTTATAGCCAGCCTCTAAAGCTGGTGTATAGACTGAAATTGGTTTTAAGGACGAGCCTGGTGAACGTTTTGTTTGCGTTGCAAAGTTAAAGCCTCGATAAACGTGTTCCCCTCGACCGCCCACCAGTGCTTGCACGCCGCCGGTTTTCGGATCAATGGCTACAGAGCCACTCTGAACCATGGCACCATCTTCTGCATTGGGTGGAAATAGTGCATCATTTTTATAAGTTGCATCCATCGCATCTTGATATTTTTGATTTAAAGAAGTGTAAATCTTGTAGCCCTTATTTAAAATATCTTCTTCTTTAAATTTATAACGATTGACCGCTTCATCAATTACCGCATCAAAATAATATGGATATTTGTAACTATTTTCGTCGCCAACATAGGTGTCATTTAATAGACTCGCTAAGTTAACACTCGCTTCTTGATTGGCTTCTTCTTGAGATAGTTTTTTATTGTCGACCATTAGTTGTAAAACGGTATTCCGTCGCGCTGTGGCATTGTCAATGTAATCAATTGGGTTATAGATTCCTGGCCCTTTTAACATGCCCGCTAGCGTTGCGGCTTCCCCCACTGTAACTTGGGACGCATCCACGCCAAAGTATTTACGAGCTGCATCTTGCACGCCCCAGACACCATTACCAAAATAAGAATTATTTAAATACATTGCCAAGATATCTTTTTTCGAATATTTCTTTTCGATTTCAATCGCTAAGAATAATTCTCTGGCTTTCCTATCTAACGTTTGCTCTTGCGTTAAGTAAGCATTTTTGGCTAATTGCTGCGTAATTGTACTTCCGCCACCACCGCCACCGATTTTCCCGAAGGTCAATTTTCCAACAACCGCACGGGCAATCCCTTTGATGGAATACCCTTTATGTTGATAAAACCCGCGATCTTCAGTTGAAATAACCGCATCTTGAATATAAGGAGAAATATTATCCAGTTCCACAAAAGTCCCTTTTTGTCCGAATAATTTTCCGACTTCTTTTCCTGATTCATCATAAACGCGTGTTGATTCACTTAGCCCCGATTTTAGGGTCTCAACGTTTGCGGACTTGGCTAAGTAAAATAAATAAATACTGGCACCTAAAGCGACTACCAAACCAATTAACAAGAAAATTTTATTGATTTGATACTTTTTCCAAATCCGCTTTCTGGCTTGATGGAATTGTATTAAATAAGGCTTTATCCACGTCCAAAAATGACGTAATCCGACACCGACTTTACTAAAAAATTGTTTAAGATTGTCCATAGTACTCCCTCTGTTTACGTTTCTTGGCTAAGTCTACCATATTCTTGCAGGTACGACCTAGGTCTAAAGCATGAAAAATTCTTGAAAAACAATTTCAATGATCTTTTCGCTGTAGCAAAGGAAATGTTGCCTTCGCTAGAGGTAAATAATTGCTTACGTTTAGAAACGAGTCTTTATTTAGCCTCTATTCTATCATGCTTTTCTTCGTTTTTTATGTAAATTTGTTTAAGAATCTCTCAAGGAACTGCCTTTCTAACAAATTTCAGCTTTTTTTCCGTTCTGACTTGACCTTTTGAGTAGCTTTGTTACACTAAATAGCGAATCAGTGAAAGGTGGGATTTGGTGGAATATTCAATGAGATTACCTGAAAATTTTTCAACAATGACTGTAAAAGAACTATTAGAAAATGAGTGGCTAGTCCCTCGAAAAGTGCGCCATTTTTTACGCACGCGAAAAAATGTCAAAATCAACGGAGAAACAGCTGCTTTTCATTTTCCAGTCCAAGCTGGCGATTGTGTCACCTTAACGTTTGAAGAAACCGATTATGTGCGTCCCACTATTCATTTGGGGGAAGCAACGCGTGTGAAGGTTTTATATGAAGACGAACATTTAATGATTGTAAATAAACCTTATGGCATTAAAACCCATCCAAATCAGCCACAGGAAACAGACACCTTGTTAAATCATGTTGCTGCCTATTTAGCTGAGAAAAATCAGGTCCCTTATGTCGTTCATCGATTAGATAAAGAAACCAGTGGTGCGATTGTCTTTGCTAAAAATCCTTTTGTCTTACCTATTTTAGGTCGTTTATTAGAAACAAAACAAATTTACCGCCAATATCAAGCGATTGTAGCTGGTCACTTTAACCAAAAAGAGCAGACAATCAATCAGCCGATCGGTCGTGATCGACATGATCGCCGGAAACGACGGATTGATCCTCAAAAAGGGGATTCAGCGATTACACATGTCCAAGTGGTACAAGCTCTTTCTAACAATCAAACCGCAGTTACCTGTGTTTTAGAAACAGGTCGGACGCACCAAATTCGGGTCCATTTAGCTAGCGAAGGGCATCCAATTATTGGTGATCCGTTATACAACCCAAAATCGCAGGCAGCTCGTTTAATGCTCCATGCTTCACAACTTCATTTACTCCATCCGTTTACAAAAAAACAAATCGTTGTGACTGCAGCGCCTGGCCTATGGTAAAAAAACAGAAGAAATCGGACGGTAACCGCCGATTTCTTCTGCTTTTTTATTTTACCGCACATTCACTGCTGAGAACGGCATATCTGCGTTTGCTCAGTGTCTTGGTGTTAAACAGTTCCTGAGCTAACTCTCAGCCTTAATCATTTGTAGCCACTCTTTTTGTAAAATAGCAATCCCTAAATTGGCCCCTCTATTTTTCAACTGTACATCAGACAACGAGACCCAACCAATAAATTTCTCTGTCGTATTTTCTAAAATAGCAAATAGAAATCGATCATCTTCTCCTTTATTAATCGTGAAATCTTTCCATTCTTCAAGCCCCCACGGATGTAAAGCATCCCAGCTCAAATGCCAAAGCAATTCATTATCCCATTGCTGTTTTGCAATATGTTCGATATATTCTTCTCTAAAATGAGAAAAGACAATGTGTTTTCCTTTTAAGACATTTTCCATAAGAACACCTTTAATTTCCTAGATTATTTTTCTATTTGCTGACTATCTATTTCCTCGTATTTTTGTAAAAAAGTGGCAATTTTTTCGATGACACACGCATTTTTATCGCTTTGGTCATTCTCTACCTGAAGAACAAGCAACGGTTCATGCAGACTTAAGCGTAGCAAAAACCAACCACTGCCATATTGACCAGACACGTTTCCCCGAACACCTTCTTGGTTTTCACGGTCCACAGCAAAGTCTGCTTGATTTTCTACAAACAATTCAAAGTCTCGCAAGACTTGTTGCCCATAACAAGTAACATCCTCCGCAGTAATTTTGAAGCGAAATTCGTTGGTTTCTGCCGGTTGCTTCAATGTAGCAATCAGATCACCTAACGTTTGATTGTTTTGTTTCAATTCTGGTAACAACATTAAAATTTTCGCCACGACATATGCACCATCATCCAGATTGTAGTTTTCTTGAAACGCTGCATGACCACTGGTTTCAATGGCTAACGGTGTCTGAAAGCCCCCATGATTCAATTCAATCATTTTATTAATGACATTTCGGTAACCAGAAATATAACGAATCTGTTGGCCGCCTTTTTCTTCAATAAATGTTTTTAAATGACTTGAGGTTGGCGAATTTGTCACAATATAACTACCAGGCGCTTCTTTTAAAACGATTGCCGCTAAAACAGCAATTAAATTATTTCGGTTTAGTACCTCACCTGATTGGTCCACCACAGCCGAACGATCTACATCTGTATCAAAAATAATGCCCAAATCTGCCTGATTAGCTAAAACAGCCGTTTGAATACTTTTCATTGCTTCAGAATTATCTGGATTAGGTACATGATTAGGAAAATGCCCATCTGGTTCTAAAAACTGTGATCCCGTCGTATCAGCGCCCAAAACTTGAAGAACCTGCTCCACAAAGAAGCCCCCAGCCCCATTACCCGCATCAACGATAATTCGAAAGCCCTGTAAAGGTTTCTCTTCTGGCGAATGAATTCCTTGGCGGATTTTTGCCACCAAATGCTCCGCATAAATTGGCAGTAACTCTTGCTTCATCAGTGTGCCATTTTCATTGGCCGTCAGCGGATCAGTATGAGATAAAATATACCGAATATCTTCTTTCTCTGCTCCACCTTCTGCTGTGAAGAACTTCAAGCCATTAAAGTAATAAGGCAAATGGCTAGCTGTAATCATAATCGCTGCATCACATTGAAGCGTTGGAAATTGAGTAGCCATAAACATAGCAGGCGTCGTAGCTAAACCAACGTCAATCACCTGAATACCTAATGAAAGAAACGTATCTACTAATGCTTGCTTAATCGGCTCCGCCGTTAGACGACTATCATGTCCGATCGCAATTGTCAGGCGCTGTTGTGCCTTTCGTGGCAGCTGTTTTTTATCCTGTAACCAACGAACCACGCCCACCGCAATCTCGGCTACTGCTGTTGCGGTTAATGTTGCAGTTTGCTCTTCCGTATCCAAAGCAATTCCCCGAATATCCGAACCATTTTGTAGCGCTTTCAATTCTACCAAGAAAAAAACTCCCTTCTATTGATGCTTTCAATTTTAAAAAATCATATTTTCGATGCGTTCGATAAAGTGTTCCGCATCCTCTTCTGAACGTGTAATCACAATAATCGTATCCGCACCAGCCACTGTACCCGCCACTTCTGGATAAGCTACTTCATCTAAAAAGTTACTCACCACATCGGCATTTCCCATCTCTGTATGCAAGATGACAATAAATTGTACTCGCTCCATTCGAACAACTGAATCTTTTACTGATTCTCGTAATTTCTCTTCACTGCTTGTGCCTTGTGCTTGAGAAAAAATTGCATATTTGACACGACCATCTGCACCATGTGTTTTAACAATACTCATTTCACGGATATCTCTTGAAACAGTCGCTTGAGTGGCTCGGACGCCAAGTTCTTCCAAACGAGTGATTAATTCATCTTGTGTTTCAATTTCTTGTTGCATAATTAATTGTTTAATCAAACGTTGACGTTCTGCTTTTTTCATATAGACCACTCCTCTCCATTCATTTCTTTTATTATATCCAAAAATGAGTAAAAATACAGGTACTTTTCACATTAAACTCTTTATTTATCTGAAAAAGACTGGATAAATGTTTATATACCAGTCTTTTTCAGTAAAAAATACTTATTTAAGAAGATTCTTTTCTTTTAAATAGTCTTTCGCCACTATGCTAGGATCTTGCCCCTCCACATTGACTTGATAATTCATTTCACTCATTTCTTCTTCGCTAATTTTTCCTGCCAATTTATTCAATATTTCTGCTAATTCTGGATATTTTTCCAACGTTGCTGTTTTTATAAGTGGTGCTCCTTGATAAGGCGGAAATAGCGCTTGATCATCTTCTAACGTTACTAAATCGTATTGTCTCAATTCACTATCCGTTGAATAGGCATCAATCACATTTACCTCACCATTATTAATCGCTTGATAGCGTAACGCCGGTTCCATCGATTGGACATTCAGATTTAAATGATATTTTTCTTGTAATCCCTTATAACCATCTTGCCGATCAATAAATTCTAACGTAAAACCTGCTTTCAACTGATTGCTGATTTTCTGTAAATCACTAATCGTTTTTAATTGATGCTCTTTTGCAAATGAGCGCTTAACTGCGACGGCATACGTATTTTCATAGCGCATCGGTTTCAACAAAGTAAGATTTTCTTGTTTTTTCAAGCCAGCGCGTGCCGCTTCATAGACTACTTGAGGTTGATTGTCTAGCTGAGGAGGATTTTTTAAAAAGGTTTCGATCACTGTTCCTGTAAATTCCGGATAAAGATCGATTTCATCTGATTTCAAGGCATTATATAAAAAAGTAGTCTTGCCAAAGTTTGGCTTTAACGTCACCTGAATGTCGCTATTTTCTTCAATTAAGGCTTTATACATATTAATAATAATATCTGGTTCCGCTCCTAATTTGCCAGCAATTGTCAGCTGTTTTTCCTTTGAAGAAGTTTGTTGATTCCAGAAAAATGAACCACCTAACAAAAGGCCTAAAATAGTACCGCCAATGATTAGTCGCCCCCCATTCGCTTTTTCCAACCAATGAATTCCATAATTAAATAAGACTGCTAGTGCAGCCGATGAAATGGCTCCAATAAAAATCAACGATAAATTATTTCGATCAATTCCTAATAAAATGAAGGTCCCTAAACCACCTGCTCCAATTAACGCCGCCAACGTGGCCGTACCAATAATTAAAACGGTAGCCGTTCGAATCCCAGAAATAATAAATGGTAATGCCATTTGCAACTCAAACTTGAACAGTTTTTCTTTTTTACTCATCCCAAATGCTTCTGCGGCTTCTTCTAACGAAGGATCAATTTCCGTCAAACCAGTATAGGTGTTTTGTAAAATTGGGAATAAGGCATAAATCACTAGCGCAACAATTGCCGGTGGTCGACCAATACCAATTAACGGAATCAGTAAGCCTAGCAAAGCTAAAGAAGGGATTGTTTGGAAAATCCCAGTCACTTGTAACAGACTTTCCGCTAACTTACGATGACTCGTTAAATAAATAGCTAAAGGAATTGCAATCAACGCAGCGAATAATAACGAAATAAAGGACAATTGCATATGCTCGATTAACGCTTGCAGATATTCTTCTTTTCGAGCGAAAAAAGTTTCAATCAGTGCTTGCATCTACTGTCCCTCGCTTTCCAACAGCTGTTCCATAAAACGAGTAATCGTTTTTGAGGTGATACACCCTAAAACTTGTTGTTTTTCTACTAAATTTGCTTTCTCTTGCGCATTAATGAGTTGGACAATCTCTTTTAAATTGGTTTCCATGAAAACAGTCGGCACTGGCTCAATCGTCTCATCTGCGGCTTCTAAAAATGCAGTCAAGTCAGCGCCACAATAGTTCGCTAGTTCTGGCGAAGATTGTTTGAAAAATTGACCGACAAAATTATTTTTCGGATGTTTTTGAATGGCTTCTGGCGTATCGACTTGAATAATTTTGCCAGCGTCCATAATACAGATGCGCTCTCCTAACAGTAAAGCTTCATTCATATCATGGGTCACAAAAACAATGGTACTCGCTAACTCCTGATGAAGTTCTTTCACCAAACGTTGAAGATGATGTCTTGAAATCGGATCTAGCGCGCTAAAAGGTTCATCCATTAAAATCACTTCTGGTTCGGCTGCAATGGCGCGTAAAATCCCGATACGTTGTTGTTCGCCTCCTGAAAGCGCTGCTGGCTTACGATGCAGATATTCCTCAGGATTCAGCTGAACTTTTTTCAATAGTTCAATGGTTCGCTCTCTGCGTTGCTCTTTGGGCCATTTTTTCATTTCAGGAATCAACTCAATATTTTCCGCCACGGTTAAGTTAGGAAATAAGGCAATTTGCTGAAGAACATAGCCAATTTTTAGTCGTAATTCACGTAAAGGGTAGTTGGTTACCGCTTGTTCATTGAGAGCCACTTCACCTGTCGTTGGCTCAATGAGCCGATTAATCATTTTCAAAGTCGTCGTTTTTCCACTACCACTCGGCCCTACTAATACAAAAAATTCGCCTTGTTGAATTGTTAAATTCACATCGGACAAAACGGCATTTTCTTGATATACTTTTGAAACATTTTGAAATTTTATCATTTATTTTCACCGCATCTTTCACTTCTTAATAAACAAATTCTTTGGAGGATCGTCACTCTTTCAGTATAATTTAAGACTAACATCCTGCCTAATTTTTTGTTTTAAGCGCAAGTATGTGGGGGCTCATTTAACGGCTGCCGGTTCATATCTACAATTATCTACTCAATGAATGGAAAAATTGTCCTCTTCTGCCTTAAACAAAAGTGAACTGTTTTCTACTAAAAGGAGTGATCGTTATGGAAAACGACAAGCGAATTTATAAATGGGACAACGTGAAACTTTTTTTAATTTTCTTAGTGATTTTTGGGCATATTTTAGATCGTGAAGCTGCTCCTTCACGACTCATGGAAACGATCAACTTTTGGATCTATTCATTCCATATGCCAGCCTTTATTTTTGTCTCTGGACTCTTTAGTAAACATGCCATTAAACAACGAAAATATCTACGCTTACTTTCCTTTGTTTGGCTTTATCTCTTAGCGAAGTTGTTGATTACGCTTGCTAATTTCGCCTTTGCAAATAAAATGAATTTTGATTTACTGAACGAAACGGGCGTTCCTTGGTACTTACTTTCCTTAGCAAGTTTCTACTTAATTACCATCTTTCTTCAGCGCGTTCAGCCGAAAATCATGTTGCCAATCATCATTGTTATCGGCTGCGCCTCAGGCTATTTGCCTGTGGAAGGTTTCTTGTCTTTAGGACGGACTCTGGGCTTCTTCCCTTTCTTTTATTGTGGCTACTTAATGGATATTCAAAAGCTACAAACCTTTTTAGATCATCGCAAAGTCAAATGGGCAGCGATAGGCGTAATTTTAAGCTCCTTTTTATTTGTAAATAGTCAATGGTCATTGGCAACGAAATTTTGGGGCTTCTTAACTGGTTGGGCTTCCTACGCTGAAATTAGTCCGGCCTTTGAATACAGTAGTTTCATTCAGCTGTTCTTTTACGTTGCTGCAGCATTGGTGTCCCTTTCTTGGTTTGCATTATTGCCGAAACGAAAGTTACCTTTAAGCGCCCTCGGAAAAGATACCCTCTACCCTTATCTCTTGCATATGCCCTTAATTATTCTGTTGGAAAGTGGTTTACAATTAGACACACTCTTTAAAGAATGGTTTACTTTCCGAATCCTGGCACTTTTCTTCTTAGCCCTCTTCATTTTAGCTATTACGAATATGCCTGTGGTGAAACGGGGAGCGGATTATCTTTTTAATCCAATTGCGTATGTGTTGCCAAAACAATGGTTAAAAGTTAAATAAAAAAGAAGAGCGTGGGACAAAAATCACTTTGGATTTTTGCTCCACGCTCAAAAACTGTTAAACGGCGAGAGTTGCAATGTTTCACTGTGAAGCATGAACAGATGAAATCATCGTACCTACTTGGTTCTTGGAGCTAAACAATTTTGTCTCAGCCTCCACTTTTATCTCAGATTTTTTCCAACTATTGAAACAATCCTTTAATTTTATCAAACAAACCATCGGTCGTTGTATCAGCTAACATCGCTGTAATTTTATGATAGTGTTCGCCTAATTCATCTTTATGTTCTTCAATGAATTGTTGCGCATGTTCCACGTTGCCTTCTCCAATTAAATCTTTTGCTTTTTGAACTAGTTCTTCTACGTTCATCTTCACACGTCCTTTGATTAAATAGTTAACAATAAGTGTTTCACTCATTGCGTTTTCTCCTATTTATCGTATCGTGGGATCCCTTGATTTGCAAGAAATTTTCAGTAAATTGACGGTTCTGATTTTGGGTTTTTAAAAGGCAAAAATTGCAAAAAAAGCTGTTTTCGAAAATCGAAAACAGCTTTTTTACTTTACTTCGCTAAACGATAAATCGCATCTGCATAAATAGCAGCTGCTCGGAATAAGTCATCTAATTCCATAAATTCGTTGGCTTGGTGCATTGTGTCTGTGTAGCCAGGGAACATTGCGCCATAGGCAACGCCACGTTTTAATAAGCGGCCATAAGTACCGCCACCAATGATTTGTTCTTGGCCTTTTTCGCCTGTATGGTCTTCGTAAACTTGTAGTAACGTTGCCACCAATGGATCATCAACTGGCACATAATGCGGTTCTTGGTTGCGATCTCCTTGTGTTGCAGTGACCGTTTCACCGACTGTTGCTTGAACTTTTGCTTGTAATTCTTCTGCTGAAGTTCCTTTTGGATAGCGGAAGTTTAATGTTACTAAGCTATTTTCAGGATTTTCTGGATCAAAGTTAACAATCCCAGCGTTCATTGTCAATTTACCCATTTTTTCGTCTTCAAAATCCACGCCTAATTTTTCGCCATAAAAATCTTCATGGATAAATTCAGCAATGGTATTAATAAAGCTATATGCGCCTTCTGCAAAGCTGTAATCATTTAAGAAAGTTGCCAAGAAAGTCGCTGCGTTAATTCCAGATTGTGGGCTAGCCCCGTGAGCACCTTTACCAACTACATGGAAAGTCACTGTTTTATCTGAAAGTTCTGCGTTACCTGAAATTTTTGCTTCTTGTTTGATGAATGTTTCAAAGCTAGCAGCTAGTGAAGCCGCTTCGTCTGCTGAAGCAGCCTTTACAACAGCATCTGCTGTTCCCGGAACCATGTTTTCACGTAAGCCAGATTTGAAGCTTTCTAATTTATAATCAGCGCCGTTACCGCCTCGGAAAGTTAAACGAATAGTCACATTTCCTTTTTCCCCATTAATAATTGGGAACTCAGCATCTGGTGAGAAACCAAAGTCTGGCGCTTCTTCATGTTGGAAATAGTAATCCATATCGCCCCAGCCGCTTTCTTCATCACTTCCTACTACGAAACGAATTTTTTTAGACACGGGTAAGCCTAATTCTTTGATAATTTTCATTGCGTAATAAGCAGCCATACTTGGGCCTTTATCATCGCTTGCACCACGTGCATAAATTTTGCCATCTTTAATGACTGGTTCATAAGGATCTGTTTCCCAACCATCACCAGCAGGAACAACGTCCATATGACCAAAAATCCCTAACGTTTCGTCGCCTTCACCATATTCAATGTGTCCAGCGTAATTGTCGACATTTTTCACCGTAAAGCCATCACGTTCACCATAAGCTAACATGTGTTTTAAGCCAGCAACTGGTCCAGGTCCAAAGGGCGCTTCAGGTGTTGCTTGCGCATCATCACGTTCACTGTTGATCCGTAATAAGTTTTGTAAATCTTCTAATAAGTCGTCTTTACGTGCTTCGACTTCTTTTGTCCAATCAATTGTCATTTGTTGTCACTCCTATTCATAAAGTTCTACATAGTCAATCATACCATTTTATGCAGAAAAAGAAAGAAACCCGACACTATTTTTCGAGAAATTTTTTATCTTTTCCGCAGAAAGGGCTGGGTTTTTGTTTATTTTAATTGAGGTATGATTGTTTAGGTTGTAGTTGTTGTAATTCGGCTTCTGTTAAGGGCCGATATTCCCCTAGTTCTAACGTTTCATCTAACCATAGTTCGCCCATTCGTAATCGTTTTAAATACGTCACAGGTTTGCCTACAGTGGCTAACATCCGTTTGACTTGATGGAATTTTCCCTCTTGAATCACTAAACGGACTACGGAAGTCCCTTCTTCCTCATTGATCGTCTCAATGACTAAGCGACTTGGTTTAACCACTTCTCCATCTTTCAAGGCAAATCCTTGCGCAAACAGTTGACAATCTTCCGCTGTCACAAGTCCCTCAACTTCAGCTAAATATTCTTTATCCACATGCTTTTTGGGTGATAATAATTGATGCGCTAACTGGCCATCATTTGTTAACAGAAGCAAGCCTTCGGTATCTTTATCCAAGCGACCAACTGGGAACAAGTCGGCACGGTAATCCTGATCAGTTAACAAGTCAATTACCGTTTCATCTCGCTGATCTTCCGTCGCAGAAATGACACCTTGTGGTTTATGCAACATGTAATAAAAGAATTTCTGATACGTAAGAATTTCTCCCATCAAGGCAATTTGATCTGTTTCTTCATTTACTTGTGTTTTGGCTTCTTTTACGACGTCACCATTCACCGTAACGACTTTTTTCTTTAACAATTGTTTGATTTCTTTACGACTACCGATACCAACATCGGCTAAAAATTTATCTAAACGCATCGTCATTCCTCTTTCCTTTAAAAAAATAGCTTGGGACATAAATCGAATCGATCGATGTCTCAAGCCTTGTCTCTTAAGAGAATCTGCTGAAAGGAGTTCAATCAGCTATTATTTAATATTGAATTTTGCACGTAATTTTGCGGCATTTTTCCCTAATAAACGATCAGCTAAGCGAATCTTCAAGACCGAATAGCCATAAAAAGCGCCTCCTGCAGCAGCCACAATTACAACGATAATGAAGGCTTGGAAACGTCTAGTTGGATCTAAAAATAGATACAAGAACTGACGGAAAATCAAAGCGATAATCATCATGATGACTGTAATACAGAACATTAACAATGTTCGCCGTAAGGTTAATTTGTAATTAAAACGTGTCACTTGACGAATTCTTCTTAGAATCAATACGCAAGAAACCGTAAAGCCAATCATCGTTGCTAATAACGGACCGTAAACTTCAAATAAACGGATTGCGGGGAATTGCACGATTAATTTCACAGCTAAACCAATTCCTAAATAACGCATTGCGTCACGATTTTCATACATCCCCATCAACATATTTGACACTAACATATACAAGCCCAAGAATAAACTAGCGTAACAAGCTTGCACTAATAAAGAAGTGCCTAAAGCATCTGGCATGTAAAAAACAGTGTATAGTGGTTGCGCTAAAACAATCATACCGAACGTTGCTGGCAACATTACAAACACAAAAAGTTGTAAATTATTACTAATCAAACGCGCTAACTCACGGTGATTTTTTAAGGTGACCGCTTCTGTAATTAACGGTAATCCAGTAGCCGAAATCGAAGTCGCTAAAGCCACGACAATCATGGTTAATTTGTCCGGATTGGCATTAAAAATACCGAAAAGCTCTCGTAATTGGGTATCTGAATAATCCGTAAACAAACGCATAAAGTTTGAGAAAGTAAACTGATCGACAAGTTTAAAGACCGTCACCCCTGAGCCAACTACGATAAAAGGAATCGCCTCTTTAAAAGTTTCAATCAATAACTCTTTTGGAGCAATCTCATGCTCATTGGCGCTGTGTTCTTCTAAATAATCAAATAATGGTTTTTGTTTGTACATGTAATAACCTAAAACCGCAAAACTTGCGAGCATCCCAATAAATGCCGCAAAAGTGGCTTGGGTCACCGCTGTAACGTAATTACCTTCAAAGACTTTCATGATAATAAAAGCAGTTAATAACATGTAAAAAACTCGTGCTACTTGTTCAACAATTTGTGATAAAGCAAAGGGCATCATTTCTTGATTTCCTTGGAAATAACCGCGAATGACACTCATGCTTGGGAAAACTAAAACGGCTAAACTTAATGAACGCATTGTTGGAACTAATTCAGGTCCTCCGCCAGACAAAGCTGCTAATGCCGGAGATGCCAAATACATCACAATAGCAAAAACCACACCTAAGCCACCCATTAGTTGTAAGGCACGATAAAAGAGCTGTCGACTAATTTTATATTCGTTCAATGAATTATAATGCGAGGTCTGCTTGGCAATCGCACCTGGAATTCCGGCGGTAGAGATCATTAGGAATAAGGCATAAATCGTATACCCCATTGAAAACAAACTGTTCGCTTCGTTTCCGTGCTCGCCCATCCAAGCGTACCAGGGGATGATGTAAATCGCCCCTAACATGCGGGAGATAATATTACTAGCTGTCATCCAAGCTGAGCCTTTGACCATTTTTTCTTGGTTCGTCAGGATTGGTTGATCAACTGAATTTGGTTGATTGATCATTTTGTCCTCCAATATTCTTTGAGTATGCTTTCTTTATTTTAATTGTTCATCTTGGGATATGCAACGACTTTCTCGAAGAATTATCCTATTTTAACATTTCTCATGGATTTTCTCACGCTAACGAGATGGTTTTTTTAAAAGAAAAATAATGCTATAATGACATCAGTTTTGAAATTTCGTTGAAACGTTTGGAGGCAAAAAAAGTGACGATTTCATTATTCGCAATTCGCGATTGCTTAGAAAAAGAAGATTTATTAAAAGAATTTATTTCACCAGAAGGCTGGCACTTGACTCTTTCCGACACGTTAGGTCAACGAGAAGTAACGGCTCTTTCTTACGATTCGAGAGACGTAACAGCAGAAACACTCTTTTTTTGTAAAGGATTAAACTTTAAAGAAATCTATTTAGAAAATGCTGTAAAAGACGGCCTAGAAATCTATGTTTCTGAGGTGCCTTATGAGGTTCCGGCGCAACTAGGAATTATCGTGACTGACATTAAAAAAGCAATGGCTGTGTTAAGCATGGCTTTTTATGATTATCCACAAAATAAATTAAAACTGATTGGCTTTACTGGAACCAAGGGTAAAACAACAGCGGCTTATTTCACCAAATATATTTTAGATGTTGCTACACAACAAAAAACAGCCTTGCTTTCTACCATGAATTCGACATTAGATGGCAAAACATTCTTTAAATCTGCATTGACTACACCCGAATCTTTGGACTTGTATCGAATGATGGCAACCGCTGTTGCTAACGGGATGACTCATTTTATTATGGAAGTTTCTTCCCAAGCCTACAAAACTAATCGTGTCTACAAGTTATTTTTTGATGTCGGCATTTTTTTAAACATTACACCCGACCATATCAGTCCAATTGAACATCCAACCTTTGACGATTACTTTTATTGCAAACGTCAATTGATTACACATTCTAAAGTCATTGTGTTGAATCACGAAGCTGATTATTTTCCATTACTTAAAGAAACCGCACAACAGCAAAAAGTCCCTGCCATTGTCTATGGCAGTCAGCCAGCTTCAGAAGTTGACTATTCATTCGCTGTTTCTTCAGAGGATTCCTTACGTTTTATCGTTGAAAGTCCTGCAGATGCGTTAGGATTGGCTGGCTCTTATCACCTTCGTTTAGGTGGTGATTTTAACAAAGGTAATGCGTTAAGTGCGGCGATTGCTAGTGTCCTTGTGGGAGCTTCAAAAGAAGAGTGTCAACAAGGGATCGCAGCAACCACCGTCCCTGGCCGGATGGAATCTTTAACGAATACCAACGGTGCAACCGTCTATGTTGATTACGCTCATAACTATGACAGTTTGAAGAATCTTTTAACCTTTGTCCGTGAAGAACATCCTGACGGCCGCTTAATTGTTCTTGTCGGTAGCACGGGAGACAAAGCGATTTCTCGCCGCAAAGACTTTGGTAGGGTTCTTTCTGAATTGGCTGATGTTGCAGTCCTAACAACCGATGACCCAGCCAGTGAAGATCCAGCAAAAATTTGCCAAGAAATCCAAGCCCATATTACCAAAGAAATACCTGTTTACACCATTTTAGATCGTGGCGAAGCAATTGCTCACGCATTATCTTTAAGCACAACGGCTGATGATGCGATTGTCTTAGCTGGTAAAGGCGCCGACCTTTATCAAAAAGTAAACGGCGTAGATGAACCTTACGCAGGAGACTTTGCCCTTGCGGAAGCTTTCATTAATAAAAAGAACTAAATTATTTAAACACACATAAAAAAACAAGCTGCAACCACTTATCAGCAAAGGTTGCAGCTTGTTTTTTAAAGAACTTCTTTTATTTTCGTTACTTCTTCTTCCGATAAGCCATGACCGCCATCAACGAGCAAAAAGTCGACTGGAAAATGTTTCTTTAATTGATTAGCTAAAGAAAGAACTTGTCCCGGAATACTCAACTCATCCTGAGCCCCTGTTGTGACAATCACTTTTGTCGCAAACTCACCAGATACATATTGATAGCCTAAATTGCTTGGATGCAGTAAAATAACAGTGTTAGCAATAGTCGGGTTCTTTTCTAACAGGCCTAAAATAAAATTGGCACCGTTAGAGTACCCTATAAAAATAACTTCATCGTATAACTTTTGCGGTTGCCAAACTTCTTCTAGAAACGCCGTCACTCGCTCATCAAAGTTAGCACGAGGTAATGCTCCATTGACTAATGGCGCAAAAAAGCGTCGCTGTTCGCCTACACCTTCTGTCCCTAAGTAACTTAGAACACTCGCTTCTGGATAAAGGGTTGCGATGGTCGTTAATAATTGATATTCATTGCCACCAGTACCATGGAAAGCGACAACTAATTGATTAGGTTTCGACCCTTTTTGAAAAAATTGTTTCATTTAATAAACCTCCAAGAAAGGAATTTTACTATGTATGCACAAATTCATCACATCTCTATTTTAAATCGATTGATAAAGCCTACATTTGACTTCTATCATAATACACTGGGATTAAAATTACTAATGAAAACGATCAACCAAGATGACCACACCATGTATCACTTGTTTTTCTCAGATAATGAGCAACGAACAGGTACCGAATTAACTTTTTTTGAATTGAATGATGGCCAAGATCAATCCTTTGGGACAAATACGATTGAACGAACTATTTTAAAAGTACCAACGCGCGCCTCTTTGGATTTTTGGGCAGAGCGTCTTGAGCAAGCGGGTATCTGCCACTATGGTGTGGAAACATTTAACCAACACCCAATTTTGCGTTTTGAAGCACCCGATAATACGCAAATGGCGCTTGTTCCGTTACGTGAATTTGAAAATGCGGAAGATTATTTTCCAGCTGAGCATGCTGAAATTCCAGTAGAACATGCAATTTTAGGCATTGATGCAATTCAATTACGCGTCCAATATGCCGCAGCTACCAAACAACCTTTAGTGGATTATTTACATTGGCATGAAAAAGAAACAGTACCTTTTTTTGAAACTGCACATGAAGTAACTGTTCTGGAAAATCATCATCCACAGTTTTATCAAGAGGTTCATATCATTGATGACCGAACCAATCCGCTTGCCATTGAAGGAATTGGTGGCGTTCATCACGTCGCCTTTGGGGTGGAAGATACGCAAGAATTAACGCAAGTTGATAGCCTGTTGGATGAAAAGAATTTTACAAACTCAGGAATTAAAGACCGCGAATTTTTCAAATCATTGTATTTTAGAGAACCGAACCACTTATTATTTGAAGTAGCCACACAAAAAGGCCTGCTAGATGCCGAAGCCTATGAAAATCAAAGTCCAAACTTTGATGAAATCCCCCTTTATTTGCCTCACTTTTTGGCAGATCAAAGAGAACGAATCGAAGCGATTTTAGCACAACAACGCCATGAGTAAACAAAAATAGCGGTTCTAACCGCTATTTTTGTTTTTTAATATCCTATTATTGCCCTTTTTTGAAAAAAAGGAGTACACTAATAGTAGATGAACTGCGCAAGGAGGTGAGTACATGTTATCTAAGGAAGAAGTTCTACACTTATTGAACGAAGCAAAAAAAGAAGTCGATCGTTTAGAAACAAACCGCCAAGAAGATTTAGGTAATTCAATCAACTATATTGAAAATGAATTACAGCTCCAACGTGTCTTATCTCAAGTGGAAGCTTATGAAAAAGTACTTGGTTAATTGATTATGCATTAAATGAGAGAGGAGCAACCAGATTCATTCACCTGAATCTGGTTGCTCCTCTCTCATTTTTTACTAGACTAATTCGTAAGCAAGTTCTCGTGCAATAATTTTTGCGGTTGTTTCAGCGATTTCCCCAGTAAAGCCAATGCATTGTTCCATATGCTCAGGTGAACCCATCGTCATTTTACTTGTCAAAATACTGCAGCAAACCACTCGATGATTTTGTCGAAAACTTTGATGCAATTCGTTGGCTAAAGCCATCGTTTTATTTACTTGTTCTCCTTTGGCTTCTGTCCGACCAAAAAAGTAGCCCAGACACATAACCCCGCCTGAAAGAGCACCACAAATACACTTCGCTCCTCCAACACCTACAGGAAACCCAGAAGCCATGGCCACAGCTTCAATGGGAATCTCCGCATCAAAGTGTTGCCGAATGGTCGCCACAATCGCTTCCGAGCAATAAAAATCACCGTTACGATAATAGGCTTCCGCTTCTTCCCTGATTGCTTGTAAACAAATTCTCTTTTTCAAAATGCCCTCCATTCTGTATCCGCTTTCATTTTATGAATAAAAGGACGCCAAGCATCCCTTTATTTTATAGATTTTCTGCAGAGGTAAATACTTCTGACACATCATCATCGTCTTCTAACTTGTCAACCAAGCGCTCTAATTGCGCTTTTTGTTCATCATTCAAGGTTAGTAAGGTTTGCGGAACCATTGTTAATTCAGCTTGTGCTAATGAATAACCTGCTTGTTCTAAAGCATCGCGAACCGCTGTAAAATCTTCTGGTGCTGTGTAAATTTCAAATACTTCTGGTGATGTTTCTAAATCCTCGCCGCCTGCTTCCAAAACGACTTCTAGCATGTCGTCTTCCTCAATTGCATGATCTTCTCTCTTAATGACAATATAGCCTTTACGATCAAACATATAATTCACCGAACCCGTTTCACCTAAAGAGCCACCATTTCGAGTAAACGCGACGCGAACATTGGTGGCCGTTCGGTTGCGGTTATCTGTTAGTGCATGAACTAAAACTGCCACGCCACCTGGCCCGTATCCTTCATAAGTTACCTCGTCATAATGTTCCCCTTCACCAGCACTACTGGCTTTTTTTATGGCGCGCGCAATATTATCATTGGGCATATTGGCTGACTTAGCTTTATCGACTGCTAAACGTAAAGCAGGATTCATTGCGGGGTCAGGGCCACCTGCTTTTGCCGCCATATAGATTTCCCTTGAAACTTTTTGGAAAATTTTCCCACGTTTGGCATCTTGCGCATTTTTACGCCCTTGAATGTTACTCCATTTGCTGTGTCCTGACATCCTTGATTCCTCCTGACTTTTCGTTACTATTCTCCTTTATTCTACTCTTCTTTTCAGTTAGGAACAAGCGCTACCAAAAAAAGACCCTCGTTTACCCACCTTTCTGACGAATAAACGAAGCTCTTCTAAATTAGCGTCTTCTTTTTTTATTTTTCTTCAAACCATGAACCACCAAACAAATAACGATGGCTGTCAAAGCACCCATGGCATCCAACATAACATCTTGAAAAAGAGGGGTTCTTCCGCCTGTGATCATTTGATGAAATTCATCTAAACCTGCATAGCCAGTAGCAGCTAGCCAGGAAACAACAGCTGTTAAAAATAGGCCTTTGATTCTTGGCACTAATCCAATGAACCAACTACCACCTAATAGAAAATACGTACCAAAATGGGCTCCCTTACGAATAAAAAATTCAACAAATTTACTATAACCACTAGCTTGAATGCTCACTTCACTGCCAGCATATTGAAAAGAAATGTTTTTTAATTGTTCTTCAAAAGGATGCCTGCTCAGAAGTTTATCTAAAAGACCAACTTGTGATTGCTGTTCATACGTCTGTGATGAACTGAAAAATAAAATGGCCATAATAACAAACGCAATGACTAAATATAAATTACTATCTTTCAAATAATTTTTCATATAATCCTCTTTTCTTGGTTTCAAGTTGCCCCGTGCCTGCCACGGAAAATTCTTTTTTATTATAGTCGGTTTCGAGGGAAAAAGAAACAACTTCTCTTAGGTCTTATGATATACTGAAAAGAAAAAAATGAAAGAAGGATTGGATATGACCTATTCTATTACATGGGATTTAGACAGTATTTTCCCCAATGGGAGCGAGTCCAAAGAACTTAGCCAACGAATGACTCAATTAACCGAACAGACAAAAGAGTACCATCAATTAATCACAGAATGGACACCAGAAAGTGCCCAAGGCAAAGAACAATTTGCTGAAATCTTAACGTTACAAGGGAAAATCTCAAATGGCTTTTCACAATGTAATAGTTTTTTAACTGCTTTAATTTCTGCTAATACTAATGATACCAAGGCCAAAATTTTATCAGGCGATTTATACAATCTGTTGCCAGCGATTCAATTAGCTGAAACCATTTTTACTAAAAAAATCACCGAGATTTCAGCAGAACATTGGCAAGCCCTGTTAGCCGAAGAACCGTTCAAAACAATGGCTTTTCGCTTAAATGAATTACGCCGTGATGGAAAAAAACTGCTTTCCGAACAAGAAGAAAATATCATCAATACGCTTTCTCTAGATGGGTTAAATGCTTGGAGTACACATTACGATACGATTGTTGCTTCCATTGTGATTCCTTTTGAAGAAAAAGATGGCTCTGTGACAGAACTATCTGCAGGCCAAGCCTTTAACCGCATGATGGGAGATCCTGACAAAGAGGTTCGTCAACGTTTGTTTACAGCCTGGGAGAAAGCTTGGAGTGGCAAAGCTTCAATTTTAGCAGACACCCTAAATCACTTAGATGGGTTCCGTTTATCTGATTACAAATTGCATGGCACTACAGATTATTTAGAAAATCCCTTAAACTATAATCGAATGAGTCAAGAAACATTAACGGTTATGTGGGAAACCATCCAAAAAAATAAACAACCATTCGTCGACTTTCTAACGCGCAAAGCGCAATTATTCGGCAAAGAAAAAATGGATTGGCAAGACCAAGATGCACCAATTATTTTAGGTGATTTAGAAGAAAAAACGTATTCCTTTGATCAAGCCGCTGCCTTTATTTTAGAAAATTTCCGTAAATTCAGTCCGAAAATGGCTGATTTTGCCCAAATGGCTTTTGAAAAAAGTTGGATTGAAGCTGAAGATCGTCCAGGCAAACGTCCTGGGGGTTATTGTACAGAATTACCTGAAACACAAGAGTCGCGGATTTTCATGACCTTTGGCAATTCAATCAACGAAGTAGCTACTTTAGCCCATGAATTAGGTCACGCTTTCCATAGTAGCGTGATGTGGGATTTACCTTCATTGAATCGAGAGTATGCCATGAACGTAGCAGAAACGGCTAGTACCTTTGCAGAATTGATTGTTGCTGACGCCACCTTAAAAGAGGCCAAATCAGACGTTGAAAAGATTAACCTTTTAGACACAAAAATGCAAAATGCCATTGCCATGTTTATGAACATTCATGCACGTTTTATCTTTGAAAATAATTTTTATCAAGCGCGCCAAAAAGGTTTAGTAGCGGAAGAAGATATTACTGAATTAATGTTAGCGGCGCAAAAAGAAAGCTACAAAGATAGTCTTGGCAGTTATCATCCTCATTTCTGGGCGAGCAAATTGCACTTCTTTATTGATGATGTGCCTTTCTATAATTTCCCATATACTTTTGGCTATCTATTCAGCATGGGTATCTATGCGTATGCCAATCAACAAGGCAGCTCTTTTGAAGACCAATACATTGCGTTATTAAGAGACACTGCTTCGATGACAAGCGAAGAATTAGCGAAAAAACATTTAAATGTTGACTTAACAAAACCTGATTTCTGGCAAGCCGGCATTGATCAAGTCCTAAAAGATGTGGAACAATTCATGACTTTAACTGAAAACTATGTAAACTAAGCAAAAAAGAAGCAGTAACCAACATCAGGTTACTGCTTCTCTTTTTTTCAAATAGTTTCGATACGCAAGGTAGCCCACAAGCATTAGTCCAAACGTAACAAATTCAACTACTGGCATGGCTAACCAAACACCGGTTAATCCTAGTAATTTCACCAAAATAAATAAAACTGGCACAATTAAAAAGAACCCACGCAAAGAGGAAATCATTAGCGCCATTTTCGGTTTACGAACTGCCGCAAAGTAATAAATCCCCATAAAATTCAATCCTGTAAACAAGAAGGAAATCGCATATAAGCGGATGGCTGTCCTAGCAATTTGCGCCAACTGGTCGTTCCCTTCGCTATTAAAGACCTCAATAATTTGTCCCGTAAACACTTGACTGATTAAAAAGAACAGGAAGCCAGCGACCAAGTACGTAATAAAGCTAAGTTTAACAAATTTACGCAACACCTTCGTTTCCCCTAAACCATAATATCTGCTGAGTAATGGTTGCGCCCCTTGCCCAATCCCTGTAAAAATGGCAATCACAATAATATTGAGGTTGGCAACAATCGCATAAGCTGAAATCGCCACATGACCAACTAAGTTTAACAAAACAATATTAAATAAAAACATGACAAAGGCCGAAGAAAATTCATTTAAAAAGGAAGAAAAACCAATCGACATAATTTCTCGAACATCCTGAAATTTCACTTTAAACTTTTCAAAACGTAAAACTCGTTGCGGCGACCACTTATGCAACGTAATCAGGATTAAGCTTGTTAACGGTGACATCACCGTTGCAATGGCCGCACCTGCCATGCCCCACCCAAATTGATAAATAAAGACATAATCCAAAATAATATTGACAATTCCCCCACTGACAAAAGCAATCGTTGCCAAACGAGGATTATGGTCATTTCTTAAAAAAGTAATCAGGCAATTGTTTAAAATAAATAATAATGAACAGCTAAGGTAAATCATATAATATTCCTTTGCCAAACCAAACAAGACACCGGTCCCCTGAAGTCCCCGAATAATTTGATCGGAAAAAATCAAGCTCGCTAAAGTAAAGAGACTCCCTATAACGAAAACTAACCCAATCGTTAAACTAAAATACTGATTGGCTTTTTTGATTTCTTTTTGCGCAACCGTGGTCGAAAATAACGTAGCGCCCCCAACCCCAAACATCCAACCTAATCCATTAATAATATTAACGAGTGGCAAGACAATGTTAAGCCCCGCCAACGCCTCGGTGCCGATTCCATTTGCAATGAAAAATGTGTCCGCCAAAATAAAAATTGATTGCGCCGCCATACTTAAAATTCCTAACAGAACATTTTTATAAAACAACGCAGTAAAATGGTTTTGCTGTGTTTGCTCCATACCCAAATCTCCTTCTAACAAAAAAAGGACTCATTCTTTTTGCTTCAAGGCTTACGCAAAAATCAGAATCCTTCAATTATTCAACCCAGCGATTAAATAATCTGTCTATTTATTGATACTTCTAGGGTAGCATTCTCTCTTCGAAAAAACAACCATCCTTTTATTTTTCTCATTTTAAACTTTCTTAAGCAGTTGCAGTTGTTTTTGAACCACTTGCCAATCTTCTTTCACGACTTCTTTTAAACGATAATTATAAAAGACAGCCGCTGGATGGAAGAGTGGAATGATTTGATAGGTTTTCTGCGTCCAATGATAGTTTTGTGATTGCTCATCAAATGTTTGAATGGGCGACTGAATGACCGTTCCGTGCACTGCAGTGATTGTTGGCTTTGGTCCTAAAAGTCGTTGCAACCCAATATTCCCCAGTGTCAAAATTAGTTCAGGTTGGCAAACAGCGATTTCCCAATCAAGCAAAGGCGCAAAAATTTTGATTTCTTCTTTGGTTGGCGTTCGATTAGGAAATTTGGTTACTCTTTCTCCCGTTTTTGCAATCTGCTTCGTTTTCACAGAAAAAGGCCGACTCCTAACCGCACTGGTGATATACACCGTTTCACGACTTAAGCCAACTTGTTGTAATTGTTCCATCAACAATTGACCTGAACGCCCTATAAATGGTACGTTTTCTTTAATTTCTTCTTTTCCAGGGGCTTCCCCAATCAACATCACTTTTGGCTGTTGCGGGCCTTGCCCTTCTACAAAACCTTCTAATGGTAAGTCTTTTGCTTTAGCTAAAACTGCTTTTTTCAGATGTTCAGGATAGTGCATTTATCATCACGCCTCTCTTCTGGTGTTCTTCCTTCGCTATATTAATTATAAATAGGACCCAAAAGAAACTCAAAAAAAGGGACCTACTCATTTAGGAGCTGGTTTTTCTACACACAAAGCTTTGTCTTTAGCTAGATAAAAAGGCCGTAAGTAACCAACTAAATTAGACATTGGTAAAACCTCCGTTGGTAAGTCAATCTTTAATGTCTCCTTTAAATAGGCTTTGCGTGTCGCAATCCGTTGCCACATGTCTGGATAAGTTTGCTGAATCTCTTTTTGCAATGTTTCATCAGCCAAAGCCACACATTCTTCTGCACTCACCCCTGTATAACCAGGTACAGAAGGAATAATATCCACTTGAAAGAGCATGCCACTTTCCAAGCGAATGGCTGAATCTGGATAAATAGGCGACGACATCCATTCATCATCCGAAACTAAATGTCCAGGATTCAAATGCCAGTGATAGATTTCTTTTGGTAACTGTTCTTCAATTGTTTGGTACATTTCTCGTCCTAACAGTCCGATTCGAATGGTTTCAAGCCAGTGAACGACAGCTTGAAAATAGGGTTTTGCTACGCGCTCTAAATAATCACGTTGCGTTTCTGGCAATTGCTGCTCGTTTTCAATAACAAAACCTGTTCGGCTAGACAAGCCGCCTTTGTAGCCTGTAGTTAATGATAAGGCATCACCTAACTGAATTTCTTTGGCAGTCGGATACATGTTTGCATATTCAAAACGTTGACCAGTTGCCGCAATGGTTACTACCGTCGGCGTTTGACCTTCATCATTTAACAAAGCCCCAATGTCCGTTTCACGCTGTCCTATTTCAATTGCATTTAAGGCCTTTAACATACTGCGAGAAGCCAAATTCGCCCCATATTCATAGTGCGCCAATTCGTTGGCATTATTTGTTGTGCGGGCCCCCTTTGCTCCAATCAATAAGTGGGTCCCATTTAGTAAACAAGCTTCTTTCGGCAGCGCTTTTTTCAGTGCTTCGACAATAAAATATGGCACATCAAACATAGTAGCAGGTTCTTGCTGTTGTGTCGTAAACATTTTCCACCCAACGATACCTATTTTTTGAGCAGTTTCATCGAGAAGCGTTTCAAAAATCTGCGACAACTTTTGTTCTCCAGCCATTGGTTGATTAGGTAGTGAAAAAGCTGGATAATGAATTAAATCGGCTGAGATGCGGGCATGTTGGCACATTTTTAAATTTTCATTACCTAAAATAAGTGTCGCCGCACCATCCTTATTTAACACAAGGAGTCCTTCTTCAAACCTTGGAATAAAGCCAGTTAAGTATTCAAAATTACTGCCATGCTCTTTGTCTGCATAGAAGACCAATTGATCGAATTTTTCTGTTTCCATTCGTTGTAATACTTTCTGCTTACGCGCCATCATCGTTTCATTCGTCAAATACGTTGGAAAAACATTCTCAAAAACAGTAGGTTCAGCAATATGTGTATAATTAATTTTTCGCTTCATTATTATCCTCCATTATTCATCTGCGACAATCAACGTTACGCCTGCTTGCGCTAACTGTTCACAGAATTTTTCATCAGGTCGTGTATCTGTCACTAAACAATCAATTTCTGTTAATTCGCAAATTTTAAATAAACCCGTTTTGTTTAATTTCGTTTGGTCTGCTAAGGCAATGACTTGTTTGCCTTGTTGAATCATTCGCCGTTTGACTTGACCTTCCTCTTCTGTGTGAATAAATAATCCTTGTTCAGATAACGCAAAGACACCTAATAATGTATAGTCGGGGGCAAATTCCCCAACCTTAGCGACTGTTTCTGCCCCAAACAAAAAGAGTTGTTGTTTATGCAGTTGCCCAGGTAATACTGTAATTTTTGTCTGATCCATTTGCGCTAGAAGTAGCGCATGACTGAGAGAGTTCGTGATCGCGTGAATCGGACTATTTTCCATCGCTCGAATAGCTGCTTCCACCGTGGTTGATGAATCAAAAAAAATGGACGCTTGTTTGGGAATATTTGCCCAAACTTTTTGGGCAATCGCTTGTTTTTTCTCTGGATGCTTCATTATTCGTTGAGCATAATCATAAATAGTTGCTTCAGACTGAACTGAGATAGCGCCACCGTGCGTTCTCTTTAAATGTCCTTCCTTTTCTAAACGAATTAAATCTCGCCGAATAGTATCTTTTGAAACGGAGACTTGCTCCGCTAACGCTTCCATGGAAATACTTTTTTGTTCATTCACTATTTTTTGAATCTTGGCTAAACGTTCTTCAATCAACATGCTTCCTCACCTCTTCTAAGTAAAGATAGCACCTTTTGCATTATTTTGCAAACAAATGCAAAATGATGCAAACGAGACAAAAAAACTAGTCCTTCATTTTCTAACGAAGGGCTAGTTTGAGAGTGGTTTTAATAGGTAAATTGAATAATCATGCCGCTAGGATCTTCTAACGCAAGTAAATGATCTTTGGCAATAAAATGTAACTTTGCTTCTTCCGCATTGGCTTGGACGATCTCTAAATCTGCCGCAGTTGGTAAACGGAAGGTATAATTTTCTAAGCCAAATTGATTTTCTTGAATCGTTGGCAGCTGTTTGCCGCTCCATGTATTTGTCCCAATATGATGATGGTACTGACCCGCTGCAAAAAACTTCGCTTGTTGACCAAAGTTAGACTTTAAGCCAAACCCTAAGTTTTTATAGAACGTTTCAGTGGCATCTAAATCGGCCACTTTCAAATGAATGTGCCCAATTTTAGAACCTTCGGAAATTCCTAGCCAGTGACCGTCAGCTTCTGCAGCTAAACTATCACCGTCTAATTCTTCTGTCACACCGATAATTTCACCATTTGGACGAATATCCCAGACTTCTTCTGGTTTATCCCAATAAATTTCAATGCCATTATTTTCTGGATCACTTAAGTAAAGGGCTTCACTGTAGCCATGATCTGCTGCGCTAATTTGCACATTTTCCTGCAAAAGCCACAGCAACATATTGCCTAAATCTTTGCGGGTTGGTAGCAGGAAAGCAATATGGTACAAGCCAGTGGTACCCTGATTTTCTTCCCCAGCTGTTAGTTCTTTTAAGACAAGAATTGCATCATTGGTGCCTTGTGGCGCTAGCCAAGCACGTCCCTCTCCTTGTTTTAAAAGTTTTAAGCCAATTGTTTTCGTATAAAAGTTTACCATTTTATCTAAATCAGCCACTTTCAAAGTGACTTGTTGAATCCCAATATTACTTGGTAATGCTTGAACCATTTGCTTTCACTCCTTTCCTCTTCGTTTTACTAAAGCAATGATTTAGTTGAATTCTTTAAAACGAGCACTATCTTCCATGTATTCTTTTTCGCCAGCTGGCGCTTCAATGGAACCAATGACCATTTGTGCACGTAAATTCCAGTTTGCAGGAATTGACCATTCTGCAGCAACCGCTTCGTCAATGACTGGGTTGTAGTGTTGTAAGTTTGCGCCGATATTTTCTTGCGCTAAGGCAGTCCAAACGTTTGCTTGTGTTAAACCAGTTGCTTGTTCAGACCAAACAGGGAAGTTATCCGCATATAATGGGAAGCTATCTTGTAAGTTTTTCACGATATCTGTATCTTCAAAGAATAAAATTGTGCCCGCACCAGCTGCAAAACCTTGTAATTTAGCTTGTGTGTTTGGAAATGCTTCTGCTGGAGTTAATGGTTTTAAGGCATCTTCAGTCATTGCCCATAATTTTTTGTGAGCATCGCCGAATAAGAACACAACGCGTTGTGTTTGAGAGTTAAAAGCTGTTGGACTTTCTCTAACAACTTCTTTTACTAAAGCAGTTACTTCTTCTTTTGAAATTGGTAAGTTTTCTCCTAAAGCATAGATTGAACGACGGTTTTTCATCATTTCAGTAAATTTTGACATAATATGTTCATCCTTTCGAATTTCCTCAGTAAATTCATTTAATTTTGTTTACATGCTTACTATACTACCTTACTAAAAGTAAGTAAAGCTTTTTGTCTTACTTTTTGTAAGTTTTTTTATTTTTTAGCGAAAAACCTTATTCTACCAAAGAAAAAACAACCAGCTTTTTTCTAAGAAAAAGAAAAATCTGGTTGTCGATTAATAAATGTAGAAGTCAATTGAATCGTTTTTGGCCGTTTTTCTTGAAATAAGTGTGTGGCTTTTTCCCCTAATTCCATTAATGGATGACAGATTGTTGAAAAATTTAAAATTTCACTTAATAAAGTTTGTTCCTGTCCCACTAAAAAGAGTGGTCTTTCAATAACGGCTTGAATCCCTGCGGCAATTTCATCACCGTTGGTCACAACCGCTTGGAGCGTTGGATCTTGCCCACAGCGTCGTCCTACTCCACACCCATCTTCATAGGTTAAACAGTCCTTAAATAACCGATTTTCAGGAATCACTCCATAAATTTCCTGATATGCGTCAACTAAATAACGTGCGCTTGTACTTTTTTCTGGTGCGCGGTTAATCGTAATTGCCACTTCATTACATCCTTGTTGTTTCAATGCCTGAAAGACCCGCCGATAAACGGTTAAACGATCGATATAGATACTAGCATAACTAGGGTCTTCTATTTTTTCACAAAAAACAACTTGCTCTTTATACGGAGCAAACACACTTAAAGGATTTGCCTTTGACAAAACAATCATGCCATCAAACGCACCCGTGGCCATTTTTTCCAAGTAACTTTTTTCAACTTCTTTATCATAATCCGTTGGTAATAAACTGACCATCATCCCTTGCTGAAATGCTTGGTGGATAATCCCACTTAAAATAGCATCAAAATAAGGTTGATTCGTGTAAGGAACCATGACACCTAATGTATTACTTTTCCCAAAGCTAAGATTTCTCGCTAATATATTGGGCTTATAGCCCAACTCATCGATAATTGCTTGGATTTTCAGTCGTTTTTCCTCAGAAACATACGGATGATGATTAATCACACGCGAAACAGTCGTAACTGAAGATCCTGAAAGGCGCGCAATTTCTCGAATTGTTGTCATACTTTCACCTCATTACTTTACAAAATTGAGTTAAATAAGGCACAATCCCTGTCCCGTAATCAACAAAACGATAAAAGGTCTCCTGCCAAGCAAAAGAAATTTCCTGAATATCCTCCTGCTGTGTCAAGTGCCACTCCGTTATCTGATGGTACGGAATTTCTTGATGCCAAATCTTATAGTATTTTTTGGGACTATTTAACTGCAGACTTTTGGCCGTCGTAGTCACCGAGACAAAATAGTAATCCATACCAAGTCTATCGCTTATCTCCACTATAACATTCATTTTCATGCCCTCCAATATTTTGATACACCTAGCTTACCTTATGAAACGCGTACCAGAGCAAGAGGAAAAATAAAAAAAAGTGAGACCATGTTATACTAGATGTATCATATAAAAGCAAAGGATGAGTGCAATGGAAACTGTTACAGTAGCAACAAAAAGCGACTTACTAACGAATTTGAACAAGCAAACGGATGAAATCATTATCTCGGGGGCACTTGCACAAGAAATTTACCACTTAAAAAAACAACAATTAACCGAAACGGAAGAAATGGGCTTTTTAGTGGGCAGCCAAGGTGCTGGCTCATTTTTAACCTATTTAATCGAGAAGTTATCCTATATAAATTCGGAGCTATCGCCAGAAGAACAAAAAATTGAACATGCGATTTTGCGTTTGTATGTTATTAAAAAATTAACTCCAGAAACTACTTTATTACGTCTAAAACAGTTAGATTATTAAAATTTTATTTAATCAAGATAGACCAATTCCCCGCGTACAACGAGTCCCTTTCATTAATCACTTGATATAATTACCTTTATTCAAGTTCCTACCATTGTCATTATCGATTAACCAATGGTATATTAGAAGTAACAGATAAGTCATTTTATTTGAAACAGTGTTTGGGAAATGTTTGGGGAGGAATGTTTATGTGTCAACCGCAGGAAAAAAAGAAAGAAATTTCTGTTGCTAAGTTACGTTATCGTTTTGAAGTACCAATGATTATCATTGGTTTTGTTTTATTGTTTTTAGCATTGGGGTTAGTCGCTTTATTGATATTGAGTGATTTGCCGATTCCTGACTGGTTATTAATTGTCTTAATTGCGCCAATTGCGCCAGTCATTGCTTTTTTTACCATTCGTTATATGTACATGGATACTGCTTCTAACGGAGTGGAAATTACAGAAAATCAGTTACCAGAAATTTATTCCTTGTATATTGATTTGGCAAAAGAAATGGGCTTTGGCACTAAAAAATTAAGGATGCCACGTCTTTATTTAATCAACGGGAATGGTGTCTTAAACGCTTTTGCGGCAAAATGCTCTTTACACAGACGCTATGTTGTCATTCACAGTGATTTGTTGGATATCGCGTACAATACAGGCGATTTTTCGCTGATTCGCTTTATTTTGGCACACGAGCTAGGACACCATAAATGTGGGCACACTAATTTATGGCGACTAATGTTATCCATTATTTTGAAACCAGTTGCGTTAGATAAAAGTTTTACAAGAACGCAAGAATATACCGCTGATCGCGCAGGTTTATACTACGCCGAAGAAGGTGCTTTAAGTATGATTTATTTATTTTCAGGAAAATACATGGGCAGTCGTGTGGATTTAGAAGAATACTTTCACAGTATTGATTTACATGATGATACCATCTGGCTTAAATTGAGTAACTTCTTATCCGATCATCCTGTTGGCTTCCGTCGAATGCAAACATTGAAAAAAGCCAAAGATACTGGCAATTGGGACGTTCATGGGAAATTTTTCTAGCAAGAGCCAACCATCATTAAATAAACGTGCTGGGACAAAAGATTCTTTAACTTTTGTCCCAGCACGTTTATTAATCCACCAATAAATGAACAAATTCTTCTTTGGTGATATTTACAAAGTAGTCTTCAAAGTTAAACGCTGCTAATGCTTGCCAAATTGATGAATACTGATAGTCCACACCTAATAAAGCTGCAACGATTTCCGCTGTTTCTTTTTTGGCAAAGTAATCACCATAAATCGTTAACTCAATTATTTTACCTTTTTCAACAGTCAAACGTGCATCCACAATGCCGCCTTTAAACTTTTCTTCTTTTTTGATCGTAAATTTAGGCGCTTCACCAAAAATCCAAGCTTCATTGCCATACACTTCAGCGACCAATTTCCTAATTTCCTGTTGATCTGCTTTGGTTAGGACATATTCTTTCTCCGCAATTTCAGTTAGAGATTCGACATCAAAGAGCTCCATCAGTAAACGATTGCGAAATTCCTCAATGGTTAATTTTTGATATTTTTCGTCTAAGTACGGCCGTAAATTGGTTACGCGTCCCCGAACAGATTTTGTCCCTTTTGATTCAATTTTTTTCTTAGAAACAGTTAAGACACGTTGAACTTCTGCCAAATCAACATCATACATCAAGGTACCATGAGTATACATCTTCCCCTTTTTTGTATACATGGCATTGCCAGAAAATTTTTTCCCATCAATTAATAAATCATTGCGACCGCTAATCTCGGCCCCCGTTGCGCCCATTTTATGTAATGCTTCAATAATTGGTTTAGTGAATACTTTAAAATCCCCAAAAGCTTGATGTCCTTCCTGAACAACAAAACTAAAGCTGACATTCCCGAGATCATCATAAACAGCACCACCGCCCGATAAACGGCGAGTAATAACGATTCCTTTCTCTCTAGCATAAGCTAAGTCAATTTCTTCATAAGCATTTTGATTTCGGCCTAAAATAACACAGGGTTCCTGAATATAAAACAACACTAAGGGCTCTTCAAAAGAGAGAGTGTTTAATAGATAATCTTCCGTTGCTAAATTTTCACGAATATCTCGTGACTGCATTATGACATAACGCATAAGGTCGCCCCACTTCTTTTTCTTCTAGTGTATCACTTTCTTTCAAAATTGGTTCACTAAACGTCTTCTCTGGCCATTCTCAAAAGCGGATGATCAACAAAAAAACGAACGTGGGACAACAATCACTTTGGATGTTTGTTCCACGCTCAAAATCTAATAAACAGCAATTGCAGAACTGTTTAGCTTTTTAATCTAACCAAGTTACTACTTCTGAAACATCTCGTCGGACTGTTTCAAAGCCGGGTGTTTGAGCTTTGCCAATCGGAATAATCAGTCCGTTCACTAAATAATCCTCAATATTAAATAACTTGCGAACCGCTTCTGTTTCAAAACCAGACATCGCCACAGTATCATAGCCTCGATCTTTTGCAGAAAGCATCAGCTGCATTGCAACTAAGCCTTGGTCTAACATTAGCCACTCTCTTTTTTGTTCTTCGCTAACATCATAGTACCAAGAAACATTTTCATTAATTCCTTGACGAATTTCTTCCGTCATCGTTCCTTGTGCGACAGCTTTAGCACTGATTTCATCTGCATTGGCCACTGTATAAGCAGTCAAATCACCTAATAAAATAATCACCGCCGCTGCCCCTTTAACTGCTGGTTGTTGCATCGAAACTTCGTAAAGGGCCTCTTTTTGTTCTTTTTCTGTGACAATTAAAAAACGCCATGAATTTAAATTGGTACTATTTGGCGCGAACATCGCTTCCTCAATTATAGCCATTAATTCCTCTTTAGGAATCTCAACATCTGGCATAAAATCCCGAACTGAGCGGCGGCTGCGAACAACATCTTGATACATCATATTTCTTCTTCCTTCCTCTTACCTTACTTGACATAGTTATTATTACTCACTATGATGGAGAAAAAAAGTACGCACTTTTTATTCACCTAGGAAGAAAAAAGTAACCATTACGTGTCACAAGGAGAAACTATGACAACTGATAAACAAACCAGTATCAACTTAGCCCTTTCCACCATTAACGGCAAATGGAAATTATCATTAATGGATGAATTATTCCAAGGAACCAAGCGCAACGGTGAATTAATGCGTGCGCTCGACGGAATCACTCAGCGTATCCTGACAGATCGCTTGAGAGAAATGGAAAAAGATGGCCTAGTCCATCGAGAATCCTTTAACGAACTACCCCCGCGTGTGGAATATACGCTCACTCCGGAAGGATATGCTCTTTACGATGCCCTCTCTTCACTTTGCCATTGGGGCGAAACATTTGCACAAAAAAAGACGAGACTTAACAAATAAGTCTCGTCTTTTTTTATCTATTTTGGGTATTATGGGTAAACTTAAGATATTTTTGAAGTCCTTCTTGAATTGAATAAACGGGTGAAAAACCTAAGCCTTTCAAAGCAGAACTATCTGAAAGAGAATATTTTATATCGCCATCTCGTTCCTTTTGATAAGAAACTGGCAAAGAAAGTCCCACTAATTGGTTCATTTCTTCAATTAATTGATTAAGGGAAATGGCAACTTCGGTACCCACATTATAAACATGTCCCAACGCTTCACTTTTGGTTGCTACTAAATCTAATGCAGTTAGGACATCCTCAATGTAGATAAAGTCACGTGTTTGCTGACCATCTCCAAATATTTGAAATTGGCTCGCTTGCCCTTGCTCTAATTGGATATAACGATCCATCAAAATTGACAGGACACCAGAATAGGGGGAAGCAGGATTTTGATTGGGACCATAGACGTTAAAGAAGCGAACTGCGCTTGTAGGTACCCCATGTAAATGGTATTCATTGAGAACATAACGTTCAGCAGCAAACTTATCAATAGCATAGGGACTCAAAGGGCAAATCACCGAAGTTTCTCTTTTAGGCAACGTTGGCTCTGCACCGTAAACGGCTGCCGACGAAGCAAAAACAAAACGTTTGAGCTCTTTTTGATATTTTTTTATTGATTCCAATATTTTCAATACACTTAAAAAATTGACCTCGTGGGTCTCTAGAGGCTGTGCCACAGAACTTGCCACGCTTGCCACAGCCGCAAGATGAAAGATATACTCAAACGAATGCTTTGAAAGTACTTCGTCCAATAATTGCTGATCCGTCACACTTCCTTTAATAAAAACCAACTGCTCAGTTTGTTGTAAATTTGACACTTGCCCCATGGACAAATCATCAATCACAAAAACTTGATACTGTTGACTATAAAAATTAGCCAAATTAGAACCAATAAAGCCAGCTCCTCCAGTAATTAATAGTTTCTTCACCTCTTTGCTTCCTCTCTTTTTTTTAATTTAATTCCACTTTTTTCGTGTTATTTTCTCTTTGGAATAAAAAAATGCAATATCGAATGAACACATAACTTACAATAGCCACAGCTAATAAAAGTTCAAAAGTAGACAAAATATTTAACAGACTCGTTAGGCCTACCTTTTCTGCAAATAAAGGTTTAACTTTGACTAATGCTGTCGCAGAAATCACTAATGGGAATGTAAAGGCAGCATAACTTGGATAGAATGTCACTTGCATAATTTTATATAGATTCACAACTACAATCCCATAAATACATTGAGATAAAATTAGCAAGAAAACAACTAATGGCATATACAAATGACCACCCATTGAAATATAGCCAGCTAAACATAACGAACCTGGCGCTGTCATAATCGTCAATAAAGGAATGGTCGATTCAGGCATTTCTTTCGACTTCGTAATTCTCTTGATTAAAATTGGTAACAAGAGTAAATAAAAGAACAACGCTACCCAAAAAACAATTTTTCCCAACTCATTGATAAACAATTGAGAAGTATTAGGAATAACGCCAATGCCGACAAACGTAATAAACCAGCTTGGATAAATATGTTCCAGTTCGATTTTTGTTGGAAAAATATGCACCGCTACAAAATAAATCATTAAAATAAAATGTAAAATCACTGCGCCAATCCACAACACGTTAATCCAAGCAGCATTGGTAAATATCCGATCTAAGAAAACACAGATAACCATTAAAGCCATTGTAAATGTTGGTGATACCGAAGCAATAATTGGATCATCTAAGGTGCTTAATGCATGTTTCATTGTAAAAATAATTTTTAAAATAACTAAAATCATTAAGAGACTGCCAAGTACACAATAAATGGTCCCAATTGTTGCATATCCCAAGGAATAAAGTAAATTCCCCAAAGAAACCATCCCTAAAATTAGTCCGCAAATGGGAATCGGGACTTTCCGCAAGAATTTTTTCGCACTTTCTACCATTATGTAGTCACACTCCGTCTTTATTTATTATTATTGATATTAATCAAAAGTATGTTATTATACTAAATGAAATATTTATATTTGTAAAATAAATATTTGCAATACCAACTATTAATATAACAAATAGAAAGAGGCGATTTTATGTTCGAATGGATCAAAACATTTATTGCTGTGTATGAAACCAAAAATTTTAGTGCGGCGGCCAAACAATTGTATATTTCTCAGCCAACTGTTTCTTTGCAAATCAAGAAATTAGAGCAACACTTTTCGATCAAGCTGTTCTATCGTAATGGAAAACAATCGGTTATTCCTACCAAAGAAGCTGATTTTTTATATCCAAAAATGCTCTCGATTATTGAAAGCTTAACTACTTCTTTTGCGCAAGCTGCAGAAAAAGAGAATTTTAAAGAAGACTGCATTATAGCCTCTTCAAATACAGTTGCTATTTATTTATTGCCAGATATTATGGAGAGTTTGGTTACCGCTTTTCCACTCATCAACTTTTCAATTCAACTGATGAATTCAAACGAAGTCGTGGATATGGTTCAAAATAATCATGCCCACATTGGACTAATTGAAAAACCCATTGAAACCAAAAATCTACACAAAGAAATTGTTTATGAAGATCAACTAGTTCTAGCAGGAGATGCCGCTTCAAAATTTTGGCTCTTAAGAGAAAAGAACTCTGGCTTACGTTTTTTCAATGAGCTTTATCTCAACGAACACAGCATCAACTTACCAATTATCGAATTAAACAACAACGAAGTCCTATTACAATTGCTAAAAAATAACATTGGGCAATCAATTGTTTCTCGATTATCTATTTCCGATGAGATCCCTTGGCAACCAATTGATCAGTCCTTTGCTTCTCGAAAAATTTTCATTGTCCAGACCGATCACCATGCCAACACTTCCTTCTCTGAAGTTTATAACCGAATCGTTGAAAAAATTCGTGAACGACAAGCCTAAAAAACAGGAGAACGACTTAGCTTTCGCTAAATCGTTTTCCTGTTTTTTATTTATCAGTTTCCTCTACCAATTCAAATTCAAAAGGTTCTAACTCAAATAGTTGGTGTAAAATTTGCTGGGTTTCTTGGAACACTTGTTGTGGCTCTTTACACAAAAGAGTGCTTTGAATGGTCTGTTTTTTTGATTGAAAAAGAATTCTCGTTTCCTCTTCCTTGAATACAACTTGATGAGTTTCCCTTTCAAACACCGTATATTCTTCGAACATTTCCATAACTAATTTTTGACGAAACCCTTCTTTGAGTGCTAATAAGGTTACTAAATCTGCAACAGTTAGCGTTTCTAACGCAATTGTTTCATCTTCTACATGAACAAGATAATTCGTACACTTCACATTCGGACAGGCATTGCAGCCGCCATTAATCAAGTCTGAGGTAGTTGTTATTTTCACCTGTTTCATCTTAATCCTTCTTTCCTACTTTTCGAGAAAAACACAAGGGGTCTCCTCAAAAATATTCAATAAAATATGATTGACTTCTTGAAAGACTTCTTCGTGATTTCGGCATTGTTTTTCCATTACTAAACGCAGATCATTCACAACAAAAGTCAACGTCGTCGCTTGTTGGGAAACATGTATACAACGGTTGCCTTTAACAAAACATTCTGTTTGTTCTTCAATGAATGGTTCTTTTTGATAGCCATATGCTAAAGCGACACATTCCAGGATTTCGTAGATTTCTATTTTTGGAAGTTCATAGCTAAAGCTACCGATAACTAGTTGAAAACAGTTCGGCTGTTTTTCATTATTGCTTGCATAATACACTGTTGTCGTTGTCATTTTGCCTCCTTATCTTCTCTATTTTCCTACTCTTATCATAACAAAAAAAACACGCTTCCCTTATTTAAATTGTTAATAAAGACTATTACAGATTGGTATAACCACACCTGAAAAGTTCGTGATATAATTCACTAAGAAAGAAATATTACAGAAAGAAGAGATGAACGATGAAAGTATTTAACAAAAAAGTCGCAATTATTGGTACTGGTTTTGTTGGCACAAGTATTGCCTATTCCATGATCAACCAAGGGATTGCGAATGAATTAATCTTAGTTGATATTGACAAAGCCAAATCTGAAGGCGAAGCAATTGACTTATTAGATGGTGTGTCTTGGGGTCAAGAAAATGTAAACGTCTGGGCTGGCGACTATCAAGACTGCCAAGATGCCGATATCGTCGTGATTACAGCTGGCGCTAATCAAAAACCTGGGCAAAGTCGTCTAGATTTGGTTTCAATCAATGCAGAAATTATGAAAACAATTGTTAACAATATCATGAAATCTGGTTTTGATGGAATTTTAGTAATTGCCTCAAATCCTGTCGATGTACTGACTTATGTGGCTTGGCAAGCTTCTGGTTTACCTGTTTCAAGAGTAATTGGAACTGGTACAACTTTGGACACAACTCGTTTCCGCAAAGAACTGTCTCAACGTTTAGCGATTGATCCACGCAATGTTCACGGCTATATTATTGGCGAACACGGGGATTCTGAAGTGGCTGTCTGGTCTCATACCATGATTGGAACAAAACCTATTTTAGAAATTGTGGATACGACAGAGCGCTTAACTAGTGACGATTTACCAATCATTTCTGATAAAGTGAAAAATACAGCTTATGAAATTATCGATCGCAAACAAGCGACCTATTATGGGATTGGTATGAGTACTGCACGCATTGTTAAAGCCATTTTAAATAATGAACAAGCTATTTTACCTGTCTCAGCTTACTTAGATGGGCAATATGGGCAACAAGATGTATTTACAGGGATTCCTGCAGTCGTTGGCAATCAAGGTGTGACTGACATTATTGAATTGAATCTGAATGCCGCTGAAAAAGAACTCTTCCAAAAATCAGTGACACAATTAAAACAAGTGATGGCATCGTTACAACCGAACGCTTAGTAATTTTTAACTAAAAATAACACTTCAACTAAATTATTCTCTACCAAAATAGATTCTAATTCCCCTTTATCGTTCTTTTTGGTACCATGAAAGAAGAACTTCAACTAAAGCAGAAATTAGGAGGACAAAAAATGGTAATCCAAGGAGATACGTTAGAAAATAGCGCACGTCGTTTATTGCAAGAACGTGGCGTAACAATGAATGATTTAGCTGAACTTGTGTTATTTTTACAAAAAGATTATATTGACAATTTAACATTAGATACTTGTTTAGAAAGTGTTGATGCTGTGTTAACAAAGCGTGAAGTACACAACGCGATTATTACAGGTGTTCAACTGGATATTCTGGCAGAAGAAAACAAGCTACTCTCACCGTTACAAGAAATTTTAACGGAAGATGAAGGGCTTTATGGCATTGATGAAATTATGGCGCTCTCCATTGTAAATGTTTATGGATCTATCGGTTTTACGAACTATGGGTATATCGACAAGGTAAAACCAGGCATTTTAAAAGAGTTAAATGCGCATGATGGCGAACATGTCCACACATTCTTGGATGATATCGTGGGCGCAATTGCGGCTGCGGCTGCCAGTCGGTTGGCTCACTCACAACCAGATTTAAGTGATATTACTAAATAAAAAACTTGCCTCTTCATTTTTATGAGAAGAGGCAAGTTTTTTATTTGCTGGACTTCTCACAAGCTTTCTACTTAACAGTAATTATTTGCCGTGTTATGTTACAGTCAAGAATAAACAGCTAAAGGAGGTTATCTAGAAATGAAAAAGTTTTTACGCGTATTTTTAATTTTTATTGGGGTATTTTTTCTTGCAAGTTGCGGTTCAAAAATAGAGACAAAAACCTTTGTAGGTTCGCCACAAGATGGGATTGATTCCACCTTAACCTATACGTACCAAGGAGATAAAGTCTTAACGCAAACGGCTAAAAACATTGTTTCTTATGACAAGTTGGGGATTACAAAAGAAGAGGCAAAAACAGCGTTGGAACCCGTTTCTAAACAATATGAGGACATCAAAGGGCTTGATTACAAACTGACCTATGAGGACAAACAAGCCATCGAAAAATTGACGATTAATTATGAAAAACTTGATTATGATAAAGCCAAAAAAGTAGATGGTATCCAGATTGATGGAGATTCTTCTAAGGGAATTAGCATGAAGAAAAGCCAAGAATTGGTGGAGTCACAAGGTTATACAGAACAAAAATAATAAAAAGAAAGCGTGCGACAATGCCCATTGTCGCACGCTTTCTTTTTATTAATTACATCGATGTTGCCATCTTCACTGCTTGAATTGGGTCAAAATGATGAACAGAGTAAACGACTGTACCGGCTTGCCAAACTACTGAGTTTCGATTATAATCAGTGGTTCCTGCCACGTTCAATGTGATTTGACCAACGGTATTCGGTGCTGGTAATGTTTCTTGTTCCAAAATATTGACAACATTTTTCGCTAAATCATCAGGCGATTCCCCATTGATATTTGAGGCCCGTACGACTAAACTCCAATTGCCTTCTTGCCAAGATAAGTAACTAGAACCTGCCGCCCCTTGTTTATACCCAGTAATATTGTAACCTAAATCTACTGGTTGACCGCCATTGTCAATGATTTGGTTCACTGCATTTTTTGCTTCGGCATCAGAGCCATATGTTTTTTTCTCAAAAGAACTAATTGGCGTTAACTGATTAACACGTGCATCATTCACTGGAATCGCTTCTTTTTCTGCATAATATAAAACACGGAAATTGTTTTGATCCGCTTGTGATGTTGTCGCTGCAGTTAAAAAGTTATTCGTTTGACTCGTTAAAATTGCCTGCGGTAAGCCTTGACCAGGAAACATGTTTGCTAGCTGGTTAAGCACTTGCTTGGCTTGGTCATCTGGATTCGCATTTTTCGCTGGTGATTGTTTTTCTGCTGAGCCATTATTTGCCGCTTCCTTCGTAGAAGAAGCTGTTGCTTTCGAATCAGCTGTTGTTGTTCCTGACGGTTTCGCATCACTAGATTTCGTTGCTGCTTTGCTACTTGATTCTTTTGTAGCAGATGTTTTTGTACTCTCGACTGTGGTACTTTCCGCAGCACTGGAACGACTATCCGTATTTTCTGTACTTTTTCCGCCGCCGCATGCTGCTAAAGCAAGGGTTAAAAGAAAAGCACTAGAAATAAGCCCTATCTTTTTCATAAGAATTCCTCCTTGTTTTCCCTACCCTTATTGTACCTTAATCATGTGTATCCGTCACTTGTTTGTGTTTCGTTCTAGTTGGTTTAAATAACAGAAAGTGGACGGTAGGATTCGAACCTACACCTCAACATTGAGCAAGAATAAACTACTGTTAGTCTCTATGAGTTTAACACCACGTTCATCCACCTATTTGATTGATCCTTTGTATCATAACTTAGAATAATTAAATTGCCTTTAAGGAGCTTCAAAGATTATATGAAGAATTGTAAAAAATCTGTGACGAAAAAACGATTGAACCAATCAGTAGATACACTGAGGTTCAATCGTAACCAATTGTTTAATTATCTGAAAAAACTCACAATTCAACGTTAGTCCCTGGTGCTTTTTTGTTTTCCCCTTGTTGTTTTTTTAAGAATATCCCCAAAATGACGGTGATAATGGGACAAAGCAATGGGAAAAAGGCATATGGTAAGTATTCTAGTGCACCAACTTTTAACGTTCCCATAATGAAGGTACCACTAACTCCCCAAGGAATTAACGAGTTGACTGCCGCCCCAGCATCTGCCAAAGTACGAGTTAAATATTTTTTATCAATACCTAAACGAGTAAATGAGGATTTAAATGTTTCCCCTGGTAAAATAATTGACAAATATTGTTCGCCAACTAGTAAGTTAATTCCCACAGAACTTAAGGCAGTTAAAGCGATTAATTTGGCTGGATTATTCACATAGCCTTTAATTTTATCAATTAAAGTAGCCACGATGTTAAACTTAATCAACAAACCGCCCAAACCTAATGCCAAAATAATCAACGCAGCAGAACCTAACATGCTTTCAATCCCACCACGAGATAAAAGTGTATCAATACTTTGATCCCCTGTATCTGCCACATAACCACTCATTAAGATGGTAGAAACTTTCGCTAAACTTAGGTGATGATCATTTATAAAAGCTAAGATGACCGCCACTGTAGAGCCGACTAGTAACGTTGGAATAGCCGGTACCTTTTTCCAAGCGAATAAGAATAAAACCGCTACTGGCAACAATGTTATCGGTGAAATCCAGAATCCTTGATGTAACGTTTGGACCATTGCATCAACCGATTGTAAATCCGCCGAACCAGATTGATGCCCCAAGAAGATATAGCCGACAATCGAAATAATAAACGCCGGAATAACAGTGTACATCATGTTTAGTATATGTTCAAAAAGGTTCACGCCACCAATTCCAGCAGCTAAGTTTGTTGTATCAGATAACGGTGAAATGTTGTTCCCCAAAAAGGCACCTGAAACAACTGCGCCAGCTGTCATCGCATTGTCAAATCCAAGAATATGTCCAATACCTAGAAAGGCAATCCCCATAGTTGAAACAGTCGTAAAGGAGCTCCCTACCGTCACACCAACTAGTGCACAGACCACAAAAACGGTTGGTAAGAAGAACTTCACTGAGATAATTTTAAAACCATAGACCATAATTGTTGGAATCGTCCCAGACAAGATCCAAGTAGCAACTAAGACACCTATCAACAAGAAAATAATAATCGGAATGATCCCTGGTTTAATCCCTTCCACAATGCCTTCGTGGATCTCATCCCAAGAAAATCCTTTCCATTTGCCATAAAGCAACAACAACATGAATACAAAAAGAATCGGTATGTGAGGGGTTAATTTTTGACCAATAATTAAGTACCCGAGAATCGCTAACAAGGCAATCAAAATGCCTAAACTTTCAGCGAACGAAACAGTGGGTTTCGTTGATTTCATATGAAAACCTCCTTTTATGGAAAGCGAAAACTGAAGCAATAATCGAACTTGCTTCAGTTTCCAAACGACAATTTACTATAGTCATCAGGTGAAGAGGCACTCAGCAAAATAATTGCTAGCCTTTTTATTCACCTAAATCTTCTTTTACTTCCGTTGCCCAACTTGCTTTTTTAAAGCGATTAATGATTAACGGAATCACAAACATAACAATAGTGATTAATGCAACTAAGACTGCATCAGTCACGGTTGTTGTACCTAATGTGGCGAAAATAACAATGATAACACTAAAAATTAACATTGCTGCCACTAAATAAGCTAAGCCATTACCTTTTTTACCAATTCGGTAAGGACGTAGTGTATCTGGTTGAGATTTACGTAATTTAATTAGGGAAATCGCAATCAATACATACACAATACTATAAATAATTGTTGTTGCATTTGTTAAAGTTAAGAATACAGCGTTGACATCATCCATTACCCCATAAAGTAATGCGAATAATGAGATAACCACAGATTGTGTTAACACAACGTTACGAGAAACGCCATATTTATTTTCGCGATGGAAACCAAATTTTGGTGGCAATAAGCCATCACGAGCAACTTGAATAATTGTTTTTGATGGTCCAGTAACCCAAGCAGATAATTGTAATAACACGCCTAAGAAGACCATGAAACTAAAGATATTACCAATAATTGTTGGTAAACCTAAAACGTCACAATAAAGCAAAATTGGTTGTGTAATGTTAGACAATTCCATTTTGCCATTTGGAACAATATTAGCAACAAACATTGCATTAATAACGTTTAATAAAACTAAACCAATTAATGAAATGAAAACGCCTTTTGTATAATTTTTTGTTGCATCTTTCAAACGAGGAATATAAACAGAAGACATTTCAATCCCAACAAAGATAAACGCAATCCCTGCTAGATATTTAAATGTGTCCATATTTTCTAAGTTTGGTAAAACTTTTGACCAAGAGAAGGCACCTAAATAGCCGCCAGGTGTTAGGCCTACTTTAATCATTGAAAGAAGACCTAAAACAAACATAACTAATACTGGGATGTAAACACCTAGCCAAACACCAATATTTCCGCCAACTTTCGCCATGTCAAATTTCAAGTTCAAGATTGTAATAATCCAGTAAATCACTAAGATACAACCTAATACGAACCAATGATTTTCACCTAAGTGAACATTACCAAATGTATTACCTAGCAAAGGGCCTAATGTAGAAGCAACCATTACCATTCCTGGGAACATTTGCACCCATAGTAACCAAGCGACAACAAAACCCCATTTGCTACCTAAGGCAGTTTTAACCCAAAGTTGAGGGCCACCTTCTTGAGGAAGCATCGTAGATAATTCACCAGATATCAATGCGATTGGACCAGCAAAGAATAAGACCGCGAAAATTGTGTAAGAAATTAATGTCCAACCAACAGCAGCAAGTGTTGGGATACTACGTACAGTTGCACACAATGCCATTGTTAAACCGATAAAAGTACCTAATTCAATTTTTTTAACTTGTTGTTTATCCAATTTTGTACACTCCTTATAAGATTTTGGATAAGGAGCATGAATGACTGTTATACGCTGAGTAAAACAGTCATTCGACTGCCTCTTACCCAGACAAAGAATTGGTTAAGAGGTTAGCCGTCTGGTTGATTTATCTCTTGAATAAATCAACCAGACCAACGTTCCCTCGTTCGGTTACCATTTCTTTTTTCCGTTTAAGATTCAATTATTTTACGTCGTAAATTTGTTCTAATTTTTCTTGTAAAGCAGCTTGAATCTTAGGAGCGTAAACATCAAATTCTTCTTTATCGTTCATGTATGGAGTCATTACAGCAGCACGTAACACAGTTACTTTACCTGCACGGTTCCATTCTTCGTCACTAAATCCTAAGCTGTTTACAAATTTTAATGGGCTGTTGCCATAATCTGGAATAGCAAAGTCAGTATGTGAAGTAATGAATTCGTTGTTGTAAATATTTCCTTTAACGTATGATGCATAGTCATATACATCATGGTTTAATTTGTTCATTGCTACTAAATCATCGTTGCCTTTTTCTTTAAACACATAGTCAACCATGTTGAAGTCTGGATGAGTTAATGTGTGGACTTCGATTTCTTTGTCGCCAACTTTGAATGTTAAATCATTCAAGAAGTTATAGAAATGATGTGATCCTTCAATTGAAGCACCAATTAATTTACCATAACCTGCAACGTTTAAAGGTAAAACGTGATGTGCAGCCCATACAGAAGCAGCTGTTGCACCAGCTTTTGAACCTTCAAGGATATAAGCACCTAGTAACGCAGGAATATCGGCACCTTTTTCAAATACGTAAGTTGCGAAGTAAGAAATAACGTCGCGCATACGGATATCTTGGATAACGATACCACCAGCTGAATAAGGGATATAACCCATTTTATGAGGGTCAATTGTTACTGATTCTGCTAATTCGATTGCTTTATATGCATCATACACTTCTCTTGAAATGTGTTCTTTTTTCTCTTTGAAGACACCGTATTCTTCGTGAACATCTTGTAAATCTTCGTAAGGGATGAAGTTGTTGTCTTCGTCTAAGAAGATGGCACGTCCATAACCACCATAAGCAGCATCAACGTGTACATAATAGTAAATACCGTCTTTCATTAATTCATCGCGTAAAGCAATAATTTTATCGATTGAGTCAACGGCACCTTCTTCAGTAGAACCAACTACACCGACAACACCTAGCACTGGAATTTGTTCTTCTGCTAAGCCACGAACGATTTTTTCTAATTCGTTGATATCCATACGGTAGTTATGGTCAACTGGTACTGGGATAACTTGATCTAAACCGATACCGATAATATCAGCAGCTTTTAACCAAGAATAGTGTTTAGTTTGTGGGACTAACCATTTACCGATTGCTTGTAAATGTTTACCTGAACGAGCTGAATGAGCTTTGATTTCATCAATTTCATCTTCAGCTGATTCTAATAAGTCCATAATTTCTTTTGTTGGCATGTTCAATAGTTCCCAATCTGATTTGCCAGCAACTAATTCTGGTTTTACTTCTTTCATAGCAAATGGTAATGATTTAATGTTACGGGCATACCATAAGCCTTCTAAGTTAGCTAAAGAACCATCAGCAACGATGTGTCCCCAACCATTTTTGTAGCTCATTAAGTGAGCAAATTCATGTCCTACTTCTTCTTCCATTTGAGAAGTTGCTGGAGAAGATTCATAGGCAACGTTGTTCCCGTTCCATAGCATTGCAAAGTTGTAAGCTAATAGAGAAGGCATTAATGTTTCTGAGTTCATATGTCCCCAATATCTACCTGCTGTATGCCATGGAACTGAATGTGTACGCATGCGAGAAGAGATTTCATTCAATACATCTTTCATATGGTTGACAGTTTTTTCGTAGCTTTCAGATGTGCGTTCTTGAGAAGAGATAACTGGCATGTCTTGTGGCATGTAGTTTTGACGCCATCCTAAATGTTCATCTACTAAGTCGATCAACAAGTCTTTATATAATTGTCCGTTTTCGGCTTTGTCCCCAATGAATAGTGCATTAAGGTTCATTTCGCCTTTTGCTAATTTTTCGTTTTTCATACGAAAATTCCTCCTTACAAATTTTAATGAATTAGATTTTGCATTCACAACTTACACCCAAACGGCTAAAGTGTAAAGAAGAAAAATAACAATGGTTATCATAGCTCTTTAATTTTATAATTTTTTCACAAGGTGTCTTGTCAGAACCATTATATAAAAAAATAAGAGTGGGATTGTGTGTACAATCCCACTCTTATTAGGTGTATTAACGGTTTCACCACTACCTGTAAGGAGAAATAGAATTTTAACTTTGATCAAATAATCACACGTCTTCTCTTCGTGAAATTATTATCAATTTCTAATCCATTACTTTTGCTAAAAAGTAATTTTTCTTCCCTTTCCGTACAACAACGAATTTTCCATCGAAATGTTGTGTTGGATCGACTGCAAAATCTAAATCGGTAACTCGGTCACCGTTAATACTTATAGCTCCTCCGCTCACATCTTCGCGAGCTTGACGTTTTGATGGTTCGATTTCTGTGTCAACTAACCAATCTACGATGTTTTTAGCATCTTTGGTAATTTCAACAGTTGGCACATGTTCTAACCCTTGCTCGATTTCCTCAATCGTTAAGTCTTTAATATTGCCTGAGAAAAGAGCTTCTGAAATTTTTTGCGCTTCTTCTAATGCTGCATCATCGTGAACAAATCGTGTCACTTCTTCAGCTAAGCGTCTTTGTGCTTCACGTTTACCTGGTTCTTTTTCAACTTTTTCAGCTAACGCATCGATTTCTTCTTTATCTAAGAAAGTAAAGAATTTCAAGTATTTGATGACATCACGATCATCTTGGTTTAACCAGAATTGGTAGAATTCAAATGGTGAGGTTTTCTTAGGATCTAACCAGATAGCGCCACCCGCTGTTTTCCCAAATTTTGTACCATCTGCTTTTAGCATTAAAGGAATAGTTAACCCGAATACTTTGGCTTCTGGTCCTTCTTTTTTACGAATCAAATCTAATCCTGCAGTGATATTGCCCCATTGATCAGCGCCACCAATTTGCAATTGAATATTATGTTTTTTATGCAATGTGTAAAAGTCAATTGATTGAAGAATTTGGTATGTGAATTCTGTAAAGGAAATGCCACTTTCTAAACGACTAGCGACAATGTCTTTTGCCAACATCGTGTTGACATTAAAGTTTTTCCCGTAATCTCTTAAAAAATCTAATAAAGATAGTTCTGATAACCAATCGTAGTTGTTCACCATTGTTACCTCAGCATCTTTACCAAATAATTTTTTCATTTGGTTTGAAAGACTGTCCACATTATGTTGCACAGCTTCCATCGTTTGTAAAACACGTTCAGTTGTTCGTCCACTTGGGTCACCAATTGTTCCAGTTCCGCCACCAATTAAAATGTATGGGTGATGACCTGCTAATTGGAATCGTTTCATCATCATAAAAGGAATTAAATGTCCAATATGCATGCTATCTCCAGTTGGATCGACACCGCAATATAGCGAAATGCTCGTATTTTCTGTAAGTTCTCTTAGTCCTTCTTCGTTTGTTTGTTGATTGATTGCATCACGCCATGCTAGCTCGTCAATGATATTCATGTTATCACCCTCCATATTTATAATTATCTCTTTATAGGAAATCGTTCATTTAACGAAATAAACGATTAACACACTTGTTTTTACACGATATCCCGTGTTTATTTCTATGTATACACGGGTTCACGAAATTTTCTTTGGTCTGCCACGTATTCAAAAAAAAGAATACAAAAAATCCCTAAGCCGTCGAAACGACTTAGGGACGAATTTCTCGTGGTACCACCCAAATTTATACATAGTTTAGTTTATTTAAAATACTATATACCTCTTAACAAATAACGCTGTTACCCGTGCCCTGTAGGCAGAAGCTCAAGAATGTAATTCGATAAATAACGTGTACTAGTTTCCAGCGCCACTAGCTTTCTGTAACAGTGGTTATTTCTCTACTGCTTTTCTGTCATTGCTTTGTATTTAACTTGTACATGTAGCATATTCCTTTTCGTTTTTTTTGTCAACACTCTTTGCTTAATTTTTTTTACTTTTACAAAAGATGCCCCTTTTTCACAAAAATAAAATAACGAATCCACAATAATATTTATTTGTTTTAACAACAACTACAGATAAAAAAATAACGAAAAAATTTAAAAAATATTCTTTAAAAATTTTTTGACTTTTTTTGTGATTTTCTATACTTTTATAAAATTCCCGAAGAAAAATGACGAACTTCGGATCAGAAGTTCGTCATTTTGTGAAAAACAGTTTTAAAGAATTGGTGAAAATAATCGTGAAATTTGTTGTTTAAAAATCAACCATTTTGACATGTCACGAACAACTTCTGGAGTCATTGTTGTACATTTTTTTCGATCTTCTAAGAAAATTGCTTCTAATTGATCAATGATTTTTTTATCATATAACACAGCATTTGCTTCAAAGTTTAATTTGTAACTTCGGATATCTTGATTGGCTGAACCAACTGTGCAGACTTCATCATCCATAATCATTGTTTTCGCATGTAAGAAACCACCGTTATAAATTAAAATTTCAATATTTTCTTTCATCAATAAGCGGCCGTAATACTGTGTTGCTCGATAAATAAACGGATGGTCGGGCTTATCTGGAATCATAATTTTAACATCTACTCCTGAAGCCGCAGCAACCTTTAAAGCAGCCAAGACACTGTCATCAGGAACTAAATACGGCGTTTGAATCCAGACTCTTTTCTTGGCAGAAGTAATCAATTTAATAAAGGCCAATTTAATTTGTTCACGGTCACTGTTAGGACCACTGGCAATCATCTGAATGGATGTATTTGCCTCTGGCACCAATGCTTCAAGTTTAAAGAAATAATCCAATTGATACGCCACACGATTTTTCTCGGGGGAAGAGACGTTCCAATCCATTAAAAAACGCATTTGCAGTAATGAGGCTGCTGGCCCTTGAATCCGTAAATGTGTATCCCGCCAATAGCCAAACTTTTTAGTCGTTCCGGCATATTGATCGGCAACATTAAAGCCGCCAATGTAGCCTACTTTTCCGTCAATAACAACAATTTTCCGGTGATCATGATAATTCAAACGAAACTTCAAAAGTGCTTTTTGAGAAGTAATAAACGTTTGGACAAAACCGCCGTTTTTTTTCAATTCATTCAAATGATGAACCTTGGTACCCTTTGAGCCAAAGGCATCGTAAAGCAACCGCACTTCAACCCCTTCAGCCGCCTTTTCTTCTAATAAGTTCAAAATTTTGGTACCGATATGATCCGTTACAAAGGCATAATATTCAATATGAATGGAGTGCTGAGCTTTTTTTATGTCTGCCATCAACGCATTGAATTTTTCCGTACCATCCGTAAAAATTTCAACATCATTTTTCTTAGTCAGAGGCATCCTATTTAACGAGGAAAAAAAGTCTGTAAACTGTTGTTGCTCCTCCGTCGGCATCTTTTGACTATAAAGTTCAAAACTTTCTTCTTGGAAATTCTGAAAATTCTCTAATTCCCGCAAATCACTTTGTTGCAAATAAAATTTCTTTTTGTCGGTTAAACCGCGCCCAAAGAATAAATATAAGAAAAAACCAAAAACGGGTAGAGCAATCAGTACGAGTAGCCATGCCCAAATTGCTGCTACATCTCGAGGTTTTAACAAAATGGTAATTCCCGCAATAATTGCATTAATAAAATAAATAACTGTTAAGACGCTAAGAATCAATTGTCTTCCTCCTTTATTTGTTACGTTTTAGTATACCATCAATTACGGATTTGGAATATCTTTTCTTTAGCGACTTCTGTCTCAAAAAATAAAAAGAACCCCTCATTCTAGTACCAGTAACTAGAATGAGGGGTTCTTTTTGATGTTTGTTTGAAAGTCTTTTAACTTAATTTCGTGTAAATGGACCTTTAGGAGCAATCAATTCTAAATTTGTACCATCTGGATCGGTAAAGTAAGCGACACCTGTACCAAAACCGCTCTTCAAGCCATCTTCTTCTTGGAATGTAATCGGCTCTCCATCAGGTTCTACGCCAATCGCTCTTAAACGTGCAACAGCTGCATCAATATCTTCCACTTCGAAACACATATGCATTGCACTAATTTGTTCGTTGGAATAAGAAGCTTTTTCTGATTTTGGTTTAACATATTCTAATAAATCAATATTGATGTTTTCTAGATGCACATTGGCATACTTGATTAATGTATCATCTAACCCTTGTGTTTGGGCCATCCGTTTTCCACCAATTTCATCACGATTTGCGATTTTTGTTCCTGTTAATGCTTCATAAAACTTTACTGATTCATCCAAATTACTGACTGTAATCCCCACGTGGTTGACTACTGAAAAACCTTTAACTGCTTCACTCATTGTATCTCCTCCTAGTTAATTTTTAGAAATCAAACGTGTCTGGATCTGGTCCCACACGTAACGATTCATTCAATTGGTTAATTTGTGCCATTTCTTCTGCACTTAGTTCAAAATCAAAGACCGCTGCATTGCTAATCATCCGTTCTTTGTGGACAGATTTCACGGCTAATAAGATATCTTGTTGAATATCCCAACGTAAAATCACTTGCGCTGCTGATTTATTATGGTTCTCAGCAATCGCCAAAATGGTTTCATTCGATAATAATTGGCCTTGCATCAATGGTGACCAAGCTTGGACTTTGATATCATGTTTTTCACAGAAATCACGCACTTCTTTTTGATCCAATTTTGGATGTAGTTCCACTTGGTTAATTACCGGAACAACTTTTGCATAAGAAAGTAAATCTTCTAAATGATGAACTTGGAAGTTGCTGACACCAATTGCTTTCACTTTTCCTTCAGCATATAAAGTTTCTAAAGCTTGCCATGATTCTTTGTAAGAATTATTTCCTGGCCAATGAATTAAATACAAATCTAAATAATCTAAACCTAAACGTTCCAAACTATCATTGAAAGCTTGAATTGTTTCATCATAGGAAATATGCGCGTTCCAAACTTTCGAGGTAACAAATAAGTCCTCACGGTTCAAACCAGTTGCCGCTAAGCCTGCTTTAATTCCCGCTCCTGTGCCAGATTCATTGCCATAGATTTGCGCTGTATCGATTAAACGATAACCATTGATAATCCCTTCTTCGACCACTTTTGCTGTCTCTTCATCTGGTATTTGGAATACCCCGAGACCCATTCCTGGAATTTTAGTGCCGTTGTTTAATGTTACTGTATCTGCTAGTGATGTAATCATTTGATTCGCTCCTTTAACGTTTTCTGATATCATCATATACCGTGCCGTACATGCTGTATAGTACGTACTTTTTCGTTTCATAGGAACCAAAAAGTGCGCTTTTTGGTAAATTCGCTTTTTTAGCCTGAAAAATTTTTAACTTTTTTTATTACCTGAACTGCCAGAAACAAAATATACTAGTTTTTTATTAGTTTTTCAGGTATCAGCAATAAAGTTACTAACTGATTTTGGTAGCTTTGCCCATTTTTTAGCTTCAATGAAGTTCCATTGATTAATTTTTCATATAGCTAAAATCTAGCCTTACTCCGAGGAACTTGCCATAGGCTTCTTTTAATGTCCAAAAAAAGAAGTTACTACATTAGTACAATTTAAAGTTGTAATTCTCTGAATATCTACTTCTAACAGATAATCTGAAATTACAATAATAAATTTGTTATAAGAATACAACACACTAAATTCTGTTTATTCCAACAAAATTTATTATTGAAGGCGTACATTTATAATACCCAGTTCAATTGCTTTAACAACTGAAGCAATTGCAGAATTTGTTTCTAACTTTTCATTGATGGAATAAACATAGTTACGAAGAGTTCGGTCAGTAATATTCATTTTGGAAGCTATTGCTGATTGTTTTACTCCTTGCGATAAAATTCTTAATACTTCTTTTTCTCGAGGAGTAATTAGGTTATGCTTTAAATCATGTCTACTTGTTTGAGGAAATATTTTTTTGTCTTCATAGCTTATTTTTTTCAAATTCTCAATCAAAGAGTCAACCGCTATATGTTTGTCTAAAAAGCCATTAGCTCCGATACCAATTGCTTTATCTCTATACTCTGCTAAATCAAACCCAGATAAAAAAACTAATTTTGTTTTTGTTTTTCTCAACACTTCTTCTCCCAATTCCAAGCCATTGAACATACCCATGTGAATATCCATCAAAATTATCGATGGTCGATATGTTTCAATCATTTCAAAAACCGTGATTGGATCTGAAATATATCTAAACTCTTTAACATCTGCATAGTTTTTTAAAGTCATCTCGAGACTTTTCCCAATCAATTTATGGTCATCAACTAGTAATATTTTCATATTGCTCTCCCTTCATACAAGGAATAGTGACCCAAACTTTCGTACCGCTATTTGGACCTGGTAAAGACAACATCTTAAATGAACCATTCAACCAATTAATGTCATTTTTTATCGAAAGTAGGCCGATGTGATCATTCGTCTGAATTAACGATTTTTCAAACTCTAAAATATTGCCAACCCCTACTCCGTCGTCTTCTACTATCAACTGAATCTCAGCGTTGTCTATTTCAACTGTTACTTTTCCTATTTCAGCATCTGCATGTTTTCCAATATTTTCATTTAACTCTTTCACGATCCGATATAGTGGAGCGATAATATGCTGTGGTATTATTTCCTCAATACTATAATCCAATGTAAACTCTGTCTTCGGGTATTTTTTGTTAAAATCATCAATTAATATTTGTAAGTTTTCTTTAAAAGTAAGATGGTAAAGCGTTGATGGATACGTGTTAAAGATTTCAGAACGTATGGAACTAACTAATTTTGAAAACTCCTCATTAATTAAATCCGTAATCATGACATCTCCTGACAAATTTGATATTAAAGTATGGAGTCCAATAACAGACTGGAGTATGTTATCGTGAAGATAATTAGCGTAATTTTTCTTCTCAATCTCCATACTATTAAACAGCTTGATTCTTAACAATTGACAGACCTCTATTGGATCTTTCACATAACTTTTGCTATGTAAGTGAAGTAATCTTACGGTAATTATCAAGGTTCCATGTTGTTCTACAGTTTTATGTATAGATTTCAAATCAATATCATTGTCATTGTTTTCAAAGAAAATCCAAACTGTATATCCAGAGATTATTATGGGTATACAGGTATATTCTTTTTTTCGAAACTTAATTTTTTGTTTTTGTTTTTTTAGTGAATGAATCTCTTTTTTTAGTGAATTAAAAACTGTTTCGCCTTTTTGACATAGTAAATAACACTCTTCTTTTGATTCAACAAATACAGCTAGTCTTTGGCTCGCAGTTAATTCTTCTAATTTATCGAGCAATAATTCAGATACATTATTGAGAAATTGCGAGTATGTAACTTGATCTAGTACTTCTAACTTTTCGTTATTTAAATTCCTAAAATTATTTTTTAATTGTTTTACTTTATTTGAACGTATTGCATTTATTGATAGATGAGTCAAATAACATACTAGGGCGAAAAGAATAGTCAAAATGAAACTTTTCCAGAGAACAATACCAATTACTTCTAGAATTAAGAAGAAAACTGCACTATATACTAAGACACAAAACGCTAACAGAAATTTTTCAGATAATATAATTTCTCTTTCTTTAACGAGAATATAAACTACACCAGTTGGTAAAATAGTAACTAGTATGGTAGTTTTATCCCAATCATAAAAAGATAACTCTGGGAAAAGCAGGCATATAAAATAAAATAAGATAAGTAGTACAAAAGAAAGTAGTAATGAAGTAATCAAAACTTTATATTTTAGTGCACTAAAAAAAAATTTCTTTTCTTTAGTAATTGTTAAAGAATTGACAGTAATTGACGAAATCATTAACAAGATCAAAGTAGGTCCTACATAAAAATCAAGTAAAAGAGCCAAATAGCTGTATAGTGAAACACAACATAGAAGAATACGATTTTTATTAAGTTTTTTCTTATCATCTATATGTATAAATGAATACAAAAACAGATAAAGGGTTAATGGATGGCAACATAAAAGAAATAGTCCTACTAGCTTTAGAACCCATATATCCGAGTAAACCAATAACACTGTCCAACCCAAATAGAAAGTTAATGAAAAAAAAGATAATGAATATAGTTTTTGGGGGAGCTTTATATAGACAAAACTTCCTAAAAAAATGATATATATACTGCATAGTAAACTTAGGAAGCTCATTTCTTTTTCCCTAAATGCTGAGTAAATAACAATATATGATATGGTAACCAACCATTTCAAACCAATTCCAACTTTCTTTCGCTTATCCACCAAGTACTTTCTCCTCGTAATATATATTTTGAGAGAATATCCCTTCATTCTATCTTATGGGCTATCCCCCAATTTTTTTAATAAAAATAACGGTTTTTACTTAGATACTGTGTAAGATTCCTGAATAATAAGTCTTAGAAAAAACTTACGAGAAGATGTTAGCTCTCCTTGCAGCTAGTCTGTAATATAAAGTTTGCCTAGATCATTGGTATAGCCTCCAACAAATTAGCTGAGTCCACCTCTAGTAGAGCTTAGGCGGCTAGCCTAATGAGAGAAACTCAATGAATTCGAGCAAAGCTGTCGTTAAGCAACGAAATTTCGAGGTATCTTACAGTACCTATGCACATTCCGAGAAATTAGATATTCACTTTATGACAGACAATCCAACGTTGTCTGAGCTAAAAGAAGTATCATTTTAAAATAATCAAATTGGCGCAATTCAAATAAAAAAGTTGATTCTTTAACCGTTTTTCCGATAAAACCAAGTTAGCGAAATATGCTGATTTTTATTAACGACTAAATCAATTAAGTAACTCTGAATACGGAAACACACCTATAGTCAAACAAGTTACTCGTTATCTCCACCATTAATTAGTTAAGTCTAACCAAGTCCATGGAGAGATTTGATCCTAAACGCAATATGTATTATAAGAAAAACTACAAGAAAATAATCGGATATAACATATTTTTTAAGTACTTAGCATATTGACCAATCTTCTACACCAAAAAACGCTTACATCAAATTATAATAACATTCTCTACTTCAACTAAGATAATTATTCTTACTTGAAGTAGAGATCAGACCGAACTTATTCAAAAATCATCATCCTAATATCTAAGTGATAAAAGTAGTGCACCTGAAAAAATGACCAGAATTTCACTAACATTCTGCGAGCTAAATCATAAAACAGGAATACATAGTACATTAAGTTCTACTATTATTCTATTTCTAATTCATCTGAGCAATTCAATCTAAGTCTTATTTATACTATACATATTAACACACACTGCCGCTCATTACTAATTAATTTAATACTAATTAGTTGACAAATAATCTTTTTTAGTTTTATGTCTAAAGAATAGATAAAACTTTGACAAGACTATTCGTCTATTATTTTTCTATAACTTCATTTTTTTTATTTAAAAAGACAATATTAAAAGGGCCAAGAAGAACACTCCTAAGCCCTCGCAAAAATTCAAATTTCTAGCAACAAGTTACTGAACCTTTATTTGGTGTAATAACTTCTTCAATACTGTCTAAATCTTCGAAATCAAAATCATGTAAAAACATTTTTTATTCCTACTTCCTTCTTTTTTTGATATCTCATAAAAAATTAAAATATCCTAAGTTATGATTTGTCCTTCTTCCAATTTAAAAACTTGATCACAGAATCGCTCTACAGATTCATCATGTGTTACAATAATGAAAACCTTGTTTTCCATAAATGGAAGCGTTCGAATCAGTTTCAAGAATGCATCTGTATTTTTTTTATCTAAATTTCCAGTAGGTTCATCAGCCAAAATAATTTTAGGTTCCATTAGTAAACAACGGGCAATTGCCGTACGTTGTTGCTCACCACCAGAAATTTCATTTATATATTTTTCTTCAATCTTCTTAATTCCTAACCAATTGACTAGCTGTTCATAATTATCTGAATGATTTTCAATCTTTTCACCTTTTAAACGAAGCGAGAAAAGAATGTTTTCTTTTACATTTAAAAAGGGAATCAAATTAAAATCTTGGAAAATGAATCCAATATCATTAGTACGTAATTCAGCTAATTGATTACTATTAAATTCTGTGATGTTCTTATCCCCTATTTTCACTTCCCCTTTAGTAGGATGAATTAACCCACCAATAATGTTCAGCAAAGTAGATTTACCTGAGCCAGACGGTCCCACTAAAGCATAAATATTACCTTTATCTAGAGTAATTGTTATACCATTTAGAACTTGCTGAGAGTGCCCATTTATTCCGTATTCCTTTTCGATAGACTTTAGTTCAATCATATTTTCACCTCCCTATTCAGATTCTTACTTACTATTTTTTTCTTTTAAAATAACTCTAGAAATTAAAATAATCCCCAAGACAAGTATCAAATAGATAACAACTAATACTGAACATACTTGCAAGTAAGGAATATTAATGGCAGGTTTGAATACAATGACTTCTTCCATCATCTTAATCCCACCTTCAGCAAAAATAATTCCGAAAAGCCAACCTAAAACAACACCTAAAATATAGATAATAGACATTTCTATTAACATGCTGACTAGCAAAGCTTTTCTTTTCATCCCTATAATTAATAATCCTTTGTATATTCTTTGTCTAGAACTAATTGAAAGAATAAACATATTTAATATGATTGCTCCACTGAAAAAGATCAGCGCATAAATAAATGCTTCAATCATTTCAGTTTGTTTAATTGCTTGATTTTTGTATTTCTCTTTCAGATCACCAATGTTCATTAAGTCATAATTTTTAACAGATAAATACTTTGTGAATTCTTTTATTTCCTCATCACTCAGCCGATTCAAATAGATTGTGTTGTAAATTCCTTTAACACCCTTTCCAAATAAATACTCTGTTAAAGCAGATTTGGATGTAAACACTTGTTGTAGATCCAACGGCTGATAAAAATCTTTCGGACTAATTTTTATAGATTTGTCTTTATCAAAGGAATAATCTATGACTTGATTACGTTTAATCTTTGATTTTTCAGCTAATTGTGACGGAAATAATACATTCAAAATATCATTATTTAAATCAAAATCTTTAATATTAAACTCTTTTTCCATTTCTAGCACTTGAATATTTTTGAATTTAGAAGAAACGCCTGTCAAAATCAAAGTGTTTTCATTATTTTCTTTTTCAATTTCCATACTTAAAGCAATCTCAAAAGCTGCATGTGGATATAAGTTCTGCAAATAAGCCTTAACTTTTTCTTCTTTAACCTCAGATAATTCATTCATCACAAGTATATGTTCAAATCTATAGGTCTCATCTACCTTTTGTACAACAGCTTCCTTGACAGAATGAAAAAAGGTCAACATTCCTACTAGAAGCATAACTGAAAAGGCCAATGTAGATATTAATGAGCTGATTCTTTTAATATTCCAGCAGTTTTCTTCCACAGCAACGAACAAAGAAAGTCGGTTAAAACGGAGCGACAAAAAACGAAGAGACGCCAAGGTCCCTGCTATTAACGGATCAAAAATCAAGATTAAACCTGTAAATAGTAAAATTATTTTCATAGTTGTGTATCCACTAACAATTGAAACAATCAAAAGGATAATACCTAAAGCTAACTTGATTCTAAATAAAAATTTTTCTTTAATAGTAGGTTGAGACTTAAACGTGCTGCCTTCTTTCTGTTTACTTTCTACTTCGATATTCATACTTTTTAGATTTTTTGAACCGCACCATATAAAAAATAAAATTGCAGAAACAATAACTAGTAGATAAATATAAATTGGAATATGTTCGACCTTCATGTCTTGATAATTAGACAAAAATACTCTTGAAAACACTATGCCTATGAAAAGTCCCATAACGGCTGTAACAGAACTTAGCAGAAAGCTTTCAATACTTAAAATCTGCTGAATTTTTTTGTATTTCATACCTAACTTATATAGCAGTTGGAATTCTTTCTTTCTCCCTTGAATAACAATCGAGTATGTATTATAAATAATAAATAAAGAAAAACCTACAAGAACTCCCGTCCCTAATTGTAAAAATAATTTCATATTTTTAAAGTCTTTTTTTAATAAATAGTCTGCTAACTCATTTTCAATTCTGTAGTTTATTGTATAAATAACTCCTAAAGAAAATGTCAATAGCAGCATTGTTACAAAAAATATCAATATGATGAAAAGAAACTTACTACTATTTTTTTTAAAATTTTCTCGAATATATATCCACATATTTCTCACATCCTTCATAATGTCTTCAAAAAGATTTTAATGCTTTCTTAAAAGAAAGAAGTACTTGTATTAGACTTATAAATGCCATTACATAGACGAAAATGCTTAGTACTGTTGAACTAAATCCAAATACGTTTAGATAATTCAATGTTATACGTATAATAGAAAAAATCCCTGCAATACCAATAACATATGAAAGAATAAAATAAAGAAACAATCCAATCATTTTTTTGTTTTGAAATTTTTTTAAAATTGAGGTCTCTTTTTTTATTACTCCTGCAAGAAGCAACAATAACTGCCATCTTGTCCCTTCACTACCATATATGATTGTAAAAATATGGTATCCATCACTCGTTGATAGCGGTAATAAACTACTAAAAAGATACCCTATATTAAGAAGAGCTATATAACCAAACCACCAATTATTTGTAATGATAAATAAGCATAATGAGAAAAATATCAGTATACAGTAGTCACATTTAAAGTTGAAAAATTTATCTGGCTTATGTAAGAATCCATTAGTTGAACTGGAAATTTAATAATAATTGGAAATCCAATTAACATTACAGCTATCAACAATAAATTTAAATAATATATGCCTTTAGCCACTCTCTCAATTCTTTTTTGAATAGCAAATAAAGGAATTTTAAATAGTTTCCGACTATTCAACTCAAACACGATATTACTTTGACTATTTGTATTTGGGTATGTACACAAATTATGCTTACTTAATATGGTTCTCATTTTTTCGTAGCTAATCGTACTATTTTCATGTAAAAATTCTTTTACTTCTTCAATTTTTTCTTTCTTAAGCAAAGCAATATGTACAATCGAAATTACATATTCTAGCAGACATAAATGTCAACGCAACAGTCCCTCTACCTGGAACTTTTTCTACAGCTACATCCGAACTATTTTCCTTTTTAAATTGCTCTTGATCACTATTTATTAAATACAGCTGATTCTGCATGCTTTTCCTCCTTATATATTACTACTCGCTTCATAAAATCATTTTAAATTTACAAATAATGAAATACCATGTATATAGTTTAAAGGAACAGGAATGTAAATTAAATAAGTAAAAGCGGAAAATTGTTATGACTCCATAGATAAATTTTTAGTAATGTTTACACTTTAAATGTTATAAAATAAAATAACAGGTAATATGAAATGCCTACAACTTTTTTAAATTATTTTGTCTAGAGATACACCTGTTCATAAAATAGCAAGGAGAAAACAAAGCGTTGCTTAACTCACACATTCTTTCACTAAAGTTGGAGTCCCACCCAGTTTCCAAAAAGCTTATTATTCCCTATCGCTTTTCTTAGCGAGCGCGAACAACATATTTGTAATAGTTATCGTAATCTCAACAGAAAAACGACCTATCAAATAGGTAGATATGCAGCAAAAACTGTTGTTTCTCTCAGCCTATTATTTAATATCAACCATTCAGCATGCAGGAAGTCTCGCTGTCTCATACAAAAAATACAACAATCGTACCTGAAACACCTGCATAGCAGGTGGTTTTCAATATATACAAAAAATTCCAGAGGATTTTCTCCTCTGGAATCGACAGGATTCTACAATTTCTCTTTACCAACATTATTTGACAAAGAGCAAAAAAAGAGAACGCGTACTCCGTCTTCGAAACGTCCTAAGACGCCGACAGAATACCGTTCTCGTGGGTTTGGCACCCAATGGGGGCATAGGGATTCGAACCCTAGACCCTCTGATTAAGAGTCAGATGCTCTAACCAACTGAGCTATGCCCCCGTTGTATAAAATGGCTTTTCAGCTACCTCAATATTGTAGCACTCCGCTATTATTTATACAAGAGGGAATTTTTTTCAGTTGTTATTCTTGTGAAGATTGTTCTTTTTTTACAGGACAAGCTGTTTGACAATCTTCACAACTTTCCCCTTTTTTGATTCGTCGATAGGTGATGATTCCTGCTGTTCCAAAAATTAAAATGGATAAAATAATTGTTGCCATCCGTTATTACCCTCTTTCTAAAGAAGTGATTGCTTGGACACTTTCTTTGCCTGGCTTTGGTTTTCTTATAAGGAAATAAAATCCAGCTAAAACAACGCCCATCGCTAAAAAAGTCCCCAGAGTTAGTGTACCTTTTTCGACTAACACATGGCCCAATTGATAAATCACAAAACTAACCATATAAGCCAAACTGCATTGATAACCAATGGCTCCTAATGTCCATTTAAGGTCTCCCATTTCACGACGAATTGCGCCAATTGCAGCAAAACAAGGTGCACATAATAAGTTAAAAGTTAAGAACGAATAGGCCGCGACTGGCGTAAAGGTGTGTTGCAGTGCGCCCCAGACTTCTACCCCGTTTTCAGAAACATCTTTCACATTGCCAAATAAAATGCCTAAGGTACCAATAATATTTTCTTTCGCTATCAATCCTGTAATTGTAGCAACTGCCCCTTGCCAATTCCCCCAACCTAATGGGATAAATAGCACCGCCAACCCTTTACCTAGAAATGCTAGAATACTTTGACTTTCTGGAACGGGTTGAAACGTCACAGAATAATGGGACATGAACCAAATGAGAATACTGGAAACAAAAATAATCGTGCCTGCTTTTTTTACAAATGAGCGACATCGTTCATAGGCATGTCGAACCACACTTCTAAGCTGTGGCAAATGATAGGCGGGAAGTTCCATAATGAATGGTGCTGGATCTCCCGAAAAATGCTTGGTCTTTTTTAAAGCAATTCCTGATAACACAATGGAAGCAACCCCTAAGAAATAAGCAGAGGGCGAGACCCAACTTTGGTTAGGAAAAAATGCACCTGCAATCAGAGCGATAATTGGCAACTTCGCCGAACACGGCATAAAAGTCGTGACCATAATAGTCATTCGCCGATCACGTTCGTTTTCAATCGTTCGACTAGCCATCACGCCTGGGACCCCACAACCTGTCGCAATTAACATTGGAATAAACGACTTACCAGATAGGCCGAATTTCCGAAACAAGCGATCCATGACAAAGGCAATCCGTGCCATATAGCCACAATCTTCTAAAAAACCTAAACATAAAAACAGGACGGCCAGTTGCGGTAAAAAGCCTAACACCGCCCCAACACCTGCAATGATCCCATCTAAAATTAAACTTTGCATCCATGGCGCTACTTGCCATTGCGCCAACCAATTTCCCACAAATTGAGGAACCCATTCCCCGAAAAAGACATCGTTTAACCAGTCTGTCCCCATTGTACCAACCGTTTGAATAGATAAGTAATAGACCAACCACATCACAAACGCAAAGATTGGCAACGCCAACCACCGATTGGTTACCACTCGGTCAATCTTATCACTGTGAGTAAATGTCATTTCTGTTTTTTTCGTCGCACACAAAGCAATTAATCGAGCAATAAAGGCATAGCGTTCATTGATGATAATCGCTTCACTTTCATCTTGAAAGATTTTTTCAGTAATTTGAATGACTTCTTCAATTTCTTTTTCTTGAAAAGAACTCAATAATAATTGCTCTTTGGTTCGAACATCTCGTTCAAAAAGTTTTAAACTATACCAACGCTGTTGCGTTTCAGGAACAGTATTCCCTAAAATATCAACAATTTCAGCAAGTGCTGCTTCTAAGCGATTATCATAAGAAGGATAAATAACCTCTGTCTCTATGGCATTCGCTCGCTGCTTACTTTGTTTTAAAGCGTGATCCAACCCACGATTCTTCAAAGCACTAATCTCAACGACAGGCACGCCTAAGCCATAACTTAACTTTTCACTATTCAATGTTTGGCCGTTTTTTTCCAACAAATCCATCATATTTAACGCACAAACAACCGGTAATCCAGTTTCAATTAATTGTGTTGTTAAATAAAGATTCCGTTCCAAATTGGTCACATCGAGAATATTCAAAATCACTGAAGGTTGGTCCTCCAAAAGGTAATCTCGCGCCACAATTTCTTCAGGCGTATAAGGAGAAAGAGAGTAAATCCCTGGCAAATCTTGAATAATGAGTGTCTTATCTTTCTTTGCCACCCCCTCTTTGCGTTCCACAGTCACCCCTGGCCAGTTTCCAACATATTGGTTGGCTCCTGTTAACATATTGAACGTTGTCGTTTTACCGCTATTAGGGTTGCCGGCTAGTGCAATTTGCTGAGTCATTCGCTTTCCTCCTTCTCAACCAAGATCAGTTCCGCCTCACTTTTTCGTAACGTTAGTTCGTAACCACGTACATTGATTTCAATTGGATCAGCTAAAGGAGCCACTTTGCGAATAAAAATTACTGTTCCTTTTGTTAAGCCCATGTCCATCAACCGACGTTTCACCGCTCCTTGTCCGTGGATCCCTACTATTGTAGCGCGTTCTCCAACTTTCAAGGTATCCAAGGAGACCCAAACTTTCTCATTCGCCGAGCGCTCCTCCACATGAATCGCTTGTAAAATCGTATCTGTCAGCGCAATTCGACTATTATGTAATAAAACAATACCATTTTGATTCTGATAATTGACAAGGACAACTGCTTGGCCTGCAACGACACCTAAATTGTTCAGATGTTTCTTTGTCTGAACATCTGCTTGGACGCTTTCGACTGTATAGACTTTCCCAACTTCTGCCTGCGCTAACGTAATCATTTACTTTCCTCCATGTGAAAAAGTTTCAAACGAAAATGAGAATCGTTCTCAATTAAAAGAATACGCTTGCTTACACGGAAAGTCAATGAATTTCTGGATGTATCTCCTGTTTTCTTCTATTTTCCTTCTATATAGAGACACTTTTTTCAGGTTACCATTTTTGAAAAAAAGGCAGCTCTTGTTTTTTATGTTACTAGCTACTGTAAAATTCCACTCATTCAATAACAAATCCGCTTATTTTTTCTTCTTGTGCCTAACTCAAATGTCAACACAATATTTAGTGTTTTTTCACTAAATGTTCTCTTTCAAAATTTTAATTTTTTTGTTTGTCAAACACTGACCAATGTGTTTTTTCTCCCAAAAACGAGGATTCACGTGTTTTCATTTTTCTTTCAAAAACACAAAAACTAGTATTATGAGAAAAATGCACCACAATATATAGTGTTAAAGTGTTGACTTTTTTCTACATAGATTTATACTAGTCTATGTAGAAAAAAAGAGGAGGAACTTTCAATGAACGTAAAAATCTTTTCAAAAAATAACTGTATCCAATGTAAAATGGCGAAACGTTTCCTAAGTGAAAATAACATCGCTTTTGAAGAAATCAATATCGACGCACAACCAGATGCTATCGACTGGTTAAAAGAACAAGGGTTCCAAAGCGTACCGGTAATCACATCTGAAGCAACAACCGTTGTTGGCTTCCGTCCAGACCAATTAAAACAATTGGCTAGCTAAGATGAAACTTGTTTATTTTTCAGTCACCGGTCAAACAAGGCGCTTTATTAAAAAATTGGATTTGCCTGCTTATGAACTTGAGCCAGCGAATCCTTTTTTTGAAATAAATGAGCCTTTTATTCTTGTCATTCCTACCTATGATGCAGAAATTACAGAGGTAGTGAATGACTTTCTTGATTATAAAAGTAATCAAGAACTGTTAGTTGGTGTAGCTGGTGGGGGCAACCGTAATTTTGCTGAATTATTTGTCTATACCGCCAAAGATATTGCCCGCGATTACCACGTTCCGCTTCTATACTCCTTTGAGTTTAGCGGAACAGACGAAGACGTGGAGACCTTTAAGAAAGTAGTGGAAGAAATTGAGTCTAAAAAAAATTAAAGATGTCAGCTATTTCAAACTGAATAACGAGATTAACCGTCCTGTTGATGGTCAAATCCCTTTAAATAAAGATAAAGAAGCACTCGCAGCCTTCTTTAAAGAAAATGTAGAACCGAATACACGTAAATTCAGCTCTGCTGAAGAAAAAATCAACTTTTTAATGAAAGAAGATTTTATTGAAACTGAATTCATCAAAAAATATTCAATGGACTTTATTGAAAAATTATATGCTTTCTTAGATGAACAACATTTCCAATTCAAGTCTTTCATGGCGGCTTATAAATTTTATTCTCAATACGCTTTAAAGAACAACGCCGGAACAGAGTATTTAGAAACATATGAAGATCGGGTTGCCTTTAATGCCTTGTATTTTGCGGATGGCGATGAAGAGTTGGCTTTAACATTGGCGGATGAAATGATCCATCAACGGTATCAACCAGCCACACCTTCTTTCTTAAACGCTGGACGTAAACGTCGAGGCGAATTGGTTTCTTGTTTCTTAGTTCAAGTAACAGATGATATGAACAGCATTGGGCGTTCAATTAATTCTGCCCTTCAATTATCACGAATCGGCGGCGGCGTAGGAATTACTCTTTCCAACTTACGTGAAGCGGGTGCACCAATCAAAGGTTATGATGGCGCAGCAAGTGGTGTTGTCCCTGTTATGAAATTATTTGAAGATAGCTTTAGCTACTCTAACCAACTAGGTCAACGTCAAGGTGCTGGTGTGGTTTATCTAAACGTCTTCCATCCAGATATTGAAATGTTCTTATCTGCTAAAAAAGAAAACGCTGATGAAAAAATCCGTGTAAAAACGTTGTCTCTTGGTGTTATTGTTCCAGATAAATTTTACGAATTAACGCGTAACAACGAAGATATGTATTTATTTAGTCCTTATAGTGTGGAACGTGAATATGGTGTGCCTTATTCCTATGTAGATATCACCAAAGAATATGATAACCTAGTGGCCAATCCAAACATACGTAAACGTAAAATTAAAGCCCGTGACTTAGAAAATGAAATTTCTAAATTACAACAAGAATCTGGCTATCCTTATATCATCAATATTGATACAGCTAACAAAAACAATCCGATTGATGGCAAGATTATCATGAGTAACTTATGTTCTGAAATTCTTCAAGTTCAAACGCCTTCTGTTATTAATGGGAAACAAGAATATGAAGTTTTAGGAACAGATATTAGTTGTAACTTAGGTTCAACTAACATTGTTAATTTAATGGAAAGTCCTGACTTTGGAAAATCTGTCCGCGCTATGACGCGTGCGTTAACTTTTGTAACAGATGCTTCTGAAATTGATGTCGTGCCAACTATCCAAAATGGAAATCGTTTAAGCCATACAATCGGACTAGGCGCAATGGGCTTACACACCTTCTTCGCTAAAAATCATATGGAATACGGCTCTGAAGAATCATTAGACTTTACAGACATTTATTTCATGTTATTAAATTACTGGACTTTAATGGAAAGTAACCAAATTGCGAAAGAACGTAACCAAGTCTTCCACAATTTTGAAAAATCAGATTATGCTTCTGGTGCTTACTTCGATAAATATATTGAAGGCAACTTTACACCAAAATTTGATAAAGTGAAAGAAATTTTCAAAGACATTCAGATTCCAACGGCTGAAGATTGGGCTGCGTTACGCGATGCTGTGAAAAAAGATGGTCTTTATCATCAAAATCGTTTAGCCGTAGCGCCAAATGGTTCAATTTCATATATTAATGATACTAGTGCCAGCATTCATCCAATTACTCGCATGATTGAAGAACGTCAAGAGAAGAAAATTGGTAAGATTTACTATCCAGCGCCTTATTTAGCTAATGATACAATCCCTTACTATACTTCTGCTTACGACATGGATATGCGCAAAGTGATTGATGTCTACGCAACAGCGCAACAACACGTTGATCAAGGAATGAGTTTAACCTTGTTTATGCGTTCAGAAATCCCTGAAGGCTTGTATGAATGGAAAGAAACACCAAAACAAACAACCCGTGACTTGAACATTTTACGTCATTATGCGTTCAACAAAGGGATTAAATCAATTTACTATATTCGTACATTTACAGATGATGCTGAAGAAATTGGCAGCAATCAATGTGAGTCTTGCGTGATTTAATGAAAAGCACTTAAATAAGGCGTTCTGCTTGAGCGTCTTATTTTTTAGGAATGTTCTCTTTTTAAACAGGACATTTTCAGATATACTGGACAAAGAAGAACGGCTGCACGCTCCTATTTGGACTCTGTAGAACGTTTTAAGCGAAGAAACGAGACAACTAGTCAAACAGACTGCTGTCCCAGCATACAGGAGGAATAACCATGGCAACGTATTATGAAGCAATTAACTGGAACGCCATTGAAGACGTCATTGATAAATCCACTTGGGAAAAATTAACCGAACAATTTTGGTTAGATACACGGATTCCGTTATCCAATGACTTAGATGATTGGCGGACTCTTTCCGATTTAGAAAAAACTACTGTCGGCTACGTTTTCGGCGGTTTAACTTTATTAGATACTGTTCAATCAGAAAGCGGCATGGATCAACTGAGAAATGATGTGCGGACGCCCCATGAAGAAGCCGTCTTAAATAACATCCAATTCATGGAATCTGTCCATGCCAAAAGTTATTCTTCTATCTTCAGTACATTAAATACAAAAAAAGAGATTGATGATATTTTTGAGTGGACAAATACCAACAAACATCTGCAATATAAAGCAGAACGGATTAACGAAATTTATAAAAACGGTACTCCGTTAGAGAAAAAAATTGCTAGTGTATTTTTAGAAACGTTTTTATTCTATTCTGGGTTTTACACTCCTCTTTACTATTTAGGAAACAATAAACTAGCGAACGTCGCTGAAATTATTAAATTGATTATCCGTGATGAATCAGTGCACGGCACGTATATTGGCTATAAATTCCAATTAGGATTTAATGAATTACCAGAAGATGAGCAAGATAAACTAAAAGATTGGATGTATAATTTACTTTACGAATTGTACGAAAATGAAGAACGTTATACAGAAGAATTATATGATGACTTAGGTTGGACCGAAGAAGTAAAAACCTTTTTACGTTACAACGCCAACAAAGCTTTAATGAACTTAGGTATGGATCCCTTATTTGCGGATACAGCCAATGATGTGAACCCGATTGTAATGAATGGTATTTCGACAGGAACTAGCAACCATGACTTCTTCTCTCAAGTAGGAAATGGCTATTTACTAGGAACAGTTGAAGCCATGAAAGATGATGACTATCTTTACGGTTTAGATAAATAGTAAAAAGCTAGAAACGATTAACGTTTCTAGCTTTTTGTTTTACCAACTTCCTGAGGCGCCGCCACCGCCGAATGAGCCGCCACCGAATGAACCACCACTGCTGCTACCAGAACTACTATGATTAGACGGATTGTATTGTGAGTTTAAATAAGCATACGTCAAAACACTACCATCATAACTATATAAAGTATCTCCTACTAATAAACGCCCAAAAGATTGTTTTTTTGCATTTGGATATATACTTAGTAAAGAACCACGCTTAGTGGCACGTCTTATTTTCCCTTTTGTGGCAAATAACGTTGCTCCATTAAGATATAAACAATAAAAAGAAGTCTTTTTCATCTTATTTAATACTTTCTTTGTCTGTTCTGAGTTATTTAGGACAGCCTTTGTTGGTAAACAATTCAAATAATCTTGATACATTTTTTTAACAAGTTTTCTTGTTCTTAAAATTTGTAAAATATAAACAGCACAAATGAGCATCCCAGCAATACTTGCCATTAAAAGAACATTTCTTTTCGTTGTGTTAGTGTTTAACTCTGTTTGTATATTTGTTAATTCATTATCCACTTGTGCGGTTTTTGAATTGATTGCAGCCGATACTTGATCAATAATTTTATTGAGACCTGTATTATAATCCTCGTCTCTAAAAGCCTCTTTTACTTCTTCATTATTAATAATATTATCCGCATAGCTATCCGTTAAAATACTCTCTAAGCCATATCCAACTTCCAAGCGAGACTCGCGATCCTCAATTGCCATTAGAAAAACCACACCATTATTTTTTTCACGATCCCCTACACCTAATTGATTAGCAATCTTATTGCTGTAAGATTCAACAGATTCCCCACTAGGTAACGCAGGAACGGTAATAAGCATAAATTGTGCGCCATTCGCATTTTCCAACAATTGTTGATTCAATTGAAACATTTTCTGTTTAAGTTGATTTGAGACAATACCTGCATTATCTGAAACATAGATATTAGCATCATTAATGTTCAACTGCCCATTCGTTCCAGTAATTGTCACTAATTCATTTTCACCAGTTATTTCTTGTTTAGAAAAGTTATTTATTGTTGTCTGGGTTGACGCTTCAGTCATTTTCCCTGCTAAGATATCGTCTCTCTTTTTTTGTAAGGCATGTTGCTTCTCTCTCAGTGCAGTTTGTTTTGCTTCATAAGAGATTCCCTTTCCTTCATACCAAGCAGCCATTCCTAATATTAAAATCATACTTAAACTAATTACCACAACAATCGTTGTATTCCGCTGATGCTTTTTATAAAACAAACGAACTTTTTCTTGAATTTTTTCGACTTTTTTATCCAACCTTCCTCACTTCTTTCTTTTTAACCCAAATTTTCTACAAATTTTTTATTTAAATTCCACTTGTGGCACTTCTTTTCCCTGCTCTGTCGCAACATAGTTAGTTTTCTTCTCAAATCCTAAAAGTTTTGCAATTATTTTATCAGGGAATTTTGAAATCTGTTGGTTATATGTTTCAACAGCTTGTATATAGTTACGGCGTTCAACAGAAATTCGATTTTCAGATCCTTCTAATTGAGTCATTAAGGTTTTGACATTTTCAGAAGAAGCTAACTTTGGGTAATCTTCATTCAATACTGTAACAAAATTACCTAATCCTTTTTCAATTTGCTCATTTGCTTGCCCTTTTTCAGAAGAAGATTTTGCTCCTGCGTATGCTTTACGTGCTTCCGTTATTTCTTTTAAAACTTCTTTTTCTTGAGTCATACTGCCTTGAACACTACTGACAAGATTCGGAATTAAATCAGCCCGTCTTTGCATTACATTCTCTACTTGTGACCATTCTGCTTCGACTTTATTATCTAAAGTAATCAATTGATTATAAGCTTTCATCACAAATGCACCAATAATCACAACGACAACAACAATAATACTAAGAAATTTATTTTTTTTATTCATCTTACTTATCACCTTTCTTTCTAACTCGTAATACAATCATAACTCTTTTGTAATCTTTTTGAAATATTAAACTTAAAAAATCAGTCCTAGGCCCTAGAAGAAAACCGCCATAAGCATTTTAACTTATAGCGGTTGTCATTAATTATAAATAGATGTTGCTACACATTAATCAATCGTAATTTTGTTACATTATTTGAAACAGATAGATCTTCGATAACATCGGCATATGTTAGGCCTTTAGGCAAATCAATAGTATAGATATTCGTATAGATTTTTGTATCATCTACCCAAGAAACATTGAAATTCACATCATAAATTTCAATATGTTTTTCTTCAAAATACTGATTAATAAATTCTTTGGTTTCTTGTTTATGTTGATAGCGAATTTCTAATTTTTTGATTGTTGGTACGTGAATAATTCGTTTGACAATGGTTAAGGCAAATAATACACCGATAAAACTTGTTAAGGCAATCGTATAGTAGCCCATGCCCACCGCGATCCCTAAACCAGCAACGGTCCATAGTGACGCTGCTGTCGTCAATCCTGTGACACTTTGTTTCGTTACAATGATGGTTCCAGCACCTAAAAAGCCGATTCCACTTACAACTTGTGCGATCAATCTTGCTTGATCTGAACGAATGACCCCCGTCAAAGCCGGATTAGCTAACGCATCTTTTAATGCATTGATTGCAATTTGCGACTGAATTAACGCAATAATAGCCGCGCCCATACAAACTAAAATGTGAGTGCGCATCCCTGCTGGGCGATTCTTATATTGTCTTTCAAAACCAATTGCGCCACCCATCACCATCGCTAGGACTAACCGTAAAATAATTTCTGGAATTGTTAGCTGTAACATCCTTTTCACCTCTTCTTCTATTACTTCCAGTATAACAAAAAAAGGACTTGAAACATAAGGAAATCCTTATGTTTCAAGTCCTTTTTCATCAACGATTATAATTTACTTGCAGCTGCATCATCAATGATTACAACAACATCTTGATGGTTTTGTAATGCACTTGCTGGCATGTCTGTTGTTACTGGTCCGTCAATCATGCCTTTAATGGCCTCTGCTTTTGCTTCGCCATAAGCCATTAAAATCATTTTTTTACCTTTCATGATTGAGCCAATCCCCATAGAAACAGCACGTGTTGGGACATCTTCTACTTTGTCAAAATAACGTTTGTTTGCGTTGATTGTTGATTCAGTCAACTCAACGACATGTGTTAAGCTATCTAGAGGTGTGCCTGGTTCATTGAAACCAATGTGTCCATTTTGACCAATACCTAAGATTTGGATATCTACTGGATGTGCATCGATAATTTTTTCATATTCTGCGGAAGCAGCATCTAAATCTTCTGCTTTACCATTTGGTACAAATGTTTCTTTAAATGGTTTTTTGTCGAATAAGTGTTTGTTCATGAAATAACGGTAACTTTGCTCATCTTCGCCACCTAAACCAACATATTCATCTAAGTTTACAGAAGTCATTTCTGTAAAGTCGACATCACTTGCTGTCATTTCTTTATATAATGTTTCTGGTGTACTACCTGTTGCTAAGCCTAAAACTTTCGCACCATTGTTCATACCTTCTTTAATTAATTCAAACGCTTTTTTGCCGCCTTCTTCTGCATTTGCTACACGGATAATTTGCATTTTGACACGCTCCTTACGGTTTATTTTGGTATAGTCCAATTATAACACCTTCTGAAAAAAATTTCTAGAATAAAAGAAAAAAACTTCTATTTCCCATCAGAAATAGAAGTTTTCGAGCTTGTTTAACAGATTAATATTGTGGTGCGTTGGGATCCACATACGTATTTGGATCAGCATAAGCGTTTGGATCTGTGTACGCATTTGGGTCAACGTACGTATTCGGATCATAGGCTCCTTCTGCTGCTTGTTGCGTATTGCCGTTATATTCTGTTTGTCCGGCTGTGGTGTCCGCTGTGCTACTCGAACTAGTAGAGCTATTGGCACTTGAATCACCAGATTCACCAATCAGTGCAGTATCTGTAACAGCATAGCTAAACTGATTATAAAAGGCTAAATCTTTTTCACGTTCAGAAGCATGTTCTTTTAAACCAAGTTGTTTTCTAAGCGTTGTTTGTGTTTTGTATAAGCTATTTGGATCTAGGACTTGATAATAAATATCATCAATGGTTGCACTGTATCCTTGTAATTGTTCTGAGTCAATTGTTTTAAAGGCAGATAAATATTTTGATTGGATGTCCATCATGTCATCCCAAGTTAAGTCTGTTTTTACGTTGGCTTCAACAGCATCAAGAATTTTTCGATATTTTGAAACACCGTCAAAACTCATGACTTTGCGCACAATTTTCTCAACAACTTCTCGTTGGCGGCGTTGACGACCCACATCTCCTTCAGGATCTTCGTGACGCATCCGCGCATAAGCCAAACCTGTCGTGCCATCTAACTTGATTTTACCTGCTGGAACAGTAATACCGTCCAACGTAAATTCACCAATCGTATTATCTACTTCAATACCGCCTACCGCATCAATCAGGTCTTTTAACCCTTTCATATTGATGGATACATAGTGATGGATGGGAATATCCAGTAATTCTTGGACTGTATTAATCGCCATTTCGGCGCCACCAAATGCATAGGCATGGTTCAATTTGTCTTGTGTGTCATTTCCAACAATATCTGTTAGAATATCTCTATCCAAACTGATCATTGTGGACTTGTTTTCTTTCGGGTTGATGGTTACAACCATTGTAGTATCTGAACGACCTTGTTCTGTTCGGCCTAAATCGCCTGTGTCAATCCCCATTAAAAGAACAGAGAATGGTTCTTGCGCATCAATATTGGCCGTGGCTCCTTTATTGGACTTACGGTTAACTGATTGATAGATCCCATTAATTGTTGAATTGGCATCTGAATACATCTTAATCCCGTAAGCACATACCCCAGCTACTACCACTAGCAAGACGCTCAAGAAGCCCAGTACTACTTTTTTCCATAGTTTCATAAGACACTTCCTCGTTTATCTAAGAATAATTCTTAATTCATGCCCTTTATTTTCTCATAGTTTGCTTATTCAAGCAATATTTTTTATTTTTTGGAACAAGAACTTAACACAATTGTAAAATAAAAGAGCGCTTTATCAAGGAACAATTGTTATTTTTGAGAAAGTGTTTGCAAAAATTCTTGATAATGTTTCTGTTCATTCGTTTCAGTGATAGTTATTTTCTCAAATGCACCATTTAGTAAATCAGTCAGTGATCCTTCAATCAAATGCGTAATCGTGGCATTCCCAATTAATTCCATCCAATAACTGCCATCTGACGTTTCGTGGACGACTGTTTTCACCATACCTCCAGCATTTTTGACGGTTATTTCTTCATAAAAAACACCATCTTTCAATAACGTATAAAGTAAACTACTTGCGCACATGGCTGTCCCACAAGCACTTGTAAAACCTACACCACGTTCATACGTTCGAACAAATAGTTGATTTTTGCCAAGAATTTCAACAAAACTCACATTTATCCCTTCTGGAAAATATGGATTTTCATTATTTACATAGGAAGCGATTCGTTCAAATTCTGGACCATTTAAGGTTTCGTGATCCACAAATGCTACAAGGTGCGGATTAGGCACTGCTACCGCTGTAAAGCGAATGGTGTTAGATAAGGCTGGTACGATTTCATCAATTAATGTTTGGACCCCTAAATGCATTGGGATAGTGACTGCTTCAAAACTTACTGGCGAAATTTCCACTTGGTAAGTCGCTACTTCTTCAGCTAAATTGGGGGCTTGACGTACTTTCAAATCTGCAAACATTGTTTCAACTGTAAATGATTTTTCTTGGTTTTTTTCAGCTAAATAACGGGCAACCGTACGCAAGCCGTTCCCGCACATGCTTGCTTCACTACCATCGCTGTTAATCACTCGCATTCTAGCATTGGACGTGCCGTGAGTCCCTTCTCCTACCAAAAGTAACCCATCTGCTCCCGCCAATAATCCTGTTTCCCGCGAACATAACTGGATGCGCAATTGCTCAATTTCCTCAGCGGTTAAAGAACGCTCAAACTGTGTTTCATCCAATAAAAAGAAATCATTTTCTGACCCGTGTACTTTTTGCATCATAACATTCATTTTTTTAGCTCCTTCTTTATGTATCCGTTATCTTTCCCTACTTACTTTAGTATGCCATAAACGAACAACTATTTCGACCCTGGATTTGTAAAAGGAAAGAGTCAAATGACAGCCGTCATTTGACTCTTTCCTTCACAATTGGCAAACTTATTTTGCTGCTGCAAAAAGTTCGTTTACTTTATCCCAGTTAACAACGTTCCAGAATGCTTCAATGTAATCTGGACGAACGTTTTTATATTTTAAGTAATACGCATGTTCCCAAACGTCAAGACCTAAAACAGGTGTTTGGCCATCCATTAATGGTGAATCTTGGTTTGGTGTTGAAGTGATTTCTAATTTACCGTTATTCACAACTAACCAAGCCCAACCTGAACCAAAGCGGCCAGTTGCAGCTGTTTTGAAAGCAGCTTTCATTTCATCAAAGCTACCAAATGTTTCATCGATTGCTTCTTTAATAGCGCCAGTTGGTTGACCACCAGCATTTGGTGCCATAATTTCCCAGAAGAATGTATGGTTTGCGTGACCGCCACCATTGTTACGAACGGCAGTGCGGATATCTTCAGGAATAGCATTCATATCTGAAATTAAGTCTTCTACAGATTTTTCGCCTAATTCTGGATGTTTTTCAATCGCTGCGTTTAAGTTAGTCACATAAGTGTTGTGGTGTTTATCATGGTGTAAGTGCATTGTTTCCACGTCAATGTAAGGTTCTAATGCATCATAAGCATATGGTAATTCTGGTAATGTGTAAGTCATTTTTTAAATCCCCCTATTTTTTAGTATGTAACATACGTCTTTCATACAACTATTATGATAACAGAGTGAACCGCTTTCTACAAAATAGTTTGCTTGCCAAAAGAAAAGTTTTACAAAAGAGGGAGATTACCTTGTGTTTCCCTCATAAATTCGCTAGAATGACCTGTAGAAGAATGATGTGAGGAGTAAATAAATGAATACATTGCAATTATTTAAGCAGGCCTTTTTTTCAGTTTCAGAATTACGGCATGCGAAAAAAATGGCGTTTTGGAAAGTAATTCTCTATGCTGTTTTTTTAAGTGCTATTTTAGCACTACCTATTACCAAACAAGTCTTTTCTGTGCTACAAGAGGTGCAACAAGATGGCCAAAAAATTGCAGAAAAGTTGCCTGACTTTTCTATTGAAAATGGCACGTTGCAAACAAAGGCCAAAGAATCTGGTTTTATTTATCAAACCGACTCGATTATTTTTACGTTTGATCCAGATGGAAAACGTACAGCCGCTGATGTCCAAAAGGATTTAATTGGTAATGCGTTTGGTTTGGCTTTTTTACAAGATGAATTTGTAGTCGCCTTACCAAATTCAGGCGCAACTGAATCAATTCTAGGCACCGACCAATTTATCTTCCCCTATAGTAAAGGAACCTTAGATGGCGTTAACGCTCAGAGTATCAAGACTGCGCTAAGTGAAGCAGCAATCCCTTGGTGGACAAAACTCATTGTCTTTTTAGTGGCTATCTACCCTGTTCTAATCGGTTTAGTTTTAGACTTACTGATTGCCGCTATCGGTGCATCTCTCTATTCAAAATTACGTTTTTATTCTTTACGTTTGATTGATTGTTTAAAAATTATTACGTATTGTGCTACCGTGCCAGCTATCTTAAGTGCTATTTTAAACTTCGTAAATCCGATGTTTAACGATGGCATCCTAGTTATTTTACTGAGTCTATTCTTTTTCTTTGTCACAACCAAAAACGAACCACGGAATATCCCTGGTTCTTAAAAAAAGAGCCTGGGACAAAAATCACTTTGGATTTTTGTTCCAGGCTCAAAACCTGATAAACGGCGGGAACAGAACCAACTCCTTCGGAAATAAGCCGAAATTCTCCAAAAATTAAAAAGCAATTTTCGGAAATTCCTTCTTATTTCTCGGAGCTAAACGGTTCCGTCCCGACCTCTTTCCTATTCTTCAAATTCTTCTTCATCTGTTAATTCAGGTAAATCAATCGTGGTCACCGCAGATTGGCCAATTTGCGTTAAATATGCAGCTAATTCATCCACATTTTCCACAGGTGACACGGCTGCTTCAATTGCCATTGCTAAATTAAGTCCGGCGACCACTCGCAATTGCGGATAAGTGCCCATGGCCATCATAGCCACATTACAAGGTGTTCCTCCTTTTAAATCAGCTAATACAAGCGTCGGGACATTGCCAGCTTCTTTTAAGATTGCTGCCAGTTTTGCTTGCGTGCCGCTCAAGCCATCTTCTGCGGTCATTGACACAATCGCAGCATCTGCTAATTCCCCGACAATCATTTGAGTAGAAGCTAAGGTTTCTTCTGCCATCCGTCCATGGCTCATTAAAATTAATTTTGGTTTCATCATATCCTCCTAAAAATACTGCTGATAAATTTTTGTTCGTGCTTTCAGAAAGCCACGTTCTTCACGAGTGGGATGAATCCGATTCGTCAGCAAAATTAGGGCTTCTTTGGTCTCTTTTTTCATACCAATCGCCGTTCCAGTAAAGCCAGTATGATACAAATAGCCTGCCCCTGCTTGCGTCTTTTTCACTTCCCAACCAAATGTACGTCCCCCTTGATTCATAGACCAGAGAGCAGTGAACATTTTTTCAGAAAATAATGGTTTGCCAGACGGGTAGCGATTGTTCATAAAACACTGAACAAAAGTGAGTAAATCTGGTAAAGTTGTAAATAAACCTGCACTGCCGATTGGCGCTTTCAGTTGATAGGCTTTCGAATCGTGGACCACCCCCTGAATAACGCCGCGTTGTTTTGTAATCTCTGTGGGCACTGCCTGGGCAAAATCGCTGACCGTAAAACTTGTATGCTGTAGGTTCATTGGTTGAAATACGTATGTTTGAAAGCTCTCTTCTAATGAGCAGCGATCCAATACTTGAATAATTTCTCCCAATAAGTAATACCCTAAATCAGAATAAGTGGTTTTCCCTCGTTCAGATAACGAATGCGTTAAAATGATTTCTTGCAAGCTTTTTTTTGTGACATTTTTCTTATCGGCAACATCAGCTGGCAGTCCGCTCTGATGCAGTAGAAGCTCCCCAATCGAACAAGATAGTCCTTGATAATCAGGTAGGATTTCCCCCACAGTGGTTGAAAAAGCAAGCTGATTTGTATCGATTAATTGTAACATTCGACTTGTTGTCCCAATAACTTTCGTTAAGGACGCTAAATCATACAGGCTAGCTGATGAAACCTTTTGTCTTGCAAATGGACCAGTATTACCTAAAAAGCCCGTATACTGTTCTGATAAGCTATCTTCTGTGATCGTCCCCCAAGCGACACCCGGAACGACTTGCTGATTAATCAGTCTCTGAATTGTTTCTTGAATTGCGATTTGATTCATTGTTCACCACTTCTATGCTAAAACTTCTGAAATCCGTCCGTCATGATCTGCTAATAGTTGTTTGGCTTTTTGAAAATCAACGTGGGCTTTCGCCATTACAATGGCTGGTGCCACTTCTAGCTGTGCTGCCTCCAAGTATTCTTTGGCTTGCGATTCCTCGATTTCTGCTGCTTCTTTAATGATATTCGTGGCACGTTGAATTAATTTTTCGTTCGTTGGTTGTACGTTGACCATCAAATTTTGATAGATATTCCCTACTTTAACCATAATCCCTGTTGAAAACATATTTAACACCATTTTCTGTGCTGAACCCGCTTTCATTCTAGTTGATCCTGTAATGACTTCCGGTCCTACAATTGGCGCAATCCCAATTTCCGCCAATTGATTCATCGGACTTTGATTATTACAGGTAACTGAAATGGTTAGAGCGCCCACTTTTTTTCCGTATTCAATTGCGGAAACAGCATATGGTGTCCGACCACTAGCAGCAATCGCAATTACGACATCTCGGGCGGTCAATTGATGTTGCGTTAAATTTTCGATAGCTAATTCTTTCGAGTCTTCAGCGCCTTCAATTGCTTGATACATTGCTTTTTCACCACCAGCTAAAATACCAAATGCGCGTTCTGGCGACACACTATATGTGGGCGTTAATTCAATCGCATCCAAAGCACCTAAACGTCCAGACGTTCCTGCACCACAATAGATTAAACGGCCCCCTTTTTTAAATCGTTCTGCCGCTGCATCAATTGCTGCAGCGATCTGCGGAAGCACCTTTTCAATTGCTTGTGCTACCTTTTGGTCTTCTTGATTTATTAAAGTCACCATCTCTAATGTTGACACTTGGTCAATCTTTTTAGTCGCTTCATTTCTGGCTTCTGTCGTTAATCCTTCTAAGTTCATTTGCTTGCACACCCCTACTTCTCTTTTAGACGGCTGACAAGTTGACTCGTTTCAATCATATTGCGTTCAATTTCTGTGTCTAAATCATCTTGAATTGAACCTAAATACAGAACATCGCCAATTGCCATTGACGAAGCAATCGATGAAATAGCCCCCACTCGAATGAGGTGCTCATTATTGGGGACTAAAAGAACTTCATCGCTCAATGATCGCACGTTTTCTCCATCGTTACTGGTAATAAAAATAACCGTTGCGCCTCTATTTTTGGCAATTTCACAGGCGATTAAGGCTTCTTTTGTCAAACCACTATAGGAGACCGTGATCAAAATGTCTTGTGCCGTTGCATAATTTAAAAACTCCAACATCATGTGACTATCATAATTAAAAATTGCTTGGCGACCAGCGCGGTTAAACTTGTGATAAAGATTATAAGTCGTTAAAGAAGAGGCACCAATTCCAACCAAATGAATTTTTTCCGCTTTTTTAACATGCGCGATTGCTCGTTCCAAGGCTTGTTTATCTACTGTATAAAATAAATCCTCAATCGTAGCATTTAATAAAGATTCCACTTTCATACAAATAGTATCCACCGAATCATCCGCCGCTACAATTGGATCAATATCTTTTTTACCGTTACTGGCAGCTTGTACCGCTGCAATGGATAGTTTTAACTCTTCCCAGCTGTCAAACCCTAATTGTTTAGAAAAACGGGTAACTGACGCCGGAGAAGTTTCGCTATTGCTAGCAATTTCGTTTGCTGTTAATGAGAGAAGACGGGTCGGATCCTTCAGTATATAGTCTGCGATTCTCTTATTTACTTTGGAAAAGTCCTTATATTTTTGTCTGATTGAACGGATTGGCTCCATCTTCTCATCTCCATTTCTATTTTATGAAAGTTAAAATTGCTTCGTTTGGTTCAGAGGGGATCATCTGTGCGGTAATAGTCACCCCATTATCTGTTAAACGACGAACGGTTTGAATATCTTCATCGGTTAATGCAACAGATTTTTTAATTGCTCGACTGCCTTCTTTTTGAGAAATATTGCCGACATTGAAGCTCTGCAACGGAACACCGCCATCAATTAAAGCCGCCATATCTGCAATGTCTTTCGTAATTAAAAAGACTTTTTCTTCATCATAATTGCCTGCTAAAATTTTTTCAATCGCTTTACGTTTTGATAAAATGGATAATTTAACTCCTGCAGGCTTAGCCATTTTTAAGGCACCAATTTGTAATTGATCTTTGACAGCGGCATCATTTACTACCATGATTCTTTGTGCGCCAACCGTATTCGTCCAAACGGTTGCAACTTGTCCGTGAATTAAACGCTCATCTACTCTTGCATGTACAATTGTCATAATAAATCTCTCCTATTATATACTATTTTTTTAAAATAAACCGCCAACCCAAGCCAACATTGGTTGTAAATTGCCTAAAACCATGCCAATTAAAATTAAAACAAAGATTAGCCGTGTTGAATTCATTTTCTTTTTCCCTAGTAACCAATAGGATAAAAGAACAATCCCTAAAGGAATTAATGCGGGTAAAATTTTATCCAACATTTCTTGAACAGATAATGTTACATCTCCCATTTTATAAGTTAAATCTAATTTGTAAGTAATTACCGAAGGAATCAAACCGCCGACCACCGTTAACCCTAAAATAGCTGCACCTTGTGTAAACAATTTCATTTTATCCGCAAATTCTGTCGCAATTTTTTTCCCTTGATGGTAACCAATCCAAGTGAATTTATAGCGAACCCATAGGACCACTGCTCCGGCAATTAACGGGATCAGTAACCCAACAACCTGGCCCCCTTGCGCCATGTAAGCTGCAATCGAAAAAACAATCGCACGATAAATCGCGATAAAAATGGTATCACCAACACCAGCAAACGGACCCATTAGACCTGTTTTCAAGCCAGTAATGGCCGTTTCATCTTCAATACCAACTTCTTCTTCCAAAGCCATATCAGCTCCGACAATTAAATGCGACATGGCTGGCGTTGTATTCATAAAGCCAAGATGTGTCTTCAAGGCTTTCTTCATAGCTACTGGATCTTCACTGTATAGTCGCTTTAATGCAGGCATCATCACCCAAGCGTAACCAAGTCCTTGCATTTTTTCATAGTTCCAGCCCCACTGATAGCCAAAAAGATTACGGACGTAAACTTTATTAATATCCTTTTTTGTTAATTTGTTAGTCATCAATCTCAACCTCCTCATCATCTTCGTAAATAACCGTGCCACTTGTTGTAGCTGCGCCGCCTTTGTTATGATTCATCACATAAATCGCTGCTAAAGCCAAGCCAACCAGTGCGACACCTAAAACTGAGAAGAATTGGGCCCCATAAGCAAGTAACACGAACCCAATAATAAAATAAGGCCAGTATGTTTTAATTGGCAAGTACCGCATTAAAATAGCAATCCCCATCGCTGGTAAAATAGCACCTGCTGCTTTTAACCCATTCATCACCCAAATAGGAATCCAATTATTGATAGCGTTTACAACTTGTTCACCAAAAGCTAGGCCAATAAAAACTGGGATGACACGAGAAATCGTCCAAGGAAAAATTCCTAAAACATTGCAGCGCTCGACCCCTTTATAATTGCCTTCTTCCGCATAGCGATCTGCTTTGTGTTGGAAAAACGTATTAGCCATTCTGCCTAAAATATCTAGTTGTGTTAATAATAACCCAATCGGAACCGCAACTCCGATACCATACTCTGCCCCTTTCCCTGAAATGATTGCATAAGCCGTTCCCATAATGGCCCCCGAAAGAAAGTCTGGGACTGTTGCTCCTCCATAAGTCGCTACGCCTAATGTCATCAATTGAAGCGTTGCCCCAATCATCAAACCTGTTTGAACATCTCCTAAGACTAGGCCAGTAAACGTTGCAGCAAACAATGGTGTATATGGACCAATCTGAATAGAAATTTGGTCAAGTACACCAACAACTGTGTAAAGACATAAAATCAAAATAATACCAATCGATACTGTCATGCTTTCTCATCCTCCTTGAATGCGTTTTCTTTTTGTATTTGTAGAATACCATTAAAGAAATATCATTTCAAGTTCTTTTTAAAAATATTTTTAAATGAAATTGCATTTCTTATATAATTTTTGTGCTATACTAAAAGAAAACGGTTTAGGAGTGATTATGTGCGGGTTTTGCTGATTTATTTCATAACTATTTTTCTATCCAATACAGTTGGGGCGCTCTCTGGGATGGGTGGAGGCGTCATTATTAAGCCTGTTTTGGATTTTCTTGGGTTCCATTCGTTAAATAGTATTGCGTTCTATTCAAGTGTCGCTGTTTTTGTCATGTCCATTTCTTCGACTTATAAACAGTATCAAAATGGTGTCCAAATTGAATGGAAAAAAGCCGCGAGTATTTCGTTTGGTTCCTTAGTCGGCGGTATGTTGGGTGATTTACTTCTTAATCAGGCGATTGCACTAGCGCCAAATGAAGAAAAAGTACAACTAATCCAATATATCATCATGTTGGTGACCTTGGTTTTGGTTCTTCTCTACAATCAATTTTCCAGCAGGCACTTACACCTCAACGGATTGAGCATTTTTCTGATTGTCGGATTAGGCTTAGGGATTCTGTCAACCTTTTTAGGCATCGGTGGCGGTCCCATTAATGTAGCTTGCCTTATTCTCTTTTTTGGAATGGATATCAAATCAGCAACTGTCTATTCCATCATTACTATTTTTTTCTCCCAACTCGCCAAACTTGGCAATATCGGCTTGACCACAGGGTTTGCGGTTTTTGATTTGACAATGCTTTGGGCTATTATTCCTGCCGCTTTATTCGGTGGTTATGTTGGCGGTCTTTTCAGTAAAAAATTATCTCAACAACGGGTCGCCCAAATTTATAGTTTAGTTGTTTTTTTAGTTATTTTGTTAAATATGTATAATTTGTGGACTGTTATCTAAAAAAGAAGCGCTTTGTCGTATAGACAAAGCGCTTCTTTTTTAATTAAATCACTGTTAATTTAACATCTATATTATTTCTTGTTGCTTTAGAATATGGGCAAATTTCGTGGGCTTTTTTAACAAGTTCTTCTGCTTTAGCTTGATCTACCCCATCAATATGAACTTCTAATTCAGCACCAACGCTAAACCCATCTTCTCCTTGGAATAAGGATACACGTGCAGTTACTGTACTTTTACCTTCGACTTTTTCTTGATCCATCACTAATTCTAATGCACCGTTAAAGCAAGCACTGTAAGCCGCTGCGAATAATTGTTCTGGATTTGTTGTATTTTCTTTCTTGACACCTGGCGAAGCAACCGCATAAGAAAATGATTTATCCGGTGAGTGAACTTCTCCTGCACGTCCACCCGTATTAATGATAGTTGTTTCATAGATTTTTTTCATGTAAATTCCTCTCCTTTGTAAAGTTTTACACTTCTGAGAACTTTTTACTTACATAATTATTGTAGGAAACTTTGCCAGATACAGCAAACGTTGTGCTTGTGAATAATAAAAAATAACATTTAACGTTGTATTTTTGACGTAGAAAAAGAACCCATTCTATGATAGGATAAAGTGAACTTGTACATTTGTACACAAACTATTTTACAAAGGAGACTTTCCCTTGACACACTTACTTGATTATCAACCATTAAACCTCTACACAAACTATCAAGAAGCCGCAGAAAAAACACCAACTGTTCCAATTATTTTTGATGAATCTTTGCCTGCTTTTCCTGCACTTGGCTTAGAAACAACTTATGGTGAAAGCCATCAAGAAATTTTGAAACGGGCATATCAATTAGCCGCTTTAGGTGTAAAAAAAGGCGACAAAATTATTATTTATAAAAGTCCTAAATTCGACACGTATTTACTAGCTGTTGCAGCCTCATATCTAGCAGCCGTTCCTGTAATGGTTTCATACCATTTACCTTTTGAAACAATTGAAGTATTCGTTGATCGTTTAGAAGATCCTTATATTTTATTTGATGATGTGACTGCTGAAAAAGTTCAAGCTGTTCGTAATAGCTCTGCCAATAAAAAACTTTCGGTTGCTTCTCTTTTAGAAGCTGATGCCACGGAAGTTCCTCAAGACGAACTGACTAAAGACGAAATTGCCTACATGACCCACACCTCTGGAACAACAGGTATTCCTAAACTTATCTGTCATTCCAATCACTCTATGGGTTGGCGTACAAAATGGCAAAAAACCATTTTTACAAAAATTGATGAAAAGAAATTAGTTGGCTTTCATATTTCGCCAGTTCATTCTCGTTTTAACATTGGCGTGTCTTCTTTAATGGCCATGGGCTTCCCTATGATGCCTTTAGCAAATGCTTCGAGCGAAAAAGTCGCTGAAATGTTCAGCACCTATCAACCAATCGCTGTAGAAACACACCCCAATAACTTCGTTCAATGGGTTCGTTTGGCCAAAGAAAAACCTGAAGCTTTCGCTAGTGTCCATTATTATCATTCTACTTTTGATGCAATTAACAACGCTACAATGGTGGCTTTCTTAAAAGCATCTGCTGCCAATGAACCAATTTTCCTACAAGTTTATGGACAAAGTGAATGCGGGCCAATGATCTTACGAGCGCATACTTTAGAATCCCTAAAAGATTCAGATGCTCGTGACATGGGCGTTGGTTTAGAGGATTTAACACAAGCTCGAATTACCGATGAAAAAGGACAAGTTTTACCTGCGATGACGGACGGCCATATCCAATTCTTATCAAAAGGACGGGCCTTAACATATTACAAAGAAGATGCCCGCTTTGCAGAAAATGTCTACGGCGAATGGTGGGACAGCGGCGATTACGGGATGTTAGATGAACGCGGCCACTTATTCTTGAAAGATCGCCAAGTAGATCTAATTGAAAACATCGACAGTAATTTAGCTATTGAAGATCATTTATTGGATGCATTAGATTTCTTAGAAGAAGTGATTATTGTCCGTGGCAAAGAAAATGAACCACAGCCAATTTTAGCGGTTGTCCCTGGGGAAGAAATGGATTGGGACGCTTGGTGGACACAAGTAGCCGATTTACCACATTTAAACGAACCTATCATTATGGCTTTTGATGAAATCCCTCACACAGCTACTATGAAAGTGCAACGTTTACAACTAGAAAAATGGTTAAAAGAACAATAAAATAAGATTCTTTGTCAAACAATGTTGGTCAAAAGAACGTTTAGACCAGCGTTGGAGAAAGTGGAACAGAAAGCTAAAAGTTAACTCGTTGCAGATTATCTTAAGTTTTAAAAAGAGGGGCAGTCGTCGTTTTGACGGCTGCTCCTCTTTCTTTTGCCTACCGTTAATTAAATCCTTTTTGTGAAGAGCTTGACATGGGATGGTTCCCACAAATTATACTTAGCTTATTCAAAGAATGGAGTGAGCAAGTATGAAAATTTTAATTAAACAAGATTTCGACACGATGAGCGAATGGGCAAAAATGTTACTTCTAAGCACGATGAGTCAAGATAAACGAGTGAATTTATCAATTACCGCTGGCAAAACGCCAACACTTGTTTACCAAAAATTAGCCTCGATTGTGAAAAATTCATCTGACTTTGATAATGTTCATTATTATAACTTTGATGAAATCCCAGTTCCTCATCAAAAGGAAGGCATTACTTTGACAGATTTGCGGACGCTGTATTTGACACCTGCGGAAATATCCGAGCAAAACATCCATCCATTAACTGTTGAAAACTTTCAACAACAAGAACAACGGATTGCTGACGCAGGCGGCTTAGATTTGATGTTAATTGGCTTAGGAGCAGATGGTCATTTTTGTGGGAACATGCCCACTACCACTCATTTTAAAAATGAAACCTATCAAGTGACCGTCACTGGTTCAGAGCCTTGGTTTGTTCCTGAAATGATGCAGCCAGGCATGACCTTTGTTACGATGGGGCCAGCCAGCATCATGAAAGTTAAGCACCTTGTCCTAATTGTAAATGGTGAACAAAAAGCTCAGATGGTCAAACAAGTACTCCAAGGACCTGTCACAGAAACGTATCCTGCCTCTATTCTTCAACTCCATCCAAATTTAACGGTTCTCTTGGATGAAGCCGCAGCGAGTCAATTAGAAAAATAAAAAATTGCGCCTAGATTATGCTTCTCTGCATAGTCATAGGCGCAATTTTGTTATCATTACATGATTTTTTGATACTGACTGTATTTTAGCAAATTCGTCTGGGAAAGTGTAACACCAATACCAAGTCCCTGAGGCACGGTCATTGTCCCTTGCTCTAAAACAAAAGGTTCCGTGATGATATCTTCATAAAAATAGCGGTCCGTGGCTGAAATATCACCTGGAAAGGAAAAGGTAGGCTGTGACGCAAATTGCAAATTCAATGCGCGTCCAACACCAGACTCAAACATGCCACCTAACCAAACCAATAAATCATTTTCTTGGCAAAATGTGGCAATCTTCAACGCCTCGTGAATCCCACCTACACGAGGAATCTTCAAATTGATACTGCGGCAACTGCCCAATGCTAACGCCACTTGGCAGTCTTTGAGACTACGAATATTTTCATCCAAACAAATTCTTGTCCTCAGTTCTCTTTGTAATTGTGCGTGATCTAAAAAATCATCTGCAGCAAAAGGCTGTTCAATCATCGCTAATTGATAGTGATCTAAACGTTGCAATTGAGACAAATCAGCCAATGTATACGCTGAATTGGCATCAACCATTAAAGGCAAGTTAGGAAAATGCTGACGAATCAAAGCAACGGGTTCCACATCATAACCGGGACGAATTTTCAGCTTCACTCGTTGATACCCTTTTTCTACAGCTAACTGAACTTGTTTAAGTAATTGAGGTAAGTCTTCTTGAATCCCTAAACTAATCCCTACAGGAATTTTCCTCCGCGTTGGTCCAAAAAATTCAGTTAAACTCTTCTGTTGCCGTTTGGCATATAAATCCCAGATGGCAGTTTCTAACGCAGCTTTTCCCATCCAATGTCCTTTAACTTCTTCAAAAATTGTTGAAACCTCTTGCGGCTGTTCAATCGCTTCTGTTAAAAGTAACGGAATTAAATGCTGTTGGATGATGAAGCGTTCGGTTACCAACGTTTCTTGCACATAATCAGGCTGCTCAAAAGCCACTAATTCGCCAAACCCTTGATTTCCTTGCTCATCAGTTATTACAAATAGATCAAACGCTTTTTCTTCCAAGCGACCATAGCTCGTGACAAACGGCGTTTTTAAAGGCAAACGAACCTGATAGGTTTCAATTGATTGAATGTTCATTCAGATGGCTCCTTTCAATAACGCTGTCACCTTTTCATAGAAAATCGTTGGTTGTTCCAAATGGATACAATGTCCTGCTTCAGGAAAAATTGTCAGCCTCAACAACGGTTGACGTGCCTGCATTTTTTTCGCAATCCCAATAAATTTTTGATCTTCGCCGCCTACCAATAAATCGGTAGGAATCGGCTGCAATTCTGCTAGACGTTCCCAGTAACTCTCTTGCGCTCCTGTACCCATATACCACAAACTACTAGCCAACCCAAAGGCCGATTGGCTCAAACGTTCCTGACGAATGGCCATTTGCTGTGCCACAGACAAGGCTTTTTGCGTTTGAAATAACGGTAATTCTTGCCAGAAATCAATAAAATCCACAAGCGGTTCCTCTAAGAGACGTTCCGCCAAACGATGATCTTGACAGATACGAGCCTGACGTTCTGCGGCGGTGGCCAAACCTGGTGATCCACTTTCCAATAAAAGATGCTGTACCTTTTGTGGATAATGTAATGCAAAACCTAAAGCTGTTCGAGCGCCCATTGAATAGCCTAATAAACAAAAGCAAGGCAAATTTAGCGATTCGGTTAGTTCAGCAAGATCATGGCAAACCTGTTTCATGGTATAACGCTCTGGTGCTACCAAACTAGCAGTCGCGCCATGACCAGGTAAGTCAATACCTAAAACGTTATAAGGTGTTTGACTGGGAAAAACGGCTGCAAACGTGGCTAACGTTCCTGTGAAACCGTGTAAACAGACTAGAGTCGTTCGCTTTGCATCAAAAGGTGTTAACCATTGATAATGGTACTGCATCCCCCGAATTAACCGTTCCATGAAATCCCCTGTCTTTCTACTCGTCTACCAATTTCAGCTAAAATTGATTCGTACAAATGAACATTCTCTTGACGATTTCCTTTGACTTCGATCACTTGAAATTGTGGTTCTTCAGCCGCTGTTTGTAAAATTTGCTTGAGCTCCGCGCTTGTTTTGACTTCTTGATACGAAGCACCGTAAAGTTCAGCAACTAACGAAAAATCTAAATCAAGCGGTGTTCCAAATAAAGGCTCAAAATCATCCTCACGTAAAGTTCGTTGGGATAGAAAAGAGAAAATCCCGCCACCATTGTTATTTAATAAAACAATTGTTAACGGCAACTGATAACGTTTAGCCAAAAATAAACCATTCATATCATGATATAGCGCTAAATCACCAATCAGTAGAACGTTTTGCTGTGTCGGTGCTACGGCACTCATTCCTAAAGCAGTTGAAACAATCCCATCAATCCCGTTGATGCCGCGATTTCCAAACATCCGATAAGGGCGACTATCCATAAATCGATCTAAGTAGCGGATAGCCATACTATTAGATACAAATAACTGACCGTTCTCTTTCATTGTTTGGTGAACAGCTAAGCTGGCTGTTGTTTCATTTAATTCTGTCGCGTTCAGCGTTTCTAGAAGAACTTCAGAGACCGTTTTTTCCAGCAGGAGCCATTGTGCTAACCAAGTCGCTTCTGTTGGTTTGACAACCGTTAGCAGTTGTTCTACAAACGTGGTTTCCTTTGCCTGAATAACTGTTTGTGATTTTTTCAATTGCTCTTGCCATTGCCCATTTTCGTCCACAAAATAAAAAGCAGTCTCTGTCGTTGCTAAGCGTTTCAACCATAACATGATGTTTTTAGAAATTGGCAGCGAACCAAAGCGCACTACCACTTCTGGTTCTTGTGGCAAGGTCGCCACATTTAGAAACAGATCACTATGTGCAATAACAACTTCACTATTTTGCCCATGTGTCACAATGTTTGCTAAAGGATCCGCTAGTAACGGCCATTGCAAAGCTTCGGCTAATTGAATAAATAACGCCGCTTCCTCCTCTGTATGACTGCCACCGACAACCAAGACGCCGTTTTTCTGGTACCATTGATCCGCTAACTGTTGCACTTGTTCTGTAGAAAGGATTGATTGACCAGCGAATAAAGCCGTTTGTTGAGAACTCTTTGTTTTTCTCTCTAAGTCAGGTAATAATGGTTCCCGCAAAGGAAAATTCAAATGAACAGGTGCTGCAGGCGTTTGTTGCGCGAAAGCTGCTCCTTTAGCGCCTTGCCAATAGGCGTAATTCAACATCTCTTCTGTTGCTTCTGGCAAAGCCATTTCAACAAATAATTTCACGTGATTTTGATACATTTGTAATTGGTCCATGGCTTGAGGAGCACCAACTTGACGTAACTCATGCGGCCGATCCGTTGTTAAAACAACTAAGGGTACATGGCTAATATTGGCTTCGCAAATTGCTGGATAATAGTTTGCAGCTGCTGTTCCAGAGGTACAAAGTAAGACCACTGGTTTTTGACTCGCTTTACTTAATCCTAAAGCAAAAAAAGCAGCGGAACGTTCATCGACATCGACAAAAGTTTGGATTGCGGTTTCCCGATGAAGTAATAAAGCCAGTGGTGTGGAACGGGACCCTGGACTAATGACTGCTTGTTCAACCCCACTATTTTTTAAGCCTTCAATAAAGGCCATTAAATAATCGGTCATTGTTTCTTGATGATTCATTAAACCTGCCCTCCAATTCCTCGTAACATCGGTTGAAATTTTATTTTCGTTTCTTCTCTTTCTAGCTCTGCTTGGGAATCCGCAACAATACCACAACCTGCATAAAGAACGCCTTGCTGACCAGCAAAGACACCTGAGCGCAAGGCCACAGCGAACTCGCCACTATCATCATTCCCTGAAATCCAACCGATTGGCGCACCATATAACCCACGACTCCCTGGCTCATATTGTCGAATCCATTCGACTGCCAACTCTTTGGGTTCACCGCCTAAAGCTGGCGTTGGGTGTAACTGCATCACACTTTCCAAGAACGAAATTCCCGGTTTACGTTGACCCGAGATTGGCACATAAAGATGTTGTACATCTCGATTTTCCAAAATAATGGGTGCTTGAATACTGTTTTCAGAAGTCGTCATCTTCGCCAACTCTTTCGCTAAACGTTCCACCACAATTTGGTGTTCTCCGGTATTTTTGCGGTCTTGTAAAAGTTGTGCTCCTAAAGCTTTCGTTTCTTCTGGTGTTTGACCCGTTTTAATGGTTCCTGCAATACAAGCGGTCGCAAACGTTTCTTTAGTACCCAACAGAAGTCGTTCTGGTGTTGCACCAATGAAACTTGTGTCTTTGGCTTCTAAAGCAAACAAATACGTATTTTGTTGTTGTGCCATTAAATTAACGAGCACTTGGTTACTTCGAATTTTTTCAGGACTGCTCACAGCAAGTTGTCGAGCCAAAACCACTTTTTTTAAAGGGCCATCTTCTCTTAAGACTGCTACTGTTTCGTTGACAGCTTGTAGCCATTCAGTCACGGCAACTTCTTCCTTGTCAATCTTTGTTTCCGCTACAGCTGGCAACTCCTCACAGATAGCTAACAAGCGATCAAACTGAGCCACCAAAGTCGACCAACGTTCCTCGATTTCTTGTTCACTAGAACCTGAAAAGTTCAGCGTTCCATAAATACGTGTACCTGAAAAAGTAAATAGAATACTTGGTAGATAAAACCAACCTTCCCCTAACTCTCCCCAGGCCTCAGTAGGCGTTTGTTCTGTATCAAAAGGCAAACCGCCAAACAGAAGAGCCCCCGTACCAGAAATAGACATATTTTGAAAACGAGTTGCCGCCTCTTTTTTTAAAAAGTTGTTCAATTGATGCGTTTCTGTTTCTGCGCCTTTTAAGATAGTTTCATATCCGAAGCCAACCAAAGCAAAATCTTTTTTCGGCGTTTGCCAAAAAAAACGTTCTCCTTGGTATGCCTTTTCACCAGCGGCAAAAATTGCCAAGGCTGTTTGTTCTGTTTCTAATGGAAAAACCCAACTGAACTGACGGGCATTCTTCTGATAGGCTTGTCGTAATTCATCAGGCAATTTCATCTGATTAAAAACGCCTCTCTTTCTTCTGTCATGAAACGATGTTTGGCAATCTTTCCACTTGCTGTTTGCGGGAAAGAATGACAAAAATAAATGCGTTTCGGTCGTTTATATTTTGCCAGTTTTCGTGAACACTGGTCTTGAATTTGCGCTAAGGTGATTTCTTGGTCACTAATCACATAAGCAACTGGAACGGCTCCCCATTGCGCATCTGGTTCTCCTACAACTGCCGCTGCTTTAATTCCTGTTATCGCCTGTAACACCTGTTCAACCTCAGTGGGGTAAATATTTTCACCACCAGAGATAATGAGTTCACTTAAACGACTAACCAAATACAGGTAACCTTGTGCATCTAAATAGCCCATGTCGCCTGTTTTAAACCAACCATCTGCTGTCCATTTTTCAGGTTGACGATGGTTAAGGTAACCTGAAACAACGTTTGGTCCCTTAAGTAAAATTTCCCCGACTTGATTTTCTGGCTGTTCTTGTCCTAGTTCATCAACAATTTTGATCTGCATATCTTTTAACGGTTGCCCAGCAGAGCCGATTTTCAGTGCCGCATCTTCAAATTTCAAGGCAACAACTTGCGAACACGTTTCCGTCATCCCGTAAGATTGAATGACTGGAATCCCTTTTTCCTCACACTGCGCTAATTTATCCGGTGCAATCGGTCCGCCGCCCAATAGCATTCCTTTAAAGCTGGCGCTGTAGCCAGCCTCAGGATAGACAGACAATAATTGTTGCAACATTGTCGCAACCACTGAAATGACGGTTCCACGGCCTTCTTGTAAATCTTGTGTCACTTGCTGTTCATCAAATTTATCGTAAAGGCGAATACTACAACCTAAGACGAGTTGTCGAACAACAATCGACAATCCGCTAATATGAAATAATGGGACTGCACACAACCAACAATCTTCAGCAGTAATCCCCATATTTTCTTGAGTGCCTCTAGCACTGGCCAGATGATTTTTAAACCGTTGCAAGACCCCTTTAGGCTGTCCTGTAGTTCCCGATGTATACATAATAGAAGCCACCGACTCTAAGTCACTTGGCTGTTGAAACTCCTGATGTGAAAGACTATGCTGTTTTTTAATCATTGGCTGAACGTCGACAAAAGAAATTTCTTCTAACAAAGCCTGCGTTTCAGGCGCACCAATAATCGTTTTAACTTGCGCATCTTTTAACTGAAAAGTCAGTTCAGCAAGTGTCAAATGCGTATTTAAAAATAATAACTCTTTCCCCAATTCCCATAAGGCTAGAATTGAAAAATACAACTCTTTGCTGTTCTTACTGAATAAAGCCACACGTTTTTCTTCTGGTGCAAGCACCTGTTGATATGTGGCTACCCAATGGCTGACTTCTTGTTGCACTTCTAAAAACGTCCAAGATTCATCCTGAAAATAAAAAGCAGGATGATCGGGACGTTTTTGTACTTGTTTATTTAACCAAGTCATTGGTTTATGGGAATTTAGGGAATTGATCGAAATCTGGTGTCCGTTTTTCTTTAAATGCATCTCGGCCTTCTTGTGCTTCAGCCATTGTATAGTAAAGAAGTGTCGCATCACCAGCTAATTGTTGCACACCAGCCAAACCATCTGTATCGGCATTTAAAGAGGCTTTAATCATCCGTAAAGCAATCGGGCTTTTGGTTAACATTTCTTCTGCCCACTCCATTGTCACATCTTCTACTTGATCCAATGGAACAACGGTATTAATCCAACCCATATCTAAGGCTTCTTGGGCAGAATATTGTTTACACATAAACCAAACTTCTTTTGCTTTTTTATGGCCGATAACACGCGCTAAGTAACCTGAGCCGTATCCACCATCAAAGCTACCGACATTTGGTCCTGTTTGCCCAAACTTAGCATTTTCAGCCGCAATTGTTAAATCACAAACTAATTGTAAAACATTGCCGCCGCCAATGGACCAGCCTTTCACCATTGCGATGACTGGTTTGGGAATGACACGGATTAACCGTTGTAAATCTAACACATTTAAACGTGGAATGTTGTCTTCGCCAACGTAACCACCATTACCTCGAACTTTTTGATCGCCCCCAGAACAGAATGCTTGGTCACCTGCGCCTGTTAAAATAATAACCCCGACATCTTCTTTATCACGACTAATGTTAAATGCATCAATCATTTCCATGACTGTTTTCGGTGTGAATGCGTTGTGAACATGCGGGCGGTTGATAGTAATTTTTGCTACTTTGCCTGCTTGCTCAAATAAAATTTCATCATATTCTTTAATTGTTGTCCAGTTTCTCATTAGGAAACCTCCTTCATTAATCTCATCTTTTTCTATTATACACAAGAATCGGCACTTTAGAGAAAAAGTCGCTTGAATTTTAAGAAAAAACATGGCTATTTCAAATTTTCTTCATTCCTGTATAATAAATAAAAAACCTTTTATTCTCTCTTTTATTAGAAAGGACTGATTACTATTCATCTTTTAGAGTATTTAGGCATCACGATTCAACACGTTTCTGCTGAGAAATGTCAGCTTACTTTAGCGGTAAAAGACGTGCATAAACAACCCTATGGCCTTGTCCACGGGGGCTTAAACGGCGTCTTAATTGAAACTGCCTGTAGTTTAGGTGCGAACGAAAACGTTCCTGAAAACACTTTTGCTGTCGGCATAGACTTACAAGTAAATCATCTTCGTAGTGTCCATGATGGTAGCCTTACCGTGATTGCGACGCCCGATCACTCGGGAAAGACCCTTCAAGTTTGGGAAGCAAAAATTTATAACGCAGACCACCAATTGACGAGCGTGGGGCGTTGTACCTTAACAAATCGACAAAAAAAACAGTAATCTTTACAGGTTACTGTTTTTTGTTTATGGTTTTTAATAAGTAATTAGATTACTTCGTTTATTTAATTTTAGTACCAACCATTTGCTAACCAGAATGATTTAGCTGCATCCCATGAACCATAGCGACCTGCTACGTACTGATCTGCCACGCGTTCTTGGTTGGCAGGTGAATAGTCACCATTTAAATAAGAGGCAGATAATTGGTAACGACCGATATACTGACCGTTTGTTGCATCGTAAGAACCACTAGATTCACGTTGTGCGATCCACTCTTTTGCATCACTGCTTGCGGCAGGTGCTGCTGGTTGCGCTACTTCTTGAGCAACAGGTTGTTGTACTTCTTGTTGTACTGGTTGTGCAACAGGTTGTTCAACTACTTGTTGAACTGGTGCAACTTCTACAGCTGGTGCTGGAGTATTAGCAACTTCTTTTTCTGAACGAATAACTAATTGTTCTCCTTCAAAAATTAAATCAAGGTTTGGCAATTTGTTATCAGAAGCAATTTTTTGAATTAAGCTATTGTCTCCTGCAAATTGATGAGAAATTGTTGATAAAGTATCTCCTGCTTTAACTGTATATAAGCTTTCTGCGTTTGCGTCTGTTCCTAAGAATAATCCTAAACCTGCGGCCAAAGTTGTTCCAAGTAAAATCGTTTTGATTGATTTCATGTATGTTTCTCCTTTGTAATTAAAAATATTTGATTGTTGCTCTTAGCACTCGGCAACAACCACGTCTGCTTCGCTTTATCGAAACGACTTCACATACTTTATCATCGAATGGCCGGCCGTAGGTGAATATCTCGTGACAATTTATTACTAGAATGTCGGTTTTGTTACATTTTGTAATAAAAAGCTGCTGGAAGCTTGATATTATCCTGTTTATATTTTGCGAAAAAAAGTTAAAAAAACAGGATTTTATTTTTGAGAAACCGTTTTCCAACCCTTGATTAGCCCTTAAATGTCGGTTTTTTTACATTCGTTTCAGTCAAAAAGTAACAAAATGTTAAAGATACTAGACATAAGAATATTTTTTTCAAAAACTCACGCCTAAAAAGAACAGGTGTTTTCTTTGAATTTTTTTATCATTCACTATTTTTATTTTTCCTTCTATTATATAGATAATTTTTTTGTCGTATTCATTTTTCGATTCTGAAAAAACACTAAGCACTTCCTATTGAAACAAAAAGAGTTAAACAAAAAAATCTTATATTTTGCTTGTTATTTATTCATTTTAATCTTATTCAAAAAAGGAACAGCTAAAGCAACTATGAAAACAAAGTATTGAAAATAAAGCAGAATAAATATTCATTTTTATTGTAATTCACGAATAAAAAACAAACAATCACTCGAACGCTTGTTATTTAAAAACGTAATCAGTTTTTTCTCTTTCTATTTTCCAATCTATGAGTAATAAAATATATGAATCTACATTTAAGTCATTTTATTATCAAATATTCTGAATATTATAAGAATTGGAGTTTTATCTATGAGTGACAAAGAACAACTTGAGAAATTAGACAAATCCTTTCTGGGACAACCGAAAGGACTAGCAACACTGTTCTTCACAGAAATGTGGGAACGTTTCAGTTACTACGGCATGCGTGCTATTCTAATGTATTACATTTACGATACCGTAGCCAATGGCGGTTTAGGTCTCCCCAAAGCAACTGCCTTAGCCATCATGTCCATTTATGGATCAATGGTTTTCATGTCCAGTATCATTGGCGGTTGGGTCTCTGACCGTGTCTTAGGTTCAAGGAAAACTGTTTTTATTGGTGGTTTGTTAATCATTGCTGGACATATTGTTCTCGCTACCCCATTTGGTGTCCCCGCCTTATTCGTTTCTATTATGTTAATTGTATTTGGGACTGGGATGTTAAAACCAAACGTTTCAGGGATGGTTGGCCATCTTTATTCAAAAACTGACTTACGTAGAGATGCAGGCTTCTCCATTTTTTACATGGGGATTAATATCGGAGCCTTAATCGCTCCCCTTGTTGTCGGAACTTTAGGACAAGAATATAATTATCATTTAGGCTTTTCCGTTGCCGCTGTTGGGATGTTCTTCGGGCTACTACAATATTATTTCCAAGGACGTAAATCTCTGGCTGGGATTGGTCAGGCCCCAACTAATCCAATGTCTAAAGAAGAGCAAAAGAAATTTGCTAAAGCATTTATGTTGGCAATTGTCGTTGCTTTACTTATTTTTGGTGGCGCCTATGTCACAGGACATTTAACAATTGATTTCTTTATTAATACCATCAGCGTGTTAGGAATCCTGTTACCTGTTTATTATTTCAGCAAAATGTTAACGTCTAAAGATGTCACTGCTGAAGAAAAACCAAAAGTTCTGGCTTACTTACCATTATTCTTAGCAGCAATTGTTTTCTGGTCATTGGAAGAACAAGGTTCGTCTATTCTTGCTCTATTTGCAAATGAACGGACGCAAACGAGTTTGTTTGGCTTCCCGATTGCCGCTAGCTGGTTCCAATCATTAAATCCTGTATTCGTAGTTATTTTGACCCCTATTTTTGTTACATTATGGACAAAACTAGGCAAACGTCAACCATCAACAGTTGTGAAGTTTTCACTAGGGCTAGTCTTTGCTGGTCTTTCCTTCGTCTTATTAATGTTGCCAGGTCTACTTTATGGTACCGAAGGACGGGTGAGTCCACTTTGGTTATTCTTTAGTTTCTTCATTATGATTGTCGGAGAAATGTGTTTATCTCCCGTTGGCTTATCGATTACTACAAAATTAGCACCGAAAGCTTTTGAAGCTCAAACCGTTGCTATTTGGTTATTAGCAGATGCCGCTTCACAAGCCATTAATGCTCAAATTGCTCGTTTCTATACACCTGGAACAGAGTCAGCCTATTTTGGGATTGTCGGACTTGTAGCTGTCGTTGCCGGGATTCTCTTATTCATTGTGAAAAAACCAATCCAAAACTTAATGGGTGACGTCCGTTAAACCGTCAAAAAGTTGCCTTTCTCTTTTTTGAAAGGCAACTTTTTTATACAGTATTTTGATAACGTTTTCAACAAGTGGTATACTAAATAGAAGGAGGACGAGGACATGCGTTACTTAATTGGCGGTATTTTTTTATTGATTAGTATCTGGCAATTCATTGTTACTGGACGGACATTTTCCTACTTAAAGAAAGAGGGCGGTAAAAGAACCTCACCATTTATTCTGTTAGGACTATGGAGTAGTTTAGTGTTTGCTATTATTTCATTTGCTGTGGCGATTGCTTCTTTCTTTTATGTGAGTTTTTAAGGCAAGTGTATTTTATATTTTGTCTTATTAAGCAACAAAAACATCTCAAAAAATCGAGATGTTTTTTGTTGCACATTTTTATCTAAATGGAATGATATTGCGAAACTTTTTGATAGGCACTTGCTATTTTTTCAAATGGTGTTTCCTCAAAAATAGTGAACAGTCCGGGCTTATGTTTATTCAAAAATTGAATGGTTTCTTTAAGAGGTACCTGCCCTTCGCCAATGGCTACCGGAAATATCTGCTGATTTCTTATAATGAAATCTTTCAAATGAAAAGCAACGATTTTTTCACCAAAACACTCAAACGCTTCTTCTACTATTTCCAAATACGTTTTATCTATATCTACTCGAATTAAGTTGGTAGGATCCAAAATAATGCCTAAATTAGTTGAAGCAACCTCGTCAATCAATCGTTGCATTTTTTCAATTGTATGAATTGGATGATTGATTCCTGGTTCAATCCCAACAATTATCCCATACTTTTCAGCTTCTCGACATAATCTTCTAACAGAAAATAAAACTTCTTCGTATGCTTCTTCTGTATAATTATCTTCAGTGTAATAAATCGTTTCATATATACTGCCTGTTTCAGTTGCAACGATTTTTGCCCCAAACATTGAAGCGTAACGAATGTATGTTTCAAATTGATGCAGTCGTTTTTCTCGCTCTTCTAAATCTGGATGAATCAGATTAATATAACAACTTAGGACGCTAATCGTAATCTTTTCATCTTCGAAAATATTCTTAAATTGACTTCCTAGTCCTGGAGATAGAACAGCAGCACTTGCATATTCTGGATAAGAAATACCTAAGGCAAATTGAATTGAAGTGATGTTCGTTTCAGCAATTTTTTTAGCCAATTCCACAGGAGATATTTTGGTGCCAACATCATGGGCACGTACTGCAAGTGTCAACATTTTATTCAAGCCTCACTTTCTTGATAGATTCTTCGTAATGATCAAAATGAATGATCTGATTATTCTTATGTTGCACCAAAAATTCTTTCGGTGTCATATTAAACTCTTTTTTAAAGGATTTCAAAAAGTGTGGATATGATTTAAATCCACATTTCAGGTAAACATCACTAGCACTGCGATATTCTTTTAATAACTGTTTAGCGTAAAGTAGTTTCTTTTTCAGCACAAATTGATGGAAAGTAAATCCTGTATGTTTCTTAAATTCCCGCGTTACATAATACTTAGTCACAAAAAAATTTTTTTCCATCTGTTCTAAGGTTAATGGTTGATCCAAATTTTGAGAAATGTAGGTAATCATTGCTTCAATTCGTTCATTTTCAATCATTTGTTTTGGTTGGCTCTCATTCTCTTCTTTCAGAACTAATTGATTTAAGTAAATTAAAAAGTCTAACAGTTGTTGTTCATAACGAACATCCGCACCATATTCTTCTGGCAAAGGAGAATGATCTAACGGGGTCAAGTAGTTTGCTAATTTTGCTACATCCACTTTGATAACTTTACTACGACGCTGACCAAAATGTTGAAAACAAGCAGACAAGTTTGTCCGTTTACTAGATCGTTGTTGTAAAAAATCGGGTGTTAAAAAAATATACATCCGTTCAAAATCATCAGTACTCTGCTTAATAATTCGATGTAAATCATGATAATGAATGAGTAAAACGGTCCCTGCTTCAACATCAAATTGATGTCCATCTAAAAAGAACGTTGCTACCCCTTTTAACGTACAATGGACTTCATAAAAATCGTGGTAATGATAGATGGTTTTTTCTGGACTAACCATATCTTTTACATGAAAGATCTCATATTGATCTGAAATCATACTATTTACTTGTGATTTCCGGATTTCTTTTACACTCTTCAACAAGATTCACCTCTTTTTTTAGAAGTTAACTATTTTTTGAATAAACAGTTACAGCTAATGTTGGTACAATTTATTACTTTCTGGAACAGGCGTTACCACAAAGGCTTTCTTTGTAAGTTCCAGAACAATTTCTTAAAATCAACTCCACTCAAGTAAGTTGTTTTGTGTACAATCATACGATTCACTATAACAAACTGTTCTATTTTAAATTATAGTTCAAAAACTTTTCTTAATTCAGTCGTCATCGGCGAGCAATCAGGATTTGTTTCCATAATATCTTCCATATAGTTCCACCATTTTTGATTGATTGGCGTCAGTGCTATTTGTTCCCAGCGAGCTTCATCTTCTATTTCTAAATAACCAAAAAGTGTACTGGTTTCAGGATTTAAAAAAATTTGATACTTAATTGCCCCATGTTCTTTCAGCATTTGACGCATTTCTGGCCATAACTCCTCATGACGTCGTTGATATTCGGCCTGTTGATCAGGATATACTTGCATACAAAAGGCTTTTTTTATCATAGCTTTCTCCGTTTTGATACTTTCTCTTCCAAATAGCCAACTTTCGGTGTCACACCAAACGCTTCTGCTAAGCGCCATAAATCTGCATCTGAAATTGTTTGGCGAACGCCTCCTTGCGCACAAACATAAGTGTACACTTCAGCGGCTTTTTCGGCAGTTTCAATTAAACCAAATACTTCATCCATATCACGGCCAGTACCATAAATACCATGTTGCGGCCATAAAACCAAACGAGATTCTTTCATTTTTTCAGCCGTTGCTACACCAATTTCATTCGTTCCAGGAACCAACCATGGAATAATACCAACACCGTCTGGAAATACTACTAAACATTCGGTACACATTTGCCATAATGTTCTAGTAAAGACTTTTTCATCTAATTCGTGGGTAAAACTCATTGCTAATAAATGACTCGCATGATTATGCATGACAATGCGATTTTCTGTATCAACAGCTAAACGAGCAATATGGCTCATAAAATGACTAGGTAATTCACTCGTTGGCACAGCTTCATCTTCTAAGCCCCACAATAGTTCTAATTCCTGGCCATTTTCACTAACTCGTAAAATCCCTAAGTTTTCACTTGGTGCATCACAGACATTTTTAAAATATTTTCCTGAGCCTGTCACGATAAAATATTTTCCTGCTAATTTCGTTGCATCAAATTTCATTGGAATCTTTCGGAGCACTTGTGTTGGATTTAGAAAAGGTAAAATCTCCTCCTCTTTTAATAAATACGAAATATTTCCGCCATTTCGTTCATCCCAACCTAAACGATATAAATTTTTGGTCGTTTTGACCATTTCTTCCACAAATGGTGCTTGTAACACGTTCATTTTTTTCATTTTAGAAGTTCCTCTCGTTTGTTAATTTTATGAAAAACGACAACTATCTTTACCTGTTGGCAATTGACGAGTTGGTAAAATCACTTTTTCGTATTCTTGAACATCCGTTAACCAATCTAAGCCGATAGGTACGTGATTTTCTTGACAGTAGTAGTTCCAGATATCGACGAATGGAAAGTCTTTTAACTCTTCCGTTAAGGCTAAACGTGTGGTAAAATCTCCTATCAATTCAGCTTCTTTTAAGACGTTTGTTGGCTCAAGCATCGCTTTCATTAACGCTTTTTGTGTATTGCGGGTGCCAATCACCCAAGCGGCAACACGATTGATTGTGGCATCAAAGAAATCTAAGCCCACGTGTGTTTGTCCTAATAAATCATTGCGAACTAACTCCTTGGCAATTTCTTGCAATTCATCATCCATAATGACAACGTGGTCACTATCCCAGCGAACTGGACGACTGACATGTAATAGCATTCCTTCGCCAAATAAGGATAATGAAGATAACTTATTAGAAATCACTTCTGTTGGATGAAAATGACCAGCATCTAAACAAATTAATTTATTCCGCGTTAAACCGTAGCCCATATAAAATTCATGAGACCCAACTGTATAGGCTTCTGAACCAATCCCAAAGAGCTTGCTTTCCACCGCATCGACTGTATAAGCTGGATCAATTTCCTCTGAAAAAATTTCATCTAGCGAAGCCATTAGCCTCTTTCTCGGCGTTAAACGATCAACTGGGTTATCTTTAAAGCCATCTGGCACCCAAAAGTTATTGACAGCTACTTGTCCTAATTCTCTTCCAAAATATTCAGCAATTCTTCGTGAACGTTTCCCATGCTCAATCCAAAAGTCTCGAACTTGCGGATTCGGATGAGCTAAAGTAAAGCCATCGCGGTACATTGGATGCGAGAAAAAGGTTGGATTAAAGTCCAATCCTAAGCCATTTTCTTTTGCCCAAGTCACCCATGGTTCAAAATGCTTTGGTTCCAGTTCGTTTAAATCCACCCTTTCCTCTGTGTCTAAATAAATAGCATGCAAATTCAATTTATGTTTTCCTGGAATTAAAGAAAACGCTTTTTCTAAATCTTGACGTAGTTGCTGGGGACTTCGAGCAACGCCTGGATAATTCCCTGTAACTGAAATACCACCAGAAAGTTCATCCTCACTTAAGAAGCCTCTCACATCATCTCCTTGCCACACATGCATTGAAATTTTGACATCAGCCATTTTTTCCAATACAGCTTCGGTATCTACGCCAATACTGGCATATTTTTCTTTCGCTTCTTCATATTTTTGTGTAATGGTTGTCATAATGAGCTCCTTTTCATAAATGCTTGATAGCGATTTTTTATTGTTGAATCAATTGGATTTGCTTGATAGATTTCCGTGGGAAAAGATGTTTGGATACAAGTACGAGCTGCTGGAATATCTTTAAGTTCACCTGTTGCAATCATCTGCATCAAAAGATTACCTAAAGCAGTTGCTTCTCCAGGTCCCGCTTTCACTGTAACATTAGCAACATCAGCAGTTAGCTGGTTCAATAAACGATTATTGGAACCACCACCGACAACATGTAAAGTTGTAATTTTCCGTTCGATTCCTGTTAATTGAGCTAATTTTTCTAGTTCTACGCTGTAACACAATGCTAAATTATCATAAATACAACGAGCGAGTTCACCAGGGCTTTCAGGAACTGTTTGTTGTGTTTCACGGCAATAGGCTTGTAATTCAGTAATCATATTTCCTGGATTTAAAAAACGAGGATCATTTATATCAATAAATTGTTGAAATGCTGGTTCTTTTTCAGCTAAGGCGGCCAATTCAGCATAGCTATATTGGTAGTTTTGGTGCCGTGCCACTTCTTGAATTAGCCACATACCCATAATATTTTTTAAGAAACGAATTGTGTTCTGGGCGCCCCATTCATTCGTGTAATTTTCTTGGAAAGCTTCAGCAGAAATTGTTGTAACAGTCGTTTCAATACCTAATAAAGACCAAGTACCACTGCTAATGTACGCCCAGTCATCGCCAATGCCTGGCGTACCTAAAATTGCTGAAGCTGTATCATGACTAGCTATCGTAATCAACGTTGCATTTGGTAAATCATAGTCTGGAAAAGCCGCTGTTTGCAGGTCGCCTAAAATCATGCCCGGCTCTACTAATGTTGGAAATAATGTTTCATCAACTCCTAGGAAATCCAGTAATTCACTTTCCCATTGTTTCGTTCCAGCATTCAACAGTTGCGTGGTGGAGGCGTTGGTGGCTTCGATGACTGCTTTTCCAGTAAAGACATAACCTAAGTAATCAGGGATTAACAACAATTGGCTGGCTGCAGCCAAACGTTCCTTTTCCTCTACAAATAACTGAAAAATGGTATTAAAAGGTTGAACTTGAATCCCCGTTTGTTGGTACAATTTTTCTAATGAATAGCCTTTTGAAAAATTTGTTACAGCTGCTTCTGTCCGTCCATCTCGATAAGCAATCGGTTCGTCCAAAAGTTGACCAGATTGATCCAGCAGACAATAGTCAACACCCCAAGTATCAATTCCAATAAAGCATTCCTTGATACCTAATTGTTTAACTTTTTGCAGACCAAGCAGTAACTCATGGACTAAACTAGCCATATCCCAACGCTGATACCCATCTTTTTGATGAAAACCATTTTTAAAACGATGAATTTCTTCTATTGTTATCTGACCATTCGCTAAGCGTTGACTTTTCATTATGCGACCGCTAGAAGCACCAATATCAACCGCTAAATAGGTTCGTTTTTCAACTTGTTCTTTTTTCACTTTGTTGATAGTTGTCAATCCTTTCACTATTTTTATTTTTTGTACGTTAGACTAACTTTATGTATTCATCATAAACAAAAAACAGCGCTTTCACCTCTCACAATTTTGAGATATAATTGTACTATCTTGGTAATTAGGAGGTTCTTATGGATTATTGGGAAAAAGCCGACTACTCTTGGTCAGACGATTCTAAGCGACACATTTTGACACCTAGCAGCAAAAGTCGCACACTTTTTTATTACATACAGGAAATTGGACAGTTTAAAGCCTCGCGCCCTTATTATACGGAGCGGGCACATTTACCATCATACTTAATTAAATTTACGCTAAATGGTAATGGGGAATTACGCTATCGTTATCACACATACAGCTTACAGAGAGGTGATTTATTCTTTATTGACTGTCGGGATTATCAATACTATCAAGCAACCAGCGAAGAGCCTTGGGAAATGGACTGGATTCATTTTGAAGGAGGAAATTCTGGCGCTTTTTTCCAAGAATTTATGAAAAATGGTTCACCTGTTTTCTCCACTAATCAGCTTCCTGAAGATAATCCTATTCATTTAATCATTCAGCAACTATTACAATTACAAGATTTACAACATGCGCAAACTGATTACCAATCTTCCGTTTTAATTCATCAATTACTGAACGAATTATTGTTGCAAAAGTATCGTCAAGACTTTACCTACGAAACGATTCCATCATTGGTTTTGGAAATGAAAGCTTACATTGATCAACATTTCAAAGAAACAATTTCTTTAGAAGACTTGGCTCAACTCTTTCATTTAAATAAATATCAATTGAACAAAGAGTTCTCCAAATACATTGGATTACCGCCAATTAAATATCAAATTAGTAAAAAAATTTCTTATTCAAAAGATTTACTACGCTATTCTAATCAAACAGTGAAAGAAATTGCTGTAGATGTTGGTTTAGAAAACTATGCCTACTTTAGTCGATTATTTAAAAAGCGAACTGGATTAACTCCTAGTCAATACCGTAAAAGTGGCTTCTAAAAAATCTCTCTATGACACATAACGTCATAGAGAGATTTTTTATTTCTATGCCTCCTAAACTCAATATTTTATAGTAAATTACCAAATCTAGTTGATTGAACAACTTATATTTCGCTCAATTGGGGTTGTTAGACAATTTGTATTGAATTAAGAAATTAGATTTGGTAACCACATGACAAGTTCAGGTACATATGTGATTAAAAGTAAAATTGCTAGAATTATCAGATAAAATGGAACTAGCGGTTTCAGCATTTGCTCAGCTTTAACACCCCCAACACTAGCACCAACATATAATCCTGTTCCAACAGGTGGTGTAATTGAGCCAACACACAAGTTCATAATCGCAAATAAACCAAAATGAACTGGATCCACTCCAACATTCATAACAATTGGTAAAAAGATTGGTGTAAAAATCAAAATAGCTGGACCAACATCCATAAACATTCCCACAAACAATAGGACAACGTTTACTAATAATAGAATTAAGTATTTATTGTCTGTGATTCCTAAAATAGCTGTACTGATTGCTTCTGGTATCCCTGTAAAAGCCATCGCAAAAGACATCATTGAAGAAGTTGCCAACAAGAACATAATGGTTCCGCTCATCAAGACAGCCTCTTTTAACATTTTAGGTAAATCGTTTATTTTCACTGTTTTGTAGTAAAACATTGAAATCAATAATGAGTATGCGACAGCGATTGCTGATGCTTCAATCGCTGTAAATAACCCCGTCAAAATACCGCCAATAATAATGACAATTAACAATACACTGGGAACCGCTTCTCGCAAAACCTTGCTGACTTCTCCTTTTTTTGCTTTTGCCACAGTAGGATAATTATGACGTTTTGCAATAACATAAGCTACCACCATAATTCCTAACGCCCACAAAGAACCTACCAAATAACCGCCTAAAAATAAAGAAGAAATAGAGGCCCCACCAGCCACCAATGAATACATAATAAACGCTGTACTTGGTGGAATAACCATCCCTGTAGGAGCAGAGGCAATATTTACAGCCGTTGCAAATTTCCGATCATAGCCCTCATTTACTTGTTGCGGAATTAGCACGCCACCAATAGCAGTCGATGCTGCAATTGCAGAGCTAGAAATCGAACCAAATAATGCGTTCCCTAACACATTAGTATGTGCTAGCGCGCCGGGAACACGACCAACAAATAACATAGAAAAATTTACCAACTTTTGGGCAATTCCCCCATTATTCATAATCACGCCAGAAAAAATAAAAAACGGAATTGCTACGAGAGAGAAACTATTTAAACTAGAGACCATTTTTTGAGCTGAGGTAAATGCAGCTGCTTCAAAAGGAATTACTAATAACAATGTTGCAATTGAAGATGCCGCAATGCTCATACCAATTGGCATACCAACTACCAATAAGACTGCAAAAACTACAAATAAGATAATGCCTGCTTCTAAAGCCATATTTTTACTCCTATTCTTTTTCTTCTATAAACGCATTAAGAATCTTTTGATTGCGTGAATAACTCTAGCAAATTCATCAAACTATAAATAAACATCAAAACACCTGCTACTGGAACAGCTAAATAGACATAACCCATAGGAATTGCCAAAGATGGTGAAATTTGTCCTAACGTAATTACTACACCATTCCAACCGCCAAATATCATAATCACTCCTGCAAAAAGTAGGAACAACAATTGAACAATAAATTCTAAAAAGCGTTTTTGTTTCCCTTGTAATTTTTCACTTAACAAAGTTACTGCTAAATGTCCCTTTTTTCCAACCACATAAGCAGAAGCTAACATCGCCAGCCAGACCAATGCAAAGCGAACAAATTCTTCTGTTAAGGTACTAGGATTTTTTAACACTGTCCGGGCAAACACTTGGTACAAAACGACCAAAACCATTGCAGCAAGAATGATTGATCCAAGTATTTCTAAAAGTCGATTTAAAAATTTTCTAAAACCTTTCATAATTATCTCCTTAATTAGTCCGCCAACTGGCGAATAGCCTGATACAGTTCGCCATATTCTGAGCTATTTTTGAATGATTCATGCAACGGTTGAACGAGTTTTTGGAATGGTTCACTGTCTACTTGATTGAACACAACGCCATATTCTGCTTGTGCTTTTTTCTTTTCTTCTTCAACCGCTTCTTTAAAGACCGTTTTTTCAAAAGCGGTCGATTCTTTTGCTGCTTCTTCAATCGCTTGTTCTTGTTTCGCTGTCAAACGTTCTTTTGTCCCCTCGTTCATAATCACAATATCTGGCACTCGAGTATGCTCATCATAAGAATAATACTTAGCCACACCACCATGACCAGCTGTATATAAAACGAACTCATTATTCTCTGCACCGTTGATTAGATTAGATTGTAGAGAAGTATATACTTCCGAACTACCCATAGGTACTGGCGAACCCCCTAAAAGTTCTACCATTTTGATGGCGGTTTCACTTTGCATGACCCGAATTTTTTTACCTTTCAAATCATCTGGAGATGTAACAGGCCCTTTGCTCATATAAAAACTTCGTTGACCAGAGTCATAATAAGTTAAACCAACAAATCCTAATTTTTTTGTAGAATCATACACTGGTTGCATTAGCGCTTGATTATCCATTACTTTAAAAAAATGTTTTTCATTATCAAAAATATACGGAATGGCAAATACAGAATAATCTTTAGAAAAACTTTCTAATGCTGATCCACTGACCTTTGCAAAATCAATTGCACCTGTTTGTGTTAATTCAATTAGTTCTGTTTCTCCACCTAATTGACCATCTGGAAAGTATTCAATTTGAACTTTACCATCTGTTTTTTCCTCTACCAATTCACCGAATTTCTTCATAGAATCGATAACTGGTTGGCTATTACTAGCATACGCATAGCGCAAGACTACCGTATCATTTGCCGAAGCTTCTGTTTTGCCGCAACCACTTAGCAACTGTAATCCTGCCAATACCATAACTGTTGTAAATAAAACCTTTCTTTTTTTCATGAACTTTTCTCCTTACTTTTCTAGCAATAAGAAACAAGCAATTCAGTCAAACATAGGATTGTTAATGATTGACCATAAGGCATCGCTGTCATTCCAATTGTGCGATAAAAATCTAAATTATCACCCATTCCTGTACCAACTGACACATGTTGTACTTCTCCCGTTTCATCAATCTCATTTAGTAAGCCAGCAATTGCTTTATTTGCCACTTCTTCATATTCAGAAGAAATATATTTTTTATGAACCGCTTTTAAAATCCCATAAGCGAATCCCGCTGTAGCAGAAGATTCTAAATACGAATTTGAATCATTAATTAATGTATGCCATAAACCAGATTCATCTTGGTATTTCGCTAAAGCTGCCACTTGCGCATTGAGGGTACTTAATAAAAATTCCCGTAAACTATCTCCTTTTGGTAACTCTAAGATTTCAATAATTTCTGGAATAGCAATCGTAATCCAGCAGTTTCCTCTTGCCCACAGTGCTTCCGCATAATTATGATTTCCTTCAAAAGTCCAACCGTGATACCATAGACCACTTTTTTTATCTTGTAAATATTTAATATGGATTAAAAATTGATGCTTTGCTTCTTCCAAATAATCGAGTCGATTCAACAACTTACCAATTTTTGCCAAAGGTAAGACAGTCATCATTAACGTATCATCCCATAATTGATTTTTATTTTCTGGTCCATATGTCGCATGTTGCAAGCCACCTTCATTCGTTCGGGGCATTTCTTCCATCACCCATTCCGCCCATTGCTCTAAGTAAGGTATATATTTAGAGTCTTTCGTGTCTTCATATAGATAAGCCATTGTTAAAAGCGGAGCCATCGTATTCACATTCTTAGGCGGCGCGCCTTCTTGCATCCGACCTTCAAACCAGTCGTTAACTACTTGTAAAGCTTTTTCACTTTTAGTATTTCGATAATTCTTATATATACCATACAACCCAACGCCTTGCGGCCAGTTCCAAATCGTCCAACTTTTGTCATCAACTTTTAAACCATCAAAATCTAACAGAAATTCACCTGTGTTATCTTTAATCGTTGTTAAATTTCTAATTAATAAGTCAATCGTTGTTTCTACTGTATCTTTTGGTATGAATTGTTCCTGTTTAATAATCATCGGCAATCAAAACTCCTTTTCCATCCCACCAGCGCAAATGAAACGCTTTCATTTTTTGTAATTTTAGTTTAGCAAGGAATGTTAGCAAATTATATAGTTAATCTTGACGAATTACTGTCAAAAATTGACTTTTTTTAAAAATTAGATACGGTTTTTACCAATTCAATCAATGAGTAAATAACAAAAAACGGACATCCTTTTTAGGGATGTCCGCTTTTTGTTACTTATTTATGGTTGTTTTCCAATATAAGCTAAAATTCCACCATCGACATATAAGATATGTCCGTTAACAAAGTCAGAAGCGTTAGATGCTAAGAAAACTGCTGGGCCAGCTAAGTCTGCTGGTGTGCCCCAACGATTAGCAGGTGTTCGTCCCAAGATGAATTCGTTAAATGGATGCCCTGGTTCTCTTAATGGCGCCGTCTGTGGCGTTTCAATGTAGCCAGGTCCAATCCCATTACATTGAATATTATATTGTCCATATTCAGAAGCAATATTTTTCGTTAACATTTTTAGTCCGCCTTTTGCTGCCGCGTACGCACTAACTGTTTCACGACCTAGTTCACTCATCATTGAACAGATATTGATAATTTTGCCATGACCCTTTTCAATCATATCTGGAATAACCGCTTTTGCCATAATAAATGGCGCATTCAAGTCAACATCAATCACTTGACGGAACTCTTCTGCTGACATATCCACCATTGGAATTCGTTTAATAATTCCCGCATTATTGACTAAAATATCAATAGAGCCGACTTCTTCTTTAATCTGAGCAACCATCGTTTGAACTTGCTCTTCATCAGTGACATCACACACATAACCACGTGCTTCAATCCCTGCAGCCCGATAATTTTCCAAACCTTGTTCAACTGATTCAGGAGATAAGTTATTAAAAACAATTGTTGCTCCTGCTTCAGCTAGGGATTTCGCAATCTCAAAGCCAATCCCATAAACAGCACCTGTAATTAACGCTACTTTTCCATCTAATTGAAAATCATTCATTTTAAATTCCATGTTTTCTCCTCTTTCTTTGGTTTATTTTAATTGATCCATTGCAACCATATCCATGTCTGTGTACGTAATATTTTCTCCGCACATGGCCCAAATAAAGGAATAATTACTTGTACCAACCCCAGAATGAATTGACCAGCTTGGTGAAATAGCTGCTTGTTCATTACTCATTACTAAATGTTTCGTTTCGTCTGGTTTACCCATCATGTGGAAAATCCGCGTATCTTCTTCCATATCAAAATAAACATACGCTTCCATCCGACGTTCATGTGTATGACAAGGCATTGTATTCCAAGCGCTACCTGGTTCTAAAATGGTGTAACCCATTTGTAACTGGCAACTTTCACAAACGTTCGGATGAATGTATTGGTAAATTTTACGTTGGTTCAATGTTAATGGATCACCCGTTTCCATTGGGGTAATTTCATCAATACTAATTTTTACGTTCGGATATTTATGATGTGCTGGGACACAACTAATGTAAAATTTCGCTGGATTATCAGGGTTTTCTGAAGAAAAACGAACATGTTTTGTTTCTTTCCCAATATAATAGCCATCTTGTTTTTTCATTGTTTCTTTGGCGCCATCAATTTCAATAAAGCCTGGTCCCCCAATATTAATAACTCCTAGTTCACGGCGTTCTAAGAAATAATCAACTCCTAATTCCTTGTCCAAAATAATTTCTAATTCTTCTGTGGTTGGTGTCACACCACCAAAAATCATCCGATCATTATGTGTGTAGGTTAAGCTGATTGCACCTGGAATAAAAACTTTCTCTACTAAAAATTCATCTCTCAATTGTTCTGTTGAATAGTGACGGATATCCGCCGGACTATGTGTATAACGTGTTTCCATATTTTGCATAACTAAAATCTCCTATCTATTTATTTTTCCTGAGCCCGTTGCCAAAAAAGCAAGGACTTCTTTTTGACTAAATTGATTACAATCACCATGGACAGTATGTTTTAACGCACTAGCCGCTGTCGCAAAATCAATGCAGGTTTGTGGATCATAGGCAGCTAATAAACCATGTAAAACCCCACCAGCAAACGCATCACCGGCACCGACACGGTCAACAATCGGTTGTAATCGATGACATTTAGACGTATAATACGCACCTTTGTACCATAGCGTTCCGATTAATTCATTATCTGTCGCTGAATGAACTTGACGTTTGGTTGAATAAAATACTTGAATGTTGGGATAACGTTCTTGCATTTTTCGGTAGTACCACGTTAATGCGTCTTCAAGTTCTTCCTCTGGTTCTGGAATCTCCAGTAAATAACGAGCATCTAATACCCCAGCTGAACAAATATCAACAAATGGAAGAATGGCCTTCAATGCCACGCTCGCTTCTTTCTGGGACCAAAGTTTCCCTCGATAATTAATGTCAAAACTTACTTGGCACCCTGCTTGCTTCGCTGCTTTAACTAGCGCAACCGTCATACTTTGCCAATTTTTTGATAACGCCGCTGTAATCCCTGAAATATGAAAGATCTCTACTCCTGAAAACAGCTCATGTAAGTCCCATTCCATTTCTTCGATTTGAGCAAAGCTTGAATAGGCGCGATCATAGACCACACTGGCTGCTCGTTCTCCTGTACCAGTTTCCAAGTAATACGTTCCTAGGCGTGTTCCTCCAGTTCGTACAAATTCCGTTGAAACCCCATAACGACTTAAATGCTTTTTGGCGGCTTCTCCTAATGAATTATCGGGCACTTTACTAGCAAAAGTCACTTGGTGGCCATAGTTCGCTAACGAAATCGCTACATTCGCTTCACCACCGCCGTAATGTACAGCGAAATTTTCTGTTTGTGCTACGCGTATTCCGACAGGCGTGGACAAACGCAACATGATTTCTCCCAATGTTACGACTTTCCCCATGTGCCTACACCCCTTTGATTGCTTGGAATTTTTCCATATAGGCTTGGGCAACCTCACGAACTTTTTCAAAATCCCCAGTTGCTGCTGGCGCTAACAGATTGCCACCAACACCGACAGCCGTCACACCTGCAGCAAACCACTCGGCCATATTTTCCAAACTGACACCACCCGTTGGCATAATATTTAACTGAGGCAATGGCGCTTTAAATGCTGAAATAACACTCGGTCCATAAACACTTCCCGGAAATAGTTTAATAATATCTGCTCCGCTTTTCAGTGCTTCTTTCATTTCTGTGATGGTCATACAGCCTGGCAAGTAAGGAACTTGGTATAAATTGCAAATTTTAGCGGTTTCTTCATCGAAGCTTGGACTCACAATATATTCAGCCCCTGCTACAATAGCTAAACGAGCAGTCGTAGCATCCAAAACTGTCCCCGCACCAATGACTACGTCAGGATTCTCTTGGTATAACGCAACTAATTCCTGAATCACTTCTGTTGCTTGAGGAACAGTAAAGGTTAACTCAATCCCCCGCATACCGCCTGCTACAATGGCTTGACTAGCTTTTAGCGCTTCCTCTTTTGTCTTTCCGCGAACCACAGCAATCACGCCAGCATTTTCTAATTTTTGTAAAATTGATACTCGCTTCAACAGACTCCCTCATTTCTTATTTAGAAATATATATTTATTATAAAGAAATTCACAACTTCATTATACAGATAAAAAAAGAAAATGCAAACGTTTTTACAAAAATAAAAAAAGAAAGCCAAACAAAAATCCCAATCGACTTTTGTTTGGCTTTCTTTTTCTACTATAATTTCGCTTCAATCGCTGCTTTTGTTGCTAAAAGGGCTTGATTAATCGTCGTTTTATTTTCCTCTGTCAAACGATATTTCGGCATGCTCACACTAAAAGCACCCGCAATTTCGCCATCTTTCATTAAAGATACTCCGCTACAGAAAATATCTTGTTCAATTTCTTCATCATCGTAAGCAACCCCCGTTTGTTGCACTTGTTTTAATTCTTTTTTCAAACGCAAGGGATTGGTAATCGTATTTTCGGTATAGGGAATTAATGTCTGCGTGTCTAAATATTGTTGCACTTGTTCTTCCGTAAATTCTGCTAAAACGGCTTTACCCATGGCCGAATTATACAAAGGTCGAGTAATTCCCACTTTCGAGGACATGCGAATGGTTTGATTTTTCGGTTCTAATTTATTGATATACAGAATTTCATTATTATTTAAAATCCCTAAATGAATGGTTTCATCGACCGTATTTTGAAGGTTTTCTAAATAAGGTACCGCAATTTCAGCTAAATCGATTTGCTCCACACTTTGATTCGCATAGCGAATCAATTTTGTTCCTAAGCGGTACGTTTTGTTCGTGTCTTTTTGAACATAGCCAATTAATGTTAAGGTTTCTAAAATTTTGATTGCCGTTGATGCCGTCATTTCGGTATTCTTTGCAATTTCCTGTAAGGTTTGATCGGGTTGTAAACTTAGACAGTCCATGATTTTAGCCGCTTTTAACAAGACTGTTCCGTAAGGTTTTGTTTCTTTCATCGAAACCCTCCTTTTCCATATAAGAAATTATATAGAAAAATAAAGAAATTGCAAGAAAAAAAGAACTCGAAGATTCATTCAGTAACGTTTCACTTTCACTTCAGGTCTTTCTCCCAGTCCTATTTCATTCTTATTTTCTTTTCTTTAACTCATCAGAAACATCTGCATCCTTAGGAATTAAAAGATACTCACTAACTTCTGTGGTTTCATTAAATACGACATATAATTTTTGTTCTTCATCGAAATCGCCCAAATCAATCGCTACGTAATTGGGACAAACTTCTGAGATACCATGAAACATTTGACTAAAGATTTTTTTCGTCATCCCCACATTACGATGCTGCTCTTCTGCTTTTTCCACCGCACTTTGTAACGTATATCCTTCATCTAAAAAACGCTTGATCCAATGCACTTTGATGACTGTATGTAACCGATATTTCCGTGGACCGTTTGCGTCTTTCGCAATGGAAGAAATATACCCTTTTTCTTCCCAATAACGAAGTTGACGTGGCGAAACTTCAGCAATTTCACTTAGTTCACTAATTCCTATCAACAAATTTTCTTCATTTAACAAACGCTGAATCATTTTTGACCACATTAGTTTAACTTCCTTTCCCTTATCCTTTCCTTAATTGTAGTTTTTTTTACACCTTTGTCAAGTAAGTTGACAAAGATTCTAATTAGTTGTAAAGTAGTTAATGCAATTTAATTTGAAACTTACAGAAAAAGGAGCGATATATGTGACTTCACAACAACCTGTGGATATTCACGGAAAACCTTATAACCGGTCGTTACTAGTCGGTGTTTTACTAATCGGAACATTTTGTACGATTTTAAACCAAACACTTTTAACGACGGCCTTACCTACATTAATGAAAGAATTTGATATCTCAGCTTCAAGTGTACAGTGGCTAACCACTGGATTCCTACTTGTGAACGGCATTATGATTCCCATCAGTGCTTGGTTGATTAACAAATTCAGTTCAAAAAAATTATACATAACAGCGATGTCAACGTTCTTAATCGGAACCATCATCTGTTTTGTAGCTCAAGACTTCGGCATGTTATTGACTGGACGTCTTGTTCAAGCCGCAGGGGTCGGCGTATCTATGCCTCTTTTACAAACAATTATGCTTTCAATTTTCCCGCCTGAAAAACGTGGCGCTGCCATGGGCACAACGGGAATTGTTATCGGATTAGCACCCGCTTTAGGTCCAACATTGTCTGGTTGGATTATTGATTCTTATACATGGCGTGACCTTTTTGGGATGGTCATTCCAATTGTTGTTTTAGTCCTAATTTTGGCTTCATTTTTAATGAAAAATGTCATCCAATTATCTAATCCAAGTATCGATGTCTTATCGGTCATTCTTTCTACTCTCGGCTTCGGTAGCTTACTTTACGGCTTCTCAAGCGTTGGTGATAAAGGGTGGGGTAGCCCGCAAGTCTATGGATTCTTAATTGTTGGTGCGATTGTTTTATGTCTTTTTACATATCGACAATTGCATTTAGAACAACCTTTCTTAGAACTACGCGTTTTTAAATCAAAAGTCTTTACTGTTGCAGCCATTTTATCTGGCGTAACCAACATGGCAATGATTGGTGCCGAAATGGTTTTACCTTTGTATATCCAAAATATTCGTGGCGAATCTGCCTTCCATTCAGGGTTAATGCTTTTACCAGGAGCGTTAGTTATGGGACTTATGATGCCAGTAACTGGTCGTATTTTTGATAAAATTGGTGCCCGTCGTCTTGCGATTACTGGGATGTTTATTTTAACAGCTGCAACGTTACCGTTTGCTTTCTTAACAAAAGCAACACCTATTATTTATATCATTGTCCTATATGCGATTCGGATGTTTGGTATTTCGATGGTCATGATGCCTGTGACAACTTCTGGCATGAATGCTTTACCAATGAATTTATTAAGTCACGGAACTGCTGTAAACAACACCTTCCGACAAGTAGCTAGCTCAATTGGAACAGCTGTTTTGATTAGTGTTTTAACAAATGTTACCAAAGACGGCTTGCCTGCATCAGACTTATTAAAAACAGCCCCACTCGCTTATCGCGATCAAGCAACAAACGCAACATTAAACGGCTATCACGCAGCCTTCTTCGTGGCAACAATCTTTGGCGTTCTCGGCTTGGCGATTACTTTCTTCTTAAATAAAAAAGAAGCGATGCCGGTTAAGGAAGTAGGTGCAATGAAATAATGATTATTTTTCTTTTAATCCTTTGCGTGTTAGGCTTTGCCTATACGAATGTATTTGGCCGAAAAGTCTGGCATAAATTCTGTATGGTTATTTTTGGTTTAGGCTTCTTAGCTTCGTTAAGTCTTATCGTTTTAAACGATAAAGATCATTTTGGTATGACCGAAGTTACTCAGGACAAAACGTTTGAACTAAAAAGCAGTAGTTCAAGCAAAGATGGCCCCAACATGTTATTGTACCAGCCGTTGGGCGATGGTTCCGAAAAAGTTTATTTATATAACACACCAGATAAAAAGAAACTACAAAAAACAGGAACGGAAAACGTCACAAACACAGTTCAAAAAGATGCTCAAAAAGCCACATTAGTCCAAAAAACGACGAAATGGTCCTATCAAGAGTCTTGGGCCAAAACACTATTTGGCCTTGCTGACAACGATAACCAATTTGCAAAACAAGAAAACACCTTCAACGTTGCTAGTGACTGGCTAGTTTTAAGTGCTGATCAAGCCAAAAAATTAGGCGAATATATGGAACAACATGCCGCTGATATCAAAAAAGAAGGGACTGAAACAGTTGGCAAAAAAATGATGGCCGCTATGATGGCGAATCCATCAATGTCCCAAGAAGAACAAGCAAAACTCACCGAACAATATACCAAAGAGTTTCAACAAGAATTGATTCAGAAAATTCTTAGTGATATGAAATAAAAAAGCGAGCTTGATAGGATCATCAAAAAAGATGTGACTACCAAGCTCTTCTTTTTAATTATAAATCGCTTTAATCGGATCCATCCTCGAGGCACCAATTGCTGGAATAATCCCGAAAAAGATACCTGTGAAGACAGAAACCAATGTTGAAATGGCAAAGATGGACGGCGTAATAATTGGCGTAATCGAAATATACCCACCGACCACAGTTGCCAATAAATAGCCGCAGCCGACACCAATCAAACCACCAATCAGTGTGATAAACGCTGCTTCCATTAAAAATTGGAATAAAATGACTCGTGGTTTAGCACCAATGGCCCGACGAATCCCGATTTCTCGTTTCCGTTCCGTGACAGACACATACATGATGTTCATGACGCCAATTCCCCCGACTAATAGGGAGATTGCAGTAATTGCCATCAGAAACATCGTCATACCCGTGACCATTTCTTCCATTTGTTGTTGGAGTTGTTGGTCTTGGTCATTTTCTTTAAACGTTCCTTTCACTTCAGGATGATTTTCACTTAAAATAGCGATTGCCTGTCCTAAAATTGCTTCCCGGTCCGCTCCCTCACGAACCTTAATATTGATGCCACTAATTGCTTTTGTTTTCGCTAATTTATTATATGATTCTCGAGAAACAAAACTGCTCATAGCAGTTGCCCAATCATCATTCATACCCAAACTATCTAAATCTTTTGGTGCTAAAATACCAATCACCTTGTACATATAACCACCAATTGAAACAGCTTTTCCAATGAGTTGGCTAGGATCATCAAGCCGAATTTGCGCTTCAAAGATGTCATGATTTAAGACAATCGCATCTGTATTTGCATCGCTCGGTTGAAAATCACGACCATATAAAATATCATTCTGCCCTTTAGTCGACGTAATGGATAAATTCGCTTGCGCCCCAAAATAATCCATTGGTACAAACAAATTGTCTCCGCCCCCCATCATTGATTCACCATATTGAGGATAAATACTTTCAATTCCTTGAATGTCTTGTAATTTTTTCAAGTCCACTCGGCTAAACGTATAATCTGGCTCTTCATAGGACATAAAATTGTCACTGCTACCATCCGACATTGTATAATGAATCTTCAAAACATCCGCGTTCACTGCACTGGATGCCTTCACAACTTGACGCTTCATCCCTTCACCTAGTGCAGAAATCGTTACGACTGATGTAATCCCAATAATAATCCCGACCATCGTTAAAAATACCCGCAACTTATGTGCCTTTAAGCTTAAAAAAGTACTAACAAATAAATTAGCAATCATCTAATCACCTCTTCTTCCAAAAAGCGACCATCTTTCATATGAATCACTCGTGAGGCATATTTTTTCATATCTTCATCATGTGTCACCATGACAATTGTTTTGCCCTGTTCATTCAATTCTTTCAATAATTCCATGATTTCTGTACCCGTTTCACTATCCAATGCCCCAGTCGGTTCATCAGCCATAATCAATAATGGATCATTCACCAAGGAACGAGCAATGGCTACTCTTTGTTGCTGTCCTCCAGAAAGTTCAGTAACTTTTGATTTGGCTTTTGTTTCCAAACCGACAATTTTTAGGTACTTCTCAGCAATCGCTTTTTTCTCAGCGCGGCTTTTTTTCCCTTCATAAACACAGGGCAATTGAACATTTTGACTAACATTTAAAGAATTAATCAAGAAAAATTGTTGAAAAATAAACCCTAGATATTCATTGCGAAAGGCTGATTTTTTATTTTCAGACAATTTTGAAACATCTGTTCCTGAGAAATGATAGCTTCCGTCTGTTAAGCGATCCAAGAAACCGATAATGTTCATCAGCGTTGTCTTACCGCTGCCGGACTTCCCCATGATTAAAATGAACTCACCTTGATGGATGGTCAAGTTCAATTCTTTTAAAACATGTAGTTTTTCCTTACCTACTGGATAGAACTTGTTAATGTCCCGCAATTCAATGAGGGGTTGATTTGTATTGTTTGCTTCCACCATCAAGCCCTCCTATTTCGACGCATCTGTCATTGATTCGTTGGTTGCTGATTCATCAGAAGCAATCGCTGCATCTGATTCAACAATATCACCGACTTTTACTGGTTTTTTTGAAGAAATAACCACTCGGTCGGCTGATTCTAAGCCAGATTCAATCGCCATTTTGTCGCCATTTTCTTGCCCAACTTGGACATCACGACGAATGATGGTTCCAAAATCATTCACTAAAACGTAGGCCTGTTCACCCTCTTTTTGAATCGCTTTTTTCGGTAACTCAATCGCCCCTAAATCGCCTAAATCAATGGTTGCTTGCATATGATAGCCATTTTTGACTTTGTCTAAATTGGCCAACGCAATTTTGACGCTATAATTAGACATCGTCGTGCCGCCCTCTGGATTGCCACTCGCGGCATCGCTGTTGCCTTCAGGAGGATTATCATCGATGTAAGAAATTGAGCCATCCACAACCACATTGTTGGAAACAGAAGTTAGTTTAGCTTTTTGCCCAACACTAATTTTAGTCAAATCCTTTTCATTCACTTTCCCAGCTAAATAGAGATCTTCTGAAGTTAACCGTAAAATCGGTGAATTGGCGTCTTTTACTTCTGGAATTGATACGCGACCTTTGAAATTAGCTTTTGTGGAAATATATTGCTTCGCTCCTAAATCCGCTAAGGTTTCATTGGTGAAGGTGATCTCTTCATCTACCGCATCGACTTCTGTTTGATATTGTTCATTTAAATCATCCCCAGACATCGTGCGGTCTTCTTCTTTAGTTTTATTAAATTTATCAATGGCCCGATTCCACTTATTATAGATATTCGCCCGCTTCGTTTCTAATTTGGCTAAGCTATTTTGTTGTGCCTCAATTTCTTTTGTGACCGCCTCATCTTCATAAGTAAATAATTCTGTGCCTGCATCTACGACATCGCCGTTTTTCACCTTAATCTCTGGATCCTTTGTTATTTTTTGATCGCGCGCAAAGGCTTCCATTTGTTCCGGTTGAATGACACCGTTAATATAAATTTGTTGCAAGTCAGGAACGTCAAAATAGTCAATTCCCCAGTCATCTTTAGGCGCTTGCTTGACAGCTACTTGTTGTGCATTTTTATTTAACGCATTCACAGTTACGATGCCCCCAACCGCAATTACCGCAACTGCCCCCAATATAATGATCGTTTTCTTCTTCATTTTCTTCGTTTCATCTCCTCATTCTGTCTATTTTCCCAACAAACTAAATTGCTCGGTCGTTCACTTATAACTATTTAACCATGCTTGAATTCAAGAAACAAGGGCCTTTCTCTAGGCCTTTAGTCTGATTTATTTCATTTTTGTTCATTTTTTTATTTATTTCACGACAATAAATAACCATTGTTGGGTCTTTGTGTTTCAACAATCTAAAAAGGTTATTTTTATGTTATTTATAATTAAACTATACGCAATCGAGATTTTTTGCTTCTTTTTTTATTTAAGGTACACTAGAAGAAACAATTGAAAGTGAGGGCTTGCCATGAAAATCATTATTTTTGGCGGTAGCGGTTTTTTAGGTCAACAAATCGCGAAAATTTTAGTCCAACGCCAACATCAAGTCATCAGTGTTTCACGTCATGGAAAGCCTGCCACGCTCTCCGCATCTTGGAGCCACCAAGTGCAGTGGGTATGCTCCGATGTTACTCGTGACACGAATTGGCAAGAACAAGTCCAACGTGCTGACTGGGTCATTGATACAGTAGGTATTTTATTTGAAAATCCACGAAAAAAGAAAACCTATCAACGGCTAATTCTGATGCCAGTGAAAAAAATCAGCTCTTTTTTAGCACAACAAAAAAAGCCAGCTAAGTTTTTATTTATTTCAGCCAATACTGTTCCTTTCCCTTTGAGAAAATATATGGATGCCAAATTGGCAGCGGAGGAACTAATCCACCAAGAAGTCGCCGAAGCAGTAATTTTTTATCCTAGTTTACTCGTAGGTCAAGAACGTACTGGCACCATACTTTTTAGTAAATGTATCTATTTTTTTAAGAAAATCCCCTTTTTAAAGAACTTATTTATTGGCTATGATCCCGTGCCTGTGACAGAAATGGCACAAGAAATTGTTCACGTTTTAGAAGGCGGCAATTCTATTTACACACACAGAAGGACCCGTTAACAAGTTATCTCCCAATCGTCTCTGTCTAGAGGCGGTTTTTTTGTGTTACAATACAACTGTTCGAAGGAGAGAAGAAGCATGAAAAAAATTGCCATTATTGGCGGCGGCATTATCGGAATGACGTTAGCTAATTATTTAGATCCACAAAAATTTGACATTACCGTTTATGATGAAGGGCTCGGCCAAGCGACTAAAGCGAGTGCCGGGATTATTTCCCCTTGGCTATCCAAACGTCGGAATAAGAAATGGTACCAATTAGCGCGAGAGGGCGCTGCCCTATTTCCAAAGCTAGTCAAAGATTTTCAGCTGACGGAGGATATTTATCGTCAATCAGGGACAGTCATTTTGCGCCCGGCAGCCGCTTTGGCAGACTTAGCCCATTTGGCAGAAGAGCGTAAGCAAACTGCACCAGAAATTGGAGAAATCACGATGTTGTCAGCTGTTCAAACAGCGAAGTTCTTACCGCTACTTAAGGAAACTCCCTCACTTTTTATTTCTGGCGGCGGTCGCCTAGATGGACCAGCTTATCTAAACCATCTTCAGAAACGCGCCGAAGCCAAAGGGGTCACTTTTTGTTCACAACGGGCGCACTTTCGACAACTGAATCAAGGGTGGAAAATTGTCACAAATTCAGAAAAAAAGAGCGTTGATTTTCTCGCTTTAACACCTGGTCCTCATTTAAAGGAATTACTCGCTACTTTAAATTTATCTGTGGACATTCGTCCCCAAAAAGGACAATTATTAGTTTTCGAGACCCCTTTTACAAACAGTCAGCAATGGCCTGTTGCTATGTTAGATGGCGAAGCCGATTTAATTCCTTTTAATCAAGGAAAAATTTTATTAGGTGCCACCCACGAAAATGATCAAGCCTGGGATTTAGAAGAGACTGTTAGCGCTTTTCAACAACTAACTTCTGGGACTGCACCATTTCTAAAAGAAGCAGAGCAGCTTTTTAAGCAACCCATGCATTACCGCGTCGGTACACGTGCTTATACATCTGATTTCGCTCCGTTTTTTGGCCCTTTGCCAGAAATGCCCCACCTTGTGGTTGCTAGCGGACTTGGTTCATCAGGACTCACTACTGGCCCATTCATTGGTTACCAATTAGCTGAATACTTCAATACAGGTGCCTTCAGTGGAGAGCTTTATCAAAAACCACTTAGTCAATATGTAAAAAACAACCGCTCACTTTAATCAGTGAGCGGTTGTTTTTTTCCCTTTAATTAAGAAATGTGAAGTATCTTGGTAGAAGGATTTTGTTATTATGCTACTTGTGGTCGCGCATAGCGTTCTACGTTTTGTTTAATATTTTTAACCGTTTCTGGATCTTCAATGCCCGTTACTTCAGCGATCACTGTATCAACACTTTCTTGGTCAAGCATTTCCTGTAATTGACGGCTTTGTTCATCTTCTGGATCATGATAATTAAAGACAATACCAATCATTGCTAATAAATGCGGCGACACTAGATTGCGTTCCTGTAATTCACGGATTGGTCGAATAAACCGTTCTTGCGCACCTAATTTTCTGATTGGTGTCCGTGCTACACGTGTAATAGCATCTGAAATATATTTATTTTGGAAACGTTGAATAATTTTTTCAATATAGGCTGCATGTTCTTGTTCATCAAAATTCCATTTAGCCACTAAAAGTTTACCAGTTTCCTGCAAAACTGATTTGAGTTGTGCTACCACTAAGGCGTCCTGCATCGCTTCGTCAATGGTTTGATAGCCTAACAACGCCCCTGTATAGGCAACTGTAGCATGGCCAGTGTTTACACTAAATAATTTTCGTTCAATATACGGCTCTAAATCAGCAACGTAATGAACGCCTTCTAACTGAATCTCTTTGGCTTTTCGGTTGGTATCATCAATGACCCATTCACAAAAAGGCTCAACTTGAACAAAAAGTGGATCTTCATGTTTTTGTAATGGAACAATCCGATCAACTGCCGCATCAGGAAAACCAATCCATTGTTCAGCATAAGCTGGGTTTTTCAAATATTTGGCCACTTCTTCTGCTAAAAAGGTTGAACCACCAATCATATTTTCACAAGCGATAATATCCAGCGGCTTTTGACAATTTGCTTCGGCACGTGCATCAATTCCTTGGGCAATTAATTCAGCAATTCTTGGTAAAATATTGGGACCAATCGCCGTCGTGACTAAATCGGCTTCCGCAATTGCTTCTACTACTTTTTCTGGTTCTGTCATGTTATTTAATCCGGTCACATTTTCAACGTTAATTTGTTGATGTGAGGCATCGGCCAATTCAATTGTATAACTTTTACGTTCTTTTAACGCTTGAATGATGGTTTCATTAACATCCACAAACGTAATATGAAACCCGTTTTTAGCTAAAATTTCGCCGATAAAGCCGCGTCCAATATTTCCTGCTCCAAAATGTACTGCGTTCATTCTTATTCTCTCCTTTAAGCAATGGCTAAATTTTCTGTTATTTCTTCTTTACTTAATGCATCGGCAAGTTGCACTACGTTATCCATATCACTACAATAAAGTGCAATTTGTTGGACTAATTGCAAATGTTCTTCACCGACTCCGGCAATCCCAAATAATACGGTAGCAATTTTTTCATCTTCTTCGGTGCCAAAATTAACGCCCTCTGGGACTTGCACTACACAGATTCCTGATTTTTTCACTAATTTTTTGGCTTCTTCTGTTCCATGAGGAATGGCAATAAAATTCCCCATATAAACAGATAGCAATTGGTCTCTTTCAATCATTGCTTCGATATAAGCGGGCTCAACACAGCCTGCCTCGACTAGTTTTTCGCCGCAAAAGCGAATAGCTTCTTCTTTTGTATTAAACTGTTGATTTAATTCAATTGAAATATTCGTAAGATTTTCCATTGTTTTCTTCCTCTCTAGGCACTTTCTTTTAAGAGCGAAACCACTGTTTCATATTTTTGGGGATTAACCATACTTTTTACTGATAAGTGTGTCGCTTTCGGTGCTTTTTTACGGGCTTGTTCCGTTAGTTCAGCTTTTGTGACAATTAAAGCCTGTGTTTGTTGAGTTAATTCATTAATATTAATTTTTCGAATCGGCATTGAAATTTTCTCTTTATCTAAAATTTCTTCTAAGACTTTCATTCCCATCGTTGCTGACCCGACACGGTCATCGTGAACCAAAAGAATCTCATTGACATTTGCTAAATCTCCCTCAATTTCAGAAGCAGGTTTTGCTTTGGAGACTGTTGGTTGTGCGTCGTTTTTTTCTTTGGTACCTGATAGTTCAGCCACAATTTCATCATAACGTGGTGAGTTCAAGAAATTTTCAACTGCTACAAAGGTTGCATTAGGTGCTTTCTGTTTGGCCCGTTCTTGCAATTCCGCTTGTGTGACAATCAATGTATTTCCCTCATCGGTCAAATTATTAATGGCCCGATTCGTCACAGTTTGTACTAAACCAGCCTCTTGGACCTTTTTCCGTAAGATAGACGCACCCATTGCACTAGAGCCCATCCCAGCATCACAAGCAAAAATAATTTGTTGAATTCCTGACAATGAAGCACTACCATTTGCGACAGTTAATCCTTTTGATGCTGCTTTAGCAGCTTGGGTTTCTTTCACTTTTTGGGCAAATTCATCACTTTCTTCTTTCGCATCTGCTTTTAAAATGACTGCGGATACTGCAAAGGAAACAGCAGTTGCTGCTAAAACACCTAAAATAACTGGTAAGTAAGAACCCATTGGTGTCATCGCTAAAATAGCTATAATTGAGCCTGGTGAAGCGGGCGCACGTAAACCAGCATCTAACGTTTGGAAAACCAAACTACCTGTCGCGCCACCTGCAATAACCGATAAGAATAATAACGGTTTCATCATTACATATGGGAAGTAAATTTCGTGGATACCACCAAGGAAATGAATAATTATTGCTCCCGGCGCAGAAGATTTTGCCGCACCTTTTCCAAAAAACATAAATGCTAATAAGACACCTAACCCAGGACCAGGGTTTGCTTCTAATAGGAAAAGAATTGATTTGCCAGCCGATAAGACTTGTTCTGTCCCTAAGGGTGTTAAAATGCCATGATTAATCGCATTGTTTAAAAAGAGCACTTTTGCCGGTTCAATAAAAATACTCGTTAATGGAATCAAATGAGCATTTAAAATGATTTCCACACCACGTGCCATTGCAGCAGTCAGCGCATCGACAATTGGGCCAATCGCTGAAAAACCAAGTAAAGCTAATGCAAAACCAATCAATCCAGCTGAAAAATTGTTTACTAACATTTCAAAACCAGCTTTAATCCGATGTTGGAAATACTGATCAAATTTCTTAATTGTAAAGCCACCAAGTGGACCCATAATCATGGCACCTAGCATCATCGGAATATCGGTTCCCACAATCACGCCCATTGTCGCAATTGCGCCGACTACGGCACCGCGATCACCTGCAATTACTTTCCCACCAGTGTAGCCAATTAATAATGGAATTAAATAGGTCAACATTGGGCCAACCATCGTGGCAAAGGCTTTATTTGGCAGATATCCATCTGGGATAAATAGCGCTGTCAAAACGCCCCACGCAATCAACGCCCCGATATTGGGCATCACCATGCTAGATAAGGTGCTGCCAAGTCTTTGGACTTTCGCTTTAATTGATACTTTATTTTTTTCTGGTACTTGTTCCATTTTTATTCCCCTTCTCTCAAGTAACTTTTCTTGTTGACTAAATTGTATCCGCTTTCCGAATCTGGAAAAAGTCGTACTTTGGCACAAACCATTGTGCCAAAAGTTGAAAGAAAAAAGCACGTGTTCTCTAGTTACGAAAACCAGAAAACACGTGCTTATTCCATTTCTAATAATTCCAATAATAAATGAACAACTTTTTATGCTATACTCAAATTGGCGACTTGCCTCGAAAGGAGGTGCATCACATGTACGAGATTGTCACAAAAATTCTTGTGCCGATTTTTGTCGGGATTGTCCTGAAACTTGTAACCATTTGGTTGGAAAAACAGAACGAGGAATAAACAAGTTGCTTCCAACCGCTGCTGTCTAAACAGCAAAAAAAGACACCCTACCACAATAGGGTGTCTTTTTAGTGCATCCATGCACGACTTTGTCACAAGTTACCTTAAATTTATCATAGGGCCTATTTTTTGTCAAGGAATCTTCTTATCTTTTTTGTTTAATCTCTTAAATAAAAATATTTTAATTTTTATTATAAAATTATTTCAATAATTATTGAACATTTCAGAATGAATTGATTTTTTACTATCAATTTTTTTCAGACGTAACTTTAGGCTTGAGCCAGAATTTTTTGCGCTTCATCTATTGTTCGACAATCACTGAGCCGCTGAATGTTTTCGAGATCTGAACAGAAAAAAGCTAATTCTTGAAGCATGCTTAGTTGCCGTTGACTTTTTAGAGCAACGACAAATAACAAAGTAGCTATTTTTCGATCTGCTTCCGTACCAAAGTTGACCCCATCAGGCACTTGAATAAAGCAAATCCCTTCTTTTAAAACTTGTTCATCTTGTCCTTCCGCATGAGGCAATGCCACGAAGTTACCGATATACACGCTGACTTTTTGTTGGCGTTGATACATTGCTTTGACATAGTCAGGCGTGACTAACTGATTTTTTAGCAGTAACTCACCAGAAGCTGCTAGTGCTTCCTCCCAACTAGCATACGACTGATTCAACATTATTTGCTCCGCTGTAATTTCAAACATCTCTCAACACCTAGCCTTTCATTTCTTCAATTAATAATGACGAAAGCAACTGATAAACAATGGCTTCATTTCCTGAATGAAAAATTTCTGTATTTAAATCATTCATAATAATCGCACCACTGATTTTCCCTAAAATTTTCCCGATTGTTTCATCAATCGGCATCGGCGCTAGCATGAGTAACATACGTTGTAACTGCATCGGCTTTTTATCCATACCTTCAATCATAAGTGGCTGGGCCAGATTAAAAATACAAAAAACAGGCTGTGTCACTGCTGTACTTGAGGTATGGAATAAGGCCATTTCCGTCTGAGGAATCCCAATAGGCGCTTGCTCGTAACGTTTCATCAATTGCTGACAGACGATTGCACTATCGGTGATTAAATCTGCGGAAAGTTGCGCGAGAGCTTGTTGAACGGTTTCTGCTAAATCCGCTTGATTATTTAAATCTGCTATGAAAAATGTTTCTAATAGTTTACTAATTTCTTCCATGAAAGCGACCACCGTTTCGTAGCTTTCTTCGCCACCTATTTTTTTCACAGGCGCTTTCCTAAGCGAGCGTTTTTCGTGACTAATCCGCTTAAACTCTTCTTTCAATTGGCGGATTTCATCGTCTAAAAGTAACGGTGAGATTAATTTATATTTACCATTGTATCCTGGTAATAACGAAGTGGAAATCACTAAGTCATAGTTTTCCTCAACATTCACCTTACCTAAATCCGCAATCCGAAAAAAATGAATCTGGTTGATAAAAGGAAAGTAGCGCCGTAATCGCATTTCAAGCATACTTGTCGAAGCCAAACCGCTAGGAGAAAAACCAGCAATATCAACTTCCATAATTTTGGGACTCCGTTCTAAAGAATTGGCAAAATGAAGTACCATGTAGGCAATTTCCTCTTCTGATAGATTCTTTTGCGGAAAAATTTGCGGCAACGCTTGGCGTAAAGCCGCAGCTATTTCTTGATATTGGTTCATGATCCGTTCTAAAATGGGATTTGTTAAATCTTCTTCTTGTAAAACCGCCCGCGAAAAAACACCTGATAAATGCGTCAACAACATTTTATACAAATTTGTATCTTCGAAAAAATTAACTTCCGTTTCTTGACTTACTGCTTCAATCAGTTGTTTCACTGCATAAGCTAGCTGAGTGTCAAAATGTTCATCAAAAAAATCTTCATCAAAAGAATTAGAAAAATCACTTAATAAGCTAGCAAAAAAAACAATCTCATTGACAGCGTATAGTTGTTTCGTTTCAGCAGCGACTTTTGAAAAAAGTCGTTTAGAACAATTTAGAAAGGCCTTATTCATCTGCCCAGTATAGGTCTCATCAGCTAAATAAAAACCTGCAGTGACTCGATCCATCGCAATTGTTAACATTAAAATCAAATGTTGTAATTTGCGATCACTTAATGCTGGAAATAAAGTTTCTACTTCTGGCTGAACAATTGTTTGTGCAAATGCTAAATGTTCTGCATGAATAAACTGAAAGAAAAAATGGTCGTTTGTCGTTAATTCGGTAAAATGAAAAAATTGGTACTCATTAATTTCCATACTTAGAATATTCGCCATTAGAAGACGGCGATATTTTTCAGAACCAGTCACTTCATAGCCTTGATTCCGAGAAATCGTCAACGGAATCCGAGCAATCCGTGTTTCTAATTGTTTAATATCGGCATAAAAAGTCGTATTACTAATACAATACGTTTCCAGAAAATAATGCATAGAGACTGGCTCTTTTGTTTGCAGTAATGTCAATAAAATCGCATGTTGCCGCGCCAAAGTAGAAAGTTCCTGTGTCTCTTCTCCTAAAATAGCAGCCTGAATTTCCGTCATCGCTGCTTCATCTGCTTGAATCGAAAAGCGCCCACGAGCTACTTTTTCCAACGTCGCGCCCATCGATGCTAGCGAGGTTTCTAAATTTTCTAATTCACGATATACCGTCCGACGGCTAACCTTTAACAAATTCATCATGCGGTTTACTGAAACAGGGGTGGGACTATTCACTAATTCCGTTAATAGAACAGTTTCTCTTGTCGTTAAAAACATCTATCAGCTCCTCCTTCCAGCCATTCTTGATACTCTTTCTTATTCAAAAAACTAGTAACTACGTATAAATTTTGTTGCGTTAGATCTAAATGATAGGCTTGCGCCAGTTCACGAGTCACTACGTAGGTTGTCTCCTTGGTAAAAAAGACTGTTTCCAGTGGCTCTTTAGATACTTCAATCGCGACTCCTTGTTTCGCCGCTTGTTGCCGCAATAATTCCATTCCCATTGTTTGCGATCCTCGAACATTCTCGGCATATAAAAAAACAAGCTTCTGTATTTGTTTGGTCGGGTTCGTTTCAGTAGACTCTGAACCAAGTGAAGATTGCTCTTGAGAAGAAGCAGTCAGTTTGGCTAAAACTTGCGGGTAATAGGATTTAATTTCTAAAAAATTTTGAACACTCACCATATCCTTTTCTGGGACGTACTTTTGTGCTAACTGTTTCAATTCTGCTTGAATGACCACTAATGTCTTAGGCTGCCACTTCATCTGATGAACGGACTGGTAAGTCACAGGCATCTCCAAGTTCACCGCTTTTAATTGTCGGCTTAGCAAACTAGCCCCCATGGCACTTGAGCCCATTCCTGCATCACAAACAAATAAAATTTGCTGATAGTTAGGTGTGACTGTTTCCACTTGGTCTTCCTCCTTCATCTTTATCATTGAAACTGGTTCAATTCCTCGTTGACGTTTTAATAACAAGCTTGCTATTGCAAAAGAGCACAGAAAGCTAACAAAAATTCCACTAAAAACCGCCAGCCTTGCCTCAGTCGGGGCATTGGCTAAAATTGCAACCAATGAACCTGGCGAAGCTGGAGCACTTAGCCCCACATTAAATATTTGAAAAACAAGCGTACCACTCATTCCTCCAGCAATTACTGCTAAAAATAAGCGCGGATCCATCAAAACAAACGGAAAATAAATTTCATGAATGCCCCCAATCAATTGAATCATGGTGGCGCCTCCTGCTGTTTTTCGTTGTCCTACAGGACCAAACAGCAGAAAAGCAACCAAAACGCCCACGCCTGGTCCAGGGTTTGTTTCCAATAGAAATAAAATGGACTGACCTGTTTGACTAGCACCTTCTAAACCTAGAGGCGTTAATAAGCCATGGTTAATCGCATTATTAAAAAATAACACTTTTAAGGGTTCTAAGAAAACGTGAACCAATGGCAAAAGATTGGCTTCAATTAACCAAGAAGAAAATTGATACAGCCAAAAACTAGCACTTTCAACAGCAGGAGCTACAACCAGAATACCAAAACAGCAAAGCAGTCCTCCCACAATTCCTGCTAAAAAGTTTTTAGTCAGCATCTCATAGCCTTCTTTAACTTTCGGTAAGAGAATTTGTTCAATTTTGGCGAAAGTATATCCTGCTAAAGGACCAATAAACATAGCACCAAACAACTGTGGAACATCTGTGGAAACAATCACGCCCACTGTCGCAATAGCAGCAACGACGCCGCCACGTTGTTCCTCGAACATTTTTCCGCCTGTAAAACCAATTAAAATCGGTAAAACAACTCGAATCATTATCGTTTCGACTTCAGAAAGAGCTAGCCGTAGATTTCCAGTCGTATAGCCAGCCACCAAAGACAATAAGCTCCACGCAATAAAAATACTCAAATTTGGCATAATCATCCCACTCAAACGATGACCAAAACGACGTAAATAGGGAGTTACTTTCACAAACTTATGTTTAAAAAAGAGCGAATGCATTTCTTTTTCCTTCATATTCCTTGTCCCTCGCTCTCTATGTAGATAATTAGAATACTTCTATTATATGAAATTTCACAAAAAAATAGTATAGATTTTTGTAAAATAATTCTTTTATGCACCTCACAAGAGAATCCGTTTACATTAATAGAAAAAACTTTTATACTAAAAGAAAGAAACTCTTCGGATTGGAGGCCAATTATGGCAATCAAAGCAATTGTAATGGATATTGATGGTACCTTGTTAACTTCAGAAAAAAAGATTTCACCAAAAACGCGACAAGCATTAGTAGCTGCACAAAAGCAAGGCCTATCACTGATTTTGGCTTCTGGCCGCCCGACTAACGGTATGCGGCCCTTAGCAGATGAATTGGAGATGGCTCATTATAATGGACACCTACTTTCCTATAACGGCGCTTGTGTCACCCATCATGGCAGTCAGCAACAACTATTTAACCAGACAATTTCAAAATCATTGAGTCAACAAATTTTAGAGCATTTGAAACAATTTGACGTAATTCCAATGATTAATGATGAAACATTTATGTATGTCAATGATGTTTTTCATAACACCTTACATTTAGAGACTGGTGATTTTAATATTATTGAATATGAATCACGGGGCGGCAACTTTCAATTATGTGAGTGGCATGATTTAGCCGCCAGACTAAACTTTCCCTTGAACAAAATTTTAATTGCTGGTGAACCCGCCTATTTACAAAAATATCATGAGGCCATCTACGCGCCTTTCAAAGAAACCGTCACCGCTGCTTTTTCCGCTCCTTTCTATTTTGAATTTACCGCCAAAAATATTGATAAAGCGCGTTCTTTAGAAAAACTAACCCTACAGTTAGGCATAACTGCTGAAGAAGTAATTGCTTTTGGTGATGGTCACAACGACTATACAATGTTGGAATGGGCTGGCACGGGGATTGCTATGGAAAACGCCGTTGACGAGCTTAAAAGCATCGCAACGGAAGTCACTTTATCCAACGACAATGACGGCATCGCTGTTGCATTAGCCAACTTTCTTTAAGAATGTTGGTTGATGCAAGCCTATGCCGTCATTTTTTATTGTCTATTCAAATGTCGTGATTTTTTCTGGTGCTAAACGAACAGATTCATAGCCAGTTTCCATGCCCTTACCCACAGATAAAATCATTACTGGGACATAGCGCTCTTGATCTAAACCAAATGTTTCGGCTAATTTTTCCGCTTCAAAACCACCGATTGGATTCGTTTCATATCCATGAGCTCGGGCCACTAACATAAATTGCATAGCTGCTAAACTCGCATCAATTTTTACGATGTCATTCATTTGTTCTCTACTTAAACTTTCATAATGGGGAATAATCGCCGCTAATTGTTGGTCCCGCACTTCTTTAGGCATTTTACCACTAGCATAGGCTTGATTGTAAATTTCCTCTCCTCGTTCATGGCAGTTTAGATCACCAAAAATTAAGAGCATTGCAGAAGATGTTTCATTTTGACGCGTATTAAAGCGAATTAAGGGTTTTAATTTTTCTTTGCCTGCTTCACTTTCCACTACGACAAAACGCCATGGCTGCATGTTAACAGAAGAAGGGGCGGTGGTCGCTTCTTGAATCATTGTTAACATTTCTTCATGAGAAATTTTATGGGTTTCATCGTACACCCGAACCGATTTGCGGCCAAAAACAATCTCTGAAAAATCATTCGTTGTATATGTTGTCATTCTATCATACCTCTTTCGTTGTAATGCTTTGATCTAGTTTTGTCAAAAGTTCTTTTAACTGGCGACAGTCGTCCTTTGTAAATGTACTGGGAATAATTTCTGTTACCGTTTGTTGCTTGGCTGTACATTGCTGTAGTTCTTGTTGTGCTTTTTCTGTTAAATGCACTAGCACTTCCCGATTATTTTCTGGATTTCGCTGTCGTGTCACATACTGTTTCTCTTCTAAAATTTTCAAATGGCGAGTGACCGCACCACTATCGATTTTTAAGTGTTCTTGAATCTCCGTTTGAAGACACGGCTGACGTTCTTTTAAAATCATCAGCAACTCATAACGAGTCAAACTCAAGCCAACTTGCTCTTCAAAAACTTTGGTAATTTTTTGATCTAATACCTTTAACTGACATAATAATTGGCTAACTTCCCGTAATGATAACGACATAGTTTCCTCCTTAAAAAGATGACTCGTCAACAATTGACTAGTCAACTATAACTGTTTCTTTCTAAAAATGCAACCTTTTTTACAAGAAAAATAGAACAATTGACAGGGAGAAACTACAGTATTCCCCATCAACTGTTCTATTTTAATCAATCTATTTTTCGGTAACAGGTTCTGCTGATAACCGCTTAATCCCTAAACCAGTAAACGCACTGACCATTGAGAAGACAGGCGATAATAAGCTAAAGAAAACAAATGGTAAGTAAGTCAACGTTGGTACGCCAAAGGTCCCCGCTACGAAGCTACCTGCAATCCCCCAAGGAATGAGGTAGTTAATAACCGTCCCGCCATCCTCCAAGGTTCTGCCTAAAACAGTCGGATCCAAGCCTTCTTTTTTGTAAACTTCTTTAAAGGCATTCCCTGGTAAAATAACCGATAGGAATTGTTCACCAATAAAAATATTTACGCCAATTCCTGTTAATAACGTTGATAAAATCAATTTCGGTGTACTGCTCATTTTCTGAGAAACAACTTCCATGACCGCAGAAATCAATCCTAATTCCATTAATAAGCCACCTAGAGACAACGTTAGAATAATAAGTGCAACAGTCGGCATCATACTCATAATTCCGCCACGACTTAGTAATTGATCAATTTGTGCGTTCCCCGTTTGAGAAACAAACCCATTTTCCAACGTGTTTCCTAATGCCTGCAACGATACTTTCGGATTTTGAATAATAATCATAATTACTGCCACAATAATGTTTAACAAAATAGTGATAATCGCTGGAATTTTGCGCCAGGCACAGATTAACATTAAGGCTAATGGTAACAATGACCAAATTGAAATGGTAAAGTGGTCTTCCAATACTTGAATAACTTGAACTACTTCTGTCAGACTAGTATTCGCGTACGTTTGTCCTAAAATCATAAACAAGATTAAAGAGACGATAAATGCTGGTACAGTCGACCACATCAAGTTTTTTATATGTTTAAACAAATCCGCTTCAACAATCGCTGCGGCTAAGTTTGTTGATTCTGATAAAGGTGACATTTTATCACCAAAAACTGAACCAGAAACAATCGCACCCACAACTAAAGCAGGATTTAACCCTAAGGTACTGCCAATACCGAAAAAGGCAATTCCAATTGTTGACATCACTGTAAAAGCACTACCTACTGCACTGCCGACAATCGCACAGACAATAAAAACTGACGGCACAAACCATTTAACACTAATCATTTTAAAACCAAAAACCATAATCGTTGGAATAATTCCTGCTTGAATCCAAACGGCAATCAATGCACCCACTAAAATGAAAATAAAAATTGGAATAATCCCTGGCTTCAAGCCATCAACAATCCCTTTATGCATTTGATCAAATGGTACTTTACGAAACATTGCGTAGCCTAAAATCAATGCAATCACAAACAAAATAGTAATATTTGGCGATATCTTTAAGCCAATTACTCCTGTTGCAATAGCTGCCACAATAATTAATAACACGATACTTGCTTCTCGAACACTCACGGTCTTCTTTTTCTGTTTTTCTTTCATTTCGTTACTCTCCTCTAATCTTTTTTCTGAATACTCTGACATTAAAGGATCTTATGATAACGAATAACCCCTCCACAACTCATTGAAAACGCCTCCTAAAGCTACATAAAAAGAGAGATTCATCCTTAAAGAATAAGGACGAATCTCTCCGCGGTACCACCTTAATTAGAAGCTTACTTGCTTCTCGCTTATGTATTATGTAATTGTTACTACTTATTAGTGTAATTCACAAATAGACTTGATCGATTCGCAGCAACCATCGACTTTCTGAACAAAACATCTATTTCCTACTGGGCTAATAATTTATGAATCTCAATATACCAAGAAGAAACCGACTTGTCAACGAAAATAGCATAAAAAATTTTTTTCACACGCCAACAAAAATTACTTTTTCTTTTTGTAAAAATAGAAAGAGGTCGGGACAGCAGCGTTTAACTCCGAGAACCAAGTAGGTACTGTTCAACATCTATTTGCTTTGCAAATAGTGTTTCTCAGCAATAAGAAGGAATTTCCGAAAATTGTTCTTTAATTTTTGGAGACCAAGTAGGTATTGTTCATCATCGAATCACTACGTTCTTCGTGATTCTCAACAATTTCGGCTTATTTCCGAAGGACCTTCAACTCTTAGAGCTTTAGCTCTTAGAAGTTGTTGAGATCGGAGCAACTCGTAGTGTTGCTTCTGTTCCCGCCGTTTATCAGTTTTTGAGCGTGGAACAAAAATCCAAAGTGATTTTTGTTCCACGCTCCTGTTAATTAGTGGGTTGTGCCACCTTGTAGTTGAATATCTTCTTGCGTTTTTACCGCTGCTTCAATCATATAGAACAAAGAATCTGTGATTGCTTCTAATGACATAGAAGCAAACGTTGGTTTATCAATTGTTTGTTCTGGTAGGAACGGAACATGAATAAATCCGCCACGAATAGTTGGATATTTAGTGTTAATTAAGTGTAGTAAGTGATACATAATATCATTACATACAAAGGTTCCTGCTGTATAAGAAATCGCTGCAGGTAATTGATGGTCATGACAATTTTTTACCATCGCTTTAATCGGTAAATTTGTAAAATAGGCTGTTGCTCCATCTTCAACCAACGGCACATCGCTTGGTTGTTGTCCTGCATTATCCGGGATACGCGCTTCCGCTAAATTAATCGCCACTTTTTCAACAGTGACTGTTTGACGGCCGCCTGCTTGTCCAACACAAATCACCATATCTGGTTGATGGGTTTCAATTGCTTCAGCCACTTTTTCACCACTAGTGCCAAAAACAGTTGGCACCTCCACTTTAATAATTTCAGCTCCTGCAATTTCAGCAGGTAATTTTTTGACTGCTTCAAAGGCAGGATTGATTGCTTCTCCTCCAAATGGATCAAAGCCAGTAACGACAACTTTCATTTCGATCATCCTTTCTTATTTGAATAGAATCATATAAACAATTTGGAAAATTAACATGAAAAGTGCAATCGGCAATTGATTTTTAATGACGCCGTACTTATCTTTCATTTCCAACATGGCTACAGGTACGATATTAAAGTTCGCAGCCATCGGTGTTAACAGTGTACCACAAAAACCACATGTTAAGGCAACCATCCCAACTAATGCGGGATCTGCACCTAAAGAAAAGACAAACGGCACACCAATTCCGACTGTCATCACGGTTATTGCTGCAAAGGCATTGCCCATGATAGCCGTAAAAATAACCATTCCCACAGCATAAATAATAATCCCTACATTGACATTTCCTGCTGGTACTACAGCACTAACCCCTTTTGAAATAATCTCACCAACACCAGCGCTAGTAAAAACAGCACCTAAACAAGCTAATAGCATTGGCAACGTACTAAGAGGACCGACTGTTTCTAACATTTCCGCCGCATCATCAAAAAATACTTTCGGCGTATTATTTTTAGAAAAGAACATCATGATGAAAATCGCTACAAAGACACCAACACCGACACCGACTAAAGCTCCTAAAGTAGTCAATGTGGCAAAAAGAATTGCAAAAACCCCGATACTTAGTGCGGGAATAAAAATCTTCATTCCTAATTTTTGAGACATTTTTTCCATGTATTCTTTCGAAGGTAAGCGACTTTCTCCTTTTGTCACTTTTTGAAGAATTGCCGGAATTGTCATCACAAAAATAAGTACGCCACAGGCAACTGGTGGAATAAACCGACCAAAACCGATTAAGATCCCTAAAATTCCCCAGAACAAACTAGTCCCATACGCATGTTGATTGGTTTTATCACGAAAACTACGAAAACTTGTATATAACAAGATAATCCCCATAAAAATATAAAGGACTTCCAATAACTTTGCACTCAAATCAATACTTGGATCTGTGAAAAAACTCATTTCAGTCCCTCCTGTCCATAATATTTTTTACGTAATCTTTTTTCTTTTAAAGTAAAGTAAATACTTGCCGAAATTAAGGCAACTAAGGCGACTGGTACTTCCACTAAAGCCAGTTTACCTAATGTCACTTCATAGCCTAAATCTTTCAATGTTGATTGAACAAGCAATGCCCCAGCCCCACCAACAAACAGAACTTGACCAAAGAACCAACAGATATTTTCCATGGCTGAAGCCATCCCTTTTAGTTCTTCTTCATACTCTGGCACCATTGGTAAATTTTTTGATTCAATTGTTCCTAACGCCATTGGCAAAATAATCGGGCGCACAAAACCTGCTACCCCACCGAAACTTACGTTAAAAGCGGCGAAGATAATCCGAAAGACACCATAAATGTCAATAATCACACCAGCAGATACCTTTTTGAATCGTTTAATCAACGTAGCCGCTGACTCTTTCAAGCCATTTCTTTCTAACGTTCCTGTTGCTAACATAATAATAATAAAGATAGCCATGCCTCGATTATTCACAAAGGTTGTTCCTAGTGTTTCTAGCATCGATGTCAAACCAAGCCCGCCAGTAAAAGCCGTCACTATTAAAGCAACCATCACAATCAAGATAGCATCAAATTTCAATGCGAAGCCGACAATGACGATCAATACGCCTAATAAAGGTAATAAATCCATCAAATCTCTCCTTCTTAAAATAAAATTTCACTTTCCATTATATGCCAATTTTCGCTCATTTGTAAGACTTTTTTAATTTTTAATGTTATTTTTTCTAAAGACACAGTTTCCAACACTTTTTAGAGCTACCACTCGCACTTTTTTCTTTTTTCCGCTAGAATAAAAGAAACAATAACATTGAGGAGGATTTTTATGTTCCAAACTTTTAGAGAAAATTTTCGGCGCCATACCCTATTGCGCGACGCCGTCTTTATCGTTATCGGAAGTGCCATTGTCTTTAATCCCGGTGCTTTCTTCCAGTTCGTCGGTTATTTAATTGCTGGTTATTTGATGCTTTTAGGGTTAATTAATATTTATGATGACTACAAAATAAAAAAACAAACGGGTAGCTGGGGACTTGGTTTCGTAACAGGTTTAATCTTTGTCGTCTTAGCAGTAGCCTTTTTATTTTTTGCACCAGTGATTGTTTCGATTCTGCCGTTTTTATTAGGGATTAGCATTGTTATAAACGGCCTCGTTCAATTGACTTTTGCTTTAAATACTCGTCAAACAGGCGCGCTTATCTACAGTATTCTGGTTTTAATCGCTGGAGCCGTTTTAGTTTTCAACCCCTTCAAAAGTCTCTTAGTTTTGATGCAAGTCTTTGGATTTATCCTGATTTTCATGGGTGTCATTGAAATTATTGGTCATTTTAGAAATAAAGCTTAACGAAAGGAGCAACTTATGGATAAAGAAAGTACCAAGTGGATCCGCTTTTTAGGTGGGAAAAATTTACTTTACACATTAACTATCCTTTGTCTAATTGCTGTAACTATCTTTTTATTCAACACTGTTTCATTTATCTTTAAACCAATTTTTGTTATTTTTAGTGCCGTCTTAGGCCCGGTACTTTTTGGTATTATTCTATTTTATTTGCTTAATCCAATGGTGAAACGCCTTGAGAAAAAAATTCCCCGTGTTTGGGCGATTGCGATTCTCTATGTCTTAATTATTGCATTACTAGTGTTAGCTGGACTGCAACTTTTCCCAATTATCCAAGACCAAACGGAAGAATTAATCAAACAATTCCCAAGTTTTTGGAAAAGCACGCTCCAAACAGTACAAGAATTTATGGCTAAAACACCTTTTGCAAAAGATTTAGAATCTGCTAATGAGTCGATTAATCAACTCTGGGGCAAACTTGCAAACTCCTTTAAAGACTTTGCAGGGGATTACCTACAAACAGGTGCACAAGGTCTGGGAAGCGTCTTTTCTGCAGTCTCTTCTACTTTCCTAACCTTGTTTACAGGACCTATCATCGCTTTTTTCCTTTTAAAAGACAAAGAAAAGTTTTATCGCTTTGTAAAAGGCATCATTCCCCCAGCTTTTCGTCCTGATTTTGACGAATATAGCCAAATTGCCAACATTCAAATTGGCGATTATCTAAAAGGTCAAGTCATTGCTTCCTTGGTTTTAGGGATTATGTATTGGCCAACTTTTCTATTAATTGGTTTACAATTTGGTAGCATTTTAGCTTTAGCTGCGGGTATTTTATGTATTATTCCTTATATCGGGCCATTTATTGCCTTTATTCCTGGATTGATTATTGCCTTTCAGGATTCCACATTTATGGTAGTTAAATTTGTTATCGTCTGGTTTGCCATCCAATTGATTCATGGTGATTTTGTTATTCCTCGTGTGATGGGCGATAAATTAAAAGTCCATCCGATTACTATTTTACTTGTCTTGTTAGTTATGGGTGAACTGTTTGGTTTAATGGGCGTTATTTTTGGGATTCCAATGTATTGCCTAGTTAAAGTGACAGTCATTTATTTATTCCGCAAATTCAAACAACGCTATAACCGCTTTTATGGTGACAACGGCGAGTATGAACACACGAATTTTACTAAAGATCAATATTTAAAATAATACAATGAAAAAACTGGGACATAAGCCGTTTAGACTTATGTCCCAGTTTTTTACCATACTTCTCTAGCAATTTCTTGAAGTAATTGAACTTTGCGCCATTGTTCTTTCTCCGTCAAACGATTTCCTTCTTCCGTTGAAGCAAAACCACATTGCGGACTAATACTTAAGTTTTCTAAAGGAACAAACTGTTGGGCTTCTTCAATTCGTGCTTTCACTTGTTCAGTCTCTTCTAATTCAGGAAACTTAGAAGTAACTAAACCTAAAACGACTTTGCTGCCATTATTTTGCCAATGTCTTAATGGTGAAAAGTCCCCTGCACGATCTGAGTCATATTCCAAGAAGAAACCATCATAATTCGTAGCAAATAATTCTTTTGCTATCGGTTCATAACCACCTGAAAATAACCAAGACGAAGCATGGTTCCCACGGCAAATGTGTGTGGTTACAGTTAAATCTTCTGGCTTGCCAGCTAAGGCTTCATTAATAATCGTGGTACACACTTGTGCAATTTCTTCTGGCTGTATTCCTTTTGCTCGTAATTCTTCTTGTTTTGTCTGATCCGCTAGAAACGCCCAATTTGTATCATCAAATTGTAAATAGCGGCAACCTCTCTCGTAAAAGGCCGCAATTGCGTCTTTATATGTTTGTGCTAAATCCTTATAAAAAGCACCAATCTCTGGATAAATTGTTTGAATGCGCGAGGTGCCATCGTTAGATAAAATTTCTTGACGTAAAATCATGGTCGGACTAGGGATCGTTGCTTTGGCTACCGTGCCATCACCAACTTCCACCACCTCTTTTAAAAATGAAAAGTCCTCTAAAAATGGATGTTGCGCAGGAAAAGATATTTTATCCACTACGCGGATATTATAGGCCGGAGCTGCTTTTCCATGAAAGGTTTGGTTATACCCCGTTTCTGGGATATAGCCTGTCACACCATTTAATCCTTCTAAGAAATCAATATGCCAAAAACCTCGACGAAATTCACCATCTGTGATTCCCCGTAAGCCGCCAGCTTTTTGTTTTGCTACTAATGCTTTGATTTCCTCATCTTCAATAAGACGTAGCTCTGCTTGAGATAACGCACCTGCTTGGACCTTTTTCCGTGCTTTCTTAATTGTTTCCGGACGTAAAAAACTTCCCACATGATCAACTGTAAAAGGAATCTGACTACTCATTTGCCTCACTCTTTCCTATTTTTATTTATAAAAAAACGCCCTTTTACTAGCCGTAACTAGTAAAAGGGCGATTATTATCGCGGTACCACCTTTTTTCGGAAAGATGACTCTTTCCCTTCAACTGACAATCATAATCAGCGGTCTTGTTAACGAAAGACATTACGTTTTTGCCTACGTTTCGACAAAAATTCCTCCTAGGCCATTTTTCGATACAGACATCTAACTTTTTTCACCAACCAAAGTCTCTCTACCAGCTGTCTTGTATTTACTTTCCTATTCAACGGAAATTATTAGATTATAATTAGAATACCACGTTTAGCAAATTTGTCAACGGAGACGGATGAAATAGTAATGAAAAAAGCAGCTTCTTTTCAGAAGCTGCTTACGTCTATTTTTATCATTGCTGATTAGGCTGAGTGTCCTACGATTGTGCTACCTGAGTAACCAAAACCGACACGTGTAATACCTGGGTTAATTTCCCAATCACGGTGACCGCTACCTGAAGCTGTTACCATGTTTGTTTCATTGTACCACGCCATGATTACTGAGTTACCTGGCGCCCACATAATTGCGATAACTTCATCTCCACGAGACCAGTGATCATTTGGAATACCGCCTGCTTCAACTTGTGCTGCACGAGCAGTTGCAGAAGCTGCTAAACCTGCATCCCATACTACTGGACGTAAACCTAATGATTGACGTAGAACGTTCAATGCATTGATTGTTGGGTCAGCCGCAACAGGAGGAGGTGTTTGTCCACCGTTACCATTACCGTTGCCGTTGCCACCGCCATTACCAGGAGTTGGAGTTACTGGATCTGGTGTTTCTTGTCCACCACCATTATTTCCATTATCACTTGGTGTTGTAGGTTGTTCTGATGAAGAAGAGCCAGTATTTTCTGTTGCACTATTATCTGTACTTGGTGTAGTTGTTTCAGTTGTTTGTTGCGTGCTTGATTCAGTTGCTGAGCTTGAGCTTGCTGGTGCTGGTGCTTGTGCTTCTGTTGTTGAAGAAGAGGCAACTGGTGCTTCTGCTTTTACTTCAGCTTTAGCTTGAACTGGTTTTGCAGCAGCTTGTTTAGCTTTTTCAGCTGCAGCTTTTTGTTCAGCAGCTAAGCGTGCTTGCTCTGCTTCAGCAGCTGCTTTTTGTTTTTCTAAGCCAGCTTTAGAACTTTCAGCTGATGATTGTTCTAATGCTAATGAAGCTTTCATTACGTTTAATTCAGATTGTTTAGAAAGTAAATCTTGACGTTTTGTTTCTAATTCAGCTTCTGTTGCTTCAAGTTGTTTCACTTTTTTCTCGTTTTCAGCTTTTTTATCAACAACCGCTTGTTTGTCTTCTTTTTGTTGTTGCATTAAGTCGTTGTTGGCACTTACGATTGTTGAAACAGCTTGAACACGGCTGATTGCATCTGCAACTGAGTCCGCATCTAAAACTGCATCTAGCATTGTTGTGCTTTGTCCATTAACTTGAACATCACGTGCTTGATTTTTGATTGCTTCGTTACGTTTTTCAATACGTTGATTCAAGTTTGTAATTTCTTGTTGTAATTGTTCTGATTTTGCTTTTAGTGTTTGCTTTTGTTCACGTAAAGCCATGCTTTCATCAAATACTGAAGATACTTCTGCTTCTAAAGAAGATACTTGTGAAGCTAAATCCCCTTGTTTTGCTTTTAATGATGAAATTTCTTGATTTTTTTCTTCAATTTTTTTATCAACATTGTCCGCCAAAGCGATGCTTGGGGTAGCAATTGCTGATAGCGTTAATGAACATAGTAATACTGATGCAAATAGACGTTTCTTCACTTGTCATTCCTCCGAATTAATTTCTAAAGTTTATTTAAAATATCTTAATCTTTTCTTACGACAAAAACATTCTACCACACCCATATTTCAATTAAGCAATAGAAATGTTACAAAAACATTTCAGATCACTCGTTCTTTCTCCATAATAGGTAAACTTACCTTTTGTAAGGCTTTTACGCCTTGTCACAACTGGTTTTCACGTGTTTTCAATTGTTAAACAATTCTTCGATTTTTTTTCATATTTTTTCTTTTTTTATTCAAATTTTGCTTCTTTTTTGTCGATATATGCTTTTTTTCGTAAAATTAATCATTTTTCCTTCTTTTTATCAAACGTTTTTGTTACAAAATTCGTTATATTTTGGTAATGAACCAAGAAAAAGGCCGCTTCGTTGAGCCGCCTTTTTCTTGGTTCATTTAAAGAATTGTTTTAGTTTCTCTGCTTAAGTAAATAGAATCCAGATAAACCTACCAACAAACCACCTAATAGTAAGAATACTCTTTGAAATTTCTGGGTTTCGTTTGTTTTTGGCAAATGTCTATCATTGGGTGTAGCCTTCGTTATTTTTTTTGCTATTGTGTTCGTCTCTGCTGAGAAATTATTATTCTTGAGTTCTGAGGTTGTTGTGGTAGTTTCTACAACAATTGGTTTTTCAGCACTCGAATTTGTCGTAGCAGTCTCAGAACTTAAAGACTCATTCGTACTTGTATCTGTTGTGCTGGAAACAACTTCTTTACGACGATTTGTAAGGATAAATTCATCCTTTGTCTTTGTCATTATACTGTCAAATTCAGCTGGCACGTTCACTTCTTCTATCTGATATACAAAGTCTTCACCCCTGTTATTAAACTTTGGTAATGCTACTTCTGCGCCATTAACCGTTACTTGATTAATCAGCTTTTGATAGCCTTCTTTCTGGGTTAATTGCATGACTTCTGAAGTGGACCAAGCAGTTTCATCTGTTGTCGCTTTTCGAGTTACTTGATATTGAATTGCTTCTGGAATTTCTTTTTCTGCAATATTTTCCCAGTTCTTAATCAATTTTAATTGTACAGTAGGTGCTTTAATTGCTGGAATCGGAAAATCAACTGTTTCTTCTTCTGGAGTTGGTTGTAACGTAGTACGATCATTACATAAAAACCATGTATCTCCTTTAAAATCATTTGTTTCTGTGTTCAATCTAATCTGATAAGTTAATGTTAAACGTTCGTTCTTTCCTAATGAAATAGTAGAAATATGGAGCACTTGATTTTCTTCTGTAACTACGACATCAGTCAATAAGTCACTAGCCTCTGACCATTCACCCGTTGGCATTTTTCGCCAACCTTTTAGTTGGTAGTTATCTTCTGTGAAATTCCCAGCACCTTGTAAAAGAATATTTTCTCCCATTGGATCGATAATGAGCCCCTCATGGATAGTATTATTGATACTCCCAGCTAATTCTTTCAGTGCAGTGCCCAAACCAGATAAATTTTCATCAATAATCAAATAATTTTTAGGATCAGAAGCTATATTCCTACTAATATACTCTCCTCTTAACGAAGGATTAGCTGCAATTGAATAATAAGTATCTCCTGATTTTTTTAGAGAAACAATGGTTCCTAACGTATTATCTGTCACTGTTGTACTGTTTGTTTGGATAGCGTTAGCATCAGTAGAAGCACTGTTACTTGTATAGTACTGATTGGATTCTGTTTGAAACTCTTCCATGTATGACGATGTATGGTAACCGTTGTAATCGATAATTTCACCATTATTGGGATAGCTTTGAGCATTTTCTCTAGGTAAAAAACTAGCATTTGCACTACCATCACCAATATGAACCAACATCTTTTTTGCATTTGGACGACTTTTTTCAGCCAATAAACGTTGCCCTTCTAGCAAGCCTTTTTGCATAAACGTACCTGAATGTGGCTCGGCTGTATTTCTTAAAAAGTCTTCTAAGTCATTCATGTCTGTAGAAAAATCCGCGGTGGAGTAAGTTAGTCGATTATAGGCAACGATACCAATTCGAACATGACCATCTGTTAATGAATCTGAAAGTTCTTCGCCGAATTGTTGCAAACCTTTCAAAGCGTTGTTTAATTTTTCACCTTTCATTGACGAAGAATAGTCAATCACTAGCACTAGATCAATAGGGCTTTCTGTCTGATTTCCTTTTACATCTAAAGTCACATTAAAAAGCCCTTGCTGGCCTGTTACAGCCGCCACACTTTTCTTCAAATAAGCTTCATCTCCATAATTCACATATTTTTCTTCGTCAAATGTCGCTTCAGGGGCATGACCATAATCATAATTGTTTGTGTCTCCCTCACTAATTCCGTTCGTTAAATAATGACCTTGTTCGTCATTTTTATAGTTAAAATTGTATGTTTCTGCGGAAACGTCTATACTAAAAATAGTCATTAGGAAAAAGAACATAAATAAAAATAAGGTTGTTTTTTTCAATTTTTTTAACTCCTTTGTGGTAAGTAATTTCTCATTCAAATGAAATTTGAGCGATATATGTAACTTACTACAGAAATAACTTTTAAGGAGACAAAAAAATGTACTTGTTAAGTACATTTTTTTAAACAATCGAATAAAAAACAAGTTATACTTATTTTAACAAAAAGAATCGAACCAATTGGAGAAGAATAATGGAAATATTAGACACTTTTTTCGGCTCAGAAGTTAAAAAGGAGTTGGATTTACTGCGTTTGTTGTACCATAAAAAAAACTTTATTCGTATTGAAACACTTAGTCAACTGTTACAAATGGATCGACGTTCAATCAATAAATACTACGAATCCTTAATTAGTAAACCTTATGTATTGGCTAATAATTGTTCACATATTTTCTCTGCCGAGCGAGGTAAAGGCTATTGTTTCATGGGATCAAAAAAAGAATATAAAATTTTGACGAAGCAAATTTTGCAAAGTAGTCCGTATTTTACATTGCTCGAAAAACTATTCTTTGAAAGTAATGTTCATTTAACCAAATTTAGTATGGACCAATTCTTATCCGAATCAACTGTTCGGCATAAGGTTGCTGAGTTAGATACCATTTTAAAAACCTTTGATTTTTCGATCCAGAGAACCAAAGGCGAGATTCGTTTAGTTGGTGCTGAACCACGCATTCGTTTTTTCATGATTGCTTTCTTTTGGCGCGTTTTTTCTGGTCTCGATTGGCCATTTGCTGACGTCTCGCAAACAAAATGTGAAACCCTTGCGAAAGAGCTGATTGCTTTAGGCTATTTCCCAGCCAATCAATTGAATATGAAACTTATTTGTTATATTTTAGCGGTAAATATTATTCGTTATCGAAAGGGATTCCAGACAAATTTCCTACTTTCTGAATCTATTTCTTCTTTATCTAATGAAGATCAAGAAGTACTGCTTCAATTTGTTGACACTCATCATCTACTAAAAGAACATTTAGAAAATCAATTAACGAACGCCTTTCTGTTACCCAAGAGTGAAAGTCAGCTGATTTTTTTATTTCTATTAACAAATACAACAGTACAACTCTCGAACAAACATTTTATAGATTTAATCGAACCTAACCAACCATTTTCAGAGACGAATTCCTTTATTAAAAAGATTCTTCACTCCCTTGAAACAGAAAACCCTCATGCCTTTGAAACCACAAAAAACAGGGCCTTATTTACAAAACAATTAGTGGCCGGCCTTCTTTTCGTAGAGTTATTTGAACAAATGGATTTTACACTTACTGGCTACAACATTAAGAAGTATTTATTACAAAATTTTGTTCATTTATTTGAGCATGCACAAAAGATAGTCGCCGAGCAAGACATCTATGTTTCGAATCCAGCTAAACAAACTGGCTTAGGCCTTCAATTATCGATGGCCTACACGTTAATTACTGCTCCAACAGCTTTCAATCAAACAATTCACATAAAAATAGAAACAGACTTACCTACACCGATTGAAGCGATTATCATTCAACGAATTCGTGAAACGTTTGCAAGTTTCTATCACCTTGCAATTAATCAATTGTCTGAAGAAGATACGTACGACCTGTATTTAAGCACTACGCCTTTGCTCCAAGTAAAACAAGCTGCACCATTTTTATTAATTAATGCGCAAGTTTCTTTACCTGACTTACTAGCGATTCAAGAACAATTAGTTCGGTTGGTAGCAAAGGAATGAGCTAACTCTGTTAATAAATAGAACTCGTGGAACAAAAAAATAACTAAAACAGGATCAATCAAACACATTTGCACCTTTATCAAAAAAAAGCTCAAAAAGTTAGTTGCGCAAACTAACCTTTTGAGCTTTTTGTTTTTTTCTTAACGAATGATTTCGACTTTTTTGTCTGTCTTGACTGTAACACGGCCGTTTTTAATAACATATAACCGTTCTGGAATATCAATAATCGCATGTTCAACCACTTTTGTGTCTAATAGGACTAAATCTGCTTTATTCCCAACTGCGACACCGTATCCTTCTAGTCCCATCGCACGAGCAGGACTTGTTGTTACCATTGGTAGCACTGTTTTTAAGTCATCCGCTCCACCTAGGTGCCCAACAGGAATGGCTAGCATCGCTGTTTGAACAATATCCCCTGTGCCATATGGTGTAAAAGCATTGCGAATATTATTTGTAGCAATACAGACATTCACGCCACCATCGCGTAATTTACGGATTGGCGTAACCGCACGTCGAACATTGTACTGATCACCGCGAGCCCCTAAATGTAAATCCGTTGCTGGTAAAGCCATCACGCTAATATTCGCTTCCGCCATTTTTGCAATAATAGGCTCCAATTCCGCTTCAGGTAAGGCGTGCAATGCCGTTAAGTGGCCCACTGAAACACGTCCTTGGTAGCCTTCAGCGATGGTTTTTTCACATAAATATTCAATACTCATATCATCAGCTTCATCGGCAAAATCTTGGTGTAAATCTACATCTTTATCATATTTTTTAGCAATTTCAAACACTAAATCAATATGTTCTTTCGCTGGTGCATCATTATAAGGAATACCGCCGACAACGTCTGCGCCCATATCCATTGCTTCATACATCATTTGTTCTGTTCCAGGGGCTTTAAAAATTCCTTCTTGCGGAAATGCGACTACTTGCATGTCAATTAACTCTTTGTATTCTTCTTTCAAACGCATAATTGTTTTGAAGCCAGTAAAACCTTGCGCTGGGTCAAATTCTGCATGCGTTCTTAACGCCGTGGTCCCATGAACGATTAACATTTCTAAAGCACGTTTAGCACGGTCGTAAATGTCTTCTTCGGTAAATGTTGGTTTTAATTCTGCGGTTACTTCAATCGCTTCTTTCAACGTACCTGATTTATTTGGTTTACGATCAGCGATTAATGCCTTGTCCAAATGTAAGTGGCTTTCTACAAAACCTGGGATTAAAACACGACCATCTGCTTCGATGACTTCTTTGGCATCGCCAGTAATAACTGGGGCGATTTCAATGATTTTTCCTTCTTTAATAGCTACATCTTGTAATGCTTCACCGTCTTGAAGACGAACTTGTTTAATTAATAAATCCATGTTTTCCACTCCCTAAATTGTTTTTTACCCAAAGATTAAACCGATAACTAATAATAGTACAGAGGCAATACTTAACCATTTCACGTTTCCTTTAACAACATCCAAAATTGGAATTTGGAAGCCTGAAGATAAAGCTTGCATAGTAATATTAACGAAACTCATTTGACTACCTAAACCAACACCCATTGCTACAAAACCTAATGCTAACGGCGGGAAGTTCAACGATACAGCAACTGGTAGCACTAAAGTTAAAACAGAACCCACGTAGGCTCCAGCTGGAATCCCAATTAAAATCCCTGTTAAAATGGCAACTGGCACGACAATAAAGGCTGGTGCATTTTCAGCAACACCTGCGATGACAGCAAACGTTCCTGTTTGTGCAATAACATTAATAAAGGCTAAGAAAATCCCTACTTGGAATAAACGAGTCAAAATATATGTAGACCCATCTACCATCGCTTCGACAGATTTGTTCATTGAGAAATCTGTACATAAGAAAATTAAAACTAATGTTAAAATCATGTATACAAGTGGCGTAAAGAAGGCAAAACCAATTAAATCATTCACAATTGGTCCAAAAATTACAGCAAACAATAAGAAAATGGCTGGCAAGGTAATTTTAAATAATTCACCATTACTCTTTTTATCAAATTCATCATCTGCCGACTCTTTAAAGCCAACATTTCTATGTTTCGTTCCCCAAAAGGCTAAAACAATCGCTAATGCTACGAAGAATAACCAGTAAGGTCGCATGGTTGAAACATATGAACCGACACTGATATCGCCTAATTTTGAAACAATACTTGATTCTAATGAAGCGGGTGATGTTGTAAATGATACCGCAGCAGCTAAAGACATTGCTGCAATTAATTCAGGAACAACGCCAACTGCAGCAAAGGCCAATGGCGCAATAACCATCGCACTTCCGCCACCAATTCCTGACATATATGTGGCTGCGGCTAATAAGATAACAATAAAAGCTGAAACATACTCGACTTTTCCTTTTGTGCCTCGTTTGGCTAAAGTTAATGCAGCTGAATAACTACCTGCTTTAAAGACCGCCATCGCAACAGCTGAATTAATGATGGGAACGGTAATTCCTAACATCATCGGGATAGCTTCCAACATCTGTTTATTCGCTTCTTCTAGTCCAATGCCGCCAATCAGCATCGCTAAGACGCCACCAATTAAACCAGCAATAATCATATCGACTTTCATAAACAATAGAACCAAAACAACAATCAATGGAATAATCACAACTAATGCCATGATTCCTGTCGGGGCAACTACATCCCCAATCTCATCAGCAAAGGCCGCAACTGGCACAAAAATACTAACTAAAAATGCAAAAATAAGTGCTACTTTTGACGATTTTTTCATTTTACTTTCCTCCAATAGAAAGAAGGCGAGAGCAACGCAGCAGCGAATACCCTCTGCGCTCCTCATTATTTGGCAAAGGCACCTTGCCCGCCATATTTATCGTAATGTACAATCTCACTAACTAAATAATCATAAATACTTTGTGGAATTTCAATGCCTTCTGACATGGCTTTTTGATAGTTTAGCTGACCAATTTCTCCTGGATAGTAAACTTGTTGAAACCCTTCTGCTGTAGGCACACTATGAAGTTCTTCCACCATTTGATTAATATTTTCTTTAAATCGTTCAGAATCTGTAAAGCGGCTTGGATCGATGACTAAAAACATCTGTCCCAGATTCCGTTTCTCCGTTAAATCCGCATACATGGAGCTGACATGTTTGCCAAAAGGTAAGCCTAACAACGAACCAGCTAAGACATCGACCATCATCATTAGTCCATATCCTTTTGGTCCTGAAATCGGCAATAAACCTCGTACTTCATAAGGATCAGTCGTTGGCTGGCCTTTTTCGTCTACTGCCCACGTGTCGGGAATTTCAACATCTCTTGAACGTGCATCTAAAATTTTCCCCCACGCCTGTACTGTCGTAGCCATATCAAACACGACTGGTTCATGACCTGCTCTAGGTGCTGCAAAAGCGATTGGATTTGTCCCAAAATAATTGCTTGTGCCACCAAACGGTACCACCATTGGATCAGATTGACACATTGAAAGAGCAACCATGCCTTGTTCCGCTGCTTTTTTAACATAATATGATAACGTCCCACTATGACTCGTTTGAGAAACGCCAACATATGCTAACCCTGATTCTTTGGCTAGGTCAACTGCAGCAGCTAATGCTTCGTTACAAACAAATTGACCCACGCCATTATCGCCATGAAAAATGGCAGTGGACGGTCCAGTTTTTTCAAATGATAATTCGGGGTCAATCGTGATCCCGCCTTTTGCAATCCGTTCCGCATAATAATCCATACGAACCGCCCCGTGTGAATGAATACCGCTAGCATCTGCAAAAGTTAAATGTCGAGCAACTTCTTCGGCATGTTCAGAATGTAAACCAGCAGCTTCTAATTTTTGTTTCATCAGCTTTTCTAATTTTTCCGGTGTAACGACAACCATTTCTTCCATTGCGCTTGCTCCTTTATCATTAATCTTAAAAAAGGGAAAGAAAACAAGTGATTTTCTTCTTCGACCTTGCATTTCCTCCCCATTTTTCACTACCTATTGCTACTGTTAAAGACAGTATAGTCAATTTCATCCACTGATTTTGCAACTAGGATAGCAGAGTAAACATCTGAATTGACATTTAAAATTGTTCGTAACATGCCAACAAACCATTCGACGCCTGCAAAAATTGCAATACTCTCAATGGGTAAACCCATTTGCGGAACAATCACTGCCAGTGAGACTAAGCCCGCACCGGGAACAACTGCGTTTGCTAGTGAGACAAACGTTGCTGTAATTGCTAAGTAAATCATTTTCGTAATATCAAACTCTAGCTGATACATCTGAGCGATAGTCATTACAGTAAAAGCCATATGCATCGCTGAACCGTTACTGTTTAATGACATACCTAACGGCAACACTAAGTTAGTAATTCGCTTACTTAAACCTAATTTTGTTTCTGTTTCTTCCAAAGCTACTGGTAAAGTAATTGCTGAAGAAGTTGTCGCCAAGGCCATCACAGACATATTTTTCATGTTTGTAATTAAACGTAGTGGACTTACTTTACAGTACAATGTGATAACCAAAATCCAGATGCCCAAAAATAAAATAGTTCCTAATCCATAGACCAATAGATACTTCACTAACGGTAAAATAATTTGAAGGCCTAAGTGACTAATTGTTGAAGCAATTAAAGCAAAAATCCCCAGAGGTGCTAGATACATGACGTATCGAATGACTGTAATGATAACTTCATTAAAGTCCACAATTATTTGGAAGAGTTGTGTCTCTGGATGGCTTTGTAAGTATTTATTCAGTGCTAAACCAAAAAATAATGCAAAGACAATAATTTGAATAATCGATCCTTGAGTCAGTGAATCAAAAATATTTTTCGGAACGAAATTTAAAATCGTATCAGTGATTGAGATTTCTTGCGCTTTGATAGAAGCATCTTGGAAGCCAGTCATTTTAACACCGTATCCTGGATTAAAAATGACTGCCATTAGGACGCCCCATAAAGCGGCAGCTAAGGAGGAAATCCCGAAAACAGCGATTGTTCTACCCCCAAGGCTCGTTAATTCTTTTGGATTAATACTGCCAACTGCTTGGACAATTTGCCCTAAGATCAAGATAGGAATAGCCATTTGCATCAGTCGCAAAAAGACATCTCCAACTATTTTCAAGTAATTGCCGCTAGCAGGAATCAAGAGTCCTACGAGGATTCCTACGACAACAGCAATTGCAATTTGGGTGATCATGGACGGTTTTTTCATGGTAAACTACCCCTTTTGACTGATCACAGTTCCTGCTTCTTTATCGATGTTTTCTAAGTTTTCGATAGAAGTAATGATTGCTTTCCGTTTGTCATCACCTTTTACGAAGTCTAAGGCAGCTTCGATTTTTGGTAGCATACTACCAGCAGCAAAGTGACCTTCTTTAATGTATTCTTCTGCTTCGGCTACACTGATTTGTTCTAATGCTTTTTGATCTGGTTGATTGTAATTAATGTAGATGTTATCAACGCCTGTCAAAATAATCAAACGGTCTGCATCAACGTTTTCAGCTAAAACACGTGCAGAGAAATCTTTGTCGTTAACCGCTTCCACACCTACGTATTGTCCGTCTTCTGCTACGACCGGAATGCCCCCGCCACCAGAACAGATAGTTAAAACGTCCGCCTCTACTAAAGCACGAACCGCCTCTTTTTCAACAATTTCTTTAGGCATTGGTGATGGAACAACTTTTCGGTAGCCACGGCCAGCATCTTCCACATACGTAGAGCCATCTTTGGCTGCTTCCGCGTCAGCTTCTTCTTTTGTATAGAATGGACCAATTGGTTTGGATGGTTTTTTAAACGAAGGATCTTCTTTGTCCACACGCACTTGCGTAACTACAGAGATAACTGGTTTAGCAATGTTACGTTTTTCAAACTCATTAGTTAAAGCATTTTGTAACCAGTAACCGATGCTTCCTTGTGTCATCGCAACACAAGTATCCAATTTCAACGCTGGATTTTTTTCACTTTCGCCTGCTTTTTGTTGTAAAAGCAAATTCCCTACTTGTGGTCCGTTTCCGTGACAGACAATGACTTGTTCCCCTTTAGCAACAAATTCTGCAATATATTTGGCCGCGTGATTAACGACGGCTTTTTGGCCTTCATCTGTTGGATCCGTATCTAAAATAGCATTCCCACCTAGGGCAATTACGTTTAAACTCATTGATTGATTCGCTCCTTTTTAGTAAAGCAAAGACAAAATCTTTTCAGTATCGACGGATAAGAAATAATTTGTTTACGAAATGAAAGATTTTGTCTTGCTCATTTTGATTGTTTCAGTCATTATCGAAGGGATAATTAACCTAATTTCGGTTTACTTTCATCTTTAGCTAAGAAAGCAAAAGCTAGTAAACCAATAACTAATAGTACACAAGAAAGATAGAAGCCAACTTGCATTGAGCCTGCTGTATCTGCTAAATATCCTGTGACATACGGTGCTAGGATTGACCCTGACATCCCGATAAAATTATAGGCACTTAACGTTGTTCCTAAGGCCGCTTTTGGTGCATGTTTGGTAACAAAAGTTACCATAATTGGATCTAACGCTAATTTCCCTGTTAACCCATAAAGAATTAAAACAGAAATTAACAATGTCCGATTTGTTACAAAAGCAATCGCAAAGACAGATAGGATTGCTAAAGGTACTAATGTAAAGACTAATTTTTTCGTCGCACCTGTTTTATCATTCAAACGAGCGAAGATTAAGGCGCCTGGAATAGAGGCCCATGGTACAAGTGATGAAATGAAACCAACGCTCGCTCCTGTAAAGCCACGTTCAGCAATTAAAAATTGTGGCAACCAAGTAATAATGACAAAGTTTGCATAAATACTTGTGAAACATAAAATAAATGCGGCTAATAAATTACGATTTGAGAAAATTTCTTTTAATGAGATCTTTTCTTGCGGTCCTTCTTCAGCAGCTGCTCGTGCGGCTTCTTCACCAGGACGAATCACTTTTTCTTTCAAAATTGTATAGAAAAGAATCCCTACGATAAACGTTGGAATCGCCATGATAAAGAATGGTTTGCTCCAATGTTCACCATTTTCTAAAACCAACTTACTTGAAAGTAAGTACCCACCTGATGTACCGAAGGCCATCCCACTATTGATGATGGCATTACCGATGGTCCGTTTACTTGCTGGAATCGCTTCTGTCGATAGCGCATATTGCGGGCCATAGTAAGCGCCTTGACCAATACCAGCAATTGCACGAATGACTAAAAACATAACAAAGGTTGTCGCTAATCCACTAAAATAAGTAGAAATAGCAAGAACGATAAACCCAACAGCAATGACTAATTTCCGCCCAATTTTATCGCCAATCATCCCAAAAGGAATCTGTGCAACAGCATAGGTTAGAAAGAAGATACTATTGGCTAAACCAAGTTGTGTGTTACTTAGACCAAATTGTTCTCCAATGACCCCCATCACTGGATTAAAAATAGTTCGTGTTGCGTACATTAAAATCCAGCCTACGAAGAAAATGGCTACGACTTTAATCCAGTAACTATTGCTCACTTGCACTGCTTGATTTTTTTTACTATTCTCCATGTCTTCTCCTCACTTCTCATCTAACTCTACAGATTGTAAAGCTAGTAACATTCCAAATGACATATCTTTACCAGAGGAATGTCCGATTTGTATAATTCTGTCAATATTTTCGTCAACTCTATTATCCCGATGGTTCTCCAAATCCAAGAGTAACTGATACAACAATGAATTTACATATCCTTTAGCCGAGCTTGCAATATAGCCTTTACTAACATCTGTTGTGGATAAATTTGCTGCCGAAAGAGTAGCGGCTAACGCCGCAGCTCTTTCATCAGCAAGTATGAACAGAATAGTTTGATACGCCACTAAAATGTCATCACCACTCGGGGTTAACCCTTTGCCCCGACCAATCAGATAATTCGTTACTTCTTGCCATTCCGATAGTGTCCAAACTTTTTGTTTTTGGCTCATTTTTTTGAAAATATGCTTTGCTCGTTCATCTAAAGGCAGGCCAATTCTACGTTCTAAGTTTCTCGCTAATAAGCGGTCTCGCAACAAGCGTAATTGGTCTTTTTCTAACTTGAAATGAGTAATGTTTAAAGAAACGACCTCGGCAGGTGTGAGTTGGATCGTTTTCACGCCGACTGTACTGTAAAAGGTCAACTGATTTTCTGTGATTTTGACTTTATTACCTTGTTGTACATACGGAAAGATTTCTTGAAACAATTGATCTGGCAAAAACATACCAAAGCTTGATAAATAATTATGGAAGTTTGCAACATTGATTAATTGATCCTGGACTTTCAGATTAAATGAACGTTCAAAAACACTGTGAATGGTTCCCATCTTGCCATATTGGTGGATAGGAAAAATGTAGTCACTAATGACTAGTTGGTTATTCAACCGTAATGCCTAGTTTCTCAGCATACGCTTCTAGGGCTTTTTCAAAACAGCCTAGAGGTGCTCTAACTGTCCCTGCACCAATTTGACCAACACCGGCATTTTTGTGTGCAATCCCTGTATTGATGATTGGTGTAATTCCTAATTCCACCACTTTACGGATATCAATTCCTAAACAAGTTCCTTGGAAATCCCAAGTTGGAATTGAGAATGTTGGGTTGTGTCCTTCACAGATTTTTGCCATTTCATTTGAGGTTGCTAACGCATCTTCAAAGCCACCTGCACCAACAAACCGTGTTACGCCAGGTGCAGCTACCATAGCCATTGCTCCAACGCCTACTGTTTCAGTAATTGCACTATCCCCGACATCAGGATTTCCGTCTTCTTCGCTGAAACCAGTGAAGTAAAGACCTTTTGGTGTATTTACTGGTGCGGTATGCCATTGATCGCCTGTTTCTGCAATTCGGACCCCAAAGTTCACGCCGTTACGAGTCATCGTTGTGACAATCGTTCCGTTGGTATCTTTACGGGCACCATCAACAATTGCTTTTCCAGTTGCCATCATGACATTTAAGAAGAATTGATCTGTGTCAGCTAAGAATTTGATTACTTCGTATTTTTGATCTTCTGGAATATCTGTTTTGATAATTAATGGAGACAATTCTTTTAAGAAGTTCAAAGATGCGGCAATATTTCTTTGGTGGAACTCGTCACCCATTGTAATAGAGCGCGCAATCAATACGTTTAAGTTCAAGCCTTCTTCAGAAAGTTTCAAGGCTTTCGCAATCGTTGGTCCTAAAACATCTTTAATCCAATCTAAACGATCAACTACTTCTTGTGAATAAGCACCAAAACGCAATACTTTACCGATACCTTCATTCAAGATACAGTATGCTTCGTTACCTTCTAAACGATTTTCTACAACAAAGACTGGCATATTACCAGAAGTAATACCGCCCATTGGTCCTACTGCTTTTACATGGTGACAAGGAATGAAACGTACTTCGCCAGCTTCAAAAATCTTCAAAGCATCTTCTTCATTGTCTGCCCAACGTTCGAATAATGCAGCTCCGATACAAGCACCTTTCATTGGTCCAGTCATTTCAGACCATTGGATTGGTGGTCCAGCATGAAGTAATGTTTTTTGTGCATCATCATTTAATTCTGGAATCACTGATTTCGCAGGTACCACATCTACTAAGAATGGTTGTGCATTTTTAATTTTATCTGTTACTTTGTGATTTTCAGCTTCGATTTGTTCACTGTAATCTTCCAAAGCATCCAAAATTTTAATCATTTTCTTATTGCCGTTGGCACGCGGACGCCAGTTAAATTGAACAGTTTCGCCACCGTAATCAACGATTGATTCTGTAAAGCTTTGCAACCCAACGTTAATAATTCTTGGTTTGGTTGTTAATAGTTCCATTACTTTTTCGCCTGGTTTTGGTACATCGACAGTTGGTCCGTTGTAAGCAACCACTTCTTTATCGTCTTCTGAAATTTCGATTCCTTTTAGTAATAAAGCTAATTGAACAGCTTTAGCATTGCTTTCTGCAACTAAAACGCCGCCTTCTTTCAAACGATCAACCGACGATTGGTAATTTTGCGGATCTTTCGTCGTCCCACAGACAGTTGCAACAAAGTAAAGATCACGTCCTGCTTCTTTGGCTGTGGCACGCGCTTCTTCAATTGCTGGTAATAATGCACCAACCATGTCTTCATGAGCACCGTAGCCTAACACCACATCGAATAAGATAATCCCCGTTTTTTCATCTTGTGCGTATTCACGAATTTTTTCGATACGAACATCTGGGTCAATCATTGGGTGCGGACGACCTTGTGTATACATATCATCGCCTAAGTCAATGACTTCATAACCGTGAGATTTCAAGACATAGCCTTCTGCTTTCACTAAACCGCCAAGGTCTAAAGCTTCAGAAATTAACATACCTGCTTCAGAAGCTAATGTACCACCTGAATATAAGCCTTTTACAACTTTATCTTCTGGTAATGTTGGTACAGCTGGTTTTGCTAATGCTTCAAAGTAATTTTTCTTCACGGCCACATCATTTGCTAAATCAACAGCAATTTTAGCTGTTTCTTCTAATGTATGAGCTAGATAAACTTTACCTTCGTGACTTGTTGGTTTTTCTCCTAAGAAAATCGCAACGACTGGTTTTGAAATGCTTTGTAATAATTCAACCACTTCATCACGAACTTCTTTTGCAGGTGGTTTAGAGATGACTGTAATCACATCGGTTGGTTCGTGATTTTCTAAGGCCACAATAGCATCTTTCACAGTTATAGCGCCTACTTTGTCGCTTAGGTCACGACCACCAGTACCAATGGCGTGAACAACTCCGCCACCTAAGCGGTCAATAATCGTTGTAACTTCTTGAATCCCTGTTCCTGAAGCACCAACTACGCCAATGTTTCCTGGAGAAACAACATTTGTAAAGGCGATTGGAATACTTGAGATAATACCAGTTCCACAGTCAGGGCCCATCATTAATAAGCCTTTTTCATGCGCTAATTTTTTCAAACGTACTTCATCTTCAATTGACACATTATCCGTGAAAGAGAACACGTGTAAATCATTTTTTAAGGCACGTTCCATTTCTGGCGCACCATATTCACCAGGAATACTGAATAGCGCTACATTCGCCTCTGGTAAAAGATCAAACGCTTCTGACCAAGAAGTTGCTGCTTGTGCTTCTTCACTAGTTCCCTTTGCTGATAAATCATCTAAGAATTCATCAATCGCTGGCATAACTTCTTCCATGATGTTTTCTTTTTCACTGTCAACCACAATCATCATGTCGTTTGCAGATGCACTATTGGCCTCATCCGTTAACAAGTTCGTGTTGTTAAGGATGTCTTTGTTGGCATCTGTTCCCATCATGATTTGACTCATGGTTACACCATCTAATGCATTGATTTTATTGGTCAATAACATTAAGTTGATGGAGTCTTGGTAATTGTTTTTCAAAATTACTGTGTGTAACATTGTTCATCCTCCTATCTATTCCTTACAATGCTATTGTATCGAAACGAGAAAGTGTTTTCATCGGACATAATTCTAAAAAAATGGTATAATTTTTATCAATAAGAGGAAAAAAGGAGAAAACGATGAAATTAAGAGAGTTATTATCGATAGGTGACTTAAAAAAAGGTAAAATTTTGACGAAAGAGATTGGTTTAGACAATGAAGTTGACTCGGCAATGGTCTTAGAAGCGATTGATATCGAGAACTGGAGTAGAAAGAATCAGTTAATTTTGACTTCTTTCTACGCATTGCATGATTTACCAGAAAAAGAGTTGGAAAATTTTTTCGTAAAGATGCGCCGAATTGGCATCAGCGGCTTAATTTTGAAAACAGATCGATTCATTAAAATGATTCCAGAGTGGTTTATCGAATTATGTTTCAATTATGAAATTCCTTTAATTAAAATCACACAAGACATTAGCTATGAAAAAATTCTATTTACGATTTACGAGCCTTTGTTGAATTATCAGTCGCATGTCTTACGTACGTATTACGATGTGCGCCAACGTTTCACCAAATTAGAGCGCCACTACCCAACGGTTGAGACGATTATGCAAGAATTTTATGACATCATTAAATTACCCTTCGCTTTAAAAATGTTGGATAAACATCTAGAAATTAGCGATGGCGACTTACCTCATGATGCGATTGTGCTCTCAAGAGAAAAACTAAAAAACAGTGAATTCACTAAAAATGATTACTCTCTTTTAACACTTTATTCTCATGCCAACCCCAAAAAACAGTTGGCACTAGAAGTTTCTATTTTCAATAGTTATTCCACTAATTGTTTACTTCTGGTTTATTTACAAGATGAAAAGGTTAAAGAAACGGATTTAGTGATTATCGAAAATGCGATTGATGTCTTACAAGAAAAATTCAATACCGAAAATTTGTTAAAAAAAGAACGGTATACTCGTTTGAACAACTTAGCGGATGCTATTTTACAAAATACACCGCAAAATCCTGACGAGCTAAACAGTTTGCTTCGTGAAGTGCAAATGCAAGAGCTAGATTCTTACCAAGCGATTGCTTTTTCTACCAAAGACACCAATACACAACTCATGAAAGAACGAATTATTGCCTTACTTCGTACCCTGCGTGTGAAATCCATCTTCTTTGATCAGCTAAATTATTCGGCGGTCCTTTTTAACTTCAATGAAAGTGATGGAAAAATTACAAAGCTGCAATTAAGTCGTTTATTAGCTGAACTTTTAGAAGAAAACGACACGCTTACCGTTGCCGTCAGCAGTTTAAAATCACGAGAAGGGATTAAAGAGCTACTGATTGAATGTCTGGACATTCTGCGCTTTAATGAAACTTTTTATAACGGACCAATTGTCACCTTAGCCGATATTGGGGTATTTAAAAATTTTATCCGCGAAGACCAATTGGAAAATTTAGACGAATTAATTCCTCGCGCACTTTATCAATTAGCCGAAAACAACTACGATTTATTTGAAACTTTGTACAGTTTTTTCCAAAATAACCGCAACTATAAACAGACCTCTGAAGCGATGTTCCTCCATTCAAAAACGATTCGTTATCGTTTAAACAAAGTGGAACAACTTCTTGATATTGACTTAGCCAATCCCTTGCAATTGTTAAATTATGAAATTGCCACATACATTATAAAGATGAGGAGACGTGCACTTGAAAAACAATCAAACACTCGCTAATGGCGCAACAGTTACTATCTACCCCACTACGACTGAACCAACGAACTATGTCGTCTATTTACACGGTGGCGGGATGATTTATGGAACCAAAAGTGATTTACCAGAAGAACTGAAGGAGCTGTTTACAAGCAATGGCTATACCGTTTTAGCACTGGACTATTTGTTAGCTCCAAATACAAAAATCGATCACATCTTAAGGGCGCTAACGGAAACCTTCCAATTGTTAAACGAAGAGATTATTCAGAACAAGCCCTTTGGTTTGTGCGGGCGTTCCGCTGGCGGTTATTTAATGTTACAGTTAACCAAACAATTACAAACACTAAATTTGACGCCACAATTTTTAGTCAATTTTTACGGCTATACAGATTTAGAATTTATTAAAGAGCCACGAAAATTATTAAAGCAAGCCATTTCCGCTAAAGAAATAGCTACCATCGACCAAACGAAGCCTGTTTGGGATGATCCTTTTCTTTCTCGCTATCTGCTGTATCATTACAGTATTCAGCAAGAACTATTGCCGCACTTTTACGGGTTACCAGAAAATGGGGACTGGTCTGCTTACGCACTGTCAGACGAAACATTAAAAACTTTTCCACCTTGTTTCAGTACAGCTAGCAGCTCAGACGAAGAAGTGCCGTTCCGCTATAGCAAAAAAATCGGACGGACCATTCCTGAGAGTACCTTTAAAGCGGTTTACTATTTAGAACATGATTTTTTAAAACAAACCAAAGATCCTTCGGTCATCGCTTTATTTGAGCAATTGGATAGCTGGCTGAAGGAACGATAAGCATAATAAAAAAAGAAGCGAGAAATCTCGCTTCTTTTTGTTATTTTTGATAAAGTGTGGTTCCTTTTACCACACTGATTTCCACCGGTGTCTGACGAGCGACAAAAGCCGCCGCACATTCTGCTTCAGTGAGTAAGTATGTTGCTTCAGCACCAACTTGCGGCCAATTTGCTTGCCCTTGTTCGTCTAAAGTTGTGACACCATCTGTCACTAAGCCCAATAATTGGGTTAGAGCATCTTGATCTTTCACATTAAAAAGTTCACCTAAACGAGCCAATTTTTCTTGTAATGAACCATCACCATAAGGAGACCAGCAATCGTAGATATTGTCACAACCAAGATGGACATTGACTCCATGTCGTAACAATTCCATAATTGGCGGAATCGTGTTAGGTGTGATTGGCACGCTGGAATTAATATGAATTTTTTCTGCTGCTAAAGCATCATAAACTTCGTCACGTTCTTCACCAATGAAATCATTTAACCCGAAAGCATGACTGATAAACACTTTCTCTTGTAGGCCATATTCTTTTGTTAAACGGATAATTTCTTTAATCGTTGTTGTCCCAGCTTCGTGACGGTCATGTAAATGAATATCCACACCAACACCATGTTTATCTGCTAAGCGGAATGTTTCAGCCAATGATTTTTTGTAATCACCATCTAGTGAATAAGGATCCACGCCACCAATAAAATCGGCACCTTTTGCCAATGCTTGATCAACTAATTCAACGGAATCTGAACGTAGTAAGCCGTGCTGTGGAAAGACGACAATTTCTACCGCAAATGGTTTCGTTTGGGCCAACGCTTGGACTTCATCAAAATAACGTAAGTCTGTCATCGGCTCCACGTCGACATGTGTTCTGAAAGCTGTCGCGCCATGTGGTAATTCTAAGTCAATTAAATGATTTGCGCGTTCTGTTAAAGAAAGTTCTAAACTATCTAAATAAGGAATTTCTGCTTCGACACGTTCCACAATTGACTTCGCTGGCGTCACTGGATACCACGGAACGCCTAGTTTACTTTTATCAAAGTGACAATGTTTTTCAATCAAACCTGGTAAAATCAATTGATGGTGACCATCAATAATTGTCAACCCAGGTTCTTCTACCAATTCTTCATTGGGAATGATTTTCGTAAATACTCCATCTGTTACTTCAATTGCTACTTCTTTGGTTACTGTCCCAGATAACCAGTCACCTTCTTTTTGATACCCCGTTTCAATTCGAACATTTTTTAACCAATAATTCATGCTTTCCTTCACTCCTACCTGTATTTATTCCTTCCCGAAAGGACACAATACTTAGTTGTACTGTGCTAAAATTTTACTAATTTCCGTATAACCTTTTTGATTGGCATAGTCCATTGCTGTTCGACCAGAATTGTCTTTAATGGATTGATCCGCACCATTTTCCATTAACAATTTTACAATATCTTGGTAAAGTTGGTTCCCTTCACGTAACCCCACTGCCTCAATCAACGCTGTATAGCCAAAGTCATTTTGGAAATCTATGTCTTCTCGTCCATCTTCTAACAAGAGCTTCACATTGTCAATATGTCCTTTTTCAGCTGCCGGAATTAACGCATTGCCACCGTAACGGTTATGCTTATTTAAATCTGGGGTCGCATTTTTTAACATATATGCTAAAATCTCCGTACGTCCTTGCGCTCCCGCATAAAGATAGGGACTATCACTAATGCTATTTTGCAGATTAATATCGGCACCCCGATCAATCAACGCTTTTGCAATCTCAATGTCATTATTGTGAACAGCGATATTGAGCGGTGTGTTGCCTTCTGTGTCGACTTCATCCACTTGATAAGTAGTATCTTGTAAAATTTCCTTGACCTTCTTCGTATCTCGTTGATTGGCTGCTTCTAAAAGCGCACCCACTTCATAGGTCTTCATCGGTTCTTTCACTTCCTCTTTTGATGTTGTTTGAGCCACCGAACGGGTTGTACTGGTGCTTTCAGTTTTTGCACTACTTTGAGTAGTCACCGTTTGACTATTTTTTGACGCTGCGGAAGGTGTTTCTCCTCCTTGACACGCAGCAAGTAATGGAATGGTCACGACACTTAATAGCCCCATTAAAATTTTTTTGTTCATTGTGCTCAACTTCCTTTCCTCGAGAGAAATATGAGATTTGTCTCCAGTGGTTCTAATCTAACGAATCTTTTTTTATTTGTCGATTAAAACGCTTTCTCTGTTTTTCTATTTTAAAAAGAGAGAAACCAAAAGAAGTCGAAACTTTTTTTGGTTTCCATTCGTATGTTTTGTTCTTAAAAGGTAAATTCAGGATTAAAAGTTCCTTGGTATGGTTCATGTTCCACATAGACTTGGATATCGTTTCCTTCGTTATCTTTACCCATTCGTGTGTACGTAAAACGATTATCATTTAATTCTGTTAATTCTAAGACAGCGCCATAGCGATTGGTTCCAATGGAAACATGGGCACGGAATTTATTTTGATTTCCTACTTTAAAGTAGCCATAGTCGCCACGAGTTTCACCTGTTTGTAAATTGAAAAATTCATATTTGCTGCTGTCTTGGTCAAATTTTGCTAAGCTGATAAAGTTTTGGTTGGCCGAAGTTACGTCATTGCCATCTTTATCCACTACTTTTGTGCCATTCCAAAGAAGTTGCGGTGTCCCATCAAAAGAGGTTTTACCAATAATTTCATCCCCTTGTCGATTTACATCAATCTGACCTGTTTGTTCTGTCATGGCACGGCGACCATTCGTAAATTCCAATGTTCTCGGACGATTATTTGGGAAAGGTTGTGGACGGCCATAGACTGGTCCTGAGGTTGCTTTATTTTCTACAAAAACTTCCACATCATTTCCTGATTTGTCTTTCCCTGTTTGGCTATACGTAAAGGTATCTTGGTACAAGGTTTTCAGACGATAAACGCCTTGATAATTTTTCGTTTCCGAGATAAGTACCAGACGAGAAACATCCGTAATACCAGCAGTCATAAAGAAGGTTCCTTCATCTCCTGTGGATTCTCCAGTCTCTTTATCAAAAAATTCATAGAAACTAGTGGTTGCATCAAACTTGATTGCATGCAATAAATCCTGATTTTCAGCGGTTAAGTCGGTCCCATTTTTATCATAGACACGTTGACCTGCCCAATCTTTTTCCGATAACATTTCATCTTGCCGAATACCAACCGAGCGTAAATACTCAGGTAAATCTCCTAAATTATTGGGATTAGCTATTGCTACAGGCGCATATGCCTGTGCTGTGACAGAACTCCCTACTCCACCAACTAACATTGCACTTAGGGCCAATAATGTAATTGTCCCCACCATTTTTTTCTTCATAAGCTACTACTCCCTTTCCTTTTGATAATTTAAGGATAGCAAGTAGTTATTAACTCCACCTGTCCATAATATGAACAAATTATTAAATAATAATCATTATAATTATATTAATAATAATGTTTAATTGTAACTAATAACAATTTATTTATAGAAGAAGAGAAAACAAAAGAACGTTGGGGGACGTTCTTTTGTTAAATAAGAGAGAAGACAAGAGACTTTTAAAAAGTAAAGGCTGGATGATATGTGCCTTGATAAGGTTCATGTTCCACGAACACTTGAATATCATTACCAGCATTATCTTTACCCATTCGTGTATACGTAAATCGATCATTGTTTAGTTCCGTTAATTCTAGCGCCGCACCGTAACGATTCGTCCCAATAGATACATGGGCCCGAATCTTGTTATTGTCCACCACTTGGAAGTACCCAAAATCGCCGCGGGTTTCACCTGTTTGTAAATTGAAAAATTCATATTTACTTGTGTTTGGATCAAATTTCGCTAAACTAATGAAATTTTGATTGGCCGCTGTCACATCATTCCCGTTTTTATCTACGACTTTTGTGCCATTCCACAAGGTTGTTCCTAAAATTTTATCCCCTGATTTATTTGTCACAATTTTGCCAGTTTGATTGGTTAATGCTTCACGTCCATTTGTAAAAGCTAATTTTTTCCCATGATAAGGGATGTGTTCCACGTAAACTTCAACATCATTCCCCAGTTTATCTTTCCCTAAACGCTTGTAAGTAAATTTGTCTTTACTCACTTCGGTTAAATCCACTACGGCTTGATAATTTTGTGTCCGCGAAATTAAAATTCGTTTTGTGCCATCACCCGTCACAAAAAATGTTCCTTCGTCACCACGGGTTTCCCCAGTATTTTTGTCGAAAAACTCGTAAAAACCGGTTTCACCATCATATTTTGCTAACCCAATAAAATTAGCATTTTCTGCCGTTAAATCATTACCTGCAGCATCATAAACTCGGGTTCCTTGCCAGTCCGTGCCAGATAAAATCTTTGTCGCCTTATCGCCTTTTGTTTGGCCATTGTTTTGATGTTTGCCTAAATTTGCTGTAGCACTATTTGGATTGGCTGCATGATCTGCAAATGCTGGACTTGCATAACCTGCTATAAGTAACGTACTTAATGTTACTAAAGTAATCGAACTTAATACTTTCTTTTTCATAAAGCATCGCTCCTTTTCTTTGATAAACCTATCTTAACAAACGATTCTAAACTACCACTGTCAGAAAAATGAACAATTTATAAACGATTAAAAACAACTATAAACTATTTTTTTGTTAAAAATGAAGCGGTCAAAAGAATCCTTTACTTCCTTTTGACCGCTTCATCCACTCGTGATTGACTAATTAGAACGTGAAGTCTGGCGTAAAATCTCCTTCATATGGTTCATGTTCTACAAAGACTTTAATTTCTTTGCCATTGTTGTCTTTACCCATTCGCGTATACGTAAAACGTTTATCATTTAATTCTGTTAATTCTAACGCAGCTCCATATTTATTGTCACCAATTGAAACGTGGGCACGGATTTTGTTATTATCAATTACTTGGAAGTAACCAAAATCTCCACGTGTTTTACCCGTTTCTAAATCAAAGAATTCATATTTACTTGTTTTATTATCAAATTTCGCTAAACTAATAAACATTTTATTTGCTTCAGTAACATCGTTACCGTCTTCATCTAAAACTTTCGTGCCATTCCATAATGTGGCCCCTAAAATGTCATCCCCAGGTTCATTGGTAACAATTTTGCCAGTTTCTGTTTCTAAATCTTTACGACCGTTCGTAAAAGTTAACTTTTTATCAGAATAAGGGACATGCTCTACAAAGACTTCTACATCTTTCCCGTCTTTATCTTTTCCCATTCGCTTATAGGTAAATTTATCTTTCGTCACTTCCGTTAAATCAACGACTGCTTGATAGTTTTGTGTATCCGAAATCAAGATACGCTTTTCGCCATCGTCTGTCACAAAAAATGTGCCTTCATCGCCACGGGTTTCACCTGTTTCTTTGTCGAAAAATTCATAAAAACCTGTTTCACCATCATATTTTGCTAAACCAATAAAATTAGCATTTTCTGCTGTTAAATCATTATTATTTTTGTCGTAAACTTTTGTGCCTTGCCAATCAGTACTGGATAAAATTTCTGTTAATTCTTGTCCTTTTGATTGCTCTTTAGCTGCTTCTGCTGAACTAGAGACTGCAGCGCTTGAGCTAGCTGCACTTGATTTATCTGTTGCAGAGTTGGCTCCGCCAGCACAGCCTGCAATCAACAGCGTACTAAAGGTTAATAAGGTAAGCGCACTAAAAACTTTTTTCTTTTTCATAGTTGGTAATCCCCTTTTTTCTTTTTGATATACCTAGAATAGCAAAGCCTTATAAACTCCTACTTGCCGAAAAATGAACAAATTATAAACAAATGAAAAAAAGTTAATAACAATACTAGCTTTTTTTTGTTCACTTGTAATACACTATAAGTAAGAAATAGATTAAAACCACTAGGAGGGACGCTTTTGACCATTAAACGCCGCTTTTTTATTTCTTATATTAGTGCCATCATTATTACTTTAGCCTCTGTTTTAGCTGTTTTATCCTTAGCTTCTTACATCACATTAGGAACTGTCCCCAGTTTGCCCCAAGCTTACCGAATGATGAATAAGCAACGACCATTGACCGCTAACGAAGAAGAAAGTTATTTGGCCTTAGATCAATTGTTAAAAAAGTCACCGAAATTACTAGATACGCCTTTGAGTAAAGAATTAAAGGAAACGATTCAAACAATTGAGGCAAAAGGATTAAGTGTGATTATTCGAAAGAATGCACGGTTTCCTTATTATTCGGATAATTTAGTAGAAAAATCTTTGTCTGTACATATTCCAAACTACGAAATGAATAATATTATGCCAACTGGCACACTGGATAATGCAGGGCGTCTATATCATTATGTCAAATCCGATTTTCATTATTTAGATGGTTCTAACGGGAGCTTTATTGTCTTGAAACGCGAAAGCAGCCTTTTTGAATTCTTCACACGCTGGATTATCTGGATGATTTTGTTAATTATCCTTGTAGCAATTGCGGCAGCTTGGCTCATTAATAAGCGCTTAACCAAAACCACTATCGAGCCATTAGAAGCATTAGAAAAAGCGACTAAAACATTGGGTAAGGATGCCCAAAAAGAAAATCCATTTACACCAACTAGCCACCAAACCGTCTCAACGGAAGTCAAACAGCTCCAACTTAGTTTTGAACAAATGTGGCAAGATTTAGAAGAAGCCAATGCGGAACGCGAAAAATATGAAGCTAATCGGAAAGAATTAATTGCAAATATTTCTCATGACTTAAAAACACCAATTACTTCTATCATTGGTTACGTTGAAGGCTTGATGGATGGTGTTGCCAATACCGAAGAAAAAAAACAGCGCTATTTAACGGTCATTCATGAAAAAAGTTTAGGCCTCAATGATTTAATCGAAGAATTATTTTTGTATTCTAAATTAGACCTAGACCGTGCTGTCTTTACAATGGAAAAGACCAATTTCACTCGTTTTATTGCACATATTCTTGAAGAATACCGTTTGGAACAAGAACTCGTGATCACTTCTGTACTTCCCACCGAAGCTTTATACGTTCAAATGGATCCAACGCAGATGAATCGCGTGATTACCAATCTAATTCAAAATAGCATTAAATTTGCGGATCCCACTAAAGAGCAACTAGCCTTTACGATTTCTTTAACGCATAATCAAACGGACTTAGTTTTAACCATTACAGATAACGGCATTGGTATCGATAAAAAAGAATTACCTTATTTATTCGAACGTTTCTATCGTGTGGACAAATCTCGAACCCCAACAGTTAAAGGAAGCGGCTTGGGATTAAGTATTGTCAAACAAATTATTGACTATCATCAGGGAACAATCACTGTCACAAGTAAAAAAGGAGACGGTACCAACGTGATAATTACGCTGCCGTTGTTGGAGGATGAAAAATGAAACCACATGTATTAATTATTGAAGATGATCCAAGCATTGCTGATTTGCAAAAAGATTATTTAGAAATTAATGATATGACCGTCACAATTGAACATGATGGAAAAAAAGGATTGGAAGCAGCTTTAAATGAGCCCTTTGATTTAATTATTTTAGATGTGATGCTGCCAACTATGGATGGTTTTGAAATCTGTCGTGCAATTCGGAAAAAAAAGCAAACGCCGATCATGATTGTTTCGGCTAAAAAAGAAGATATTGATAAAATTCGTGGGCTTGGCTTAGGTGCTGATGATTATATAATCAAGCCGTTTAGCCCCAATGAATTAGTCGCTCGAGCAAAAGCCCATATGAACCGTTATCAATTGCTAAGCAAAGCAGAACAACCACCACAATTACTAAAAATCAATGAAATCGCTGTCGACACTGCCGCCCACAAAGTGTTTGTTTTAGAAAATGAAGTTATTTTTACAAGCAAAGAATACAAATTGTTGGTTTTCTTGATGGAACATCCTAACCGTGTGTGGAATAAAGAAGAACTTTTTGAAAGTGTCTGGGGGTTTGATGCCTTAGATACTGAGGTTTCGACTGTCGTTGTTCACATTAAACGGATTCGGGAAAAATTAAAAAAAGCCAATCTTTCTGACTCTCCAATTGAAACACTCTGGGGAAGTGGCTACCGCTTCAATCGATAAAGAGAGCAAAAATAAGTCGGAGCCTATTTCTAGGCTCCGACTTATTTTTTATTAATTTACACGAGAAAATTTTTGATAAAGTTGGTTGAAAACAATCATAAATTGTTCAATTTCTGCCATTGTATTGCTTTCATCTAAACTAATGCGCACAGCGGAAGTCGCCAATTCCCCAGGCACATGCATGGCATACAAGGTGCTACTAGCCATTTTTTTTCGGCTAGAACAAGCACTCGTAGTCGAAATATAAATCTGTTTTTCTTCCAATGCATGGACTAGCACTTCGCCGCGAATCCCTTTCAAAGCAAAACATAAAATGTGTGGCGCAAAATGTTCATTATCTTGTGAAAAAACAGTCACATTTTGAAATTCTTCTAGCGCCTTTAATAAATAACTCCGTAACGTCGCCACATGTTGCGGCCGTTGTTGTTCGTTCTCTAAATGCAAACGTAACGCTTTGGCCATTGCCACAATTGCTGGTACGTTTTCTGTCCCACTGCGTTGGTTGTTTTCTTGCCCGCCTCCTGTTAAAAGCGGCGCTAAACGTTTTCCTTGTTTCCAATACATAAAACCAATGCCTCGTGGTCCATGAAATTTATGTGCAGAAAACGTTGCAAAATCCACCCGATCCGTTAACCACTCTGAGTAATTAACTTTCCCAATTGCTTGAACCGCGTCTACATGAAAATGAATTTTAGGAAACTCCGCTAAAACCTCGCTGATTTCTTTAATTGGTTGAATCGTTCCTACTTCATTGTTGACTGCCATAACAGAAACCAAAATCGTTTCTTTTCTAATTAATTTCTGTAATTCCTCGACTTTCACACGACCTTCTTTATCCACTGGCGCATAAGAAAGTTCAAAACCTAGTTCGACTAATTGTTCCGCTGTTTCTGTAACTGCTGGATGTTCCACTGCAGAAATAATAATATGATTACCAAATTCTCGTTTTTCGATTGCCGTTCCTTTTAAAACCCAGTTATCTCCTTCAGTTCCGCCACTTGTAAAATAGATTTCATTTGCTGAAACATTGATTAGCTCCGCAATCTGCTTCCGTGCTTGTTGTAAGAGCCGATTCGCTTGGTTGCCTAAGTCATGCAGACTAGACGGATTGCCAATAATCCGCTGACTGGTTTTTACATATGTATCTAAAGCCTGGGGGTAAATCGGTGTAGTTGCACTATTATCAAAATAAATCATTTGTCACCCTTCTTTTTTAAAATTCTTTCCCATTATATACTTTCTAAAGTATCACTTCAAGTCACCACCACGCCATAAAAACAGAGGCTTGTCTGTCGACAAACCTCTGTTTAGTGATTGTTTAATTAAATTGCTGTTAAATTAGGGTTATTGATATTTTTAAAATAAAAATCTTCGATTCGTTTGAACGCTCCTGGCTCAACAGCTTCCAATGCCGTTCCAATTTCATCTAATGCATCTTGATAACGGAATTCTGTCGAGAATAAATACATGCTTTTATCTAAAGCCGTTCGGATGTTCTCGTGAGTATGACGATAACGGTTTGCATATTGCATCATTTGTTCTGTCAGAGCTGCTGCATTGACTAAATCTTTTGTTTTCTTATCTAATAACTCTAAATCATCTTCGCATAAGTCACACAAACGATTGATTTCATCCATGTTAATGCGCATTTTATTTAAGGCTCGGCTTAAATCTTCAATTCGATCCGTTGCCACATAGAAAAATTCTAAGTAATCAGCAGACAAACCTGGTAATCGTTGCTTTTCAACATACCGTTTGATACTCCGTAAACGGAATTCGTATTCGTCGACTTTTTCTTGGGCGACTTTTTCGCCTTTTCTTAGTTCTTTCAATGAAGCATCAATTTCTAATTGTTGATTTTCAATATCATCTAAAATCTTATAGCATTCTTTATAGAACGCTTGAATTTCAGAGTAAGGAACTGTATGTTCTTTCATTCGAGGTTCCAAGTCTTTTTGACGGCGAATAATTTCTTCAATTTCCGTTTGGAAGCCACGACTACGTCCTAGCTCGTTGTTGTTTAAGGTGTAGCTTTGTGATACATGGTCCAATTCAATCATTAATTGACGGTTATTTTTTAAGGAATGAGAAATATAATCGTCAATAATTTTTTGATTGGTTACGACATATTTCTTCGCTTCAATTTCACGTTCCATCACTTCATATAATGCATCAATCGCCGTTGCTGTGTCGCGGTTCGCAACCTCTACTGCGGCAATCTCTGTTTTTTCTAAATCAGCCATTGAATTCTCGACACGTTTTTTCGCATGTTGAATTTCTTCAGCAAAGTTTTGTTCAGGGAACACGTAATCGTCAGCTAATAATTGGTTGTAGCCTTCTTCGATTTCTTTTAATTGATCTGGGAAAGTTTCATTTAATTCTTCATACATTGGTGGAATCCGTTTCATTAAGTCTTCCAATTCATACGTATGACGTTCCGCATCTTCTAGGACTTCTCGAGCCTCGATTGGGTCCCCCGATGTATTTAGTGTGACAAATTGTGTGAATTCAATTTCGACGTTTCTTAATTGTTTTTGGATTTCGGAGTAAGCTGGACCAAAGCTAGCTTTATCATCTTTTAGTGATTTACTTAATTCTTCATAGACATCCAAAGCTTTTTGAACTTCTAATGAATTGCGCTCTTCACTTTCACGTAATTCTTTCAAGCCATTACGAATGACTTCCACTTCGGCTTCCATTTCGGTCATCGTTTCATTCGCTTCCACGACTGCTTTCTTCGCTTTCATGAAACGGAAGATTTCATTTTGATTTTCGACTTCATAAATTTGACTCTCTAGTTCGGCGAAAGAACGCGTCGATAGTTCTACCCAACGTTGATTCCATTCACGGAAACTATTTTGACTCTGTCCAACTAGATGCATTTTTTTAATGTCATCGATTTCTTCAAAGACTGGCAAGTCAAACAGGGCTTCTTTACGAACTTCTAATTCATCTAATTGTTCTTGATTTTTTTTGCGCATAAAATAACCAATTAAGTATAGCACCGCAGCAATAATAACGATTACTAGTACTAAAATGATAATCCAATTATTCTTCATTTTGGCTCCTCCGATAATTTTTCTATAATAAAAGAAAGGTTGTTTGTTCTCTTCACACGGTTATCTATTGTTCCTGACCCTTGAAAAAGGGCATTCTTGCAGAAATACCTATAGAAAATTATAGCACAAACTGTATATTCATTCACTAGTTATAACAAACTTTTTTAAGAAAACCCGCGATCTTCTTACGAAGGGGTTGATTCACTGCTTTCATCGATCCGATTTTCACTAATTTTTTTACAAATATCACTTAGTTGTGTTAAGAAGGCATCCGCTTGACTTTGATCCATCCCAAAGTGTTCATCGCGCATCGCCCAAACTTCTAGCCCAGCTTCTTTGGCAGAAGCAATGCCTTTTTCTGAATCTTCAATGGCTATACATTCCTGTGGCGCAACAGCTAATTCTTGTAACGTGTGCAGATAAATATCCGGCGCCGGTTTACTTTCTTCGAAATCTTCCCCACTCACGACCGCATCAAAATAACTACTTAATTGCCCCACTGTCAAAACCTCTTCTATTGCGTCTTTTGTGGAAGAAGAAGCTAATCCGATTTTATAGCCTTGTCTTTTTAAAAATTGTAAAACACGTTTCGCATTTTCATCAAGCACAGCTAAATAATCTATCGGATGCGCTTTTTTATAGGCTATGTATTGTTCATTTAAAAAAGCAATATCTAGCTCTTTTTTGTTGACTTGTTCAATCTTTTGCCATAATGAACGCATATCCGCACCGACTAATTCCGGCAAGGTTAGGCCCTCAATGGTCAAATCAAATTCCGCTAAAAATGCTTTACGTCGCTCATAATAATAAGCTTCGCTATCTACTAGGACACCGTCCATATCAAAAATAATGGCAGTTTTGGATTCTGTCATACTATTTAACTCCTTCGTTACGACTCATATCTTTACAGTTTAACAAAATTTTAAGGAAAAATGAAGAACAAATATTTTCATGATTTCCTAACTTTCTGAAAATAAGTGGTTGCTTTTCTAAATGTTTTTCGGTATCCTTTTACTAATCTACAAATGAGAAAATAATTAAAAACAGGAGTGATAAACGTGAACGTAGTTAAATTCGGCGGTAGCTCGCTAGCATCAGCACCACAGTTACAGAAAGTCTTACAAATCGTCAAGGAAGAGCCGCGCCGAACGTTTGTCGTTGTATCCGCTCCTGGAAAGCGAACCCCGCAAGATATTAAAGTGACTGATTTATTGATTCAATACTATCAGCGCTACTTAAATAATGAGGAAATTGAATCGACAATCTCTGCCATCATTCGTCGTTATGAAGATCTTTTTGATGAATTACACTTGGATAAAGCAGTTTTAGCTGATATTGCTATTTCGATTCGCCAATTAGCCACTTTACCAAAAGAAAACAATGCTTTTTTATTTGACTATTTTTTAGCTAGCGGCGAGGACAATAATGCAAAAGTTGTTGCCAGTTTTTTCAATCAGAATGGCTTAGATGCTCGCTACATTAGTCCAAAAGAATTAGGTCTCCTAGTAACACCTGAGCCAGGAAATGCTCGCATTTTACCAAAAGCTTTAGAGAAAATTAGTGCCTATCGTGAGACTCAACAAATCTTGGTTATTCCAGGTTTCTTTGGTTATACAGAAGCCGGCGAAATTTGTACTTTTTCTCGTGGCGGTTCCGATATCACAGGGTCCATTGTTGCCGCAGGTGTTCAAGCAGATTTGTATGAAAACTTTACCGATGTGGACGGAATTTATGTCGCCCATCCTGGAATTATTGAACAGCCTCAAACGATTCAAGAATTGACCTACAGAGAAATGCGGGAGTTAGCTTATGCAGGATTTGCCGTCCTCCACGACGAAGCCTTAATGCCTGCCTATCGCGCAAATATTCCAGTCGTTATCAAAAATACTAACAACCCACATCATCCTGGCACCCTAATTACCACCTCTCGCAAAGTGAAGCATGCTCCTGTTGTAGGAATTGCTAGTGATCAAGGGTTCGCAAGTATTTACATTAGTAAGTATTTAATGAATAGAGAATTAGGTTTTGGGCGACGGCTTTTAGAAGTACTAGAAAAATTAGCCTTAAGCTATGAGCATATGCCCTCAGGAATTGATGACATCACGATTGTTTTAAGAGAAGACCAGTTAACAACTGAAATTGAAAATCGACTGATGGCTCAACTCCAAGAAGTTTTAGCGCCTGATGAGTTACGCATCACGCATCACCTTTCCATGATTATGATTGTCGGGGAAGGCATGCGCCAACGAATTGGGGTTACTGCTGAAAGTACAATGGCGTTAGCCAAAGAAAAAATCAACTTAGAAATGATTAACCAAGGATCTTCGGAAGTAAGTATTATGTTTGGTATCAAGAAAGAACAAGAGGAAAAAGCCATCAAAGCCTTATATCGGACGTTCTTCCATGATTAATAAAAAAGACGAATGAGTTTTCTCATTCGTCTTTTTTATTGGTCTCAGTAATTTTCAATTGGCGTTGAATTTCCGCTTTAATTTTAGCTTCTGGCGCAAAATCTTGTTCCCAATTTTCAGGTTTTAATACTTTATTTGTTTCCGGATCATAATGTGGCTGTCCATCTGGAAATAATTTTCCCATATTGGCTTGATGAACGATTTCAATAATTTTTGTTGGATTGACGCCCATTAAGCAAAACGAACCATAAGTAAAATACAATAAATCAACTAGTGCATCCACTTCCTCCACTAAAGGATCAGATACTGGTTTGCCTTTCGCCAAGACTTTCTGCTCTGCTTTATCGACAGATTTTTTTAATCCGTTGACCAATTGTTGAAAAAGCACTTGGTCATTATTAGCAGCACTATATAAAAATTCCACAAGTTCTTCGACTTTAAACTCTGCTCGTCGACTGGCTAGCTCTGGCGAAAAAGCAGTTGGTTGCTCTGGTTGTTGTGGATTAAAAACCTCGTGGAAGGCACAAGCCATTTCATAAGGGGATTGCTTTTCAGACATTCAGCTACCTTCTTTCTCAAAATAAATCTAATTGTTTTGGATTCAAATCATCGTAACTCAAATTCAAGACTTTTTGCATCTGTAGAGCGTTTTCTGCGGCATCGCCGCCAGAATTATTATTAAAAATTACGCCCACTTCTTTAGCTTCTTGCGACATTTTTAAAACAGCTTCGCTTAAATCAGCGATTTCCTGCGTATTATAATGATAGAGGGTTCTTTTTTTACGCCACTCTGCATCATTGGCTAACCAGCCAGCCGCATTACGTCCGTGAAACCGGAAGAGCACGAGATTAGGATTCGTTACATAAGGATAAAAGGGCACTGGATTCGTAGGAATCTGCGGTTCATCTACAATCACAAGTGAAAATTGATTTTCTTTCATAAATTGCAACATTTGTTTTACAAAGTTTGGTTGATACCATGAATTATTTCGTAATTCAATGGCGATAGGTAGGTCTTTAAACCAGTGACGAATTTTTTGCAAGTAAGCGACATTTTCTTTCGTACAACCAAATGTTCCTGAAAATTGTACCAGAAAGGCAAATAATTTTTTACTTTCAATTAATGGGGCCATACTTTCTAAAAAGGCGGTGATCATTTCTTCTTCACTTGCATAATAAGTCTGCCACTCACCTTGACAACTGATTCCACTATAAACTTTCATGACAAAGCGAAAGTTTTCGGGAACTGCTTTGACCCATTCAGCTACTCGTTCTTTGGGAGGAATCCCGTAATACGCCGTGTCCATTTCAACTAGCGGTAAATGACTGGCATATTCATAAAGCGTGGCCCGTTTTTTTCCAGTTAAATAGTCGTGTTCACTAAAAGATGTTAATCCTAAGCGAATCATGTCCTTCCTCCTCTGCGTAACTTTTTATTTTTTAAATCGTCATCTTAACTTAGTTGGTCCAATCGATATTCGCTTCACAATAGGTTTGACCATCAATCCGAATCTCATGGCGCGTTTTCAACTGATTTTCTTGTTCGACAATTTCGTAATGACTTTCGACTTCTTGGCCGTATTCTACTTCTTTATCAAATTTCACAAGAATTTTTTTCGGTTGATGCGTTGTCAAAAAGTCATACCCTAACACATCCAATAACCAATTAAAGTAAATCGCATTATTAACATGTTGATTGCCATCAATATCAAAAAAACGCACACGATAAGGTAAAAAGTTCCCCTCTGCGACTTTTTCAATTTTTTCATGGCGATAAATTTTAGTGATTTTTTCAGAATCAAAAGGTGCAATAATTTCTGGTAACACACTACTGATTTTCCGATTTTTTTGATCCATTAAGACAAAGGTTGATTTCACAAAGACACATTCATTGCCTTCTTCATCATGAACCCAAAAGTTACGATAACAAAAATATTTGTTATAACTCATAGCTTGCGTTGTAATTGCTACTTTTTCACCAACTTTTGGTAAGCGGTGAATCTCTATTTCATAATTGGTGATGACCCAGCCTAGGCCAAATTGGGCGACATAAGCTGCATCTCTTCCTAGTAATTCTGTTTGTTCTTCTGATACTTTAATGACAACCGCTAACAAAGCCGGTATCTTCATTGCACCAGTAAAATCGCCGTCATAGTAGGCAACTTCATAAGAGGATGTATGTTTTTTTCCCACGAAATAATCTCCTTTTTCCAATGGCTACTTTCGTGTCATTGTTTCTTCTTAAAAGTATACCACGTGATTTCTTCAATTGCGATTCCGAATGAAAAATTAACAAAACTTTGAAAAACACTATTATTTATATTATTTAAAAACGTTCTTAATATTACTTAAAAAATATTGTTTTATTTTTAAAAATAACATTTCTTATTATTTGTATCCGAAAGATTATTATGTTATATTCCTATCTGTAAGCGCATACAAAATAATTTTTTAGGAGGTTTTTTCATGAAAAAGAGTTTATTAACAATCGTCCTGGCTTTTAGTTTTGTTTTAGGTGGCGCTGCATTGGCCCCTACTGTTTCAGAGGCTCATGGTTACGTAGCAAGTCCTGGAAGTCGTGCTTTCTTTGGTAGTTCTGCTGGTGGTAACTTAAATACAAATGTTGGTCGTGCACAATGGGAACCTCAAAGTATCGAAGCGCCCAAAAATACGTTTATTACTGGTAAATTAGCCAGTGCAGGTGTCTCAGGTTTTGAACCTTTGGATGAACAAACAGCTACTCGTTGGCACAAAACAAACATTACAACAGGTCCCCTTGACATCACTTGGAACTTAACTGCCCAACATAGAACTGCTTCTTGGGATTACTATATTACTAAAAATGGCTGGAATCCCAATCAACCATTAGACATTAAAAACTTCGACAAAATTGCTTCAATTGACGGCAAACAAGAAGTTCCTAATAAAGTTGTTAAACAAACAATTAATATTCCGACAGACCGCAAAGGTTATCATGTCATTTACGCTGTCTGGGGCATTGGTGATACGGTGAACGCCTTTTACCAAGCGATTGATGTGAACATTCAGTAAAAATACTCACATCTTAAACTACATTAAAGGAGTTCTCAAAAAATGAAGCTAAAAAAAATAATCCCTGCTTTTCTCCTTCTTTCAACCGCAGCAGTTGGCTTGTGGTTAACGCCTACTCAAGCTTCTGCAGATGCTGCGGATACGATGGTAGATATCTCTGGCAAAAAAGTGTTGGTTGGATATTGGCATAACTGGGCCTCAAAAGGACGCGATGGTTACAAACAAGGAACATCAGCATCGCTGAACCTTTCAGAAGTAAATCAAGCCTACAATGTCGTACCGGTTTCCTTCATGAAAAGCGATGGTACGACACGGATTCCTACGTTCAAGCCTTATAACCAAACGGACACTGCCTTCCGACAAGAAGTCGCACAATTAAATAGTCAAGGTCGCGCAGTTTTATTGGCACTTGGTGGAGCAGATGCACATATCCAATTAGTCAAAGGCGATGAACAAGCCTTTGCGAATGAAATCATTCGTCAAGTGGAAACATACGGCTTTGATGGTTTAGACATCGACTTAGAGCAATTGGCGATTACTGCTGGCGACAACCAAACCGTCATCCCTGCTGCGTTGAAAATAGTCAAAGACCATTATCGAGCACAAGGAAAAAATTTCATCATTACGATGGCACCAGAATTCCCTTATTTAAAACCTGGTGCCGCTTATGAAACATACATTACTTCCCTAAATGGTTATTATGATTACATTGCCCCACAATTATATAACCAAGGCGGCGACGGTGTCTGGGTTGATGAAATCATGACTTGGGTTGCTCAAAGCAACGATGCTCTAAAATACGAGTTCCTCTATTATATGTCTGATTCATTAATCCATGGCACGCGCGGCTATCTACAGATACCAAACGATAAATTAGTCCTTGGTTTACCAGCAAATCGGGATGCGGCTGGTAGCGGCTATGTCGTTGAGGCTACCCCTGTAGCCAAAACTTTTGATCAGTTAGCAAAAGACGGTAATCCTATCCGTGGCTTAATGACTTGGTCTGCAAATTGGGACGTTGGTCAAGATGTCAACGGCAAGTCCTACAACAATGAATTTGCGACACGTTATAGTAACCTCGTAAAATAAAAGCTATTTTGAGACAGAACACCGCATTTGGTTCTGTCTCTTTTTAAATTTTACTCACCGATCTTTCAATAATCCAAACAATGTTCTCTCGCTTTCTAACCAATTAATTTTAAACCAATCACAGAAACAATGATTAAAAAAATAAAAAATATCCGGCGTGGGTCTTTTGATTCACCTAAGAGCATTCCTAAAATAGCGCCTCCTGCTGTACCAATTCCTGTCCAAACTGCATAAGAAACGCCCATCGGTAGTTGTCTCATCCCTAAATATAAAAATAAAAAACTACCACTAAACGCTAGAATTAAAATTAACAATGAACGTAAGTCTTTTTTTGTTGTAAATAATTTAATTGAACCTACGCCAAAGATTTCAAAACAGCCTGCAATAACTAAGTATAACCAACTCATCTTGTTTCCTCCTCTTTATTTCCAGTTACCATTTTTAAGCCAATTACACCTATTAATAACAGCAACAGAAAAAGACCTTTTCCTATGCCCAATGGTGTGTGGAATAAAAAATGATCTGTTACAATAGTTCCAGCACTACCTAAGCCGACAAATACAGCATAGGCTGTGCCGACTGGCAATTCCTCTCCTGCTTTAATCAGCGCATAAAAACTGATAAAGATTGCGATTACTGTCCCTAAAATCTCCCACCATGTTGTACTATGCTTCATGCCAATGACCCAAATCACTTCACAAAAAGCGCCAAAAATAACTTTTAACCAAGCTTTACTCATCTTGTTTTCCTTCCCTTCCAAACAAAAAAAGTGCCAACAAACAGTTCAGCTATGGCCTAAGAACTGTTCATTAACACTTTAGTCGCAAGCATCCGGCGATGTTTACGAAAGTTTATGTATTAAAATATCTCTGGTTATTATATTCTTATTTTTAAAAAAAATCAACTAAAAAATAATAGTTCGAATTCGAGACATTTCTTTTGCATTTTTAGGACTAATCATTTAAACTTACTTTTAGTAAGTTAATTAATTGAAAAATTATTTTTCTTTTAGGAGGATTTTTATTATGAATACACAAATTTTAGGTTTACACCACGTCACTGCCATGACTTCAAGTGCCGAAAAAATTTATCACTTTTTCACCGATATTTTAGGTCTACGTTTAATTAAGAAGACTGTTAACCAAGACGATATTGAAACATATCATTTATTTTTTGCTGATGATGCCGGCTCTCCCGGAACAGATATGACTTTCTTTGACTTCCCAGGCTTACCTAAAGGAACCAAAGGAACCAATACAATTTCTCGTACTTCCTTCCGTGTAAAAGATGATGCTGCTTTGGATTACTGGGTATCACGCTTTAATGAATATGAAATTGATCATGGAGAAATTCAAGAACGTTTTGGTAAAAAGTATTTAGAATTTGAAGATTTTGACAATCAACGTTACCAACTTATTTCTGATGAAAAGAACCAAGGTGTCGAAGCCGGCACGCCTTGGAAAAAATCTAACGTTCCTAGTGAACATGCTTTAATCGGCTTAGGACCAGCCTTTGTAACTGTCGAAAATTACGAACATCTGCAACTAGTTTTAACTGAAGTTTTAGGGTTCAAATTGATTGATGCTGAAGGTAGTTTCCATTTATTTGAAGTTGGCGAAGGTGGGAATGGTGCCAGCATTATCGTAGAGCATCGGGAAGATTTGCCAGCGGCTCAAGAAGGCTACGGCAATGTCCATCACTTAGCCTTGCGCGTTGCCGATGAGGAAGCACTACGTTTCTGGATTGAAAAAATTAATCGTTTGGAATTTCCTAATTCTGGCTTTGTGGAACGTTTTTACTTTAAATCTGAATATTTCTTGGCAGCAACACATGTTTTATTTGAACTGGCAACCGATGGTCCTGGGTTTTTAGAGGATGAAACCTACGAACACGCTGGCGAAAAATTATCATTACCGCCATTTTTAGAACCAAAACGGGCAGGGATTGAAGAATTTGTGCGTCCTTTCGATACTTCAGATGCGAATGTTCAACGAAATTAGTATTTTTTCTAGGAGGCTCCTATGATTCATTACAATAGTAACGAGTTATCTGCAAAAACAGCGTATAAATTTTTATCAGGAAGCATTATTCCTCGACCAATCGCTTGGGTTACGACACAAGATACAGCCACAGGTATCGTCAACGCTGCCCCCTTTAGTTTCTTTAATGCGGCGGCAGCTGAAATTCCTTTAGCAACGTTGTCCATTTTACGACCAGACAAAGAGCCTAAAGATACGGCACGAAATATCTTGGCTACTAAAGAACTTGTCGTCCATTTCGTTAACGAAGACGTTCTTACTCAAATGAATCAGACTTCGGCGTCTTTAGCAGCAGAGATCAGTGAAATTGACACATTTGGGATTGAAACCATTGCCAGCCAGACTGTTGCTGTTCCAGCAATCAAAGCCGCGCCGATTCGGATGGAAGCTCGCTTACATCAATATGTACCTATTGATAACCATGAAGGTCAAATTATTACGGATTTATTCATTGTAGAAATTACCGATTTCTATTTTGATTCAGCCGTTTTTGATGAAGAACATCAGTACATTTTACCTGAAAAACTCCAACCGATTGCTCGTTTAGCAGGTAATGATTATACAACATTGGGCGAAATCCGTGAAGTTCGCCGCCCAACGTATTGCTGGAAAAAAAAAAAGACCGCCCCCGCCATGACGGCGGGGGCCTTCTTTTTCTGTTTTATGCTAATGCTCCCATTGGATCCCAAGGTGCCAAAACAGTTGGCGCTTGTTCCCAAGCTTTTTTCTGTTCGTCAGTTAATAAATCTTTGTGCACAACGATTTGATAAGTGTATTCGTCCATCCACGCATCGCTCATGACGAAGAAGCCATTTTCACCGACTTTTTCGCCCCAGCTATTTTCCACTTTCCATTTTGTTGTTTGGCCATCCACGATATCAACACCTGTTAAAACCATGGCGTGTGTCATTAAGCTTTCACCAAAGTCTAAACGTTCTGCTTTAGTCATCGTAAAATCAATATCAAAAAGATCGTTCATATCGTAAACGTCTAATGCCATAATTCCTGTGTCACGTGTTGAAGATTGTCCGACATCACAACCAAACCAAACAGATTCGCCTTGTTCCAATTGTGCAGCAGCTAATTTTTTGAAAGCAGCCATTTCTACATTTAAATATTTAACTTCTTTGCCGCCAACAACATTCCCTAACATTTCAACAGTGTATGTTTTGTTGAAGGGTTTATCTTCTGTAGGGGCATTAATAATACTTACATAATCATGTAAATTAACGCCAACATATTTTTCAAAGAATGTTTGCGGTGTTAGATTTTGATCCAAATGATAATTTTTTTCTTCGTCACGGTATTCAAAATCAAAGGTTTCTGGCGGCGTTCCTAAAGAGATTGCTAAGAAATTATAAATTTCTTGTAACATTGCTTCTTTGTTTTTTTGGACTTCTTCAGCAGAAGCGCCTTTTTCAATTAAACTACGTAAAATTGTTGCATCTTTGCGTAATTTTTTATTTAAATAGTTGTTTAAATCACGTGAATTGGAACTGTTGCTGCTTTCAGGCATTGCCGTTTTAGGCACTACGCCATATTTATCAAAAATTGAAACGATCATATCCCATTGCCCACCATCTTGTTGTGGTGTAGCTAATAAAAAGGCCACTTTACGACTAGTCAACGGTTGATCGGCTGTTGCAATAATATTTTCATAGAAATAATTTGATTTTTCATATTTATCCCAGAAAAATGTATAGTTTTGTGATAATTCAAAATCTTTTAATTGAAACGCATTTAACATTCTATGTCTAAATGTATTTAATGCCGCAAACATCCAGCAGCGACCGCTTTGTTTTTGATTGGCCACTTTTCCAGTAGCTAAGTCGACTGAAAAGACGGGTACGTTATTCACGGCTCCTTGTACAGATTCACCAGAAGCGCTGATACCATTTTTTACTACACTACGTTGTAAGGCATTTTGTTTATTATTGTTCAAGAAATCTTGATGGAATTTCTCTGTTAATTTTGGTTCAATTGCTGTCATATTTTCATCGTCCTTTCATTTTACGTTCTTCTTCATTATATGCTTCACTTTAAACAGAAACAACCATTTACTCTAAATTCCTTGCTTTCCAACTCTTTTTGTATTAGTATATATAATACAGATAGCACAAATAAGACAGGAGTGATTCGATGCTTTTAGAAATAGATGAACAAAGCGAACAGCCCATCTATCAGCAACTCATTGATCAAATCATTGTAGGCATTGCTAAAGGTGAACTGGTTCCCAATGAAAGTTTGCCTTCTATCCGACAATTGGCGGACGAAATCGGGGTCAATATGATGACTGTTTCAAAAGCTTATAACAAGTTAAAGCAATCAGGTTATATTGTGACTGACCGTCGTAACGGCACCAAAATTGCCGCAAAGTTACCTGCTACTGCTGTTTGGCAACAGCAATTGCATGAGCGTTTAGAACTTCTGTTGGCTGAAAGTTTTTTACATCAGCAATCCGAAGCAGAAATCCAAGCACTTATTCAGAAAATTTATCAAAATTTTGATTCGAAAGGGCGTGCATTATAATGGCGGTATTCTTTTATTTCATCCTAGTTTCTGTCGCTTTTTTTATGGCATTTACTATGGGGATTTATGCAAATCCTCACAAAAATATTATTTTGGAAAATACTTTACCAGAAGATAAACTACAAGATCCCAGCGTTCAAGCAATCCGAAAACGTTATAAAAAACGCTTGGTTCAACTAGCAGCCGTTTTTAGTGTTCTTAGTTTACCTTTGTTATTTATTCCTTATGATTCGATTTTATTGTTCCTTTTTCTGTTACTTTTATTTAGTTTTATTGGCAGTGGCTACTATCTGCAAATCGTTTATATTCGCAAAATGGCCGCTTTAAAAATGCAAAACGGTTGGTTACTACCTAAACGTCCTCTCTTAATCGACACGCAATTAGTTTTAAATAAAAACCAGAAACTTATTTCATTTTGGTGGTTTTTACCTGCGATTATTCTTACTTTTGCTGGGGGCTTTTATTCCTTGCAAACGGCGATTGGTTCCTGGATTCTTTTCTTAATTACTGTTTTGATGTTAAGTTTGTTCATTGGCGGCTATTATTTTATTGCGCGCTTACCTGTCAAACCGCTAACTAGCAACTCAAAAATTAATCAGCAAATCAATGATTTATTTCGGCATCATTGGTCTGTTTTAATGGTTTTATCCGCCTTAGTTTTTGCACCCCTAACCATTTTACCAACTTTCACAATTGTAATTGATTATACGGTTGCGATGGCTCTTACTTTTTGTTATTTTATTCTTTTGTTTGTTTATGTAGGCTTTCTCTTCTACTACCTATTTTCAATGCGCAAAAAACAAGATCAATTCGTTTTACAGGCTGGCGATTATCGCTATGGGGATGATGATCAATATTGGCGGTATGGGATTTATATCAATCCAAAGGACCCCAAAATCATGGTTCCTGATCGCATTGGTATGAATTTATCTATTAACCTAGGACGGCCTGCTGGGAAAATTATTCTAGCCGCTACTGGTATTTTAACGATTGCAGTGCTGTTCTTTGCCACAGTACCAATGTTTATAAATGATTTTTCTAGTCATGCCTTTCAAGCAACTATTGAAAAGAAACAAATTGAGTTATCTGCCCCATTAGCAAAAACAAGGTCAATTCCTTTTAACCAAATCACTGCTGTTTCTTTGATTGATGACTTACCTCAAGAACGCATCCGCACAATGGGTGCTGCGACAGATAGTTACTTAACAGGAGAATTTAAAGTCGCTGGAAAACCTGCTTATTTACTAATTTATACAAAAAGTCATCCAATTCTGAAAATAGAAACGCGGGAGAAAGTTTATTATTATACTGCGCGGGATGGTCAAGAAACGACTAAGATTTATCAAGAAATCAAAGCAAAACTTCCATAACAAAAAAACAGGGCCTACTCATGATGGTAGGCCCTGTTTTTTTGTTATTCGCTGACAACCTTGAATTTTGTATCTGCCAACGTGGTATTCAGTTCATCTTGGCTTACTTCACGATCTGCTGTCACAATGGCTGTTTGATCTGCTAAGTGAACCGCAACATTCGTTACGCCGTCAATTCCACTAAATTTTTCAGTGACCGCTTGAACACAGCCATCACATTTCATTCCGTCAATTTTTACTGTTTTTTCCATTTCACTTCATCCTTTTCAATTTTATTTTTGACTTCCACTAGTTCTTTTCACCGTCGAAGGTTTAAATCCTTTTAAGCGTAAGGCGTTTAGTAAGACAGAGACTGAACTAAAACTCATAGCTGCTGCTGCAACCATCGGACTTAACAAAGGTCCACCAAATAAGTGTAACACACCCATAGCCACTGGAATACCTAATGTATTATAGGCAAATGCCCAGAAAAGATTTTCTTTGATGTTTTTGATGGTCGCTTTACTTAATTCAACTGCTGTAGGCACATCCATTAAATCACTACGCATTAGCACAATGTCGGCCGATTCCATTGCAACATCTGTGCCTGAACCAATAGCAATCCCCACATCTGCTTGGGCAAGTGCTGGTGCATCATTAATACCGTCACCCACCATCGCAACTTTTTTGCCTTCTGCTTGTAGTTTTTTCACTTCTAACGCTTTATCTTCTGGTAAAACTTCACTTAAGACACGATCGATACCTACTTGTTTTGCAATCGCCTCGGCAGTACGTTTGTTGTCTCCCGTAATCATCACGGCTTCGATCCCCATTTTATGCAAACGTGCAATGGCTGTTTGACTGCTATCCTTCACAGTATCTGCTACCGCAATGATACCCGCAAACGAACCATCTTTTGCCACAAACATTGGGGTTTTCCCTTCTTCTGCCAAACGATCCGCTTGTTGAACAAATGTTGATAGCTCGATGGCTTCTTCTTTCATTAATTTTATATTGCCCAAAAGTAGGACTCGTTCGTTGACTGTCACACGGATCCCGTGACCTGGAATCGCTGAAAAATCGCTTCCTTCTGCTAATGGCAATTGACGTTCTTTAGCCGCCCCCACAATTGCTTCACCTAGAGGATGTTCTGATCCTTGTTCTGCAGAAGCTGCTAATGTTAGTAACTCAGCTTCTGAAAGTGCTGAATCAGCAACTAAAATATCTGTAACCACCGGTTTGCCTTCTGTAATAGTTCCTGTTTTATCAAACACGATTGTTTGAATTTTATGAGTGGTTTCTAAAGCATCCCCACTTTTAATTAAAACGCCATTTTCAGCGCCCTTACCTGTTCCCACCATAATCGCAGTCGGCGTTGCCAAGCCGAGCGCACAAGGACAAGCAATCACTAACACAGAAATAGTAATTGTCAAAGCGAAAATCCATGACTCTTGTCCTAAAAAGAACCAAGCCAAGCCAGAAAGAACAGCCAAACCAATAACGATTGGGACAAAAACACCCGAAATTTTATCAGCTAATTGTGCAATCGGCGCTTTTGAGCCTTGCGCATCTTCCACTAATTGAATGATTTGGGCAAGGGCCGTCTCTTTTCCCACTTTTGTCGCCTTGAATTGAAAGCTGCCATTTTTATTGATGCTAGCACCAATTACTGCATCACCGACTTTCTTTTCAACAGGCAAACTTTCGCCCGTTAACATGGCTTCATCCACAGAACTACTGCCTGAAACAATCACTCCATCAACAGGGATTTTATCTCCTGGGCGAACAATCACAATGTCATCCAACTGAACAGCATCAACTGGCACTTCAATTTCTGCGCCATCACGTAAAATATGAGCAGTTTTCGGCGCCAAACCCATTAATTTTTTTATCGCATCTGAGGTTTTCCCTTTTGAAACAGCTTCGAAATATTTTCCTAATGTAATTAAAGTTAAAATAACACCCGCTGATTCATAATAAAGAGCCATTGTAAAACTTGTATCTCCTAAGAATATCATGACTGTGCCATATAAACTATACACAAAAGCAGCACTGGTTCCTAAAGCTACCAAAGAAAACATATTCGGATGCCCTTTAAATAATGCTTTAAAACCAACTGTGAAAAATTCTCTGCCGACATATAGAACGGGTAACGTCAAAATCAATTGAACCATTGCAAAGGTCGTCGCATGTGTCATTGGATTCAAAAAATCCGGCAATGGTAAGCCTACCATGTGTCCCATCGCAATATAAAGAAGTGGCACTGTAAACACCGCTGAGATCCAAAAACGTTGCCACATCTCAGCAATATGTTTTTGTTTCTTTTCACGATCTTGGTCCGCTGTTGCACCTGCAGCGACTTCTTCTGTCGCCTGATAACCTGCATCCGTAACTGCTTTGATAATTTCAGCACTCGTTACTTGATGGTCGTCATAACTAACCACCAGTTTTTCCGTGGCTAAATTAACAATCGCTTGTTGAACACCAGATAATTGGTTCACAGCTTTTTCAATCGTTTGGGCACAGGAAGCACAACTCATTCCTTCAATCGCAAACGTTCGTTGCTGGGCTGGGCTAATCGCCTTATAGCCAGCATCTGACACAGCTTCCTTAATTTCTTCTTCTGTGACTGCCGTCTGATCATACGTGACACTTAATTTTTCCGTAGCTAAATTGACACTTGCCTTTGCCATCCCAGGTAACTTCGCCGTAGCCTTTTCAATCGTTTGGGCACAGGAAGCACAGCTCATCCCTTCAATATCAAACGTTTTACTTTCCATTTTTTTCACTCCTTTTTAAATTAAATGACATTGGCATTGACCAGGAATACAGTTGCAAGGGACGGATTCAACCGCCGTCTTGCGCTTCTCTTTCAAGAGTTCCTCTAATCGATCCAAATCGTCATAACTCAACTGACTCTCTGTTAAAATTGTTTCTACCACGGAACCAACTTTACGGCTGCACACCTTGGCCAAAAGTTCATCTGCCACCGTTTCAATGCTCCGACGTTCTTCTACTAGCGGATAATAAATATATTTATTGCCTGCTTTCTCCGTTCCAACTAACCCTTTATCTGTTAAACGACTTAGTAACGTCTTGACGGTCGTTGATTTCCATTCTTTCTTCTCATTTAAAAGTGTATGCACTTCACGACTCGTGGTTTTGCCTTGGGTCCAAATAACCCGCATGACTTCCCACTCTGCATCAGTAATTGTCGCTAATTTATCTTTTGCCATACTCGTTAAATTCCTCCTTCATCAATAAAAAAAGAGTTCAAGGTTATTGACTACAAATGTAGTCGTTTATCTTGAACTCATCATATAGCTATTTTATTTTTTTGTCAACAACTTCTGCTCATCTTTTTTTATTGCAACGCAGATTCTTGTTTTTTAACAAAGTATTTCAATAAGAAAGGTGCAACTAAGGTCGTTAAGATAATTACCACAATCATGCTCGTATAATACGCTTCTGAAAGTAATTTAGATTGGTAGCCAATTTGCGCAATGATTAATGCCATTTCCCCACGCGAAACCATCCCAGCACCGACCATTAAAGAACTTGTATTGGAGAAACCAACCATTTTCGCTCCCCAGGCGCCGCCCAGTAATTTCGTTAAAATCGCCATAATCGTCATTACCAAAATAAAAGGTAAATCTTTTCCTAACGTGTTAAATGTCACTGATAAGCCAATGCTGGCAAAGAAGACGGGAATAAACACGGCATAGCCAATAGCTTCAATATTGAAATCAATTTCTGTTTTTGCATCCGTTTGTCCCACAGCAATCCCTGCAAAAAAGGCCCCTACGACAGAACTTAAACCAACTAAATCAGCCAAATAAGCCATGCCCAAACAGATAATCAATGACATGATAATAACAGACGACCCAATGTTCATTTTTTGACTTAAACGTAGTAAATAGGGAGCAATAAAGCGGACCAAAAAGAAAATCCCAATAAAGAATAAGCCTTGTTCAATTAACTTAACAATAAAGCTGACTTCTGTATTGCCGCCTGTACTTGCACCAATCATGCCGACAGCGACACTTAAAATAATCACGACCACGATATCGTCAACGACGGAAGCCCCAAGAATCGTTGCACCTTCTTTACTACTTAAAACATTCAACTCTCTTAATACTTCTACTGAAATGCTGACCGACGTTGCTGCTAAAACTAACCCAAGGAAAAAAGCTTCTTTCCAAGAAAAAGCAAACAGCTGACCAATCAACATAGTAAAACCAACCGGTAAAACGATCCCCAAAATAGCGACCATGACACTAGGTTTCGCATATTTTTTCAATAATTCCAATTCACATTCCATTCCAGCAATAAACATCAGCATAATGACACCAATTTCTGAAAAGTCATGCACAAACACATCTTGATGCACAATATTTAACATCGCTGGACCTAACACAATCCCTACTAGCAATTGCCCAATTACTGCAGGAATTCCTACTCTTTTACAAGCAACACCTGCTAAAGTCGTTGTAATTAAAATCAAACATAAAATACCTAAAAATTCCATTCTATTTCCCTCTTTCTCTATTAACCAATCATCACTGATTCTTTTGGATATTGAACTTTCGACTGACTTTCCAAGCCTTTCTTAATTAATGACAATAACACCGTGTACACACCCACACGACCGACGAACATTAGAAAAATAATCACTAGTTTACCAAAAACAGTTAAATCTGGTGTTAACCCCATTGTTAAACCGACCGTTCCAAATGCAGAAATCACTTCAAAAACGATATACTCAATCCCGTTTTTTAAAGGTAATGTTTCTGTAAACGAGAGAATAACCGAAGCAGTTACACATAAAAAAGTTGCCAAGAAAAACAAAGTAAATGCTTGGAGCACTACTCGCTCAGGAATTGTGCGTTCATGGAATTCCACTCGCTGTTTCCCTTTAAAAATCGCACGAAATTGTAAAAATAACACACCAAACGTCGTGGTTTTCAAGCCGCCAGCGGTTGATCCTGAAGTGCCACCAATAAACATCCACAAAATCGTGACAATCAGGCCTGGATTACTCATTTTCAAATAATCAACCGAATAAAAGCCAGCCGTTCTTGGCGTAACCGACAAGAACCAACTGTTGACAAGACGCTGCCAAAAAGACATGTCAGCTGGAAAATGGCGATATTCTGAAATGTAAAAAATAACGGTCCCTAAGACTAAAAAGGTGGCGGTCACCGTTAAAGCAAGGCGTGTATGAATACTAACACGGTGCTTAATTTTATTTTTATAGCCTTTAATCATTGCAAAAATATCGCGCCACACAATAAATCCTAAACCACCAGCTATAATTAAAAAGCTAATGACCAGTAAAAGATAAGGCGAATTTTGATAAGGAACCATACTATCCCCTAGCAAATCAAAGCCAGCATTACAAAATGCCGAAACGGCATGGAAGAGACTAAAAAACAACCCTTTTTTCCACCCAAATGTTGGCACAAATTGAAAGGACAACAAGAAGGCTCCAAGTAATTGAATAATGGCCGCAAACTTCATAATATATTTCATTAAACGAAAAACTCCGGAAACTTCACTAACATTTAAAGCTTCTTGATACAACATCCGTACACTTAGTGACGCTTTTTTCCGCAGCAAACTAAAGAAAATCGTGGCAACGGTTAAAAAGCCTAAGCCGCCTAATTCAATCAAAATCATAATAATAACTTGCCCGATAGGACTCCAATGTTCCGCCGTATTCAAAGGCGAAAGCCCTGTAACACAGACGGCGGAAGTTGCCACGAAAAAAGCATCAATCCATTGCGTTTTTTGTCCAGCTTGTGCAGAAAAAGGCATCATTAATAAGATTGTGCCTACAACAATTAATAAAAAAAAGCCTAAGACAATTGTTTGAACAGGTGAAATATACAACCTTTTTTTGATCTGATGTTTCACTTTTTTTCTCCTCTACCATTTCTTTGTTAATCAAAAACAACACAAACGGCTAGACAACTGTTGCTTTGTTCCTCTCGCCCTATGAGAAACTCAAAACCTTGAAAGCAACTTGCCCAACCGAATAATTATTTTTTAATTTTTGTTTTCACGTTGATAAATCGAATAAACCAACTCATTTTTTTGATAAACCTGTTTTAAACGAACTGGGATTGATTGAGCCATTGTCTCGTATAGAGCAATGCCCTCACCCAGAAACAGTGGTATTGTCGTCAAAATGAAGGTATCAATTAAATCAGCTGCCAGAAGCGGTTGAACCACTTTCGGGCCTCCAACAATCCAAATTCCCGCGCCGTCTTCTTCTTTGAGACGACGAATTAATGTGACGGGATCTTCCTTGGTAAAAGTTCTTGAAGCAGTTGATGGTTCTGGATGAGAGGTAATGATATAAGAATGCTTGTCTTCATAAAAATACACATCTGGGGACAATTCTTGTGTAACTTGATCATAAGTAGTCCGCCCCATTACCACAGTGTCTATTTTTTCATACATTTCATCGTAACTACGATCTTCTTCATCGCCACGAATATTTTCTTCTAACCAAGCAACACCGCCCGCTTTATCCGCAATGAAACCATCAATACTCGCTGCAATAAATAAAATTACTTCCCGTGCCACATCAACGCCTCCTTTTCTCTTCTTATCTATTTTAGCTTGTTTTCACAAAAAACTCTAGGGGTGCGCATTGTTATTTTTAAAAGAAAAAAGAGAAAAACTAGGATAATTGGGCTACTTTTTGTAAAATAGGAAATAAGAAACTTTTTATTGAGTTATTTTACATTTTTTTCAAGAAAAATAAGAATTGGTTTATTTGATTTACACAAAAAAATAACATATTCAGTTTTTATATAAAGGAGGATTACTTTGTTTGATTTAGAGAAGGTTCAGACCTTGAATGAATTAGAAATGCTCGTTTACCATTATGTATTGGAACACCTGCACCAAATCCCTCAACAGACCATTCGCCAACTGGCTACTTCCTGTCATGTCTCCACCTCAACGATTCTACGATTTTGTAACAAAATGGGCTATGCTGGTTTTTCCGAATTAAAATATGCAGTGAAAGAAGAAGCCAAACAAACACAAACGTTTGAAAATTTTTATGATGCCACGGTTCACGTCGATGCTTTTTTAAAAAAATTAAACCAAGAAACCTATTACGAAATGCTTCGTCCAGCAATCCAAATGATTGTTCAAGCACGTCACGTTGCCTTTACTGGCATTGGTACTAGCGGAATTTTAGGTAGTTATGGCAGTCGTTATTTTGCCAACTTAAATATCAATTCTTACAGTATTGCTGATCCCTTTACGCCTATCCCCAAGCGCGGATTTGAAAATACATTAGCCTTGATTCTGTCTGTATCTGGGGAAACCAATGAAATGATTAAACAAATGACCGATTTTAAAACAGCTGGTGCCAAAGTGCTAAGCATTACCAACAATCAACATTCAACTATTGCCCGCTTGGCTGACTACAACATTTCCTATTATATGCCCGACGAACGTTCTCCATTTGCAGATAAATCAGTCAATACAACCACTCAAATCCCTGTCATTGCTTTAATTGAACTCCTAGCTCATCAAGCAAGTCAACTTTTAAAGGAACTAGATGAAACACCTTTCTAGTTGTTTTTCAAAAAAAGCTCATGCTGTCCAAAACACCATGAGCTTTTTTGTTTTTTTTCTTGGTACATGTTTCTCATTCAAGCAAAAGTCTATTTTTTCTTCAAATAACCTTATATAGTAAACATGTAAACGGATACATTTGCATTTATATTATTCTTCAAAGGAGAGATTTTTATGAACGAATGGATTAACGAGAAATTATTACCTCCAGTACTAAAATTCGTCAATACCAAAGCAATTACTGCCTTACGGAACGGGATGCTTTACACGATGCCTTTTACCATTGTTGGTTCCGTGTTTCTTCTATTAGCGAATTTCCCAGTTACAGCTATTTCTGAATGGGTTAACGCAAGCGGTCTGGCTGTTTATTTCAATCAAGCATATGGTGCATCTTTTGCGATTATGTCGTTATTTGCGGTCATCGGTATTGCCTACTCGTATGTAAAAAGCGAGGGATTTGAAGGCCTCCCAGCGGGTATGATTGCCATGGTGGTTTTCATTTTGTTTATGTCATCTGAAGTCAAAGATGCGGTTTCTGGCGCAGTAGTTGGCAATGTCATCAACAAAGATTGGACAGCTGGCAAAGGGATGATTACAGCTATTATTGTTGGTTTGTTAGTCGGCGTTGTATATAGTTGGTTTTTACGTCATGATATTCGTATCAAATTACCAGAAGCTGTACCAGAAAATGTGGCCAATTCCTTTACTGCGTTAATTCCTGCCAGCGTCATTGTAACTGGTGCAATGCTAATTTTCATTCTTCTAGATAAAGTCTTCAATACGACATTCTTTGACTTTATTTACGAAGTGCTACAATCACCACTTCAAGGAGTCACAGATTCACTAGGTGGCGCATTACTATTAGGTTTTGTCATTCCGCTCTTTTGGTTTTTCGGTGTTCACGGGTCAACAATCGTTGGCGGTATCATGGGCCCTATTTTACAAGCAAACTCTTTAGAAAACACCGAAATTTTGAAATCTGGAAAAGACTTAACACTGGCTAATGGTGGCCATATTGTTACACAACAATTTTTAGATCAATTTTTAACGGTCACTGGTGCGGGCATGACAATCGGGTTAGTCGTGTTCATGGTTTTCTTTGCCAAATCAGCTCAATTTAAGCAATTAGGTCGGCTTTCAATTGGGCCAGCTGTTTTCAATATTAACGAGCCAATTGTCTTTGCTACACCTATCGTGATGAACCCAATCATGGCTGTGCCATTCATTATCACACCGATTGTTTCTTCTGTTGTGACATATTTTGCCTTGTACACAGGACTGGTTCCTCTCTTTACTGCGGTACAAGTTCCCTGGACTACTCCTCCAATCATTTCTGGACTTTTAGTTGGTGGTTGGCAAGCAGCGTTGCTTCAAGTAGTAGTACTGACGATGAGTTTCTTTATCTATTTACCGTTTGCTAAAAAAATGGATGCACTTAATTACGCAGAAGAAACCAATCAACCGATTACTGAAGAAACCCTTGAAAAAGTCGAAGCACAAAACGTATAAAAATTTGAACAAAGGACTGAAACGATATGTCAATTTTGAAAAATGATTTTCTTTGGGGCGGCGCTGTCGCTGCTCATCAATTAGAAGGAGGCTGGGACCAAGGCGGTAAAGGGGTGAGCGTTGCGGATGTAATGACTGCCGGTGCACATGGCGTCCCTCGTAAAATTACCGCAGGCGTTTTACCAGATGAACACTATCCTAACCATGAAGCGATTGATTTTTACCATCGCTATCAAGAAGATATTCAACTATTCAAAGAACTTGGTTTAAATTGTTTCCGAACCTCTATTGCTTGGACACGAATTTTTCCTAACGGAGATGAAGAAACGCCCAATGAAGAAGGCCTTCGTTTTTATGATGCACTTTTTGACGAGTGTTTAAAAAATGGCATTGAGCCAGTCGTCACACTGTCTCACTTTGAAATGCCTTATCATTTAGTCACAAAATATGGCGGTTTTCGCAATCGCCAGGTCATTGATTTTTTTGTCAAATTTGCTGAAGTCTGTTTCACTCGTTACCAGAAAAAAGTCAAATATTGGATGACCTTTAACGAAATTAACAACCAAGCCAATTATGAAGAAGATTTTGCACCTTTTACTAACTCTGGTATTGCTTACCAGGAAGGAGAAGATCGCGAAGCAATTATGTATCAGGCTGCTCATTATGAACTAGTCGCTAGCGCACGTGCAGTGAAAATTGGCCACGCTATCAATCCCGACTTCCAAATTGGCTGTATGATTGCGATGGTGCCTATTTATCCTTATTCTTGTAATCCTGAGGATATGATGATGAGTGTTAGCGCAATGCAAAAACGTTATTGGTTTACCGATGTTCATGTCCGCGGTCATTATCCAAGTGCAATTCAATGCTATTTGAAACGAAAAAACATTTCATTAGATGTCACAGAAGAAGATTTAACTGATTTAGCTAATGGCTGTGTTGATTATATTGGCTTTAGCTATTACATGTCGTTTGCTGTGAAAGGTGCAGAAAAGGCCCCTACTTTTGACTACAATGAAGCAAAAGACTTGGTGCGAAATTCTTATGTAGCAACATCTGATTGGGGTTGGCAAATCGATCCTATGGGCTTACGCTATGCAATGAATTGGTTCAATGATCGGTATGAATTACCACTCTTTATTGTTGAAAATGGCTTTGGTGCTATTGATGAGCTAGAACCAGACGGAACGATTAACGACACTTACCGAATCGCTTATTTACGTGAACATATTGAGATGATGAAAGAAGCCGTTGCGTATGACGGCATTGATTTGATGGGCTACACACCTTGGGGATTCATCGATTTAGTGAGTGCTAGTACAGGCGAAATGAAGAAACGGTATGGCTTCATTTATGTAGATAAAGACAACGATGGTCACGGAACGTTGGAACGGCGAAAGAAAAAATCGTTTGCTTGGTATCAACAAGTGATTGCTACGAATGGAGAAGAATTATAAACAAAAGGCCTTCGTCTAAAGACGAGGGCCTTTTGTTTATGCTTGTAATCCCTTTTCTAAATCAGCCAATAAATCTTCGACTGCTTCAATTCCTACAGATAAACGAATGAGTCCATCTTTAATTCCCACAGCTTCACGATTTTCTTTGGGAATAGATGCGTGAGTCATAATGGCAGGTACTTCAATTAAACTTTCTACGCCACCTAAACTTTCCGCTAAAGTAAAAATTTCCAACGCTTCTACGAAAGGAACGACTTGCTTATCCTTGGCTAATTCAAAAGAAATCATGCCACTAAATCCCGACATCTGTTTTTGCGCAATTTCGTGACCAGGATGACTCGCTAGTCCTGGATAATACACCGTTGCTACCGCTGGATGCGCTTCTAAAAATTCTGCGATTTTTTGAGCATTTTGGGCATGCGCTGCCATCCGGACGCCTAATGTTTTTAAACTACGTTGGACCAGCCAACTATCATGTGGTCCTAAAACAGCACCAATCGCATTTTGTAAAAAGGCTATCTTTTCTGCGCTTTCTGGATGATTCGTTACGACTAAACCAGAGACTACATCACTATGGCCCCCTAAATATTTTGTCCCGCTGTGAACGACAATATCAGCACCTAACGCTAACGGCCGTTGAAAATAAGGCGTCGCAAATGTATTATCGACAATAGTTAACAACTGATGTTTTTTAGCAAGCTTAGCCGCCGCTTCAATATCTGTAATTTTTAACAGTGGATTACTTGGTGTTTCCAAAAACAAGGCTTTTGTATTTGGCTGAATTGCGGCTTCAATTGTTGATAAGTCACTGGCGTTTACAATCGTGTAGCTTAACCCATTTGCCACAAATACTTTATCCAATAAACGGAAACTCCCCCCATAGACATCGTCACCTAATAAAATATGATCTTCGGGTCCAAACATAGAAATGATTGCATGAATACCCGCTAAGCCTGAACTAAACGCAAAGCCATGGCTCCCACCTTCTAACTCAGCAATTAAGGTTTCTAACGCGTGACGTGTGGGATTACCTGAACGAGAATATTCATATTCTTTTGGCTGGCCCACGCCGTTTTGTTCAAAGGTTGACGTTTGATAAATAGGAACACTCACTGCACCTGTTGTTGTGTCTTTACTAATGCCGCCATGAATTAATTTGGTATTGAATTTCATAAAAGTTTTCCTCCTAAGAATAAATATTTTTTGATAAATAACGGTCACTACCGTCAGGAAAAATAGTTACAATTGTGCTGCCTGCTGGTAAGCGGCGCGCCTCTCTTAATGCCGCCGCAAACGCTGCGCCGCTGGAGCTTCCCACCAGCAAAGCGCTTTTCTTGGCTAATTGTTTGACCCAGAAAAAACCATCCTCGTCTGAAATGGTATAAAAGCCGTCCACAGGAATCTGTTTAAGAAAAGGCGGCACGAACTCCACGCCAATGCCTTCGATTTCATGTCCGTGTGCAGGTCCGCCATTTAAAATCGAACCTTCTGGCTCCACGCCCCATAATTGCGTCTTACTATTTTGTTCTTTGAGATATCTGCCAACACCTGCAAACGTTCCACCACTGCCTAAACCTGCGACAAAGCTAGTAATCTTCCCGCCTAAGTCTTGAACAATTTCAGGTCCTAATCCTTCGTAGTAAGCAGCAGGATTATCCGGATTTTCAAATTGTAACGGCACGTAACTATTAGGAATTTCCTTGGCTAAGTTTTGGGCACTAGTTATCGCTCCGACAATCCCTTGCTCTGTTGGCGAAGGGACAATTTTAGCACCTAACGCTTGCATCAGCTGTTGTTTTTCCTGACTAAATTTTTCTGGCACAACAAAGATTGTCTTGAGGCCCAGTTGACTGGCAGCTAATGCAAGTCCAATCCCCGTATTCCCCGCTGTCGGTTCAATAATTGTTGTGGCTTGATTTATCTTTCCCGTTTTCATTGCTTCTTTGAGAAGATGCACACCAAGCCGATCTTTGACGCTGCCACCTGGATTCAAATATTCTAGTTTCGCATAAATTTTAGTGCCTTCTGGCATAGGATATTGTTCACTTGTAAATTCAAATAATGGTGTTGCTCCGATTGTGTCTAAAATTGACTGAACAATCATAGCGAATTCCTCCTTCTAATACATGTACATAAAACAAAAAGGTGCTGATCGCATCAGCACCTTTTTTGTTTATTTCTGGTTGTCTAGATTCAGAGAGGAATCGTGTTAGGCAATTTTTCAGAAATAACGGAGGTTTTCCCCATCACAAAAGAGTATGCTGCACTATTTTGCACCATACAACAACAGCTTTCCGTTTTTAAAAAAAGGCTAGCTTGTTTTTTCGTCATGGTTGATTTCCTCCTTCGTCATGTGTTGACCAAACTATACCATTTCCCATTTTCTAGTGTCAACGATTCTAACGATTGCTATTTCCTATCACACCAATGGTTTTCTTATAGGTAAAAGAATTAATAGACCAAAAAAAAACAGAAGGCTAGCCTTCTGTTTTTTTTGGTACTTATTTAGCACGTTTTAAATACGTACCTTCCGCAGTATTGATTTCTAATAATTCGTCTGCTTCAACAAAATCTGGAACGTTAACAACTAATCCTGTTTCCATTGTAGCGGGTTTACCAGAACCAGTTACTGTTGCGCCTTTGATTGAAGGTTGTGTTTCAGCAACACGTAAGATTACCGTTGTTGGTAAAGTTAAACCAATGACTTCTTCACCATAAAATTGAATTTTTACTTCCATATTTTCTAATAAATATTTTAATTCTTCTTCAATTAAAGCAGTTGGTACTTCATATTGTTCATATGTTTCTAAATCCATGAAAATAGCCATATCATCTTGGCTGTATAAATATTGAACCGGTTTTGTATCGATGTGCGCTTTTTTCACTTTTTCATCTGGGCGCATTGTTGTATCTGTTGTTGAACCCGTACGAACATCTTTTAATTTCATACGCATAACCGTGTTACCTTTACCTGGTTTGTGGTGGCTAGCTTCCATTACTTTAATTAATTTGCCGTCTTGCTCAAAAGTCATACCGGCTTTTAAATCGCTTGCTGCAATCATTGTAATTTCTCCTTTTCTCTGGTTAATTCTTCATTATTGTAGCAAATAACCTAGGATTAATCTAGGAAATCACGTATCTTTTTTAGAAGTTTATCACTCCCCAGACATTGAATTGGGAAATAAAACGAGTTTAACTTGCCTTTTTTCTTGAATTGCGTTAGAATTACCAAGCTTTCATCAATTATTTTCACTTTTTACATAGAAAAAATCAATCATTAAAGGGGGTGATGATATGATACGTCAAACGCTATCTTTATCAAAAACACATGAGGTTGTCTGTCACTAAACATACGTTGGTGAGACAAATTGCCTTTCAGCGTATGTACTCGGTCTATTTGAAAGGAATTTAAAATCATGAACCCAACTATTCAACCTTACCAATTTAACATAATTAAAGAACAAGTCGCTGTGTTACTGAACACCTATACGTCTGTCAACGATGCTACGACTGTCAAAACTGTCCAGGCCCTATGTGCCGAAAAAATCAATGGGTTATTTTCAGAAGAACACCCTGCTGTTACGATTTTGTTGGACAAAGTGATGGATCGTCGTTTAACACGCGCACGTGCTGAAAAATATTTAGACGAATTAAAAGAAACCGTGCTGCCCTTTAAGGAACCTTCAACACCACAAGTCACGAAAGTCTTTCGCAAAGTGAAAAAGTTAAAGATTCCAGAGTGGGAAAACATGGATTTACGGAACAATACCTATGTCGGTTGGAACGACGCTGGGACTCAGAAAAAATTTATCTTAGCTTATCGAGAAAATAAATTAATCGGCGTCCACGGCACCCTTTCACCCACCATTGTTAAAGGTGTTTGCTCCATCTGTCAAACAATCACGAATGTGTCTATGTTCCTAGCTACCACCAAATCAGGCGGCGACGGAACCTACACGAAAAAAGGCAATTACATTTGCCATGATAGCGACACCTGTAACCAACAATTAACACAACCTGAATATTTGGAAGCCTTTATGGAAAATGTTAAGGCTGTGAAATAACAAAAAACCGTCAAGAAAATTTCTTGACGGTTTTTTTGTTACATCTCTTTCAATTTCCCACGAAATTCTTCAATACTTTCATAACCTTTTGCTGCCATGATTTCTTGTAATTCTTTGGCTAGACGTTCAAAAACTTGTGGACCTTCTTGATGCAATTGTGTGCCAACTTGTACTAATGTCGCACCACATAAAAGATGCTCAAAAACATCTTTTCCGCATGTAATACCGCCCGTTCCAATAATTTTGATTTCTGGTTTCAAACGTTGCGCAAACGCACGAACATTGGCTAACGCTGTTGGTTTGACATATTCGCCGCCCAGTCCACCGAAGCCTCCTTTTGGTTTAATGACCACTTCTTCCTTGTCACTGTCAATATATAAACCATTACCGATGCTATTAATACTATTCACGTATACTAAAGGGAATTTATTTAAAATTTCAGCCATTGCGTCAAAATGTGCAATATCAAAAAATGGGGGTAATTTTACACCTAATGGTTTAGTAAAAAATTGGAAAACTTCTGTTAAAAGCTTTTCTGTTAATTCAAAATCATAAGCAATTTGCGGTTTACCAGGCAAATTGGGACAAGACAAATTAAATTCTGTCACTCCTGTGTATTCACTTTCTTGCACTTTTTTTAAAATAGCGATATTTTCCTCATAATTCATACCAGATACAGATAAAAAGCGTAACTCCTCAGGAAATTCCTTTTGACGTGCAATCTGATAATCTAAATAATAATCAATCCCTAAATTAGGCAAGCCCATTGAGTTAATACTTCCTAATGGTGTATCAAAATACCGAGGCTCCTCATTGCCCTGACGAGGATTAGGTGTTGCCGTCTTAGCGACAAAAGCACCTGCTTGAGAAGCCGCTAACTCGTCCATTTCCTTAATTGTCATACAATGAATGCCTGATGCGTTCATTAACACATTCGCCAATTTATGTCCCGAAAACTCTACTGAAATATCCAAAAGAAAAACCCTCCTGTAAATTGTTTTACTCATAAGCTTACCACCTTCACATAAGCTTTTTATGATTATAGCATGTTCTTTGACTTTCAGCATGTTTTTTTGTGTTAGTGTTATTTATATAAATTAAAAAAGGAATAAGCCAATGTGACTTATTCCTTTTCTTAGGGAAACTAACGTATCCAAAATTGATTGATTCTTATCGTCCCACAATAAACGTCAATTCACATTCGCAGACCTTTTTATCTTCCACGTAAGCAGTCGCTTTGCCGATGCCGACAAAGTCACGTAATTTGACGATTTCAAAATGTAATTTCAAGACATCACCAGGGACCACTTTTTGACGGAATTTGGCTTTGTTGATACCGCCAATATAGGCTGTTTCACCTTCAAATTGATCCATTTTTAAGATTAAAATCGAACCTACTTGTGCCAATGCTTCAATAATCAAAACGCCTGGCATTGTTGGATTTCCAGGGAAATGTCCTTGGAAAAATTCTTCGTTAATTGTCACATTTTTTGTTGCAATAATCTTTTCATTTGGAATAATTTCATCCACATAATCAATATAACAAATCGGATAGCGATTAGGAATCATTTCCATAATTTCTGTTGCAGTCATTACTTTTTTCATACTAGTTTTCCTCCCATTTCTTCAAACAAATTACACCATTATGGCCACCAAAGCCAAACGAATTACTAATTGTATAGTCCGCTGTAATGTCACGTGCACCTTCTGTGACATAGTCTAAATCACAATCTGGATCAGCTACTTGGTAGCCTACTGTCGGATGAGCTTTTCCTTCTTGCAATGTTTGCACACAAGCGATCGCTTCGATACCGCCAGCCGCGCCCAATAAATGTCCAGTCATACTCTTTGTACTTGAAATTGGAATTTGCGATGCTCGCTCACCAAAGACACGTTTGATGGCCGTTGTTTCCGCAGCGTCATTCGCTGGGGTTGACGTACCATGAGCATTGATATACCCAATTTGTTCCGGCGTAATCCCTGCTTCCGCAATCGCCATTTCCATCGCAGCCGCCGCGCCACTACCGTCTTTTAAAGGAGCGGTCATGTGGCTAGCATCACAGTTGCTGCCATATCCAACAATTTCGCCGTAGATAGTTGCGCCACGTTTCTGTGCATGCTCGAGTTCTTCTAAAACCAGCATTCCTGCGCCTTCACCCATCACAAAACCTTTTCGTTCTTTATCAAAAGGAATCGAAGCCCGAGTCGCATCTTCTGTTGTATTTAAAGCATTCAATGCTGCAAAACCGGCAATCCCAATTTCACATACTGTGGCTTCTGTGCCACCAGTTACCATCATGTCCGCTAAACCATATTTAATCGTGCGAAAAGCTTCACCAATCGCATTCGTCGCAGAAGCACAAGCAGTCACGATAGTTTGAGAAGGTCCTTTTGCACCTAGACGAATCGAAATATTTCCCGCTGCCATATTAGCAATTACCATGGGCACGAAAAATGGTGTTACGCGTTTTGCGCCTTTTTTATCCATTACCCGTACTTGGTCTTGTAAGGTAGTCATCCCGCCGATCCCACTACCGACAATCACACCTAAACGAGTCGGGTCAATCGTTGCTTCTGTTAAACCACTCATTTCCCATGCTTCTAAAGCAGCGACCAAGCCATATTGAGAAAATAAGTCCATTCTTTTTTGCTCTTTGCGTTCTAAAACAGCACTTGGGTCAAACTCTTTCACTTCGCCAGCCAAAGCTACCCCAGTATCTTCAGAATCAAATTTAGTAATTTTGCCAATTCCTAGCTTGCCATCCACTAGATTATGCCAAAATTCTTTTACGGTATTGCCTAATGGTGTTACGGCACCCATGCCGGTTATGACCACTCTTTTCATACTGTACCTCCGAGTTTATTTTGATTATCAAACTATTATTTCATGCGGTTTCCAGCACTTTTTCTTAAAAAATAAGAAAAATAGTTTGACTTTCAAAGTATTTTGGTTAATAATTCAGACATCAGGAAAAATGTCTGTTTTTTTCAAGATTAGAAAATTGAGAAGATTTTGTTATCATTCTCACACAGATAATACCAGTTGAAATTTTATTCGTCAACTCAATAAATGTAACTTTTACATTTTGATGAAGAAAAGCCTATTCTATCAACAAAAATTTTTTATTAAAGGAGATTTTATATGTTTTTACAAAATAAGAATGTCGTCGTAATGGGTGTTGCCAACAAAAAAAGTATTGCTTGGGGCTGTGCAAAAGCATTAAAAGATCAAGGGGCCAATGTTATTTATACGTATCAAAACGAACGCATGAAAAAGCAAGTGGTTAAATTAGCAGATGAAAATGATTTGTTGGTGGAATGCGATGTTGCTTCTGATGCGTCCATTCAAGCAGCCTTTGAAACAATTAAAAATGAAGTGGGCACGATCGATGGACTAGTCCATGCGATTGCTTTTGCCAAAAAAGAAGAATTGTCTGGAAACGTTAGTGACATCACTCGTGATGGTTTCCTATTAGCACAAGATATTAGTAGCTACTCTCTTTTAGCAGTCACTCATTATGCGAAACCTTTGTTAAATCCTGGTTCAGGAATTGTCACATTGACGTATTTAGGTTCCGAACGTGCGATTCCTAACTACAATATGATGGGGATTGCTAAAGCATCTTTAGAAACTGCCGTGAAATATCTAGCTTTTGAATTAGCTGCAGATAAAATTCGTGTCAACGGAATCTCCGCAGGAGCGATTAAAACATTGGCTGTGACTGGTGTAAAAGACTACGATCAATTGATTAGTATCTCTAATGAGCGGACACCAGATAAAACAGGTGTAACCATTGAAGAAGTCGGAAACACTTGTGCCTTTTTAGTCAGTGAACTAGCTAGTGGTGTGGTCGGTGACATCATTTATGTCGATAAAGGCGTTCACTTAACTTAATCATTTTTTGTCTTTATTTTCTATTTATACATTAAAAAACAGAGATTGGACAATCTCTTTCACTCATTGATTGTCCAATTTCTGTTCTATTTTTTACTTTATTCTATAATAAAATTGACAGTTTCAATTCCAAAAACAGTTGTTAGGATTTGATTAACTTGTTCAAAAAGTTTTGGTAAATCTTCCAGTTTATTTTTAGATTGGATTTTTTCAGAACCGTTATCGTAGCTTAAATGATTGTACGTTTCTTTAAAGGTTACTGCTGTGTCTTCTTTTCGATAAAGGATATATTCGTCATCTAGCATATCCATTTGCAGCTCCTGTTTAAATCCATTTCTGGCAACAACAGCAGAAACTAGATGAGCAACAGTCAAGCCATCTAACGGAATGTCCACTCCATTCATTGCTAATGTGTAGACGGTATCTTCCACTAAGCCACAGGCGTTGCAACCACCACTGGTTAAATCTACTGTACTTGTTATAATTGCCTCTTGCATCGTTTCTTCCCCCATATTGTTTTTTAAAGTTATTTTTCATTTGTTATTTACGAACGTAATTCACATCATAATCGTCAACTTCAATATAGATATAGATTTTTTTATCAGGCATTTTACTGCGAATGTCTCGTTCAATCGCATTCACAACATCAGGTGCATCTTCTTCCATTGGTTCTACCACATCAATTTTTGCCGCTACTAAAATTTCAGTTGGGCCTAAATGAACGGTTTTTACATCAATTAGTTTTTCAACATCCGCCCGATCAAATGCGGTTTTAATTTTTGCTAAATCTGTAGCGGTCACACTTTCGCCTATAATCAAACTATAAAATTCTTTCGCTAAGAAAATGGCTGCACACATTAATAGTAAACCAATCAGTAAACCACTGATAGCATCAAATGCAGCAATCCCAGTTACCATTGTTAAAAGGGTTCCCACCAAAGCTAAACACAAACCAATAACCGCACAAAAGTCTTCCGTAAAAATAATTAAAATTTCACTGTGACGACTTTCTCGCAAAAATTTTAAGAGCGATAACTTCTCTGTATTCAATTCTTTGATTTCTTTCATCGCTACACGCAAAGAGCTACCTTCCACAAGCAAACCAAAAATTAAAATACCAATGACAATAGCCACATTTTCTACTTCATGAGAGGGATGCAGTAACTTCTGAATAGCCTCCATTACGCCTAACGCGCCCCCACCAAAAAAGAGCATCGTTGCAACAATTGTACTAAAAAAGTATTTTGCACGGCCTTCTCCAAATTGATGTAACGCACTTTGTCCACGAGAAGCGCGCTTATTCCCAAAAAGTAATAACACCTGATTACTACAGTCCACGACACTGTGGATACTTTCATTCATCATAGCGGTACTACCACTTAAAGCAAAACCAACAAATTTACTAATCGCTACTAAAATATTCGCAATCAGTGCGGCAATAACTGCAAACATGCCACTCGATTTTTTTGTCTCCATAATTACCTCCTATATGTAACGTAAAACTAAGATAAACCACCCGTTTATTCATCCATCATTTTACCACTTCTGAGGTATTTGTAAAAAAGAGTTCTCTTAAAATTCAAAAAGAAATGTACTGACTGTTTTAGTTGGCCCTCATTTATCGGTGTCCATCCCACTCTTGATAAAATTCCTCCAGATAAAGTTCCATAAATTGATGACGCTTTTCCGCCAATAAGCGACCATAATTTGTATTCATTTGTTCCTTTAACTTTAAAAGTTTCTCATAAAAATGCATAATAGCAGTATCTTCCCCATTCCGGTATTCTTCTTGGGTTAACTGTTCACGAGGTTGTTTGTGAGGATCGTGAATTAAACGGCCTTTATTTCCCGAATAAGCCATCACCCGTGCAATTCCAATTGCGCCGATGGCATCTAGTCGATCCGCATCCTGGACCACTTTTCCTTCTAATGTAGTAACTGTTTTCCCAGTATTTCCTCCTTTAAAGGACATATTAGCAATAATGGAAAGGATGTTATTCGTTTGCTCTGTTGATACGTTATTTGCTTCCAACCATTGTTGCACCTTTAGCAAGCCAGCCTCTTCGCTTTCGTTAAATTTTTCATCGCCAATATCATGTAACAATGCTGTTAATATACATAAAAATAAATTTGCTTGTTCTTTCTCTGCAATTGTTTTTGCTAATTGTGTCACCCGATAAATATGCCACCAGTCATGGCCACTTGCTTCGTTGGCTAATTCTTGTTGAACATAACGCTCTGCTGCTTGAATAATTGTTTGTTCTTCAAAACTAAGAGATTCATTTTCAAACATCCTAACACTCCTTTATTCTGGATTTAAAATTTCCACTTGGATAATCCCGCTAGCTTTCAGAAACATATTGGTGACAATCGGACCTACAAAAGAAAATCCTCTTTTTTTTAAGTCTTTTGCTACGTTATCTGATAAAAGCTGTGTGCGTGGGACTTGGTATGCTTCTTCATAAATAGATAAAACGGGGACGTTTTTTACAAATTGCCATAGATAATTGGCAAAACTGCCAAATTCTTCTTGTACTTTTAAAATTGCTTGCGCATTTTTAATGGTTGCTTCAATTTTGCGCCGATTGCGAATCATATCTGGATCAGCTACTATTCGATCGACTTCGTCAGGCAACAGCGCGGCAACTTTTTCCGGCTTCATTTGGCAAAAATTTTTCATGAATGCTACTTTTTTCCCTGCTGCTGCTTTCCAACTTAAACCAACTTGAAAAACACCCACCGTCAACAATAAAAACAGCAAATCATCCTCTCTTGTAGGTTTTCCCCATTGTTCTGTATACCATTGATAGTTGTTCATCGCCGCCTCCTTTTAAGACTGTTCAAATGTTAATAATGCTTGTTTCATTGCTAAACCACCACGGTAACCGGTTAATTGTCCCTTGCTGCCGATGACTCGATGGCAAGGAATGACCATTAATAAAGGATTTTTCCCAATCGCTGTGCCAACTGCTCGAACCGCACGTGGACGCCCAATTTTTTCTGAAATTTCCTGATAGGTCATTGTCTCACCATAAGGGATTTCTTGCAACGCTTGCCAAACTTCTTTTTGAAAGGGCGTTCCTTCGATGTCTATGGGGCAAGCAAACGTTGTCGAGTGTTGGTTAAGATAACTTATTAGTGCTTCTTTATAAGGCGCAGTTTTCTTTTCAGAAGCTTCTAATTGTGCTTGAGGGTACCAGTTTTTCAGCTCTTCTATCGATTGATTGGCTGAACCTACAAAAGCTAGTCCAGCATCTGTCACACCAAGATAATAGTGATCGTTCTGCCATTCTTGTTGCGCATAATAAATTTTTTTTGCCATATGTCTACACTTCTTTCTCGTGTTTTTCTTATCTTCATTATAATTCTTTTGGCTTTCAAAATCTTGCGCTCCCATCACTTTTTACTTGTTTTTATTAGGGATTCTTTTACAATGAAGAAAACGGGAGGTGTGCTTACAATGAAAACAACGTATCGACTTACTCAGAAACGTTGGGAAGCCATTCAAAATAATAATACGCAATTTGATGGTGATTTTTTTTATGGTGTGACCACAACTAAAATCTTTTGTTGGCCTTCGTGCCCTTCCCGTGTGCCCAATAAGAACCACGTTCTGATCTTCAAAACGGCTCAGGAAGCTTTAACACTTGGTTTTCGTCCATGTAAAAGATGTCAACCAACCGGGCAAGTCGTTCCTAACGAGGAATGGGTTGCTCAAATTAAGCAATTTATTGATCGGCATTCAGCGGAACCATTAAGTTTAGACTATTTAGCGCAAGCCTGCCACGGTAGTCCCTTTCATTTGCAGCGAACCTTTAAGGAACAGACGAAACAAACCCCGTTAGCTTATTTAACAAGTGTCCGAATTAGGCAAGCCCAAGAATTGCTTCTCCATTCACCCCTTACGATTCAACAAATCGCGAAAAAAGTTGGCTTCCAAACCGCAGCATATTTTGCCACCACTTTTAAAAAAGAAACAGGCGTAACCCCCTCTGTTTATCGCAGTAAAAATGAGCCGAAAAAATAACATTTCGGCTCATCGGATTATTTATTGGGGCGTGATTGTAGCCATGCTACAATCAATTGACTGATTTCTGTTTGCTGTTGCTCATTAGAAATTGTCGCTTTGTTGTCTCCTTTTTGGACACCGTAATTACCAAACCCTGCATGATTCCCACCTTCGATAGATACATACTGCGTATCTTTTGGCAAAAACTGTTTGGCTTTTTGGTAGCTAGTCCAATTTAAAACACCATCGTTTGTGGCTGTTATTGACAGAACCGGCAGATCTTGCTTGTTTAGTGCACCTTTTTCGTCAGGATAGCTGGCTAAATAAATCATGCCTTTGATTCGTTGCTCATTTTCCGCTACAAAACGACTAGCCATCACACCACCCAGAGAATGCCCAGCCAAAACGAAGTTTTGTTGTGGATGATCCTTTATAATTTGTTCTGCAGCATTTGGTGCAAGAACCGCTAAATTCAAAGGAAAATGAACAACATAGACATCATAACCTTTCGTAGCAACTTCTTGCGCCCATTCACTATAACTAGCGGGCGCAACCAATGCACCTGGATAAAAAATCAGTGCTGTATCATTTTTTTGCCCGTTTGTATAATAATCATAGTTTTTTTCTTGCGTGGCACTTTGACTTATTTTTAAGGCTGAATCGGTTGCTTGATACGTACTATTTTTAATAAAAATAGTCAAACCGATGACTAAGATTACTAAAAAAAGCCCAAGTCCTAGGACAATTTTTTTCCAGCGTGATTTTGTTCTATTTTTCATCTCATTTCCTCCCAATGAAAAAATTCTTCTTTCTGATTCTACCTTTAATAAAAAAAGAACACAACAATAGGAGTTGGTGAAGCAACCCTTTTCTTGCTCCACCAACTCCTAACTAGACCGTTTCTCGATGCCTTAGATTATTTTGATTCTTTTTCGCCTGCTTCTAAGTAGCTGACATCATTGACTTTATCCAAAGTATATTCGCCATTTTTGTAATGAATTGTTGTGACACTAGCATTCTTCAAACCGCCTTCTGGGACTTTAAAATCATCAAATAAAGTTGCTAACAACGCTGAAATACTCAAGCCATGAGAGACCACTAAAACATTGCCATTCCCGGAATTGGCTGATTCTGTGGCAACAATTTTATCTAAGCCTTTTTTCAAACGTTTGGTAATTGTAGCATAGTCTTCTGCAGGCCAGTTATTCTTGCTTTCCTCGCGCTGTTGATCCAGTTTAGCTACACTGTTGGCAAAGGATTCAGGAGTCATGTTTTTCATAAATTCTTCTAAGGAAACACCTTGATCATCAGCAATATCCTGCCACATTGTCTTGTTTAAATCACCTTCATAGCTACCAAAATTAAATTCACGTAAATCTGGGTCACGCACGACTTCAAGGTCTTTGCCTGCTTTATTTTGATCTAAAATAAGTTGAGCAGTTTGCAAGGCGCGGCCACTATCACTACTATATGCATTTTGAAAGGCAACATCTTTCAGTCCAATCCCAGTTGCTGTCACAACTTTTTCACCTTCTGGTGTTAGGACCGCATCTGACCATCCTTGTACGCGGTCCGTCGTATTTAACATGGTTTTTCCGTGGCGCACAATGTAAAGAGTTAGTTCTTCAGGTTTTGTCTCTTTTTCTTTTGTCGTTGCTTGCTGATTTTTACCACAACCAACCATTACTAAAATGGCCAGAAAAAGCATCCCCACAATCGTCAATCGTTTTTTCATTTTTTATTTCCCCTCATCTTCTACTCTGTTGTTAAGTTTTCACCATTACTAGCGATAACTTGTTTGTACCAATTAAATGATTTTTTCTTAGTTCGTTTCAAGGTTCCCTGACCTTGGTCATCCATGTCTACATAGATAAAGCCGTAACGTTTTTTCATTTCGCCAGTCCCTGCTGAAACTAAATCAATACAACCCCAAGGCGTATAACCAATTAAGTTAACTCCGTCTTCTTCTACTGCGGTTCTCATGGCTTCAATATGTTGTTTAAAATAATCAATGCGGTAATCGTCGACAATCGAGCCATCCTCTTGCAATGTGTCCACCGCACCAAATCCGTTTTCAACCACAAACAATGGCATATTGTAACGATCTGACAGCTGACACAATGAAATTCTTAACCCTAAAGGATCGACAGCCCAGCCCCATTCAGATTCTTGCAAATAAGGATTTTTAACCGCAGGCATTTGGTTGCCTCCGACATATTTTACTTCTTCGGGATAAGCAGTCGAAACAGTCGACATATAATAACTAAACCCGATATAATCAACTGTTCCTTTTTGAATAATCGCTAAATCCTCTGACTCCATTTGAATTGTCATTCCTTCACGCTCAAATTCTTTGAGCTTATGCGCTGGATAATAGCCCTTAGCCTGGACATCCATATAAAATTCTTGCTCTCGGTTAAATTGAACAGCTGCCATCACATCCTCAGGTTTGCAGGACAAAGGATAACTTGGGATATAAGCCACCATCATACCAATTTGGAAATCTGGATTGATGGAATGTCCTAATTCAACTGCTTTCGCACTTGCTACAAATAGATGATGCGCTGCTTGATATTTACTTTGTTTATCATTATTGTGAATCCCAATTTGCGTCCAACTTCTTAAGAAATTAATTTCATTAAAAGTCATCCAATACTTCACTTTATCCTGATAACGCGTAAAAATGGTTTCGCAAAAGAAAACAAAGAAATCAATCACTTCACGATTTTTCCAACCATCATATTCATCGGCCAAATACATCGGAATATCAAAATGGTTAATCGTCACAACGGGCTCAATTCCATGGCGCAGCAAAGTATCAAAAACTTTATCATAAAAGGCTAAGCCTTCTTCATTAATCTCTTTTGTTCCATTTGGGCAAATCCGGCTCCAGGCGATAGACAGCCGAAAACATTTGAAACCCATTTCTGCAAATAAGGCGATATCTTCTTCGTAATGATGGTAAAAGTCCGTCGCTACATGACTAGGGTAGTATAACTCTTCATCGATATAGCCAATCGCCCCTTCGGGTAATGCTTGATCGCGCGTACACGAAGCTTTTTGGCCCTCTTTAGTTAAATACGTAATCCGTCGCGGTTCTGTTTGACTACCACCAGTAATTGCATCTAATGTACTCAGACCTTTGCCTCCTGAAAGATAGCCACCTTCATATTGGTTAGCAGCTGTTGCGCCGCCCCATAAAAAATTTTCTGGAAATCCCATAAAATCCCTCTTTCCCTCTGTTTTTAGGCATAACAAAGAAACCATCAAGGGAATTGACGCTGGCAGAAGAGTCCTTGTTTTTTCTACCAACGTCAAACGCCCTTTAATAGTTGCTGATTTTATTAATTACTTAAATCTTCACCATTTGTTGCGATTACTTTTTTGTACCAATCAAACGATTTCTTCTTGCTTCGTTTTAACGTACCATTTCCTTCGTTATCGCGATCCACATAGATAAAGCCATAGCGTTTTTTCATTTCACCTGTTCCAGCTGATACTAAATCAATACAGCCCCAAGTCGTATAGCCTAACAAGTCGACACCATCTTGTTCAACGGCATCTTTCATCGCTTGAATATGCGCCGCCAAATAATCGATACGATAATCATCGACTACATCACCATTTTCGTCTGGTGTATCTACCGCTCCTAAGCCATTTTCAACAATGAATAGTGGTTTTTGATAACGATCATATAAATCATTCATCGTAATTCTCAAACCAAGCGGATCAATTTGCCAACCCCATTCACTGGCTTTTAAATAAGGATTTTTCACAGAGGCAAAGATGTTACCAGCTGTTTGTTCATTAATTTCTGGATCTGTTGATGTGACACGAGAAGAATAATAAGAGAACGAAATGAAGTCCACCGTATGTTCTTTTAAAAGTTCTTCGTCGCCTTCTTCCATTTCAATTTGAATACCTTTACGTGCCATTTCTTTTAAAGCATACGCAGGGTATTCCCCACGTGATTGGACATCAATAAAGAAATAATTTTCACGATCTGCTTGTCGAGCAGCGAAAACATCTTCTGGTTTGCAAGTATAAGCGTAGTTGGAACCAGCCGCTAACATACAACCTACTTGGTTTTCAGGATCTACCTCATGAGCAATTTTTGTCGCAATTGCACTTGCTAGTAGTTCATGATGGGCCGCTTGGTATTTCACTTGTTCTTTGTTTTCGCCTTCTTCAAAGTATAGACCTGCTCCCATAAATGGTGCATGTAAAATCATATTAATTTCGTTAAATGTTAACCAATACTTGACTAATCCTTTATATCGGTTGAAAATTACACGGCAAAGATTTTCATAGAAACCTACTAACTTACGACTACGCCAAGCGCCATATTCTTCCACTAAGTGCATTGGACAGTCAAAGTGTGTAATCGTTACTAGTGGCTCAATCCCATATTTATGACATTCTTTGAATAAGTCTTCATAGAACTTCAAGCCTTCTTCATTCGGCTCTGTTTCATCTCCCATTGGAAAAATTCGACTCCAAGCAATGGATAAACGGTATGTTTTAAAACCCATTTCACCAAACAAGGCGATATCTTCTTTATAGCGATGATACATATCAATCGCCTCTTGTGCAGGATAGAAATGTTCCTCATCAAAGTTAAACATTTTCTTTTCACCAGTGATTACTGGAAAACGATCTGGACCAGTTGGCGCTAAGTCGACGTTTGCCAAACCGCGTCCGCCTTCGTTATAGCCACCTTCACATTGATTGGCTGCTGTTGCGCCACCCCATAAAAAGTCTTTTCTAAATGCCATAAATTCTCTTCCTCCACATCTTTTTATATTAAAGCGGTCAGCAAATCATCGCTTGTTGAAACTTCATTACTGCCGACTTCCAAAATATCTAAATAATCCGCTGTATTCGTCACAACGATTGGAATTTGTGTACTAAACCCAGCTTTTTTAATTCCTTCTAAATCAAAGGTTACTAATGTTTGACCTTTTTTCACGCGGTCACCTTGTTTTACAAAAGCTTCAAAGCCTTCGCCTTCTAATTGAACTGTATCAATCCCAATATGAATCAATAATTCTGTGCCGTTATCTGAAATCAAACCTAATGCATGTTTTGTTGGGAACAGTGTGACAATCGTTCCATCAAAGGGTGCAACCACTTTGCCTTCCGTTGGTTCAATCACGACCCCATTTCCTAATGCTCCATTTGCAAAAGCAGGATCCTCTGCATTTTTTAAAGATAACACTCGTCCTTTGACTGGACTTGTAATATTTTCTTTTTTAATCGTTGTTTTATCAATAATCACTTCTTCTTCCTCAACTGTATTGTCTTTCCAGAAGAAGAATGTTAGACCAAAACCAACGACCGCTGCAATGGCAATTGCAATAAAGGACTGAATCATCCCACTTGCATCATCACCATTGATAAAGTTTAGCACACCGAAAATTCCTAAACCACCCATTGTATAAGCTGTCACATTGTTGATCATCAAATATAAACCACCGACAGCGCCACCAATCATTGAATAAATAAATGGCCATTTTTTCGGTAAAGTGATTCCATAAATCGCTGGCTCTGTTACACCAAAAATACCAGAGATAATTGCTGGCGGACACAAAGCTTTTAACTTTTTATCTTTCAATTTGAAGAACATCGCTAAAACAACCGCTGTTTGCGCAAAACTAGCTGCAAATGATCCCGTTAATACTTGGCTTGAGCCTTCTTGTGTCACTTGCATAATAGCTAATGGCACAACGCTCCAATGTAAACCAAAAATAACTAAGACTTGCCAGAAGAAACCAAGAATCAAACCATACAAAGCTGGTGAGAAACTCATTAATGCTGTAAAGCCAGCGCTTAATAAATCTGTTAGCATGCTAACGATTGGCCCAATTACTAAGAAACCAATTGGTAAGGCAATCAACAAGACGAAAAACGGTACTAAGAACGTTTGAACAACTTCTGGAATAATCCGTTTAAACACTTTTTGAACTTGTGCCGCAAAAGCAATAATGAAGATGATTGGTACGACACTACTTGTATAGTTCGCACCGACCCAAGGAATCCCCATAAATGTATTATAGGCAGGTAAACCGAATAAATTATACGGTGCTGCGGCTCCCGCACCCGCTGTTGTTTCAAAGGCCGTTTGTAATGCACTTCCTTGAATCGTTGGGTAACATAAAGCTGCACCAATCACGATCCCTACCATTGGATGCAACCGGAATTTTTTAGCTGCTGTATAACCTAAAATAACTGGCATAAAGTAGAAAATTGCATCGCCAATCCCATTTAACATGGTATAAGTCCCTGACGTAGCCGTATAGAGCTTTAAGAAAACCAATAAGGCATTTAACCCTTTAACCATCCCAGCCGCTGCTAACGCCCCTAAAAAGGGTTGGAAACAACCACTTAAAATATCTATTAAGCGATCAAATAAATTCCCGCTGGAAGCTTCTTCTTCACGTTCTCCTGACAAGCCTGCAATACTAACTACTTCTTCATAAACGGCTGGAACATGGTTCCCAATAACGACTTGGTATTGTCCACCGCTTTTCATAACAGTTACCACACCGTCCATATTTTTTAAGACATCATCATTCGCTTGACTCTCATCTTTTAATTTGAAGCGAAGACGTGTGATACAATGTGTCAAACTATTAATATTCTCTTGCCCACCGACATTTTTTACAATTTTTTCTGCTAGTTCATGATATTTTCCCATCTTTTTTTCCTCCAAAAATTTATTTTCATTTGAAGGTTTAGCCAACTGAATGTCACTATCCAAAGTGGTGCGTTTATTGTTCCGTTGTTTGTACAATTCGTGCAATGTGAATCGTTAGGTACAAGCGTTCTTCATTTGAAACTTGATAGTCATAGTTCTCATTTAAATACAAGCTGATCTTTTCCACGCAACGATAGGCGTTGAGATATTTCTTTTTAATTACCGCATACAGTTCTTCATCATCATTTTCGACAACTTCACGTTGGTGTAATAAGCGATAACAGAAAAATTTTAAATGTGTGCTAAATCGATAAAAGTAGACAGAGTCCTCATCAAAACTTACCTTAAAATAGTATTTGACGATATTTGTAATCTCTTGCATCAACTTTGTCAATTCGTAAATATTACCGACTTCTTCCTCCATCTCCGCATTCACCAAGTGCAATGCGATAAAACCTGCCTCATCCGTTGACAATTCCATTCCTACGCGCTTTTGTACCATTTTTAAAGCATTTACTCCTACTTCGTACTCTTCAGGAAAAAAACGTTTAATATCCCATAATAATAAATTCTTAATTGCAATTCCTTGTTTTTTTCTTTCTAAAGCTGTGTACAAATGATCCGTCAGAGAAATATAAATGGTATCATTCAAACTCTTTTTCAACGTTGATTTTGCATAAACAATAATGTCATCCGAGAGTTTCATCATCTCTAAAGGAATATTTCCTAACAATTCTTGAAACTTAAGTGATGTTTCTTGATTGGCTAAATAAAAAACTTGGTCGATACTTTCATCAGGAACCCAATCACCAATGCGTTTCTTAAAAGCAATTCCTTTGCCCATAACAATTTGCTCTCGTTTATCATCATCTAATGTAATAACCACATTATTGTTTAAAATTTTGTGAATAATCAATGCCCCACCTCCTTTGTGTTTCGTTGAAAAAAGAAAAACCCAATTTCTTCAAAAAGAACGACACACCTGTCGCTTCATGAAAAAATTAGGTTTAGCTTGTCTTTAAACAATCACTATCCATCTATTTACTTATCCCTACATCCAAAGAATAACATATTTACAACAAATGTCAACGCTTTCAACAATATTTTTTTGTAATAAAAATAAAAAAAGCATACAAACATTGTTTGTATGCTTCACTATGACCCGTACGGGACTCGAACCCGTGTTACCGCCGTGAAAGGGCGGTGTCTTAACCGCTTGACCAACGGGCCATTAAAAAGAAAAAACGGAGAAGGAGGGATTTGAACCCTCGCGCCGGTTTCCCGACCTACACCCTTAGCAGGGGCGCCTCTTCAGCCACTTGAGTACTTCCCCAAGAAATAAATGGGCCTAAATGGACTCGAACCATCGACCTCACGCTTATCAGGCGTGCGCTCTAACCAGCTGAGCTATAGGCCCCAAATAAGAAAAAAGCGGGTGACGAGAATCGAACTCGCGACAACAGCTTGGAAGGCTGTGGTTTTACCACTAAACTACACCCGCAAATTTTTCTTGGATGGCGCGGGACAGAATCGAACTGCCGACACATGGAGCTTCAATCCATTGCTCTACCAACTGAGCTACCGAGCCAAAAACGGTCTGGACGGGACTCGAACCCGCGACCTCCTGCGTGACAGGCAGGCATTCTAACCAACTGAACTACCAAACCAATTCGTTTTTGCTTTATACAAATGTATGCTTTAAAAAATAAAAGCAATTGCGGGGGCAGGATTTGAACCTACGACCTTCGGGTTATGAGCCCGACGAGCTACCTGACTGCTCCACCCCGCGATAATTAGACCAAGGAAACTTAATTCCTAAGAAAGGAGGATAAGGGATTCGAACCCTTGCACGGTTTTACCCGCCTGACGGTTTTCAAGACCGTTCCCTTCAGCCGGACTTGGGTAATCCTCCGTAACAAAACTATGACCCGTACGGGACTCGAACCCGTGTTACCGCCGTGAAAGGGCGGTGTCTTAACCGCTTGACCAACGGGCCATTTTATAAAATTATGGGCCTAAATGGACTCGAACCATCGACCTCACGCTTATCAGGCGTGCGCTCTAACCAGCTGAGCTATAGGCCCCAAATAAGAAAAAAGCGGGTGACGAGAATCGAACTCGCGACAACAGCTTGGAAGGCTGTGGTTTTACCACTAAACTACACCCGCATGGCGGTCTGGACGGGACTCGAACCCGCGACCTCCTGCGTGACAGGCAGGCATTCTAACCAACTGAACTACCAAACCAATTCGTTTTTGCTTTATACAAATGTATGCTTTAAAAAATAAAAGCAATTGCGGGGGCAGGATTTGAACCTACGACCTTCGGGTTATGAGCCCGACGAGCTACCTGACTGCTCCACCCCGCGATAATTAGACCAAGGAAACTTAATTCCTAAGAAAGGAGGATAAGGGATTCGAACCCTTGCACGGTTTTACCCGCCTGACGGTTTTCAAGACCGTTCCCTTCAGCCGGACTTGGGTAATCCTCCATGATAAAAATAAAACTATAAACAACGTCACAATGGACCTTGTAGGACTCGAACCTACGACCGGACGGTTATGAGCCGTCTGCTCTAACCAACTGAGCTAAAGGTCCAGGCTCTTCCAAATGTATAATCGCGGCGGAGGGGATCGAACCCCCGACCTCCCGGGTATGAACCGGACGCTCTAGCCAGCTGAGCTACACCGCGAAACTCTTATATTAAAATAAGAATGGAGCCTAGCGGGATCGAACCGCTGACCTCCTGCGTGCAAAGCAGGCGCTCTCCCAGCTGAGCTAAGGCCCCATGAAAATTATTATCGGGAAGACAGGATTCGAACCTGCGACCCCTTGGTCCCAAACCAAGTGCTCTA